>CEWJ01035018.1_pt1 | contig 178649 bp, 173 predicted proteins | sample 350291 | NCBI WGS metagenome assembly CEWJ01 (sample SAMEA2622923, study PRJEB7988) | marine metagenome | isolation source: saline water (ENVO:00002010), including | reverse complement strand
GAGCCGGAAATTCCGGCATATGGTATTTTCTTTTCTTAAAATGTGGGCAGGGAAGGATTCGAACCTTCGTAGACTCGCGTCGGCAGATTTACAGTCTGCTGCCATTAACCTCTCGGCCACCTACCCGATGGTGCTGCCTGTAGGCCTCGAACCCACGACCTGCTGATTACAAGTCAGCTGCTCTACCAGACTGAGCTAAGGCAGCGCTCGCAAGCACGGTCCCGGAAGGGCCCCCCTGAGTCAAGCAAAGTAAAGCGATTGTGTCCCTGGGCCGGGCTCATATTTTGGGATTCTGTGCCCGCAGCAAGCGGAACCCGGGCCCTGACAGCCATTTCAAGCATTTGCAGTGGCTGATCGGAGCGTGAGCTGATCTATGAGTATTGTAGATAATTGTAAGTCATTCTATGAACGCGCCAAAGTGGAAAACTCGCTGCGCTTCAAAATATCCGCCTCCAGTCTGGTGATCATTTTTCTTGGAAGCGCGGTGTTGGCCGATGCCAATCCTCTCAAGCTTTTGATACCCGGTACTCTGTATCCATTTCCCGCCTATGATGCACGGGACTCGGTGAAGATTTATGCTACCGAGAAAGAAACCGGCAAACTCATCCAGGTGGAAGAACCAATTCTCATGGATGGAACAGCAGTGGATCGGATCCATCGACTGGCGGCGGCTGTGGCCAGTCCCTCGGCCGGTTCTGTGCGAAACTTCAAAGAACTTGTGTATGCCGTCCCCTATCCGGCGTTTAATCTTTCGATTCAGAGAGTTTGGATCCAGGACGGAAAGCTCGTGCTCGCCCTGGACGGGGAGAGTTTGCGTCACGAACTCAAGGCCCGCTTCAAAGATGAGAGGCTGGAGGATAACTCCGAACCCGCGGCTCTGCTGGATGGCTACTTTCGCTGCCTTACATTAACGCTGGCGGAAGCGGAGCTGGGCACAGAAAAGCCTATCCAATTCATTAGCTACAGTCTGCAAAACGAAGAAGCTCTCGGTGAATACAAAGAGTTTCTGAAATTCTCCTTCGAAGCCAGATATTCGACGAAATGATTTGAAGCAGGCTCGATTTCTCTTTCCTGCCGCGAATTTCTCGTCCTCCGGAGCCCGCGGCAAACGCATCTAATGGATTCCTTAATTCAAACAGCGCAAAACCTGGCCGGCGAATTTGCTCTCGCTCGCCCTTCCTTCACCGCCGGCGCCGTGGGAGCCGCGCTTAAATCGGCCAGCGGGAAGGTCTACACGGGTATTTGCGTAGAGCTTGCCTGCGGCATCGGCTTTTGCGCCGAACATGCTGCCATGGCGGAGATGCTAAAGATGCGGGAAACAGTGATCGATACAATCGTGGCCTGCAAGGTGGACGAAATCGTCGCTCCCTGCGGTCGATGCCGGGAAATGATGTACCAGGTGGATGCTCGAAATAGGAGTGCGAAAATCATCCTGACTGAGAATCGGATCGTTACCCTGGATGAGCTTCTGCCGGAGCACTGGAAGATATAGGCAATGCTGGCCTATCCCTGGAGCTGGGATTTCTAAGCGATAACGGAAACTACATACGGCTCGAAGATACCGGGCCAGGGCAGGAATCTCCACAAGGGCCTTCCCGCGTTGCTCCGTGGTCGTATTGCAAGCTCGCCCGGCTTCCGCAAATAAAGTCAAAAACGACGAAGAGACCCGAGCCCGGATCTCTCCGCCAGGAGTGAATGTTTATGGCAAGCTGCTTAGCTGTCGCAATCGTTCCCGCTTTTCGGGCGAGTCGTACGGATCATCGGGAAATTCCGAAGCCGCATACTTGCGGGTTTCATGGCGGGCCGCGGAATATGGAATAAGCATTCGCTTGGGTCGATCCTCGCGAACGTTCTTCAAGAATCGCTCAACCTCGGCAGGCGATTGGGCCAGAATCTCCGGCTGGATCACATCGGTATTCAGATAACCTCGAAGATCCTTCAGTTCAAAGGGACCGTCAATTTCTCGGTCATGGAGCACCTTGCCGAAGAATTCAAGCTCGACGAACTGCAGACCTGGATCCAGTTTCGCATCTTCCCTGGCATAAGCGATAGGTTGCTCGTCGCCAAAAAGATTGGCTTCAATCGTATAGTTGCCGGGTTTCATTACTTCCAGTTCAGCCGAAATGAACAACGAACCATCTCTGTATGTTTCGTTGAACCTGCCTGTGAAGCGAGCCGGAGCTACCGGCGAAGAAAAGAAGTGCGTGGACAGAGAAAGCTCGGTGCTGCGGTTCCCGTCGAGCACCGCAAAGTTAATGGTTACGTGAATGTCCCCCCAATCCTGCTTTTTGGGCGAAAAGCTGAAAGTATGGATGCCATCGCCTGCATTCGGGTCTCCATTTGTGCCATCATCAAACGGACCCAGAATCTCCTCCGGCGAGAATTTCTTTACGCCGGCGCGGCCTACGGTCTTTATTTCTACAAGTTTGATGGGCAACGGAGTAATGGAGCCCTTGCCGGTGCAGGCCAGGAATAGTTGCATCTTTTCGCCTTCCGTTACGCTGTGCGTAGCCGGCTGCAAAAGGCACTGATAGCCCGAGTCCTGCGGCTTTCCGTCTTGCATCACCGGCATGGTCTGCAGGGCCACAGGTATTTCCCTGTGACGAATCACATCCCTGTGTTCCGGCAGCAAGGGCCTGGAATCTGGCGGATACTTTGACCACTCTTTGTAATTTTTTATTAGATCTTCTTTCTTAACGGAGCCATCGAATAACAATTCGGACTGATTTCCCAGAGGACCTGGAGCCCGACTGAGTATTCGACTGTCTTGACTGTCGCTTTCTTCCAGCTCGTACCCAACGTGCACGTTTTCTGTTTGTAACAGTATGATGGCGGTGGCTACAAGACCGATGATTACTGCGATGATTACATAGTATTTCTTCATGGTGAATCTCCAATGCCGATAATCGTCGGCTTAGAATGAAAAATGGCGGGGGATAATCCCCCGCGCATGCCAGGCCTAATCCAACAGGATGTAGGTGGGGTCGTTATGAGGTTCAGTGTGACGCATGGGAATTCCACCGTTGGGAACAGAAGGATGCATCACGTGTCCATCCCAGGGGGTAATCAGCTGCTTTCGCTGCCAGAAGCACCAGTTACACTGACGGATCTTTTCGCCCATGCACTGGCTAAAGGCGCCAGTGGTTCGATAACCGCAGGCGCTGTGGAAGGCCACCAGGGTATCGTCCTCCCCAGGAAGGAATGGCTCGGCAATCCAGATGGATTTATTCGCGGCTACGTGGTAGAACACCGTACCATTTGTTCGGTTATGATCGAACAGTCCCCGGGCATTGCTTGTAACCAGGGCTTGAATCGCATCGTGGTTTTCCACCAGGTTATCCGTAAGTTGATTATCCTGCAGACCGAACACAAACTTCAAGATTTCGATGGCGGTGTCGCCCAGGTTGGCGATTTCCGATCCGCCCTCAGCCGAAACAATCTGAGTTGTGTACAGAACGTTGTAGAGTCCTGTGCGATTGTACATTGCCAGGGTTCCCGCTGTAGTGAATCCACCCAGGGATTCAGCCACGATTCGGCAGGTCTGTCCCTGATCCTTTCGGCAGTACTTGTTCAGTAGCTCGAGCAGGCGAACGCTGCCGGCTGTGGGAACGGCCACAAAGGGATTTCTGCGTCCATCGTATCCCGCAAGTGTGTAGTCATCCACCGGAAGGTTTTGCCAGTAGCCATTACAGGAACCGGTTGTATCCTGGCATTCTTCGTTGGATTCAATCAAGCTCATCCCGTGGACGAAGATTACCTTTTCCGCATGCACTCCGCTGACGCTCATGCAAATGGCGGCCAGCATTAGTATTATCTTTTTCATTTTCTCCTCTCATCGTTTGCCCCGAACTTCGTCGGGCGTTTCCGAGAGCATTTCAAGAATCGTGCCACCCCGGCAATGCCGCGGTTTTGGCCCCGGCCGCCCGTGCTGGACAGATTGGCGCTGCGGAAGGAAAAACAGCCAGATAGGCACCGTTTCCGCCAGGCAGGGCGCACAGGGCCATTAAGGCCCATTAAGGCGCTTTTACTGGCGATTGATTTCTGATGGTCGGGACCGGATTCTGCGAGTTCTCAGGTCGTTTCAGCCTGGGTAGCAGATCAGAATTAACGAAATGGCTGCCTCGAAAGAGTGAATGGTAGACGAACCGGCCAGATCTGGCCGGTGGAAAATGGCCAGGTGGCCGGATCTGGCCACCTGTTTCGGTCTCAGTTGTCCAAACCCAGTTCTTTCATTCTATTTCTCAGGGTACTTCGTTTGAGTCCCAGGATTTCTGCGGCTCTGGTCTTGTTTCCTCCGGATAAGCTCAGGGCCCTCTTGACCATGGCCCGACCGTAATCTCGAATTTCCCGGTCATAGGGAATGTTTACGCTGTCCGGTCCGGTAGATTCCCCGGAATCCCGGACCATGCCCTCATCTTTGCGGCTATCAGTCCGGGAACCGATGCCCCCTGGTCGAGGCAATACCCGGCTTCTATCTGAATCAGAGAGTAGATGCAAAAACTGCGAAGGGGCCAGGCTTTCACTTTCGTTTAGAACGATGGTCCGTATTAGCAGGTTTTCCAGTTCGCGAATGTTTCCGGGCCAGGAGTAGCTCATTAAAGCCCGTAGAGAGTCTGCCGGGATTTCAGGTGGTGAGATCTTATGCTCGCTGCAGATTCGGTCTACGAGATAATGCACGAGACCGGGGATATCTTCTGGTCTTTCCCGCAGAGGAGGCAACTGCAAAGTGAATACATTTATTCGGTAGAGCAGATCCTGCCTGAAGCTGCCTTCTTTTATCATGCTATCCAGATCGCGGTTCGTGGCGAACAAGAATCGACAGCGCGCTTCCACAGTGCCTTCGGCTCCCAGGGGACTGAAAACCCTCTCTTGAAGGACTCGCAATAGTTTGGCCTGCATGTTCAGCGGCATTTCGCCGATCTCATCCAGAAAAAGCACTCCGCCGGCCGCTTCGGCAATGCGGCCGGTGCGCTCCGAACGTGCATCGGTAAAGGCCCCGCGTCTATGCCCAAACAACTCCGATTCCCACAGAGTTTCCGGAATGGCCGCACAGTTCACGGCTACAAACGGGCCGCCGGAAGAGCTACCGATAAGCCGGGCCACCAGCTCCTTTCCTGTACCCGTTTCTCCGTGAATCAGCACGGATTGGTTTACCGGTTGCAGCTTGCGAATCTGGTCGATCACTCGTCGCATGGCGACGCTGCGAATTACCATGTTCCGACCGCCGCCAGTGGGTATTAGATCTGGCTCGGTGCGAACTACCCTTTCCAGTTCTTCTAAATGAACGGAAAAATCAGGTAATTCCTTTCTGGCCGTGCGAAGCATGTCAGTCATATCTTCAAATGCCGCCCGCAGCTTCAGGATTTCATCGCCTTCCTGCCTGCCATCGCTTTTCTGGCCGCGTAGCTTGCCCATGTCTTCCAGCAGCCGATGTATTGGTCTAATAATACTTCCGCGAAAGAGCACAGGAAAAAGAAGTAGCGTTAACCCGGAAGCTGCCAGAAGCAGAACGGCATGGATCATGGCAGAATCGTGCAATTCCTGGCGAAATGAAGAGTACGGAAATCCCACAAGATAAGAGCGACCTGCATGGTTGAATGTCGCGCCAGCAAAGGCTTTTCTGTCGTAGAGGCCATACTGGATCCAGGGGTCTGAATGCCCTGGCTCCAAAGCCTTACTTTCGAGGCGCTTTTCCTGCGAACCGTCTTGATCGAAGTGGCTCTCTTCCAACATTTCATCAAACTGAACAGGCTGCAAAAACAGAATGTCGGAGTTTGCTTCCCCTCTGGCCAGCGCCAGCTTCCCGATCAGGATGGATTTTTGTCTGAAGGATTCCATGAACCATCGATCGCTCTGAACCGATGCGAAACTCAGCAATCCCAGGACCGTGACGAAGGTAATCCCTATTAATCGATGCATGAAGCCGGTACGTGCGGTGGCCGCGGAGGAATAGACTACTACATAGATACCGAAAATAAGCAGCATGACGGCATTCATTGTGAATGCCAGGCCTGCATTATCCAGAAGGCTGGCCCGACTCATCAGGTATACGGTGTTCACTCCCAGTTCCACGGATGTTACGAAGACCAGGAATACGGAAGCACGAAGGCGGGCATCGCTCTGCCACGCCGACTTCAGGCTGGCCAGACTACTCGACTGCGTTGCTTTTCGATGCTGCTGTATGAAATGAAGGGCCGATCGCAGGGCTACCAGGATACTCCCCAGGAAACAAAGAAAGCTTACAAGGGGGACCCAGAGTGAGCTGTAGGAGGATCCGTAGGTGTGGACTCCAAAGACGGGTCCGAAATCCGTGCCTGCGCGGACCAGATACTCCATGGTGGCAGCCGTGGCGGCCAAACCGCTAATGTAGAGCACTGGTTTTCGCTCTCTTTCAAAAGGAGAATCCGGAAAGACATAGGCGAATTGTAGTCTGGCCACTCCGGCGAAGGCAATGATGCAGGCGAAGTACCAGGAATAACCGGCATACGGGCTGTTCCAGCAGTAACCTACAAAATAGCTTAGATTGAATGCGGTCAAACAGCTGAAGTAGATAGCGAGCCACAGGCTGCTAAGCTCGCCCCTGGACCGATACCAGAGGTAAGCGCTAATGGCGGAGGTGAGAAGTAGCGGCCCCAGGCGTCCTATGGCAAAATAGGTGAGCTGAATCTCCACTAGATGTCTCCTACGGATGCTACCATATCAGTGTCGTCGTCCGATGCCGTTCCCGCGGCCGCCTCAAGCGCTGCACGAAGCGCCGGAAGGGAGGGTTCACCAGGATTCGCATTCTCCAGCTCCTGGATAAGTTCCCTGGCGCGGCGGAAGTCACGGGAAATAAGATAAAGACGGACCAGATGGCGGAGGTTATCGCTTCTTTCCGGGGCCCGTAGCAGCAAACGCTCGCCCAGGTCAATGGCTTCTGTGATACGGTCTCCCTTGCGACAGGCCCTGGACGCAGAAAGCAGGAACTCGGTGTCTTCCGGGATCAGAGACACTCGCCGCATGGACAGAATGGCCGCCAGGGACCAATCCTCGGCCGCGATGGCTTCCTTAAGTTGGCCTGTAACCGTTCGGTAATCCGGAGCCTGTCCATCAAACCCAATGGACATCAGGGAAAGATCGTCAGTGATTTCTCCTGTGGCCTGAAGGATTTCGTAGATGCGGGAAAGGTCTCCCTGGCTCCTTTCGACTATGTCAAGAAATGGTTTTTCGCTGGTATTCATTTGCGGACCTGACTCCGTCTCCACGATGATGTCATCACGACCATCAGATCCCAGAATCAATAATTGCTCCGGAAGTAATCTGAAAACCTGAACGCGTAGTCTTCGCGCATCGGCCGGGGTACCCAGCTTCATCAATTGATCGCTGATATCCAGGAACCGGGCTTTTCCATCCTCATAGATGACCGGAGCCGGATGTTCGGCGCTGATACAGTAAACTACCCCTGTGGCTTCATCAATCAAACCCAGCACAAAGCTTATGAGCATGCTGCCGTCGAAAGCGCGAAAGACCGAGTTCATTTCTTCAAAGGATGTTTTCAGCCATCGCTCCGGCGAATACCTCTGAAGCGCCGAGGCCGACCGACTACGGTGCAGAATAGCCTTGAAAAGACTGCCCAGAACCAGTATTCCACCGCCCCCCTGAATGGATTTACCCATGGCATCGGCATTTAGAAAGACCGTGTAAGTCCTCTGTCCGAGCTGAAAGCGATCGGCCACGCAGTAATCACCGCCTATCTCGGATTTCCATTTTTTGAAGGCGAATTCCTTTTTCTGTTTTAAAAGAAACTCTACATGAACCAGCCCATTGGCCGTTTCATTGTGTACAAGGGGCGTAAGTAGCAGGGACGTAAGAAAATAATCCCCATCCTGCCTGGATTTGGCCTCATGCAGTGCATCATTGGTTTCGCTCAATTCCCTGGTTCTCGCTTCGACCATTTGTTCCAGGTTCTCCGCGTATTGTTGTAATCTCTGTCTTGCATCCTGGACGCTACGTACCATGGAATTGAAGGATCGAGCCAGAAATCCGATCTCATCCTCAACCTGCACCGGTACATGAACGGTAAGGTCCCCTTCGTTTACCTGTTTAACTCCGGAGAGCAGGGAATTCAGCGGTCGTATCAAGCTACTGGAAAAGAAAAACGGAAATAGCACCAGTAGCAAAAAGGTCAATAGCAGCACGAGTGCACTGTATTCCAGGACGCTGTCATGTACTTCCCGGCGAAAAACTTCATATGGGAAACCGAATTCAATCCAGCCCGTATTGGTAGGAGCGGAGTAGAAGACAATTCTCCTGTCTTCCGCGATTCGGTAATCCCTTTGAAGCTGACTTCTGGTTTTTCCCAGGATCTCCTCCCTGGCCCGGGTGAGGGCTTCCTCTTCGCTTACTTGCTTTTCCCCTATGATCTTTAGGGCCCGTTTCTCGATAAGATAGTCACTCCGGTTTATATCGCTGTCCTTCAGCGCTTCTGCGCTCCATTCCGACCCGGTAACTTCCAGATAGGTGTCGGGATACCGCCGGTCGGCGGGCAGTGACGCAAGATAAATAGCTCCTGGCGGAAGGGTGGGTACATCCCGGGTGAGCATGGACTGGATCGCGGCCCGGTTCTTCTGATCAAAGGAGTCTTCAATTCGCTGAATGCTTCTGGATCCCAGCAGGGAAGTGGCGACCAGCAGAGTCACGAGAGAGATACCCACCAGTCGAACCATGATACTTGTATTCTCTCGGGAATGGTTGATGTAGACAATGAAGTAGAAGAAATACACAAACATGAGCCCCAGATTGAAGATCTGATTAATCGTAAGGGCAGATACGAAATCCGTAACCGTGGAGATCATGTACAGAATATTGACGATTAATTCAGCCAGTGCGATCAACAGGAAGGAGCGTACGGCCACGATGTTTCTGTGAGATGGTCGAAACAAAGCCTGGAAAAAGCTTTGCGAGTTTGCTTTGCCGAGAGCTCGAATCTGCCGGAGAAAAATAATCATCACACCAAAGAACATGATCATGGTAACCAGAGGAACATACGGAGAGGCATAGAGCGATCCGTAGATATGGTTATCGAAAAAGAATCTGTAGGGCGTTTGCTCGGCAACGTACGAGTATTCCGCAATGGCAAACAGGGAGATTAGCAAAGAAAGGATGAGTACCACTTTGGATTCCCGGGGGAACCGGTTTGCCGGCATATGATACGCAAACTGTAGCTTAAAAACCAGAGCAAGTGTGATGCAGCAAGCAATATAGAAGCCATATCTCCCTTCCGGTACATCCAATGCAAAGGCAAGGAGATATCCAATATTGAAGAGCGAAAGGAATCCAAAGAAACCGCCCAGATAAAGCGCCGGCCGCGAATTTCGCACAAAGAGTAGCATATGTCCGGCCAGAAGGATTGTAAGGATTGTTGGCGTTAGCCGATCGAAGAAATTTGCATTTAATAGGATCATGGCGTCTAAAGTGGAATGAATTCTCCTCGGAATTTGTTTTGAATCAATCCTTTTTCGGATGCAGAAAACGTGCCAGGAATCAGAACGGCAGCCAGGACTCCTGCTTTGAATTCAGCCCCGGGAGCATTTAGCAGGAATACCGGGCAAGGCTTTCCGCTAAATCGATTGGCCAATGGATGGATTCTTCAGAAGCAATTCTGCATACGGGCGCGGGCAAAAAGCTATCCTGAATACCGCCGCGGGAAAAAAGCCAGAAATTACAAAGTGGCTTAATGAGTAGTTAGTGGGCTACCCGTGCCTGTGACACTTGCTAACTTGACTGCTCTTCAGGAGTAGCAAAGAATGCGTCGAATCCCCGGAACTACATAGCCAGAACAATGGCAACGTTGGCCGCCGAATGAACCAGAAATGTCCAGAGGAGTGAATCGGTCTGAATACGAAGGGCCGAAAGCGTAATCCCACATAGCGTATAGTAAAGAGCCAATTCTGGATCCAGGGTTGTGGGAACGTGGGCTGCCGTGAATATTGCCGCCGAAACAAAATGACCAATCCAGTGCGGGGCCCGACCTATACGCGAAGGAAGCCAGTGCCTGAAAGCAATCTCTTCGAAGAGCGGAGCGATTCCTATACCAATCAGCCAAATTGTAAGATGGAACCCATCCATACGGCCGGAACTTACCGGTACATCCTGGTTGATGCTGGCCAGAAGCATGGTCAGGGCCGTGAAGGCCAGAATCGAATGAAGCAAACTGGAAGGGCGTGTATCCAGGCGGAAGAAGAGCTTTCGCTCCAGGTTGCTTAGAAGATAGAGCGAGAATGGGGCCAGCGCGGCCAGAAGAAGGGGCTGAAACACATAGAACCGGAGTAGCTCCTTGTTAGGATAGAGCGTCGTATGAACAATCAACAGAACGCACCATGCCAGCATACCGGCAATTCCCAGATAGGCCGGAAGTCTGGCGGCTGGCCCGGAAAGAAGACTCCGCAATTCCAGGGCCGTGGCGCGCCTGGTCGCGTCGGATTCCCGGCCCAGTTTATCATAGTGGTCGTTTAGGCTGGTTCTTTCTTCACTGGTCAGTAGACGCCGAAGCTCGACGTTGTTACGCACCATCCGCCAAAGAAGCGCTGCTCTGTATCTGTCCCTTTTTGCCATTGCCACTGCAGGGCTTCTCTCAAACCTGGTAATCGGAGGAACCCATGAAAGCCAGAAAGTTAGCCATAGTAGGGGCCACCGGAGCGGTGGGCCAGGAGATGCTAAAGGTGCTGGAAAAGCGCAATTTCCCCTACGATGAACTCGTGTTACTTGCATCGGCAAGATCTGCAGGAAAGAAGATTACCTTTCGCGGCACGGAACACACGATTCAGGAGCTAACCGAAGATTCCTTTCATGGGATCGATCTGGCCCTTTTCAGCGCCGGCGGATCCATCACAAAGAAATTCGCGCCCGTTGCCGTATCTGCGGGTACAGTGGTCGTGGATAATTCCAGCGCTTACAGACTGGATCCCGATGTTCCTTTGATCGTTCCGGAAATCAATCCCCAGGATGCGAAAAGCCACAAGGGAATTCTGGCCAACCCAAACTGTTCTACGATTATCATGCTAATGGCGGTGTATCCCATCTACAAGCTCTATGGCATTCGTCGACTGGTAGTGTCTACTTATCAGGCGGCCTCCGGAGCCGGGGCCGCAGCCATGGAAGAGCTGGAAGAGCAGGCCAGGGCGATGCTGGCCGGAAATCAACCGCCCACGGAATCGTTTCCCTTTCCTCTCGCATTTAATGTCTTCAGTCATAATTCCGCTCTTTATCCAGAGAACGGATTTAACCAGGAAGAAGTGAAAATGGTAAAGGAAAGCCATAAGATCCTGGGAAACAGCAATTTGCGAATCAGTCCTACCTGCATTCGAGTAGGTACGTTTCGCGCCCATGCGGAATCCATTCATGTGGAACTGGAAAAGGAAGGCGATCTGGACGAGATTCGCAATGCGCTGGCAGACTTTCCGGGAGTGCAACTAAAAGAGGACATGGAAAAGAACCATTTCCCCATGCCGCTGGAAGTATCCGGCCAGGACGACGTCTACGTCGGTCGCATTCGCTGGGATCTGGACGATCCAGAACATAAGAATCTGCAATTATTCTGCGTAGGTGATCAGCTGCTGAAAGGCGCGGCCCTGAATGCAGTGCAGATTGCCGAGATCCTTTAGCTTTCGGCAAGCGGGCGGCGGGCCCTGTGATGGATGTACGGGATGAGCCTCTTTTCCGGGCCCCGTTGCCGGGAGCCGAACCGGGCCGCACTTTCTCCTTTCCCGGCGCTCCATTTCCGAAATGAAGTGTTACGGCCCCGGAAAGGATCCAACTTTGCGCGAGGAAACAATTACCATGGATGAACGAGAGCAAGTTCTGCGAGACATTCTTCAAATATTCAAGTCGAACGGGGTCAAAGCGGGCGACGTTATGGACAAAAAGCAGATGATGGATGAAATCAAATCCTGGCCACAGGAGCGCAAGCTCATGGTTCGGGATGCATGGCATATGCTCGTCGGTAATGGCCTCATCCAGGAAGGGGATCCGGCGGGTCCCAGACTAACGCCGCGTGGCGAGCAGTTCATGAATTCGTAATGGGCCCGTAGGTCGCCACGAAGTATTCGATCATACAGATTCCTTTTCTAGTGGAGGCGGACTTCTTTGGCCGTTGTATCGCTACTGAGGCTCGTTTTCTTTGGGCTGCTCGGGCCGATTCCCGCCTGCCCTGGCTGGCCCCATCCATCTGGCGCCATGAGAAGTGACCATGAGGGATGGTCCGATTTGTTGACATCTGGAGCGAAAGTTTGCATCCTGAGGTCATGAAAGTACTGGTACCACTGGCCGACGGCTTTGAAGAAATGGAAGGAATCATCATTATCGATGTTCTACGTCGCGCTGGACTGGAAGTGCGAACTGCATCCCTGAAGCCGGGGGAGGTTCTGGCATCCCGCAAAACGCGGCACCTGGCAGATACTACAGTGGATGCTGTGCGCAAGGAAACGTTTGATGCTGTGGTGCTTCCAGGCGGCGCCGAGGGAGCGCGAAACCTGGCGGCCAATGGGGATCTTGCCAATATCCTGAAGGACATGCAGGAGCGCGGTAAGGTTATTGGAGCCATCTGTGCCGCTCCCAACGTTCTACTACAACATGGCATTCTCGGAGATAAAGACCGCTTCACTTTGCATCCGGGAACCAGGCCGGACAGCTACCCCGGCCATTACGATGCCGACGCACGTGTGGTGCGTTCAGGACAGGTTTTTACTAGCAAGGGGCCAGGCACGGCTTTTGAATTTGCGCTAGCTATAGTAGAAGAGCTCTGCGGCAAAGAAACTCGCGAGAAGGTGGCGGCACCCATGTTTGTAGCGGAGCCGGCGGTGTAGCAGGGATCGGACCATGGCGACTCAATCGGAATTTGAGTTTCATCGGTATTGTAACCGAGGCTTAGATCGCAGAGATGAAAAGCAAGGCTGCCCATAGGCAGCCTTTTTCCATTGGATCCGTCCGGATCAGTCCCCTTTCGTAGAAAGCTTTAGCGGAAGATAAAGCGGACAGAATCCCACCAGGCTGGTGAGCACAAACACACCGCCCAGCACCAGAAGTACAATTCCCAGAGTTCCGGTGATTATACCCTGCCAATACAGAACGCCAATTACTACAGCCACAGCTACTCGGAGAACCCGGTCTACAACACCCATATTCAGTTTCATATCATGCTCCTCATATTGAGAGATACTTATTTATCGACACTTATCTGGATCCATCGCTCCGTGTTATTGAATGGCAACTTCTACGATCAGAACAATTGCCGCAACGAGTGCGATACATGAGATGCAGGCGATAAGCAGTTTTTTGCCTTTGCTCATTTTGACGGCTCCAGACAACGCATCTTACCTTTCATATTCGACGAAATAAAGCTCAGAGTTTCAGTTGCGGATGCAAATCACTCATCAGAAGTTGATAAGGATTCGCAACATCAAGTCCGGAGACTCCGAAAGTACAATCTGGACCGAGCATGGGAGAAGAAACCGCCCTTTAGATGCGTCGGTCCCGTTGGGACTAAATCTTTCTGACATCCAGAAAGCTTCCCGAAGCGCTGGCGGCGATTTGATCCCACTTATTTAAGATCCTGCTGGCAGCCTCCAATGGCTGCGGCATATTTTCGGTCCCTCGGGCCTGTTGCAGTCTCTTGAGGGCCGGAAAGGTATCCGTGTCTTCCAATCCGGAGATGGTTTCCTGCATATCGGTATCGATCAAGCCGGGGGCCAGAGAAATGAAATGCACATCCGGCAATTCTTCCGAGTAAAGCTTAATAAGCATGTTTAGCGCGGCTTTGCTTATGCTGTACCCTGCCCAGCCCCGGTGGCCGTTAACAGAAGCTCCCGAGGATATACCAACAATGTGCTCGGAGAAAAAGGGACAATCTGGCGAATTCAGTGAGTCTATTAGCAGCTTGTTCGCCCACAGGTTGACGTCGGTGATTTTCTGTAATTCGGACAGACGCGTGTTCTGAAGATCGTCTATCCGACCCAGAATGCCGGCGTTCAGCCATGTGCGGTGGATGGTAATTTTGCCGTCTTTGTTTCTTTTCAGCGGCGCGGAGTTAGGACCGCTCAGTCTTTCGCGAAGTAGTTGATAGTATTGCCTTAGCCTGGCCGGGAGTTCCGCCAGATTGGCCAGATCGCATTCCTGGTGAAAATATAGATCGGGGAATTCATGATTAAGCGGCGAAGGTCTTCTGCTCATACCCGCAACAAAATGGCCTTTCTGGAGCAGATACTTTGCCAGGCCGTAGCCCAGGCCGGAACTGGTTCCTGTAATGAATTCCATAGACTTTTTCTGAATTCACGGGGCTAAAGTGCAATCGGCTTTTGAACAGACGGTTCGATGCCCGGTTCTGGCGCGATTGAAAAGATACGGTCAGTCATTATCCGGGATATAGAAGTAAGCCTCCCTTCTCCCGGATGCCCTTTGCATCCGCCCGGGCCTGGCTGCCGGAAGTCACAAGAGCGCGGCTCCAGGAGGGTAGCGCTCCATTTCTAGCTTTCCTTTTTCGGGGTTACGCTTCGGACTGCTTATCCGCAAGCTTTCGGGACTTCAATGTACTTCTTTGTGAGCTACGGCAGCAATTGTTCTGCATCTCTTCCAGTTGGCCGCCTTTTCCATTGAGCTTTCCGCGCACAATGATGGATGTTTCCAGAACCTCGGCGCCTTCCAGCGGAGAGCCTTCCAGAACCGGGGCTTCAATCATATGGGCCGGTAGATCGTAGATTCCGCCCGAATCCACATCCACGAAATGATGGTGCTTGTCCGTGTTAGAATCGTAATAGATTCGATCTGCGGAAAAGATGAGCTCGCGCACCACTTCTTTCTCGACAAAAAGGCGTAGAGTGTTGTACACTGTCGCCTGGCTGCACTTCTCGTACTCGGAATTCATCCGCTGGCGGATTTCTTCCGCGGACAGATGCTGCGGTTTTTCGAACAATAAATGAGCAATCTCAATCCGCTGCGTAGTGGGATTGATGTCGCGATCCCGCAACAGATCGGCGATTTCTCTTTTATTCAGACCATATTTGCCGTTCATAATGACTGAAACCCTGTAACCCCGAGGGGTAATAACCTTTCTAAATATAGAATTACTATCGGAAAGGAAGCCCTGTGACCAGTAGATGACAAGGATTTTTCCTGCCAGAAGTGTCCAGGGCTACCTTGGAACCCTGGTCAGAATGGTTTCCTGTCCAAAGCGTGGGTGGTCTTGACAGGCCCTTTTGCATTCCGTTTCTGGCTCTATGCTGTTTAACTCAGCAATCTTTGTTCTACTATTTTTGATTGTGTATTCTATGTACTGGTTCCTGCCAGTGCGGGGTAAGCATTATCTGATCATTGTAGCCAGTCTGCTGTTCTACTCCTGGTATAGCGTTCCGTTCTTACTTCTATTTCTGGCTCTCATCGTCTGGAACTACTATGTATCCCTTACTCTTCTGAATCGAAAGCTACGCTGGCTTCTGGCGCTCACGGTAATTCTGGACCTTTCGGTGCTGGGATTCTTCAAATACTTTTATCTGCTGGCCCACACAGTTGGTTATGCTCTCGGGATTCCGTATATTCAGGAGCTCCGCGCTAATTGGGAGCAGGACTATGATGTTGTCATCATATTGCCCATAGCCATCAGTTTTTATACGTTTCAGATTATCGCCTACGTGGTGGATACCTATCGCGGCGTAATCAATGAGCCACTGGCTCCAAGACGCTTTTTTGTTTTTATCCTTTTCTTTCCGCAATTTGTGGCGGGCCCCATTCTTCGTTCCCAGGACTTCATTCCCCAGATCGACACTCCCAATATTGATCCGGAGCGCATGATGCGCGGATTGATGCTGCTGATACAGGGCACAATCAAGAAGGTTCTCATCGCAGACAACCTGGGGAAGTTTACGGGTCCGGTCTGGATGAACCCGGAAGGCTACGACGCTTTGGTTCTGTACACGTTGCCCTTTTCGTTCATGGCCAGGATCTATTGCGATTTTTCCGGATATACCGACATGGCCCGGGGTATGGCGAAGCTCATGGGCTACGAAATCCCGGAAAACTTCAGCGGACCCTTTCTGTCCACGTCCATGTCCGAACTCTGGACCCGTTGGCACATTACCCTCTCCACCTGGTTGCGCGACTATATCTATATTCCTCTAGGGGGATCCAAACTAGGCGAATTTCGCACAGTGATGAATCTACTGATTACCATGGGGCTGGGCGGCCTATGGCATGGAGCCACCTGGAATATGTTATTCTGGGGAGTTTACATTGGCTTTTTCCTTGTTGCGGAAAGAGAGATGCGCGTTGCTGGAATTCGTTTGCTTCCGGAAGGAGCGATCGGCAATACCTTTCGCAGGCTCTATGTAGTGTTTGTCTTTGGTATGAGCGCTCTGTTTTTTGCTTCGCCGGACCTGGAAAGCACCGGAGCCATCCTTTCGGGCATGTTCAGTTTTCAGCGCGGGGAACCCGTAACTGGCTTTGAAACAGTCTTCTTTCTGATCATTCTGTCGTTCGTATTCAACTATCTGCAGTACCGACCGAGGCTGCATGACAAATTACTGGAGCGTCCCAGGCTGCAGTATGCTCTGACCATTGCAGGCACTTTTATCACCGGTTTTCTCGTCTATCTCTACGGAGACGCGTCCGGCAGCTTTATATACTTTGCCTTCTAGTTTACGCTGCGATGTGTTTCGATACGCTACCCGCATCAGGAGATAATGTGAAATCCAGTCAATCTGCCCCATTGGTTAGCTCAACTTCCAAACGCCGTGTACCTATTCTGCTGTTATCGTTGCATACCCTGCTGGCGCTGTTATTAACTCTGCTCCTGGGCTGTAACGGAGGAACAGTCCTGAACGGTTCGCAGGAGCCTCTGCAAATCGAAAACGAAAAGCTCAAGGTTTCCGATTTCCATCTAAATGCATTTGTCCCAATAGAGAAGAAAATCTATGATTATCCGGAGTTGCCGGCCCTGTACGAAAGCCTGCGTAGCTCCAGCGACGGTTATTGCGAAATCATACACAACCGCAAGCCCTTTCGCAGGGATGTCGCTTTAAAGCTCATCTCCGAAGAATATCTAAGTCAATTCTGGAAAGATCGTTTCTGGGGCAGCTTCCACAACCTGGTCTCCGGCTGTTGGAACTTCTACATAATGAATGATGTCCGCCCCTTTGACGATTTTCGTTTGGTCAAGAGCCTATTTCCGGAAGCCACGAAGCACTGTTACTCCGTGGGACTGATGCAGCCCTATATTATGCATAACATCCTGGGTTGTGAGGATTTGAACTTCCTGGATGTGGACTGGCGAATTCATTACGCCCACTTTCAGCTCGAACAAATGTTTCGCGACCAGATGTTTGCCAGCGTCGGCGATGTGCCGGAGAGTATTCGCAAGTTACATCTGGGATGGATTGCATTTTCTCCTACACCGGTACAGGCAAAGCATGCCGTGACTCCGGCCACCCTTTGCCGATTGAATCAAAACGAATGCATGGAGCATCTCAGTCTTTATCAGAAGAACCGAGTGAATCTAAGTTCCATCACCTGGAATCTAGCCAAATTGCATGATGCCGACTTTCCCCGGCATCCGGGAATGCCAGTGGTTTATCTCAGCAATGCAATTGAGGAGCTATATACATCTCGCTCCCAGTTCGATCTGCTTCTGGGCCGAGTGGCCGCCTCCATTCAAGTGGGCAAGCAAGCTCTATTTGCCTACCATGCAGCCGGCACGGACGAGATCGGCCTTTACCGTCTGGTTCGAAAAGCCGAGAAGACCGTGGATGCGTCTGGTCCGTTAACTCCCAACTATGAGATCGAGACTATTTGCAGGGATCGGTATCATCGTGCGAACACTGGAGCTCTCAAGGAGTATACGACCTACTTCGAGACTGTGAGCAAGACACAAAACCCGACGGCCTGCAAGACGCTTATTCAAGAAATGGATCGGGACTAACCACCTGGCAGCCCTTCCTCCCAGGAATTCGCGATGGCGGAAAAGGTTCTGCACCGCAAACACTTCGGGGACGTAGTGGCTACGTCCTGGCTGACGCAATAGTGATACGGGGATGGCCGGTATGTCCTGGACTTTTTTCCGCTGGACGAAGCCAGGTCACCCTTTCTGATCTGAGCGTGCACATAAAGGAACGCGTACGGCCCGGGATGCTATTTCGGGCAATCATTCGAATCAATGCTCTGGGATTTCTGATGATCTGTTTGGTCTACCCGTCAAAGCCTGGGGCCGAGCCCCGGGAGGCTGACATTGAAGCCGTTTCCGAAAATCCCAGGAACCCCGGCGGCGAAGGCGACGAGCAAACGGGACCAGACTCCGAAGAGCGCAAAGCTCTGGAGTTCTTTGAACTTCATCAAGAGCTGGCCGCAAACTTTGATCCCGGACTGGCAAAGCACTACCATCCGGAGGCCAGGATTCGAATGGTAAGGATTGGCGCCGACGGTTCCGTGCGAAAGATGGAACTGACCGGAAGTCAGTGGTCCTCATTAATGCCTGCTATGATGGATGCCGCCGAGAAATCGGGAGACGTCAGTGTATACAGCGACATCCGATTACAGTCCATGGATACAGGCATCAAGATATTGGCCAGCCGCTACTCTAAATTAAAGTGCTACACGGATAGTAAATACTATATGGTGGTGGCGCCGGGCCCGGACGGAAGTCTGCTCGTCGTAGAAGAGCACATAGAAGGCCAGGCAGAGAACCAATGCGAATAGCGCTGGCAATCACGGACGAGGAAATCCAGCGGTGCTATCCGGCGCTTTCGCAGCTACGGCCGCATATCTCTGAAGGCCAGTTCCTGGAACGGATCCGGCAACAAATGCAGGGCGGTTATGAACTGGCCTACCTGATTGGCGTGCCAACCCCGTCTGCGGATTCTACTCCGCTCGTCGATACTACTCCGGTCGCTGATTCTACTCGGGCGGCTGCGGGAAACGGTCTGGCTCAGTCCGTAAGCGAGCCTCAAGAGCCGCCATCTCGAGCCTCCGAAACCGAACGAGTATTGACCGTAGCCGGGTTTCGCATGGGTCTGAACCTGGCCTGGGGTAAGTATCTTTACGTGGATGATCTGGTTACGGCAGAGGTTGCCCGTAGCTCCGGTTGGGGGAGGCAAATGCTATCCTGGTTAATGGATCTGGCTCGATCGAGAAGCTGCGATCAATTCCATCTGGACTCGGGGCTGCAACGAAGAGAGGCCCACCGGTTCTACGAAAGGGAAGGAATGGAGATTAGCAGTTACCATTTCTTCAAACAGTTACATTGATTAGTTGCATCGATTCGTAGTCATTCTTCTTTCCCGTAGCCGCGCCTCCTGAGCCATTTGTCACACCCAGGCCTTAGACTGTCCCTTGTTGAGTAGATCGAAAGGAGCTGAGATGACAAAAGAAGAAAGAGATAAGTACGAAAAATGGGTGAGAGACTACGGCGGCACGCCGGAAGATGAGTTTATGGAATTGCCCATCCACATGTCGCTGGAGTTCAATGAAAGCTATGGGTTCCCGGGGAACTCTTCTGAAATGGAGAGTCCAGACTCCGTTCAGAGGGAGCCCGGGCAGGCGCCAGAAATAAGAATGTATCCTCGTATCCTCTGGGAGCTCTAAACAGGGCTCCCGGGCTCGGAAACCTTATCTCAGGAACTATCGCCCTTACGATCCGAAAGAAGCGATCCAAGCTGATCCAGAAAGGAGCCGCCGCCCATGAGTTTGATCTCTTGCACTTTTTCGATCATCTTTTCCAGGGATTCCAGTTCTTTCAGGCGAAGTAGCGTGGGATTGTTCTCCATTAGCTTTGCCGTGTTCATCAGGCTTCGTGTGGATGCAGTTTCTTCGCGTCTTTGAATGATGTTTGCCTGCGCCTGCTTTTCCGCCAGAAGCACCCGATTCATGATTTCGCGCACCTCGCCGGGCAGGATAATGTCCCGGGCTCCTGCGGAAATCAACTTGTAGCCGATAGCCTCGGCCTTTTCTTTTACATGCTCAAGTACGGTAGTCCCGATCTTTTCGCGGTTCTCGAGTAGCTCGTCCAGAGTGAACCCTCCGGTGTATTCGCGCAGCGATAGCTGCCATGCTGAATAAAGCTGCTGCAAAGGGTTGACCGATTGTCGCAGGACTTTTTCTGGATCCGCCGCCTGGATCTGGCAGGTGAAATTGATTCGTAGAGTGACTTTGTCTTTGGACAGAAGCTCCTGCCCGCTTATGTCCAATTGTTGTATTCGCAGATCGCAGGTATGGACTTCTACTGCGTCGGCGCATTTCCAGTATGCGTAATCCCCGGGCTCCAAAAGTCTCTGGAAGGTCCGATCAATATAGAGCGCGCCCTTCTCATAGCTCTGCACAGTGAATACCTGGACTTGCTCTATAACTCCCGGCTTTCGTAGCCAATCGCGTTTGATGTTTTCATGAATAAAAGGTTGTGAGACATCAGCGAATACGAAGTCATAGTTATGCAAGCCGTGCCAGTAGGCGTAGTTTCCTGGTTTCAACGCTTCCAGATACACCGAATCCTGGAAAACCAGACAGATCTGACCCTCTTCCACTCTGGCGAACCGGAGAAACCTCTCGGCGTCTGCTGCTTTCTCTAGAAGAGCGATGTCCAGCTCCGCCGCAACTCGTCCTTTTCTGTGGTAGGTGCGAATATTGAAGCCCGGGTCGAAGTAAAAGCCCGGTCCGAGCACCTTCTTGAGGGAGCCCTGCTTGAACACTACTCCGCATTCATGGTCTGCAATTCTCATGGAATCCTCCGATACGTCCCTTTTTGCCTTCGGGCATCACAGGCCCCATCCGCGCCGGAAGCAGGCGGTTTATTGTCCAAATAGAGAGGAAAAGAGGCCGCCCTGCCATTCGTCCCGGGCGGGGAATCGGTTAAGCAACGGTTCTTCCCTTTGATCAGGAGTTCCGATTTTGACCGTAGCCGCCATCTTCATTCCGTCTCGCAGGAGGGCGCGATGCGGTATCCCCTTTTCCTCGAGGCCCCTTTCGAACTGCCGCAAGCGGCGGGCACGGGCAGCCCCCTTTCCAGGATGATCCTTTTTACAAGGGATCAGCTTATCTACCACAGATTAACAGTCTGTTGCCTTTACCGTTAGGCTACCAGTCAGTAACTGGACGGGATTCGAACCCGCATGGAGCACGTTCCTGTGCGAAGGCGGAATGCCGTACCTGAGTCAGGCGGCACCGTCTGGCGCTGTGAAACCAGGACCCCGGGCCTATCGCGTCGGACTACGCGCGACGCTATGGGAAGCGATTTCGGATAACATTGCAAGTCTTTTCTGCTCTGTGCATTTCCGGGAGCTGGCTTATTTCCGTGGAGCAGCTCTTTTGCGAAGCCCCCTGACTTACAATTTCGTTGCCGCAATTCAAGTGGCGGAATACATTGCACCATGCGAGTTAATGTCAATCCGCTGGATCTGGGCTGGACAACCCTGTTCTTCATGCTTCGGCGAAAAGGGACGTGGGTTAGCTGGATTGTTTACTCGCTGGTTGCCTTTCTAATTCTGTTCTTTTTTCTCGAGATTGAAAGGACTGTGCCCGACATCATTGCCCTGGTTCTGATCTCCCTGATAGGCGGTCTTGTTGGAATCACACTCAGTATTCTGATTCAGGTGATTCTGGTTATGGTCGTTTACAGACAGAAGGATGGCTTCACCGGAGAGCATGAATTCTACGTAGAGGAGGCCGGTCTGCGAGAAAAAACACATGCGAACGATTCGCTTCATCACTGGGCCTCCATTCGGGACGTGTCCATCACCAGGCGCTACACCTGGGTCTGGATCAATGCCATACAGGCCCACATATTGCCAAGGCGCTCCTTTCCGGACGATGCCACTTACCGAGAATTCGTAGGTAGCATCTACCAGCGCTGGATCGAGCATCGCGATTGACTGGCACGGTCCGCTTTCTATCAATATCTGATGCATTACAGGGCGGAGCTTTCCTCTGCATGCTGACGGGCTTGACGACCGGAAATACCGATTAGCCAGCCCAGTCCAAGAGCGCAGGCCGCGTAAAGAACAGCCCAGAAGAATGGCACATGCATGAGACCGGCGCCTACTGGCTCTGGAAGCCATTCCCGGTAGCTGGACGTAAGCAGTATGCAAAGGACAGCCGTAAGCGACAGTCGCATCGCTTCCAGCTGCTTCCAGCGCCGTGTCTCGGAGAGCATTTGGCCCAGAGCTACGAGAGACAAGGTGCTCCACAGTACGACTGCGAGCAAAACCCATACACTCGTTGACTCCGATACCAGAAAGGCCAGAGAAAGTCCACTCACCACGGCAAACCAGAAACCAACGTATAGGATCCGCGCCCAGGATGTGCTCTGGCGATATGGCTGCGCTCCCGGGCGGACACTGGGAACGACAATGGGCTTCTCTGGATGCTCCGGCTCAAATCCAGGTGGTCGGAACAGGATCCGCAGTTTGTCCAGCGGACCGGAAGCGCGCCGCATTAGTCCGACAATTTCGCGCCAGTATTGCAGATTCGCATATAGCGGGTCGTAGCTGCGAAACGGCTTTACGATACCGTACACCGGTTCTTCGCGCTCCCGGGCAAACGTTCCAAATAATCGGTCCCAGATGATCAATGTGCCGCCATGGTTCTTATCTATGTATTCCGGATTTCTGCCATGGTGTACTCTATGATGCGAAGGCGTGTTTAGAATCCACTCCAGCAGACCCAGGTCCTTTATCACCCTGGTATGAATCCAGAACTGATAGATCAGACTGATTTCTCCTATCGCTATCAGTACGGCCGGATGGATGCCCAGCAGTGCAAGGGGCAAAAAGAAAATCCAGGTAAACAGTTGATGAAACGCGGGCTGTCGGAGGGCAACAGTAAGGTTGAACTCTTCGCTCTGATGGTGCACCACATGTCCGGCCCATAGAACGTTCCATTCATGGCTCATGCGATGAGCCCAGTAGTACAGGAAATCAAATACCAGAAATCCCAGAATGGCGGACATCCAGAGCTGAGCCGGATCCTCCAAATCCCAGCGGACCAGGCGCAGCTTTTCGAAGAGCAAAGAATATGCGGCAACGGTGAAGCCAATATAAAGCAATGTGAACCCGCGGTTCAATACCCCTGTGGAGAGATCAGCGATGCTGTCGCGGAAATTGTAGAGCTTGCGCCCGGTGATCCACTGGAAGGACAGTTCCACTCCGATGAGCAGAAAAAAGGCCGGAATGGCATAGGTGATAAATGAAGGTATTTCAAGGGTTTCCATACGCTGCTCCAGGATAGATTATTCTGACACTGTGTCAGCTTTCTGGGGAGAGTCAAACGGTTATTGGGCTTATTTGAAGGTTATCCGGCGCTTGCTCCCGATACGAATGCCCGCGGTGTTGGTGGCCTCGGTGGAGTTCGGGTTAGAGCTCCGGGGCGGTGATTACACGAACCCGGGGCTCTGGTTGCTCCGGCCGGAGTTCGGGTTAAAGCTCCGGGGCGGTGATTACACGAACCCGGGGCTCTGGTTGCTCCGGCTGGAGTTCGGGTTATAGCTTCCGGGCGTTGATTAAGCGAACCCGGGGCTCTGGTTGCTCCGGCCGGAGTTCGGGTTAAAGCTTCCGGGCGTTGATTAAGCGAACCTGGGGCTCTGGTTGCTCCGGGTGGAGTTCGGGTTAAAGCTTCCGGGCGGTGATTAGACGAACCCGGGGCTCTGGTTGCTCCGGCCGGAGTTCGGGTTATAGCTTCCGGGCGTTGATTAAGGGAACCCGGTCGATTTTCTGGTCGATTTTCTGGTCGATTTCCTGGTGATGACCGGGTGTAGCCCCGGCGAGGGCCAACGAGGACTTGCAGAAATCGCGGCGCAGAAGCCGGGAATTTCGGTTGCGTAAGACAGACCGAACGCATAGACTCTGGAAATCCATGAATCTGAGCGATTGGTTACACGTATCCTTTGACGATGCACAGGTGCATATGAAGGCGAATCCCCCGGAAAAACCGGGCTGGGAGCAATCCTTCGCCTGGGATGACATCATTCGAATTTGTTTTGAAAACGGTGACTGGCTAAGTTCAGACACCATCTACGTTTTCACGAACCAGCGGAAAGAAAGCTACGTTATTCCCACCGAAGCCGATGGTGGGGCGGAGTTCTGGTCCGAAGTGATCAGCCGAAAGTTGTTTGATGCGGAACTGGCTATTGAAATGGCCACGCAGTCCGAAGGCTTCGCCTGCTGCCCGCCGGAAGACTCATAGAGCAGTTCCGCAATTGGACCCATGGTTGCCTGGTTGTAGTCGAAATACTTCAAGGAGCTTCCCACCAGGAAAGCATCGACTCTAGTTCGGGTCGCTCGGATCGTCGAGATCATTCGGATCCGCCGCTTGAACCGCGCGAATGAGCTCTTCGATATGCGAATCAAGCATAGTCAGGCCATCTATGGTCCATTGAAAGATACCGGCTTCAGACAGAGCGCAAAGCCCCTCCTTTTCCATTGACTTCAGCTTCTTAATCAATGCGTTCCACAGGTTATCTGTTTGGGTCTGGCTCCATCCTTGCTCGCCCCAGACGTTCTGTATTCTGTGGATGTCTATGGGAAGCGTAATGCGGAATAGATTCAGAAATACATCGATGATCGGATCGTGGAGCTCGCTTTCCTGATTGTGTCCCGGGCCGCTTGCCCATGCGTTCAGGTTTCGCGGATTCGCATACCGTCGATATCCATCGAATCCGTGAGCGCCCGGACCTAAGCCAAGGTAAGGGAGATACTGCCAGTACTTCCAATTGTGTAGACAGATCGCATTTCCTTGAGCATAGTTCGAAATCTCGTATTGATTCCACCCGCGATCCGCCAGATGCTCGGGTAGTTCGCGAAAGATTTTTTCCTGAAGCTTTTCTTCCGGCGAACCCTGCCGTCCGCGCTTGATGTTTCGAGCGTATCGGGTTTCCGGTTCTACAGTAAGGGAGTATACCGATAGATGATGAATGGGATACTCAAGCACGCGATTCAGATCCTCCAGAAAGTCTTCGTAGCTCTGTCCGTGAAAGCCATAGATCAGGTCCACTCCCACCCGGGGAATGGGGGAGCTTACCAGGGTTTCCAGGAGTTCGGCGTAACGCTCCGTATGATGGTAGCGATTCATATCTTTTAGAAAGCGCGCGTTGTACGTCTGGAGTCCGGAGTTAACGCGATTCACGCCTATTTCGTGCAGAGCTACGAGATATTCCGGGTTAAGGTTTTCCGGGTTTCCCTCCAGCGTGACCTCTGCGGCCTGATCGATGTCCAGGTATTCCTGCAAAGCCTGGAGGATTCGCCGAATCATGTCCGGAGGCATGAGCGATGATGTGCCCCCTCCGAAATAGATAGTATCAAATGACTGATTCGAAAACGAGGGCTGCTGGCTGTGGTCAGAACCCGACCTGGCTATTCCGGACTCCAGGGCTGTCGGTGTCCTGGAATCAGAGCAGCGAACCTGGAGTTCCTGCAGCAACGCAGATTCGTACTCTTTGAGTCTGCGCTGAAAGTCGGCCCCGGGGATTTCGTCCAGACCCACGGAATAGAAGTCGCAGTAATGGCACTTCTGCAGGCAGTACGGGAAGTGCAGGTAGATTCCCGATTTAGTGCTGGACACCGGCTGAATTGGCTGGACTTTCGGAATTCTCACTATGAGCTACGCTCCAGAATCCATTGCCTATCATCAAGGTGAATACAAGCCTCTGAAAGACTGCAATGTGAATATTATGACCCATGCGCTTCAGTATGGCACCATGGTATTCGGCGGCCTAAGAGGATACTATGATGCGGAATCGGACAACGTCTATCTGTTCCGTCCGGAAGACCATATGCGGCGCCTCCACCGAAGCGCCCACATAATGCAGATGGTTCCGCCATTGAGCGAATCCAAAATGGTGGAAGTGGCTCTGGAGATTACCCGTCGAAACAACTACCGCTGTAACGTGTACTACCGGCCATTCGTCTACAAGGACGCTCTACAACTGTCGCCCAGATTGCACGACGTAACCGATGACTTTGCCATGTATTCGCTGGTTCTGGACGACTATCTGGATACGAGCCGCGGTATGCGCACCGTGGTTTCCAGCTGGCGACGAATTGACGAAAACATCATTCCTACACGCGCCAAGGTTTCCGGCGGTTACGCCAACTCGGCTCTGGCAAAATCGGAAGCGGTTCAACATGGTTTTGACGAAGCTATCTTTCTGGATTCACGGGGATTCGTAAGCGAAGGAAGCGCCGAAAACATCTTCATGGTGCGCGACGGAGTCTTGATCACTCCTCCGGTGACGGCCTCCGTGCTGGAAGGAATTACCCGTCGCAGCATACTGGAACTGGCCCGGCTGGAAGGAATGACCGTACTGGAGCGCGACATCGCGCGCACCGAGCTTTATATCGCTGACGAGCTTTTCTTCTGCGGCACCGGCGCGCAGGTAGCCTGGATTGAAGAAGTGGATCGGCGCATTATCGCCGATGGTCAGATCGGGCCCATCACGCGCCGACTCCGCGACCGCTTTCGTCAGGCAGTGATTGGCAAAGATCCGGAAACCAGAAACTGGGTGCGACCTGTATTCGAATCCCGGGTTAATGCTTGATGGCCACCGGATATGAGCGAAAGCTCGGATTATCCGAAACACTTTCCATTGTAGTCGGCCGAATTATCGGATCCGGCATTTTTCGCACCCCTGCCTCGATAATGCTGGCTGTGGGCGTGGTTTCCATGTTCTACGGAGCCTGGATCGTCGGCGGCATCATAACTATCCTTTCCGCTTTGCTCTTTGCCGAACTTGTGGCCATGGTGCCTCGATCCGGGGGCCCTTACGTTTATCTTCGCCTGGCCTATCATCCCCTGGTGGCTTTTCTTCGCGGCTGGGCCATGTTTTTCGTATCGGAAACGGCCTCCATCGTAGCCGTGGCGCTGGTTTTTTCTGCGTACGGACTCGGGCTGGTAGCACAGATTTGGCCGGACTCCATCGTCGGTCTGGACGTGGTCAGCTCGCTTTTGATTCGCGGAAGCATTGCATTTGCGCTAATCTGGTTGCTTACCCTTGCGAATTGCTTCGGTGTCTTTTTGAGCGGCGTTATACAGGACATCTTTAGCGTAGTTAAGATTGGCGCATTGCTACTGATAGCCGCCGCCTGCTTTGGCTCTTCGCCGGACTTTTCGCATTTCGGAATGGAAGTAGTGACGCCGCCGGACAAGAATGCGCCGGAGGCCGGCAGTCTGGCCGCCTTATTTGCGGCGTTACGATATAGCTTCTTCGCCTACAGCGGTTGGGAAGGCGCCACTTACGTGGCCGAAGAAGTAAAGCAACCGGAAAAGAATCTGCCGCGATCGTTGTTTCTGGGTATTGGCGCCGTGATGATCCTCTACCTGCTTGTGAATACGGCGTATCTGGTTCAGCTTTCGCCGCAGGAGATGGTGGAGAACCGCGCTGTGGCGGTGCAGTCCATGACCAATGCCGTTGGTATTGTAGGCGCCGTGCTTGTTGGACTGGCCATCATGATTTCTACGTTTGGCAACGTATCTTCACAGGTGCTCGTAAAAAGCAGAACCTGGCATGCCATGGCCAGAGACGGTTTATTTTTTGGATTCCTTGCGGATCTGAGCAGTCGCTATCGCACGCCTAACCGGGCCCTGATTTTCCAGGGATTCTGGGCCAGCTGTCTTCTCACTATGGCGGTAATGGGCGAACTCTTTTCCGGGGACACCGAAAAGGATAATCTGTACGAAACCCTCATCGATTTCTTTTCGTTTACCAGTACAATTTTTAATATACTGACTCTGGCGGCTGTGGCCGTGCTCCGCTACAGGTTGCCGGATATGCCGCGACCGTTCCGGGTGCCGTATCTTTCGGTAGTTCTGGGAGTGGTGATGCTTGTTCAGGGCGCTTTTCTAATCTATACGCTCATCGATAAGCCGATGCATTCTCTTCTGGGAGTGGCGCTTACTCTAACCGGGCTCGTCTATTGGTACGGTTTTGTAGATCCGGAAAAAAGGAAACCGGTCAGCCATGATCAGATTCTGGCAGAACTGAAAAAAAACGATTGAGAAAGCGTTCGAAGCACGTCTAAATCTGCATCATGATAAGCCCATTCGCAAAGTCCATCTATGGATTTGTCCGTCCGTTGTGCTTCCGCTTTCCAGCGGCGCTCCGCCGCATGTTTTTGAGCACTGTGCGTTCGGGATTCCCCGTGTCCCTGCTTCTGGGCCTGCCGCTGGCCACATTGCTTTTTGCCGGCGCTCCACTGCAGGCCGACGGCTGCTACATCTGCAAACCCGGAAGCGCGGCGAATTGCAAACATTACTGCAAGTACAGGGGCGAAGACGACTGGGAGAACCGTAAAAAATGCGAAAAGGCGGGCTGCGACATTGGCGGAACAGCCAGCTGTCCTACGGAGGGCGGCTACCAGGTGTGCTACGTCATTCTGGACCCGCAAGATCCGGCCAATTATCTGTCCTGGCGCTTTGGCCTGGATCACCTCTCCGACCAGTAACGGCCGAGCCCGAGCCTGCGGGGGAATCGCTCCCCCATGACTGTCCTCCTGCGCGGAGAATCCCCGTAAAAAGCCCTGTTACGAGCTTTCTTCCGGTTCCGCTGTCCCGGACAGGGCTTCTTCACGTTTGCGATGCTGCTGCGTATGGGTCTTAAGGTCAAAGTAGATTTTCAGAGCCACAAAAACGCATAGAAAGGCGATGCCTGCCCATTCCTTGCCGGTCAATGTCATAACTCCCGTATAGAGCGAAGCGCCAAAAATGATTGTTAGGTGCATTACGAAGATGCGCGAATAGGGAAGCATCATAAGGTCTTTATCCGGAATGGCGCGGTACTCCTTCTTCATAAAATCATGCACCACCAGGGAATTCAGATGGCCCAGAAAGATTGCCGCGAGAATGGCCACCTGAAAGGGTTCGGCCACGGCGAGGTCCCCGCTATGTTTGAATGCCTCCGATGAGAAACCTGTCCAGTTAAGCAGAGTATCCACAAAGTCTGGATCTCTTCCGTAAACCAGAAGGGCCGGAAGCACCACCAGAAATACCAGGTGACCGGCATTGAATCCGTTGAAATGTATCAGAAAGAAAAAAGCCATAAAAAGCAGGGACATCATTCGGATCGGATTCTTCAGGTCCGGCGCCGGGGAGAATGCGGATAGCAGGAATCGCATAAAATGGATGATTCCAATGCAGACGCTTTCGAACCAGAAGAGAAACATTAGCTGCCATGCATCCCAGCGAAAGAAGATGGTGCCGGCAATAATGAGCAGGTTGGCGATTACCAGAATCGTCGAGCTATAAACCAGGTTCCTGGAAGCCCCTCCCAGTTGCGGTAAGATGAACTGAAATATTCTAAAGATCCACTGAGTCATCGCTTTCTCCCGCTGACCAGAGATACCAGACGGCCGGATATGACAAGACGGTAATTGGCGGACGACGCATTTGTGAGACTGCTCAAGCGCACTCAGAAAATCGGGGCTCCACCGCGTGGGGCCGCAGCTGCGCCGTCCGATGTCAGAGACGATATCTGCTTTCAGAGATCCCGGTCGGGCATAAGCGATTGTAGCTCCGAAAGGACCTGGCAGAACTCGCTTTGAATCTTTCCGTTGCTGGCTATGAGCAGCGGCATGCCCGGTATATATTTTTCGCCCGCCAGATTGGTTACTGCGCCGCCTGCTTCGCGCACTATACAGGTGGCCGCCGCCGTATCCCAGGGCTTCAAGAAGAATTCATAATGAGCGTCGAAAATCCCTTCGGCCAGATAGGTCATGTCCACACAGCATGCTCCGGTTCTTCGCAGACCACGGGCGTTCTGCAAAGTCAGCTTGATTCCGGTGAGCAACGTATCCAGAAATTCCTGCCGTGAATACGGAAAGCCGGTAACTACCAGGCACTGCGATAGCTCGCCCCTGTCAGAAACCCGGATTGGTTTTCCGTTCTTGAAGGCTCCATTGCCCTGGATGGCTGTGTATAGATCGCCGGTAGCTGGATGTAATATGGCGCCGGCCACACAATCGGAACCCTGCATGATTCCTGCAGAGATGGCGTACTGCGGACTTCCGTGGGTGTAATTTACGGTTCCGTCCAGAGGATCCAGCACCCACTGATACTGGCCCTGTCCGGCACCTTGCGTCCATTGAATTGTACTGGCTCCCGCCTTCTCCCTGGTCTCATTGTGGCTGTCTTCCGCCGGCCTGGCCCGGTTGGCCTGCTTATCAGATGATCCGCTGGTTCGGGCCGCTGTTTCGCCGGATTCTTCCGCAAGTATGGAGTCTTCGGGGAAGGAGCTCTGAATTGCCTGGATCAGTATATCTTCGCTTTCTTTGTCGGCCCGGGTTACCAGGTCCCGGGGATTGCTTTTGGACGATACCTGTAGGTCTCCGTGTTGCAGGCTACGCAGTAGCTCCGCGCTGCGCTCCATGGCCGGAATGATGGTGTCCAGACGCTTCTGCAGATCCGGCATTTTTAGTTCTGCGGAAAGCAGCCGCAGGCGGATCCGCATGGACCGCCGCTCTGGAAAGATCTCTCCGGAAGACGATCGGAAGAGCCCACCGCCACCGCCGCAAATAGTTGATGCGTGTTTTTGGACCCGCAATTGGGACATTCCACCGGATTGCCCACTTCTTTTTGGGCCAGGGAAAGCTTCACCTCGGCGGTGTTCTGGCAGTCATCGCATTTGTAATCGTAGTAAGGCATAATCGCAAGGAAGCCCGGCGGTGAACGGGTAGCAACTAAAAATCCTTTGCCAGGAAGCGCCCCGGAGGATGCTGCCGGCATGCTTGACGTTTACCTGATACGGCATGGAGAGACAATCTACAACAGCCAGCATCGAATCCAGGGGACTCTGGACTCGGCGCTTTCCGAAAAAGGAAAGCGGCAATGCGAATCCCTGGGCCGTTCTTTGCAGCGACGCCTGCAGGGGCTGGAAATACATGACTGGTACGTATCGCCTCAAGGCCGGGCCCGCCAATCGTCCGCCATTATTCGTCAATTCCTGGGCCGCTCGGACCTCCCCGAAGAGACCGTGGAGAACGATCTTAGAGAGATCGACTGCGGCGAAGCGGAGGGCATGATTCGTTTTGATCTGGACGCCGAGCTCCTGGAGAATCTGCATCGGGATCCGTATCAGAGGTATCCGGGTGGCCAGAGCGTGGCGGATCTAATCGAACGGGGAAAATCTCTGCGGGATACGATTCTGCGTGTGCCCGGAAAGGAAGAAATCCCCCGGGATTCGATTCCGGTTTCTCTGGAAAGGCAGCAAACGCGAAGGGTGGTGATCGTTTCCCATGGCAATTTTATTCGTGCCCTGGCTACGGCTCTTACCGGTATGCCGCCGGAGTTCTCTCTACGAATAAGTAAAGGCAATACCGGACTGAGCCATCTGGCCCGTCGCACCGGCGAAAAGGATTTTAAGATTTATTTGTGGAATGACCTTTCGCATGCGGCAGAAGTCTAGCCCGTCGGATTGTTCGGCGGGTAGATGGCAGGTCGACAATATCTATGCCTGGCAGGCCCGTTCACGGGATTGTCCACGGGCCGTTTCGACGATAGAGCGGATAGAGACAATAGGGCGGATAGAGCCAGAAAGGTGCGGGCTCCTTCAATCCGGTTACTATTCTTCGGGCAGGTGATTCAGATACTGAAGCATGGCGCGAAAGAAGAGTTTATCTTCTTCTTTCGTGTTTAGCTGGATCGTGGTTCCGCCGCTAACCTGTACGCCAGAGGCCTGGTCCAATTTGCTTTTGAACTTCTCAATCAGTTCCTTCTTGTGACCATGAACATAATCGTGTCCGGCATAAACGTGACCCTTCCCGGGTACCGGAATACGAATTAAGGCCGCGGTGGATTGCGCTCCTGCATCCACAAGACCCAGGACCTTCTGGGCGATCTCCCGCTGGTTGGCATTTGCCAGTCTGAGCACCTGCTCCCGGTCGGGATAGAAGCTCTTGTCCCACATCATATTCACCTGGGTTAGCAGATAGTTCAGAACCTCCTGGGCTTCGTGGTCGAATCCGGCGGAATCCTGTTTGCTATTGAGATCCGCCAGCGGGGAGCTTTCTTCGCGTGCTCGCTGTCGGGCCAGGGTCTTTACGTCCTGTTTCGCCCGTTTAGTGTTCGCCCGGCTCTTTCTTTCTGCACGACTTCTTTCCTCTTCGCCCCGCTCCATATCCAGGCGTCGCTGGATCTTCTTGATTTTCGCATCGCTAATGCGCTTGCCAGTGAGCGCCATCCAGATTCGCTCCAGGGGCGAAAGGTATGCCTTGTAGGAGTCTCGAATCGCTTCCCTCAGTTGCTCCAGGTATGCGGGGGCCACATAGTGCTTGAGTTCGGAATCCGGTAATTTGTTTAGCTGCAGCAGGTCTTCCAGAATTCGAATCAGAAATGTGTCTTCTGTTTTGTTGTATGAGTCCAGAGCTGTTTGAATGGCCTGACCCGTGATGGTACGGTCTTTGTAGAGCAAATAGATAGTGTCATAGTCTGATGCTTCGCGGTGACCGCCCTTGCTCAGCGGTGGATCCGCCGCAATGAGGACCGGGCTGTTGGATTCGTTCAAGAACAGATTCAGGTACTTTTCGTCTATGTTAATCTTCCTTCCATTCTTTGCGCGAAAGATCCCCTTCTGGCCCTTTAATCGCTGCAGTATCTGCTGAATCTCTTGCTTCTGCTTATCCTTCTTATGCTCTTTCGACTTTTCGTCATACCATTGTCGCAAACGAATGGCTTCGGCCGCTATTTCCACCAGGAAGCCGGGGATGCTTTCTTGCGACTTTGCATGTTCCAGAAGGAAGTGTGCCCCGGTTTCGGCCGCGTCTTCAAGATGGCCGGATTGCATGAAGCGGTGCATCTGCTGTCGGGTTCGGTCGTCCACCAGTTCCAGAACTGCCTGATGACTCAGGATTTCGCACAGCCTGGCGAATCGATGCTGTACATTTTCCAGGATGTTAAACAATACAATGTCAGGAATCTTCTGGCCGGTCTGGTTTCGGATGTCCTGACAGGAAAGACTGAAGATCATCTTCTCCCGCAGAAGATCCATAACTAGCGGCCGAAATAGTTTGATCCGCAGGGACTGATTGACTCGCTTCAGAGTGACTTCATCGGAATGGCCATCTTCGTCCTCTTCCTGAACTGCTGCCCCGGCATTCATGGAAGAGAAATACATATTGCCCAGCATGGATTCCACGCGCCCGGCTCGGGGATTGGCATCCTGTATTTTGTTAAAGGCAGGCCCGCCGGGCAAGGGCGGATCCAGATCCCGGATCATGGACTTAATATGAACCAGGTTGTTGCGAATCGTAGAGCGATAAGCCACTGACACCTTGTCCGGATGCTTTTCGGTTGGAGCCACCAGTCTGGTAACGAATTCGGGCGAAGTGGCGTTAGTTGGGATCTCGCGTAAAATGTGCAGGAATGGCGGGGACTGCACGGACATCAGACAAACGGTTCGCAGCAGCTCAGCTTCCGACGGCATGGGGGTCTTGTCGGAAATGGCCCGCTTGTGCATCTGCAGATCGCCATAAATGTCGGCCAGGGAAGGATAATAGGCGTCCTTGCCAGCCCGGGCTCCGGTGAGAAAGCTTTGCACCAGGTCATAAACCTGGTTGGCCAACCTGGATCGGCTCTTGAGCGGAGCGATGATCCTGGAATCGTCCAGCTGAAGATTGCTCAAGGTCTTCAGAGCCACATCCGGGGCCATTGCATCGAAAATGCCGCTGCCTTCCCCCTTTTCCTGGGAAGCGGCGCTCTGATTCTCGCTCACATTACTTGCTTATCATGCTGCCTCCAGAAAGGCAAGTAATGCGCAAACATTATGGCCCTTTTCGGGAAGCTGGTACCCTAATCCAGGTAGGCTATGGGCGCGATTATGGGTGGTTGTGTCGACGCTCCTCTTGAAGAGGAGATCTGACTCCGAGGCTATTCCTGATCCGGCAGGGGTTCTGGCTGACGATTCAGGCTTCGGTAAGAGCCGGCAATATCCCAGCCGGCTTCGTCCGGCAGAAGCAGAGACCCCACGATGCAGGCGCCGAGCACTCCCGGATAGATCCAGAAAGGAAGTAGTATCTCGTAGGTTGTTTCGGGATGGAAGTTCACATGAAGCAACGACGGCCAGATAAGTCCAACGATCCAGGCAACCATAGCCACGCTGGCGATGGTAAGGTACAGGATGCGTCGGTAGGGAAACTGAATAAGAACGGCAATCATGCCAAGAACGCCGGCAAATGTGAAAAATGTCCAGAATCTGGAACGAACTCCATAGAATTCGATCTGTTCAAACTGGATCTGATAGCTGAACCACGGCCAGCCCGCAACCAGCACCGTAACGAATGATAGCAGCAATAAGACCCAGCCCCCGCCCAGCGAACTAAGAAAATCGATCAACAGCTTGTAGGCGCCCTGAATCAGCCTCCACCAACCGCGAAAAAAGGCAACGGGCGTCTTCCAGATCAGGGCAATTAGGTTTTGTATGGCCTGGCTCATTGGTTTTAGGATCGATCGTTCAAACTGGCGACTTTGAGGGGGAGCTAACGGCAACCATTGCTTTCCACTCCGGAATTAGTCCTGAACCTCAAATAGCATTTCAAGCTCCACCGCAGCGTTCAGTGGTAGGGCCGCCACTCCCACGGCCGCTCGACTGTGTATACCTGCCTGGCCCAGGATTTGCTGCGCCAGGTTCGAGGCGCCGTTGGCAACGATGTGATGACCATGAAAGTCGGGGCTGGAAGAGACGAATGCTCCCAAACGGACTAGCTGCTTTATGCTATCCAGATCGGCCACCGTGGAAAGTGCCGCCAGACCGTTCAGGAAGCACTGGGCCATGGCGGCCTGGGCTGCTTCCACATCGTCGTCGGTCTTTAGTTGCCCCATAAGGATGAGCTTGCCATCCCTTACAGGAAGCTGACCGCTGATAAAGACCTGGTTTCCGATTCTTTTGGCCGGCACGTAGGAAGCCACAGGAGGATTCACCACCGGCAACTCCAGTCCGAGTTCCTTTAGCTTTTCACGTACCATACCTACGGCATGGCCGGCGGGGCTGCTGGATGCAAACCTTTTTGCATCATAGGGTTGCTACTCCGGACGGGTAAGCCCGGATGCGATGAAAATGGGCCCTGTAATGCGCTTAATTGTAGAGCGAATCGTCGCCGGGCTGGAAGATGGTTCGTGCTCCTGCGTAGGTGTTTTTCCAGTATTTCAGCCTGAGATCAGCCAGACTTACGTTTTTTCCGCTCGAAGGGGCGTGAATGAACCTGTAATTCCCTACATAAATGCCCACATGCGAGATTGACTTTCCATCAATGCGAAAGAATACCAGGTCGCCGACTTCCGGTACACGGACAGGCCGCAGAGCAGTGTACTGGCTGGATGCGGATCGAGGAATGGAATAGCCTGCTTCTTTGTACACGTAACTTGTAAGTCCGGAACAATCGAAGCCCGAAGGCGAGTAGCCCCCCGGTCTATACGGCACGCCCAGATATTGCTCGGCCAGACGAGCGATTCCGCCGCCGTCATACACAGTGATCCTGCGATGGTTCACTTCGGTGGTGTCCTCCGGGCTATAGGCCACCACTACGGCCGCTGGTATCAAAAATGCCAGGGCAAGCAGGCTCAATTTCCATCTGGCTCTTCGCTTCATCATCTGAGAGTCCCCATTGCTTTCTATTATCGGCATTTCTGAACCTGCTTTAATACCACAGCCGCAAATTGGTCATTCCAGGGATGGCTGAATCCCGACTGGATCACTATTTGGAAAGCCAGAGCCAATCCGAAGTTCAGTTTTTTTCTGGATAGAAGCAGGCCACCAGTCGCGAGCCGCTCCGGGGACCGCCCCCTGAATCCGGCTGCTCGGCGGAGGTCAGGGAATCGGATCGGACCGAACCTGGAATCTCGGATCTCAGCGAACCCGCAAAATCCGATCCAGGCACATCAGCAGAAGTCATGGACGATGTCGAATCCATGGACGGAGACGATGCTGAATCCATGGAGTCCAAAGTCTCCAGAGGCGGGATTCTCTGAGAGCAATCCTCTTTTGCCCGGGGACACCGTGGATGAAAGACGCAGCCCGAGGGCAGATTGGAAGGAGAGGGAACCTCGCCGCCCAGAAGTTTCGGTCGACGGTCCGGGTGGAGGGATGGAATTGCCTCCATTAGAGCCCTCGTATACGGATGGGCCGGATTACGGAATAGATCCTCTGTTCGGGCAACTTCCATAACTCGTCCGCCATACATTACGCAAACCCGGTCGCTCATGTTTCGCACAAGACTTAAATCGTGGGTGATGAAGACCAGGCTCAGCTTCAGTTCCGCCTTTAGTTTTAGCAAGAGCTGAATGATCTGCGCCTGCACCGAAACATCCAGGGCACTGGTAACCTCATCGCATACAATCAGTCGGGGTCGCAGACCGACCGCCCGCGCAATTCCGATTCGCTGGCGCTGCCCGCCGGAAAAGGCATGGGGAAAACGGTCCATGGCGCTTGCCGGGAGGCCTACCAGGTCCAGCAACTCCGTCACTTTCTGTCGGGCGTTGCTGCGATCGCAAAGCCCATGGATTCGCATGGGCTCGCTCAGAATCTCAAAGATCGTATGCCGGGGATTCAGCGAAGAATAGGGATCCTGAAAGATAATCTGAAAATCGCTGCGAAATGGTTTCCAGGAACTCGCCTTGCGAATGTCGATCTCCTGGCCTTCCAGAAATAATCGTCCGGAAGTGGGAAGAGTGAGCCCCAGGATGCTGTTTCCCAGGGTGCTCTTGCCGCAGCCGGATTCGCCTACAACGGCCAGGACCTCGCCTTCTTCCACGGAAAGGGTCACTCCATCCACAGCTTTCGTCCAGCCCACGGTCTTGCGAAACAATCCACCGGTAATGGGAAAATGGGTACGGAGATCTTCTACTTTCAGGAGGCTCATACCCGGGCCTCCTCATACAAAAAACAACAGACCTTCTGATTGGGTTCCGGTTCGAATTCGGGCACCGTCTGGGAGCAGGGCGCAAAGGCTTGCTTGCACCGAGGACGAAAGCGGCAACCTTCCGGAAAATCTCCGGCGGACGGTACCTGGCCGGGGATAGGATGCAGTTCTTTTCGCTCGTCTACATCGGGCAATGCGCTCATCAGGCCCTGACTGTAGGGATGATACGGTTGTCGTAAAAAGTCGGCTACATTCCTTTGTTCAATCATATGGCCGGCATACATAACGCCTACGCGATCGGCATACTGAGCGATGAGGCCAATGTTATGCGTGATGAGCAATACAGCGCATCCTTCCTCTTTTTGTAGTTCTACCAGAAGCTCCATGATCTGGGCCTGCACGGTAACGTCCAGGGCAGTCGTGGGTTCGTCTGCGATAATCAAAGACGGGTGCAGGAGCAAGGCCAGAGCAATAACCACTCGCTGAAGCATTCCACCGGATAGCTGATGAGGATAAGATGAAAGAATTCTCTCCGGATCCGAAAACCCAACGCGACGAAGAACCTGATCCATACGTTCTTCTGGATCTCCATTGAACTCATGAAATTCGAAGAGTTCGGCCAGTTGCTTGCGAATGCTCAGCAATGGATTGAGCGCGCTGGTAGGTTCCTGGAAAATCATGCTGATTTCGGAACCCCGAATTTGACGCAGTCTTTCGGGCTTCAACGAATGGATGTCTTCTCCTTTGAAGAAGATGCGACCCTGCAGGAGTTTTCCGCCGGGCTCCGGAAGCATGCCCAGACAGGAGAGCGCAGTGATCGTCTTTCCGCAACCGGACTCGCCGACGATTCCGTAGATCTGACCCGGCTCAATGGAGAAGCTCACGTTTTCGGTAATACCCGTGGAGCCAATTCCAATGGACAAGTTTTGGACTTCCAGCACCGGCTCCATCAGTTCAGCTCTTTGTAGTACTTATATAGCTCTTCGAGAAGAAACTCGCACACGTACCTATCCCGAATGTTTGGCTCTTTTTGATCCAGCAGAATTTCTTTTAGACGAAGCAGCTTGTAATTCATCATTTTTTGCTTCGTGGTCTTGTCTTGTGTCTTACTATGAAGCACATACATCGTCAATGTGCCCGGATCGGAGGTGAGGATTTTGGCTTTCGCATGCACCTCCAGAAATCTGCGTAATTTCTCCAGCAGATCCTCTCTATGCATTGCTTCCACGGGCCCAATATGGCCGCACCCATCAGGATTCAAAGTACTTTCCAGAGCTGACTGGCTGCCATTTAAGCTGATGCAGCCAGATATGTCTGAGCAGTCATTTACGACTGCCCGGCCACTTGCGATTGTCTGGCCATTCACGCCTGGGCGGCCGAGCGAATCAAATCTGACAGCTTTTTAGCCGAAGGGTTTTCCGGCTCCAGGTCCAGGGCCTTTTCCGCAAGCTCCCGGGCCCGATCCAGATTCCCTGTAACACGATAGCTATCCGCCAGATTGATCAAGTTGGCAATCCTACCCGGTTGAGCTGAGGCCACCCTTTCGCCGGTTTGAATGGCCATGTCATGCTGACGCAGATGTTTGTAGCATACGGAAAGCGAAAAGAAAGCGTCGCTGTTATCCGGCTCCAATTCCGCAAGCTGGCTTAAAGGCTGCACGGCCTCCTGATATCGGTTTTCCATCATCAGGATTCGTCCTTTGAGGCGTAGAGCATTTCCGTGATCGGGATCGATCTCCAGAAGCTGATCCAGTTTTCTCAGCGCGCCGCTTACATCATTTCCCTGCTGGCCTTCCCGGGCCATACGCAGAAGACTGTCGATATCGCCTATCTTCGATCCAGAGCCAGTTTCTTGAAAGCCCACTCGCAGGAGGCTCAAATCGTCGGTAACAGTGCCCGTGGCATGGATTCGATCTACAATGGCCAGCAGATCCCCGTCGGCCTCTTCTACGTACTTCAAAAACAGGGTCTCGTCTTCATTGATGGTGCGAACATCGGCGCCGCCGCTAAGATCCAGGTCGTCCCGTCCGTCGGAGCCGGCAAAGAGTACGTCCCCGGGTTCCAGCTGGAAACGCTGGACCTGAAACTTGAACTCGGAGGGGGATCCCAGCTTTCGGAGCATCAACTCCTGTTCGATGAATGTTGCCTGTCCCTTTCGGTATAGCACCGTCCACGGATGCTCGGCGTTGAAATAGGTCATCATGCCGGTTTCCTCATCGATAACGCCCACAACTGCCGAAAGCATCATAAGACCGTCAAAGGCCAGAAACAGGTTATGCAATTCTTCATAGGTTTCGGTTAGCCATTCTTCGGGACTAACATTCAAAACTCGGTCATCGCCAGCGGACCGGGCCAGTATGTTGTTCATCGCCGTTCCCATTACGATGGCGCCGCCGGCTCCCTGCATGGATTTGCCCATGGCATCGCCGTTCATGAATACGGTGTGTCGCCGAGCTTGCGGCCCAAGACGCAGGTTTCCGGTAACGCATATATCGCCGCCCAGGTCCGCGGACCGTTCTTTGAAGACAAACTTCTTCTTTTGCTCCACGTAGAACTCGGTGTTGATTCGATCCGATTTGTTTCGATTGGTCTGCAGCGGTCGTCCAATCAGATAAGTCAGGTAATAGTCTCCGTCCTGCTGGACTTTCATCTCATGGATCTGCTGCATCTTTTCGGTAACTTCTTTGGTGCGCTCATCGACCTTGAGTTCCAGGTTTTCGGCGTAGTCCTGGAGTTTCTGTCGGGCGTCCAGAATACTCTTTACCATGTTGTTGAAAGCCCGGGATAGATAGCCGATTTCATCCTCCACCATCACGGGGATCTTGACTTCGAAGTCTCCTTCTTCTACCTGGCCCACGCCGTCCAGAAGCGAATGCAGCGGTTTTACCAGGCTTCGCGAAAAGAAAATGGGGTAGAGGATCAGAACGCTGAGAACCAGAGCAAGAGTCAGGATTGCCGTTCCGATCATGGAATCATGGATGAACTGCCTGTATTCTTGATAGCGGTAGCCTACTTCGATGACATCTCCTTGATTTTCGCCTGCAGGCGGCACGTGGTAGGCTACGTACAGATCGTCTGAGTGCGGTTCCATCTGGCGAAAATGGCGCGCCATAAAGTCCGTGCGTTCGCTTCGCTTTACGAGCTTTCCCTGGTCCAGGGATTCCAGCGGTTTTGCATATGCCACCGGACTTACCGGTTCCTGGCCGGTTACAACATAGCTCTGGGCCTGGAGGCCATGGATACGGTCATAGCTGCGATGAGTCTGCTGTCCGGAGAAAGCGGAAAGGGCCTGGATTGCCAGGAGTAGCGTAACCAGCGAAATCCCCACAATCTTGGTCATGAAGCTGGTTCGCTCTACAGTGTTGTTTATGAATACAAGAACAATGGCCGTGTAGCCCAGAAGACTGGTGAGTACATATCCCTGTTGAAAAGTTGAATGGCTGATGCGGCCGCCGTTGTAGAGAACATTAACGATACCGGGAAGTAGCGTTGGAATGAGCATGGCCACTACCAATTGCCGGGCCGCCCGACGTTCCTTCCGCTCCATTTTGAAGCTTCGATACGTCAGGACCACCGTGAACCAGAGAATCATCAGAATCATGCCCCGGGCCACCCATGCTCCCATCTCCTGCGGATAATTGAAAAGTTCGCCCTGGAAGTCAAAGTCCGGACGAGTTTGCAATGCATTAAAATAGAAATGAACTACGAGCGCCAGGCCGAGTGTCAGGCTGGTCCAGAAGGCTATCCGCGAAGCGCGCGTCTTCTTATTCTCCGGGAAGTGATGAGCAAACTGAATCATGTAGACCAGAGGAATGAAGACAACACCCACCGTTATGAATCGATGATCGCCGCCCAGCGGTCCAATTACCAGGGCTGACCAGAGATAGCCTACATTGAGGCCAACGGCTCCAAAGAAGAATAGAGTCATGTCCCGGGTATATAGCTGTTTCTCTTTCAGTGAAATCAGATACAGCAGAAGTACCAGAGTGTAGAGAGTGCAAACCAGGGTAGCAATTCCCCATTCATTGAAGTAGAGCATCGGAGGCGAAATCTAACCTCGATTAAATCTCAGACAATCGGTTTTCCAGTCCCTGAATGAAAAAATGTGTCTGACTGCTTGCGGTCAAAGTTACGGTGCGTCGCATTATCTCTGGCGATTCTCAAGCTGTGGCATCCTGTCTGTTACGGCGCCGATTTTTGAAGAGAGGCGCAATAGGTGTCAGCTCTGTTACGGAGAACTCGGGTAGCCGGGAACCATTCGGCAAATAAAGGGCCCTCGGATTCCTGCACACGGAAGTAAAAAACGAAATCAAGCGTACCTTTTTTGATTTTGGACTTGACCGGTTGCGGTAATTTCCGATCTTAAAATAGTGAGTGACGCGTCCCAAATTCAGAGCGTTTTCTCCGGTTCCCTGGTAACCGTGGCAGCTCTAGTTGCGTCCTCACTACTTCTAGCTTCCTCTCTGCTAGCCGGGCTTCGCCTGGCATAAGTATAACATATTACCGTACCCGTATTCTCCGTCGCCAGATTTACGGACCTCTTGCGCCCAATGGTCGCATGCATGGGGAATTGAGCGTTTGCAGTTCAGCTTCCGGGTCTTGTGAAGGTTCCGACGGAACGGTCGCTTCAAAAACGGCGACCTGAGTCTAATTGAGAGGACATTATGAAAAACAACGAAATCCATCCCGGTTCAAAATACCGACCAGTTGTGCCAGTGGAGCTTCCGGACCGAACGTGGCCATCGAAGCGAATCGAAGCCGCGCCCCGATTCTGTAGCGTAGATTTGCGCGATGGAAACCAGGCTCTTGTAATTCCCATGGAACCGGAAAAGAAGGCCCGGATGTTTCGGACGCTGGTCGGCATGGGCTTTAAAGAGATCGAGGCCGGTTTTCCATCGGCATCGGCGCCGGACTTTAATTTTCTGCGATGGCTGGCTACATCGGGAGCGGTACCGGAAGATACGTATATCCAGGTATTGAGTCAGGCGCGACAGCATCTAATCGAAAGAAGTTTCGAGTCTATAAGAGGACTGGATAAGGTAATCTTTCATGTGTACAACAGCACTTCGCCGGCGCAGAGGGAGTACGTATTTCAGAAATCCAGAGAGGAAGTGATTCAAGTCGCGGTGGATGCCGTGCGTCAGATCAAGACTCTGGCCCGGTCCTTTCCTGGCGAATTTGTTCTGGAGTATTCGCCGGAAAGCTATTCGGCCACCGAGCCGGACTTTGCACTGGAAATTTGCCACGCAGTAATGGAAGAGTGGGCGCCGTTCGAACCAGGATCTTTGATCTTAAACTTACCATCGACCGTGGAAGTCACCACACCCAACTTGTTCGCCGACCAAATTGAATGGTTCTGTCGTAACCTCAACAATCGCAAGGATGTCGTAATCAGCGTCCATCCGCACAATGACCGTGGCACTGCAGTGGCCGCGGCGGAGATGTCTCTTCTGGCCGGAGCCGATCGATTGGAAGGGACGCTCTTTGGTAACGGCGAAAGAACCGGAAACGTGGATCTGGTGACTGTGGGTCTCAATATGTTGAGCCAGGGAGTGGATCCGGGCATTGACTTTTCCCACCTTCCGGAAATCAGGCAGGTATACGAGCAAACCACGGGAATGACGGTTCCGCCCAGGCAACCCTATGCCGGTGAACTTGTATTTACTGCCTTTTCGGGTTCGCATCAGGATGCCATTCGAAAGTCCCTGAATGCGCGAAAGAAGCGAGGCGATTCGGGGGCCTGGGATATCCCTTATTTGCCGGTAGACCCCGCCGACATCGGCCGGAGATACGAAAAGTACATTCGAATTAATAGCCAGTCCGGGAAGGGCGGCGTTGCCTATGTGCTCGAAGATCAGGGTTTGGATCTGAGTTCTATACCAGTACGAGACTTGATGGATTTCGCATCCCTGGTTCAAGCCGAGGCTGAAAAGAAAGGCACCGAACTCAGTAGCCTGGAGATTCTGGAGCTCTGGTCCCGGAAGTCATCGAACGCCACAACAGCGGGCCCCGTCTAGGCCCGTCGTTGGCTGCAGCCCTGGCACTCGCTTCGGGCTACGATAGGCCTGGAACGTAGAGGTCAGTGCGGCGGAACCTGCCAGACGGAGGGCGAACCTTGGCCACAGGCCACGGAGCTTAGCCATACGGCCACGGAGCTTAGCCATACGGCGGTCAGCGCGGCGCCAGAGCTCAGGGATCATGATCCTGATATTTAGGATCAAACGCTTCGCGCGCCCCTTCGCCTATGAAGGTGGCCATGAGCAGAGTAAAAAACAGCGCCAGAACGGTGCTAATGGCAATCCAGGGAAAATCCAGATTGTCCAATCCCTGCTGGAGTAATTCGCCCCAGGATGGAGTGGGAGGAGGCAGGCCAAAACCCAGGAAATCCAGCGCTGTGAGCGAACTAATGCCTGCGATCAAAGTGAACGGCAGAATTGTAATCAATGGAGTCAGCGCATTGGGAAGGATCTGGCCCATAAAAATGCGAACCGAGCCCAGGCCGCTGGCCCGGGCGGCCTGCACATAGGTTTGACCGCGAAGCTTGAAGAATTCTCCGCGCATATAGTAAGAAAGGCCCACCCAGCTAAAGAGTGACATGACCACAAGGAGCATCCAGAAGTTCTGGCCGTAGATTGAGCCCAGCAGAATGACCACGTACAGAAAGGGCAGGGCGGACCAGACTTCTATGATTCGCTGCATGACGATATCGGTGCGTCCTCCCAGGTAACCCTGGATGCCGCCGATGATTACTCCGAGAAGACCGCTAAGAACGGTGAGACTCAGCGCAAATAGCATACAGATGCGAAAGCCGTAGAGCAGACGGGCAAACACATCCCGGCCAAGGCTGTCGGTGCCCAGCCAGTGTCGTAAGGAAGGCGGATGCGGCGGGGGGTCCTGGTCGGCCAGGTCGGCCTCCAGGGGATTGAATGGCACCGGCGGAAAGACGGCCCATCCCCTTTCTTCGAAGTCTGCGGTTTGTCTTAGAGCGCGGTAGTCGGCTTCGGTTCCGTACTGCTGGCCCAGTTCCTTGCCCGAGTAAAAGAACAGAAGCGGAAAGTAGGTACTTCCGTCGTAGCCCATGACAATGGGTCGGTTCTCGGCGATGCATTCACTGAACAGAGATAGGCCAAAGAGCGAACTCAGCAAGATAAGCGAAAAGTAGGCCCGCCGGATGCTGCGAAATCGTCGCCATCGCTCTATTGTCAGATCCGAGAATCTCACTGCAGTCGAATCCTGGGATCAATATACGTATAGAGCAGATCGGAAAACAGGCGTCCGAACAGAGTTAGGATAGAAGATATCAGAATGATTCCCATGACTACATTGTAGTCCCGGCTCACGATGGAGTTCCAGACCAGAAGCCCCATGCCGTCGATATCGAATACCTTTTCGATGAGCAGTGCGCCGGCAAAGACGAGAGTGAAAATCTCGCTCATTCGTGTGGCAATAGGTATAAGAGCATTTCGCAAGGCATGGCGAAACAGCGCCGTTTTGGGAAGCATGCCTTTCAGGATCGCGGTTCGCATGTAGTCTTTCTTCAGTTCTTCCAGGATGCCATTCTTCATGAGCATGGTTAAGAAAGCGAATTCGCCTACCATGTAGCAAACCATGGGAAGGATCATATGGTGCAGGAAGTCCAACACCTTTGCCCCGGGCGAAAGAAGTTCGAAGTTATCGGATACGACGCCGCGCAATGGAAAAAGGTCCAGAAAGGTACCCCCGGCGAAAAAAATGATCAGCAAGATACCCAATGCGTAACCGGGAATAACGTATCCAGCGAAAATAACAATTGAGCTGGCCGTGTCAAAAAGGGAGCGATGCTTTCGGGCCTTCCACATACCCAGAGGAATGCACACAGCGTAAGAAAGTAGAAAAGACGTTAGGCCGAAGAACAGCGAAATGGGCATTCGCTCCAGGATCACTTCCAGCACCGGCCGATTATAGGTGTAAGATTCGCCCAGATCGCCGGTGAGGGCGCTTCCCAGCCAGGTAAAATAGCGTACATAGGCAGGCTGATCAAAGCCGAAGTTTCGCTTGATGTTTTCGATTTCCGCTTCGGAGATGGCTGCGGCCGGATTGGCGCCCTGGGCGGCGCTGGCTGCCCGAATGTTGGCAATCATCTGCTCCACGGGTCCGCCCGGCACGAATTGGATCAGCACAAAACAGGCCACGGTGATCCCCAGAATCGTGGGGATCATGTAAAGTAGTCTTCTTAATACGTAGGTCTGCACAGTTCTATGGGCTTTCGGGAACCAGTATTTCGAACGTTAATCGAACATCATGGAGTGGCATTGCATGCATGAAACCTATGCGATCAAGGGCCGGTGTAGTCTACGTTGGTTGCCGGTTTTTTCAGAGCCTGGTTGTTTTTTCGTGCTTCTTCCAGGGTCTTTTCCTGGTCCGGGTCAACCCACCAGTAGGTATTCACCGAATCGTCGGAGCCGTACTTCCCCAGCGGGTTTTCCGGAACGCCGTACCGGTTCCAGTAAAGCATACGATGGGAATCGGCCTGCCAGAGTAGAACGTAGGGATGAATCTCGTACAGGCGGCGGTCCAGTTGCTTGAGGATCTCTGTTCTTTCGGCCGGGCTACGGGCTACCTTGTAGGACTCGATTAAAGCATCCACTTTTGCGTCTTTTACGCCGGCCAGGTTGATGCTTCCTTTGTCGCCGGCCGTTTTGGAGTGCCACATGGGTTCCGGATCCTTCAGCCGGCCGGCGCCCCAGTTGATCCAGTAGAGGTCAAAGTCGAACTCGTCCAGACGCTTTCGCGCTGTACTCAAACTGACCTGGTCGATGACCGCTTCAATGCCAACGCTCTTTAGATCCTGGAGGTAGATGTTAATGTGACGCAGGTCGGAACCGCTCTGCAAGAATCGAAGGCTCAGGACCTGGCCGTCTTTTTCGAGGAGTCCTTTTGCATTTGGTTCATAGCCGGCTTCGGTGAGTAGTTTTCGCGCTTTTTCCGGATCATATTTGATCACCGGTACTGCCGGATTAACGTATCCCGGATACAAATCCGGAATATATGAATTCAACAGAACGTACTCCTCATACATGAGCTTCTTGTTCATCAGCGACCGATTGAGCAGAAGCGACAAAGCCTCTCTTACTCTTTCGTCCTGGAACTTCTCGCGCCTTAGATTGATAACAAATCCTTGAAAACCACGGGGTGTTCGGTTCTGTATTTTTTGTCGGGCCACCCAGCCTTTCTGCACTTCTTCCAGATGGGTTTTGATGGCCCAGATAGAGGCGGTGTGTACCGGGAAATAATCGAACTCGCCTTTCTTGAACGCTTCCAGGGCTTTGTTTCTGTCTTCAATAAACCTGTAGCGGATGTAGTCGAAGTTGTATTTGCCACTGTTGAACTTGAGTTTTCGACCCCACCAATCGCCCCGACGCTTCAGGAGCACAAATCGATTCACTTTGTTCTGAACTACTTGATACGGGCCGCTGGTAACCTCAAACTCGTTTACATCGTTGAAGTCTTTGCCTTTCAGCGAGTGGGCGGGTAGCGCCACCAGGCTTCCGGCATCCCAGAAGTTCTTCCAGTGCTTCTCTTTCGCAGTGATGCGAACAGTCCGCTCATCCACGGCTTCCGGTCGCTCAAATCGACTCAGGGATACACGAAACACAGCGGTATTGTGCTCTTTTTTCATCATCGTATCGTAGTAGAAAACAATGTCCTGGGCGGTGATGGGCTTTCCGTCGCTCCAGGTAGCTTGCTCGCGAAGCTTGAACGTGAAGGTCATTCCGTCGGGACTGGTTTCCCAGGATTCGGCCAGGATTCCCACCGGCTCCTGCCTGGTTGTATGCATGGTGATCAACGGCTCAAACTGCATGTAGGTGATTTCTGCTGATAGTGTATTGGTATCCAGCCAGTAGTTCAGGGACTTCGGGTACGAAGCGCCCCATACATTGTTTACCCCACCTCGGACGGCAGAAGGGTCGGCCATGGGATCGGTTTCTCCCACGGGCAATCCTTCCAGGGGCACGTCCTCTACGGGCTCCAGTTGAATCTCCTTTTCTTCTCCGCAATGGATGGAAAAAAGGGTGGCTAGTAGTATTGCAGGGATCAGACTAGATTTCAGACCTTTCATTGGGGCAAAGATTTTCTGCTACCGGCTCGGGTGTCAAACATGCATTTTAAATTTCGCGTACCGATACTACTATTGGGAGCCCGTTTTTTTTGCGCTGTCCATGGCCGGGGGCGGCAAGACCTTTCGCCGCCGCATCTGCGTCGCTCGAGACGCGGTTGTCGTTCGTTGGTCCGGGCCCTGTCGCAGCCATCTCTTGTGCTTCTCTTTCTGATCCTGCTCCCCGTCCTACACTGCAATCGTCCGCTGAATCATCCCTATCCGGAAACCGTTGGCAATAACTGGCATTTAATCGCCATGTCATCGGAGCCCTCCACAATGGATCCGGTGCGCATGGCCGATGGCCCTTCCTACACCGTGGCATCCAACCTGGCCATCACGCCTTTTCGGTATGCCTATCTGAAGCGGCCCATTCAAATGGAGCCCCTTCTGGCGAGAGAGATACCCTCAATCAAGCCGGGCGCTTTAGACGGCCAGCCCGTCCACTTTTTTGACCTGAATCTGGACACCCATTACTACGCGCCCGTAGAAGAATGTCTCAAGGATTCGCATCACGATGGTACCGGCCGTCCGGTATTGGCGGCGGATCTGGAATTGAATCTTAAGCGCAGCGCCGATCCTGCCAACGAAGCATTTATGATATCGCTGCTTTCAAAGAGTATTGTAGGTTTCGCCGATTATAGCGAATATCTGCAACTGGCGCGACAGGAAAAAGACATTGGCTCTTTGAGCGCCTCGGAGCAGGCCCGAGTCCTGGCGGAACTCTATTCGCGGCCCATTGATGGGGTAAAGGTTCTGGATGATGATACTCTCCGGATCTATTTAAATAGCAGCAGCGATCGGATTCTCTATTTCTTTGCCATGGTGAGTGCGGCCCCCATTACGGAGGCCTGCTGGAGAGAATTCAACAGCCGCGATAAGGACCAGAACGCTCTGGAAAGAACAATGATTTCCTCCGGCCCGTATTATTTGAAGAGCTGGGAACCAAGGGATCGCATTGTTCTGGAAAGAAACACTCTGTATCGTGATCGCTTTCCGGCCCTTCCGGAGGACTCCAGCCAGTGGCCGGATGGCCTGCAGAAACATCCGGAAAGAGCCCGAGAAATGTCTTCGCTTGAGGGAAAACCTCTTCCTTTGACCGATCGCGTAATCTTCTATCTTATCCAGTCCGGATCCACTGTATGGACCCTCTTCGAGCAGGGGTATCAAGATCGAGTAGCCCTTACGAAGGACTCTTACGAAGGAGTCCTGGATGGCGAAGAACTCCGGCCGGAGTACAGGGAGCGCGGGGTTCGACTGAGCACCGAGGCGGAGCTTACTACATTCGGTTGGATTTTCAATCTTCGCGACCCCGTCGTAGGTCGCAGCGTTGAATTGCGAAAAGCCATTCGATGCATCATTGATCCCCGGGAATTGATCAATCGGTTCTACGAAGGGCGAGCCATGGTCGCTTACGGATTGCTTCCCCCAGGTATGGAAGGTTTCGAACCGGAAAAAGAGGCCCGGAAATGCACGAAAGGGTACGTCGACAATCTGCTATCCAGGGCCGGGTATGCGAAAGGCATTGATCCGGAAACCGGAAAGCCCCTGGTTCTGCGATTGATCGATGTGCCCCGGCCCGCCAGCGCAAGTTTCCATAGTTATCTTGTGGAGCGCATTGCGAAGCTCGGCATTCGCCTGGAAGTGGATCTGTTCGATGCGCCTACATATTTCGAAAAGAGAATGAAGGGCAAATTTCAGATCACCACCTGGGGATGGGGCGCCGATTATCCCGATCCGCAGAATTTCTTTCAACTATTCTACGGCGGAAATGCCGGAACGCCTTACAACGAGGCGCATTTTCAGAATGCCGCCTTTGACCAGGCCTATCGCGCACTGGACGAAGCCAAAGATCCTGCTCGTCGCCAGCAGTTGATAGATCGCATGAATTCAATTCTGGAAGAGGAAGTGCCCGTACTTCTGTTGTTTCACAGGATAAACTATGGTATTTCGCAACCCTGGCTTTCGGTCTACGAACCTCATCCCATGGGATACAATTTGCTACAGTATCGGGGAGTAGATTCAGAGCAGAGGGATAGGTTCCAGAGCGAATACAACTCCATTTTCTGAACGAAACCATCGGCTTTGGGATACCTCCCCTGCACCGGGCGATACGGTATTTGACCGGCTTGGAGGGAATTCTCTCTTCTTTCAGCCCCGGGCTATCGAAACTCGCGCAGATCTCTACGGGCTATGTGAAACTCGGCCAGGCCTTTATCCGATTCGGTGGAGTTGACCACTTCCAGAGCCTTCTGAATTAAATGGTCGCGCAATTCATTTTCTGTGTATCCAAGTTCGGCGGAATACTGTTCTATGATGTCGTTGAATGACTGATTAATCAAGAACGGAGTCTGGTCCTCGTTTAGCACAACCAGACCGTCCGGAATCACTTCCAGGATTGTGCTAATGAAAGACCGGTATCTTTCCTCGGTTCTTCGCAGGTTCTCCTGGGTCTTCTGCCTTTCTTTGAACACTGCATGGCTTCGCAGTTCCCGGGTCACCACAGGTATGAGCCGATCCATGCGATCCTTCATTACGAAATCCGTGGCGCCGGTTCGCATCATTTCCACCACCGTTTCTTCGCCGATCTTTCCGGATACGATGATAAATGGTACGTTGGGGTCCCGTTCTCTTATTCGTTTTAGCGCCTCGGCGCAATCCAGGTTGGGCATGTAGTAGTCGGAAAGGATCAGGTCGTATTGTTGCGATTCCAGGGCCTCATCCAGATCCGGTCTATTGTCGACAATGCGATGCTCGAATTGAATGCCTTCTTGCTGTAGCGTCTTTACCAGCAACAGGGCGCTAATCTGGGAATCCTCCAGGATTAGAATTCGGTAGTCTTCGCTCATTTGGCCTCCGCGGCCGCCTTCTGTCCGGAAGACTGCAGGTCCGCTTCCAGCAGCGGCAACTGAATCTCGAAGTCCACCAGCAGCCGACCGGCTTGAATCTTTGTATCCCTGTAATCCTTAACGTTGGAAGCCGCAATACTTCCGCCCAATTTTTCCACAATGGTGCGCACTATGTTCAGGCCCATGCCAATGTCCAGGGTGTCAAAATTTTCGAATACGCTATGCTCCAGGCGAAAGAAGGGCTCAAAAACCAGGTTTTGATACTCCAGTGGAATGCCGCCCTCTACGACCTTGCCGTTTCCCAGGTCACGAGTATCTCTTACCTCGTTTAGAATATTGATGTTCAGCTTGTTTCCGGACTGACGCAGCAACACCGATATGGTCGTGCCTTTTGGAGAGAACTTCATGGCGTTGATGAGCAATTCCCGTACCGCTCGCTTTAGTTGTTCCGCGTTGCACTTTACTTTCAGTTTCGAAAATGACTCTTTGTATTCAGAGATTACGATATGGTTTTCGTGAACCTTCTGCATATTTTCGGCCTCAACGACGGTTTCGGACAGAATAGCGCGAATGTCGGCAGCAGTCATTTCTTCCGTGACGATGTCCTGTCCCAGTAGAATGTCGATTTCCTGGAGGGAGTCAATAATGCGACTGGCAGTGTAGGTGTTCTCACGCACCATATCCATGATGCCTTTGTCTATTTGATACTTGTTGTCCTTTAGTTCTGCAGACTCCAGCACAAATAGCAGAACCGAAATGAGTTGCCCGAAGCCTGAGCCCTGGGTCAGGGAAGTGCGAAGATTGTAGAACAGCGCCTTTTCTTTCGCGGCTTTGTCGAAGGCGCCGCTCTGGGAGCGATCGTGCATCCATTTGAGCCAGCTCAGCTGATTCTCCAGCCTGATGGTACGCTCCTTCTCCGAAGCTCGGTTCACTTTCTTCAGGTAAGCCGATTCTATGGCCCGCTGCACTTTCAGCAGTAGTTCGTTCAGATCAATGGGCTTGATCAGATAATCGTAGATGCCATTCTTCATTACATCTATGATGACTTCCGATTCGTTGTGACAGGTCTCTACTATGATTTCCGCATCGTTGCCGCTGTTGGATAAATGGCGAATCAGCTCCTGACCGTTTACCTCGGGCATCTCCAGATCGGTAATGACCAGAGGAAAGTTGCGCTTTTCCAGAATGCTCTGCGCTTCTTTGCCGTTGGAGGCGAGTACCACGTTGTAGCCGCTGCCTTCCAGGACATCCTTTAGAAGCTGGCTGGAGCGTTCGTCGTCCTCTACTACAAGTATGCTGCGATCTTCATCCTTTAGATGCATCTTTTTCCTCGGTTGACCTGCCGGACTCCATAAGAGGGACAGGTGCAGGCTTACGAGAGCCGGTTGGTTATCTTATACTTTTCTACTGCGGGGCCCGCTAACAGATCCAAAAAGGCCGATCACCGGACAGCTTGCGTTCAGTGGTAAGGCAGTCCAATTGTGAAGGTGGTCCCCGAGTTTTCCATTGTCTGAAGGGTAATGAATCCCTGGTGCATGTCAACTATTCTCTTTACGATGGCCAGCCCCAGGCCCGCCCCCTCTCGTTTCCTTGAACGATTGGATACGCTTTGTTCGAAAGGTTCAAAGATACGGTCCTGGTCTTCCAGCGGTATTCCGGAACCGGTGTCCTGAACCCGGATCAGGATATTTTCCGTTCCTTCCAGAAGCGAGATCTTAACTGAACCCTGGGGATCCGTATGCTTCACTGCATTGGAGAGAAGGTTGTCCAGCACCTGGCGCATTTTCGTTTGATCGCACTCTATCTGCACGGAACCGGAGGGTAAATCCTCTTCCAGTTGGATCCCTTTTCCCTTGCAGATTGTCTTAAAACTCTGAGCCGACTCATGGATTAAGGCTGCAATATCGCAACGAGATCGATCCAGGGGCATTCTTCCGGCTTCCATCCGGGAGTAGTCCAGAATCTGTTCTACAAGCTTGAGTAGATGGCGCCCGCTACTTTCAATAGAAGAAACCGCTTCGGTCTGCCGGGGGGTGAGGGAGCCGAGTTGTGGCATATGCAAATACTGCGCATACCCCAGAAGGGAGTTCAATGGAGTCTTGAGTTCGTGGGTCATGTTGGCCAGAAACAGGGTTTTGGCACGATTGGCTTGCTCGGCCTGAGCCACCGACAGGCGTAAAAGCTCATTCTGGTTGCGAATCTCTTGCTCCGTATGCTTGCGTTCGGTGATGTCTCGCAGCGAAAGAATTAGATGCTTTTCTTCGCCTACCTGCATCGTGGAGAACTGGAGCTCTAGAAAGATGCCATCTATTTGGACTTCTTCTTTGTTTTCATCCATTTCAGTATCTCATCAATGATCTTTTGCCGGGAAGCGGGTTTAGTAATCCAATGGTCGAAGCCGGCATCTTCAGCCATCTTCCATTCTTCGGCAGATGAATTGCCAGAATAGGCCGGGATCGGCACAGATGCAGCCTCTTTTCCTTACTCGTCAGAGCAACGGGCCGGAGCCCTCGCAATTAGACTCTCTTTCTCCGAAATTCCCTTGATTCCAGGCAAAGCCGCTGAAAGAATCCCAATACCCGATGAAAGCCTACATTGTTCGACGGCTTCTATACACCATTCCCGTGGCCCTGGGTGTATACATAATCACTTTCTTCTTGTTTCATTTACGTGATCCTATGGCCATTGCCCGGGTTCATTTGCCCCAGGGCGATGAAGCCGCCCTGCAGCAATGGGTTTTCAATCATGGATACCATTTGCCTCGCTTTCTAAATCTACCTTCGGATGCCACTGAGCCTTCTGCGGATGGCAAAGTGCATTCGTTTCTGGCGGAAAAGAGTATCTTCCATTCGCGTTTCTTTCTGGGACTGGGCGATCTTCTATCCCTGGAGCTCGGTTATGATCGCTATGGCCGTCCCATTGGCGCCGAGATGGCTCGCAGGATACCGGTATCCTTATCCGTGATGGGTCCTTCTTTCGTTTTAACTGCCTTTATGGCTCTGGCTCTTTCCGTACTTTCCGCTTATCGTGCAGGCGGTGCGCTGGATCGAATTACGTCCATCGCATCCATTCTGGCCCTGTCTGTGGCCTTGCCAGTATGGCTCCTGGCTACTACGTTCTTTTTTGGAAAGCTACTGCCCATATTTCCCGTGTACGGCAGCGTTCTGCCTGCCATTGTTGTGGCGGTGGTGGCCGGTCTCGGAGGTCAGATTCGATTCTATCGCACAGTTTTCGCGGACCGCACCGGCGCGTTTTCCGTTAAGGCTGCCCGTCTGAGAGGTTTGACCGAAGCCCGATTGGTGAGCAGGTACATCTTTCTTCCCGGACTGATTCCGGTTCTAACAACGCTGGTACTGAGTCTGCCATTTCTGATTACCGGCTCTTTGCTACTCGAGCAATACTTTGGCATTCCGGGAATGGGCGATATGATGTACAGCGCGATCATTTCGCAGGACTTCAACGTAATAGAAACCCTGGTCGTCCTGGGAGCCTTCTTGTTCATGCTGGGGACGCTAATGACGGACATTGCCTATGTTCTGGTGGATCCAAGGATGGAGCTGAAATGATTCTGCTTCAGAACCTGTTGGTTATTCTGATCTCTGGCTCGGTTGCCTATGGAGTTCGGCGAACCTATTTGCGGAGCGCATTTCGGCGGGAACTCAAAGAAGGGTTTCGCCGTCCATTGGCGCGGTTCAGCCTATATATCCTTTTCTTCTACGCCGCTGTCGCTTTCCTGGACTTCATCTACATTAGTTCCGCGCCTGGCGATACCTTGCTACAATGGATCATATCTCTAATTCCGACAGAGGAGAGCTACTCCGCTCCCTGGGCCTTCCAGGATGCGAAGGGCAACCCGCTGAACGGCTGGCACATCTTTGGTACAAACATCAATGGAAAGGATGTGCTTGGCCTGGTACTTTCCGGAACCCGTACCGCCGTCATCCTGGGACCGGGAAGCAGTCTGCTGGCTCTCTTTCTCGGAACTACTCTGGGACTACTGGCCGGATATCTGGGCGGCAAGGTGGATGATGCCATTCAATGGGTTTATACCACTATAGCCAGCGTTCCCTGGTTCTTGTTTGTGATTTCTTTTATTATGGTATTTGGCCGTGACCTGGTCTGGATCGCTGTAGCTATTGGACTTACCGCCTGGGTGGAGCCGGCTCGATTGATTCGCGCCGAAGCCATGCAAATACGTAGCTTGTCCTATGTTCGAAGCGCTCTGGCCGCCGGTTTTGGCACGTCTTCCATCCTTTTTCGACAAATCCTTCCAAATGTAAGTTACATAATTGTAATAACTTTTGCTCTCACCACTTCGCAGGTTATTCTAGCGGAAAGCGTGCTAACATTTATTGGCATTGGGGTGCAGCCCGGTACGGCTTCCTGGGGCATCTTGCTTACGGAAAGTAACCGGGAATTGCTTCGCAGTCCCCCGGTGTGGTGGATCTTTGCGGCCACAACCCTGTTCGGAATACTGCCTCCTGTATTCAGTTTGAACGTAATCGCGGATACGATTCGCGATGCCACAGGATTTTCCATACTTGCGAAAAAAGATGATTGAATAATCTGAAAAGGTAATCAGAATCCTGCAAACACCGGATAGTAACTGCAACCATGCAGAAGTTAACCGGAAACTTCTGGAGATTAATATGCCTGATTTAGTATCGTTAATAATTTTTCTGGTGATTGGTCTGGTGGCCGGCTGGCTGGCAGGACAAATCATGAAGGGCGGCAGCTTTGGTCTGCTCGGTAACCTGATTGTAGGTGTTATCGGCGCCGTTCTTGGTGGATGGCTTCTCGGCCCATTCGTGCATAGCATCATTCCCGGGCCTGCGATCATTGGGAACATTGTAGTAGCTACTCTGGGGGCTATCATCCTGCTCTTTTTGATTGGACTGATCTCCAAAAAATGACGATCTATACCACAGGCCTTTCTGGCCTGTGGTATCATGGCGAATCCTTTTCTGTCACCTCTCAAATGGCTCAATAGCACCTCGGCCGCCGGACGGCTGCTGCTTCTCGTTGTGCTACTGATCGGCTCTCTGGCCTATCAGGATATTTCTCTGGCGTACCGCGACTATTCCCTCATTACCCGGGCCCAGACCGAAGAAGACGGGGTTGCTCTCATGCGCAGCGTCAGCAAGCTGATGCGCAGCATTCAATATGAAAGAGGAGCGGCCGCCGTGTACCGGGTTACCGGGGATGCTCTTTATCGAGCGCGGCTGGAAGAACACTTCTCGGGCACCGATTCGGTGCTTAAAGAGTCCAGCGCTGTATGGCAGCACACCGGTCTCAGCTCCAGCAAGAAGCACTATCTGGACCTAAAAAAGAGTCTGGAAAAGCTTCGATCCGGCGGCGTTCCTTCTGCGGCGGACTATGCAGCCCTGGACCGCGAACTTTATATGCTCGTGGAGGAGATCCTCTACGAGTCCGGCCTGATTCTGGATCCGGACAAGTTGCGCATTTATCTCATCCTCGCTGCCTTTCAGGTCATTCCCGAGCAATCGGATCTGGCGCTGGAAATGCAAGAGATCCTCACCGTGGGACTGGAAACCGGCGGCCTGGACGCGGTTTCCCGAAGAAGGCTCAATGGAGTGGAGTCCCGTCTGGATGCGGCCGGCATCAAACTTCAAGAAAAGATCGAAAAGATCAATCGTCAGAACACCGCCTTACAGAACCGTCTGAAGGCTCCCCTGGAGCGATACGAACGCACCTATGCGGCTCTGAAGACCCTGGTCCGTTCCGGGGATGCATTTGAGCAGGCAGGCCGCTTAACCACCACCGTAGAGAATCTGGTTGGAGCCGAGCGATCTTTGCAGGAAGCCATCCTGGAAGAGCTGGAAAGGGAATTATCTGCGGAAGTAGAGTCTCTATGGCGCGAGATCATCATTACCAGTATAGCTGCAGCGCTTCTGACTCTATTCGTAATCGTATTGTCTATAAGCATTGTTCGGGGCATTCGGCGATCTATCCGGGATGCGAAAGGGCTGGCCGCCGCCATCGCAACCGGCGAACTGGCTCGTCGCATTGAAGGTCATGGCAAGGACGAACTGGGGCAACTCATGCGAAGTCTTAATGACATGGCCGATAACCTGAGTCAGTTGATCGGCCGCATTCGCTCCAACTCCGAAAAGATAACCCAGTCCAGTCAGAACCTGGCGGCCACATCCGAAGAGTTTAGCTCTACTTCTGAAGAGCAGGCCGCCGCCGTAGAAGAGGTGTCTGCCACAGCGGAAGAGCTCAGCGCCACCGCCGGAAAAGTTAGCGAAGCCACTCAGAAAGCGGTGGAATCCGTGCGAAAAATCCGCCAGCATGTGGATCACCTTGTGGAATCCAACCTGATGGTAATGCAGTCCCTTTCCGAGCTATCCGATTCCTCCCGTATGGCCGCGGAAAAGGCTACCTACAACCAGAATCAGATCGGACAGGCTACCTCGGCCATGCAGCAAATCGAACTGGCTACGCGAAAGATCGGTGACTTTGTGCAGATTATTACCGAGATCTCCGAGAGAACCAATCTGCTTTCGCTGAACGCGGCCATCGAAGCGGCCCGCGCCGGGGATGCCGGCCGAGGGTTTGCCGTGGTGGCGGGAGAGATTACCAGGCTGGCGGATCAGACTCAACAAAGCGCCAGGGAAGTGGAACAATCCATCGAAGAAACCCTGGGAAGCATCAAGAACGGAGTGAGCACCGTTCAAAGCGTTTCAGAGAATATGAACGTCATCTTGAATGAGGTGCAAAAGATCGATTCGCAGGTTAAGTCCATAGAAGGAAATGCTTCGCAGCACACGGACAATGTGACCGGGATTACGGACAGCGCGCAGATCGTAGAAAAGGTCATCGGCGAGATCCATACCGGCGCCGATGAACAGAAACGCGCCACCGATGAAGTGGAACGCACCATGGAAGACATCAATCGTAGTTCGCAGAACGTTTCGGAAGGGGCGGGGAACCTGGCCAATCTGGCCGGCGACCTGAGCGATCTTGCAGAGACCATGCTTTCCGATGTGCAGAAATTCCACGTAAAGGACGAGCATTCGGATTCCTGAAAGGAAAGCTGTGTTCCGGTCAGCGTGTAGCTCTTTCGGAACTATATCTCCTTTTTTTCCGTTGTGTTTACGAACAGTACGTCGCCTACGTCTTCAAACCCGCTGAATACATCCGGGCTCCCTTTATGCTTCAGGATCTCCTCGCGAAGACCTACAATGACCAGGTCTGCATTCGCGGAATTTCGATTGATCAGGCTACGAATGGGTTGATCGGGCTCATGTTCGATGATCTGAACGTGACTGGCCGATATCGGTAAGCGACCCATGCTGATCAGTGACTGCAATTTCTGATTTTCCGTTTCCAGCTTGTCCCTTGGCGCCACGTCGAATATTTTCATGAAACCGCCTTCCCATTGCGGGTGTCCCAGCAGGATGTAGGCGATCAGCACCATCAGGTTTCCGTTCGCGTAATCGTTTTCCGTGATCCATATATGGATTTCATGCTTGTAGCCGAACTTTCGCGGCGACGAACCCAGGATCATCAGGTCGAACTGTTTGGCCTTGATGATGGGAATATTGTCTATAATGTCTTCCAGTTCTTCCGGATGTTCCCGGTTGTACTCGAACAGGATCATATTGTTTTCCCGGCCGGATACCCCGGGCAATTGCAGAACCTGGGCAATGGCGGTCGTGTACGACGGACTGACCATGGTGGAGAAAAACACATTGCTACGGGAAATGTCGGCAATGTGCACCAATCGTTGCAATGCTTCGTCCGCCTCTTCGCGAGTGCTCCGGGATAAGTAGCCTTTGATGTAATGGATGTATGTGCCGAAGCCGTATTTGTGGGAAATCCAGCGGAGCATTTCAATGGCATCATATCGCTCAAAGGATCTTTCTGATAGACAGATGATGAATGGACGCCAGTGCGAATCGGCTCGCGCCTCGGACTTCTGTAGAACGATCTGCAGTTGTCGAGCAATCTGAAACATGGCGCCCTGGAAAATTGCTGCCAACCCGGTCTGGCCAGGATTTGATTTCACAATCGCCAGGTATAGAGCGGTCATGAATAGGGCAGCCAGGCCGGAAAACAATGGACTGATCTGAAACATCATTATGAAACACAAAATCGCGCCCGGCAGGGATATCCACCAGCGGCTGCGAAAGGATGGTCGGTAGGCCGGATCGGCGGCGAAATGCTCCAGAAAAGATATCAAACACAGCGACCCATAGGTAAGCATGAAAAACATTGTGATGATCTGGGCGACGAAGTCCACATCGCCGATGAGTACGAAAACAAGGGCAATGGCCAGTGTAGCGAGGAGTCCGTTGGCGGGTTCGCCGGTCCTGGGGCTGATGAAGGCCAGTCTGCGATTTACGATTTTCGCGCCGAAGATCTTGTCGTTGGCAAGAGCCTGGAGCGTGCGAGGGGCTACCATGATGGAACCCAGGGCGCTGCTAATGGTGGCGCAGGCCAGTCCAATGGGAATAATCGGACCCCAGGCGGAGATTTTACTCATGATCAGTTGGTCCCCGGCGAGATCCTCCAGACTTGCGCTGGCCGCAAGTTTGTACAGCAGGAACATGTAAATGATCATTCCTATGATGGTGGCGCCCATGGTGCCCACGGGAATGGATCGACCGGGGTTCTTCAGATCGCCGGAAAGACCGACGCCCGCAGTCATACCGGTTAAGGCCGGAAAGACAATGGCAAAAACTCTGAAGAAGGAGTCGTTGTCCGCCACCGTCTCGCGAAAGGGAATACTTACCGGCGGGTTCTCCGGATTACCGGAAAAGAAAAATACAAGGGATACAAACAGTACCAGCACGATTGCGTACAGTAGAGCAACGCCGGAGCCAGCTCCCCGGAGGTAGAGAATCAGAAAAAGGATCAGTAGCGCTGGAACACTTACAAAGCGTGCATCGGAGATCAATATTCCGGTTGTTCCGTGGAGCCAGGCAAACAACGGCTGAAAGGATTGCGCAAAGGCAATCAAATAGAACGCTACGCTAATTGCCTGCGAGATGTAGAGCGCGATTCCGATGGACGCTCCAATGTGCAAACCGAATGAACGGCTTATGATATAGTACTCACCGCCGCCTTCAACGCGCTGGTTAGTGGCAATCTCAGAAACGGCCATGGCCGTGGGAATGGTAATGCAATGACCGATCAGGATTATGGCCCAGGCGCCATAAAGACCCACATGAGCTACGGCATATCCGAAACGCAGAAACATGATGGCGCCCAGGATTGTGGAAATCGCAGTGAAGAAAACGGGAGCCGTTCCCATTGCGGGTTTTGCGCGGCCGGACCTGGGGTTTGCCATGCGTTTATTTTGAGAACTCACCGGACTATGCAAGCCCGAAAATCGCGGCGCATTTATCTTCCCGCATCCTGACTATGTCTTTATTCGGGTTCGGACCGGCAAAGCTGGACAACTGCACATCTGTACAATTGCATCGCCGGGGATTGACCCGGCGCCTCAGTGCATAGCTGCTCCGTAATACTGCACCGGAATTTGAGATCTATTTGGGTTTCATGTGTTTTCGGAATCGAAGGCGGTGATTCGGGACAATGGCAGTAATCTCAGGCAATGGCAGTGACTCCAGGCAAGGCATTGAGCTCGGTTAGCGTCTTTCGCGGATTAGCTCGAACTTCTTAACCAGGGTAACCTGGTTGCCTTTGTGATTGTAGCGCACCTGATCGAATTCGCTACGGGCTATCTGTATGCCTCTTCCATGGCCCAGGCGTTCCTCATTGGCCTGACTGGCGCCTTTGCGAAGCATTTCTTTATGGTTAAATCCGGGCCCCTCATCGGTGATCCGAAAACCTACATAGGAAGGAGTGAGAACATAATCCACCTTCACTTTCTTTTCCTTGAATGCCGGGTCTGCCTGTCGCTTCCTGAACAGTTCAATGTAGTTCCCTTCCCGGGTGGCCGTTGTTTTTTCGTCGTACGTGATGTGCAGGTTGCCGTGCTCCATGGCATTGATAATCATTTCGCGCAACGCCATCTGGATGGCCGCAATTTGTTCGCCGGTGAGAAAATGATGTAGATGTTGCGTTAATCGCTGACTCATCTGATCGCTCAAGGTTATGTAGTTTGCCAGAAAATAGGTTTGCTTTTCGGAAAAGAGATACTGGCCGAGAGAGTCTTCGATGTATCCGGAAGCCCGGCCGTAGATGATTCCATCGGTGTTGTTTCGAGAGTCCGGGATGAACTGCAGCAGAACGTTCATCTGTCTGGGTTCGCCCAGTATGTTTCTAAAGTCGAAGGGAAAGCCCACCAGGGAGCGACTTGCTACAACCTCGTCGATCTTCTCTCTGAGAAGCACTCGACCAATCGTTTCGTGGGCTGCCAGTTCGGTGATGTTTCTTCCAATTAGTTTTTTGGCCGATCGTCCCAGATGATTCTGCGACTGACGGTTCATGGTAAGTATTTCTCCGGTAGGGCTGACCGAAAAGATCAGCTCCGCCGAATTCTCCACCAGTTGCCGGTACTTCTCCTCGCTGAACTCAAGAACCTGCTGGGTCTGCATCAACTTGGAGATGTTTGCACGAAGGCGATGCACAAGCTTTTCCTTCTGCAGGTGCGCCGTCGAGAATGCGCTGGATAGAGCAATTCCCATGCAGAACACAAAGGCCATGAATCCTTCTTCGGTGAGTCCTACCATGGCGAATAGATTCAAGTACCCCAGGATATCCAATACAGTAGTGACTCCAAAAACAATGTAGCCAATCACAATGATGCGCGCTTCCTGGATCCCTTTTCGCAGAGCGCGAAGACTGACTGTGGTCCCCCACACAAGTCCAATGGCATGCGAAAGCAAAGTAGCCGGCACCGCGTACTTTTCCGTATAGTACATTCCCTGTTCCCAGAAGAGCGAGGTAAGGCTGAAAAGAGACATGGCGATGCAGAATACCATCAATGTCTTTTCCGGGAAGCGAACCGTGAACCTGTAGAAATTCTTCAGGAACTGCAGGTGGAAGATCGCAATCCATATGAGCGATTGGAATAGAATCTGATGCTCCAGAAGATAGTTCTCATACCAGAAAGAGATCAACGTGTGAAGCGAAAGCACAACCAGGCCAAAGGAGCCGGCGAACAGCCCAAAATAGAGATAGGATAGCGCCCGGCGATACAGCAAGAATAGACCTATGTGCTGCACGCCCACGATTATGAATATAAGGCCGAGTACCGAATGCCAGATAATGTCGCGTTCATAGAGGGAGTGTACCGCTTCCCGGGGGCCCAGAAACACCCCCGAAGTTATAAAACCTCCGACCCCGTGGTAGCCGGCATTGCGAATCGTAATGATGTTTCGTCCAGGTTCGATGAACTCCAGGGGAATATCATAAACCGCGGTTCGGTGCCCCGACTCCAGTAATATGCCGTTTGCGCCAATGATTCCGTTACTGCCCACCAGATTGCCGTTCCAGTGGACCTCGGCGGCCGCATCGGTATGGGGAAGAAGCAAAGACAGGCCCTGTCGCGATGCCTGAAGCTCTTGAATGGCATCGTTCTGCATATCCACGTTTAGTCGGTACCAGGCGCTGCCCTCTATATGAAACCCCGCCTGGTGCCAGCTAAGCGGTATGCGAAGCATCAAGGCCTTCCTTATGGATGGGGCGGATTGCAGTACCGCTGCGGGAGGCAGGTCTTCGGGAAAAAAGAGCCATTCCCCGGTTAGCCGGTAGGTGGCGGCTTCCGAAACAGTAACCGTGCCATCGATGGGACTTCCATTCTTTGCCGGGCTGCAGTTGATGAACAATGGCCCCAGAAATAGCAGAGTGGCCAGAGCCAGCAGCCCTCCCCGGGCCGGCGGGCAGACATAATGGTTGTCTACAGGAATATGTTGCCGCTTTCTATACATCGTATGAATCCGAAGGCACGCTCTCTATACCGTATCGGCATCGGAACCGCTATAATACTGCTTCTGGCTCCATCACTTTCGGTCGGGGCCGCGCCCGCACCCTTCTACGAGGACCCGTTACCACGAAAAAAAACCATTCAGACCATTGGTTTCGGATCCTGTTTGCGGCAAAATCGGCCGGCCCCCATCCTGAACACGGCCAACGGAATGAATCCAGACCTTTTTGTCTTTCTGGGAGACAATGTGTATGCAGATACAACCTCCCCCGACGAAATGAAAGCCGCCTATCTGAAACTCGGATCTCTGGATTCCTTTCAGGCTCTTTCCAGGACGGCCGAAATTCATGCGATCTGGGACGATCATGATTATGGCGCCAACGACGCCGGAGCGGATTTCGAATTCAGACAGGGGGCCGAAAAAATCTTCAAATGGTTCTGGCAGATGGAGAATCGCAAACCGTACGCCAAACGGGAAGGCGTATACGCATCCTTTCTGTATCGAACGTCCGGAAGATTCCCCATCAAGGTTCAACTAATCCTGCTGGATACCCGTTCCTTTCGCAGTGCCTTGAAAAAGAAGTCCTGGTGGAGTTTTCTATTCTCTTCGGGGAATCGCGGTCCCTACGTGCCGGACTCCGATCCAGAGAAGACTCTCCTGGGGAAAGAACAGTGGGACTGGCTGGAGCATCAGTTCACGGTTCAGGCGGATCTGCGAATTGTAGCTTCCAGCATTCAGGTCCTTTCCGGCGCCAATGGTTTCGAGACCTGGGCAAACTTTCCTCTGGAGCAGAAGAAGCTATTGGAACTTGCTGTCCGGTCTTCCGGGGGCACAATCTTCCTCAGTGGCGACAGGCACTTCGCCGAAATTAGCGCCCTGGATTACGGCGGCCGCAGGCTTTATGACGTCACCTCCAGCTCATTGAATCAGCCTCTCTTTTTTGAAGACGAGCACAACCCTTTAAGGCAGGGCTCCCGTTTTGCGGACTCTAACTTTGGCTTATTGCGTATTGATGATTCAGGAAAGAACTGGAGCGTTCGTATGCAGATCCTGGATGAGAAGGGCCAAATCCGAATAGAGGAGATCTATCGGCCCTGACGAACACCGCACCGATTTCTTTGCGAAAACGGTCTGACGGCTCTGTGTATAACGTTACACTCACCGGGGCCGATGGCCGGTCCAAAACACAGGAAAGCGGATAAAGGGATAACGTTGCATGATAGCGCATGATAGCGCACCGAAGTGGCTGAAAGCGCGAATGAATTCAAATCTCAACGGTGCATTATAAGAGGGGCCCGAATCTGCGATTCGAGCCCGGGGAGAGGGGTAGAGTTAACCGGCCAGAGCAGCCTGCTTTTCCAGTTCCACTAGGAATGGACATTCGGGAGCGGGGGTTGCATCGTCGGTTTCTTTCAGAAGACCCTGTAGGGTGGCCTGTGCATTCTTGAGCTCAATGATTCTTTCGCTCAATTCTTCAATCTTGGAAGCCACCAATTCACGTACTTCTTTGCACTGGCTGTTTTCGTCGGCGCGCAGTCTTAGAAGTTCCTGAATCTCTTTCAAACTAAAGCCCAGGGTTTGAGCTTTCTTGATGAAGCGAATCCGAACCAGAGCATTCTCTGTATACTGTCTGTATCCCGATTCGTTCCTTTCAGGCGCAGGTAGAAGTCCGCTCCTTTCGTAGTAGCGGATGGTTTGTAGGTTCACTCCTGCCCGACGGGCCAATTTGCCCGTAGTGTAGGTTACACCGTTCTGTGCACTTCGCGTCTTCATTCTAGCCTATAAGACGACGAATTCAGGAAAAAAACTGTACCGCAGTGAATTTTTAATAGACTAAAGTTGCAAACCCAGGACAGGATTTCTTCGCGTCATGGCAGGGGAAAAGAAAACCAAATTCCTGGTGCATATTCTGGACGATGAAGCACGGGACGGATTGAAATCCTACTTCGACAGTCTGGAAAAGGAACTGGGCCGGGAAGGGATGGGCACCGCCCTGTTCAATGTTGTACAGGAACTGGTGACAAACGCTGTCAAAGCTAACGTCAAACGAGTCTTCTTTGAGAAGAACAAATACGACCTGGAAAACCCCACGGAATACCAACGGGGACTGGAGGATTTCCGGACATTTTTCCGTAGTCTGGACGCAGCTTCCTATCAGCAGACGCTGCGAGAAATGGATCTATCCGTGCGGGTAGATGTAGATCTGGACCATCAACGGCTACTCATATTCGTTAGAAACAACACTATCATGATCCAGGAGGAGGAGGCCCGGATTCGAAAAAATCTGGCCGCCGCCATGGGGGTGAAAGATCTGGTTGAATTTAGCGTTCATTACGGAGATGAATCGGAAGGCAACGGCCTTGGGCTTGCCATGGTCGTGTTGCTCATCAAAGACATGGGATTCGATCCCGGCAACTTTCGGGTGTATCATAACGAAGGCCACACCACGGCCCGTCTGGAATTCCCACTTAGCGCCGATTACCGACCTCTTCGAGAGACTGTGTCCTGATTTGCTTTCGCTCTGTCCCGTAGACGCTACAGTATCCTTGATTACGCTGCCACCGAGCGGCGCCTCGTATTAAACTATGGACATTTTTTCTGAATCTCTGGAGTTCCACAAAAAGCTGAAAGGCAAGCTTGAAATTCGTTCTAAATCTCATATCGAAAGCCGCCACGATCTTTCATTGCTTTATACGCCCGGCGTGGCGGAAAGCTGCCGCGCCATTCATCGAGATCCGCAGCAAGCTCGCCAGCTAACAATTAAGTCTGACACAGTGGCCGTTATAACCGATGGATCGGCGGTGCTGGGTCTGGGAAACATCGGCCCGCTGGCGGCGCTGCCGGTAATGGAAGGTAAGTGCGTTCTTTTCAAAGAGTATGCCGGTTTGAATGCCTTTCCCATTTGTCTGGATACTCAAAACACCGTAGAGATCATCAATGCCGTGCGAAACCTGGCGCCGGTTTTTGCCGGAATCAATCTGGAAGACATTAGCGCTCCCCGTTGTTTCGAAATTGAGGCCGGTTTGCAGGACATTGGCATCCCGGTTTTTCACGACGATCAGCATGGCACCGCCATCGTTCTACTCGCCGGTCTTCTGAATGCGGCCAAACTGGCGGGCAAATCGCTTTCCGAGCTTCGCGTAGTGATCAACGGTTCCGGGGCTGCAGGCACGGCCATCGCCGAATTGCTTCTGGGTGTAGGCCATGACCCGTCGGTATCCGAGCCGGTAAGCGAAGTGCTTATGTGCGATACAAAAGGAATCATCTCTCGAAATCGCAGCGACATTGAATCCAATCCAGCGAAGATGAAGCTGGCGCGAATTACGAATCGGCATGGAAGAGATGGAGATCTAAATGCTGCTATAGAGGATGCTGATGTTTTCATCGGAGTAAGCGTGGAAGGCGCTCTGACGCCGGCCATGGTGCGAAAGATGCGACCGGATCCTATCATTTTCGCCCTGGCCAATCCAGTGCCCGAGATTCTACCGGAAGAAGCCTATGCAGCCGGGGCCCTGGTTGTCGGCACGGGAAGAAGCGACTTTCCCAATCAGATAAACAACGTACTGGCTTTTCCGGGAGTGTTTCGCGGCGCCATCGATGTTCAGGCCCCTCGTATTACGGCCGCCATGAAGATTGCTGCGGCCCGGGCTCTGGCCGACCACGTGGGCAAACCCGATAAGGAGCACATCATACCATCTGTTCTGGATAAGACCGCCGGCGAAGCGGTGGCTGCGGCGGTGGCGCAAGCCTACGTTCCCGAAAGCTAAACTGACGTCCGTGGGCTTCTGTGCAATCCGTCTCCGAGCAATGTCTGTGCCCGGTGGAGTAGAGAAATCCTCGAGCAATGCCTGAAGCGGTCCATTGATCGATCAAAGATCCAGGGATTCGCCTTCCTTTAAAAAGCGCTCTTCTTCGTCGGCTATACCGCGAAGTCGTTGTAGATCATCCAGCACCTGTCTTAGAAGATCCAGGGCCTGCTTCTGCTCGGCGCCGGTGCGAGCCTGTTTCACCTTTAATAGCAGTCGCAATGCATGATGACTGGTGCGAAAAACCTGCTCTTTGAGTTGAATGGGCGCTTCGTCCAGAAGTAGATCTGTAGCTTCGATGATGCTGTATAAAACGCTGTCTGCCAGTTCCCCGGCAGGACTCAAATCAAAGGATTGTTGAGCGCCGGACCCGGAGGCGTTGGAGTATCCCGCGCCTTGCGCTGCGGAACTCTGACCGGCGGTGGCCGTGGACCCTGATCCGGGCTGGCTTCCTGAGCTGCGGGAGCCGGGTGCGCCGGACGTTGCCGAATCCCTTTTTTTCGTAGCTACGATCTTCCAGATGTGCGGGTCTTCGGTGGGCTTTAAATAGGCTTCCAGCGGAGTTGCGTCCGGAAACAACGAACTGTGAGCGGCCGGGATAAGCCTTACTCTTCTAAGCTTACCCGGCTGCTTCTGATGTTCCTTTCCGGAACCTTGCTTTTTAGGACCCTGGCCCATACACCCATTTGAGTATATCGGCTACTGTACGGCGAGAAAATAATCTACTGATTCCCCTGTTCCGACTCGATGCGCTGGAGAACCTGGAGGAGATAGGGTCCGGACTCTACCACCCGGCCGTCCGGAAACTTGATCTTGTAGGCGACGCCAGTCATGGAGGATTCGGTGGCCAGATACTTGATGAATTGCCTCGCCGTCTTGATTCGATCTCCGGCGTAGTCATGTTTTCGTTGTAGGTGAGAAACCGCCTTTTCCGATCCGTATTCGATTCCGTTTCGAATGAAGATTGCCTTTGTGGTGCGGATTTCTTTGTACAGAAGGTTAATCTTTTGCTGCTCGGTGAGGGCGGATAGGCTTCCCGTGGCCATCAAGAAGGTCACGGCTACCAACAGAATGCGCACCGATTTTCCCGCCTTTGCAGATTGTTCCGTCTTTGCGGCCATTCCAGGCTTCGGGTTTCTTGTCTTCATAGTTTCCTCCTGATCAGGCTTGTAACAGGGACCGCCGGCGAGGGGGCCACGACCCAGGGCAAGCAGGTCTGCGAAAGCCTTTGTGCGCTTCCGGTCTGTGGCGGGCCCCGAAGGAGATTCAGTCATTTTCCCCTGGAGAACCCGGTGGTGTAGTGCGATGTAACCTGAATCTGTCATAATCGAACAAACACTATGCTCACCGCCCCAAAAGCGCTTTCCATTACTTTATTCGCAATGCTGGGATTTCTGGTTTCTGCCTGTTCCCTGGCCGACATTCGGCCTGATTCCATAAAGACGGGAATTTCCCCGGAGCAGTTCAAAAAAGGCAAAGAAATTCTGGCTCGGGCCGTGGAGGCCCACGGTGGCGTTGAGCGCTGGGAGCAATCTGGCCCGGTTATAGTGGATTTCACCGACGAATGGCCCGGTTTTTTCAATCGCACACTTTTTATGCCATGGCCCGAAAACCCGCAAAAGGCCCGGATGTTCCTAATCCCTGGAAAAGATGATTCTCGGATTGTAATGAAGGACGGGGAATCGGATGGGCAGTTTCTGGGTATACAGAACTGGGTGCCCTATAGCGGAAAATCCGAGGACGGTTTGACTTCGGCGGTAGAACTGGAGCCAGAAAACGACGATACCAAATTCTGGGTGCCGACCCTGAACTATTTTCTGCAGTTACCGTACAGAATCGGAGAGGCGGATGTAGTGGCCTACGCCGGCGAAAGGGAGCTGGACGGCCGCAAATTTCAGCTAGTCTTTCTTTCCTGGAACCGGGCGGAGCCGCAGGACATGGTGGATCAATACCTGCTATGGATTGAAAAGAAAACGGGCCTTATTGAATACGCAACCTACACCGTGCGCGATATGGGCGGATTCGTAACCGGCACGATGCATTATTCCGATTTCGAAAACCAGGACGGACTGGTGATTGCGCGAAAACAGCAAGTGGTGGATTCGCCGGAAGAGCATGGAGAACCGCTTCATAAGCTGGAAATCCAGAGTATCCAGCTTCGGGCCGATGTGCCTGAAGAAGTATTCTTCCCGGCGCCGCGGCATCAAGCTCCTAAATACTAAAAACAGCTTCGGTAGGCTGTGAAGCGGCAGCCTCAAGACGGTATGAGCTGTCGATGCCATAGCCCAAAGTGAACTTGCACAACGGCACCGGAAATCCTGGCCCGCTTCCGGGAGTTGCGGACCGTAGTTTTCAGAACGGTTGACAGATACTCGGCCCATCGGTCCCCTTGCGAACGGGGGACGATGTGAAAAAAAGAATCATATTTCTATCAATAGTGGCCGCAGGCCTTCTGATCTATCTGGCCGGTTATATCTATTTGTATACATTTGTGCCCGACCGTTCCGGCACCGAAAAGCTGCCCGGTTTATCGGCCGAAGCTCAGGTCTATTACGATTCCTACGGAATCCCCCACATTGAAGCGGCCAACCAGGCGGATGCCTTCAAGGCGCTGGGTTACGTGCATGCAAAGGATCGTCTCTTCCAGATGGAAATGATCCGTCGCGTAGCCAGGGGCCGATTGGCCGAGATTCTGGGTCCGGACCTGGTAGAAATCGATAAGCTATTCAAAACATTGCGGCTGGATCAATTTGCCGAAGAGTACGTGGCCAACCTGGATCGGGAGCAGCCCTACGTTCAGCTCAGCCAGAACTACCTGGATGGCGTAAATGCCTACATCGAAAACGGCGAGATGCCCCTTGAGTTTGGGATCCTGGGCATTGAGCCCGAGCCGTTCAAGCTTTCCGATTCCATTGCCATCGCCGGCTACATGGCCTATACCTTCGCTGCCGGACTCAAGCAGGAGCCTTTGCTCACCTACGTGCAAACCGAACTGGGTCCCGAATATCTTGAAGACCTGAACTACGATCTACACCCCAGTGGAGATCTGGATCGTTCGCGGTTTGACTATACAAGCAAAGACAACAGCTCCGCCGCTCGGGGCAGAAACAATAGCCCCGACGCCGCCCACCGAAATAACCCTGACGCCATTCGATCCGCCCGCATGAAAGCCCTGGGCGAAATCGCAGCTCTGGCGCAAAGAGCCGATGTATTTCGCCACTCGGTGGGAATCTTCGAAGGCTCCAACGCCTGGGCTGTTGCCCCGGCTCGTTCCACCACCGGGCAGGCCATGCTGGCCGGGGATCCACACATTTCCTTTTCGCAACCTCAGGTATGGTTCGAAGCCCATGCGAAAGCTCCGGATTTTGAAATCTACGGCCATTTCCTGGCCGGTATCCCTGTTCCGCTTCTGGGTCACAACCGCAGCAAGGCCTGGAGCATCACCATGTTCCAGAACGACGATATGGACCTTTACGCCGAATCCCTGAATCCAGAAAACCCGGGCCAGGTGATGTTTCGCGGACAACCAGAGGATATAAAAACAGAAGAAGTTACTATAAAAGTTAAGGGCGAAGAGGACGTGAAATATACCGTTCGCTCTACACGGCATGGCCCCATTCTAAACGACGTATTGGAGTCCATCAAGGACAAACCACCAATAACTCTGAAGTGGGCCTTTCATGATACGGAAAACAGCATCCTGGAAGCCTTCTATCTGATGATGGAATCCGAAAACATGCAGGAGTTCGAAGAAGGCGTTAAGAAAATAGGCGCCCCTGGATTGAACGTAATGTATGCGGACTCTGCAGGAAACATTGCCTGGTGGGCTGCGGCGCACTTGATTCGGCGGGAACCGGCGGCCAATCCATCGTTCATTCTGGAAGGCACCGGCGGCCAGGAGTGGCTGGGTTACCTGCCTTTCGCACAGAACCCGCAGCAGAAGAATCCGGAAAGAGGATATCTGATCACGGCCAACGAGCAGCCTCGAAAGAAGGACATCCCCGGCTATTATAACTTTGTTTATCGCGCCTTTAAGGTGAACGATTTTCTGGAATCCCAGGAGTATGTGTCGCCGGATGAAATGAAAGAGCTTCAAAGCGATGTGAGTTTTCTTTACGGAGTGGATCAGATCAAGGTGATCCGAAGCATCATCGAAAAGGACCTTCCCTCGAATACTCAGTCCCGAACCGCTTTCGCCTTTCTGATTCGCTGGGACGGGCAGTATGATTCTGAATCCGTAGGCGCCTCCATCTTTACCGAACTGCTGTATCAGATCGCCGTGGAAGCCACGAAAGATGAGTTCGGCGAAAAGTTCTTCGATTCTTTCGCGGGCGCGCGGTTTTTCCATGAGGCGCTGGGAAGGCTCATCGCCAATCCAAATTCCCCGTACTGGGACAATCGCGAAACGGATGCAAAAGAAACTCGGAAAGAGGTGATTCTAAAAGCCTGGCAGAACACGCTGGAGGTTCTGGACGATGAGCTGGGTTCGAATCCCGGAAACTGGATCTGGCGCAGGCTGCATACCGTGGAATACGTCCATCCCATCGGGCGAAAGTGGCCATTCAATATGCTGTTTAACGTTGGTCCGTTCCCGGCTGTAGGTTCAACCGAGACCGTGTTTAACATGTACCATGGACAGAACTCCGGGGTGCATAAAGTAAAAACCGGCCCGTCTACTCGTCGAATCATCGATTTTGCGGATCCGGCCAATTCCCTGGGTATCACTCCTACGGGTAACTCCGGCGTTGCTCTGGATCCGCATTACGACGATCAGGCTCAGACCTATCTTAAGCGCGAGTATCGACCGCAGATACTGAATCTGGATGAACTTAAGCAGGAAGTGGAACCTCTGAAACTGGTGCCCTGATTGATAATCACGGGCGGGCTCCTGCTAGAGCGAGAGCCCGCCGCATCCAGATCCTCCCTGCCAACGCTTTCTTCGTTTTCGGTCCTAGCTTTCTCGCATCATCTGCCCGTCTGAAAGTCGCGCTGTTACGGCGCTACTGCTGTTTCGTTGAAGTCTCCGCAACCGCATGACCCCGCCTCAGCCCCGGCTTAACCTCGGCGAAGGATTCACCTCCGGGATGTCTCAGATTTTTTCGGTGCAATTCGTATGGCTTTTGTTTTTATGAATCCATGGCAATGTATATCGCACCCTATGCAAACCAGGTCGGCGGAGAGTTCGACGGCGGCAAGATCCTGGAAAAGAAGCCCCTGGGTTTTCCTCAGGAAGGGGGTGGGATTCCCTACATCTCCAGTTTGTTTTACTGGGCCTGTGCCTGGAGCGATGAAGGAGGGCTTATTGCCGAGCACCCTCATCAGGCTTTTGAAATCATCTCTTTTGTGCTGGATGGCGAAATCGAGCACTACGACAATCAGCTGGGCGACTGGCAGAAACTAAAAGCCGGGGATGTGCAGATCATCCGTTCCGGCTCCGGGATCTCCCATGCAGAGCGATTGAATGCAGGAAGCCGGATGTTTCAGATCTGGTTTGACCCGTACCTGGATCGAGCGGTAACCCAGCCCGCTACCTATGACGATTACCGAGCCGAGCAGTTCCCGGTGGAAACCATCGGTGGAGTGGAGCAGACCACATTGATCGGACCGGGCTCGCCTTTCCAGATGCAAAGTCCGGTGGAGGTGTATCGCAGGAAGTATTCCGGAGGTCCGCTGGAAATCGATCTGGAAGTGGGCCAGGTTATGGCCATGTATGCTCTGGAAGGGGACTTTACCTTTCAGGATGTGCAGACTCCGGACGGACAAAGTGCCAGGCTGGGCAAAGGTGATACATTCGTATGGCAGCCGGAGCCTTCCCAATCCCCGGATTCCGCCTCAAGCTCGAACGAAACGGGCGCGGATGGGAGCACAGATTCCGGCGCAACCAGCAACGGTGCCGAAGGACAGGCTCCGGCCGAAAGCTCCAGCGAACCCACCCAGACATTGCGTCTGAGCACGGAAGGCCCTGCAGAGCTGTTCATTGTGCAGATGCCTGTGGATCCAGGATATCCACTGTACACCCGTCGATTCCAGATGGCTTCGGCCCGGTAGGATCGCAGGCATCAATTTGCGGCAACAAGTATCCGTAGCCGTGCCGCTTGCCCGGGCTGTGCGGTCGTTGAGCACGTCTCTCAACTTGGTCGGCCTGGTCGGCCTGACCGGCCAGGCAAGGGCCCATGCAAGCGGTCATTCACACGGGATGCAGGCAGCGAAAGCCGAATCTGAATAACAAACCTGCTAAAGCCAGGCATCCGGCAAAACAGGTTGACCCTTGTTTGGCGGCCCACCAGGGTCGGTCAGGCGGACTATTATGAACTGGATTCAAAACATCCTGGTAGGATTTCTATTCTTCGGGGCTCTATTTCTGGTAGGGTATTTCACCATCGTTTCTGAAAGCGGCCCCTTTGCCCGTCCGGGAAAGCGAATGGTATTCTACTTTGATCATGCAGATGGAATCAAGGAAGGATCCAGGGTTACGGTTCTGGGCGTACCGTCCGGCTCCGTTACCGGCGTGGATCTGGTAACCGTAGATAGCCGAGGCGACGTGGTGGAGCCGGATGCTCCCAATCGAGTGCGTCAAATTGTGGCTGTTACCATCGAGCTCAAAAAGCAGGTGGTGTTCTACGAAAACTATCGAATTGCTATAAAGAATGAAAGCCTGCTCTCCGGAAAGGTGGTGTCTGTGGACCCAGGATCTTCCGCCGCCGGCGAAGGAGAAAAGCCTCAGCAGATACCGGTGTTCTCCGTGGACAGCGCCGTGCTTTCCAGCACTGGACAATCCGCTCTGGAATACCGACTGACCAGCACCCAGGATGGCAAATACGTAGACCTTCGCGGCGAAAGCAGCGGGGACCCAATTGCCGGGTTTTCCGAGTTGATAGCTGAGAACCGCTCCGATCTACGAAGAACTGTACAGAACGTGGCCGAGATCACAGACAAGATCAACCGCGGCGATGGAACCATCGGCAAGCTAATCAACGATCAAGAACTGCATAACAACGCCACAACCCTGGTTACAGAAGCCCAGGTAGTGGTGCGCGAAGTACGCGAAAGCCTGGAGGACACCCGGGAACAGGCGCCGGTGACCTCGTTCGTAAGAGCGGCGCTGACCGCTTTTTGAGGGGCTGACGCGATTACAAGGTCCGTTTTTGCTTCGTAGCGGGCTCAACTGAAAGGCGAGAGTATGGTAAAGGCGAAGCTACGCTTCGCCACCGAACATTTATAGTAACGGGCATCGCTTGGAAACTAATTATAAACTGGAAGAGTATGAAACAATTGGGAATACTTCGAACATATCGAATTTTCTCCGATGGCTTCGGGGTGACATAGATGAAAACGACCTCCGGTATGAAGCCGGCGCAGACCGCCGTATTCAGTGGACAGATCCCACAACATCGCGAGGAGAAGACTTTAATGAGCGGGTCTTGGAGCCATTGCCCGATCCGCTTCCGACGAGATAGGGAGACTAACAGTGGCGATGAAAATGAGAATTGTGGTGCTCGTGTGTCTGGGTTTGTCACTTTCCTTTTGTGCATTTCAGTTCACTAGACCTAACAAAGAATGCTTTGTTTCGGCTTCACCAGAAATGATGTTGCTTTATCATAGAGCCTATGATGCGGCCGAGGGTTTGGATACTGCCTTCAATCGAACCAAGAATCGGGTTCAGCCTTACGGTCCGAATTGGCCGAAAGTTTGGAAGGAGAAGGAGAATCAGTATATCCAATTTGGCGACAGCATTCTCCAGGTTGACGGTTGCTCATTAAACGATATCGCTCGCTCTCATCCTGGTTCCTTTGACGTGAGCCCCTACAGCCGAGATGGTCTCGTCTCGAAAATCGACTTAGTGTTGTTGGGGACTGGGACGGAAATAAGACTCAATATTAATGAGATAATTGTTCTCCGAGATGGCCGAAAAACGGTCTTAAAGCCAGCTCGCGAAGAACCCTGAACTGTGACAAAACACTGGAACCAGTAGGGTGCTAAAAAATCATCCAATCACGCTGCATCCTCGCACGAAGCACCCGCTCTCGTTCGTCAAGCGGGCCATCAGTGTCGCGATTGCCGAAGGCGGCCTTCTGTGGCCACCCGTTCGAGCAGTTACTCCGCTTTAAAGAGGTGCTGGATCAACGAAAGCTCTTGCGCGCAGATGTCCGGCGGTACGACGAGGTTTTCAGCAAGTATACTCAAGGAATTCAGGCATTGTCGCTGGCTGAAAAAAAGTTCGAAAAAGGCCATTTTAGAACCGCCATGAAGGCTCTTAAACAGGCACAGCCTAATACAGTTCCGAATCGACAATTTGCACGAGAAAGAGAAGCACTGGACGCATTGTCTCTAAGAGATTTTGGCTAAACGTACGGCCGACGTAGCGGGAATCCCGGGGACATCCTCCAACTCCCCGCTCTCGGCACCGCTATCCGGAGATTTTCTCTATCCATCGGAACAAAGAGCCTTCAATGCCCTGCCCGAAGAGCAACAACGGGTTTGGGATGCGATACTTCGTTTCCCATGGTTGCCGGTGAAGCTCAGGGCCGACTTTGCGCTGGAGAGCTACAAATATCAAAGAAATCAACGGACGAAACCATCGGGCTGTATTGAGCGCGATAGACTGCCGACAGGGAGCGAGTATGCAAATATCAAAGAGTGCTATTAAAGGAAAGCTTGTAGCTCTGGCAATTCTCTATGCTATGCTGACTGGTGCAAGATGTTGGAATGGTGATCCTGGAGCAAAAGATTCCATCAATGATTTTGCGGCTAATTTTCCCCAGGGGGAATTCGCCCGAGAAGGAGAGACGGGCATAAGGACAACAGGGGGTTCAGAAGGATTTTTCGAGCGCGGCACATCTACGGATGGTCGCTACCGGTTCGTGAGATCATGGAGCGAAAACGGAGACCTCGCAATGGTAACATGTCAGGACAGGACGGAAAACATTGAGTATACGATTTATTGCCATGATGGACTCGTGGATGGCCGGGAATACACTGACTCGGAAGATCGGCAAATGGTCCTCCGCGATGTCGTCCATTACGGCACAGATCCGGGAAGTTTCAGAGTGTTCTGCGAAGTTGGCTCCTGTAAGGGTTGGCCTTTTCCATTTGCCCGCAGTAGTTTTTGCAAAAATCTAAGTCCTATTCAAGCGGTTGTTTCAAAACAGGTTTGCGCACGACTCAGCGGAGACTGATTTATTGTTGGCCCAAAAACTCCTCCGATCATGCTGCAGCCTCGCGCGCAAACCGTGCTTTCGCTCGGCACTGCTAAGTAACATCCTCCCTGACCCTCTGCCGAAACAGATAGGCTTCCAGGAAATCCTTAACGCATCGCTCCTTGTCTTCCGGTAGCTTCTGGACCACTTTTCGCCTGCGGTGCCCCGGTTCGGGTTATTGCGCGGAGTCGGATGTTATGCGAACCCGGCGCCGGGGCATCGCGGGTTTCGCAAAATGGCCGGTTATCCGCCATGGCCCCCAGTCGAGCTCAGCATGAAAAAGTATTGACTTTGCATGAAATCATGGATTAGCTCAAGAAAAGGACCCCAAAAAATGCCGAATCTACAGGTGAAAGATATAGATGAGAAACTGTATTCTCTCCTGAGAGAGAAAGCCCGGTCCGAAAATCGCTCAATCAGCCAGGAAGTGGTTACAATTCTCGAGGAGTATCTTGCAAATCCGCTGGCCTTTAAGTCAAACCCTGCTCAGGAGTTTCTGAAACTTAAAGGGGCCTGGAAAGACAATCGGTCCGCTGAAGAGATTATCGAAGATACACGCAAGAGCAGAACCACAAACCGAAGATTTGAATCCGGTAATGACATATTTACTTGATACAGACATCGTCATCTACAGCATAAAGGGTTCTGAGACTGTAGCTTCAAATATAGAAATGCATCAGAAATTCCCTCTTGCCCTTTCCGTGATAACCTACGGTGAATTGCTCTTTGGCGCTCATAAGTCAAAGAACAGAGACAGCAATCTGGCCACAGTCTACAGACTCAGGGAGATCTTTCCCGTAATCCCCGTGGACAATCCTGTGATTCAGACTTTTTCCGATATCAAGGCCCGCTCTCAGAAGACGGGCCAAATCGTAGCAGACTTCGATCTATTGATCGCGGCCACTGCCCTTACCTTCAACATGACACTGGTTACCAACAATACCCGCGACTTTAAGAAGGTGAAAGGGCTGAAAATTGAAAATTGGGCTCAAAACTAGAAGGGGCATAACCGTACTCAAATGTCTGCGGGCTCGCTTCGCTCCGCTGCCGGGGTTTTCGTGCTTGTGCCCGAAGGGTACTCAGCCGACGGGCGCTCAAGCCAAATTGCGCGTCACAGAACGCCCGCAACTTCGTGTAGAGGCTTACATTATCCGCCATGATTCACCGCAATAATTGCATCTGGATCACAGATATATCTTATTGACAGGCATGTCTATCCTTGCATTATTGAAGGGTGATCAAATCCTTCAGGGATTCGGAAAGCGAGAAACTCTTCAGGCAAGAACTTGTAAAGAGAATCCCCAGGGATGTCCAGAGAAGAGCCTTGATCAAGCTAATGCTACTGGATGCCGCTGAAGTGGAAAAGGACCTTGAATCGCCTCCCGGGAATCGACTGAAGAAGCTAAAGGGAGGCAGAAAGGCCTATTTTTCAATCCGAGTCAACGACCAGTGGAGAATCACATTTCAGTTCAAAGACGGGCACGCATTTGATGTTGCTGTTGAGGACTACCATTGAGGTGCCAAGATGCCGAAATCCATTCCTACACCTACTATCGGAGAGGTTCTGAAATCCGAATTTCTCGTGCCGCTGGAGCTTACTCCTTACCGGCTTGCAAAGGACCTTGGTGTTTCCACCAGTACAATACTGGACCTCATCCATGACAGAAGGCGTCTCTCGGTCGAAATGGCTCTGAAGCTCTCCAAATACCTCGGCATGTCAGAAAAATTCTGGCTGAATCTTCAGGCTGATATAGATGTCCGTAACAAAAAACAGAGCATGAAGAAGGAACTGGACAAGATTCAACCCATTGCTCGGTTAGCGTAAGGATTCCAGCGCAACCTCCTATAGCCGCACTCAAATATCTGCGGGCTCGCTTCGCTCCGGTCCCGTGGTTTTCGTGTAAATACATACAAATTCGGGCATGAACAGGACCTCCAGGCAGACAACTCCTTCCATCAAGTCCCGGTAATTGCTTCAATCCCTTGAAGGATGCTCGGATTGGAGGATTGATAATATCGCATTGTTCTACAATGCTGGACGAAAACACAGCTACCCGGGAAGTATAGTCTCGAAGCAGTTTGGAATGCAAAAGATTACCTGAAGAGTGTCCGTAAGGGCTGGAGTAGTGGCGTAGTTCCGGGCGGCAATAAATGCTTCGATCGAGCTTCGCAGGGAGGACTCCATGTTCAATGATTTCTCGATTAAAATCTCCGCTATTATGATCGCTGTGTCCTGTGTCTCTTGTTTTTCGCATAGGACGCCTCTCGGAAATGGTAGGACACCAGCAAAAGATCATCTCATGAACGTAGCCTTGATGCGCGCGGAATTGAAGCCGAATATGGCTTTTGATGCTGTAATAGAGCGCTTTGGCAAACCACAACTCGTGAGGACTCTCGACCCTCCTTTGCCAAAACTCATGGACGGAAAATACTACCCCGTTGACAAGATTGTGATGTACGGTGCAGTAAAGTCTTCGAGGTCGCAATCTGGATCAGAGATAGTAAGGAAGAAGGTAACGCAGCATGTTACGATCATGTTCTACAGATCTCAGCTAAAATTTGTATTCGTTAATGTGGCAATTCTTGGACCAAGCAATAAGGTGCTGCTTTCGGAAGAAAGTTCGGAGAGTGTCCTGCGGAGTGACAAGAGTGATCGCGAACTCTGGGTAGGCTCATACTGTGACTCTTTATATTATAAAGAGAAAGTATTGGGCTTAAGTGTTTCGTCGGGCTATCCCTGTTACTGGAAAGCTTCTAATTTTCATTCGCTTCTGACAGAAGATGGTTACTACGACCGCAAGCGTGAGGGCTATTCGCTTGCGAAAGATTGGTGAAAAGTGGTATGGGCAATCTGTTTCATCACTATTTCTGGCGGTCGCGAGTCATCGTCGCGCCAACCAGGGTGCTTTCGTTCTGAACGCGCGCGTTTAGTGTCGGCGTGGCTGAAGGCTGAACTGGCAACAGAGAGTAAACCTGCAGTCCAAGATGCTAGAAGAAGATTGGAGATGAAAGAATGCAGACAGGAATGATCCGATCGCCTTTCTTATTGGCACTGCCATTTGTCGCGATGCTCATGAATGGAGCACCAGTCTTAGTTCAATGCAAAGGTTCTGTTGATCCTGACGTGGGTGCTAGTGCCACTTTGCACGCATATTTGACAGCCCTGGCTGACCAGGACTATGTGGCAGCATACTTATTGCTGACTGTAGACCTCCAGAAATCAGTCCCATTTGGGGCGTTTTCGATGCACCGAAATGCAAGGTTTCTGAATCATGGTCCCCCTCGAAAGGTAGTAATGGTAGCCGATAACTTTGTTCCTGCTAGCGATACAGATGAGCGAGAATACTGGTATCTGATTGTTCACGAAGATGGGTACATCCAGGAAATGCGTACGGTTTTCAAGCGCATGGAAAACCGCAAAATATGGGGGATGCACAGTATTAAGGGAGGGCAGGATCAGACTGGCATAACGGGCGATGCCTGGGGCGCCTCATCCCAGGCTGTGGCCATTGCGGAAGAATTTCGAGATTCTGTCAAATCCGAGTGAGTAACCTCTTCGCAGCTCTCTGAGACAGCGGCCGCCGGTTCGCCTTATGACCACCGTCTCGCATGTTATGCGAACCGCCGCATGCCCGGCCAGGGTCCGCCGGAAAACGCCGGGACTGGCAAATCGTTGCATACAAAAAAGCTGTTCGTAGGGGATGGTAGCTCCTATCGAGATCTAGCCTTCGAAGGCAGTTACTGATTCCACATTGCTTCCGTTGCGCTGTTCAGTACTGCGGACAGGATTGCATTTAGCTTTTTTTTCGCCACGCACCCAGAAACCCTAAAACTGCATCCCGGTCCCAAACTGAATACCCAGGCTTTGCACCACGGGACTACCATTCCCTGGAACGGCGGAGCCGGGATAGGTAAGAAAAGTCTGCGATAGATCTATTTCGCCAAAGACATAGAAGTCCTGGAAGTAGTATCGCGTGCCAAGTTCCGCTCCCAGTCGCGCGATGGTGGCTCCTCCGCTGTAATTACCCAGACCTACAGAACCATTCATGTAAGGATCGAAGGAACCTGTGTTGAGCGAAGGAAAACGAATGCCTGCTTTGAAGTCCAGGGTGTTGAATCGTTCGAATTCCTGGCGTCCTCGTCGCAATGATGCGATATCGGAAACGCGAAAGTAAGCCTGAAGCGCCTGCGCCGCCACCGGGTCGCTGGCAAAAAAGCCCGAAGCATTCAGGATCTCGAATTCTGGATCCGGCGGGGTCAATCGCACATTTTCTAGTACTACAGATACGCTGTTTATGCTCGCTCCAAGAAAAAGCCAATCGTCCACATAGTAACCCAGGGTGATGTCCAGAAGAAAGGAATACTCGGTGGGCTCCGAGCGATCGGCCACTATGGCCAGGGCCAGGGCCTGGTCCACGGAATCGCCGGAGTTGCCCAGTCGCGCAAGCTGCAGTCCGCTTCCCAGCGGGTCTTCGGTAATCTGCTGTACCAGCTGTCCGGTGGGGCGACCGAATCCCAGTCCCAGTTGAGCAAATAGATCGCCTTTTGCGGGAGCGGCCCAGAGGGCGGGTGGCGTGGCCGTGAGTAGTAGCACTGTAAAGAGCAGTCGCAGATTCATCTTTATCCTTCTATGTCAGGTACGGCGCAGGTTGCACTCCAATTTCGCCCATTTGTCGGCGACATGATGCTATCGGCGGCTGACTCGGGCCGCCATCGGGTTGGCCGGCAAGAGCTCCCTTCTGCATGGGTACACGGTCATAAGGTCGCTGCTACCATCGCTGCTGCCATGCCAGAAAAGCATGGCAACCCTGGCCGGGTTTTCTCTCATGTCTCATGCTTCTAATCGTCGGCGCCTTTCCCCCGGAAACGGACAGTCTGGAAACCCTTGTGGGCCCCGGTATTCAGGTTCAGTCGGTGGGGATCGGACCTGTGGAGGCTACCCTGGGGCTGGAAGCTTTGATAACCGAGTTTGCGCCTACCGAGGTTCTCTTTCTGGGATCCTGTGGCCAGTACGCCGGAAGCCCGCCTGCGGAATACATCTTCAGCCAGGTGTTTACCCTATTAGACCCGAATAGCCTTCTGGGCCGATCGCGTATGGTTCCGGCCATGCGAAAGTTTTCGGCTCCCACGCCAGGATCGCTGGGTCTATCCTGCAAGGAATCCGGACAGTTCCAGCCATCCATCGTAAACACGACTGTGGCGCTGTCGCTGGAGTCTCACGGCCTCAGCCTTCCCATACTGGAACAGGCCATCGAAGGGCTGGAAACGCATCTTGCGCGCAAATCTCCTCTCGAAGGGCTTCGTACAAATGATGTCCCCAAAGGACCAATGGAAGCTGAAGCTCAAGTGGCAAACGGTTCGGAAGCGGAGAGCACGGGGCGGGGCCTGCAAAAGGAATCCATCCCGGTGGTAGAAAATCTGGAAGTGTTTGGTATGGCTCGACTCTGCGAGATACATAAGATCGGCTTTTCTACAGTGATGGCGGTAACCAATGCGGTGGGCCCGGAAGGCTCCGCAAGCTGGGCGGAGAATTATCGACCCATGGGGCAGACCCTGCAGGAAAAAGTGTCCGCGCTGGTGGAAAAATGGAGGGGGTGATTGAAGATCCATTCCTGGCCAGGTCGATAGGTACAATCGGTGGCAGACATGGATGGATATCGCTTTCGGATTCAGCTCACGGTGGCTGTATATAAACTCAAAAGACTAACGTACAAGAACGATATGATCGTACCCACCGTATATCACAGAAGGTCCGAAGCCAGAGCTCATATTAAAAAAGAGATCCAGGACCGACTGAAGAATACGGATTTCTTTGTTTCTCCTCGCGTGGATTACGATCTGGTTCGCTATACGAATGAAGCTTCCTGTAACACTTACCTTCGTTACAGGATAGTAGAAGATCGTAAGCCGGCACCGGTTCACTCGGATCTGCTCCAGCGATAAGCGCTGGCTTTCTGAGGCACGAACCGGCCGCCAAAGGCGCCATACGGCATACGGGAAGGCCGAGAGTCTGCCAGTGAACGGCCACCGGAAAGACAGGTCATTCCAGTGGGGCCCGGGGCTTTCAAGTGTGTTCCGGGACTCTTAACCGACTCGATTGGCACGGTATTTGTCTCTCCGTAATTGGTTGACCAGGCAATTGCCAAAGGAATCCTATATTAATGCCCACGGCTCTGCTGGATACAGTTGAAGATCCAGAACTCAAGGCTCATCACCTTGCGTACTTTAAGCTAATTCAGTCCGTTCTGGGCAAACGGCCCGGATCGCCGGATCAAAAAAAGCAGGTCTATCAGAAACTTCAGAAGCATCTGGTGGCCAATGCCCATAACGTAGACGATCTAATCGATCTGATCCCGGAAATGGCTTCGGCCATGGGCGTGCCGGCGCAGAACTTATCCTCATTCATTTCGCAGAATTTTTTTAGAGCCCTGGAGATGGCTCGCAAAGAACTGCAATCGACGCCGGACTCAGACTCCGGGGCAGGCGGCCCGGCCCAGGACACGGACCCAAACCGGGATCATGATCTCATCGGGGAGATCCTGGAAGTGATTGGCCCGGTGGTGCAGGCCCCCAACAAATTCGTGCCCGCAGATATGGGTACCATCAAGATGGTCACCCCGAACGGCGAGAAGTTGCCCACATCACTCACCGGAGAGGCGCCAGCGGAGCAGGCCGAAGAGAGTAGTCCGACCGGTCCCGCAGAACCTGCGGCGAAAACTACTGCAGCAAAGCCTTCGCAGGAAGCCAAAACCGTAACCGGCAAGAAACCCGCTGTTCTGGCAGAGAAAGAAGAGCCCCTGATCCAGGAGATACTGAACAAGTTTGGTAACCATCTGGATGTACACGAAAAGCTGGAACCCGCGGCCTTTCCAAAGAACTTTGCTCCATCGTCGGAGGCCAGTGGCGGGGACTCCGCAGCTTCCGGTGCCTCTGCAGGTTCGCCCTCCGGTGCGCCCGGCGATTCCTCTGCAGGCGGACCGGACAAGGCAGTATCCAGCGGAGTCAAAACCAACGAGGTACCCAGAAGCGCCGGTCCTACCATTCAATGGCCGGACGAAGACAAAGGACTTATAGAAGAGATCCTCGAGCAATTTGGTAACTATCTGGACGTGCATGGCAAACTGGAGCCTTCCGATGGATTCCCCGTTCGCGGAGGAAGCCAGGGGCAAGGCGGATCGGGTGGCGCCGCTTCGGGAGCGGCCGGCGTCTCGGGCTCTGCCGGTTCCCGCGCGGCTTCATCTGCGGGATCTGGTGCCGGTCCTTCTGGCGAGTCCGGGGGGGCGCCTGACCTGGAGCAAGCCCGACCACGTGCGCTGGTAACATTCGCGCGTTATACCGAGATTCGCTCCCACCTTGCGAAGTTCCAGAAGGCCGGCGATCAGCAGGGCTACAAGGAGTTTCTACACCAGCTAAGCGAAGAGGAGAAGTTAATCGTCCCCCTGCGCAACCTGGAAAACAAGATTCAGAAGAACTCATCCCTTCGTGTCGGCGATGAGCTCTATAATCTTTCGGTTCAATTGAGTCAACCGGCGGAAAAGCTGGCCGGGTTCCGCCAGGCGATGATTCGCTACGATCGCATCCAGTTACTTCTAAACGACTTTGTGCAGCGAGTTAAGAAGGGGCCGGCCCCGTTGATGAAAGCGGTGCAGTCTATCTGGAGTCAGGTAAGGCTACTTCTAAATCAGGTCGATCAGCTCGAAACCATGCGAAGCCAGATGAAGTTTCTGCTGTTGGGTATTCAGGATCCGGACGTGAAGAAGCGAACCCAGGAAATCCTGGAGAGCCTGCTAAATCGGGCCCACAGTATCTACGCAGAATCGGAGTAGTGGCCAGCTTGAGAATGGGCCGGGTTTTCCGGCTAGCCTGACACATGGAAGCAGGCGCTTGCAGATCTATCTTTCGTTCTATCAGAATCTTTGCGAATCGCAATCCGTCAACGCCTCCGGTTGCGTTGAAGCTTTCAAATCCATAAGCAGTGGATGCGCCAACCTTACTTCAGAGATTCCAGCCTATTCCAATGTGTAAGGCCGGACTGATCACTGGCTCGCTCAAGATCCGAATCCCGGCATCCCGGTTTGTGAAAACTTTTGTCTGATATTCCAGCTCGGAATAGATATAGTAGCCTTCGGCATTCCACCGCAGTCCCAGCCGCGGGACCATCTTCAACGCCTCGCACTGGTAGCTACCGATGCAAGCGCCAAGACCCAATCCCGCTCCGATGTAGGGGTCCCACTCGTTGCCCGGCATAATGTGCCAGTTGATCCCGAAATCCAGCATCAAATACCGGTAGCTGTCCGGTCGCCGCAGCTGCTCCAGAACAGGAAGAATACTTTGAAAAGCCAGACTGGAGATGCCGGAAAACTGGGAACTGCCCGAGCCGGAGCCGGCCAGAGCTACGGAATACGCCGTGTTAAACTCTCCGCAATTGGCCAGGCACTGAGTGCTCGCCGACTCGAAGTTCAAGCCAATGGTGAGTCCGATGCTTCGGGACTCGCCCAGGAGATACTCGGCGCCGAATCGAAGATGGCTCTCTTCTACGAGTTCCTTTCTTCGGCTCAGCGATTCCGCGGCTGCCAGACTGCCCAGCGTATTTAGCGTGGGGTCCGACGAAGGGTTGTTAAGATGCTGCAGGCCCGCCGAATCGGCGGCGCTGGTTTCGGTGAATCGGCCATAGCCGGCGGATGTTTGCAGGCTCCATCGGCCCCCTTCCCCCTGTGCGGTTTCGGGGAAGGCCGCAAGGCCCAGACAGACGAGCGTCAAAACGATTCGGGCAGGGCTTGCGCCAGGCTTTTGGCGGCGATCGGCCCTTCCGTTCTGGTTCTGTCCCGGGGAGACAATAGGTTCTCTGAGCGAATGATGCATTGTATTCTCTATAATAGATTCAGATTCCAGCGTCCAGCATAACAGTCCCGTCCGTCGTGCCAGTCGGGTCGCGCGGGGAGTCCCGTTTCTGCCGGATTGCCTTTCCGAAACAATGTTGTGGCAGCGGCCTTGACTGGCTCGGCCCTCCGGGTTCCAGCAAGGCGGGAACCCGGCGCATCGGTGGTCCGGCTGCCTCCCGAAACGGGGCGTGTCCGCTCCCCGGAAACGGGCAAAAATTATGTCTCATAGTGTCCAATTTGGCCGGATTTTTTCTGCGCTCTGACAGGTACAACCAATTTTCTGAATTCCCCTTGACCGGGGGCCGTACTTCAAAAGATGTGTTCATCTTGCGTCTCTTTTCCTATAGAAAAGGGCGCAGGCGGGAGAATGCCCTCTTAGCTCAGTTGGTAGAGCGCATCCATGGTAAGGATGAGGTCACCAGTTCAAGCCTGGTAGAGGGCTCAGAGCCGTAGGCGCCTGAACCCGTGTTTAGGCCGGTAGTTCAATGGCTAGAATAGGGGTCTCCAAAACCCTTGATGAGAGTTCGATTCTCTCCCGGCCTGCAAAGTAGGTAGTATATCCATGATTAAGTTCATTAAAGAAAGCCGCGAAGAGCTGCGAAACGTTGTATGGCCCACTCGTGAAGAGGTTTTGAACTCCACCATAGTGGTGCTGGGAGCTGTAGTTGTGGCTTCCATGTTTCTCTACGGCATCGATCATCTATTTGAGATGGTATTTAACGCTCTGGTAGAAATGGGCTCATAAAGCGCCATGAAGTGGTATGTAATTCGTACATATTCGGGCCACGAAAAGAAGGCCAAAACGAACATCGAGAAGATGGTTCAGGCTCGAGGTATGGCCGATCAAATCGGGCAGATCAATATCCCCACAATCAAAGTTGCCGAGATGAAGGGGGGTAAAAAAAGGGTCGTAGAGAAGAAATTCATGCCTGGCTACATTGTAGCTGAACTGGAGCTGGACGACGATCTGCGTATTCTGATCGGGAATCTGCCATCCATCGCCGGTTTCGTTGGTTCGCCAGAGCCGCAGGCGCTCACGGAAGACGAGGTCAAAAGCCTCATGAACACCGAGCAGTCTTCAGAAGAAGAGGAAAGCTCGGTAACCAGAATGCTGTTTCAGGTGGGCGAGACTGTCAAGATTGTGGACGGTCCTTTCGCGAACTTCACCGGAACAGTGGATGAAATCATGCCGGATAAAGGCCGTCTTCGCGTAAAAGTGGAGATCTTTGGTCAGGCAACCCCGGTGGAGTTGGATTACCTCCAGGTGGCTTCCAACGTAGGGTAATTCCAGCGGGTATTGGCGAGGTCGAATCTCGCGGACGCGATATTATAGAGTGTAGTATTATAGAAGTAATGAGCTAAGCCGGAAGGCAAAAGGCATCTAAAGATGGCACAGAAAAAAGTAGTAACACAAATCAAGCTGCAGGTGGAAGCAGGCAAAGCAAACCCCGCTCCTCCGGTGGGGCCGGCGCTGGGTCAGCACGGTCTGAACATCATGGAGTTCTGCAAGCAGTTCAACGAGAAATCCAAAAACCAGGTGGGAATTAAGCTGCCTGTGGTGATTACCGTTTATGCGGACCGAAGCTTCACCTTCATCACCAAATCGCCTCCTGCCCCCCTTCTGATTAAAAAAGAAATGGGCATCAAGAGCGGATCAGCCACTGCCGGGAAAACCAAAGCAGGGTCGATCAAACGGTCCCAGTTGGAAAAGATCGCAGAGATCAAGATGAAAGATCTTAACTGCCATGACATGGAATCGGCCATAGCCATCCTTTCCGGAACCTGCCGTTCCATGGGCGTTGAGGTGGAGGACTAATATGTTTCGCGGTAAGAAGTGGAAAGAAGTAGCAGAAAAAGTAGATCGTGCTCAACCTCAGGACCTGAGCTCGGCCATTAATCTGCTCAAAGAAGTAAGCTATACTAAATTCGACGGTACTGTAGAGGCAGCCATCAAGATTGGCTACAAGTCGCTGCAGAATGTTCGGGGTACGCTGAAGCTGCCTCATGGCACCGGCAAGCAAGTGCGCGTGCTGGTTATTGCCAAAGAGGATAAGCATGCGGAGGCCAAAGAGGCCGGCGCAGACTTTGTAGGCGCCCAGGACATGATTGAGAAAATCCAGAGCGAAAAATGGACTGATTTCGATGCCTGTGTGGCTACTCCCGACATGATGAAGGATCTGGGTAAACTGGGTCCCATCCTGGGTCGTAAAGGTCTGATGCCCAAGCCAAAGGCTGGCACCGTGACCGAAGACGTGGCTACAGCAGTAAAGAATCTAAAAGGCGGACAGCTGGACTACAAAGCCGACAAGAGCGGCGTTGTGCATCTGCCCGTGGGAAAGGTATCCTTTAGCCCTGACCAGCTACAGGAAAATATCAAGACGGTATACCAATCCATTATGCGAGACAAGCCGTCGGATGCAAAGGGAGAATATGTACGCAGCTTCTTTCTTGCTCCGACCATGGGCCCTGGAGTGCGACTAAACACCCGCTCCCTGTAAGACCCTCTGCAAAGGAAAGGAGATCCAAATGGCTGCGCCAATAAAAGAAGAGAAATTATCCGAGATTACGAAAATACTCGGCGAACATGAGCATTTCATTCTGACCACTTATTCCGGTCTGACTGTAGATGCATTAACCGAGCTTCGTAATGAAGTGCGAGAAAAAGAAGGTCGTGTCAAAGTTGTAAAGAACCGACTGTTCATTCGCGCACTTGCGGGCGATGAAAGATTCGGCGAGGCACTGGACGGCTTGAAAGAACAGCTGAAAGGGCCCGTAGCCGCAGTTTTCGCCAGCGAACAGATGCCAGCAGTGGCCAAAGTCCTCGTTGAGAAAAACAAAGCGAACCAGAAGATCCAGCTCAAGGGTGGCTTCTTTGACGGACAGTTGCTAGATGAGTCCGGTGTGAAGCAGATTGCCAACCTGCCTACGAAAGAAGAGCTGCTTACCATTATTGGTCGCGGCCTGAACACGCCGGCTCAGAAGATCGCTACTGGTATCAACGAGATTATGGCCTCTCTTGCAAGAGGTATCAACGCCGTTGCGGAAAAGAACCAAAACGGCTAACCAAAACGTAAAGATTGTCCAGGAAGGAATCGAAAGAAGGAGTCAACAATGTCTACAGACGCATTGCTAGAACAAATTGGCCAGCTCACACTGGTAGAAGCCGCTGAGCTGGTAAAGAAAATGGAAGAAAAATTCGGTATCTCTACCGCCGCTCCCGTGGCTGTAGCTGCTGGCGCAGCCCCTGCTGCAGGTGGTGGCGCTGCTGATGCTGAAGACGCTGAATTCAACGTAGTTCTCAAGAGCTTCGGCGAAAAGAAGATCGATGTGATCAAGGTTGTTCGCGAAGAAACCGGTCTTGGCCTGAAAGAAGCCAAAGATCTGGTAGAGAAAGGCGACCAGGTAGTAAAGGAAAGCCTACCCAAAGCCCAGGCAGAAGAGCTAAAGAAAAAGCTCGAAGGCGCTGGAGCCAAAGTAGAGCTTGCTGCCAGCTAATCAGCAATCTATCACGGGGACCCGGCGCATTTAGCCGGGTCCATTTAAGAATCGGGGCTCTGCGCAAGAGGTCCGATCCATTTGTACCTGCAGGAAAAACACTGGCCTATTATGAATAATCGCAAGAATCTTCAGGTGGTAAACCTGGGCAAGATCACCAATCTTAACCGAATTCCCGACCTAATCGAAGTGCAGTTCCGCTCATTCGAGTGGTTTCTGCAAAAGGATGCTTCTCCCACCAAGCGTGAAGCTCAGGGGTTGGAAGCGGTCTTTCAGGACACCTTTCCTATCCAGAGTCCAAACGAGGACATGGTGCTGGAATACGTTTCCTATAGTTTCGGCGAAGCAAGGTGGGATGTTGATGAATGTAAGAGTCGCGGACTCACTTATGCCATACCACTGAAAGCGGTTATTCGACTTATTAATGTGCATACCGGCGAGGTTCGGGAGCAATCGGTGTACATGGGCGACGTTCCCATGATGACCGATCAGGGAACTTTTATCATCAACGGCGCCGAGCGAGTGGTTGTTAGCCAGCTACACCGTAGTCCGGGTATCTTTTTCTTTGAAGATGCCGCCAAGGGTATTTACAGCGCTCGTGTAATTCCTTATCGAGGTTCCTGGCTGGAACTGGAAATGGATGCCAAAGGCGTCCTGGTTGCGCGAATCGACCGTAAAAAGAAATTCCCCGCCACTCTGCTTGTAAAAGCTATGGGAGCAGGCAGCGCCGAAGAGGTGCTTAAGCTTTTCTACGAAACCGAAGACCAGAGAATCTCGGGCGCCCAGGCCAAAGAGCTCAAGAAAATCATAGGCCGTCGTCTGGCCGCAGCCGTGCACAACCCGGAAACCGATGAAGTGATCATGAATCCGGGCGAAGCCATCAACGAAGACAACATCGGCATCCTGAAAGAACTGAAAGTTAAGTCTGTGAGTCTGTTGATCTTTCCTTCAGGCCGCGACGACTCCACTGTCATCAACTGTCTGGAAAAAGACGGCGCCGAAAGTTCCGAGCAAGCGCTGCAGAAGTTCCATGCCATCGTTCGACCTGGCGAGCCTTTCAATGTAGAGAACGCCAAAAATGAGCTGAACAGGCTATTCTTCTCGGATAAATCCTACGATCTGGGTGACGTAGGCCGCTACAAGATCAACAACAAGTTCCGTTTCCACAACGAGAAGGAATTCAAAGACTGTAGCGATCGCGCCCTCCGCGAAGTAGATATCATCGAAACGCTGAAGTACTTTGTGAATCTCATTAACGAGGTTCCGGGATACAACTATGACGACATCGATCATCTGGGTAACCGCCGCGTAAGAAGCGTGGGCGAGCTCCTGATGAACCAGCTCAAAGTAGGCTTCAGCCGAATGGAGCGAGTCGTAAAGGAAAGAATGACCATCCAGGATGTGGATGTAATCACTCCGCAGGCTCTGATCTCCATCAAGCCTATCATGGCCGTGGTTAACGAATTCTTCGGCTCCAGCCAGCTTTCCCAGTTCATGGATCAGACCAACCCTCTGTCCGAACTGACCCACAAGCGACGATTGAACGCGCTGGGGCCTGGCGGTCTTTCCCGGGAAAGAGCCGGCTTCGAGGTTCGGGACATTCACTACAGCCACTATGGTAGAATGTGTCCTATTGAGACCCCGGAAGGTCCGAACATTGGTCTTATTGTTTCCATGAGTTCGCACTGTCGTGTGAACCCTTACGGCTTTCTGGAAACCCCGTATCGTAAGGTAAACAACGGAAAAGTTGGCAATGACTTCGTCTATCTGACAGCGGACATCGAAGAGCGTTACAACATCGCTCAGGCCAACGCTCCACTCACCGAGCAGAGTACTTTTGTAAACAAGATGATCTCCTGCCGAAAGCGGGAAGACTATCCTTTCTGCTCTCCGGAAGAAGTGGAATACATGGACATTGCGCCTTTGCAAGTAGTGTCCGTTTCTACTTCTTTGATTCCTTTCCTGGAGCATGACGATGCGAACCGCGCCCTGATGGGTTCGAACATGCAGCGTCAGGCTGTGCCTCTACTTGTGGACGAAGCTCCTTACGTGGGCACCGGAATGGAAGACAAGGCCGCCTACGATTCCCGCGCCTGCATCGTGGCCAAACAGGACGGCGTTGTTACCAAGCTGGATGCCACAAGCATTACAATCCAGCCCAGCGACTCCAAAGAGCCCATTACGTTTAATCTCAAGAAGTTCAAGCGATCCAACCAGGGAACCACTGTAAATCAGACTCCTCTGGTCAGCCTGCTACACGCTCCGGAAGACGGCAAAATTGGCAAATCTACCAAAGAGAAGGTGGAATTCACTACGGCCGACGGAGAGACCATCGAAATTCCTCTGAAGCAGTTCGATGCCGAATTTGAACTATTCGCCAAGACGGGTACCGAAGTGTCTCGAGGCGAAGTGATCGGCGGCCAAAAAATCTTTGGCGAGAAACGTGACAAAGACGGCGCTCTGGTGGTTAAAGGAACGGTTCTGGCGGACGGACCCGGCACCGACCAGGGTCGTCTGGCTCTGGGGAAGAACGTCCTTGTAGGGTTCATGCCCTGGGAAGGCTACAACTTCGAAGATGCTATTTTAATCAGCGAACGAGTGGTTAAGGACGATGTTTTTACCTCCGTTCACGTTGAAGAATACGAGATCCAGGCCCGGGAAACCAAGCTGGGTCAGGAAATCATCACCCGTGACATCCCCAACCTGAGCGATAAGGCTTTCCGCGACCTGGACGAAAACGGAATCATTCGCATTGGCGCCGAGGTAAAAGCCGGCGATATCCTGGTTGGTATGGTAACTCCTAAAGGCGAAGCCGATCTCACTCCCGAATACAAGCTACTACATAGCATTTTCGGGGAGAAAGCTCGCGAAGTTCGAGATACTTCTCTGCGTATGCCCAACGGTACGGAAGGTATCGTAATCGACGTTAAGATGTACACCCGGGAAGAAGGGGATGAACTCCCTGCCGGTGTAGAAGCCATGGTAAAGGTCTATGTGGCTCGCAAGCGAAAGCTGCAGGTGGGCGACAAGATGGCCGGCCGTCACGGAAACAAGGGCGTGGTGGCTCGCATTATGGCCGAAGAAGATATGCCCTTCATGGATGATGGCACGCCACTGGATATCGTACTGAATCCTCTTGGTGTTCCTTCGCGGATGAACATCGGACAGATCTTCGAAACCATGCTTGGATTTGCCGGACACAAATTGGGTATTCTCTTTGAAACCCCGGTATTCGACGGCGCCAAAGAGGCGGACGTTAAGAATTACCTGGAGCAAGCCGGGCTACCCGAAGACTGTAAGTTTCAGCTATTTGATGGTAGAACCGGCGATCCTTTCGAAGGACGGGTATTCTGCGGCTATATCTACATTCTGAAGCTGGCTCACCTGGTGGACGACAAGATTCACGCCCGTTCCACCGGACCTTACTCGCTGGTTACGCAGCAGCCACTGGGCGGAAAAGCTCAGTTCGGCGGCCAGCGTCTGGGAGAAATGGAGGTCTGGGCCCTGGAAGCCTATGGCGCTTCGCATACACTGCAGGAGCTTCTAACCGTTAAGTCTGACGATATGCTGGGCCGAGCTCGGGTTTACGAAGCGATTGTAAAAGGTGTGCATTCGATTAAACCGGGTGTTCCGGAATCCTTCAATGTATTGATGCAGGAGCTCCGCGGTCTGGCCCTGGATGTGGCACTCTACAATGACCAGGACGAGCGCGTGGAAATTACGGATCTCGAGGACGAAATGAATCGAGGTCAACGTAAGAACAAGATCAAGATCGACTCTATCGAAAGAATGGGTTAATCGGCAGGAAAAACATGGCTACAAGAAATCTAAACGAATTCGATTCCATCCGCATCATGCTGGCCTCCCCGGAGCGTATCCGGGACTGGTCCCACGGTGAGGTGAAAAAGCCGGAGACTATCAACTACCGAACCCTTCGTCCAGAGCGCGAAGGTCTGTTCTGCGAGCGAATCTTCGGAACCACAAAGGACTGGGAATGCTACTGCGGTAAATTCAAGTCCATCCGATACAAAGGCGTAATCTGCGACCGTTGCGGCGTGGAAGTGACCCACTCCAAGGTTCGTCGTGAGCGCATGGGCCACGTAGAACTGGCTACTCCGGTAGCCCACATTTGGTACTATAGAAGCGTTCCCAGCCGAATGGGCCTGCTTCTGAATATGACCATCAATCAGCTCAAGAGTGTTCTTTACTACGAACGCTATGTAATTATCGATCCCTCCGACTCCGGTCGCGAGCGCGGCGAGCTAATCGACGAAGAAGAGCATTACGAATACCTGGACGAATATGGCGATAAATTCGTAGCGATGATCGGCGGCGATGCAGTCAAAGAACTACTTGCCCGTATCGACGTTGACGGCGACATCCGCGAGATTCGTCAGAAGATCGCCGAAGGTCTGAAGGCCTCCGATCGTCGTTTGCTCAAGCGTCTGGAAGTTCTGGAAGCTCTTCGAGAATCCGGTAACCGTCCTGAATGGATGATGCTGGATGTAACTCCGGTTATTCCTCCGGAACTGCGCCCCATGGTTCAGCTGGAAGGCGGACGTTTTGCAACTTCCGACCTGAATGACCTCTATCGCCGCGTAATTAATAGAAATAACCGACTCAAGCGACTGCTGGCACTGAAAGCCCCGGACATCATCGTCCGAAACGAAAAGCGCATGCTGCAAGAAGCTGTAGACGCTTTGTTCGACAACAGCCGCCGCAAGCGTTCCGTGAAAGGCAAAGGCAACCGACCGCTCAAGTCCCTTTCGGACATGCTGAAAGGGAAGTCCGGTCGCTTCCGTCAGAACCTCCTCGGAAAGCGGGTAGACTATTCCGGCCGATCTGTAATCGTAATCGGTCCCGAGCTCAAGCTTCATCAAATGGGCCTTCCCAAGAAAATGGCCCTGGAGCTCTTCAAGCCATTTATCATGAAGCGCCTGGTGGATCTGGACCTGGCGCCCAACATCAAGTCTGCCAAGAAGAAAGTAGAGGCGGAAGAGAAAGAAGTATTCGAAGCGCTGGATGAGGTGATCAAAGAGCATCCGGTTATGCTGAACCGGGCGCCCACTCTGCACCGACTGGGAATCCAGGCATTTCTGCCCACTCTGGTAGAAGGCAAGGCAATCAAGCTTCATCCTCTGGTATGTAAAGCCTTCAACGCCGATTTCGACGGCGACCAGATGGCCATCCACGTACCACTGTCGCCTAAAGCGCAGCTGGAAGCCTGGATGCTCATGCTTTCTCCGCATAACCTGCTGAACCCTGCCAACGGAGCTCCTGTGGTATCTCCTTCCCAGGATATGGTTCTGGGAATTTTTCTCATGACCTCTCAGTTGGAAGGCGACGAAGGCGAAGGTAAGATTTTTTCCAACCTGGATGAAATCCATTACGCTCTCAGCGTGGGATCCGTTGGTCTAAGAGCCAGAGTTTCTGTAATCCATCAGGATCGACTGCTTCAGACCACTCCAGGTCGAGTTATCTTTAACTCCGTGATGCCAGAAGGGTATCCTTATGTGAACCGCGGGGTATCTGACAAAGAGATTACGAAGATTATTGCTGAAGTATACGATCGATATGGCGCCGGCCATACCGTTCAGATGCTGGACCGAGTGAAGGAACTGGGCTTCCACTACGCCACGGTGTTTGCTCCTTCTATCGCTATCTCTGACATTCAGGTTTCCCCCAAGAAGCAGGATCTGATTGCGGCGGCGAACAAAGAAGTAGCAGACGTAACCAAGGCTTACAAGTCCGGCGTTATCACCAACGATGAAAGATCCAAGAAAGTAATCGAGATCTGGACTCGTACTAACGACCTTATCACCGAATCCATGTTCTCCGAACTGGAGCAGGATCAGAAAGGCTTTAATCCTATCTACACCATGGCCGCCTCCGGAGCCCGGGGCTCAAGAGCTCAGATTCGTCAGCTGGCCGGTATGCGTGGTTTGATGGCCCGTCCAAACGGAGACATCATCGAGCTTGCGATCCGCTCCAACTTCCGCGAAGGTCTGGGCGTTCTGGAATTCTTTATCTCCACCCATGGGGCTCGAAAGGGTCTGGCGGATACCGCGCTGAAAACCGCAGATGCGGGGTATTTGACCCGTCGTCTGGTGGATATTGCTCAGGACGTAATCGTAACTGAAGTGGACTGCGAAACCACCGAAGGTGTAATCATGACCCCTGTAAAAGAAGGGGACAAAGTCAAAATGACCCTGGGCGATCGAGCCTTTGGGCGCGTTGTAGCGGAAGACATCAAGGATCCGGTTTCTGGCGACGTTGTAATCGCAAGAAACACTCTGATCAACCGGGAAGCCGGACGTCAGATCGATTCCATGGGTATCGAAGCTATCAACATTCGATCTCCGCTGACTTGCGAAACCCGCCACGGAATCTGCGCTCGATGCTACGGCATGGACCTGGGCCGACTGAAAGAAGTAGAAATGGGCGAAGCAGTGGGAACCATTGCTGCTCAGTCCATTGGCGAGCCGGGAACCCAGCTTACCATGCGTACCTTCCACGTAGGGGGCGTTGCTACCAACCTGCAGGTTAAAGAAAACGAGCACAAGCTACCGTTTAAGGCGCTGGTTAACTCCATTTCCGGAAAGGTGGTGGAGCGCTCCGACGGAGAGCGGGTATTCTCTACTCGTGGAAGTCTTAACCTCAGCCGAATCAACCAGGTGCTGGAAACCAGCAAGATGATTGGTCTGAAAGTAGAAGACGCTCAGGTAGTGGTGCCCGGCGAGGTGATCGCCACCGGTTACGACGGGGAAGAAAAGCCGGTAACCGCCGATGCTGCGGGAACAGTACGTATTTCCGGCGATAGCTTCTTCATTGAAGGGGAAGTAACTTCTATACCGGTGCGAATCGGAACAGTATTGAACGTCTCCGAAACTGAAGTGGTGGAGCCGAATGCTGCCATTGCTACCTTCGACCCCTACAACGAAGTGGTGGTAGCCGACGCCAAAGGCAAAGTTAAATTCGTAGATATCGAAGAAGACAAGAACCTCAAGAAGGACGAAGAAGGTAACTATCGTCTCATTGAATACCGTCGTGAGCGACTGAACCCGCGTATGCTGGTTGGGTCGGAAGAGTATTCCGTTCCGCCCAATGCCATTGTAATGGCCCGGCATGATCAGGATGTTCAGACCGGCGACGTTCTCTATAAGATTGCCGCCGCCGCGGAAAAAACCCGGGACATTACCGGCGGTCTGCCGCGAGTCGAGGAACTCTTCGAAGCCCGCCGACCCCGGGAAGCTTCTACCCTGGCCGAATTGGACGGTCGCATCGAAGACCATAACGAAGTGGCCAAAGAAAAGCGTATCTTCTACATCGTTCCGGATAACGAGGACCTGGACCGCATCAAAGTGGCCATCCCTGTTTCCAATCGACTTCGAGTTCGAAACGGCGACTATGTAAAAGCCGGGGACATGCTGGACGAAGGTATGCTGGATCCGCACGATATCCTGCGCATTAAAGGCATCAACGCTCTGCATAACTTTCTAGTGCATGAAGTACAGGAAGTGTACCGTCTGCAGGGGGTTTTCATCAACGATAAGCACATTGAGATTATCGTGCGTCAGATGCTTCGCAAGCTGGAAGTGGATGATCCCGGCGATACAAGCTTTGTGGCCCACCAGCAAGTGGACCGATTCTCCTTTAAGGATGAAAACGAGCGTGTAGAGTCCGAGGGTGGCGTTCCTGCCACATCCAGGCAGATCCTTCTGGGGATCACCCGGGCCTCCTTGAACACTGACTCCTTCATCTCTGCGGCTTCCTTCCAGGAAACCACTCGGGTGCTTACCGATGCTGCCATAAAAGGTAAGAAGGACCCGCTACTGGGCCTGAAAGAGAACGTGATTATCGGACACCTGATTCCGGCCGGAACCGGTCTGAAGCACTACCGAGATGTGGAGATCTTCTACAAAGAGTACGGAGATATTCAGAAGCTGGAAAAAGAGAAGCGTGAAGCCGAGGAGCAAATGGCTGCCGGTCAGATTCCTCAGGAAGGGGTACAGGGCTAAACTTCCCTGAATAACCCCGGCCTGGTCCCGCAGCTGAAGGTTGCCGGGCTAAGGCCACGTGAAAAGGTCGCCTTCGGGCGGCCTTTTTCTTTTTGGAGGGGATATAATCTGCACCTGGGCGGAGCCGCATTATTGAAAAACCTGTGGCGCGAATACATAACAATCGCAACGTGACATAATATCGCTTGATGTCACCATTCTTGCATCGTGCGGCTTCCGGAAATCATCCAATTCAATGTCAGTCGCCAACCGGGCTGCATCATTAAAAAACTTCGCCTATAAAGGGGCCTGGTGCTGAATACCTCTTGTCAGCGAGGGGGCCTCCTTCTTTTGTGGTCTCTCGAGCCTGAAGCCTGAGCTGCTCCAGTGCGAGCTAGCAAAACTGTGTCTCACAGGATGAGGTCACAAGTTGTTAGTTCTAACCGGTTTTGAGAAATTCAAGGATGCCGTAAGGGTCCTGATATTTAGGGATTCCGGGAAACTATATTCTCGAAGGGAGTGTATTAACTGAATGCCAACGATTAATCAGTTAATCCGTCACGGAAGAAAACAACAGAAGAAGAAGACCAAGTCTCCTGCCCTTATGGCCTGCCCTCAACGGCGAGGGGTTTGTACGCGAGTGATGACATTCACTCCGAAGAAACCTAACTCCGCGCTTAGAAAGGTAGCTCGGGTTCGATTGACTACAGGTATCGAAGTTACCGCCTACATTCCTGGGGAAGGTCACAACCTTCAGGAGCACAATGTGGTGCTGGTAAGAGGCGGAAGGGTAAAAGACCTTCCTGGTGTTCGCTATCATATTATTCGCGGGGCTCTGGATACCCTGGGCGTGGATAAGCGCCGTCAGGGCCGTTCCAAGTATGGAGCCAAGAGGCCCAAGGCGTAAGGATTACATATGTCACGTAGAAGTCAGGCAGTACAAAAGCGATATGTGGCCCCGGACTCTCGTTACGGCGATCCGGTGGTTTCCAAGTTTATCAATTACTTGATGAACGATGGAAAAAAGTCCACCGCCGAGCGAGTGTTCTATGATGCCATGGATCGCATTAAGGACAAATCCGGCCAGGAAGGCGTGGAAGTGTTCCGAGAGGCTCTGGAGAATGTGAAGCCTACCCTGGAAGTTCGCTCTCGCCGAGTAGGTGGGGTGACCTATCAGGTTCCGGTGGAAGTTCGACCGGAGCGCATGCAAGCCCTGGCGATCCGCTGGATTGTCGGCTACGCTCGCGGACGAAAAGGTCATTCTATGGCCGAGCGCCTGGCGGACGAGTTGCTGGATGCCAAAAATAACGCCGGCGGCGCAGTTAAGAAACGAGACGATACGAGGAAGATGGCCGAAGCGAATAAGGCATTTAGCCACTATCGCTGGTAAGCCGAGGGATTTATGAAACGACAAATTACACTGGAGAGAACCCGCAATATCGGCATTATGGCCCACATTGATGCCGGTAAGACTACCACTACCGAGCGTATTCTCTTCTATACTGGAAAGTCCTATAAGATTGGCGAGGTTCACGAAGGTGGAGCCGCCATGGACTGGATGGAGCAGGAAAAAGAGCGTGGTATTACCATTACCTCTGCCGCGACCACAACCTTCTGGGAAGGCTCTGATCAGGATCGGGATTCGCACCGAATCAACATCATCGACACTCCGGGCCACGTGGACTTTACCGTGGAGGTGGAGCGTTCCCTGCGTGTTCTAGATGGTGCTGTAGCCGTTTATGACGGGGTGGCCGGTGTAGAGCCTCAGACCGAGACTGTATGGCGTCAGGCGGACCGCTACCGTGTGCCCAGGATGTGTTTCATCAACAAACTGGACCGAATGGGTGCGGACTTCTTCTATTGTGTAAATACCATTCGCGACCGGTTGGGCGCCAACGGAGTCCCAATCCAGCTCCCTATCGGTAAGGAGTCGGACTTCCAGGGTGTTGTAGATCTCGTGGAGAATCGCGCCATTATCTGGTCCGGCGAAGAGCTGGGCGCTAAGTTCGATTACGTAGACGTTCCGGAGGACCTGAAGGCGCAAGCCGAGGAATACCGCACCAAGCTGATGGAAAGCGCCGCCGAGTGCGACGATGAACTACTCGAAAAGTATCTCGAAGAAGGCGAGCTAACAAAAGAAGAACTCAAGCGAGCCATTCGTAAAGGGACCCTGGAAATGAAAATGTTTCCTATCCTTTGCGGAACCGCCTTCAAGAACAAAGGCGTGCAGCCTCTGCTGGATGCAGTTCTGGATTACATGCCCTCGCCGCTGGATGTTCCGAACATCAAAGGTCATGCCGTAGAAGATCCTGAAAAAGAGATCGAAAGAAAAACCGGCGATGATCAGCCTTTCGCTGCTCTGGCCTTTAAGATTGTGAGCGACCCGTATGTAGGTAAGCTGACCTATTTCCGTGTATATTCCGGTTCCCTTACCAAGGGGTCTTACGTTCTTAATGCTTCCAAGGGCAAGAAAGAGCGAATCGGTCGTTTGCTTCAGATGCACGCCAACGACCGCGAAGAGATCGAAATCGTATTCTCCGGTGATATTGGCGCCGCCGTAGGCCTGAAAGACACTTCTACTGGCGACACGCTGTGCGCAGAAGACAGTCCTGTAATCCTGGAGTCCATGGAGTTCCCGGATCCGGTAATCGACCTGGCTATTGAGCCGCTCACAAAGGCGGATCAAGAGAAGCTATCCCAGGCGCTGGTTCGTCTGGCCGAGGAAGACCCTACGTTCAAGGTGAAAACCGACCACGAAACCGGTCAGACCATTATTTCCGGTATGGGCGAGCTTCACCTGGAGATCATCGTAGACCGACTGAAGCGAGAATTCAAAGTAGAAGCGAATGTGGGTAAACCGCAGGTGGCTTACCGTGAGACCATTCGTAAAGAAGTGGAAGTTGAGTCCAAGTACATCAAGCAGACTGGTGGTCGAGGCCAGTATGGACACTGCTATCTGCGAGTGGCTCCGAATGAGCCCGGAAAAGGCTACGAATTTGTGAACAAGATTGTGGGGGGCGTGATTCCCCGTGAATATATTCCGGCAATCGACCGCGGTTGCCAGGAGGCTATGTCAGCCGGTGTGATGGCTGGGTATCCGGTAGTCGATGTGAAAGTGGAAGTCTATGACGGTTCCTATCACGATGTAGACTCCTCGGAAATGGCCTTCAAGATTTGCGCTTCTTTAGGTTTTAAGGATGCCTGTAGAAAGGCAAGCCCCGTGCTTCTGGAGCCTATGATGGCTGTGGAAGTGGTTACCCCTGAAGATTACATGGGTGACGTAGTGGGCGACCTGAACCGAAGAAGGGGTCGTATCGGCTCCATGGAGCAGCGTGGAAACGCTCGAGTAGTGTCCGCCGAAGTGCCTCTTTCCGAAATGTTCGGATACGCCACGGACCTGCGAAGCTCCACACAGGGTAGAGCGGCCTACACAATGCAATTCAAGCACTACGAGGAGGTGCCGAGCAGTATCGCCAATGAACTGGCAGCCAAGGCTGCAGTGTAAATTGACTGGACACTGCCGGTGCGAGCAAAAATAAGGCTATTTCGCCTTTTGAGCAAACGCAAAAATCTGGAAGAAAGGTAAAATCAATGGGTAAGCAAAAATTTGATCGTACAAAACCACACGTTAACGTGGGAACAATTGGTCACGTAGACCATGGAAAAACAACTCTAACTGCTGCAATTACTACTGTACTGGCGAAGTCAGGCGGATCCAACAAGGCTGTTGGTTATGCAGAAATCGATAACGCTCCTGAAGAAAAAGAGCGCGGTATTACCATCGCTACTTCTCACCAGGAATACGAATCTGAGAACCGCCACTACGCTCACGTAGACTGCCCGGGTCACGCTGACTACGTAAAGAACATGATTACCGGCGCCGCTCAGATGGACGCTGCGATTCTCGTGGTTTCCGCTGTAGACGGTCCTATGCCTCAGACTCGAGAGCACATCCTGCTGGCTAGCCAGGTAGGCGTGAAATACATCGTTGTGTTTCTGAACAAAGTAGATACCATCAAAGAAGACGAACGCGACGAGATGGTTGAACTGGTTCAGGAAGAAGTTAAGGATCTGCTAGGTTCTTATGGATATCCTGCAGAGGAGACTCCTTTTGTCATGGGTTCTGCTCTGAAAGCCCTGGAAGGCGACGAGTCCGATATCGGCGCTCCGGCCATCCTCAGACTGATGGAGCAACTGGACACTTACGTGCCCGAACCTCAGCGCGATGTAGACAAAGACTTCCTGATGCCAGTAGAGGATGTATTCTCTATCACTGGTCGTGGAACTGTGGCTACCGGTCGTGTAGAGCAAGGTCAGCTGAGAGTTAACGATGAAGTGGAAATCGTAGGTATTCGAGATACCACCAAGACAGTTATTACTGGTATCGAGATGTTCCGCAAGGAGCTGGATTTCGCTCAGGCCGGGGACAACATTGGCGCCCTGATGCGAGGAACCAAGAAAGAAGACATTCAGCGTGGTCAGGTTCTGGCCAAGCCAAAGTCTATTACTCCTCATAAGAAGTTCAAGGCTGAGATCTACGTTCTGAAGAAGGAAGAGGGCGGACGCCACACTCCATTCTTCAATGATTATCGTCCACAGTTCTACTTTAGAACTACTGACGTGACTGGAAGTATCAAGCTGCCAGCCGACAAAGAGATGATCATGCCCGGCGATAACGTAACTATCGAAGTTGAGCTGATCACTCCTATCGCCATGGATAAGGGACTTAAGTTCGCTATCCGTGAGGGTGGACGAACTGTAGGATCCGGCGTTGTAGCCGAGATTGCTGAATAATTGAGAGAAGCAGGGGATTATGGCTCAGAGAATTCGCGTAAAACTAAAAGCCTTTGATCACAAGCTGATCGATCGCTCGGCGGCGGAGATCGTCGCCACGGCGAGGCGGACCGGTGCGGAGATCTCCGGGCCGATCCCCCTGCCTACCAGGGTGGAAAAATTTACCATTCTGCGATCGGTACACGTGAACAAAAAGTCACGGGATCAATACGAGGTCCGCACTCATAAGCGGATGATAGATATAATGAATACCAATCCCGATACGGTGGATGCTTTGATGAAGCTCCAGTTACCGGCCGGGGTAAGTGTAGATATAAAGAGCTGAGGCATCGGAAATGGCTAAGGGCTTAATTGGAAGAAAGTTGGGCATGACCCAGGTGTTTGATGAGAAGGGTAACGTAGTTCCTGTTACCGTTCTGGAAGCAGGCCCCTGTGTGGTGACGGATCTTCGGACCGAAGAGCAGCACGGGTACAAGGCTGTGCAGCTCGGGTTTGGCGAAGTGAAGGAAAAAGCCCTGAGTAAAGCAGAGGTGGGACACGTTAAGAAGAACGGTATTGCCCCTCATCGTACACTTATGGAATTCCGGGATGCAGACCTGGAAGTGGAAGTTGGCGCCAGCGTGGCCGCGGATCTGTTTTCTGCCGGCGATCGCGTCAAGGTTACTTCGGTTAGCAAGGGAAAAGGTTTTCAGGGTGTAATGAAACGGCATGGGTTCGGTGGCGGTCGAATGACCCACGGTTCCCACTTTCACCGAGCGCCTGGTTCCATTGGCGCCAGTTCCGACCCCAGTCGGGTGTTTAAGGGCAAGAAGATGCCCGGACATGCCGGCCAGCTTAAGACTACCGTTTCCAACCTGAAGATCATGCAGGTGGATCTGGAGAATAATCGCATCCTGGTCAAAGGGGCAGTGCCCGGAGCACGGACGTCGGTTGTTCGAATTGAGGTGATGGGATGAAAGCGCAGAAATTCGACGCTACAGGAAAGAAGAGCGGTGATGTAAGCCTGCCGGACAGTGTGTTCGCGGTGGACGTCAACCTGGGTCTCATCCGTGAAATCATAGATGCAGAGAACCGGAACCGTCGCCAGGGTACACACAAGGTCAAGACCGTGTCCGAAGTGAGCGGTGGCGGCAAAAAGCCCTGGAGACAAAAGGGTACTGGTAACGCTCGCCAGGGTTCTATTCGAGCGGTGCAGTGGAAAGGTGGCGGTATCGCGCACGGTCCGGTGCCCAGGGATTACAGCATCCGAGTGCCGGAGAAGAAGCGAAAGGCCGGTATACGGGCTGTGCTTAGCTTCAAGGCTTCCAAAGAAGCGATCTCCGTTATGGCTGATCCCACGTTGGATGGGTTCAGTACAAAAAAGATGCACGGGGTGTTCAAAGAGATGGGCGCGATCCCCGGCTCGACGGTGGTCTTTTTGACTCTGGGGGCTGACGAAAAGCTGCGGAAGTCAGTATCGAACATTCCGGTACTCCATCATATGGATGCTTCTAGAATCACCGCTCCCGAGCTGTATTACAACTCCCGTGTGGTAATCACTGAGTCCGCGTTGGCTCACCTGGAAAAAGCCTACGCAGCTGAAGGTGCTCGATCATGAACTTGAACGATGTAATTATTTCTCCAATAGTGACGGAGAAGTCTGAAGAAGTGAAGCACGGAAAAGCTGGTTACGAGGTGCATACCTTTAAGATCCAGAAGCGTGCCAACAAAGAACTGGTTAAGCAGGCGCTCTACAAACTCTACGGCGTAAAAGTCGAAAAAGTGCGCGTGTTGAACGTACCTTCCAGGCTTAAGCGATTCCGAATGGACTATGCGCGCGTGCCTGGCTGGAAAAAGGCCATCGTAACCCTGGCTCCGGGTGAGAATCTGGACCTGGCAAAGGCCGCAGGATAATAGACTATGCCTATTAAGAGATTTAAACCGACTACTTCTTCCACCAGATACAAATCGGTACTGGTTTTCGAAGGGCTAAGCAAAGAGGCTCCAAAAAAGGCTCTGCTGGAAAAGGTGAACTATCGTGCCGGTCGCAATAATGCCGGTCGAATTTCCGTTCGCCGAAAAGGCGGTCGTCTGAAGCGAAAGTATCGTATCATCGACTTCAAGCGAAACAAGCTCGAAGTTCCAGGAACCGTTGCGGCTATCGAATACGACCCGAACAGAACGGCCAATATTGCTCTGATTAAATACGCGGATGGCGAGTATCGGTATATCCTGTGCCCGGACGCGCTGAAAGTAGGCGACTCGGTGATTTCGGCGGACAAAGCGGATATTCGCGCTGGAAACAGTCTTCCGCTTAAGAATATCCCTGCCGGTACTCAGGTGCATAACATCGAGCTGCAGCCACAAAGAGGCGGCCAAATGGCACGATCGGCCGGGGCCTTTGCCAGTATCGCAGGTCGAGACGGCAATTATATTCTAATCAAGCTGCCCAGCGGTGAGCTTCGGAAAGTTCATGAGAACTGCCGCGCCACGGTAGGGGTCATGGGCAACCGGGATCACAGCCTGGTAAGTATCGGTAAAGCCGGTCGCAAGCGCTGGATGGGTGTTCGGCCCCACGTTCGCGGCGTGGTGATGAACCCGGTGGATCACCCCCACGGTGGTGGTGAAGGTAAGACATCCGGTGGACGTCATCCTGTATCGCCCTGGGGTCAGCCCACTAAAGGATACAAGACGCGTAAGAAGAATCATCCGACGGATCGATTTATCGTGCAGCGAAGAATTAATAAAAGGATAGGACGCTAAGCATGGCCAGATCACTGAAGAAAGGGCCTTACGTAGAAGAGTCCCTGATGAACAAGATTAACCAGATGAATGCGGAAGGCAGCAAGAAGCCTTTCAAGACCTGGTCCAGGCGATCTACGATCTTTCCCGAGATGATCGGGCATACGATGCTGGTGCACAACGGGCAAAAGTTCGTGCCGGTATATGTGAACGAGAACATGGTAGGTCACAAATTGGGCGAATTCGCGCCCACCAGAACTTATAAAGGGCATACCAGCCTGGATAAGAAGGTGAAGAGATAATGGAAGCCAAAGCAGTAGCAAAGTTTCTGCTCGTGAGTCCTCGAAAAGTACGCCTTGTGGCGAACGAAATCAGAGGGTATCCCTATAGCGAGGCGATCGATTATCTGAGATTCATTCCTCGGAAAGGCGCGGTGTTACTGAAGAAGGTGCTGGAATCAGCGCGAGCAAATGCTGCGAACAACAACGAGAACCTGGACGAAAGTGCTCTCTTTGTGAAGAAAGTGTATATCGATGGCGGTCCTACTATGCGGAGGTTTCGACCTCGAGCCCGTGGTCGAGCAATGCAGCGACTGAAAAGAATCAGCCACATCACAGTGGTGCTGAGCGACGAGAACTGAGGAATTTTAGAATATGGGTCAGAAAGTAAATCCAATAGGACTGCGACTGGGAATAACTCGTTCCTGGGATTCGGTATGGTACTCCAATGAAGGCTATCAGGATGCTCTGCACGAGGATCTGATGATCCGCGAGTTCCTGGGAAAGCGCTACAAGAGAGCCGGCCTGCTACGAATCGTAATCGAGCGATTCCCTGAAAAGATTAACGTCAATCTGCATACTGTAAGACCCGGGCAAATCATTGGGCCGAAGGGCGCCGCCATTGAAGCCGTGAAAGCGGAGCTGAAGAAGCGAGTATCGTTGCCTTTGAACCTGAGCATTGTGGAAGTTAAGAAACCGGAAACAGTAGCCAAGGTAATTAGCGAGAACATTGCCCAGCAACTGGAACAACGAATGCCCTTCCGTCGAGTAATGAAGCAGGCTCTTCGAGGCGCCATGCGAGGCGGAGTAGAAGGAATTAAGATCATGGTATCTGGGCGACTGAACGGCGCAGATATGGCTCGAACCGAACAATACAAGGACGGTCGAGTGCCTTTGCATACGCTCCGTGCGCGGATTGAGTATGCGGTAAGCGAAGCGAAGACTACTTACGGAATTCTGGGAGTGAAGGTTTGGACCTATCACGGCGATTTACTGCCCGGTACCGAAGTAGAAGAGGAAGAACAACCCCAACGCAGGCGAGGGGGCCGTCAATAAGGCGGTAGTTCCGAGGTAAGATATGCTATCACCCAAACGCGTAAAATATAGAAAGCGACAGCGCGGACGCCTTAGAGGTCTTGCGCACCGAGGGAACAAAGTATCTTTCGGGGAATTCGGATTAAAGGCAGTGGAGTCCGGTCGTTTGACAGCGCGCCAGATTGAGGCGGCTCGACGAGCAATGACCCGTCACGTAAAGAGGGGCGGTAAGATGTGGATTCGCATTTTCCCGGATCAGCCGGTAACCAAGAAGCCAGCCGAAACCCGTATGGGTAGCGGTAAAGGTAGCCCGGAATACTGGGTAGCGGTAGTGCGGCCGGGCCGAGTTCTGTTCGAAATGAGCGGGGTTCCGGAAAGCCTGGCACGTGAAGCGCTGGCCCTGGCGGCCCATAAGCTGCCCATGAAAACCTCCTTTGTGAGAAAGGATCTGATCTAAGGAGTATAGAATGGCATCATCGTATCATGAAATGTCAGAGGAAAATCTGAAGGAGCAATTGCAGCAGGCCAAAGAGGAACTGCGCGAACTACGATTCACTTTCGGAATCGCTCGTTCACTGCAGAAGCCTGCGCGAGTTGGTCAGCTCAAGCGAAACGTAGCGCGGATCAATACCGTGCTGCGCGAAAGAGAGCTGGGGATTGCGACTCAGAAAGACGCCACCTCAAAAGGAAAAGGGAAGTCCCGTAAGAAATAAACGGCAGTATTAGTATGAAGACGCGAGCCAAAAGAATTAGAACCATTGTGGGTCGGGTGGTCTCCGACAAGACGGACAAAACCAGAGTAATCCTGGTTGAGACCTTCTTTACTCACCCAAAGTTCAAGAAGACCGTGAAGCGTTCTCAGCGGATTAAGATCCACGATGAGAAGAACGAGTCCAGAGAGGGCGATATCGTAAGCGCCATTGAAACGCGACCGCTTTCTCGATGGAAGCGTCATCGGCTATTCAAAGTTGTTGAGAGGCCACAAGCATGATCCAGATGCAAACAATGCTCGAGGTAGCGGACAATACCGGAGCAAGAAAGGTTATGTGTGTAAAAGTCCTGGGCGGAAGTAAGAAGCGCTACGCCTCCGTCGGTGATATCATCGTGGTGGCTGTAAAAGATGCCCTGCCAGCTTACGGACTGAAAGACGGGACCGGTAAGAAGGTGCACAACAAAGCCGTTCAGAAGGCCGTTGTGGTGCGAACGAAGAAGGAAATTCGACGACCGGACGGTTCCTACATTCGATTCGATGACAACGCATGCGCGATCATCGACGATAAAATGAACCCCAGAGGGACCCGTATTTTCGGGCCTGTTGCCAGAGAACTGCGTGACCGCAAGTTCATGAAGATTGTTTCTCTGGCGCCGGAGGTGCTGTAATGAATCGATTTGCTCAGCGAATCCATGAGCAGGAGAAACACCGTCACCGCAAGCTGACTCTAAAGGCCGGCGATGAGGTAGTGGTAATCTCCGGAAAAGAAAAAGGAAAGCGCGGAAAGATCCTGCATATTGACAGAAGCAATGACCGCGTTTACGTAGAAGGCGTGAATAAGATCAAGCGCTTCATGCGACCCACCCAGGAAAACCCCCAGGGTGGTGTAGTGGAGATCGAAGCTCCCATGCATCTTTCCAATGTGCTGTTTTATGACAGCAAGAAGAAGAAAGGCGTGAAATTGGGCAAGAAGGTCGAGGACGGTAAGAACGTTCGAATCACTCGACCGGAAGGCAAGACCGTCTAATTGAGGGAATTATAGATGGATCAACTACTGGAAAAATACAGATCCGAGGTAATCGGCCAACTCAGAGAGAAGTTTCAGTACAAGAGCCTGATGCAGGTTCCAGCTCTGGAAAAAATCACTCTGAATGTGGGTATCGGCGATGCCGCCACCAATCCAAAGGCGCTGGAAGCGGCGATTGAGGAGTTGGGATTGATTACCGGGCAAAAAGCAGTGCGAACCAAGGCCAAGAAGTCGATCGCGGGGTTCAAGCTCCGTGAAGGGATGGCCATTGGCGCTCGCGTAACGCTGCGCGGGAATCGTATGTATGAGTTTCTATTCAGGCTCATCAATATTGCGATTCCGCGGGTGAGGGACTTTCGTGGGTTAAATCCCAACGGATTCGATGGTAGAGGAAACTACAATTTCTCGATCAGGGAGCAGATCATCTTTCCTGAGATCGAAGTGGATCAGGTAGATTCCTATCATGGACTGAATGTTACGATAACGACTACGGCGCCTACTAATGAGGAAGGCCGTGAACTTCTTGCCGGGCTGGGATTTCCTTTCCGCAAGAATTGATTCTGGGAGTATTTTAGAAATGGCTCGAAAGGCAATGATGGAAAAGATGAAGCGCAAGCCGCGCTTCCAGGTGCGAGAGCACAACCGCTGCCCGATTTGTGGTAGGCCCCGGGGGTTTATGCGAAGGTTTCGCATGTGCCGTATATGTTTCAGAAAGCTGGCCAGTATGGGTCAAATACCCGGAGTAACCAAATCATCCTGGTAAGGAAGGAGTAAGCTGCAATGAGTTTGAGTGATCCAATAGCGGATATGTTGACCCGGATACGAAATGCATCCAGGGCAGGGCATCCTAAAGTGAGTTTTGCAGGCTCCAACCTGAAGGAGAGCATCGTTTCTATTCTCAAGAACGAAGGCTTTATTGCAAACTACGAAGTAAAGAAAGAGAATAACAAGAGCAACATCGAAGTGGAGCTCAAGTACATCAACAAAAGCCCGGTGATCAAAGAGATCGAGCGGGTGAGCAAGCCGGGGCGACGGATCTACAGCAAGAGCCAGGAGATGCGTCCGGTGCGCAACAACATGGGTATTGCCATTCTGTCCACATCCCATGGGGTGATGACTGGTCGAAAGGCCAAGAAAATGAATGTGGGTGGAGAGATCCTGCTAAGGGTCTGGTGATCCTTTCTGGGAGTTATTTAAGATGTCAAGAGTTGGAAAAGCGCCTATCAAGCTACCTTCCGGGGTAGAAGTGAATGTGCAGGGCGAGACAATCAATGTAAAGGGTCCAAAAGGAGCTCTGAACTCGCCTCTTCCCGAAGGGATCTCCCTGAGCGTGGAAGACGGTGTAGTGAGCCTCACCCGCGCGGACGAGTCCAAGAAGCAGCGGGAACGCCACGGTCTGGCTCGAGCCCTGTTACAGAACTGCGTCACCGGGGTTTCCACAGGCTGGACTCGAAACCTGGAACTGGTTGGTGTGGGATACCGCGTACAGCTGAAAGGCAAAGAACTTGTACTCTCACTGGGATTTTCCCATGAGGTCAAATACCCCCTTCCGGAAGGTGTGGAAGCCCAGGTTACTGACCAGACTCGACTTGCCCTGTCGGGGATTGACCGTCAGAAGCTGGGTCAGGTAGCCTCAGAAATCCGATCGTTCCGACCGCCAGAGCCCTATAAAGGCAAGGGTGTTCGTTACGCCGGAGAGCAAATCCGCCGCAAAGCTGGTAAAGCTGGTAAGGCAGGTAAGAAATAATACAGTCAGCTTAGCGCCCTCCAGGGCGGCCTGACGCATGGAACGGAAAGAATATGAATCGGCTGCAAGAAAAAAGACATAGGCTTGGTAAAAGGGTCCAGACCATTCGAAAAGCGATTCGATCCAAGAATCGTAGACCTCGTCTGATTCTGAATCGCACCAATAAGTATCTCTTTGCGCAGATCGTGGATGACGAGAAAGGCACTGTTCTGTGTTCGGCTTCCACGCTGGAGAAGAGCTACAGCGGTCCGAAAAAGAACCTGGAAGCGGCTAAAAAGCTGGGTGAAATCCTGGCGGGTCGAGCCAAAGAAAAGGGCGTTACCCGGGTAGTGTTTGATCGTCGCGGTCGACTTTATCACGGACGTATGGCCCACTTCGCGGACGCAGCTCGCGAAGGCGGTCTGGAGTTTTAATTATGGTAGAAGAGCAACAAGTAAAAGAGTACGTCGAAAAAGTCGTCAAGATCAACCGTGTATCCAAAGTAGTGAAAGGGGGACGTCGGTTCTCCTTTAACGCTCTTGCGGTAGTGGGCGATCAGTCCGGCTCCGTGGGAATCGGCCTGGGCAAGGCTAACGAGGTTCCCGACGCCATCCGCAAAGCCATTGAGGCTGCGCGTCATCATATGGTTGAGGTACGCCTGACCAGGAAGAAGACCATTCCTCATGAAGTTGTTGGCGCCTACAAGAGTACTCGAGTGCTTCTTCGACCGGCCACTGCGGGAACGGGTATTATTGCCGGTGAAGCGGTGAGGTCGGTACTGGAACAGGCAGGAGTGCACGATGTGCTTTCCAAAGTGCACGGTTCCAAGAATGCAATCAACGTGGTAAGAGCCACCCTGGATGCGCTGGTTCAACTGGAAACTCCTATCGTTTCTGCGCAGAAGCGCGGCCTGAGTCTGGAGCAGTTGTTTGGCAATATGGACGACCAGTCCATGAATTGAGATCGCAGGCTGGATAGATAAATGAGCGATAAAAAAGTAAAAGTTACATTGGTTAAAAGCGCCATCGGAAGAAAGCCCGAGCACCGAAAGACCCTGCGAGCGCTGGGTCTACGCAAGACCAATGCTGTACGTATTCATACTTTGAACCCGGCAGTGAAAGGAATGATCCACCAGGTGGGTTATATGCTGAAGGTGGAGGATTACAATGGCTGAGGAAACACTGAAGTATTCATCCCTTCTTCCTGAGAAGAAGAAGAAAAAGGTCAGCCGATCCACCGAGCTGGCCGAGTTGCCCGCTGGCGATGCAGGACGAAAGCAAAAGATGCGTCTGGGTCGAGGAAAAGGTACTGGCAAAGGCAAGACCTCCGGTCGAGGTCAGAAGGGCCAGAAGTCCAGAGCTGGATACAGCATGACTGCCGGTTTTGAAGGTGGTCAGATGCCTCTGCACCGTCGTTTGCCGAAGCGCGGTTTCAATAGCCCGGATCCCAAGAGCTATCAGACTATCAACCTGTGGGTTCTGGAAAAGTCCGGTCTATCCGGCGATCTGGGTGGAGCGGAACTGCAGGCCAAAGGATTGGTAGCGAACGGGGCCGAACTCATCAAGGTTCTGGGCACGGGCGATATCAAATCCAAAGTCTCTCTGAAGGTGGATGCAGTGTCTGCCTCTGCGAAACAGAAGATCGAAGCGGCGGGCGGCTCGGTAGAGATACGAACTGCAGCGGATCGAAGAGAACTAAAAAAGAAAAAGGCGGGCGCTTGATCGTCCTGGGATAGCATTTCTTTATGAGTGCACTGATTACAATTTTTAGAATTCCAGAACTAAGGAAGAAGATTCTGTTCACCATCGGCCTTCTGGTGGTGTTCAGAATGGGTTCCTTTATTACCATTCCAGGTGTAAACCCTGTGGCGGTGGCGCAGGCCAGGCCACCCGGACAGTCTTTTCTGGACGTGGTAAACGTGTTTTCTGGCGGTGCTCTCTTTAAACTCTCCATCTTCTCTCTGGGCATTATGCCCTATATTTCTGCTTCCATTATCATGAGTCTGCTGACCGTGGTAATTCCGGCCCTGGCCCGATTGCAGAGAGAAGGAGAAGAAGGGCGAAAGACCATCAATCGCTACACTCGCTACGGAACTGTGGTCCTGTGCGCCATTCAGGCTGTGTTTATCCTGATGTGGGCTGTGGAAGAAAGAAACACTCTTCAACAACCGTTAGTCTCGGATGCAATGAATACCACCTGGTTCTTCATTGTCGGCGTGGTGGCCATTACCACTGGAACCATCCTGTTAATGTGGATGGGCGAGCAAATCACCGAGCGGGGTATCGGAAACGGCGCCTCCCTCATCATCTTCGCAGGTATTATCGCACAGCTTCCCGGAATGCTTCTGCAAATGTTCCGGGATGCAGACATCCAGATCTTTGATGTCATCATCCTGATGCTGTTATTCATCATTTTGATTTCGCTTACGGTGATTCTGTCGCAGGGCGTTCGTAAGGTCCCATTGCAGTATGGAAAGAAGATGCAGGGCCGCAGAATGGTACAGGCACAGAGCCAGAGTATTCAGTTTAAGCTGAACTCGGCCAACGTTATGCCGATCATCTTTGCCTCTTCGCTGCTGCTCTTCCCGCAGACAGTCTTTGGAATGCTGGGAGAGAGCTCCTCGAATAGCATCTGGATTGGACTCCAGCAGTGGCTGAATCCGTTTGCGCCCGTGTTCTATCAGCAGATTCCTTACTACCTGATTTACACCATACTCATTGTGTTCTTTGCCTATTTTTATACGGCAATCTATATCAATCCCCAGGAACTGGCCGAGAACCTGAAGAAGTTCGGCGGTTTTATCCCCGGAATTCGTCCGGGCACGCATACCAGGGAATACATTGAGAACACTCTGAACCGGATTATTCTACCTGGTGCCATGTTTCTGGCCGGTCTGGCGCTTGCGCCTTACTTCATCATCAACGCCATGGACCTGAAGGCAAACCAGAACATTCAGGGACTGGCCTATACCTTCGGGGGCACTTCCCTTCTGATTATCGTGGGCGTTGCGCTGGATACGTTGAAGCAAATCGAAGCTCAGCTTAAGATGCGCAACTATCAGGGTTTTATGAAGAAAGGCAAGATCAGGGGGAGGTTGAAATAATGCGAATCGTATTCATGGGGCCTCCGGGTGCCGGCAAAGGTACGCAGGCCAAGATCATTTGTTCCGATCTGGGCATCCCCCAGATTTCCACCGGCGAGATTCTACGGAACGCCATGGAGAGCGGCAGTGAGCTCGGAAAGGAAGCTAAAAGCTACGTGGAGTCCGGCGGACTGGTTCCGGATTCCGTGGTTATCGGTATTGTAAAGGAACGCATTCAGCAGCCGGATTGCGAAAAAGGGTACCTGTTGGACGGGTTTCCCCGCACACTGGATCAGGCGGATGCGCTGAAGAATATGACTCAGGATCTGGGAAAGCCGCTGAATGTGGCTTTGAATCTGGCTGTACCGCAGGATGAGCTGGTGAGCCGACTCCTGGACCGGGCCCAAAAAGAAGGGCGCCCGGATGACACGGAGCCGGTAATCAAGAGTCGACTGAAAACCTATGAGGAGCAAACCCTGCCCCTCGTGGAATATTATAGAAAGCAAGGTATCCTCAAAGAGGTGGATGGTCTGGGCAGCATGGAAGAAATAACCGCCCGGATCAAGACTGCCCTGGGTATCTAAAACGTCATTTTTGGGAATCCCGGCCTCTTTGCTCAGGAAAGTGCCTGACGGCAGAGGTGGGCTTCCAAAATATGGCATCTGGAATTATCGGAGTTTATAGAGTGGCCAAAGAAGGTGCAATAGAAGTAGAAGGCAAGGTGATCGAGCCACTACCCAACGCTATGTTTCGGGTGGAGCTGGAGAACGGCCATCAGGTATTGGCGCACATTTCGGGCAAGATGAGAATGCACTACATTCGAATTCTGCCCGGTGACAAGGTAACCGTGGAATTATCCCCCTATGATCTGACCAGGGGACGCATTACATACAGGAAGAAATAAATGAAGATTCGAGTCTCTGTTAAAAAGATGTGTAGCGAATGCCGCGTGATCAAGCGTCGAGGCATTGTCCGCGTAATTTGCAGCAACCCCCGACACAAGCAGCGTCAGGGCTAAGTTAAGTATTAGTATCAGGAAGTATTATGGCAAGGATAGCAGGCGTAGACCTACCAAGAGATAAGCGAGTGGTGATTGGACTGACCTACATTTTTGGGATCGGTCCCTCCGTGAGCAAAAAGATCCTCGGCAAAGCCGGAGTGGATGAGTCCATCCGAGTTCGAGATCTGGATGAGCAGCAGGTAGCGAGCATAAGAAATGTTATATCCGAACAGTATCAGGTAGAGGGTGATCTTCGAACAGAAGTGAACCTGAACATCAAGCGACTGATGGACATTGGATGTTATCGAGGTCTGCGCCATAGAATGGGATTGCCGGCCCGTGGGCAGCGCACCCGAACCAATTCGCGAACCCGAAAAGGGCGTCGTAAGACCGTGGCAAACAAGAAGAAGCCAGGTAAATAAGCAATAACAGGGTTAATACCCGGCAGGGAAAACAATGGCCAAGAGTAATAGAAAGAAGGAAAAGAAGAGCGTCGCAAGAGGCCGCGTTTACATCAACGCAACATTCAATAATACGATTATAACGATCACGGATTTGCAGGGGAATACCCTGGCATGGTCTTCTTCCGGGCATTTGAATTTCCGCGGTTCCCGTAAATCTACGCCGTATGCGGCGCAGATGGCGGCGCGAAATGCGGCGGAGAAGGCCCGGGAATACGGTCTACGAGAAGTAGAGGTGCTGGTAAAGGGACCGGGTATCGGTCGTGAATCTGCCATCAGGGCCCTGGCCAATGAAGGCTACCATGTAAGCACGATTCGGGATGTAACGCCACTTCCGCATAACGGTTGTCGGCCCAAGAAGAAACGAAGGGTGTAATCCCCTCCAATCTTTATTCAGGAGATCTACTTTGAGTCCCAAACATCTGCTAAGAGGTTTCAAACGACCACGCCAGATTGAGTTCACCACCGATGCCGAGCAACCGGGATACGGTCGGTTTATTGCAGAACCCTTTGAGCGTGGCTTTGGAACCACGATTGCCAATTCTCTGAGACGTACTTTAATGTCTTCTATCGAAGGCACTGCTATTACTGCTGTACGTATCGAGGGAGTGCCCCATGAATTCTCTACTATCGAAGGCGTTGTAGAGGACGTAACTCGCATTATTCTGAACCTGAAGCAGGTTCGGGCTACATATGAAGCCGAAAATCGGGATGAGCCAAGAGTAATCCACATCGAGAAGAGAGGAGCCGGAGTTCTACGTGCATCGGACCTGGCCGTGGATTCCTCAATTCAGATTCTAAATCCGGATCTGCACATCGCTACTTTGAATGAAGATGCTAACCTGGTGATGGATCTTCAGTTCGAACGAGGGCGAGGCTACCTGCCTTCGGAAATTCTGAAGAAGAACATCGACGAAATCGGTACCATTCCGGTGGATGCGCTGTTCTCCCCGGTGAAACGAGTCAATTTTCAGATCACCGAAACTCGAGTTGGGCAACGAACCGACTACGAGAAGATGATTCTGGAAGTATGGACCGATGGATCCATTGCTCCGGAAGATGCGGTGGCCCAGGCTGCCAAGATTCTAAAAGAGCACCTGACGGTATTCATTAACTTCGACGAGGAGCCGGAAGAAGAAGACGACGAACCGGATGAACTCGAAGAAACGCTTCGCCAGAACCTGGAGAAGCACATCGAGGAACTGGAAGTGTCTGTTCGAACTCTCAGTATGCTGAAAAGCCTGGAGATCGAATACGTGGCCGACGTAGTTCGCCGTACCGAAGAGGAATTCCAGAAATCCAGACATTTCTCTAGCCAATGTGTAGAGGAAGTGCGCCAGAAATTGGCCGAAATGAATCTGGAATTCGGAATGAGAGATTTCTTCGCGACCAGAGATTAAGACGGAGAGCGTCGGGCCGCAAGCCCGGCGAAAACCGCATAGAGAAGCGACATTATGAGAAAGAGAAATAGCGTAAAACAGTTGAATCGGGTAACCTCGCATCGCCATGCCATGATGCGAAACATGGTAACCAGCTTGTTCGATCATGAGCGCATCATTACTACCAGAGCTCGTGCCAAGGCGTTGCGCCCGTATACGGAGAAGCTGATCACTCGAGCCCGCAAGAACTTGGACCCGGCCACCAACGAGCATGCCAAACTGCACAACAAGCGGGAGATCATGAAGGTGGTTCGTGACCGTGATATCGTAAAGAAACTGTTCGAAGATATCGCCGAGCGCTTCAAAGAGCGACCAGGCGGATACACTCGGATCATCCACCTACCGGAGCGGGCTTCAGACAGCGCTCAGATGAGCATTATTGAGCTGGTAGAGCGCAAAGAACGGCCCCGCCGCGAGCGTAGAGCCCGGACCGCAGCAGTGGCTGGCGATGCTGGAACCGCAACCAAAGAGTCTTCTACGAAAAAATCCGGGGTTCCGCAGCGCGAAAAGAAATGGTTTAGCCGATTCCGCAAGGACAAAGAAGAGGGCGGAAGCGAGGAAGGCTCCGAAAGCTAAACCGTAAACAACGAAAAACCCGAGCAATCGCCCGGGTCAGGGAGTGCAGAGCTCCAAACAGCAAAGCCGGCCTAAGAGTCGGTTTTTTGCATTAAGGCGATGCGGCCGGGGCGGGTTCGTTCAAATGGGATCCTGCCGTACCCTCCTGCTGGAAATATTCGCAGTTTTCTATCATGTAGGCAGCAATGCTGCCCATTTTAGCGGGATCCAGAAATGGAGGGTGGGCTCCTTCGGGCAAAAGCCGGGATTCCGGTAAAGGATCTGTGCCCGGATAAAACACGAATAGCAGGGAGAACCGGTACCAGTTATCGATAGCAAGGCTGCGCTGGCATACGGTTTGTTTTGAATTGTCCAGGACCTCAATTCGTATGTTCCAGCGGTTGCGGACACCCTGAAAAGGATACATGTACAACGTCACCATAGACAAAAGGATCTGGTGGATGAATGCGTTTTTGCCCTCCGGCATATAGTGTATTGTGGCTATGTCGATGTTAACCGTGTAATCGACACGCAAGGCGTCCTCGTCTGGCTGCGCGAAGACATTCTTCAGGGCGCCGTCCAGAGGCCAGTCGAAGGAGACTGGCTTTCGTTCGTAGTAGATCGTAGTCTTAAGGATTTCCCTTTCTTCGGACAGTTTCTTTCCCTGGACCCATGTATGCAGGGTGGAGTTGATTGAGGCTTTCCATTTTCTCAATTGCCCGGTGGATTTGTATTCGACCAGTTCATCGAGTTTCTTCGACTGAAGGTCTGCATCCGACTCACGGAATGCGGGTGCCGACTCCGGATGCATCGCCAATCCCCAGCTATTGCTCAGGCGCATATCGCCGGAGTATGGATCTGTGCTATGGCTACTGTAGGAAACACAGGAACAGAGAAGAAGCAAGGGCAGAGCTACCGAAGAAAAATGGAAAGTTCCAGTCAGGTTCATTGCCGACGACCCTAAAGTAATTAGGCAGTTATACAATCAAATTATTTTGCTGGCTTAATGGAGTACGAGCCCCCGGCGCCCCGACCTTTTAGTCTACAGCGTCGCGGGCTACTGTGGATTGTTCGGTAAAAGCTACTGGCCTTGACCAGTTCTGGGTTAGCTATTCAAAGGGATGGGGGCCGGGGAGGAGCCGCGGGTCCACGGGAACTCCGATGGCTGAAGCAGAGGTTAGGGGAAGCAGAGGTTGGGGAAAGCATTGACGGCGGAGCCGCGACGGGGTCGCTCTAGCGCGGGAACCTAGATGTAGTACATCAACCCCTCTTCAGCTTCCTGGTTCTTGCGAACGAATTCCGTAAGCGGGATCTCCAGGATGTGCCGTATCTTGCTGTCCAATTCATTCCAGAAGACTCCCTGTCGGCCTTCCCGCAGGTCGGCATCCTTTTCGAGGACAGAAAGATCCCCTTCCAGGGCATTTAGAATCTCAAAAACGGTGATGGTTTCCGGTTCCCGGGCCAGTTTGTAGCCCCCTTCGGAGCCTCGAACGCTGTGGACAAGTCGTCTCTTTTTCAGGGTATTGATGATCTGCTCCAGGTATTTGACCGGGATGCTCTGTTTCTCTGCAATTTCCCGGGTCTTCAGCAACCGTGTGCGTGCTTCCGGTTCACATAGAGTCATCATGGCTTTTAGTCCGTATCTGCCTTTGCTTGTGATTTTCACTTCGCTTCCTTGCTCCGGAGGATGTTTACATTTTTTTTGCTGTCCCTCTTGCTTTCCAATGTATTTTCGTTAAATTCTGGCGGAAACTCCTGTGAACCATGACTTTGAAATCCATGCCCCGAGAATCTCGGAGGAGGAGCTGGAAGCTATCATTAGAAGACGGCTGGCCAGCCGCAACCTGGATCCGGCTGAGATCGAGCGCGTCGAGAGCCTGAGCTTTTCTCCCCTTTCCGGGGCCGGCATGAAAGGTTTTGATCCGGCGGAAACGGCGGATCTGTTCGAACGCTCCGCTACCGTTCCCAATTTCCGCTCCGGCAAGTTTCGATGGCTCAAAGGACCTCTGGCCGGTCTGGCCCGCTGGGTATATCGCATGAGTTCTGCGCTCATGGACAAACTGTCCGAACATAAAGTGGAGGCCTTCTACAATGTGATCGGCGAATTGATCTTTTTGCGGCGCCAGGTAAGCGATTTGCAAGCCAGAGTAGGCGCGGATCCTTCCGCCTACCAGCGCTCGGCGGACCTTTACGCCGTTCCGCCAACGCAACAGATGGCGGAGCTGGAGCAGGACTCCATCTATCAGGGATGTGTCGAGCTCCTGAGTATTCTGGAAGAAGAAAGCATCCAGGCCCCACTTTCCATTGTCGACGATGCCGGTGGTTTTCTCCAAATAGCCACTTCCAGGCGAGGATTGGAGTCCGACAGTATTGCATCCATGGACCTGATTTTTCAGGATTCCTACTATTTGCGGCCGGGCAGCGTGGTCGCTATTCCATCGTTTCAGAATCTAAGATGTAGTCCTGCCTATTTGATTTCCGCCCTGCGTCGCTTCGCGGGTCAGCATTCCTACCTGTTAATTGGCGCCGACCTGGCGCCGCAGGAATACTACCGGGCTTTGATATCCATGTGCGTTTCGCGGGGCTATAAACTCCTCCAGGAAAAGGCAGGAGCAGATCGGCACATCTATCTATTCGTCTTGAAGTAATGTCCCGCGTTCTACAGCTAAGCCCGGGTGTAGCCCCTTACGATGCCACGTTATCGCTCATGCTGGGTATCGTAAGGCTGTTGCGCGCTCAAGGGCAATACAGGCATTTCGATATTGCCGCCAGACATGTTCCCCGGGGGTTCCGAATTCCGGGCCAGGGTATCGTGAGCAACCGGGTTCAACCCCTGGATGATCTGGACATCAAGAAATACTCCGCCGAAGATGTGTTGATCTATCACCATGGCATTGCCAGCGATGCAGAGCAGCTGATCCGGCATTTTCCCGGAAATCGATTCCTGGTGTATCATGGACTCACTCCGGCAGGCTTCTATCTACCCTACAATCTCACTGTTGCCGGGCGATTGGAACGGGGGCGACGGGAATTGGAACGTCTTGCCTCCGCCTTCGAACGCGCCTACTGCTTTTCCCGAGTGACGGAAGCGGATCTTCGCGAAGCGGGCTATTTGAATATTCGCAAAGTGGATCCTCCACTCCAGGATGTATGGTCAGCGTCTACAGATCAAACCTTCGAACCCAGAGCCGAAGTAGCGGATTCGCCCGTGGTTCTATCCGTGGGACGAATCGTTCCCAACAAGAACCATGAGCCGCTCATCAGGATGCTTCCCTACTTGAGGAGGCTTCATCCCGGAGCCCGGCTGATTTTTGCCGGCGAGCTTCGTCCGGGCCTGGAGCGCTACCATCGCCATTTGATGGACCTGGTGCGAACCCTGGATATACAGAATCATGTGGCGTTTACCGGGCTTCTGGATGCAAAAAGTATGGAGCGTACATGGAAAGAGAGCACCCATCTGCTGTGCACCTCGCTCCACGAAGGATACTGCCTGCCGCTGGTGGAGGCCATGGTTCGGAATAAGCCAGTGCTCTATTTGCGTTATGGCGGATCTGCGGCGGCGGAAACCATGGACGGGGCCGGTGTGGGTTTTTATCCGGCGGATTTCCGCATCATGGCCGAACTGATATCCGAGGTTCATACAAATGTCGATCTAAGGGAACAGATTCTCAGGACGCAGAGGGAACGCCTGAATCAACTGCAACCGGCGGAGATGTCCCTGGACATTCTGCATCAGATTAGCCGGCCAGGAGGGGTCAGTGATTGAACAACAGGTAGAGGAGATCATCGCCTACGTCTTGACTTTACCAACTGTGGGAATGTACTGGTTCCTCTTTTTCAGTACGATCCTGGAGAACCTTTTTCCGCCCTGGCCAGGGGATACGATGATTGTGCTGGCCGGTTTCTTAATGGCCCACGACGCAGTGGATCCGCTGGAGACCAGTCTGGTGACGCTGGCAGGCAACATGGCTGGAGCCTATATCATGTACTTTGCCGGCGAAGGTATACTGGCTCTGGCAAGAAAGTACCATGCACGGATTAGCTGGGCCTGGGCTCGAAACCAGGTGGAGGAACTCACGTCGCCGGAATCCATGGACCGCACCGCAAAGTGGTTTCGCAAGTGGGGTCTCTGGTTCGTTTTGTTTTCTCGATTCTCCGCCGGAATCCGCTTTTTTGTTAGTATCATCGCGGGCATCTCTCGTACAAACCTACTTCTGTTCTCGGCTTCATTTGCGGCCGGCGTCCTCATATGGAACACCTTGCTTCTATATGGAGGTTATGCCCTGGGCGAAAACTGGAGACAGATCCTGGATTGGTTACGGTTATACAATTTCGTGGTCATAACGCTGATTGCCGTTTCGGTGGCGGGCTACTTCTATTACAGGTACAGAAAAAACCTGGAAAAAGGAAGTACCTGATGGTAGTAGTATCCGCCTTTCGCCCCGACCTCGCTCCCTTAGCCGGGACGTAGGATGCGGGGGCCCAGCCTCGAATCGCTTTCGAGTCATCGTTTGAATATCCAGTAAGAACCGGTTATGGAATCACTTAAAAAGCAAATCGAATACGCGGCGAAAAAGGCGCGGACCGTGGCGGTGATCACCGGGGCCGGAATGTCGAAAGAAAGCGGCATTCCGACATTTCGCGGTCCGGAGGGGCTATGGAAGAATTTTCGCGCGGAGGAACTTGCTACCCCCGAAGCCTTTAGAAAGGATCCAAAGCTGGTCTGGGAATGGTACGAATGGCGAAGACAGATTGTCTTGAAAGCGGAGCCTCACGAAGGGCACAAAAGTCTGGCCGAGATGGAAGATTACTTCGATGATTTCCTGCTAATCACGCAGAACGTGGATGGGCTACATCCCCGGGCCGGAAGCCGACAACTAATAGAGATCCACGGCTCTATCCACCGGACCCGTTGCAACACCTGTTCACATAAGATGGATCTACCGCCGGTTGCGTTGGAGATTCCTGTAAAATGCGAACGGTGCGGCGAACTGTCCCGTCCCGATGTGGTCTGGTTCGGCGAATCCTACGACGAAGAGTTGCTCGGTCGTAGCCTGGAGTTCTTGTCGCGGGCTGACATGGTCTGGATCATCGGCAGTTCGGGTATGGTTTCCGTGCCCGTGTATCTTGCGGCCCATGCTAGCAAGAACGGAGCCTTCCTGGTGGACCTGAATCCGGAAGAAGCGGAGTTTTCTCGGTATTGTGACATAAACTTCAGGGGTACCGCCGGAGCGGATCTGCCCCGAATCTGGAGCGGTATCAAGGAAGCCCTGTCCTGAGTATCCCCGGCTTCTATTGCGATTGACATGGAGGCCACGCAAAAGCCCCTTGCGATTGGGCGCATTTGCGCCGCATTTAGGGGGCTTAGCTCAGTTGGTTAGAGCGCTTGCTTGACATGCAAGAGGTCACTGGTTCAACTCCAGTAGCTCCCACATCTCCATGACAGCTATCTTATGTGTGGCGTGGGACCTATCCTCGCCACGCTTGCAGTCGTTCCCGAATGACCTGACAAGACCGTGTGCAGGCGGGCGGTAGCCCTTCCTTCGCCGGTCGCGCAATCCTTCCTGGATTGAGCGCCCGGAAAGCGACGTCCTGTCGCTTGACTCAGAAAGGCTACCGCCCCATAAAAAGGGCATTTCCGGCAGAGAACGGCTGTTGTCCCCGGCGGCGAATTCTGGAGGGTCCCACGCCCCTTCAAGTAAGGTCATTTCGATGTGGTTCAATGGGTGGAAAACCTTCGGTTTTCCTGTCTGGGTGCTCGACCCTTCCGTGGGTCGAGCGTCGGGAAGAAAATCGGGCGGCAACCGGGGGTTGCCTGTTCTTATACTCTCGCCTTTCAGTTGAGCCTATTGCTTGCTCGGACAGACCCCAGACCACCCAGGCAAGGCCAGGTTCGATGTGGGCTGGTGTAAGAAGCCGGAACTTTGTAGCGGCTTATCAGGCTCACAAATTCTAATTTACCTTCCCCTGCACCCCGGGATCATGGGCCCATGACTCAGCGTAGCCGTATACTTGCCTATTCCGGCGCTGCCTTTGCTCTGGCAGGAGCGATTATCAGCGCCATCCTGGTCGCAAAGCATTCCTTTCCCGATCTCATCCAGTCTTCTGTGGGTTGCGATGTAAATGGTACAGACGGATGCAAGGCACTGGGCGCCACCAACTATGCCCATGTATTTGGTGTTCCTATAGCGGCCTTTGGATTCTTTTATTACGCTCTGGTTCTGGTTTCCTTCATTCGTATAAACTTCATGCACCATTCAGGCAAGCTGCTGGGTCTTCTGGTTTTCCTGGGCGCCGTTGGTATCTTCGTGGATATCGTTCTGGGAGTGATCAATCTCGGGATCCTGGAAACGCCCTGTATACTTTGCATTTATACCTACTTAACCACCGCAGGAGTAATGATCATGGCCGCCATGCTATTTAGAAGCGAAGCAAAAAGCAAGAAAGTGAAACCCAGCGCCGCTATTGATTGGTCCGCTTTGTTGATTCACTCCATCATCGCGCTGGTACTTTCGCTGGGGCTGTACGGATGCTATTCGCTCATGAGTCCTGGTAACGTTACTCCAGCAGGCGGAATCCCTATTATTCCGGAAGACAAAGTGGAGCAAATCGTAGCGGACTTTGAAACCCTGCCAGAAGGAAAGCTTTCCACCGAGGGTCTTAAAACCGCTTCTGGTTCCGAGAACGGTTATATAGTCATCCAGGAGTTCGCGGATTTTCTCTGTCCACACTGTAAGCACACAACAGAGATGATCACCAAACTAAAGGAAAGATGGCCGGGCCGCATTAGAGTCTACTATCGTCAGTTTCCCCTGGACGGAACCTGTAATCCATTGATCCAGGGCGTGCGAAAGCCGGTGGGCGACTGGCGATGCAATGCTGCCCAGGCTGCCGTTTGCGCCGGCGGTAGCGAGAACTTCGGAGAGTTCTATCATGACGTTTTTGAACTTCAGGAAAACAGCCCGCCTGTTATGACTCCGGAAACCATTCGTCCGATTGCCGAACGCCATGGATTGAACTGGGATGAACTGTACGCCTGCATGGGATCTGCCAGAAGTCAGCAGCTCATCACTGCTGATGTTCAGGCCGGTAAGACTATTGAGCTGAACTCCACACCGCTGGTAATCTTGAATGATCGAATCCTTAGCCGAGGCTCCCCTCATGAACAGTTCCTGTTTCATCTGGTGGATGCCCTGGTGTATAAAAAAGAAGGCAAAGCGGCCTTCGAAGAGCTGAAAAAGAGATCCCGCGGACAGTAAACCGGGCGAATGGAAGCAGACTAATGACAGAATTGGAAGGAAAACTCAACGGCGCCGGACAGCGGCATGCTATTGTCGTTTCGCGTTGGAATGAGTTTATTACGGATAGGCTCAAGGACGGCGCTATCGCAGCCCTGAAGAAGCACGATGTTTCTGAAAGCTCGATTACAGTGGTTGGCGTGCCCGGAGCCTACGAACTGGGTTCGGTAGCCCGCAAGCTGGCGGCCACCGGAAAATATGATGCCATTACCTGTTTGGGCGCCGTGATTCGTGGGGCCACGGACCATTACGACTATGTGTGTGGCCAGGCCGCCAGGCTCATTGCGCAGGTTTTTTACGATACGGGCATTCCCACTATCTTTGGAGTGATTACCACTGATACCATCGAGCAGGCCATAGAAAGGGCCGGCACAAAGGCGGGAAACAAGGGGTATGAATCCGCCGTGGCCGCTGTAGAACTGGCCTCACTCAGCCAACAGATTCAATGAAGACCGCTACCCCCAGAAAAATGAAACGCACCTTCCGCCATAAGAATTCCCACGGTCGGGAAGTGGCCCTTCAGGGGCTGTACCAATCCGAGATTGGCGGGCATTCCATTTCTCAGATTTTGCGATTCACCTGGCTCAATGAACCCCTGGACACCGATGTCGGGGAGTTGACCGAGCAGTTGATTCAGGGCGTTCTGGAGCATACGGAGCGGATTGATCGGGTAATCGACGCTTTGTCCGAAAAGGATGCTACACAGATTTCTACTGTTGTCCGATGTATACTACGGATGGGCATCTATGAGATCCTTCTGGGATCCAATCCGCCTCGAATCATCATCGACGATCTGTGTGAGCTCACTCGTCGGTACGATGTAGAAGAGTCGGTGGCTTTTGTGAACGGAATTCTCGATGCCTATAGAAAGAGACGGGAAAGCAGAGCAGGCAGCGAGGACAAGGGTGGCCAGGAATCGATTAACGTTTGATGATTCGTCGGAACAGGATTCCGGCGAGCCTCTGGAGCACGGGGCGCCGGTCACCGTTTATCTGGACGATACATCCCCTGACCGAAAAAAGAAGCGTCTGGCTATCTTTGGCGGAGTGGGACTGTTACTGATCGCGCTCATCGTCGGCGGTTTTGCGCTATACCACTACTTCTTTCGCGGCGGCGCGGAATCCACCACTGAAATGGCCGGCCCCCTGGACCTGGATTCCGTTCGAGATAGATTCTATCTGCCCACAGTTTCGGACGATCCGGAATTAGAAAAAGCCATAAATCAATACCGGGAAGGATTTCGCGAAGAAGCGAGAAGATCCTTCGAGCAATATCTACAGACCGATGCGGGCGACAAAGGAAAGACGGTGGCTCTCACCTATCTGGGAGTCATGGCTCTGGAGTCAGACAAGCTGGGTCTGGCCCGACACCACCTGCTTCGCGCTCTCAAGTACGACCCTCAGTTTGTGCCGGCCCTGGTTAATATGGCCATCACCGAGCGTATGATGGGCAATCTCGAAGATGCCCGGGACTACGCCGAACAGGCACGGAAAATCGCGCCCAACGATGCGGCTGTCTCTCTACTTCTGGGAAACATTCTGATGCAAGACCAGAAGCTGGACGAAGCTTCCGAAATGTATCGTCAGGCTCTTGAGGAAGCTCCGGCGGATGCTTATCTGGCTTACAATCTCGGCATATCCCTGGTCAGACAGGGAAAGCTGGAAGAGGCAATCATGGCTTTCTCCAGGGTAATCGACAAAGAACCGAACACCACTCTGGGCGTTCGTTCCCATGGTCATCTGGGTCAGATATACTTTTCTAAAGGAAACCTGGAGATGGCGGCGGATCATCTGCGAAAGGCCGCCATGCTGGCTCCGGGGGAAGCTCGCTATCATTATAATCTGGGCATTGTGTATCTGCGCATGGATCGCCAGGGGGAAGCCGTGCAGTCGTTTCAGACGGCTCTGGATTCCGGGGGCGACGATTCGCGGGTATTCAGGGGTCTGGCCCGGGCCTTTATTCGATTGGAGCAGCCAGGAATGGCGAAGCGCGCTCTACAAAAGGCTTTGCTCGTAAATCCTCAAGACACCGAAAGCATGATGGAGCTTGGCGATCTGCAAGCCTCCACCGGCGATCTACTCTCCGCTGTGGATTCCTATCGCAGCGTAGTTCAAATGAGTCCTGGTAATGCCACCACTGCCGATGCCCTGGATAGACTGGGGCGAACGTATGTTCGGTTGGAGCGCTACGAAGACGCCGTACAATCCTACTACCAGGCGCTTCGTATCGATCCAAACAAAAGCAGTCTGTATCTGGGGTTGGGGCGCGCTCTACAGAAGGCTGGCCGTGCGGAAGAAGCCATCGATATCTGGAAAAAGGCGCTCAAGCAGGGCGTGCAGCTTTCAGAAGCGGAAGAAAAGCAGATTCGCTTTGCCCTGGCCCGGGTGTATGAAGACAAGGGAGCTTTTGACCTTGCCATCCGCGAATACCAGGCTCTAAAAGAAAGGCTGCAGAAGCCAGGTCAGCCGGATGTGGACCCGGAGGTCCATTTGAATCTTGGTCGAGTGCTTTCCAGAACCGGAAGCGATTCCGCCGCCCTTGAGCTGGAAAAGGCTGCCGAATCGTCGCGGGCCAGCGCCCAGATCCGCAAGGAAGCCTATCTACTTCTTGCCAACCTCTATGGAAAAAGCAATAATCCGGACTCTCTGGAAAAAGCCCGGCGTGCCATATACCAGGCCGCTCGACTGGATCCGCAGGACCCGGCGGTGAATTTGAGTCGGGCCCGCATTCTATTGGCCACCGAATCTCCAGTTGACAGAGAAAAAGCCATTGAAGTACTTATGGCATTGACCGCTACAGATCTGGACGCCCCGACTTCAGCCCAGGCCCATAACCTGCTGGGGGTAGCCTATTACAGGAATGCGGAATATCGGCGAGCCATGAGCGCCTTTGATACAGCCATAGAACTGGATCCCGGGCTCCGTGAGGCATACGATAATCAGAGGGCAGCCGCCAACGCCTACGAATCCAATCTGCGATAGGGGCGGCGGGCAGGCGTTCCGCGCCATATATCTATGAAAACAATCCGACAAAGTCTTCTTCTGCTTTCGCTGCTTCCCCTCTTTTTCTCGTGGAACGAGGCAAATGCACAGTTTGCCATAGTGGACGGGAAGAAAGAAGTTCTGGAGAAATTGGAGTCCGGAGGATTGGCCAGGCGTCAGGCGATCTGGTATATCTATCAGAATCGTTACGATGAGCTCCTTCCGCCGGCCATCCAGTATCTTTTCAAGAGCGATGATTTTGAAGATCATCGTGCTATATTACGTGTGTTCGAGGCTTACGGCCCCGGGCTGGAACGTTACGTGCCGGATTGGTACCGAATACTGGATCGGTACATGAACCGTAACGTTCCGGAGGATGTACTTCTTCAATGCATTGAGCTGGCCTCCTCCTGGAAAGAGCACCGAATGATTTTTGCCCTGGGCCGGATGGCGGATCATCCCCGCATGAAAGTGCGACTGGCCGCTTATCGTGCCATGGCCAGAATGGGTAACGACAATCTGATTCCCATTCTGATTCGACAAATGAAGTCCGATCGGCCGGTGCATAAGATCTATGCCCTGGAGGGCGCCCGGTTATACCAGGACGAACGCCTGGTGCCGTTTATTCGAGATCTGCTCAACGACTCCAGCAAGAGCGTACGAATCTTTGCGCTTAAGGCCATTGTAGAGCAACGTACGGACCAGGACGTTTCTTACCTGGTAGCGCGAAAGTATCAGGACGACCATAACGACGAAGTGCGAGCCCGGGCCATCGAGATGATTGGCCGCCGCGGATGGGGTCGTCAGAACTATCTTGTTCACAAGGCGGTGGGGGATTCCTCGGAAGTGGTTCGCTGGGCCGCCGTGCGCTCCGCCGTGGCCATGAAGGACCGGGCCAGCGCCGCGCCTATCTCCAGGCAACTCAGAGTAGAAAAGAAAGACGATTTGAAGCTGGCTATGATTGAAGCTCTGCTGGATCTTCGCGTAGACGATTCCGCCAATGCGCTGGCCCATCTACTCCGAAGCGATGAAAAAGAGATCATTCGTCAACGGGCGGCCATGGCCATCGGAAACCTCCGAGTAAAAGATGGAGGATTTGCCCTGGTCCAGGCCATACGAGGCGACGAGGTACTGCAAGTTAGGCTGGAAGCCGCCGCCGCCCTGGGCGAACTGGGCGATCCTGCGCTGGCCGAGTCCATTATGGACCTGCTGAAAAAACCGGAGGAGGATCGGCGAGTCCTCCAACTGGCGGCCCTGGCTGTGATTCGTTCCGGTTCCGAAGAGAAGATCCGTAAGCTTCAAAGAGTGGCCGAAACGCTTTCCGATCGCGTCCTTGCCGAAGAGATCGATCGAATGGTGCGCAATTACCAGAAAGAAAAATCCCGATGAGCGACTCCGATACAGAACAGGATGCCGGAGGTAATCCCTCCGGACAAAGCACAGGCGAAAACCTGCCCCCGCTCTTCTCTATAGAAGCGGAGTCGGGCGAAGCTGCGTCCCACCTGGAATCTACACAGTCCGACTCGGAAAGCGCCAATAACGACGACGACATCCTGGACCTGGATTCTGCCGAACCGGGGGACGAATCCGACGATGACTCCCATCTCCGGCGTAAGCGGAGGCGAAAAAGAAAGGTGCTGTTGCCGGAGACCGGCTCCAGCGCCCAGGCTGCCATGCATCGCAAGGAATTGGCCAGCCGCGGCGATCTAAAGCGGATTCAGCGGGCCGGAGTAAAGGTGCATGGCCAGAAGGTGGTGGCCGACGACGTAAACAAGCTCAAGAGCTTGAGCGTTACTCCCCAGCTGGAAGGCGAGTTCAGCGATCATTACATTGAGCCGGTGCGCATTGAGTATTATATTCCCAAGGAATCGCGCTTTGTTACGGAGACCAGGTATCTTTATGTGCCGCTGGTGGATCCGGAACCGAGAACGGAGCCCGACGACGCTATCTTAAGGGATCACATCGATGCCGAAAAGTTCGTGGATTTGCTGCAGGTGCTGGGCGACTATCCGCAATACACTACGTTAATTCTGGATTCCTATCATGAGACTTTCCATATGTATGAAAGTCTTTCCAGAACAATGAAAGAAGCGCGAACGGATCCGCAGAAATACAAGACCGCTCTCTATATGGTAGAGACCCTGGCGCAGCATGAACCCACGCTGGCTGCCCTGGAGGCTCTGGGCGAATTCCAGAGCTGGAATCTGAACTGGCTTATACGAACCATGAATGAGCAGGGAGTGGAATTCGCCTGCGCGGACTATACTATCTCGTATCTTATTAAGCGAAGAAATGAATACTGGGAACAGAACGAACTGCCGTTCGATGAACGGTTTGAGATTCTCGCCACACTCTTCTATGACCAGGCATTCCCCAATCGAGGACTGCACATAGGAGAGGAAGACTACTTCTTCGATATATTCGACAAAAAGAACTTCATAAGCTGATGAAGCAGCTATTCTTCGTAAAGCCACCGGTGGCCGGATCCGTAAAAACCCGGCTTGCCCGTTTCACCGGGCCCGAGTTGGCCAACGAAATCTACAAATCGATTCTGTCAGAAGTATTGAACTTTCCGTCTTCGGAATGTGCCCTTTATCTGTCAGCACAGGATCCTACTGGCTTCTTCGCCGAGCGCTTTCCGGAGCATCCCCGGTATCTTCAAAACGGGATTCACCTGGGGATTCGCATGGCATCAGCTTTCCAGGAAAGTTTTCGGCGGTGGCCTTCGCATAACATCCTTCTGACAGGAAGCGATATCCCTGGCTACCATTTGGGTCTGGCCCGGCAGGCCGACGAATTGCTAAAAGGCTGCGATGCGGTGATCATTCCCTCCAACGACGGAGGTTACAGTATGATAGGCTTTCGAGCCGGTATCCTGGATGCGCCTTCTCTGGATGCGGATGGTCTGGCTGTGGATGCTCTAGATGCGGATGCTTCCATGCATGCGCCTCATCATTTTCCTGATCATTCGGAATCGGAGTCGCAAGCTCATTCAATATCGGATCCTTTGTCGCCATCGCTGTCCAGTTCGCGAAGAGGCGAACCCGCTCCCGGAACTCCGAAGCCAGGGACGGAGTCCTCCACTGAAAGCCCGAGTAAGCAAGGGGCCGGGCAGGAGGTAGCCAACAAGGAGACGGCGGGGCGACGCATATCTACAGCTGACTTTTTTGCTCTTTTCGAAGGGATTGAGTGGTCTACCCCGGAGGTTCTTCAAAGCCAGCTTGCGAACTTCGGTAAGCTCGGGCTCAGCGTGAAGCTTATGGAGCCCCTTGCGGATCTGGATGATGCCTCAGACCTGTATTCTTTCCATTCGCAGGGAAATCTACCGCGGGAAACCAAAGCGCTAATTGAGAAACTGCCCGGTATTGCAGTGCTGATCCCGGTCTTTAACGAAGTAGAGAATCTGGAATTCGTTCTTTCGCCCCTCAAAGACTCCGGTCTGTTCAAGCACATTGTCTGTGCTGATAATGACAGCAGCGACGGATCCCGGGAGAAGGCTCGGGCACTGGGGGCCCTGGTGAGCCATTGCAACCGGCGAGGTTACGGTTCCACATGCCTGAAGGGGATGGAATTTCTTGAGGGCTACCAGGATTGGCAGGTCTTGCTATACATGGACGGGGACGGTTCCGACGATCCGGCCGACCTCCTGTCCGTGCTGGAGCCGGTAGTATCGGGACAGTTCGATCTATGTATTGGAGCCCGTACCGGCGGGGCCCTCCTACCGCATCAGAGGTTCGGAAACTGGTTGGCTACATTTCTGATTCGCTGGCTCTACAAACATCGTTATCGCGACCTGGGTCCCTTTCGTGCCATCCACCGCAGCGCGCTAAAGAGACTTAAAATGGATGATCCGGACTTCGGGTGGACCGTGCAAATGCAGGTGCGAGCGGTCCGCCAGAATCTCAGGATTGCCGAAGTAGACGTAAACTCCCGGAAACGGTACGCCGGAAAAAGCAAAGTGAGCGCCACTGTAAAGGGTTCGGCGCTTGCAGGTTGGATCATACTTCGTACGGTGTTTCGGGAATTTTTATTGAACAAAAAGGATTCCGCTGATTAGACTGGTTCTATATGGCAAAGTCAGATGAAACCGATTCCGGGCAGGAGCGCAGGGGCCAGATGGACCCGGATGAGCAAAAGAGGAAGAAGCAGGCAGAAGCCGGGGCCATCGAGATTGATGTCCATGAGGAGAAAGTCCCGGACAAAGTTGTAAAGATTCGCGAGGAGAACTCTTGAGCAATCCGGCCGAAGATTTACGCCAGTTCTACATCACCCCTGTATACCTCGAGGTAATGCGGCAGCGAGCCCGTCAATGGAGCGATGAATTCATTCAGCGTCAGCTTTCGCAGTTCAAGGACTCTATTCCGGACTATCCGGAAGTCCATGAGCTGCTGGAAGGAGAGATGCATCGCAGAAACCTGAACCGCCTTAAGAGTCGCATCAAAAAACTAAAGAGTTCTGATTTGCAGGGGATGCGAAAAAAGCAATCGGATCCGGACACCCTGGAGATTATCGATACCGAGCTTCTGATCCGGCAAGGCGTAAAGACCCTGCCAGACTCCGAAGAGAACGCACGAGTTCAGTCCTGAATGTATCAAGAGAATACCTACGAACTGCACACACATCTCTATGGTTGCCTGAATCAAGAAGACCTTCGCTGGCTTGCTTCGCGAAAAGAGCCGCGCTGGCACATTTTCCAGTCCAGCTTTGAAGAAACCTACGGTCACAAACCCGATCTAGAGGGGATCTTTCACCCGCAGCGGAGTCAGGATCTTCGCTCCTACAGCGTCTACGAGTCAGTGGGTAATTTCCCCCGGTTTCAGTGCTGCTTTGATTTTGTCATCAGTGTAGCCCATGCGGATGAAGAGGAGCTGTTCCAGGTCGCGAAGCGGGTGTCCGGCAGGCAGAAAGAGCCACTTGCCGAATATAGAATGCTCTTTGGGCCCCAGCTTTCCATGGAAGAATACAGCCAACGGGTGCAGGCGCTTTGCGAAGGATTCGAGCAGGCCGACCAGGATGGTTATCTGGTCATGTCGCTCTGGCGTGGCGGCGATCTGGCCCGGCATCAGTACGATGCGCTCCAGGATTTGATGAAGAGATCTGCCGTGGTGCGAAAAAGACTCGTAGGCGTGGACTTCTGCGCAAAGGAAGAAGGCTTCCCGCCACTGGAGAAAAAGGAACTGTTTAAAAGAATTCGCACGGACAACCAGAACAACCCGGAGACCTCACTGGCCATTCTATACCATGTAGGCGAATCCTTTCAGGACAAGAGCCTGGAAAGTGCGGTTCGCTGGGTGTATCAGTCCGCCGAGCTGGGGGCTCATCGTCTCGGGCATTGTATTGCCCTGGGCCAGGATCCGGCGGAGTTCTTGAACACGGAACGTCAGGAGTCGGTGCAGGAAAGAATTCATCAGCTGGAGTTTGAGAGGGCGCATGATCTGATCATCTCTTGCGCCGAATCAGAACTTGAATCGGAAATCGTCCGGTTGCAGGAATTGTTAGCCAAAGGAAGCGGTGCCCGCCGAACGGGAGATAGAAGCGCCACCGGTACATGCTATTCTGTGTTGCAAGACTCTACCCCGGATCAGGAGCCCCGGGTAACGGTGCGCTATACGGAAGACTATGTGGAGCGAGTGCGGGACTTCCAGAATCGCTTAATGAAACGGCTGGCAGAGATGCCTGTGGTCATAGAGGTGTGCCCTACATCCAATCTTCGCATCGGGGCCATTCAGAAGCATCCGGTGCATAGATTTCTGGAGCACAAAGTACCGGTAGTGGTTGGAGCGGACGATCCGGGAATCTTTGATACAAATCTGGAAACCGAGTTCCAGATCCTGGAAAGAGACGGCCTATCAAGGGAAACATTAAGCGAAATGATGGCTACTGCGCGCAAAAGCCATAGCCATGCGATGAGTGGAAGAGCGTAGTAGAGAGCAATAGATGGAAGTAGGCAATAGCCGAGCGAAATAGCGCCTGATTACTCTTCTTCCCGTTCTATGTACTTTCCTTTGCCCCGGGCTACAATCTTGCCGATTTCATTCTCGATTTCGGCCCGATTCTCAACCACGCGGCGGTTCTTTTTTACAAACCAGCCTCTTAGATAGAGGTTCTCCCCTACATTGGCGGGCTGCAAATAGCGAATAGTGAGTTCACCGGTCACGGTGTCAAAGTTCATGGCTTCGTTAATTCGGGCCATGGTCTCATCCAGGATGACGGAAAGAATACCCGGGTGCACCTGATCGGGTTCGCCTATGAACTTTTCGGGACAGCGGTATTCGCCGTAGACTGTTTTGGTGTCTTCGTCGAACGTTAACTTCAGCTGCAGACCATCGGGATTGTCGGTTCCTGAACCAAAACTGAGGCTACCATTGCGACCGGACATGGCACTTAATTAAGAGATACTTCCTTTTTGTCAAGCATCTTTCGTATCTGAGGATTGACTTCCGGAATGCCGATGATATTAATAGCATCTCAAACCCTGCATTGAAAGTCTCTCGGGGCTGGTCTGCAGGACCGTGTCGATCCGCTCACATAGAATCTGGCAGCATTAAATGAAACCTGTTTCCACCGCATTACCCGTTGTTGCTCTTCTGCTTTGTTCCTGTTACGGGGCGTGCTCTTCCGGTCCTCGATACCCGGGGATGGAAGATACGGTTCTCGATATCCGTCACAGAGATGGTGACCGAATCCGGTTGCTTTCCATTTCTGATTCGCATGTACCCGATGAAGAGACAGAGGATCGACTATTGCCCATCCGTAGACAGGGACGAGTGCTTTCCGGTCTGGATCTGCTGGAAATCGACGACTTCAGGATGCTCCGAAACCGTCGCTTCGCATTGTTAACAAATGCCACCGGCCTGAATCGAAATCTGGTGCCGGGATTGGATCTACTTGTGAATGCCGGGGTTCGTCCGTCCCTGATTCTTGAACCCGAGCACGGGTTGTACAGCCACGAGGACCAGTACCTGCCCGGCGGATTTCGCGAGGAGTCCCGATATGGGATTCGGCTTCTCAGCCTCTATTCCGCGCAGAAAAAGCCCCGGGACTATCAGCTCCAGGGAATAGAGGCGATAGTAATCGATATTCAGAACCTTCCGGTACGTTGCTACACGTACATTTCTACGCTTACCTATCTGATGGAGGCGGCGGAGGACAACAATATCGAGATCATTATTCTGGACCGACCGCATCCCTACGGCTTCTGGAAGGCCAGCGGCCCCTATCTAAAATCGGGGTACGAGAGTTTCGTGAGCCTGGCTCCGGTTCCCTATCTCTATAGCATGACCATGGGCGAATATGCGCTCTATATGGCCAAATCCCGTTTCCGGAAGCTTAAGCTCTCCGTTGTTAAGGTCAAAAACTACGACAGGGATGATTCGGAGATTTCGCTCCAAAGAGCCTGGATCAACCCTTCGCCCAATATCCCGGATCTGGAAACGGCCCTGGTTTATGCCGGAGTGGTCTTCTTTGAAGGTACGAACGTGAGTCTGGGAAGAGGCACCACCCGACCGTTTGTATACTCCGGGGCGCCCTGGATGGATGCCGATTCCGTGTTGGCTGAGCTGAGACGGCTGAAGTTACCCGGGGTTCGATTCGCCCGCACAGTGTTCACTCCCACCGCTTCCCTTTATCGCGGCATTACATGCTATGGGATTCAGATCATTCCCGTGTCCTATGAGTTCGATCCCATTCAAACCGGCTTCGAATATATGAAAATTCTGCACCGGCTCCATCCGGAGTTTCATTTCAAGCGGCGAGGGTCCCGACAGTATTTCACCGATTACCTGTGGGGAGATTCTACCTATCGCGAAGCAGTTCTCGAGGACGCAGACTTCAAACAATTCCGGCGCACCTACGTACAGGACGGAATTCATTTCGAAGAGCTCACCGAAGAAATCCGTCTATACTGAAGACTCATCCGGACCTTTTTGCGCTGAATCCGTGTTGACCTGCATTGCGGATCGTATCAATCATTGTCCATGTCTGATTCCGGAAGTGTGCGAAAGATTTTTCAGAAGGTCTCTTCTTCGCCTACCCGACCGCCCGCCGAAAAAAAACTTAGCCGATTCGACGTCGCCGATGTCTATGAAGGCCCGGCCGCCACAGAAGGGGCTGCATCCGGCGAGTCCGGCCTTGACGAGAAGCTAAGGCAGGCCTACTTCTGGATTGTCAATCATGCCATCATTTCCCCGTTCTATGATATCGAATACAACGATGAGCCTCCAACCACGTTTCAGATAGGCGATAGAAAAACCACTCTAAGCCTGCCCACGGCTCAGAGCTATTCCAGTTTTGTTCTTATGCCTCTTCTCAACCTGGCTGTGCGAAGAAGATGTCTTTTTGTAGGGGGGCCTGGTCGAGGCAAAACGGCCAGCGCTATATTGATGGGCGTCCTTGCCGGTTATTCGCTAACAGAAATACGAAGAGCCATCCAGCACGGACAACCGGAAATGACAGTCACCGATCTTCTGGGCAACCCCATTCCCTCGGACTTAATGAATGCATCCTCCATGGACGAAGTGCGCATATCCTGGCGCAAGTGGCTCGGCATGCGGGTCAAGATCATAGACGAATACAACCGAATACCCACTCGAACCCAGTCCGCTCTTCTGACCGTCCTGGCAGACAACTACGCCGAGGTTCTGGATCAAATCTACGAATGTCCCGAGGCCGCCTGGTATCTCACCGCCAACGACGATGCCGGCGGCGGGACTTACAAGGTTATCGAAGCCCTCCAGGATCGGATAGACATTGTGGTGCATGCGCTTCATTTTAACACGCGCTTCATCGGGGATTTGCTTTTGCGCATAGAAGCGGGCATATCGCCGGAGAAAATGGTCCCCGAAAGTATCATCTTTTCTGAAGAAGAACTCAACCAGATGAATCAGGAGATCCTGGCGGTAACCATTCCGCCGGAGCTAATGCGAAGGGTGGAGTTCTTCGCCTCGCATTTCGAATTCTTCGAATCCGCCGGCGAACAGTTGGAGTACAAAACCAAAGATAATGTGAAGCTGGCCGGTATGGAGCTTTCGCAATTGATGCTGGAAGAAACCGGCCGGGACCTTGTGAAAGACCTGGGCAGCCAGACCAAAAACGGACTATCTGTACGAGCCATTATGACCTGTCTTGTATTTGCCAAAGCCATCGCCTACTTTCGAGGCGAAAGCTCCGTATCCTTTGAAGATTTCAGGCAAATGCTTCCCTTTGTACTGCATGACAAACTGGCCCAGAATCCGGATTCCCCATTCTTCGAAGGCGGGAACCATTCCATTTACCGCGTGGATCGGGTGGGCTGGATACGCCGGTTGTTTGACCTGTCATCTGCGGAATTTGATCGCCTGGGTCTGGACAAAGAGGATCCGGTGGCCAGCCTCCGGGCAAAGTTTGATCAGGGATTGGATGGTTTGAGCGAAAAGGAAACCCGGGTGCGCCTTTCGGAAATAGAGAGGACGCTGCAAGAAATTACAAAGTCCAGAAAAGTGTACGGTCATGTGTTTGATGATCTTCTCAAGCTAAAATACTTGCATCAGCGATATACGAATTACCTCAACTGGCTTCTGTGGACCAACAAAGCCTAGAGTGGAGCGCAGATCGAAGGGGCCCATGCTGTTTGCACTTACATCCAGTGTCTTCGCGGAGGATGCAATCCGGTGACAGAGGCAAAGAACATCCATCCCGAGCTGACCGAATTTCTGAAGTCCCACCGGGATCGGCTGAATCAGGAATTTCGCATCCGTTGGCTACAGAATAAGTCTCTGGATGGAGCCGCCTTTCTGGACAGTTTTACGTCGCTGGCTTCCGGCTTCTTGAATCGGCCGGCGTCTCGCACTCTTGCGGCAGACCAAAAGCATTCGGCATTGCTGGGCGCTTACCTGTTATTGCTCGAGGTTCCCGGGACGACGCAAGCAGGTCATCGTTCGCTTCTAAGTCGTGCCATGCAGAGCTTCCCGCTCATCGCAGGATTGGATGGAAGAGGGTTCCTGGCGCGAATCTATAACTATGCTCATAACCTGATACGCTTTCATGTAGATCCTGAGCGATGGTGGGTCCTGGTGGAGAAGATTTCCTTTCTGGATTCCGAGTATGCCAGGGAAGGGGCAGCGGGCAACAGGGAGCGCTTTTACAGGCTTGTCGCGGCTCTGGGATACCTGGCCGGTATGACCCATTTACGGTTTAGCGCTCTTGAAGTATTGCAACAGATGGACGATCGAGAAGCCAGCGCCCTGTTTCCTAAAGTAGCGCCGGAAGACCTGCGTCAATGGCTCATACGGCTGTCCGAGTTTCCGTTCGCAGGACTGAAGCAACCAGAGCCCATCCTGCTGGGCGGCTATCAGGGAATGCAGGAGATGGTTTCGGGCGCCCGGGGATTCAACAGACCTCCTTCGCTTCTGGGCTTCTCTCGGGAGCAAGGCGCACTCCTGGTCTCGGACCAAACTCAGAACTATCTCGTGTTTGTGGATCGCTTTGGCAGTCAGGTCCTGGCCCTGGCCGGCAATGGAGCGGCAAACGAAATCAAATTAGCAGCCTCCGAAAGAAGCGAGAAGAATTCACTGGGAGCCGGGCAGCAGGCGGACTGCATCAAGAAGCTGAAGAATGCGCGTTTGCCGGTACCCGGCAAAGTCCGGGATGCAACGCTCTGGAATGGCGTAGCTTACCTTTCCTGCGAAGACAGTCACTATCTCTGGGCGGTGCCGCAATGAGCTCGTCTGATCTCAGGATGGCGCCGCAATGAGTTCGGCGGATGTCTGGATGAAGAAGTGGCCGGAGGCGCTGGAACTTTGGGGCAAGTACATCAAGCTCAGAGATCCTTTGCTTACTCGGCGAAAGAAAGTCCCGGGAAAGAAAACCGCAACGCCCCTGGCCTACATTGATCTACAAAGCAAACAGGTAGTCGTGAGCCTGGATCAAGTAGAAAAACTGGGCCTGGAACCCTATGCCCTGGAGATTCTGGCCCATGAAGTGGGTCACCATGTATTCGCTCCTGGCGATCTTCTGGATGCCGCCCGTTGTATGGCTCGCATTCGAAAGGCGCTTCGTGAGTACGAAGGCGAAGCCGGGCTCATTCTTAACCTCTACACCGATCTCTTAATTAATCATCGACTCAAAGCTGCGGGCCTGGCCATGGAGGCCATTTATGCGAGACTACGTGCGGCTCCGGGCGAGTCTGTGGTCGCCGGTCGGGGCGCGGAGCCCGGCAAGCATGCGGGACAGAATGAGAGCGCGGATCCGCTGTGGAATCTGTATATGCGAATATACGAACTGTTGTGGTCTCTTTCGCCTCGCACATTATGCGAAAGCCCCGGACCGGAGATGGACGGTGATGCCATGGTGGCCGCGCAGGTGATTCGTTCCTTTGGCTCGGATGTAGTGCGAGGAAGCGGCATGTTTGCGGCGATTTGTTATTACTATATCAAAGAATCGGGTACGGCCAGCGCCCGAAAAATCATGCAGCCGCTACTAGACGCCGATGAAGCCGGAGCGGATGGTATCCCCGACGGTCTGGTGGATATGGACGAAGGCGAAGAGGATGAATGCTCCTATCCGGAGTTCGATGAGCACGGAAACTGGATCCCGCCGCAGGAACCGGACCCGGAAAGCGCCGGAAGCGCCCGGGGACAGAGTCGAATGCCCCTGGATTACTACAACACCCTGAAAGCCCTGGGGATTAACGTTAGCCAGGAAGAAGCTACCATAAAGTACTACAGGGAAAAATCCCGGCCCTATTTGATTCCATTTCCTACTACGGAAAGCGAAGAGTCCAGCGAGCCGCTTCTGGAAGGTTATGAAATCTGGCAACCAGGGCAGATGATCGAGCGTATCAACTGGTTTCAGAGTTTGCTTCGAAGCCCCATTGTAATTCCAGGCTACACCACGGTGCAGAACCGCTATGGAACTACCGAAGGTCAGTCTACGGACCGGTCCCCTATGGATTTGGACCTATACGTGGACTGTTCCGGTAGCATGCCGCGGCCATCTATTTCTATTTCTTATCCGGCTTTGGCCGGGGCCATTGTGGCCCTTTCGGCTCTGCGAAGCGGATCGTCGGTTCAAGCAACTCTCTGGAGCGGGCCCAATCAATGGCAAATCACCGAGGGTTTTGTCCGTGACGAAACAGCCATACTTGCCGTGCTTACGGGCTACATTGGTGGCGGGACAGCATTTCCGCTTCACATTCTGCGAAAGACTTACCTTGAAGGAAAGCCGCGTAGTCGAAAGACGCATATCCTTGTTATCAGCGATGATGGAGTGGATACGATTCTACAAAACGACGAAAAAGGCCAACCAGGAGCGGATATTGCGGCCCGAGCTCTGGAAGCTGCCGGGGGTGGAGGGACCTTTGCTTTGCAGCTCTATAGCGACTGGGAAAAGAATGGTCCGCTGGTTCAATGCAATAAGCTCGGGTTTCAAATCCATCAGGTAGGATCGGCCCAGGATCTTACTCAATTCGCTCGTGACTTTGCGCGGAAGAATTACTATGCTGGTAAAGGAAAGCCGTAAGAATGCCGGGCCAAAAACCGAATTGGAGGCGAAGGATTGGACGCAGCAAAGAATAGCACTGAGATTCAGGCCAATGGTGATCTGTCGCCTTCGCGCAGCGAACTGGATGCATTTAATCCAGGAACCGGCGTAGAACCGAAAACGGAGTCCTTTCTGATCAAGCTGGGTATTGCCCTTTCGGTAATCACAATTGTATACAATCTCATTGAAGGGTTGGCCTCTTTATTTCTGGGAGCGCAGGACGAAACCCTGGCTCTTATGGGTTTTGGCGTCGATAGCTTCGTAGAAGTCATCTCCGCTGTGGGCGTTCTGCATATGACTTTGCGTCTTAAAAAAGAAGGACCGGGGACCCAATCTCGAGCGGCGTTCGAGAGGACGGCTCTGAAGATTACCGGCACAGCATTCTATATACTGGTGTTCGGCATCCTGGCTGCCAGCGCTGTACAGATCTATTTGCAGAAACCGCCGGAGTCCACATTCTGGGGTATGGTGATTACTGGCCTTAGCATGCTGGGAATGGGGTTTCTGATCTGGGGCAAGACCGTGGTCGGGCTACATCTGAATTCGCCGGCAATCATGGCGGATGCGAATTGCTCCAAAAGCTGTCTGTACCTATCGGCGGCGGTATTTCTTTCAGGGTTGCTGTATCAATGGACCGGCATTCTCTATGCCGATACCCTGGGGGCCCTGGCCGTGGGCTACTTTGCCTTTCGCGAAGGTCGAGAATGCTTCACCATGGTCAGAAGCGAAAGCCTGAGTTGTGGATGCCATGACAGCTGCCAGACCTGAATCGCCGCCAGACCTGAATCGCTGTCAGAGCTCAATCGCTGTCAGGCCTGAAAGGCATTATCCAGAATCATCATTAGAGCGAAACCTACCATCAGACCGGCTGTTGCCTGGTGTTCGAAGCCATTCTTCTGTGTTTCGGGTATCATCTCGCTACTGATGATATAGAGCATGGCGCCGCCAGAAGCGGAAAGGCCCCAGGGCAGCAGGGCTGCGCTAAAACCTACGGCGGTGGCTCCTATTAGAACGCCAAGGGATTCCACCAGCCCTGTGCTAAGGGTAACGAGTATGGCGGTCCGGGCCGCAAACCCCTCGGCTATGAGCGCCAGAGCTACAATCATCCCTTCCGGAACATTCTGAGCGCCAATACCTGTCATGAGCGGAAGGGAAATGTTTTCCTCGCCCGTGGCGGCTCCGACCCCCAGCGCCATTCCTTCCGGAAGATTGTGGATGCCGACGGCGAAAATGAACAACCATAGCCGTCGAATGGAGTCGCTGGTAGATCCTTCGGTGCCGCGAAAGAAATGCTCATGCGGTATGAGCCGATTCGTAGTATGTAACAGAGCCCCGCCCAGCAACAGTCCAATCACCGACAGGCCAGCGTTGTGTAACCCGGTTCCGCCGAAACGCTCCATGGCCGGAAGGATCAAGGAGAACACCGTGGCGCCCAGCATAACCCCGGCACAGATACCCATGGCAATGTCATGCAACCTGGCGGAAAATCGAACATTAAACAGAACCGGTAGCGCCCCCAGGCCAGTGGATAGAAAGGCTATGGAAGCGCCCAGAAAGACCTGATAGTTCCAGATGTCGGCCCAATTCACCCGTTAAGTGAAGCCCCGGGTTTTATGAGGTCAAGGCATTCCGAAAAAGACTGGAACTCTACTGGCCGGCCATAGCATTCTTGCTGCAGCGGATCCACTATTCGGTGCTGCGATGGCAACCCAGGGAGTACAAATACACGGTTTGATGCGTCGCCTTGGCGAATGCCCGGAGGAACTGTACCTGTATTCGGGTAAAGAAAAACCCGGTCTAGTTCCACTGGCCATCGTTCAGGATTTGTTCTATTACCTGGGCGGATCGTCCCTGGACCCGAAGGTTCGGGAGGAGCTCCGTCAAATGCAGCATGCCCGTCCTGCCGAGACGGCATTCGTGTTGCTGGGCTGCTACTTGCTTTCAGACTCCTTCTTTCGCGATCGATCGGAGCTATTGGACGGTACTCAAAAACTTCTACTGCAGGGTTTTGGAGAGCTTGCGGGGCTTGCTTCGGCCCGTGACTTTGTAATGAATACAGATCGAAGGGAGGAAATGACCCGCCTGTGTCTTCGGTATCTAAACCTTCTGCCGGATGGGGAATCCTCTCTTCAGGCAAAGAATCGATGGGAAAGTCTGGATACCGTGCGAAGAGTGGCCTTGATGCAGAAAGCGGCAGACTTGCGGCGAAGACAGGAAGAGCTGCGAAAGGCCATGGAAAGAAAAGCCGCCGAAGAGGCCGCATCCAAGTGGTCCAGGGAGTAGTATGGCAAACCTGGAAAGAATCAAAGAGCGAATTCCCCTTTTCAGGGCCGAGTTTCTGGAGATGTATCTGGCCATCCTGGAAAATGCGAATGCGCCCCGTTTCAATGCAGAATGTGGCGATAGACTCGAAGTGCCGGACGTAGCTATCATTCAGCGATTTAGTGAGTCGCTGAATGGCCTCCAAAGCAGCGGCACTTCCGCCGATTTCGCCAAAGAATTTTTTCGAACAAAGCGAACTGCCAGTCCTTATTTTCATGCATTGGATGCGACTATGCCCTGGGACGAAATTGCCCCGATGACCCGCCATGATATCCGCGATCGGCTGCATGAAATCGTTCCTGTGGATGCGGATTTGAGCAGGCTGATCTTGAATCCCACCAGCGGCACCACCGGAATGCCCGTGCAGATTCCCAATACGCCGGGCGGAGTGGGCCACTATCAGCCTCTCATTCTGGAAGCGATTCGCCGGCATGGGATCTCGCTTAACCCGGGAAAAAAACAAATGGCTGCGGTTCAGGTATGTGCGCAGAGCGAAACTATGACCTACGGCACCGTGCATAGTTTTTATGATGGCGCGGGGTTTGCAAAGATAAACCTCCACCCCGGAGGAAGAGAAAAATTGCTTTCCGAGTGGCCTAACGAAAACGCTCCTGATGCGTTTTTATCGTCGCTCAAGCCGGCCATTCTTACCGGCGATCCTTTTGCCTTTCAGTTGTATCTGGATTACGGGATTGACTATAGGCCGCAGGCGGTGCTTTCTACGGCCTCCACGTTGCCGCCGGACCTTCGGCAAAACATGGAGCAATACTTTCGATGCCCGGTGATAGACTTCTATTCCACCAATGAAACGGGGCCTCTTGCCGGCAGTTGTCCCGAGCATCCGGACCGATTTCATCAGCTAGCCTTCGACATCGCTTTGGAAATCAACCCGGTTACCGGTACTCTACTGGTGACCGGAGGAAGAAACCCATTGCTGCCGCTTTTGCGCTATGATACCGGGGATCTCTGCGAAATAGTAACCGAGCAATGCAGCTGTGGTCGATTCGGCTATCTTCAGGGACTGAACGGTCGTCCGTTGGTGTATTTTCGCGGAGCATCCGGTTCGCTGGCAAACCCGCTGGATTTCGCCAGGATGCTTCGCTTTGTCCCTTCCAGGAGGCATCGAATACGGCAAAATTCGGACGGGTCCATGGACATCTACGTCGATCCAGGTTCCTTTAATCTGGAAACGTATGCCGGCCAGATTGAATCCAGAGGAAGCGCCATCCTGGACGGCTTGCCGGTGCGAGTGCACCCCTATGAAGGCGGCATCTCGGAACATCCATATGAGGTAATTTCTTGAAACGTGGACTGGTTCTCGGTAAGTTTCTGCCCCCTCACAACGGTCATCTACATCTGATTCGTGAGGCCCGAAAGGCTTGCGATGAGCTCACGGTGGTTGTGGGTAGCCTTCCCAATGAATCTGTGCCCGGCGAGCTTCGATTTCAATGGATGAAAGAATTGTGTCCGGATTGCCGGGTCGTGCACCTGCGAGACGAAAATCCGCAGTATCCGGAGGAGCATCCGAACTTCTGGGATATCTGGCGAAGCAGTCTAAAAAGAATGCACCCGGAGTCTTTGGATGTAGTTTTCACATCCGAGGATTACGGCGAGCGACTGGCCCGGGAATTGGGCGCCAAACACGTTTGCATCGATAGAGATCGAATTCAATTTCCTGTCTCTGGCACCGCTATTCGTCAAAGACCGCTGTCCAACTACAGCTTTCTACCTGGACCGGTCCGACCATACTTCAACAAGAAGATCGTAATAACCGGGCCCGAGTCTACGGGTAAGACGACGGTGGCCAGGCATCTGGCCAATCGGTTCTTCACAAGCTGGGCCCATGAATACGCCAGGCAGTATCTGGACGAGCAGGGGCGATACGTTATCGCCGAGGACATACCCAACATTGCCCGGGGACAGATTGCCCTGGAGGATCGTACTCGAGAAAGAGCCAATAGAATCTATTTCTGCGATACTGACTTGATGGCCACACGAATCTATAGTGAGCACTATTTCCAACATTGTCCGGATTTCATACCGGAGTCTCTTTCGCAGAGAGTAGGAGATTTCTACATCTTTATGGACATAGATATACCCTGGGTTGAAGACCCTCAGCGCGATGCGCCGCATTTGCGATCCGAATTCCGGAAACGATTCCTGGAGGAGTTACATCGTTACGGAGCAGAGTACGCAATCGTAGGCGGAAGCTTCCCCACAAGACTGAATAAAGCCGCCGAAATTGTGGAGGGTTTTCTGAAGCGGTTTTGATTTGGCTTGACTGGACTGCATCTTTCCGACTGTTTAAGATGCGATTGGAGATGATAAATGCTTCGTAATAAATGTAATTCTATTGTAACAATTCTGACTTCCCTGGCTCTGACGTTGTCGCTGGGCGTCTCTTGCAAAGAGAAACGCAAGGTAGTGATTCAGGGCTCAAACACAATGCTTCCGATAATGAAGCTTGTAGAAGAAGCCTACGAAAAAGAAAATCCTGATATAGATCTCATTATTTCTGGTCCTGGATCGGAGGCCGGCCTGGATGCGCTTATGTCCGGAGAAGTGGACATTGCCCCGACCTCCCGAGAAGTGTATCCCGGCGAACTGGATAAACTCAAGGAAGTCGGGCCGGTGGAGGTCATGGAAGTGGCTTTCGATTGCCTGCTTCTTGTGGTAAACCCCGACAATCCCATTACAGCGCTTCGTTTAAAAGAGACTTCGGATATCTTCGCGGGGAAGATAACAAACTGGAAGGACATCGGTGGGCCGGATCTCCCGATAACGCCCATAGTCAGAAACGAAAAGTCTGGTAGCGCGGACTATTTTAAAGAACACGTGTTACGGTTGATGGATCTGGGCGAAAAAGCCTATGAAGAAGCGAAAGGGCGGCAGTATTCGGAAAAGGCGCTGGAAGTCGACTCGAACGAGGAGATGAGCAAGCTCATTCTGGATACAAAAGGCGCTATAGGCTTTATGGGAATGGGCAGCGCCGAGAAAGTGCATACTCGACTTGTGAAAACCCTGAACTATGCGCAGGTACCCGCAGAGCAACCGGTGGCCCCTACTATCGAAAACGTCTACAACCGAACCTACAGATTGTCGCGACCACTGTATCTGGTTTTTCGACCGGGACAGAATCCGGATGTCGACGCTTTCACGGAATGGATGATTTCGGATAAGGGCCAGCGCCTGATTAAGTCGGCCGGTTATCTTCGCTATACCCTGGAAGAAGTCCAGGTGATCGAGCAGAAGAATCAGGCTGATGAAGAGCAGGAATCCAACGAAGATAAATAGTGCGCGGCAGAACGATAGCCAAAAGAGCTAGATAATATCTTCGCTTCAGCCAGCAGGGCGGGTTGTTAATCGCTCATATCTATCGCAGAGCCATTCCGGGCATCGTTCGCCGGAATGGGCGTGACGAAACTCCCGGGTGAAGCATCCGGCGCTTCCGTTGTCGACGTTCAGCGCCGGATCGGCCTTTTGCAGGTCCTCCACTACACAGAACCTTAATTCCAGACTGTACCGGTTCCTGCCCGATAAGTTGGGCATGGTTCCGTGTAGATGTCGTGAAGCAAATAGCAAAGCATGACCGGGTCCGACTTCCGGGCAGAATGCCCTGTCCAGGTCTGGCGAAACAAGCGCCGAGGGATAGGTTAGACCTGTGCTCGCTTTCACTCCGGTCTCGCTTTCGCTGAAGGCCTGAAATCCGCCGGCTTCATTCCATTGATTGAGCGAAAAACCGGCGGAGTTGTTCTTCACTGCAACGTCCAGATAATCCGGAAAAAAGGCAATTCCGTTGGAGCGGTCGCAGGCAGTGAGGGGAATCCATAGATTAATCTGGCAACTTGCATTGGAATAGAACGTATCGCGGTGCCAGCAGAGCAATCCACTGGCCTGGGGATGTTCCTGGAAATTCGGAGGTATACACCGGAATCGCACATCATCTGCGTAAACCCCTGCCAGGTTGATTCCTGCAGACTCCAGAGCCTGGAGTGCAGATCCTCTTATTTCAACGTCGCCACGCACCAACTCCCGAATCCGGTGCAGGTTCGCCAGGTACCTGGCATTCTGCTGCTCATCAAATATGTCCAGCTCAAGCGTGAATCGACGCAGATATTCCAGCGTTCGAGACTGGAGAATTTCCGCGGCCGGGATCGAGAACTGGACAATTCGGCCTTCGTAAAGTAATTCCCTGGTTAATTGACCGTCCTTCTGTTCCATCCTGATGCCGAGACACTGATGCCCGGTACGCCAGCTTCTTGCAAACCATTTAGCCTGGTTCTGTATGGTTTGCTATAGTTGCCGCCAGATAGTGGTTTTTTGATTTGATCGGAGGGCCTTCCTGGCGAATTGTCAGTGTAGAGCCTATGACTCGGTCCATTCTAAAGACGGTTTTCTGGAACCTGATCATTGCTGCGGCCTACATTGTTTCCGGTCTGTGGGGTCTTCAGCTCGCTTTCGTTGACTCCAACGTGACCTTGCTCTGGCCGCCCAGCGGGATAGCCATGGCCGGCCTCTGTTACTGGCGGCTCAATGCTGTTCCCGGCATTCTTATAGGCGCCGTGCTTACCAATCTGCTCAACGGCGCCGATCCGGTAATCGCCACCTCCATCGGGGCCGGCAACACCGTGGGTATGGTGATCGGCTATGGACTGTTGCGCTCCTCCTATCGCGGCGATATAGATTTCGCCCGATTGCGCGTCGTCATCGCTTTCATCGGGTATGGATCCATTGTAGGCCCGCTTTGCACGGCCCTGTGGGGAACGCTGAGCCTGTATCTGGCTGGAGTAATCCGCCTGGAGAGTTTTCTGGAAACCGGGCTGATCTGGTGGCTGGGCGATGCCATGGGGGTTTTGGTTCTGGCGCCGGCGATACTAACGCTAAAGGATCTGCTTAAGCGAGTCAGAAGCCTGGTCCGTGTGGCCGAACTGGCGCTCTTGCTCACCACCGTTACATCCCTTAGCTACTTTATCTTCTTTAGCGATCTGGGTATCGTATCCCACTATCCGCTAATCTATCTGGAGTTCCCATTCCTTGTATGGGCCACGATTCGCTTTGGGCCCGGCGGAGGGGCTTTCCTGATATTGCTTCTGGCATTCTTTTCAGCCACCAGCACTGCGGCGGGGTTGGGACCTTTCACAAGAGACGATGTGCATTCAAGTCTCCTTTTTTTGCATACGTATCTGAGCCTGTTCGGCTTCACAACCCTCCTTCTGGGTGCGGTAATGGAAGAGAAGCGAGTCTATCTGTTGAACCTGACCGAAGCCAGCCAGAAGGCTGATGAAGCCAACCGATTAAAATCCGAGTTTTTGGCCAACATGAGCCATGAGATTCGGACTCCGGTGAGCGTGATAATGGGATTCCTAGAGTTTCTCAAAGATCCCGATCTGTCAGAGGCGGAGAAAAATCATCATATAGAAACCATTCGCAGAAACAGCGAGCACCTTCTTGGCTTGATAAACGATATTCTGGACCTTTCACGCATTGAGGCCGGACAGCTACCGGTGGAAAAGCAGATGATCTCTCCGCTCTCCTTTGTGGAAGAGGTATCCGAACCTTTTCGCATTCGTGCCACGGAGAAGGGCGTGAATTTCTCGATTGTCAACGAAGGAAACATTCCTCGATTCATACTCACCGATCCGCTACGACTGCGACAGGTCCTTTCCAACCTGCTGGGTAATGCAGTGAAGTTCACGGACCGTGGTACTATAGGAATGCATGTCACCGGTAGCCATACTCGCACTGGCCTAAAATTAACCTTCGCTGTGAGCGATACCGGTCCGGGTATGACCGCGGAGCAACTGAAGAAGCTGTTTCAGCCATTCTCCCAGCTGGACACCTCTTCCCGTCGGCGCTTCGGCGGCGCCGGTCTGGGTCTTGCCATTTCCCGAAGACTTTCCGAGTTAATGCATGGAGAACTGGACGTGACTTCGGAGCCCGATGTAGGCTCGCGATTCAGCCTGACGCTTCTTTTTTCCCGCGATCAATGTCTCTGGGCTTCGGCTTCCGGAGATGCAAGCCTCGAGCAGCCAGCCAGCGCCAGAACCGAAAGGCTGATTCTCGGGCAGCCGAGGACTACAAAACCCTCGGCCCTGGTGGTGGAAGATACACCGGACATTCAAGCCCTGTTGAAACGGCAGCTGGAGAGCCTGGGAGCCGAAGTCTTCATTGCCGGAGACGGGGAAGAAGCGCTTCAGCAGGTTTACCAACGAAAATTGAAGGAACCGGCTGGACGATTCGACTTGATTCTGATGGATATTCAGATGCCGGTGATGGACGGTTATGAGACTGTGCGAAGGCTACGGGATACCGGGTACTCCGGCAAGATCGTCGCCTTAACGGCTCATGCAATGGAAGGCGAAGAACGAAGATGCCTGGAGGCCGGCATGGATGGCTACCTATCCAAACCCGTGGACCGGGCGGGGCTCCGGGAAATACTGGGGCTCAAAGAAAAGAAGGTTTGATGTCAGTACAGGTTACAAAATAGACTTGCTGTGATGCAATCCTATATCGAGACATAGATCCATGGATAAAGTAGACGCTCGAAAATCGGCTTTTCGCATATCCACGGCAATAGACTTTGTCCTGCTTCTTGGTTCGCTGGTAGTAACGGTAATGTGGCTGTTCGATTCGCCGCCACTCTATTCGGAGGACTCTCCGGTAATGTCTATCTTCACTTCCTTCTCTATCCTTCTGATGGTAGGCAGCAGGCTCGCCCGCAAATTACTATTTGGATGGCCGACGGCATTGACGCTGGCCGTAATCGGTTTGGTGCTGGGCGGCAACGTTTCCTCCATGTTGATCCATCTTTCCATGCCTCCCGAGCTTCTGCAGTCTTTCGACATTGTCCTTACTTCTGTGATGACATCGGTGGGACTGGCCCTGTTCTGTCTTTATGAACTTCTGGTGGCGCTCAGAGAAACGCCACAGAGCACTTTGATTTTTGACGATATTCTACTGCATCTGGCGCTGGTGCCCGGCGGACTGAGTTTGCTGGGCGTATTGCTTAGCAACCCGACCTATATAAGCGAAGGTAGTGATCCAAGAGTAGGCATTTCTCTTCTGGAAATGGCCTTCATGGGTGCTTATGCGATTACGGCCGTTTTATCCAATCCTCACCTGTTTCTGTGGCAGTTTTTGGCCGCCTCCTGGGCCAACAGGCTCATCTTTGCCGCCCTGTTTGCGAATCAATTCATTGCTCCGGTACTGGTGGCCTATGCTTTCAGCAGCGATCTTCCCGTGGCCAGTCCTGGACTGGAATTGTTTGTGCTTCTGGCCGGGGTGATTGCTACCGTTTCTTTTCTATCCATGCAGGCCTATCTGCAACGAAGGCAGGGGCCCGGCGAAATGGATGCTGCCTGATTCGCTATCGGAATGCTTTCGGCGGATTTGATAACCGAACCCCCTAATTGTAAGCGCAATCCATAACAACATTGACAGGATACCCCTCTACCCTGCGATTAAGCATTCCATGCCCGAATCGTCAGAACAGACTCGGCCGTTGCACGGTGTCTTGCCTGCTTTCAAAGAAAAGAAGGTAGAGCGGGACTTTTTAAGAGCGGATGCGCGCAGAACCCGACGCTTCATCCGGATGCTGGCGCTTTTGTCCATTGTTATGACGATTTTAACCTGGCATGGTTCCCTGGAACCCCTGGCCCATCGACCGGATGCCCGGCTGGTTTCTACCGTCATTCGCGGAATCTTTGCACTTCTATGTGTGGGCCTTCTCTGGTATAGTCAGAAGGACGCTTCCATTTTCAGGATCTATGATTTTACTTCGGCGCTGTATCTGGGCTGTGTCCTGATTGTTTCCATGCGGATGTCGGCTATGGAGCAAAATCAAACCGGGCTCATGTGGGAGGTTTTCTTTGTAAGTCGCGATGGCCTCTTCTCCTGGCTCGTAGTCAGCGCTGCCGTGCTTCTATTCGTGCCCGGTCATTTTGCGATTAACCTTGCCATTTCTTTTGTAGGCTCGGCGTTTCTCTTTTTCCTACTACTGAAATCAGGGGGCGAGCATCCGCTACAAGCCCTGTATGTCTTTGGAAGCGCGTACTTAATTACAATCGCCATGAGTGGCCATTTTCAAAGGCTGCAAAGAAAGCATTATCAGCTCATTCTGGATTTACAGGATGCTAACGGTCGTCTGGAGCATCTGGCCAGTACCGATGCCCTCACAGGTATCATGAATCGTAGAAGCTTTGTGGAAGCGCTGGAGCGGGAGCACAGGCGATGTATTCGACACCGGGAAGAGATGGCTCTGGTGCTTTTCGACCTGGATTACTTCAAAGAGATAAACGATAATCACGGCCATCCGGCCGGGGACGCCGTTCTGAAAGCTATGGCGGCGGCTGTTCTGGAGCAGATCCGTACAGAGGATTACTTCGCGCGCCTGGGGGGCGAAGAATTTGCTCTACTGCTTCCCGAAACCGATCCGCCCCATGCCAATCAGTTTTCCGAAAGAATTCGTCAGACAATCGAAAACCTGCGCGTAGCATTCCAGAAAAAGCAAATCAGTGTAACCGCCAGCTTCGGCGTAACTTATCTTCATCCGGCAGATAACGATGAAGACTCCATATTCATTCGCGCCGACCGCGCGCTCTACGAAGCCAAAAAGAAAGGCCGCAATCAGGTGATGGTTGTGGAGTACTCCGGATCCGAAGCTCTGTAAGTCTGACCCGGATGGCTATTTAGCTCTTCGGGCGACCGATACAAGGACAAATCGCTTTCGCACCGGCATTAAATCGGCAGTGCCGAAAAGCAGCGTCCGAATCAGGGCAGGAAGTATATAAATCCGGAGGGTTGGCGGCCAGCGGGACACTCCATCCTGCACGCCAAAGCATTCCAAAGCCCTGCAAAGCACCTCAAAGCACAAAGAAGCACCGAAAGGGAACTCGAACAATTCTCGATTACCTGTTTGCGGCACGAATGAAGGACTTAGTCTGGCGTTTGGTGTCGAGCCTTTAAAAATCGCCTTACCTGAGATTCGAACTCTTCGAAGTCTGAAAGTCTCTGCCGGGCGTATTCCAGAATGCGGGCCTCGTCAATCTCGGCGTATTCATGCACCAGGAGGTTTCGTAATCCTGCCATTCCTCGAATAGATCGGGCAAATTCCGGATCGAGAATGCCGGCTTCTGCCATTCGGTTAAACACATCGGCATAGGTATCCAGACGATTGTATCCCATGGATACCAGGATATGTGAGCCAATATCCAGGACGGATTGTATCATTGTTTGGAGCGCATGTTCGATGGCCAGCAGGCGGCCCGGATCACTGCGGAGCTCGTCTTCGGGCAGGGCAGCATAATTGATCACAACGGCAGAACGCTCTCTAATGAGCGCGAGTAATCGCTCAATTCTTTGTTTATCCAGGCCCATAGACTTTTTCCAGAAATGGCTGCATATCCAGATACATGCTCAAGTTCTTTTCTTCGAAGCGGACCAGCGCTGGTTCGTCCCCTATGAAGATCCTGATGCCCTCTGTTAGAACTCTATGGGCAAGGGCCGGAGGTTGCTCATTGAGGATAAGCAAATCCACATGATTTGTCCCGAGAAGGCGCATAGCGTCCGACAACAGGTTCATTCTTAATTCAAGGCCAGACTCCCTGGCCAGTACTGCCAGGTCTATATCGGAGAGATTGTGCGTCTTTCCTGTGGCCTGCGATCCAAAGATAATGGCAGCCTGCACCTGCGGGTATTCCGACCATAGCGGGGCCAGCGTTTCCTCAATGGACTGTGGAGTCGGTTTGTCCGTCGTATCTGCCACGGCTGCTTTTGTGGCAGATTGAGAGCATCTGGCAAGTAGAAACGGCGATCCGGAGGGTCGACCTCCCGACGGATTGGTCAATTGGGCGCAGGAAATCTGGTTACTCGGTTTGCCGAGCGCAGGGCTTTGTTTTTCAATGCTGGTGCTTTGAGACGGATCGAAATCGGGGTAAGCCCCATTCTGTGCCCGGTAGTCCACCAGGGCAGCGGCGCACAAAGGTGGCGTCGCAAGGTAAGTGTTGCGGGAAAAGGAGGAGAAAAAAGAAAAAGGCCGCCCCGAAGGACGGCCTGCCGATTCGCATCGCCTGTAGGCGAGCTTAGAATTTGTAAGAAGCAGAGATGGAATAATTGGTCCCAGGTCTGTATCTTCTGAACGGGAGTTCCGTATTGGAGATTGGCACCTCCTGAGTGCTTTCGTACTTCGCGTTAAGTATGTTTTCTACACTCGCTTTCAAGTTCCAGTTCTCGTTGGGTTGCCACTGAAATACCAGGTCGAGAATTCCGGTACCCTTTTCGATTACATCTGGCTCTCCTTCTGAGCCGGCCACTTCAATTCGATCGCTGAAGTAATTGTAGAAGAAACCGGCTGACATGGTTTCTTCTTTGTCGATGTAATACAGGGCCTTGATGTTATACACGAAGTCCGATTGGCCCTGTAGCCGTCGCTCCAGGCTTGTAGGTACCAGAGTCGCTGTAGGATCGAGAGGACTCAGTGCGCTACCGGCCACAGCCTGCTGCGTCAGCCACTCCTGCACCTCAACCCTGGATTTGATGAAGAACAGGTTGGTCTCGACTTCAATTCGCTGTAGAAAGCGTTTTCGGAAATCCAGCTCCAGACCTCGGATTTCGCCTTTCTGAGCGTTCGAGTAGGCATATTGCCTGGATCCGTCACCGCCCACTGGCTGTCCTACAAGTTCGATCGGACTGGACAGCGTCTTGAGGAATACACCGGCTCCTACATACTCGGTGCCGCTCAAATACCACTCCCATCGAAGGTCATAGTTATGAATGTAGGTTCTGTCCAGGTTGGCATTTCCTCTTACTCGCTCAGCACCGAAGTAAGGCGTAAAGGCGAACTCGGAAAGCTCTCGCAGGTCAGGCCGTGAGACCGTTTCGGTATAGGCTGCCCGGATATTCATATCCTTCACTGCTTCCCAGGTAAGGTTGATCGAGGGAAGAATATCTGTTTTCTCTTCAATCCCCACGCCATTGTTATTCCTATCGCATATTCCGGCTTGAATCAGGGCGGGCCGAAAGTAACCAATGTCCCCTTCCAGGTTACAGCCGTAGTCAACCTGCAACGTGGTAGGGTTCGTGTTGTAAGTTCGAGTTTTCTGAAAGCTGTCTTCTACCCTTACACCCCCGGCAAATCTCACGTTAGCGAGGAGTGGCATCTCTGTTTGAAGAAAATACGCATGGAGTTTCTGCGAAGCATCATATGCATTGAAGCCGCCATTGTTCTCGCGCATCTCATATTCGCCGGAAAAGAGCCTGGCCGGATGAAAGGTTGCCTCCCCCCCTATTGGCCAGGTCTCGGGTATACCAGGCGCCACTGCTCCGCGGATATAGAAGAAGGATCGAGAACGGAAGTCTTTGGTTCGATCGATGGCTTGATAACCAACCTTTACCTTGGACTGCAATCCGGACCACTGCTCGAAAGGCACTTCGTAGGAGACCTTCAGGTCCTCGGAATAATCCTCGGTCTCTGAGAAAAAGCGACGACCGTCATTACCGAGCCTTAGGAAAGGATCGTTCGTTCCAGAAGACCGGTTCCAGGAGCGGCTTCGCAAGTCAGGTTGATCTCGTCGGGCCTCGGCAAATGCCAGATGCCATTCAATCAGATGCGGTCGCATGGTCTGGGAATACTGTACCGCATGCTTGCCACCGAACATCTGGTGCATGATTTCAGATGCTGTGTATTGGCTGGTTTCATTAATGATATCCAGTCTATCAGGTCTCTGAGTATTGCCTATGGTTTCTCTGAATTCCTTTTCTGACTGGGTACTGTAGAAGGTCTTGCTAGTAAGCTGCTGATTGTTGCCGAGGTCGAGAGCCAGGTTCAGGTTGTTTCCCCAAAGTACTTCCTCCGTGTATACGTTGGAAGAGAACAATTGCTGGGGAATCAGGTAGTTGAGCTCATTGGCTGTGATTATCGAAAGCCCGCCTGCATTCTGGGATTCGTAACGAAATTCCTCTTCATTGGTTTTTCTCCATTTCCGACTATAGGAGGTTCCATAGATATAGCCAAAGCGCATTCCATTTTCGAACGTCTTGCTATCGCCAATGGAAAAAGAAAGCTTTCGATCGTAGGGAGCCTTGTGCTCTTTGGGGGTCCAGTCATTGGGGAACTGCGCCGCGCCAAACTGAACGAAGGCTACAGGCAGGCCGCCCAGCGTGTCGCCTTTCTCAAAAGGAAGGCGATCAGGAAGGGTATCAACAACTTCTGGTATGCCCCAGCGATCGGAGCCAAAACCAAAAAAGTCGTTTGGCCCCAGACCCAGGTAATCATTGCCGCCTCGGTCAAGGCTCTTGAATTGCTTTCGTGTTGTGAGAGAGTTCATCCCCAGGCCAATGCCGATGGACATTTCAAATTCGTCGGGATACTCCCTGGTCTCAACCTTTACGAGACCACCGGAAAACTCCGCAGGATCCTCCGGCATGAAAGTCTTGATCACGCGGATATTCTTGATCAAGGAAGCCGGGAATAGGTCCATGGGAACTACTCTTTTTTCCGGGTCCGGAGAAGGGAGCATGGTATCATTCAAGACTGTGTTCGAATATCTCTCCCCCAGGCCCCGGACGAAGACATACTTGCCTTCGATAACGGTAATTCCAGTAACCCGTTGCAGTACTTCACCTGCATCCGAGTCGGGGCTCTTGGCCACCGCTTCCTGGCTAATGCCGTCCGAAACGTTAGGAGCCTTTTTCTGTAGCGCCAGCAATGCGGCTTCAGTGTTGTTCAATGAACGACCGGTTACTACCACCTCGGCCTCCGTTGCCGGGGGTGTGCCCATGGTAACGTTCAGGCTTACTGCTTGACCCGCTTCAACGGTTACCTGACGGGTTCGCGTTTCAAATCCCACCATCTGAAATGTTACCGTGTACTGCCCCGGCGGAAGCTGTATCCGGTACTTACCATCGAAGTCTGTTTGGGCAAATTTGTTTTCGCCCTGTACGATTACAGTAACTCCAAAAGTTGGTTCGCCAGAAATCGAGTCGATTACCCGTCCTTGAATTACGCCCAGAGGCTGGGCTATCAAAGGTGTAGAGATAATCGAAACGAGAAAGCTGGCCATCAGGGCGATTCGCCATCGACCTTCCATTATTCTTTCTATTGTTCTCATTTGCTTATTTTCCCGATTAGTTTTACCAAAATTCAAGGCGCGATCCGCATAACTCGGAATCGTCCTTCCCTTCCTACGATTAGTTTGATAGATCTGAGTGAGCGAGGCTTGCCATCAGCCGTAACCACTACTCGCTCGAGGTAAATTGCTTCGATGTCTTCGTACCGCTTACGGCTTTTGATCTCGTAGGATACCAATTCAACGTCTTTACCCTCCAACTGGGAGCGTTGGCGTTCCAACACGATGTTTCGCATCTGGGTATCACGTAGCTTCACGGTTTCTGGGTCATTTCCTGCATTCATAGTGAATCGGTCTTCCAGGTGACACCAGTACTGCTCAATGTATTCATCCATTGTTGGCAGCGCTTCGCTTCCCTTTGTTGAGTAGTCCGCGACAGATTGGAGATAATGATCCAGTGCGTCTTCTATTGATTCGTGGTAATCCACCTGCACGTTCATAGATTTCGTGCAGGCCTGCTCCAATTGCTTTCGTCTTGCTGCATTCGGGTCTTCGCTGCATGCGAAAATGAAGCCAGAGAAAAGCAAACTTAAAGAGGTAATGGGGATTGATGTTCTCGACCTGGTTATCATTTTGTAACTTACCCTTTTTCTGCAGAAACAGAAAAGGTCACCGGCGAACCGGTGACCTTTCGAATACTAAACCTTACTTGTTAACCCAGTAAGTCCAGCCAGTGAACCATGCTCCCTCTGTTCCGGTATTTGCGATTACCGGCAGGTTAGGGGCTACTGATGGGTTGTTGATGTCCCATGCAGTAGTTACATAAGTGCTGATTGACTCCGAGGATGAAGTTAACGTACAGTTGTTCGTTCCAGCGTTGGAAGCAGTGGTGGCCTGGTCCCCTCTAACGTTGGTGCAGGTCATTGCTGCTGTTCCAGGAGCGGCGCCGTCAACGTTCAGTCCCAGAGGATACCCAACGTAAACTCCATTGGTCAGAGTGGCTTGCGCGCCTTCTCGGATTTGACCTGCTCTTTGAGTGGCAGAGTCTCCAATAAGAGTGAACTTGTTCAGAGTAACCTCAGAACGGTCTGCATCGTCAGAGCCGGATCCATCCCACTCCAGTCCGCGAGGGTCACCACTGTAGGTAACGCCAGAAGCGGCAGGATAGCGATAGTCGATGGCGCTGGTGATAGTGGCTCGGTAGCCTCGGTCCAGGTCGAAAGCGTCATCGCCGATACCTGTCGCGAGAAGAAAGCTTGCATTGGCTCGTCCGCCGAACCATTCGAAGCCGTCATCTTTACCCATGTGGGCCTGGATGTGTTCCAGAGTAGTTCCGGAACCTACAGCATACATAGACAGACAGTTCAATTCGTCTCCTGGAGACACTTCGTTTCCGCAGAATTCGATTCGCACATACTTCAGTGTTCCGGAGGAATCAGCAGCATTCGCTCCACCAGAGTAGTTGATGGCCACAGGGCCTTCAGTTGTCTGTCCGGTGTCGGAGCTAGGAGCGTTTCCAATCAAAACGATACCGCCCCAGTCTTGAGGGGATCGTTGTCCTTCAGCTCTTGAGCTGGTGAAGATGATGGGCGCTCCGGAGGTCCCTACTGCATTCAGTTGCGCACCCTGGAGAACAAACAAAGCGGACCCGCTTTGCCCTTGAACACAGGAACCGGCAGGAACAGTTACTGTAGCTCCGCTCTGGATGTTTACAACACCGGTAAGCACAGTGCAACGAGACCAGGTCTCGCTTGCGCTGATGTTTCCGGATTTTGCCACGAAGTCTGATGCATTCGGGCAATAGGTTGTGCAGGAGTTAGTGCCTCCAGCCAATAGAGCCAGCGCCAGAAGCGCTGTGTTGTCCTCTTCCTCGTCTTCGAGGCCGAGCAGGCTACATTGCGCTGTGAGGGCTGATACAGCCAGCAACGCCATAGCCACTTTAAGCATTTTCATTCCTTTCATTCTAAAAACTCCTCATTCGGTCAATGGACCGCATGGATATTGATAAGTGCATTAAGCTGTCTCAGTGTTACGTACTTGTGTCGCGAAAGTGAAGAATCCGTGGTGCAATGCGTATATGCATCGCACCGATATCCTTACAATCTGGCTAAGATATGCTTACGCCAGAGTGACGTCAGTGTGGCGTATTTATTACGAATTCGTGTCTGGGGAGCGAGATGATTCACTTGCGACGTTAATGGGGTTTCTGTGCGGGCGTGCCAGGAGGCCGGCAACGCTTCTTTTTGGCGAACGTCCTTGCGATGCCGCTCTTTGTCGGGTGGCAAAAGGCTTTCAGGGAGGCCCTTCTTTCGCTTATCTGTTCCGCGCAGTCAGTCACTGCCCGGACTTTCAGGCCTTGCCTGGACAGGCTTTCTTGGACAGGCTTGCTTGGACAGGTTCCAGGCCCCGGGCACGTGAATCCCACCTTGAGCGGGTAGTCGTTGAGGAAGCCGCTTCCCTAGATTAGCTGAAAACGAATGGGAACGTTAATCTTAACGGTGATGGGCTTGCCTTCCTTGTAGGCTGGCGTGAAGCGCTTGCTGTAGTACGTCTGCACCGCTGACTGATCCAGGCCGTGCCCCAGGCCTTTTACGACACGGGCCCGCAGTACGCGACCGTCTTCGCCAATTACCAGTTCCAGAACCAGCATTCCTTCGATACCGGCGCTACGGGCTTCGGGAGTGTAGGGAGGCTTTACACCTGGGCTTAGGTCCACAGGAGGGGTGGCACCGATAGCAAACGGATTCTGAGCTCCAACGATTCGTTGGTCCTCTACCTTTTCTTTCTTGAGCTGATCGGTCTTTCGGATCTCGCCTTGAGCGGGAGGTACTTCAACATCGGGCTGCTTAACTTTCACGTTGTCGACGAATTGAATCTCTTCGTAGATTTCGTCGTCGGTGTCGAACGTTTCTGGAGGAAAATACATGAAGTATAAAAAGCAGAACTGTAGAAGTCCGGAAACCAGGCCCAGCACCCAGAAGCGGTTCTGGTCAAACCAGATCAGAAACTTCTCTTTGCCCGTTCTTTCTATGGAAGGTGTATTCTGTGTTACTTCTGCGGCTGTCATGATCTATAATCTGAATCCTGTCTGTTTTCGCCTCAACCGGCTTCGGAAAGCCAGCTGCGATACCTGGAGTCGAACCTCAGAGCTGGCGGTTCTCCTGCTTGGTGACGATAGCGATGTTCGTCGCTCCGATCCGCTTTAGCTTCTCAAAAAGCTGGTCCAGCACGTCTACGGGCAGGTTATCATGCGCGTTGATTACAACCCGGGCGCCGGGGTTCAGCTGGATCTGCTCTTGAACTTTGCCCACGGTAGCGTCCAGATCCATGGCAATGTTACCAAAATAGAACTGCCTGTTTCGATCGATGCTGATCTGCAGATCCTTTTCTTTGATCTCTTCCCCGCCTGCATCCGGAAGGATCAGAGGCAGGTCGGCGTCCACCTTCAGTACGGAAGTTACCATAAAGAAGATCAGAAGCAAAAAGGCAATGTCTGCCATGGAGCTAATCGGTACGTTAGCAAAAATCTTTCTTCTTCTAATAGCCATAAAAACTTGAGTCCCGGATCGCTACCATCGAGCGACCCATCCTTTCTCTTGCAGGAATCCCGGCGCTTTTTGCATTATTCCACGAAATTCTGCATGGATATCTTTAAGAATCCTCGTTTCTTAACCTCGGAAAGCACCGTGACCAGATTCTGCACATTTGTGTCTCTGGCCGAGATTACCGCGTATTTTTCCCTGATATCGGGAACATCCAGCTTCTGCAGTTCTTCGCCGAAGCCCCGAAGCGAAGGGTATCGTTTCGTACCAAAGGATACGTTATCGATTTCCACGCTGTCGCCCACGATCTTTACAGTAACCACTTTGTCGCGCTCCACCATCTGCGGAGAGGAGTCCTTTTTAGGCAAGTTGGCCAGGATTCCTTCCTTCACGTAGAACACCGAGGCTACCATGAAGAAGACCAGTAGAAGAAATGCCAGGTCGGACATGGAGGCCGCCGAGATTTCTTCTACGTTGGTTTTTCTTCTAAGTTTTACCATTTCTAATACCTTGTACAGTCTTTCGTTTCAGGGCGATTGGCTATTGCCGATCGCCTGTTACTGCTTGCTGCCTGTTACTGTCTGTGGCCTTTTCTTGTCATTTCTATCAGGCGGCGCTGCTATCTTTTCGCAGCAATTGCTTGTAGATATGGTTGGCTGCTTGCTCTACTTCAGTAGCGAATGCATTCACCCGGCTCTGAAAATACTGGAAGAACGTCATGGCAGGAATAGCCACAATCAGGCCACCCGCGGTGGTCAGTAGGGCCACTTTAATACCGCCGGCCACAACCTTGGCATTTACGCTGTCTGAGTTGGCGATTGCATCAAAGGCTTCTACCATACCGGATACAGTTCCCAGGAACCCTACCAGCGGAGCGATGGTGGAAACGGCAGCCAGAATAGGTAGTCCGCGTTCTGCCAGAGCGATGTAGCCGCCAGCTTCTCTTTCCACGCCTTTGCTGAAGTGCTCCGGGTCGCCTTCGGCAACCGCCAGGCCCTCGTTCAAGATCTTGGAAATAGTCAGCTTTTCATTGGCAGCCAGCACGTCTTTGGCGCCTTCCATGCCTCTGGTATTTAGTGCATCTACCAGATCTTGCTCAAAAGTTCGTTTGGTGAGTTTGCGAGTAGCAAAGAAGTAAATTCTCTCGAAGAAGACGGCCAGTCCAATAACGCCGGCCACGAACAGAACCCACATGAAGTCCCCGCCAGCCAGGAAGTAATCCCAGAGCAGAAATCCGCCGCTTTCGGCATCGGTTTCGCTTTCATTGGCGGCGGTTGTTTCTTCTTTCGCCTGCTCGGTACCTTCTTCGGACCCTTCGGTCTTTTCTTGTTCGGCCGGTTGCTCGCCCTCGACCTGAGGCGCAGGCTGGGCTTCCAGTCGGTGTCCTTGTTCCAATTGAACGAAGAACAGGCTACCCATGGCCAGACCCAGGATCAATATCAGTTTTTTCTCTTTGAGGAGTGATTGAAAATAGTTACGCATATTCATGTCTGTATTCCCGAAAAGTTGAGGCCAAGATGGGCCATTTCTGTTACGGCATTGTGACAGAGGTACTACAACAGAGTGTACCTTTGGTGCGATGCAAAGGAGGAGGCTCGGGCCCGGCGCCTCTTCTCTTTGGACCGGTTTCTATGCTCCGGCGGTGCTGGCAGTGATCCTCGCACTTTGAGTTGAAAACAGGGGTAGTTCTACTTGCGAAGCAGCCTTGTTTTCATTGGATGGAAGCATGCAGCTTCCGGAAGAAACCCAGGTGCTCATTGTAGGGGCCGGTCCCATCGGTCTTGAGATGGGAGTGGCGCTCTCCCGGGCCGGGCTGGACTTTTGTATCGTGGATGCCGAGCAGGTGGGCCACACCATAAGCTGGTATGCGCCGGGCACCCATTTCTTCAGTTCCCCGGAACGGATAGCCATCGCTGGAATACCCCTGCTCACTTCAGATCAGGGGAAGGCCACGCGGGAAGAGTATCTGAATTACCTCATGTCTGTGGCCTGGCAATTCGATCTGCCCATCCACGGTGGGTTGCGTCTACAATCCATTCAGAGGAGAGCGGACTCCGAAGCCAGGGGCGGCTGGAAGGTGTCTCTGCAAAACAAGTGGCATCGACCGCGGGAAGCATCCGCCGGACGTGTTGCGGGCCAGAGTAATCCTGTGTCTACAATAGAGTGTCGGTATCTTGTTCTGGCTACCGGGGACATGCATCAGCCGCGCCGGTTGGATGTGGCCGGCGAGGATCAGCCCAATGTAAGCCATTATTTACAGGAGTTAAGAAACTATTTTCGGCAGGAAGTGGTTATCGTTGGCGGCAGAAACTCGGCGGTGGAGGCCGCCATTCGGATCTTTCGCATGGGCGGAAAGGTGACCATGCTTTGCCGGGGTGATTCCCTGGACGCTACGAGTATAAAGTACTGGCTCTATCCCGAGATTACATCGCTAATCAAGAATGGAATGATCCGTCTCATTGCCAATAGCGTTGTGGTTCGCATTGACGGGGACCGCGTGTACTATCAGGCAAGCCATTCGCAAGGCGAAAATCAGAATCAGGACCCGGCCGCAAATGAAGAGCCAATGGGTTTTGTCGAGGCGGATCAAATCCTGCTACTCACCGGCTACATTCCCGACAACTCTCTGTACGAACGGCTGGGCGTTGACCTCGAAGGAGATGCATTTCGACCGGTCCACAATGAGAGCATGGAGACGAATCTGGACAACGTATTTATCGCAGGCACCGCCACTGCCGGGTCCCAGTCCAAACACACAGTATTCATCGAGAATTCCCATGAGCATGTGGAGCGAATCCTGGACGCAATACTGGATCGCGAGTCCGCTTCAGGGAGAAATGCGGCGGGAGCTAACCGCGAAATGGATAGCGAGAGCGGGGCGCAGCGATCCGGGGAGGGCAGTTTTTTGCATGGCGGACCGCAAGGCGGTAGAGCGGGGTCTGCACGCGACGGCGAAGACGGCAAGAGTCTCAAAGCCCTCTATTCGGATCATCCGGAAAGTTAAGGGCTGTTCTCAGCAGACCGCTGCAAGGGACTGCTCCCGGCGCAAAAACTTTAAAAGGGCCGATTCACTTTTGGCCGCCCTTTTAGTTGATGGATGTACCCTGAAATGCAACGCGGCGCCAACTATTCAGTAGTCGCTGGTCCCGTTCGGCGGAGTTCCATAAGAACAGCATGGTTCTCTTCCATAAGAGTGTGGACCTTTTCGGGATGCGTTTCCATAGGGCAATGACCGGCTTCCGGAATCGTAAATAGCACCGATAGTGCAAGATCACTGTGTAGCTGGCGGCCCACTTCCGGCTCCACCCAGGAATCTTTCAGCCCCCAGATGAGAAGCGATGGAATGGACGAGTCTTTCAATTCTAGCGATCGTGACTGGGTATCCCCGGAGTCTTCTATACTGGAGAGGATACTACGAGCTGTGTCCGGAACCAGAAAGGGCTGCAGATATCCCTGCACTTCGTGGTTTTCCGGCTTTCGCGCATAGGCGCTTTCCAGAAGGTCGGCGAAGCTTTCCTCATTGAACTTGAAGCTTTCTGCATACCAGATCACAAGCGACTGTAGACCGGGAATCCAGCTTACGGCGGCCCGGCTGAACCATCCGGGTCCACCCTGAACGGATCCTGCCAAAAAAACAAGGTAGTCCACTGCTTCCGGATTTAATTGGGCCATCGCCGCGATGACCGACCCGCCCATGGAATGTCCTACAAGGATCCATCGATTCTCCGAATCAGAACTGGTGTCGTCAGCGCTTTCCATTTTTCCAGTATTATGGGATAACCCCGGCCGGGATTGTCTATGTCGGGAAATGGCATCCAGGATTTCCCAGACTACTTCAGCCCTTCTGAATTTTGATTGACTGCCGCTCAGGATTCGGTCCGAAAATCCGTACCCCGGCAGGTCGATCGCCACCACTTCATGCCCACCCTTTTGTAGATGTTCTATCGTATGTCTGTAAGAGAAGGTGCTGGCCGCGAAACCATGAATCAGTACGTACTTTCGCCTCCCTCCTTCCGAAGGAATCCAGCGGAAATGAATTCTCGCCCCATCAACACGAATAAAGTAGCTATTGGGATAAGGCGCATCGCGGTCAGGTTTCTCGATGGCAGCGACAGAATCGTCTCCCGGCGAAGGCTCCTCCAGAGTCACGGAAGCCACGCGATAAGGGTTCTGATATTCAAGGCTGCTTTGACACGATATCAAAAGAATGCAGACCAGAAAGGCGGCGCTTGATTTTCTCCATGCTTGGCGCCTTCTTCTGACTGGAAGCGGGCACGCATATAACGGCAAATGTGCATTTGCTTTTTTCGGATGCGGATGAAACTGCCGCACAGCTAACTTGAATGGTTCGCTGTTGAACCCGACCGGGCGACAGAATCCGGTGAGGCCATATAACCTGGTCAGGCGACATAACCCGGCAGCGATGAGAGATGCCTTTCGAACAAGAAATCCAGCGTTTTCAGGAGCCAGGTTAGCATTTCGGGCGATTAGACGGAAGCGAAGCATCCGTGGATTGTCTTGACCGAAGTCGGCAAAGTCAATATATTATAGCTATGGCATACATGGCGGTTGGATCCAGACAAATACTGTTTTCTGATAGTGCGGCTCCGGCCCTGGCCGGTCAGAGCCCTCGACAGGTGAGTAACATGTCCGACAATCCGGATGTGTCCGTGGGCGCTGTGTCCTCCCGGAATGAGCCTGCGGCCAATCCTACGCCGGGCGTATCGGCTCCCGCGTCCGGCTCCGGCGCTCCGCCCACAAGTGCGGCCACCGAGTCAGCGTCTCAGGGGCCGGCGCCCGAATCAGCAGCGGTGCAGGCAGAGCAGCCGGCGCAGGGACAGGCCGGATCGCGAGTAGACGTGTTCGCCTGAGGCCTGAGAGAAGTTTCCGTTACCCCAAAGCACTCTGGCCCGCTTCTGACCACATTCTGAGCCTACTCCGGGCCTATGGTTGTTTGAACGGTTCTCCGGCTATCGCTGCTTCAGGATTTCCTTTGCCTTGTTGCGGGCGACTTCTGTGTACCGTGAGGCTTCGATATCGGCCACCAGAGCCCCCGACTTCAAATAGAGGTAGCGACTGGCCACCGGAAGGAAGGGCTCGTCGGTATGTGTGATTACCAGCGAAAGCTTTCCGCGGTTGTTTCTTTCCCTCAAGAGTTCGATTAGAAGATCCTGACCAGCCAGATCCAGGCCGGTGATTGGTTCGTCCAGAAGCCAGAGATCTGGCTCATGTAGCAGGCTTCGCATCAATCCCAGGCGTTGCTTCATTCCGCGGGACAGCGACCGGGCCGGGTCATCCTTCCGGGACAAAAGTCCTGCTCTTTGCAGTGACTCCTCCGTGAGCGAAGGCGGGATGGAGCGATTCAGAAAGTGGCTGTAGAAGCAGGCCAGATTTTCGGCGCAGGACAGGTCTAGATAAAGCCCCGGGTCGTGGCCCACAAAGCCGCAATTCGAGTAGTAATCTCTTTGGTTTGAGTCCTTGATGGGCTCACCGTTCAGAAGGATTCGCGCATCCGCAGGTGCGGGACAGAGCAGGGCATCCAGAAAGGAAGACTTACCGGCCCCATTGGGACCCAGAATACAGATGGTCTGACCTGCCTGAAACTCCAGGTCCAGAGGCAGAAGCGCCTTGCGAAATCCATAATTTCTGTAGAGTCCTTCCAGTCTTAGCATGATCGTCAGTATATGAAGCGCTTTAGATGCCAGTCATGAGAATTCCACCGACCCGAGTTTCCGGTGGGCGATGCTTCGCAGGGTTCGCATCGATGCTCGGTTCCAGCGCTGGCACAACCGTCGGCAGCGTTCCCTCTAGCGATTTCGCTTAACCTGTATTCTAAAGGAAGAAAGCAGACTAAAGGCCAGAAATAGAATCGCTATAACGCCCAGAACCGAAACAATCGTAATCGTGGCATTCTTGAATACCGGGTTGTAGTCCGATTGCAGCGGATTTGCATAGTGAAAACTGTCATCCGGAAGATTATAGACGACGGGCCTGCCATCATAATCCACTTTCAGGGCCGGACCCAATCCGCGAATGTTCAGCTCTTCCACGGCCTTTTCATTTTCCATTTCCGGTTTTGCTTTTTCCGGTTTCCAGACTACAACTTTGAAAGGATAACTCGCCTCGGGATCCCGGTACTCCCGGGAGCTTTGTTCGAGCTGCACTGTGAGCTGCGAGCTACCGGGACGAAAGCCTTTAGGAACTGATATCGCTCCATCCTGAACGTTACAGGTAAACGGAGCCGGCATCCGGGAGCTTTGATGAGCCAGGCGGCATCCGGTAACCTTCGCTGTTTCTGGCACTCGAATGATGAATTGATCGCCGGCATAGGTTCGCGGTGGGTTGGAAGCATTCTCCACCGAATAGACAAGGTTGATGCGCAGGCCTTGTTCTTCGTTTAGAATCTCCAGGCCAGGCATGATGTTAAGGTCCTCGTCTCTGGCGCCGGAATCGAAGACCTGTACAAGCTGAGCTTCGTCCTGTCTTTCGGCAACCGGAGGAATGACGGTTACGTAGGTCTCTCCCTGGTAAGTCGCCCGAATCAGAAAAGGCACAGCCACGCGTTCTGCCGGGGGAAAGCGAAAATTGGTCCCCGGGTTCTCCAGGGTGTGGAGCACCGTCATTTGCTGACCTGGTCGAATGAGCTCCAGCTTCTCGGCCGCGGCGGGCGCTCCGTTGGTGCCATTGATTACCCGGCCTTTGATCTGAACGGCGCTTGGGTTCGGTCCCTGTAATTCGGACGCCGGTTGGCTCCACATGGCCGCGGGAAACAGCGATAACATACTGGCGCAGAATACAGCGGCCGCCAGCCTACGAACCGGGGAAATGCGAAAGCTCTGCGAATTCACCGAGCCTATCGAGCTCATTGAGCTTACTGAATTGATCGAGCTTCTCCCATCCATCAAGTCGACCCAACCTATGAAGCGTACCGAAACGGGAGAAATTCGGGAATACCGCATAGTATGCGATACCCGGGATCTTAAATTGCGGAGTCTGGAGATAAAGCCAGCTTTAACCGGACGTACAGATTTGTAGAGTTTTTGCACGGACATTTCAGGATTCCTTAAAGGGGAGACCGCACTGGATGCAGTGATCCTGTTCTTTGCGAATATAACCACAGGCAGGACAGAACCGGTCGGACGTGCTGGCGGCGGTGGACTCATGATAATTCTGAAGCTCGCTTTCGATGCGGTCCAGCTTGCGTAAAAAAGGGGCGCTCAGACGCTTCAGTTCTTCGTCCGGGATCTTGCCGGATTCGGCTTCGATGCGTAGATCCTGCAGGTTGGCCAGCATAACCGATTTTTCGTCCAGCAGGTCCTGCCGCTTGCTCTTGCCGGAAACAAAGTAGTGAGCGCCATCTTGCACTGGCTGCATGATGGGCCACAAAAAGAACATGATTATGGCAAAGATTATGATGAAAGAGAGAATAGATAGAATCATCGATCAATGTCCTTGAATCGATCCAGGTCCACATCTTCCTGCCCGTCGGTTGACCCTGATCCGTTTGCACCGTCTGCGCCTTCGCTTTCCGGATGCGAAAGGTCGCCGAAAGGATCGCGACGGCGAAAGTAACGAACGGCAATCAAAAGGCCGGTAATGACGAAAACCGAAATCAGCAGTATGGGGATCCAATTGGCCGTGGTTCCACGGATTTTGGAGCCATGACCGTCAATGATTTTGCCTACCAGATCCATTCTTCCCTGGTTCTGTAACTCAAGGATGATTGGATCATTCATGTACTTCTTTCCGAAGCCATGTTCTAGATGATAGATGATGGTTTCGGCATCCATGCCTTCCTGGATTCGGTTCTCCATGAATCTTCGCACAGGAATGCCCCAGGGGCACTCTACGTGCGGACAACTGGAAAGTATGAAATGACAGCCGCACTGGCAAATTACGGAATCCGATACCTTGTTGAAGACCTGTATGTGTTCCGGTTTTTTTAGATTCGTATAGACTTCCTGTGCGCTGGCCGGCGATGCAAGAAATGCCGGCAGGAATGCAAAGAGCATTAGAGCGATCAGTGAGTGGAGCCTTCGCCGAGCGCCGGCGACGCTTCTTCCGAAAGAATTCCCCGCTATCGTTCTCGAAGCGACCTTTAGCGCAGTGAGTAGCGATTCGATTCCTGCTGCAAAGTCGCTCTTCGAAGCGGCTTTTGAAGTCAAAGCGAATAGTGCAGAATCCGTTTCCTTCGAGGAGGATGGCATCGAAGCGATTTTGCCGGTCTTTTGCTTACAGTCCATTGAGTCTGGCGAACTAATTGAGTTTCCCATCCTATCCTTCCTTTCTCTTTTCACCGAAAGGCAGGATCAGAATCAGGCCGCTCAGGAAGAACAGCACCGTACCCAGCCAGATGAACTTGACCAGCGGGTTGATCCATATTTCCAGATTCGCCACAATTGTGCCGGGAAACATACGCTGGTAGGCTTCGGGAGCTTTTCGCATGTCAAAGAAGTAAAGCTCGTACATCTGGGTTAGATCCGGGTTCTGGCCGGTGGATGCATCCGAAATCGCGCCCAGCTGAATGTAGAGATCCTCCGACCAGGTAGACTTTATGTCCGGTTCGCTGGTAGGCGTGCGAAGAGAAAAGCCATCCTGGCTCCTTGATATCTCGCCGGTGGGCGGATAGATCCTGGGATGAAAGTGTCGCTCGGTGGTCATTCTTCCATCAGGAATAAAGCCGATTAAGAACTTCACCATTCGGTCCGGGGCCGAAGGCTTCTTGTTTGCCGCTTCGTACGGATCCGTGCCATCGGTGGGCCTGGGGGGCTGATAGTTGGGCGGATTGATGCGGTAATGGGCTTCCTGGGAAATCGCCACATCCAGGGGATTGGAGGCATCCCCGTGGGGAGCGATTTCCGGGCGAATGAACAGATCCCTGGCTTCGATGGTGTAATTTTCCATGTAGGCCCGGTCTCCACTGTAGTAGTGGATGTAATCGGAACCAGGCTCAGCCTGCATCTTGTAGTAGTGAAACTGAAACTTGTCGGTCTTTTTGAAAGAGCCGCCGGCGTAGCCAATGAACAGGAATACTACGGAGATGTGTACGAGATAGCCCGCGTATCGCCTCTTGTTTCGCAGTATCAATCGAACGAAAGCTAGAAGGGCATTTTCTTCGAATCGCACCATCCTGGACTTCACGCCCCGGTAATACTCCTGAAGAAGGCCCACAATGGTAAAGGCCGCAATGCCCACGGTTAGAACCGTAAACAGTTCGGCCACCCATCCGGGCCCCCAGGTGCTCCGATCCGCGCCTTCCGGCCTGGTGAAAAGAAGACCGTAGGTAAGTCCAAAGGCTACCGAAGCGATGATTCCGGCGATAATTGGGATACGCAGGGTACGGGTATAGATGGCATCGGCGCTTTTTCGCCAGGCCAGTAGCGGACTGGCGCCCATAAGAAACAGCGTAATGATGCCCACCGGCACCATGATCTTGTTAAAGGTAGAGAGCTTCCATTCTACCTTGGCGCAACTGAGCCCGCCATCCCATCGGCAGTCCAGCGGCATCAAAGGCGAGAAAACGCCAATCAGGATTATGAATACCGAAAACGTCATCAGGAAGTTGTTTAGGAGCATACTTCCTTCTTTGGATGTGACCGCTTCCAGTCGATTCTCCGGGCGCAGCTTCTTGTGCTGGAAATAGAGGAAGCGCATGAAGTACAGATAGCTCACCGAAATGAAGACTATCATGGGCGTGCCGATGGTGGATTCGGCAAATGTGTGCGGCCCTTCCAGAACGCCACTTCTAGTAATCCAGGTACCCAGAAGACAGAAATGGTAAGTAGTGATGATTAGAAAGACGTTCCAGAAACGAAGCATCTTTCTTCGCTCTTGAACGATCAATGAGTGCAAAAAGGCCGTAGCAAACAGGAACGGCATCAGACTGGAGTTCTCCACCGGGTCCCAGGCCCAGTAACCGCCCCAACCCAGTTCTTCGTAGGCCCATTTGCTTCCGAGGAGGATGCCAAAGCCAAGGAAGAACCAGCAGAACAATGCCCATCGTCGCAGTAGCGGTAGCCAGTCTTCGCGCAAGTTGCCGCTAAGCAATGCGGCGCCAGTGATGGCAAAAGGTATGGCGAAGGCCACATAGCCCACATAGAGAATGGGCGGATGGATGATCATGGCCCAGTGAAGCAAGAGAGGGTTAATACCCTGGCCGGCGGCCATCTCAACGGCGAATGTGCGAAAAGGCTGCGCGTCCCGAAAGAACACAGCCAGCATGATAAAGAGTAATTGAACCGAAGCGAGAATCCAGTAAAGAGGCGGCAATCGGTTATACAATCGATTGCGGGTCTGATACACGGCAATGGCGCTGAACAGACAGAGCAGGAAATACCAGAATAGCAGGCTTCCGCTGGAGCCAGCCCATACGCCGGTTATTCGATAAAATACCCCCAGGCTGGGCGATGAATTATGAACTACATACCGGTTCGAAAGATCCCCGGAAACAAGAAGTACGATTAAGATAAAGAGAGCCAGACTGACCAGAGCCAGGTTCGCGTAGATTCCCCGTGCGGCCAGGTTAAGAGCCATGGCCCGACTGCGAATGCCGGTCCACTTGAGCAGTCCGGATCCCAGGAACTCCCAGGCGCCCAGAATGCCTCGATAGAAACTACTGTAGGTTCTTCGGGGCGTCGTCAGTTCCAGGCTCACCAGGCGAACCGCATTGCGCCTGCTTCGCAGGGGAAAGCCCACCAGTGAAAGAATAAAGACAAGGCAGACAGTGGCTGCCGAAAGTATTAGGATCAAAGATCCGATGTAGTTTAAATCCACGATTATCCGTCTTTTTCCGCTGCCTGCATGGCGTCCAGGGCTTCGGATGTACCGTAGCCTGGCTGACCCGCATGCGGAGCATCATACTTACTGGCACATTTGGCTTCGACCTTGTGTGCCATTAGCGTACCATCTTTGAGATGACCGTCCACCCTTACCGGAGCCGCATCTCCGAACGTGTCCGGTAACTGGCTGTTTCCATCGTAGAGTACTGGCAGATTCTTGCCGTCCAATTCTACCACGAACTCTGCTTTATCGCCCATGCGAAGAATAGTGCCCGGCTTCACGAAGCCGCGAACTCGTAGTTCCCGGTCCTGGAAACTGGCGGGGTTCTCCGCTACATCCGATGCATTGGCCAGCAGAACAGAGGTGGCCCCGGTGCCGGAAAGGAAGTAAAGGCCCAACAGCGTTGCAAGAATAAGCAGCACAATGGCCAGAAATCGACGATTCACGCGTACAAGAAAACTGACTGCGGTCCGGGTGGCAATCGGATTATGGCAAAATCGTCCCGTTGAGTTGCGGTAGATTCTCAATCCAGTGTGGAGGGATTACCTGAAGGATATTCGACCATCATTTGGTCCGGTCTTTGGTCCGAAAAGGGAAGCGTCGCGGCGACCGGCGGAGGTTCCGGAGACTTCTGCTGGGCCTTGTCTGGTTCGACGCTATGTCACTTCAGTGGCGGGCTTTGTTTTGAACCAAAACCGACGTCAAAAAGTCTGAATTTCCTATCTTTTTCCTATGGTAATGGAATTTCCTGATTGAATTACAGGAAGTCCTCTATAAAAGTGCCGCATGGCCACGAAGAAAAGCAGCAAAAAAGCAGCCAAGAAGACTGCGAAGAAGACCGCAAAGAAAGCGGCAAAAAAAACAGCTAAAAAGAGTGCGAAAAAGAGCTCCAAAAAGAGAGCCAGCACAGCCCGTTCTAAAAGCACAGATACTCTGGCCGGCTCTGTATTCGAAGACCGTTTCCCTGCGGAGCCTTTCGCTTCCCAGGATACTGGTTCGGATGTATCCGCGTACGATTCCCCTTCTCCTTTCTCCGTAGAGGAGAAAGAGTCCAGTTCCCGAACAGGTCTGGGCATTGCTGCTGCTATTCTGGTTCTGATCGTAGGCATCTTCCTGTTCAAAGATAGCTTCCTTGGCGATGGGGAAAACACCGGCGCCGATCCTCGACAATCCGAGATCACTGCTGATGGACAGCAACAACCCGGTGAAGCTCCCGCTAACGAGCAAGGCGAACAAGAAGACCAGGCCGAAAACCAGGATCAAACAGCAGAGCAACAAGGTGAGCAAGAAGACCAGGCGGCTCAGCAGGAAGAACAACAACCTGCCGACAACCAGGCTTCTGAAACCAGAGAGTATGCCATCAAGCCAGGGGATACCTATGGCAAGATTGCTACAACAGAACTGGGCGATCGAAACCGCTGGAAAGAGATTCAAAAACTGAACCCTGATGTAAATGCAGGGGCTCTGAAAGTGGGTCAAAAGATCAAGCTACCAGCGAAGTAATCTAGCATTTCGCAACACTGCGAAGCGCGATTCTCGCGAAACGAAGGCCGGCAGTAATGTCGGCCTTTTCTTTTGTGGGGGGAGGGCGTTAGATCTCTTCAGCATTTCAGAGCGTGAGAGATTTCCCGTAGGATATCCGCAGGGCTCCTCCTGCAGGCAGCGCCGGCTTGGAAATTAGGTTTGACCGCAATTGGCAATGGTCCCAAATACATTGTCTGATTAAGAGCTCTGGTATGCACCGGTCTTCCCTGATTCTTTGCTTCATTGGAATATGGATCATCCCGGTGCCGGGCCGAACGCAGGAGCTTTCCATACCGCTGATTCGGGCTTCGTCCCTGGGCATTGCTTCCCAGCCCGCCGAATTCCAGGTACTGACCGGACCCTTCGCGGATGCCACATTCGCCTCTATTCAAGGACTCAGTGGCTGGGAATTGAAATCATCCCCCCTGGTGCCCGGGTTTTCTGACGAGACCTTCCTGGTCCGATTTGCCTTCCACAATGATTCGGAGTCTCAGGAATTCTGCATCGAGAATCCGGTGGGCTATGTAAATGAGGTGGCTTTGCTTCCCAGAACCGGGCCTGTCAGGCTGCTCGGTTCGGCCCACGCCGTGGGCCCGGTCAGACACCGCAACCATCCGTATCCAGTGTTCTGTTTATCTATTGCTCAAGGAAAAGTCGAAATCATTGTACTACGCTATCGGTCCGGGTCAGCTCTGCTAATTGAGCCCTTGTTGCGTCGGGCGTTCGCTCTGGATGATTCTATAGGGCTGCATCGCGATTTGCAGGTTCTCTACTTTGGATGCCTTCTTATACTGCTCTTACTGCATTCCTATGGCCTCTTCAGAACCAGGAACCCGGACTTTCTTTTCTTTAGCCTGTACATTATAAGCACGTTTCTGTACCAATTTGCCTATGTTGGTTTCTTGCGGGTCTATGTCTTTGATTCTGGTGGGGCCTGGCTAGGATCCTTGCTGGTTTCTCTTGGGGCGTTCAACCTTGCAGCATTGCTGGCCTTTTCAATCCGGTATCTTCGCATTGTCCGGAGCGAATCAATGGGAGTATTGGCTCATGGCCCGGTATACATCCTGGTCGCCTATTCCGTCTTATCCTGGCTACTACCTCTATCCGTTGCCGATCCGACCGTCCATGTGCTGGCCATGATCAGCATCGCGAGCTTCTCTGGAATACTCATTTATCGGAGCTTTCGTGGCAGTAGATCTGCGGTCTGGATGACCATTACCCTGGGCTTTCTTCTCTTGAGCATTGTAACATTCAATCTGTTTGCCCTGGGTTTTTCCGTTCCGGCCAACTTCGGTCGGCATGCGGTTCAAATTGGCACATTGGCACAGATCTTCATAATGAATTTGTCTTTGCTGGATCGCTATAGTCTACCGGAACCGCTGGCTTCGATCCCGCGGGTGCCTATTTCTAAAGGGAAAAGCCGCCTGGGCGGCATCGATGTGGACGAAACCATGCGAAGCGTGCATACGTTGCTGGAGAGCACTCGCATCTACTGTGATGAGGATCTGCGGCTGCAACGATTAGCTTCGCTTGTGGAGCTGCGTCCGGATCAACTTGGTGAATTGATCAATCGCAGCACAGGATTGCGATTTAATGATTACTTGAATCAGTTCCGAATTCGCGAAGCGCAGCGAATTATGGAAACGGAACCCCAACGAAGCATTCTCGACGTCTGCTTTAGCGTGGGATTTAACTCCAAATCTACCTTTTACTCGGCTTTTAAGAAGGAACTGGGAAAAACTCCGGGTGAGGTTCGAGCGGGCCATCGATAAAGAGTCCGAATTCGTGAAACCGGACGACAGGTCTGTAGATTCAGGATAGAATTCCAGTTGGTCCTTGACGATTTCCGTTTTTCCGCGAGGACCAATTTTTTAACCGGAGCAAGAGATGCTGTTTCACGATATTCATGAAGCGAATAATAACGGACGACTGGCTTTCGAGATCGGTTTGCGCAATACCTGCAAAGGAGCTCGGTTATGAATCTCCGCTTCCATTCCGCAGGGCTGGCAGCCTTCCTGATGTTTGTCTGGCTACTCTGCGGTTGCAGCCCTTCCGCGCCGCCCGTCATTGATTCCATTGAGGCAAATTCAGTTCTGGAAGGAAACGCAGCGAAGTTCGGGTCCTCAAACCTGTTCGATGGAAACATTGCCACTGCCTGGTGCGAAGGGATGGCTCAGGATGGCACGGGTCTCATATTGAAGGTTAAGCTTAAAGAGAAGGCCGAGATCTCAAAGCTTGTCATTCGAAATGGCTTTGCAAATCCGCTGTACTGGGCTCAGAACAATCGCGTATCCAGACTCAAAATCACCGCCGGAGATGAAAGCCAGAGCTTGCAGTTGGAAGATCAGATTCAGCAACAGTCTCTGTACCTGCAACCCCCTTTGAACACAGATCAATTCGAGCTGCAGTTGGAGGCAGTGCATCGCGGTAGTAAATGGAATGATACATGCCTGACGGAAATCGCTTTCGACTGGACCGATCTTTCGCATCCAAATTATAGCGGCTTCGATGAGGCGGCACGGAAGCGTTTCTACGAGGCAAGCCTTCTGGCTATGGCCCGATGGCTCAGTATCCCGGATCCGGAAAGAAATGAAACTGGAATTGAGTTACCAGCCTTTTCTCATTCGGACAAGAAAGTGGCACCCCGCGTTATCGGGCCTTCCAGTCTCTACGATACAAATATTGCTCTGGGAATGATTGTGGTGCGACTGGGCCTTGAGTCCGCAGCTGGCTTTCCTGGAGTGTTTTCCGGTTCGATCAATTCTCCTGATGGATGGAGGCCTCCTTCCGGATTCGAAATAAGCCCTTCCGTGCAGGCCCAATACCAGCGGTCTCTAATCTCCAGCAGCCAGAAATTACTAAAGAACCCATTGCTCTTGAGAGTAGAAGCATTGCCATCCGGGGCCAGCATTAACCACTACAATAGCGAAGCGATAGCCGAGGCCTGCGAACTCATTAAGGGAGATGCGGAGAGCGTGGTGATGGGCTACAGTCAAAATGTGCTGTATCAGAAGCTTTTTCGTGAGGCAGTGTGGCGCGATATGCTTCTCATAAAGATTCTCCTCGACGACAGGGCACGCTTCGATCGGGACACAGAGGATTTCATCCGAGCTGTAAAAGCGGCGCCCGGCCGCCTGGACTACTACGATCACTTTCGTGACCTAACCGTATCTTCTTATCCATTCCGGCGGCATTATTTTCTGAATATGCCAGAAGAGGAGTTCCTTTCCACACCGGCTTTTAGCTTTGCGAAGCTCAAAGCTTTCTTGATGCGACGGAATTATGATGGATCTCTGTCATCGGTCATCGACTGCATCGAAGATATAATGATCATCTATGACAGGGATTTGTACGATCAATGGATGTCAGAACCAGGAAGTCGCCCATGAATCGTATAAAGAAGGCCTTTGTTGTAGGCATACCCTGGATCGGATTTGTCGGGTTTCTAATCGTCTTTCTCAGCATTGTCCATGGTGCCTATGCCACGTTTACAACCTATGGTACCTTTTCCGGCAACCTCAGTGGACCCAGTGAAATTGGCATATTTTTTGGGGGCTTGCTCTGCTTGCTCTGTGCACCGTTCCTCTTTTTTGCCTGCATTCCTGTATTTAAGGGAATAGAGAGGGGAGAGCTGCGCTACATTAGTGTCGGATGGCTTTATGGCGGCGCCATCGCTCTGGTAGTTGCCGTACTACCCGCACTGGCCGTGCTTTCTCAATTCGAAAGCCTGTCTGCCCTGCGAGATGAAGGCAGAATGATCACCTATGTGTACGCGCCGCTTTCTCTATTGTTCTTCGGCCTTTTCGCATTCTTATGGGGATTTCGAAAAAGGGGTCAGGGTGTGGGACTAGATCGCTTCTTCGGGACGCCCGGATTCCAAATTGCCCTCTATGTCTTTCTGGCTTTGTTGCTTTTTAGTCTGACCTACAATACCTGGCTTCAATACCTCCATTTATTTGTGGAGAGTGCCATGGTCCTGGCTCTGGGGGCTACCGCCTATTTCTATGAAGCCGGGCGCAATATTCGACTGCGGAAGACACAGCCTGCAAGCAGGACATTCGCATCTTTCTACGTTTTTGTCGGGTTAATCCTCTGCCTGTTTCAGGGCACAGTGCTCCATGGCATACAGGCAACAGAAAATGCGATCAGAACCAGCTATGACTTCATGGGAAGCATACATTACACCGTTGGCAAACCTTCACCTTTTGAAAGCGATAATTCAGAGCCGGGTTATCTCTTTCTTCTGGTAAGCTTTTTACCGGCTATGGCAATTATGGCCCCATTTCTGCATGCACCGATCCGCCTGAAGGATCGACTCCAGGATGCGTCCTGCACAGGTCTGGTGGTATTGATTCTGCAGGCCGGGGCCACTCCTGTATCTTATACAGGGAATCACATCCTGCTTCTCCTTGCACTCGCTCTCTTGACCTTTTTTGCAGTGGGCAGATGTCTGCCCCTGTACCTCCAACACGGTCTTCCAGCCGTATCCGGCCATCTGCGGGGCGGTGCCATATGGATGCTTCTGGTTCTGGCAACCGGAAGTCTGGTTGGCACTGAATTCTTCGGCATGGGATTCTGGAAGCTCTCTCACGGCCTGGGCTCCTACAGCCTGCAGCTTTGCGCTGTGCCCTTGCTTCTGGCTGCGCTCTGGAACTTTCGAAGGGGCCTTTTGCCGGGACCTCCCACTCTAATCTCTGCATTGACTTTTCTTCTGGGGTTTTTTCTGGCTCTGGGGGCCTGGTGGTTGAGCTACAGCCATCGCAGCTTCGTCGTGGAGAAGGACGGGTTGTTTTCACTCCATCCGGCCCAGGGGTCCGGTGAGGAGGAGCGAAAGAAGCTGAAGGACCGTTTGAGCAGGTACACTCATCCGGCGGCCCTGGAACGGGATGCCTACTTTAGCAGCTACAGCTTCAGCTTTGTAGATGGCCGGGTGCAGCGGCAAAGGGATGAGCTTATTTACCCGTCGGAGGCTGCCCCACAATGTGATATGAATTCCGGGTCTCCGCCGGGTTACCGATTCCAGTTTCCACCATCGGCTCACTTCTCCCATCGGGTCATTGCTGCCGGTACCATTATAGAGGCAGATTTTGACACTGGTGCCCTGATGGGCCTGGCGAAAAGTGCCGGCACACCAATCCTGACTCCCCGGTCGGATGATGATCCCATGAATTCACGGGTATCGATTCGTTTGTTCGATGCTCTGTTCTTTGGATTCAATTTTCGCAATGGGCGTTTGCAAGAGGCCCATTATATCCGGGACTCATGTGGCAAAGCCACCGTTTCGCTGGTAGAAAACCAGGTCTTCACTCCCGAAATCTATGATAAGCTCACCCGCCTGGAGGATCAAGAGTTTGTTCCCCGGCCAGGAATGCTGCATTTACACAAAGGAGTGAGCGGAAATCCGGTCGCAGCATTGTTGCGCGGACAGATCGTGCGGCCCATGTATAAGACAATAAATGAAAACAAGGAATGGTATTTCTACCGGGGCTGGGCCTCTGGAGAATCCCTGATGGATTACCAGGTATTGATGGAATCGATTCTTGATGCGAGAGAGGCCGGTCCAGGAAAGGCCTACGAGAATACAGAGATCCGCTCCTTCTTTAATGACCAGGCAGGATTTGACCATCTGCGAAAGGCCATTAGATCCGGCTTCTATGCCTGTCGTTCTGCGGATCCGTACTCTCGCAATGATGTATTCGTCAGTGCCAGCTACCTGCTAACAGATGCGGATGGGCTGCGTTTTGTATCTGCCGGAGGCGATGGCAGGATACTGGATCCGCGAATCACTTACCTCGATGCGAAAGACGATTATCTTTCTGACCTTCAATTGGAAATAGACACATCGGACGCAACGGAACTGAATCCGGTCCTGGGCGACGATCTCCGGAAATGGAGAGATGTCTCTGCAGCCGATTTTCCAGGGAACGTGCGTGCCCTTCTCCGGGTTTCCCTGCAACAGCAATGCGGGACAGCCGGGTCTGAGGAGACCATGTATGTTCCAACGGTAATCGTTGATATTCTGGACGTGCAGTACGAATCCGAGCTATTTGAAGATGTGGTTATCCACGGAAAAAACTTTCGTCTGTCCAGGATGGCTCTGACGGAAGGGACAGCCCGTTCGCGGTTCTGCCATGTTTTCGCAAACCGGCCAGCCAATGAAGAGGAAGCGATGCTGTGGGCTACGCAGACAGAAGGCATTCCGGATTCGAACCGGGCGTTGTGCATCAAGTGAGGGGTGCCTGTCCGTTGCGGCTATTCATCTAGAAGCAGGCCACAGTTGCAAGGAGCTGGCGGGCGAACTTTCGACAGAACTCAGGCCTCAGGAAAAGCGAGCGGAGTTTTTTCGAATGGTAATATAGAATGCCATCGTCCGATGGCGACGGATGGATCTGCAGCGGTGGCAAAACCAGAAGAGATGGGCTCCCCCGCTCCCAACGGATTTTCCGTTCAGGCAACGTTCAATCGTACAGTGCCTGAATCTGCTCTGCCATATCTCGCATTCGATCGCGCAAATCCGCGGGCTCCAATACCTGAATCGCCGTCCCAAAGCTCATTAGAATGGCCACGGCGCGGTCCGGTCCGTGCAGGTCCGCCTCGAGCTCAACCCACTGCTTTGTTCGACTGCGCTCGGTGATGTCCATGGCGGGCATATTCTTCAGATATTCCACTTGATCAACGCGAACATTGAGTTTCGTCCTGTAGGATGGGAATGCCTCTACGAACTCTTTCGCCGTTTCCTCCCAGTATCGGGCCAGATCAAACCCTTTTGGCATCTGTCCTCTATCTGCCAGCACTCGGACGTCTTTCATGCGCGATAGTCGATAGGTCCGATTGGAACGATTGCTACGCGCCACAAGATACCAGGCCTTCCCTTTGAGAACAAGACCCAGTGGTAAGACATATCTGTTTCGTGGCCCATTCTCCGTAGCGTAAGTGAAAGAAAGCTTTCTTTGCCCCAGCATTGCCTCTTGAATGGGTTCCAGTGCTTGAGGACGAACTGGGATGTGCCCCCATCCAGCAGGGTCGATATAAATCATTTTCTGCGCGGACCGAAGTTCATCCTTCAGGTTTGTGGGCATCGAAGCCAGGAGTTTCAGAATCGCCGAGTCGAAGTCCTGTTGCCGCCCCAGTTCACGAGCGATGAAGCCCGAGTAGCTCAACAGAAGCGACAGGGCCTCGGTCTCTTTCATGCCTGTCAGGTTAGTGCGATACCCCTCACTCAACTCCCAGCCACCCGCGGCGCCGCGTTCGGCGAAAACGGGCACCCCGGCGGCCGACAGGGCCTCCATGTCCCGATGGATTGTTCGCTCGCTGACCTCCAGTTTCTCCGCCAGTACTCTGCCGGAGGTCCGCCCGTGCGCCTGCAGGTGCATTAGGATTGCGATCAGTCGGTCAGCTCTCATGGATTGAATCGGGATGCTATGCCGCTACTCATGGCATGCTCGTCCCGTATTATTGCCATACTGCCTGGTGCGCAAAAAAAGAAAACCATATATGTCAGTAGTTGTCATATATGGTCGGCTATGGTGTTTGTTATGAAACAGAAGATAAACACCGATCCAGGCGAATTTCCCGCACCAACTCTAGTTGAGGTCAATGGTGTAGAGCTTGAAGTCTTTGAAGCTGGCCCAAAAACTGGAGGAAAGCCCGTGGTTCTATGCCATGGCTGGCCCGAACATGCCTTCTCCTGGCGCTATCAAGTGCCTGTCCTTGCCGCGGCAGGATATCATGTGATTGTCCCCAACCAGCGCGGCTATGGCAACTCAACAAGTCCGACAGAAATAACGGACTATGACATTGAGCATCTGTCGGGTGATCTCATAGGGCTTCTGGATCATTTCGGATACAAAGATGCCACCTTCGTAGGCCATGACTGGGGCGCGATGGTAGTCTGGTGGCTGAGTCTACTCCACCCGGGGCGCGTAAACGGTTTGGTAAACCTGAGTGTGCCCTACCAGGTGAGGGGAGATCGACCCTGGATTCAGTGGATGGAAGAAGTGTTCGGCGAGGACTATTATTTCGTCCACTTTAATCGACAGCCAGGCGTGGCTGACTCGGTACTGGACCAAAATGCTTCCCGTTTTCTGCGAAACCTGTTTCGCAAGAATTTGCCTGCGATGGCACCTCAGCCGGGTATGGCGATGATAAACCTGGCCAGAGCGGAATCGCCCCCGGGGGAGCCCCTTATGAACGACGCCGAACTTGCTGTCTTTGTCGCGGCCTTCGAATCATCAGGGTTTACAGGCAGCATCAATTATTACCGCAACCTGGATCGAAACTGGCAATTGTTGGCGAATGTGGACCCGATCGTCCAACAGCCGGCCCTCATGATTTATGGCGATCGGGATTTGATTCCCAGATTTGAAAGACTATCAGAGTTCGTGCCGAATGTAGAGGTGACGATTCTGGATTGTGGTCACTGGATACAGCAAGAAGCACCGGATGAAACGAATCAGATAATTCTGGGATGGCTGGAACGGCATTTTGCCGGGAAGGTCTAACGAGGTTTGACCGGGATAAGCTTTCGGTATTCTCTGTGGCCTGATCAGATGATAAAATTAATGGACATTAAAGGAAAAGGATGTATCTACTTCTTATGTCCAAAAGTCCCCGGAAGACTCTAGTAAAAATCGGAGCGGGATTCGTGATTCCCGTCGGTCTCGCTATGCTTGCGGTATTGCTTGGACCGGAGCCGGACGTGCCGGCCAACAGGTTGGATAGGGCTCGGCTCTACGATCGCGCAGGAAATTCTTTAAAAGCGGTGTTTGAGCTCCGTGACGGGCTTGAGGAAAACAAAAATGACATCCGTTACAACCGGGTCTTCATTGAGTTCTTGTACAACGTGCCGGAGTTTTCCAGTAGAGGGCATGAGATCCGTAAGTCGGATGAAGTTATTGCTGGTTACGAAAACAGCTGTAAGAATGGGGTCGGAATCGATTCGGTGAAAGGTTGCTACTTCCTGGGACTGGTGCTTCAGAAGGAAGGCGATTTTAGCGAGGCACGCGCCTATCTGAAGCGCTCAGTTGAAGCCAATCTTGAATTCGCCGCGGCGGACCTGGGCTACCTGTATGAACTCGAAGGAGATTACGGCGAGGCGGAGCGATACTTCCGGTTGGAGCTGCAGCGCAGAAACGAGGCTTCCAGAAAGTATGCGATACAGGGTTTGCTGAGAAACCTTGCGGCGACTCATTCCTGGGATGATTTTGCCCAAGTGGTGGAGGGCATGAATGACCGAGAGAGCGTCCCGAGTCGGCCTTTGCAGCGCTATTATCTTGCTACCGGTAATCTAGAGAAGTATATCAGTTCCATTGTTGCTGACTCCCTCCCTGGTCTGCGACCGGTGGCGCTTGTGGTTACTATACTACTGATCGGGGCCTGGCTCAGTGCACTGTTCTTCTGGCGCGGAACAAGCAGTTTGCCCATTGCTTCCGTAATACTCGCAGTGGGTTCGGGTCTGATCATGAGCGGCTTGTTCGAAGTCATTCGAAACTGGATTCATTTACTCCACGATACTACATATAGCAGTCGTTGGTGGATGAATGCCATCAACTCCTACATCATACTGGGTTTTGTGCCCGAGTGTTTGAAGCTTGGTTCTGTGATGTTAATAGCTCGTCGGTCATCTATGGAATGGAGACCGCTACATTGGATGTTGTACATGGCCGCCTGCGGATTGGGATATGCGGCCTTCCGGGTCTATCAAAGTGCTGCACCGGGCGAATACGGGGACATCCTGTTTTTCGCAACAGCTACTATTCCTTTGCATGTGTTTCTGGGCGGCGGTTTTGGACTGTTCATAGCCGAAGCGGAAAAGCGATCTCTTTCCACCGGTCGGGCAGCAGCGATTGTGCTGGCAATGGGTGCACTGGCGCACGGAACCGTTTATTTCCTCTTTTCTCTAAATACTCCGTTTGCCGGGGCATTCGTGATGATTCTTGCAATGTACAGCTTCATTACATTCCTTCGGGCTCGGCCGCAGGCACAACTGCATAGCCAGGCTTTGCCAGACAGGGACACCACTCTCTCTATGGATATCACCCGGGTGCCATTTCTGATATTCGGTCTGGTCGTGGCGTTTCTTCTTCTCTACACTGGTTTCGAATTGCCGCGGGATGGATTCTGGCATACCGCACTCATGATCGTGGCAGTGAGTGCCGGAAATTGTACAATGATATTCGTATCCTCTTTACATGTCTGGCCAGAAGAATGGGAGAAAGACTGGTACAAAGGATTTTTCGGTGGCTCTGGTAACCAACAAGAAGCGAAAAACTCCGCAAAGGAAGAGAGCGCTTTCCGAGAATCCGATGGATCGAACTACCACAGGGTGGACGAGACCATTGCAGATATGCGGCAGCCACCCTCCTTCAGCGAACCTACGGGGAAGGGGATTTCCAGGGCTCCTTCCTTTGAGTGGGCCATTGCAAGAATGGTTCTGACGCAGTTAGTGGTCTGGGGATTGATGCTATTGATCTACTGGTTCGTCGGAGACTTCATTGAGCGAGTATCTCCCATTAAACCAATCACTCTGGCCGTCATCGGCGCCGCACTGTTTCTGGGGCCGGCTATTCGAAACCTGGTGGCCTTGCAAAAGGCTTTGAAACGGGCGGAGCTGGATAAGGAAGGCCTGCATGCAGTGACGATGTATTCTGGCACCGTATTCATACCTTACGACAAAATACTGGAAGTATGGACTGCTCCAGAAATAGTGGACACCCGATTTGGGTAACCTCTGA
>CEWJ01067851.1_pt1 | contig 388220 bp, 350 predicted proteins | sample 350291 | NCBI WGS metagenome assembly CEWJ01 (sample SAMEA2622923, study PRJEB7988) | marine metagenome | isolation source: saline water (ENVO:00002010), including | reverse complement strand
GAAAGCAGCCGAAAGCAGCCGAAAGCAGCCGAAAGCAGCCGAAAGCATCAGAGGCCCGACAGCTGCTCACAGCTTGAAGAATTGAGTCTCTTTTATCAATCCATCCGCTTCTTGCGAAAGCTCTTCCGAGATGTCCCGAAGGTTTTGAGATACAGCGGTGATGGACTCGGTTCGCTTTGTTATTTGATCCAGGTTTTTGCTCATCTCCTGGAAGGCCTGGGTCTGCTCCGACGTGGCTTCTTCTACGAAGCTCGAGTTTCGCAGGACGGACTGAAAGGCATCGCTCAGCTGGTCGCCGGCCTTTCGCTGGGATGCCGCCTGCTCCCCCAGTTTGCGAAACAGCGAGAATTTGGACGAAATCTCATCGATGTACTGAATCATTGTATGCGAAGCGTCGCTGACCTGCTTGAGGCCGCTGCGAATGGTTTCCGATGATCCGGCGCTTAACTCCTGAATATTATCCAGATATTGCCTGGTCCTATCGGCCAGACGCGATATTTCACTGGCCACCACGGCGAATCCACGGCCATATTCGCCGGCCCGGGCTGCCTCGATACTGGCATTCAGAGCCAGAAGCCCTACCTGATCGGCAATCTCAGCAATACTGTCCCCGGCTTCGATGATATTACCGGTGGCCTTCTCTACATCCTGCATGGATTGGATGGATCGTGCCATCATCTGCTGACCTTCTTTGGCCTTGCCCTGGGTTCCCTCCACTTCCTGCGAAACGAGCTCCGTTTCCTGAACAGTGGCTTCCAACTCGCGGTGCAGCGTTTCGAGAATCTTTTCTACCTCTTTTGCAGAGGTGCTTTGTTCCCGGGCATTTCCTGCAATAGATTCGGCCACGCTTCCGGTTTCTTCAATAGAAGCGGAGATCTCCTGAACGGCGGCGGCGTTTTCCTGGGATTCCCGCGACAGAGTTTCCCCGGATTGAGTCAGTGTTTCCGATCGACGGTCCAAATCCTTTGCTGTAATCGTTAGCGACGTGGCGGTGGTATGCAGAGTACGAGCCAGCCGGCTTATGGACTGTGCCATCTCTCCGAGTTCATCCGAGCCTACGGTGGGAATCGAACCACGAAGATCGCCGGTACTCAGAGTTTCCAGAGAACCGATGACGGCGCGTACATTGTTTCCCATGCTACTGGCATAACTACCGGCTGTAGCCGCGCCGCAGATCAGAAGTATCAATGACAAAACGCCCACGTGGAGTTCAGGATTCTCGCTGTTTAGCTGTCCGGTGGAAAATGCGAAAGCGATGGAGCCCAGAATCATCAAGAAAGCCAGGCCGATGCTTACCTGCGTGAGTTGAGTTCGCCACCAGATAGGGAAGCGAACAATCTGCTTTCTTTCCAGCGGGATGGAAGCCAGTTCAGGTCGCGCCAGGTAGCTGGCAAAATACTTCTCGGCAAAGAAGTAGTACAAACAAGCCGAGATCGGAAAACAGGCCAGAAATACTACGGCCACGGAAAACCAGATCCAGGGCCGAAAGCCTGTCATAAGGGTCAGAACTGCAGCAACGGTGATAACTCCAATCAACCAGCGCAGCGAAATATTCAAAGCTTCTTTAGAAGGGGCCCGGAGTAGCAAAAGCTTGAGACTCTTGCGCGATTCTTCATTCAGGGAGTTGGCCTTCAGGGCTGTTGAAAGCGGACGCACTAAATGGAAATAGCGGGCGATATTTCCCAGAACCAGGGTGGCAACCACGGCGGCGGGCAATGCGGCCGCAAGGAATGCCTTCAGTTCTTCATCGCTAAAGCCCGCAAAGAAAAACAGAAAGTACGCCGCCAGGGTTACCGGCAGCGAATAAACGATTAAATCCAGTCGAATGATTAGCTGTAGTTGCATAAAGAGAATCGTGAAGACAGGACTCTTCCAGACCGGTACCGAAAGAACCTGTCAATAGATTATCGGCAAGGTAGCAAAATGCATTCAGGGAATGGATCCGCTGCTTGCCACACCGCAGCTCAGAACTTCTCATAGATTAGATTCGGCTCCACGGAAATCACGGATTCCGACGAACTCAATGCCCGCTTTACGGAATCTGGGCCGGGATCCGGCTCAAACGTCAACTTGTAGAACCGGGATTGGGCCGAGATCAGTCGGATCGACTTGAGGCCCAATCCAGAAAGCCTTTCTCGGAAAAAAGCTTCTACCTGGTCTGGCGGCATGGCTTTGATTTGCACAATATATTCGCCGGGCACTCTGCGGGGCGGCATTTGCTTATCTCCAGGGCCGTTCGCAGGAATGGGCGCCGAGGGGGATGCCCCTCCACAACAAGGTAGAAGAAGCATCCCGACAAGGAAAAACCGGATGACTCTCATTGGAGAGTAGCCGTCACTCCGGTGACTTGATCCAGATCCCGCATGGAGTTGTCCGCATTGATAGATACTCCATATTTGGTGGTGGAAGAAATGTCCGTACTGGATTCTCCCCCATCAATGATTTTCTGAATCGTATCGGCGGCGCTATAGTCCGGATTGTAGGCCCGTAGCAAGGCAGCCAGACCGGCCACATGCGGCGCAGCCATGGAAGTACCATCCAGGTAGGAGTACGCCGTGTTGCTCGGCGCCCAGGTGGTAAGAGTTATGTCCGTTACGAAGGCCCCGGGATGATTCGAGTAGGAATCGCTATAAACCTGATAGCCCACGGTGCAATTTGTGCTGCCAACACAATCTTCCAGGTAGTGGCTGGAGGAAGCCAGAAACGGAGTGTCCTCATCCTCACAAAAATGGGTTGTGTACTGACCTCGATTGTAGTCGGGAAGCTGAAGGAAGGTGCCTCCAGAAATGGGATCGCCCATTGAGTCCGAGTAAGCTGCCCGGGTGTAATCCCAGCAGTAAGGGGCGGTGAATCTGTCTTCGCCGTAGGCAAACACGGTATGAAACAGACTAACGTGGGTTGCGCTGGAACTGATACTGAAATTTCTGTAGGTTCGCCGATCGGTGCTAGAGGGCATAGTAGTCACGGTGGACCCATCATCGAAAACCACTTCGTACAGCGTACAATCCGGCACTGTGAGCATCTCCTGCGACTCTGCTCCGTCCCCACAGGTGCTGGACAACCAGTTGGCGGCGGCGCCGGTTCCGGCTGTGAGCCAGCTGGTATAGGCGCCACTTCCAGAAAGGACCGTTTCGTTGCCGTAGGCGCTCATGATATTTGTGCCTGGCGCTCCCAGATCCACAGACCTGGAAGATTGGCTCGATGTATCGTAGTTGGAGAAGCTTGCTCGCTCAAAGTCCTGATCCAGGGCAGCCACACATAGTATATTGCTATTTGTGAGCTCGCAAGGATAGATGTTGTTGGAGGCCAGGTCAAGATTGGAGTTTCCTGCCGCAATAATCACCACCACGTCATTGGACTCTGCGTAATCAATGGCATCCTCCATCAAGGAACTGGTGGATCCTCCGCCCAGGCTCAGATTGATTACTTTGGCGCCATTCCTGACAGCAAATTGAATCCCCTGGGCAATATCGTCCAGAGCAGCCCCTTCGTGGCCTATAACGCGCACTGCCATGATATCCGCCGTCTGGCAAACCCCGGAAATCCCCTTGTTATTGTTTCCTACGGCGCCGATGGTTGCCGCTACATGGGAGCCATGCCCCTCTTCATCCGTGGGATCGTTGTCATCGTCCACATAGTCCCAGCCATGATTCGGGCATCCTCCGGAAACAGTCGTTCCGTTCTCATCCACACAGCCTGTGCCATCCCACATATTCGCCGAAAGATCCTCATGGGAATAGTTTACCCCGGTGTCGATGACCGCCACTGTGGTTGCGCTACAATCGCTGGTTACATCCCAGGCATTGAGTATATCAATGTCCTTTCCGGATGTTCCGGGGTTATTGGTTGTGTAAGAGGGACTGCTCAAGAACTGCCCTGTGTTTTCCAACCCCCATAGCTTGCCCCAGTGGGTATCGTTGGGCGCCGGCGCAAACTTCTGATACAGATAATTTGGCTCGGCATATTCTACCATGGGATCTTTCCGAAGACGTTCCACAGCTTCTTCCACTGTTTCTCCGGTCAGAATTCGGGCTTTGACTGCCTTTAGCCGAGAGATCTGCAATGAAGATTGTAGCCCCAGACCGTTGGTACGGGCCACTTGCGCATTGTCAGTCAATCCGGGCTTGTATTTTACGATGACCTCGCCCGGAACATACCTTTGCTGAGACTTTGCCTGCTCCAACGAGGAGTAACGCTTCAGGGAGTCTGGATCCACCGGACGGTTATCCCGCGCCGGTTGCGGCCTGGCCACCAGGGTTGTAGCGAACAAACTGGCAAGAGTCAGGCCAAGGACAGCCCCCAACTGCCGTTGCTTAAATATCTTCTTCTGTTTTTTACTAATCATAATATCACCTCTTATTGTGGTACCGCCACGGATTGCTGCGCGGAAGGAGGTCCGCCATCAGGAGTGAAACCTGCAAATGCATAGACCTTTATGTACCAGGTACCATGGTAATTCACCGAAATGACCTTCGAAGTCGGCGTATCCCCGGCGCCGGGCCAGGAAACCAGCTCGCAGAATATGGAAGAACCATCCACATCGGCCGGATCGAATCCTGACGTTTGGCTGTAGCAGACTGCATATCCGCCACCGGTATCGCTTACGCCTTTTTCTATGGATTGGTCCCACTCAACCAGGATGTCCCGGCCGGAATGTCCGGTTCCGCTCAGATTTAAAGAAACCGAGGAAGCCGAGCCGTCGTCTCCGTCATCGCTTTCGATGGTAAGATTTGCGGACTTCGCGCCAACGGTATCGGGTTCAAATGTAACGTTTACCGTGATCGATCCTCCGGGAGCGATTGTCGTACCGGGCAGAGCCGTGCGAACGAACTGCGATGAATCGCTACCGCCAACCGATACGCTTAAACCGGTAAGGGTTTCGGTGCCGATGTTTCGTATGATTACACCTTTCGAGGTACTGACATCGCCTGGCCACACTGTGCCAAATGTGGGAATAGAACCGCCGCTTGTGTAATCGGTACTATTGTGCTCTATTTGGATCATGGGCTGCGGTTCCGGTGTTGAGGTTCCCACCAGATCGATTTCGTATGCCGGATGATCGGGATCATTGGTTTCCAGAGTAAGGGTGGCCGATTTCGAACCGTCGACAGTAGGCTGAAAGGTTACAGTGAAATCCCGAGAGTCCCCCGGTGTAAGGTTAGCATTCGACGGCTGGCCAACGGAAAACTCGGTATGATTCGTCCCCGCCTTGGATATTGCGGGACTGTTGGTGAAAGTCAGATTCTGGCTTCCGGTGTTTGAAATCGTAAACGTTCGGGCTGCGCCGCTATCGTTCTCCTGCACACTGCCCATATTGATCTCGGAATTGTGCTCATATTGAGTGGAGCCTTCAGTAATTGCCATTCTGGGCGCGCTGCCGGAGCCAGTGCCCTCCAGGCTCAGACCGTATTTGGGCGTTCCGTCATCGTTGCTGGCTATTTCCAGCTCTGCCTCTCGGGCGCCATCAGCTCCCGGTACAAATGTGATGGTAAAGGTTACATTACCACCTCCGGGAATCGTGTTCTGAGCCGGTTGCGAGATTGTAAAATCGGAATTGTTCGTTCCGGAAACCTCCACTGCCGGGCTACCGGTCAATTGAAGAGACTCGTCTCCGTCGTTATGAATGGTTATGGAGTAGGTTTTCCCCGTACTGGCGTTGGTTATCTCTGAACCAAAATTTAGCGTGGTTCCGCTACCGTAATCACTCCCTTCGTAGGTCAGCCGCATGGACGGCGCCTCTCGAACGGGCGGTTCGCCGCCCAGAGCTAGAAATGCGAGGGCATTGTTTCCCCCACCTCCAGAAGGACAGTGCAGTGAAAAAAAGGCCACTGCGATTACGGAAAGCCGTGTTCCGTATTTGCGTATCATTGATCATCTCCCAATATTTATATTTTTCCTCAGGAATCCTGACGGGAGGTAATGCAAAGGCCTTAGCTCCCGCTCTATATGTTTCTAGGTATACACCTTTTGGGGGTATAAACAGGGCGCCGTTCATTTTTTTGTTCATTTTTTCGTATAATCGTATATTTTTAAGATACTCTGATTTGCTTATAGGAGTTTGGGTCAATAATAGGTACAGAGAATGCGTGGCTTCACTCCTATATCGAGGCATCCGGGGAGCAGAGCTTCCGATCCCGTACACGGGGGGATCTACGGGCTGATCCAGCCGTGGAAGGGGAAATGCGAGACGAAAAGGGAATCTAAAAAGTTGGGAGGCCGACCTCACAGGCATTTTGAATCGGCCAGCGAACCACGGAGGCCCTGGCTGCTAGAAACTGCCATGGCCGCTGAGAGTGCCGTTAAACGTCAGTTACAAAAAAAGGCCCGGATTCCCGGGCCTTCTGATTGAGCACGCCGCCAGAAGCGACGTGGCGCTAGTTGATTCCAATCAGGAATTGCTTCTCTGAACGCGACGGTAGGCGTTCAGGAATCCGGCCAGCGGATATACCTGACGGGTTTGAATCCACACCTTACCGTTGCCCGAGAATCGACAGACCAGACCTTCACCGGACAGAAACAGGGATTTGTACCCGCCCACCTTGGTGATGTTGTAGTCCAGACCCTCGGTAAAAGCTACGATGCAGCCTGTGTCCACCACGTACTGATCTTTGACGTCGATCTCAATGATAGCTCCGTAGGAGTTGAACCATAGATCGCCGGTGCCCACGCACTTGATCAGAAACAGGGATTCACCAGAAAAGAAACCCTTGGCCAGGCCCTGCCATTTGGTCTGCACTTCTACGCCCATGGTCGATGCCACAAAGGCCGAGTTCTGCAGATACATGGTTTCGTTGTTCAAGCGAACGTGAAACAGATCCCCGGGAGGGCCGGGAGAAACCGATACCGTACCGTTGCCGCCTTCGGCGGTGAATTCGTTGATAAACAGAGATTCTCCGGTGAGGAATCGAGAGAATCCACCCCTGAACTTTGTTTTCATCTTGATGTTGGTGTCCATCGCTGCCATGGCGCTGGCTTCCACTTTCAGGGTCTCCCCTGCAGGAACCTCGATTACGGCCATGGAGAAGTCCGGACGACCTTCCATTTTAAAATTCCAGCTTTGTCCTTCCATATATTACTCCTTGCGCTTGCTTGCTCAGCCTCTTCGTGGCCGCAGATGCGGGGTCATGGCCGATCCGAAAGCGGATGGGTTATGGGACTGACAATAGAGCTTTCCTTTGCCAGAGAATCGACAAACCAGGCCTTCGCCGCCCAGAAAGGAACTGATCCAGCTCTTTCCGGCTTTGGAGATCTTGAAGCTCAGAGTCTCCTGAAAGGCCACAATATGCCCTGTATCTACGATGAAGTCCCCGTCCACATCCACGGAATAGATGGTTCCGAAGGAGTTCATTAGAAGCTTTCCGGACCCTTTCATGCTGATCCAGAACAGGCTTTCGCCGGAAAACATGGACTGAAAACCCTGCCAGTTCATATCCATATCAATGGAAGGCTCGGCAGCGAGAAAGGACCCTCCCTGAACAATCAAAGTTTCCTGATTCAATGTCACTTCTTCGATATCGCCGGAAAGTGTCGGAGCCACCCATACGTGGCCGCCGTTGGCGCCGGCTGTGTAGTGGTTCAGAAAAAGGGATTCGCCAGTAAGCAGTCGCTTGAGCGATTTTAGTATACTTCCCTTTCCTTTCTTATGAGTGGTGGTTTCGATTTGCATGTCGCCGCTCATGGCGATCATAGCTCCACCCTCTGCAGTAAACGATTCCCCTGGAGCAAGATCAACGCGGGCGGCCGAATTTCCAGGTCTGTAGTGTATTTCTGTATTCATATTACGTTCTACTCCTGTTCATCAGCCCCAGAAGAATGGATTAATCCATCCGGCCATGCCGCTCAGACTTCGGGTTTGAAGCACCACTCGGCCTTTTCCTTCGAGGCGGGTCACCAGTCCTTCTCCGCCAAAAAAGCTGGAGAAGATTCCGCCGGCCAATTGCATCTTGAGCTTGATGCCGGGATCGTACGCAACCAGATGCGAAGTATCTACGATATACTCGCCATCCAGCTCTTTGTCCACGAATGCACCGTAAGCGCCGTAGTAGAGCTTGCCGGTGCCGCTGACTTCCAGCTTGAACAGTCCTTCGCGACCGATAAAGGATGCGAAACCTGCCCACGCCAATCCCAGTTTTAATCCCGGGGTAGAGGCAATGTAGGCGCCAGGCTGCAGACAGAACGTTTCATTGTTCAATTCGATCTCTCGTATATCGCCGGGAGTGGCCTGCACGAGCGAGCATCTGGCTGGCTTGTCTGAGTTATTTGTGAACTCGTTCACAAAAAAGGACTCTCCCCCGAGAAACTTCTTGAGGGGAGCACGGAAAAATCCACCGTTAAGCTTGGCTTTCATATCCAGGTCCGCTTCCATGGAGGCCATGGCTCCGGACTCTGCGATAATGGTTTCGCCTGGCTCTAACTCTACGTGGATGGACGCGAATGCGGGAGCACCAGTGATTTCACTTTTCATAGGCTATTCTGGGAGGCTGATCCTCCGCTGAATTTTCTGAATGTCCAGCGGAATTTTTTGAAATTCTCGATCCGGGGGTAATTCGTTGATTTTTTCCTGGATAAAATCGATTCTTTCTTCGGTGGCCGGATGGGTTCCCATGATGGCCATGGCGCTTTGCTCGGTTTCCGACATCTGCTCCTCCTGGATCTCTTTGATGCGTCGAAAAAAGCTTAGCATCCCCCGGGGATCGATGTTTGCGTCCACAAGAAGCTTGAAGCCGGTTTCGTCGGCCTGCCGCTCAAAATCCCGGCTAAACTTTTGAGAAAGCAGAAAACCGCCCTGATCAGCCAGAGCCGCTATCAGCCCCTGAGTATCGCCAAACATAGCGCCCACCAGAACATACAGACCTATGCGACGGACCAATAGCTGGGTGCCGTGGCGATGAATCACATGGGCCATTTCGTGGGCCAGAACGCCGGCCACTTCTTCGGCCGAATCCGCTTTTTCGATCAACGCCGAGTGGATAAAGATTGAACCCCCAGGAATGGCAAAGGCGTTCACATCCTGATGATACACTACCTGGAACTTGAAAGGAAACGGCGACTCCGCTACTTCCAGCAGTGGCCGGGTAATGGTTTTGATACCTTCGTTTACCACCGGGTCCTTCACCACGGACATGGTACTCATCAGATTCTTTTCCACCAGTTCGCCTAGCTTAACTTCCGCTTCCGGAGGTATCTGATCGATGGCCGCTTCGAAAACCCAGCCGCGACCCAGCCAGGCGCCTACAATGAGCGCCACACTTACCGCTGCCAGAGTCCAGTAACCGGTCTTGACCCTGCGATGCCCGCCAACGATTTTCTTGATCGCCGGCAGCAACTCCGGCTTTTGCAGGGCGCTTTCTTTTAGTATGTTGCGATCAGTAGTATAGAACGAAATACCGGCCCGGGAGGGACTCTTGAAATAAATCAATCGATTCTGATTTCCCCCCGCGGTAATCTCCAGCTGCTGCACCGGCAACCGAATGGAATTCTCCCCGTCGTTGGGCTTGAATTCCACGCTTCCTTCGAATACGTGGAGGGTGCCGGCTTTTCGGCTTCCGTCTTCTATGAAAGCCGCTCCTTCATACGAGTTTGATGTTTGCCCGCTACGGGCCGTCAGATCTTCCATATATTCCTGGATAATACATGGATTGCGCTGACAGCCAAGCAAAATTACTCTGACTGGATGAAATCATTTATTATCTACGGCGCCAGCGGATACACCGGCGAGCTAATTGCGGAAAAGTGCAAGGAGCTGGACTACCCGGCCATTCTGGCCGGCCGAAATCCAGACAGGATTCGACCTCTGGCGGAGAAGCTGGATCTACCCTTTCGTGTATTTGATCTCGATGACTCGAGCAAAATTCAGTCCTCCATAAAGGATTGCTTCGCCGTTCTTCATTGCGCCGGACCGTTCGTGCACACGGCCGAGCCCATGGCCCGGGCCTGCATCGCCGCTGGCGTTCACTACATGGACATCACTGGCGAGATCCCGGTTTTCCAGACGATCCACAGTCTGGATGGAGAGGCGAAAAAAGCCGGCGTTGCGTTGATGCCGGGCACCGGATTCGACGTGGTGCCCACCGACTGCGCCGCAAATATGGTTACCGCAAGATGTAAGAATGCCACGGATCTCGACATTGCCTTTTTCTCTCTTGGTCAGATGTCGCGGGGAACCATGAAAAGCGCGCTATTGCAAATGCCGAACGGAAACAGAATACGGCGAAACGGCAAAGTTGAAAGCGGAGCGCTACTCAAGTTAAAGAAAACAGTGCGATTGGCCGGCAAGGATCGCACCGGGTTCAGCATCCCCTGGGGCGATGTATTCACCGCTGGTATATCCACGGGGATTGGAAACGTCACAGTGTATTCTATGGTTCCAGGGCTGCCAGTGTTCATGGCGCCGCTGATTCGCCCGTTCACCGGCTTATTAAAAAATGCCGGAGTGCAATCTTTTCTGCGCAATCGCATCGATTCGGGAAGCGCCGGACCGGACGAAAAGACCAGAAATTCCGATCGCAGCTACGTTTATGCGCGCGCCTGGAATAGCGCAAACGAAAGCGAATTCGCCGAGGTGGAAATAGAAACCATGGAGGGCTATCGATTCACCGTCGAGTCTTCCATCAAGGTGTTGGAGAAGCTGGAAAAGGCGAAGGGACTGTCCGGTTTTCTTACTCCATCCATGGCCTTTGGCTCGGATCTCGTCCTGGAGTTGCCAGATACAAAGATTTTGAGGCAGCTACCGAATTAGCCCTTGCGAAGCCAGGGATACAGGGGATGGGCGGCGACAGGCCTGAATGGTCCGAAAGGTCGGAAAGGACCCGCCGGCAACCCGAAGGAGTTGGAACCCGTTGGTGGACGATTCCGGAAATTGTCGCACCCTTAAGATATACTGTCCGTAAAAAGAAGGCTTGCCGACTCCGCCTCAGAGGGCGGCCGCCCCGGAAACCAGGATGCCCAGGCGCCATTCCAACTCCGGTGGCGCCATTGCCGAATGCCATGAGCGAGATCCTGCGAAGCCGGAGAATGCGTAATGAAAACTCAGTATTATACAGCATCTACTCTTGATGGATTCATCGCTACAGAAGATCATAGTCTGGAATGGCTGTTTCCGCTAGGAGACATTGCAGAGACCGGCTATGCTGATTTCTTCGCCGAAGTCGGCGCCCTGGCCATGGGTTCGTCCACGTTTCAATGGATGATGGACCATCATCTGCGCCCGGGTAGTCCGGACGAGCAGCCCTGGCCCTACGAAAAGCCGGTCTGGCTATTCAGTTCCCGACATCTGGAGTTACCGCCCGGGGCAGACATTCGGCTGGTCCGTGGGGATGTGCGTCCGGTTCATGCAGAAATGGCGGAAGCGGCTGCCGGCCAAAACCTGTGGGTGGTGGGCGGCGGCGATCTGGCCGGGCAATTCTACGATGCTGGTCTGCTGGACGAATTGATTATTCAGGTCGGTTCCACGACGCTGGGAAAAGGCATGCCCCTCTTTCCGCGGATTACGCCACCCGGCCGCCTAAAGCTAGTGTCTGCCACACAGATGGGACCCGGCTTCGCGGAACTTCGGTACTCCGTCGAATACTGACGGGCTTTGCCAAAGACTTTTGAATAGAGAATTGGCACTCTCTTAGGCGGATGCGACGGTACCGGACTACATGACGGGAATGGCAGAGGCGGTATTGCCATGCCGGCCGATTCCCCGTCGAATAGCGCAGAGACCATGGATACGGGGGCCCGCTCAAAACAACGTAGCCGAAAGATCCACCTTTCGCACGGGAACAGCCACCTTGATTCCGACTCGCCGCAAGGCTCCGTGCATTGCGATTAAGCCTTCATGCTTTGCGTCAAAGTAGCCCTGCTGACCGGGATAGTCGATCCAGTAGCGCGCAATCGCCTTCATACCGTATTCGCCGGCTTCATCCAGAAGCACGCTGAATTCTGTCTCGGGCTTTCGCAGCTGTAATGTCTCCAGCGCTGCCTTCATCACCGAAGTGGCCTTTTGCAGATCGCATTCGAAAGGGAGCATCACCGGCAAATCAATGCGACGAATACCGGTTCGACTGAAGTTCTTGAGCGGCTGGCGGTATACTTCGCCATTGGGGATCACCACAACCTGACCCTGCGGAGTCCGCAGATCTGCTGCGCCCAGACCTATCCTGGTTATCGACCCAAAATGCCCGCGAATCTCCACGATATCGCCTACAACGAAGGGCTTTTGAAAGGCGAGAATGATTCCGCTAAGATAATTGGAAGCGACGTCCCGAAAGGCAAAGCCCAGAGCCAGACCAAGAATGCCAGCCCCGGCCAGTAGGCTGGACACCGCTCGGTCCAGCTTGAGAACGCCCAGGGCCACGAACAGCCCAATACCCATCACGGTAATCTGTGCGATACCGCCCAGGATATGCACCATATTCGCATTGCGCGAGAAGCGGTCCAGAACGCGTTGAGTGGCCCTCCGGGCCAGTTTGGCCAGGATAAAGAAAATGATAATTACGACTATGGCTGCAATAGCATTGGGCAGGCTGATTACCAGGGCATCCAGCCAGCCCATTAATTTCTGCTCCAGAAGAGTATAGATTCGCTGCAAACTCATTGAGTTCATATTAGGGCAATCAAATCAGAAGTCCAGGGGTTTTGTGCAACGCGGTCAGCATGTTTGCGGCATTATAATGTTGCACCCCATGCAATTGAATCTTCCAGGTCATCCGACAGGGGCCTTAAAAATACTCTCGGTCTTCTGGAATGACTTCGATTAGCCTGTCTGCGCCGAAATTGCGGGCCAATATAGTCAAAATGAATGCGGCGGCAATGGCCTCGCCTGTGGCCTCATGGCCTCTACCCTTCTTCGCGAATGAGTTGCACCGGCGATGTGTGAAAGACTTCTCGGCTAATCCATAGTCCGATCAGAATATTCAGGGCTACTGTTCCGCCAAACAGAAGCGATAAAGCGCCGTAGGGCACCGCCGCATCGCTTTCGAAGAAGTAGGAGAGCACCGGACGACTGACAACTTCGGCCAGAAGCCAGCCCACAACGCATCCCAGAAAGCTAAGAATTCCATATTCGTAAGTTAGAATCTTGCGAATGTCTTTTGCATGAGCGCCCAGTACTTTGAGCAGCATGCTCTCCTTGAGTCGCTGAAAACGTCCGGCCGCAACCGCGCCCACAAGGATTACGATTCCATTGATCAGCGTCAGATACGATAAGAACTGAATCACCCCGCTCACCCGCTGCATGATGTAGCTGGCATTTCGCACGGCCTCGGAGATATCGATTATTGTTAGATTGGGGAATCGCTCGACCATGCCCTTCTGGAACTCTACAATGTCCGACTCCAGGCGAAAGCTGGCAATGGTCATGCCGGGCGCGTTTTCGAGCATACCCGGCGAAAATACGAAATATGAATTCGGTTTGATGGCCTGCCATTCCACTTCCCGTAAACTGGTTACGGCGGCGTCTAAGGGAAGGCCCTGGATATCCATGGTAATGGTATCGCCCACTTCAATACCCAGCCTTTCCGCCAGATCTTCATCTATGGACACTTGCTGATCGGACGGTACCCCTTCCCAGAATTCCCCTTCGGTCACTTCCTCCGAAGAGATGGTTCGATCGCGATAGGTGACCCGGTATTCCCGGGTCAACAGGCGGTCTTCCCAGCTACGATTCACGGAATCCGGATCCACCGCTGACTTATCCAGGCGATTACCATTTATAGCCTGGAGCCTGGCCGGAATCATGGGCGCCATGGAGATATCGTTGGCGCCCCGGCTTTCAATGAATTCTTTGAAATCGCTTACCTGCTCCTTTTGAAGATCGATCACAAAGACATTGGGTAAGTCTTCGCGAGTTTCGACGTTAATCTCTTCCTGAATGGAATTTTCCAGGATGTAGACCGCGCTAAGGAGAAGGATGCCCAGGCCAATACTGGTAAGCACACTGGCTGTCTGGTTTCCCGGTCTATACAGACTGGCAATACCATAGGAGGCGTGGATGGAACGAGCCGGAATAAACCTCGCCAGCCGCATAACACCCATGGCAAACAGATAAAGAAGGGCAATACATCCAGCTATCGCGGCGGCGAAACCGGCGGAGGCGCCGGCGGAATCGGTTTGCCAGTACACCACGGCCACCATGGATACCAGGGATAGGGCCGCCACCCCGAGAACTACTATGATGCGACTGCGTTCGGAGCCTTCTTCCACGCTTTTTCGAATCACCCGCAAGGGAGAAACGTTGCGCATGCGAAAAACCGGGATCAGAACAAACAAAGCGCAGGCCACGGTTCCTACCAGCACAGATTGGAAGAGTGTTAACCAGGAAAACTCAAGATGGATTTGTACGGGCAGAAGATCGCTACCCAGCGCCGACTTGAGCCATTCGAAAGCCAGCGGAGGCAAAAGGCTACCAGGAATGGCGCCCATCAAAGAACCCAGGATTCCCGGGATCATGGAAAGGAAAAAGTAGATGGCAAATACCTGCGCGGGGGTCGCTCCCAGGCTCCGCAGAATGGCGCCGTGTTGGATTCTATCTTTGAGAAAGACACTTATCCCCGAACCTATGCCCAACCCGCCCAGGATCAACGTCACGATGCCAACAATGCTCAAAAAGTCCGCCACAATGCGAAGAAAGCGGCGCAAACTGTCCGCCCCTTCTTTTGAAGTACTCACTTCCAGGTTTTCCTCGCGCAAGGCGGCGGAAAAGTATTCAGCCTTCACTTCTTCGGCAGACAGGGTTTCGGGCAGCTTGAACAGTTCGTGGTATCGCACCCTACTCCCACGCTGCAGCAGATTGGTGGCAACGGCGAAGTCCGCGCCAATGTACAGGGTCTTTGCATAACCGAATCCTGAAGCCACCGTGCCGGGTTCGGGCACAAAAACGCCCAGCATTCTGAATTCCTGATCGCCTAACTTTAACTTTTGTCCAGGCTTGAGCTCCATACTGCGAGCAAGATCCGGGTCCAGGATGGCGCCGGGCAAATTGTCCGGACCCGTTTTCTGGAGGCTGGACCAGACGTCGGCCGGTTCAGTGCGTACTCTTCCATAGAAAGGGAACCCGGAGCCAACGGCGCGAATCCTGGCAAGAGCCGTGGACTGAACTTCATCGTCCGGCCCGCGTTTCTGGGCCATGGTATTGAATTCGATTAATCGGGCCGAGTCGGATCCGTTGTCCAGAAGCCCCTGCCGGATTTCCGTGGCTTTAGGGCCATCCAGATCCCTGGTGGACTCCAGAATTAAATCCGCGCCCACCAATCGGCGAGTCTGGGATTCGATGCTCTGTTCCACTCCGTTGACAGTGGTCTGGATGAGCGCGATAGCCGCGGTGCCCAGCGCTATTGATAGAAAGCAAAAGGCCAGCTTACCCCGAGAGTTTCGAGTTTCTTTCCAGGCCAGCTCCAATCCATAAGAAAGCTTCATTTCGCAGCCTTCTTCTTGCCGCTTCGAGCGGGCCTCTGACCGCCGCCTTTTCCGGTGGCGGCCTTTCGAGTACTGGATCGGGTGGCGTTACCCTTCTTTGGCGCGGGTTTACTCTTCGCCCGGGGACTGGCGGTGGCCGCTACCTTCTTTTTTGCCCCCGTTCGGGAGGCTTTGCGATGAGTAACGATTTGTTCGACTTTGCCGTCGCGCAGGCGAATCTCGCGGTCAGCCAGACTGGCAAGCTCCGGATTGTGCGTAACCAGCACCAGGGTACAGTGCTTACGGGACTCCATCAGCAAGTCGATTACTCGGTCGCCGCTTCCCGAGTCCAGGTTTCCGGTGGGTTCATCGGCGAATAGAATAGAAGGAGCAATCACCGAAGCCCGGGCTATGGCTACCCGCTGCATCTCTCCGCCGGATAACTGAGTGGGATAATGGTTCAAACGGTCTGCCAGACCGACTCGGTTGAGCATTTGCCGGGCTTTTTCGTCGGCGCCCACCGCATCCTGAAGACGTAGCGGAAGACTAACGTTTTCCAGCGCGGTCAGTGTGGGAACTAGCTGAAAATTCTGAAACACAAAGCCGATCCGGCTTCCGCGAAAACGGGAAAGGCTGGTTTCATCCAGATCGTTAAGATTTTGACCTTCCAGCCAGACGCTTCCCCGGGTAGGGCGGTCCAGTCCGGCCAGAAGCCCCAGCAGAGTGGACTTGCCGCTACCGGAGGGTCCGGTAATCGAAACAAACTCCCCGCTTTGAACAATAAAGCTAACATCATCCAGCACAGTGAGCGCTCTTTCGCCTCGTATATAGTCTCGGCCCAGGGTTTTTGTTTCGATCATGTTCTGAGAAAGAAAGGGACGGATACTCTACCGGTCAAGTAGGGAAAAATTGAAACCGTATCTCATTTTCATATATAATTCGCCCATAAACGGCAACCAAAAAGAAAGAAACTTGCTCACAGTATCGTCCGTTATAACACAGACAGGAATCTCCGGGCCATTTCATACCATCACCCCTGGTATTATCGAGTTGCGATACAGAGATAGGGAAGAACCCGAACGCAGCTCGATTCAGAATGGTTGGATGCGATAGCAGTTCGAAAACCGGACCGCCACCCGTCATCGGAGGTTCACACCTGACTCCCAAGAGGACCCAATATGCAGGAACAGACCAACACTGCCGGCCCGGCGCCGGATTACGATAACCAGATCGTTCGCTGGTGGGTGCTCAGCACTATATTCTATGGTGTTGCAGCCATGCTCATGGGCGTAATTGCGGCATTCCAGATGGTTTATCCATCCTGGAACCTGACGCACATTTTGCCTCACCTGAGCTTCGGACGAATCCGACCCGTTCACACAAACGGGATAATCTTCGGATTTACTTTGAGTATTATTTTCGCGACGATGTATTATTCCATCCCGCGACTACTGAAAACATCCATCTGGTCTCGGACTCTGTCTCGAGTGCATTTCTGGATGTATCAGGTTACCCTTCTGGGAGCTGTAGTTACTCTGCTTATGGGTTTCACTCAGAGCAAAGAGTACGCAGAACTGGAGTGGCCCCTGGACTTGATCATCGCCGTATGGTGGGTCATCATGTCTCTGAACTTCTTTATGACGATTAAGAATCGTCAGGAGAAGCATCTGTACGTGGCTATCTGGTTCTATATCGCTACCTGGGTGACCATTCCCATTCTGTTCATTGTAAACAACCTGGCCATCCCCTCCGGACTGTTTAAATCCTATTCCATTTTCAGTGGAACCACGGATGCAAACATCCAGTGGTGGTATGGACACAATGCTGTGGCTTTCGTACTCACTACCCCTATTCTGGGGATGATGTACTACTATCTGCCCAAGCATGCCCGGGTTCCCATCTTCAGTCACAGAATTTCCATCATTCACTTCTGGTCGCTGATCTTTATCTACATCTGGGCCGGACCGCACCACCTGCTGTATTCTCCGATTCCGGATTGGGCGCAGACGCTGGGTATGGTGTTCTCCGTAGCCTTGATTGCGCCGTCCTGGGGAGGTATGCTTAACGGCTTTCTAACCCTGACACAGTCCAAAGAGAAGATCCGAACCGATGCGGTGATCAAATTCATGCTGGTAGCGCTGACGTTCTACGGTATGTCCACCTTCGAAGGCCCCATGATGTCTGTGCGTGCGGTAAACACCATTTCGCACAATACTGACTGGACGATTGGACACGTGCATGGCGGAGCCCTGGGATGGGTGGCCGGCATGGCTTTCGTTGCCATCTACTACCTGGTGCCCCGACTGTGGAACACGAATCTGCATAGCGAAAGACTGGCAGAGGTTCACTTCTGGATGGCATTCGGCGGGATCATCCTGTACGTAGTTTCCATGTGGGTATCCGGAGTAACCGAAGGCCTGATGTGGAGAGCTGTGGATGCTACCGGCGCCCTGCAATACGATAAATGGATTGAGATTGTAGAGATCTTGCAGCCCTATCGATTGATTCGCGCTCTGGGCGGAACATTGTTCCTGGCAGGATTCTTCCTTCTGATCTACAATGTCTGGATGACTATACGAAACGCTGGTTCCGGCTTCGTAGCTGTGGATCTGCGAGAAAAGGCTTAAGCTGAGCCAGGAGAAGTAAAATGTCAGAAGAAAATAGCAGAATACCAAAGGAATTAACCTGGTACGAAAAGCTCAGCGCTAAAGTAGAATCCCATGGATTGAAACTTACCATCTGGACCACCATCGCCATTTTGATCGGTGGCCTGGTGGAAATCCCTCCTTTCTTCATGATGGGAGAGGTTAAGAAAATCGAATCCGTTACTCCTTTCAGCGCCCCTGAACTGGCCGGTCGCGATGTGTACCAAGCGGAAGGTTGCTTCTATTGTCACACTCAGATGATTCGACCATTCCGATGGGAGACCCAGCGTTGGGACCCGAACCTGGCCTACGGCGAGGCTCCTTATTCCAAAGCGGGAGAGTTCGTTTACGATCATCCATTCCTATGGGGATCCAAGCGAACCGGTCCGGACCTTTCGCATGAATCCAGCATTCAGCCCAGCGCTGCCTGGCATGCGGAGCACTTGATCAACCCTCGCGATGCAGTGGATAACTCGCCCATGCCGGCCTATCCTCATCTGTTTCTGGAGCCGGTGGATGCAGAGCAGACAATCGCGAACATGCGAGCGCTGCAGACCATTGGCGTACCTTACAAAGCTGGAGACTTCCAGGCCGCCAAAAACATGCTCATGAAATCTTGCTCCGAGCAGGATCGAAAGAACACTACTCGAGCCATGGTAATCATGGGCTATGATGAAGCGGAAATCGAAGCCAGCCTTTGTAAACTGGGCGAAGCTGTGCCCATGACCAAAGGAGACGCTCTGGTGAGCTATCTTCTCAAGCTGGGCCGAGACACCACGGCTGTGGCCATGGAAGAAGCTGCGGAGCGTAAAGAAGCCGATGTTGCCAACGCTTCTGAAGAGCCGGAGGCCCAGGATGGAAAATGAGATCTGGATGGGGATCTATAAAGGCTTACGCCTTCCCCTTCTGGGTATGATACTTCTCTTCATTGCCTGGTACGTGTATCGTCCAGGCAAAAAGAAGGAACTGGAAGCGGCCAAGTATGATATGCTGGACGACGATATCGATCCCAGCCTGTCCGAAGAATACCGCAGCCAGGATAAGGAGGCAGTATAATGGCAGATTTTCAAGAAGTAAGAGATGATGAAGAGATATACGAGGGGCGGGGCTGGCTACCTACCTGGTGGACCCTGATGCTCATCGCCGGGATCGTGTTTGGCGTAGTATACGTTCTCTGGACCCACGGCCTGGAAGGCTGGGACCAGGAAAAGGGCTACGAACAAGAGGTGGCCGACTACCAGAAACAGTTCCCGGATGCGATGAACCTGAACAAGATCTCCTTGACCGAAGAGGGAGTGAATCCTCTTCGCGGGGATGCCGAGGCCATCGCTGCCGGCGAAGGCCACTTCCAGGCCAAATGCGCCGCCTGTCACGGTAACGATGCAAAAGGACGCGTTGGTCCCGACTTGACCGATACCACGTGGTTGCATGGAAACTCTGACGAAGTAGTATACGGCCTGGTGATGAACGGGATTCAGGGCGAGCAGAAGAAACTGGATACCGGCGGAAACATGCCCGCGCACAATCGAAGCCTGGGAAGCACAAAGGTGCTACAGGTAATGGCCTGGATGGCCAAAATGAATCCAAGTCTCAAAAGCAAATAGATTTTTAAGACTTAGTTTCCATTCAAAAGAAAGATACCTTAATTAATAAGCGGAGGCCCGGCCTCCGCTTCCTTTGGGAAGAGTAACAGACCCCACCTGGAGGGACCCCATGGTCATCGCACGGCCTATAGAAGGCAAGCATCGCACAATCAAGAATCGCATTAATATTGCGCTATTCGCATTATTCCTGGTTCTTCCGTTTATCCGTATAAACGGAAATCCATTTCTTCTTCTGGATATTCCAAACAGAACCTTTCACGTTTTTGGCCTCACTATCTGGCCTCAAGAGTTATATTTTCTGCATGTCATCCTGTTAACCCTGGGCTTCATGCTTCTCTTTTTTACGGCGCTCTTTGGGCGAATCTGGTGCGGGTATGCCTGTCCGCAGACAATATTCACCGAAGCCTATAACTGGGTGGGCAAACTGGTAGGCGGTAGCTCCTACGGCAAACCTACAATGAAGAAGTCCCACTGGGCACGGGTCATTCCGGCCTGGGTTGTTCTTTCCCTGTTTTTCTCCTTCGTCTTCGTGGCCTACTTCGTGCGCTATGAAGACATGCTCGCTAACCTGGTGACCGGAAAGATCTTCGCCTTTGCGGATACCTACAGACCCGCCGCCTGGTTTATCTTTCTGACGGCATCCACCGGCGCCGCTTTCTTCAATATGGTGTATTTCCGAGAAAACCTCTGCAAGTACGCCTGCCCCTATGGCCGTTTTCAGGCAGCGCTCATCGACCGGCACAGCCCCATCGTAATGTATGATGTGGAACGCGGCGAGCAGCGCCGGCAGAAAGGTCAGAAAGTGGGAGAGCATGCCGGGGATTGCATCGACTGCCATCTATGCGTTCAGGTTTGCCCTACCGGCATCGACATTCGCGACGGACTTCAGATAGGATGTCTTTCTTGCGGGTTATGTGTAGATGCCTGTAACAGCGTTCTACAGAAGTTCGATAAGCCGACGCTCATCGACTATAGCACAATCGCCGAATCCGAATCCCATAAAGTGGACAAGAAGAATCGTCCCTACTTCCGACCTCGAACCGCCGTTTACGGCGCCGTGGTGGGGGCTCTGATTGTAGTTTTCACCACCTTGCTCGTTCTTCGAACGCCCATCTATGCAAGCATTCAGCGAGATGCGCAACTGCGAAACATCAATGCCGGCGACAGCTATCAGAACGGTTACGAACTGCACCTGGGCAACATGTCCTACGGCGATCTAAGCGTTAATGTTTCAGTAGCAGGCGATGGAGATTTTGAAATTGTTTCCCGGCCAGGAACCATTGACCTGGCGGCCTCGGAACACAAGGAACTTCGATTGATCGTAGCTTACAAAGCCGATAAGGCTCCGCTGCGTCCCAAAGAGATCCAGTTCACAATTACCAGCGCCGACGATCCGTCCATGAAGCAGGTAGTGGATAGTAAGTTTACCTTCCCGATCGAGTAGCAAAGATGCGAAGAATCAGGAAGCATAGATTAGTATTGAGGTAAACATGTCAGAATCCATGAAAACAGCCTTCTGGCTCATCGGCATCTTCTTCGCGTTGCTGACGACAGGCCTGGGCTACACCTTGAAGTTGGCTCTGGACAACGCGGAGCCTATCCTGGACGAAACCTACTACGAAAAGGGCCTGGATTACCAGGCCCACATCGATGCCAGGGAAAAAGCCGAAGCCCTGGGCTTCAAAATTGAGGGCGATGTCTTTCAGGCCGATACCCTGGCTCGCGGCAAACAGACTCTGGACTGGACCCTGACCATACCGGAAGGGCAATCCCTGAAACCGGAAGACGTTAGCTTCACCCTGAAGCTGGACCAGCCCGCCACCAGTCGATACAGACAGAGTGTAGAGATAACAGCCGCAGACATAAAATCCGAAAATGGCAGGCTGATGTTCAGCAAAGAGATCACCATTCCACGACCGGGCTACTGGGACGTTATTGTGGATGGAAAGGCCGGCGAACTTCGCTTCCATCGTAGTCAGCGAGTGGGAGTGGAATAGATGGCCGGACTTCTGATTACGCTACCCATTGCTGCAATCATCGCTCTGGCATTCCTGGCTTTCTTTCTCTGGAGCGTCAAGAACGAGGACTACGAAGACTCCGAAATGATCAAGTATCGTATGCTTATGGACGAACAGGATCAGGCGGACCGAAGCATTGTTGCTGGCGATTCTGGGCGCAAAGGCTCTGGGGCAAAAACTCCGGATATACATGCGGATGCAAATGTGACTGCAAAAGGGGTCCAAAGCGAAAGTCTTTCTGCTGAATCAGAAAAAACCGTTGCCGGTAGCTGATGCAGCCGGCATTTTTCCGATCTTCTTCGATCTTGAACAAACCTGTCTATAATCTATGAACGGAATGGAAAGCGCCGGATTCTGGAGCGCGGTATCAATAGCCTTCATGCAGGGATTCGTAGGATCGCTGCATTGTATAGGCATGTGTGGCCCCTTCGTCCATCTATTGAATGGTCGAAGAGCCCCTGCGCCGGAAAGCACCGCTGACGCAACGACGCCCGGAGAATCCAGGTTCGAAGCCTCCCTGTCTGACGCTGATGCCAACGTATCGGGCTCAGACACGGACCAGAAACGGGAACTGAATCCGGACAGACCAGAATCGAAAAAGATTCAGGGTTCGGGCATAGCGATTTCCTCGCAGGCAGCATCCTCTAAAAAGCCCGGAAGCTCGCGATGGACCATCAACACAATGTACAATTTGATGCGATCCCTGTCTTACATGTCAGTGGGATTCTTCCTTGGGCTGGCCGGGAAAACCATCAACCTTTACGTAGTGAACTCCATTGCGGCCATTCTGGGAGCGGCGCTACTGCTTTACTTTGGACTTAGCTTCATCTTCCCTTCCATTCCCGGATTCCACGGCATTCGCATGCCAGCCTGGTTTAACCGAAGCATTGGTCAGCTTCTCAGGGGGCGCACCAATCCGGTGGAAAATGCCGCTTTAATGGGTATGGTTTCCGGACTGCTTCCCTGCGGCCTGCTCTACCCGGCTTACGGGCTGGCTCTGGGCACCGGCGAACCACTGGCCGGCGCATTCATCATGTTTGTATTTAGCCTGGGAACCTACCCGGCCCTGTTCCTGGTGGGGCTGGCCAGTTCCAAACTGTGGGATTTCTTGCGTGCCCGATGGCCAGGCAAAATCCTGGGCATTATCATGATTGCTTATGCCATTTTCATTGTTGTGAAACGCTGGAGCCATGCAGGATCTTTCTAATTCCTGACTCGCATTAGTAAGGCTGACTGCTACCAGTATTAGACCAATGCAAGAAACTGCCCAATCCTCCTTGCTCTGCTACCATTGCGGACTGCCCGTAGAAGATCGTCCCATAGAGAGAAATGAGCATCGGTTCTGTTGTCAGGGCTGTGCCGGCGCCTATGAACTGATCGCGGGTTCCGGAATGCTGGATTACTACGAGTTTCGCACCGAGTATGCTCCGCGCCCCGAGGAAAGAAGTAGCGATGAAATCTGGGATCTGATAGAAAACCAGTCCAGGAAAGCCGAGCGGGTGACCAGCGGCTCGGCGGAGAGCCAGCCCGCGGACCATCGTGCACAGACCGAACAATCCGGCAAGCACCGGCGCAATCCGGCCACGGAAAACAACAAAGCGCAAAACAACGCGGACGGAGAAAATCAATCCGCCCAGGGGTCAGGAAATAACGTCGGGGCCACCGCCAGAGCCGAATCTCATTTCTTAATAGAAGGAATTCATTGCAGCTCCTGCATCTGGCTAAACGAAACCATGCTCAGATCGCTTCCGGGAGTCCTGGAAGCGTCGGGCAATCTGGCCACCAACCGGTTGCATCTTGTGTGGGATCCGGACAGCATATCGCTGAAAGAGCTGGCGCACCGAATCGAAAAGCTGGGCTACCGATTATTGCCATTGCGTAAGAGCGATTCCTCCGAGGCTCAGAAGAACTATGCCCGCAGTCTGCTCAAGAAAATGGTAGTGGCCGGTTTCTTCGCCGGTAACATCATGCTTGTGAGCGTTTCGCTATATGCCGGCTACTTCGGCACCATGGATCGGTTCACGAAGAATTTCTTTCATCTGGTCAGCTTCGCATTTGCGACGCCGGTATTGTTCTATAGCGCCGCCATCTTCTTTCGCACCGCCTTTGCTTCCTTGCGTCACGGCGTTCTTTCCATGGATCTGCTCACATCGGCAGGACTTTCCATCGCTTACTTCTACAGCGTCTATGCCGCCTTTTTTGAAGCGGGGGAAGTGTACTTCGATTCAGTTTGTTTTGTTACCTTTGCCGTTCTGGCGGGCAGATATCTGGAAAGCCGGCTGAAGCTACGAAGCCTGTATCTGGTAGACAACCTGCAACAGGCCGAATCGCCCTTCGCTCGAATCCTGGATAACGAGGGAAACGCCAGGATCATCCCTTCCGAGGATCTAAAAAAGGGCGATACAATTTTGCTTAAACCCGGCGAATCCCTGCCCTGCGACTCCGTTCTTCTGGAGGCCTCCGCTGAAGTGGAGCAGTCACTGCTTACCGGCGAATTCGAACCGGTCACCCGTAAGAAAGGCGATCTTCTGCTGTCCGGACTGAAAGCCATTGGCGAAATGAAACTTCGGGTAGAACGAGCCGGCGATCAGAGCGCTTTAAGACAGATTCAGGCCATGGCCGCCGAAAGCCTGAATGATTCTCCGCGGAGCCAGAAGTTCGCGGAGATGGCCGGCCGGTACTTCGTGGGCTTTGTTCTTCTGGCCAGCATAGCCGCCTTCTACTATCATTATCAGAAATCGGGACTCGCCGAAGCAATCATCATAACGGTCACTCTGCTAATTGTGGCCTGTCCCTGCGCATTGAATCTGGCCATCCCCACAGCCTTTATTGCAGGCATCCAGCGATCCTATAGCTCCGGCATTCTGTTTCGTAACGGGCAGCACCTGGAGACCATCGCCCGGGCAAAGCAGATCATTTTTGACAAGACCGGGACGTTGACCACCGGACGGATGGAGATTACCGAGGAATGGTTTCGCGAAGATTTCGTCCCTCCAAATGCGGGGCCCGGGAACCGGAAGGATAACGCCCGCCCTTCCGCAGACCTGCTTCGTTCATTGGCCCGTTCCATGGAGTCCCGCTCCGGCATCCAGCATCCGGTGGTTCGTGCTTTTCAAAGTCGGTACGGGGCCCTGCCCGATCTGGAACTGGATCGAAGCCATTTACGATACCATCCCGGCCTCGGACTATCGATAGAGGAAAGCGCAAGCCCTTTGATTTTGGATTCCCGGGGGATGTCCGTGATTGAGACGATGTCCCGCAGTGCCGCAGTTGATGGCGCCGCCGCAGCAACGGATGAACTTAAGGCCAATGCCGCTTCCGAGCATAGCGCCGAATCCACAAACCGTAAACATGAATTGCGCTACGAATACTTCCTGGGCTCGTTTCGCTGGATGAATGAGCTTGCTTCGGATGCCGGGGGATCGGACAACTCGCGCTTGATCCGCGTTCAACCGAAGAGCCAGCCGCCGTCTGGCCCCGACTCTTCGCGAAGCCATTGGGAAATCGATAACGACCGAACGGAAGAATCGATTCAGGACAGGGCCGCCCTCCCTGATATTGAAAAGCTTTGTTCGGAGCGTCGAAGCACCGCTGTGGTTCTGGCGCGAAGAGCCCTGACCGAGACCGAATCATACCCAGAACTCCAGTACCTGGCAGTGTTCTTTCTGCACGATGCCCTTCGCAACGATGCAAAACCCATCGTAAGCCGATTGGCAAAGCAATACCATCTTACCATACTGAGCGGCGATTCCCGGCAACATGTGGCCGGCCTGGCCGAACAGCTGGGAATAGCGGATTTTCAGGCCCAACAAAGCCCGGAACAAAAACGGGATTTTGTGAAGCAAGCCACCGAAAGATCGGAAACCCTGATGATAGGCGATGGGATAAACGATAGCGCCGCCCTGGCCGCCGCCGATGCCGGAATCAGCTTTGCCGGAGGCGCCGGCCTGGCCCTGCTAAGCTCGGACATTCTTCTATTGAACAATCGTCTTCAAGATCTCTGGAAAATGGTACTCATTGCAAGATCCACAAGAGCGAAGATTATTCAGAATCTACTTCTGGCCTTTGGCTACAACATACTGCTTCTTCCCATCGCATTCGCCGGCTTTATCAGTCCCTTTCTGGGAGCGGTTTTCATGAGCCTATCTTCTATCACGGTGATCGTTAATTCGGTTTTTGCCGGCAAGGTTAAGTCTTTGAACGTTTGAGTTGGCCTGGGCGGTAAATCGAAGTTGCCTGCCTGATTATGCAAATACCACGACATTGCCGTATTGCCCGGGGCGGCAATGCTTGAAACCGATTGCTGGCATCATTGACATTTCCGACTACGGCAAATGGCCGCTGATCATTGCCTTGAGCTCCAGAAAATCCCGGGCACAAATATCGGCCAGGTCACGAAATGGGAATTCACCGGTGGGGTCCATATATACGGTGCCGGTACCTGCTGCTCGACCCGCCTCCAGATCGTAACGAAAATCCCCAACCATCATTGTATTTTCCGGTCGCTCGTTGTGACGTTCCAGTATTAGATGAATCCCTTCCGGGTCCGGTTTGGGCGCCGCCATTTCCCGGTCCACAATCCAGTCCTCCTGAAAGAATTCGCTGAGGCCCGCCCGCTTCAAGGTCTCCAGTGCAATGTCGTGACGATTCCGGGTAAGAATCCCCAGACGCACGTTCCCCTCCTTCAGACCTAACAGGAATTCATGTATCCCGGCCGCCGGTCGGGCCAGAGCCGCAAGCTCCCATTCGATTTCATTCAACCGATGGTTCATCTGGCGGGCCTTATCCGGTTCTGCATTCCGGATGGAATCCAGGATGGGATCCTCGGGTCCGAGCCCCAGCTCCCTTCGGATAAGCTGAAAATCGTGCACTGCCTCGGTGAGAGTGCCATCCATATCAAAGATCCAGGTGGATGGATTGGGCATTCTGCCACAGTCCCGGGCAAAATTCTTAGATCCACGAAAAATTCTTTACCTGCCCGGGATATTTGTTTGGGTTCAACTATGTCCTCGCAAGATTTGGAACGGGCGTTACGACAGAAAGAGCAAGAGATCGAACGCCTGAAAACGTTGTTGGGCGCCTACGAAAAGGTTACGGACCTCTCCAGGAAGGAACTGGTAGAGGCGGACCAGACCATTCAGGCCCAGGAAGTTGCCCAGGAGCTATCCCGTGCAGAAATTATGGGTCTACAAAACCAGGTGAAGGAATTGGAGTCCGGACATGCAGACCTGGTGGATTTGATCCGTCAGATCCTGGACGAGGACCCTCTAAGTGAGGACCGGATACTACGAAAGTTCGAGGAACTACGGGATAACTCCAACAGCGAATTCTACGTGGATCTATTTCGCGTCCTATTGCATCACCGTTTTGAGCCTGGCGTCGCGCAGGACCATTGGAAGGAGATTCTGCAGCATTCCCGAGAGCTGGAACGAAGGCTGGAGCGTCCCATTGGCTTTCGGGTGGCCATGCTGGATTATTTCATCAACCTGAACAAGATTCTTAGAAATCCAATCATTATCGAAATCTCGGTCGTAGACGAGATGATGAAAAACTCCATGACCGATGAGCTAACGATGCTCTACAATCGCCGATACTTCGACCGGTGTCTGCGCAGGGAAATGAAACGAGCCGAAAGACACCAGGTTCCAGTAAGCTTGCTCATTCTGGACCTGGACAACTTCAAGTCAATCAATGACACCTACGGTCATTCTTCCGGGGACATGATCATGCGCCGGGTGGGTCATCTGCTGAAGTTAATACTTCGTCAGGAAGACTATCCCTGTCGATTCGGCGGCGAGGAATTTGCCGTGGTACTGCCCCACACATCCACCGAACAGGCGATGAAAGTAGCCGATAGATTCCGGGTGGCTGTTGAGAAAGAGGATTTTGATGGCATAACGGTGACCTGTAGCGGGGGGCTGGCCAGCTATCCGGACCATGGAAACAGCGGATCCCAGATTTTTGAAGGCGCGGACCGGGCTCTGTACGAGGCTAAAAAGACCGGAAAAAATCGTATCCTTGTGGCCCCTTGACGCGGATTTTCTACATTGAACCACAGGGATGAAATTCAAGAAAGGAAAAGTCTACGAAGCGCTCTTTCTGTCCGATGTGCACTATCTGGTGTACAAGAAAATAAAGAATCACCATCACCAGGATCTATTTCGCGCCCTTAACTCGCTCAGAAAGCGGGGCGTTCAATTCCGATCGCTCTATCTGGTAGGAGACATTCTGGAGAACTGGTACTTCGACTCAAATGCTCGTCTCAAAACCAGCCAGAAGAAGTTTAACAAGTTATTCGATCGATTAGATGCAGTATGCATGCCGGGTGCGCTCAAGTATTTCATTGTTGGAAACCACGACACAACCAGCTTCAGCATGAAGCTTTCGCCGGACATCGCTCGCTTTCTGGAAGAGAGGAACTATCGCATAGTCGAGAGATTCGAAAGCTCGGAAATGGTAGTAATCCATGGACACCAGGGCCAGTACAATCAGCTCACCTGGGCGCTGGATATACTCGTCGTCAGAGCCTTCTACTGGATAGCTTCCGTGATCCCTGACTTCTTCAAAAAAGCGGAAAGCTTTTATAATCGTCACCTGAATGGCCGCGACCCCACGAACTACGAAGAGCGTCTCAAATATTACGGCAGACTCAATCGAATCACAAATCAGCAAGACAGGGTCCTAATTTCGGGTCATACTCATCAATTTCTGCATATGCCAGAAATCGGAGTAATCAACACCGGCGATTGGGTACACAGTCGCACGCTACTCATCCAGAATGGCCGCAACTTGATCGGGCTTAGAATGAAAACCCGAAAGAAATGGAAAAAGGAATTTGTGCATCCGCTCAGCCGCCAGTAGAGCCGCACGACGATCGAATCTGTAGAACAGCACGACGATCGAATCTGTGGGGTCGCACGGCTATGAGATCTGTAGGGCCCGGTTCTTCCGGCAGACGCCCTGTCATCCAATCAAACACTCTGCTGAGGGCTACCGGAAACGGTCGAAGATACGGCGAAAGCCTTTCGCCGGCAGATATCTACAATATGATGGCCGCTTTTTATGCAGATTTCCGTAACCTGAGCGAAGCCATTACGAACCTGTACCCGTCTATGAGCGATCCAGCCTTCAAAATCCAGCTTTCACGACCCCAGGTTGCTTCCGTTGGATGGAAAGAACTGAAACCCACGTTTCTTTCGATTATTGCTTCCATGTTCCTGTTTTCAACCGTGCTGGTTGTGACCACCTGCGCCGATCCTTCCGACGCAAGACAACCCGAACTGGAAAAAGGAAGCTTTCCCGTGGAGAAAAGCGCCGAGGAATGGAAAGCGCTTCTGGGAGCGGACCGATATCAGGTCATGCGACTCCATGGAACAGAACGGGCCTTTACCGGCGAATACAACAACCACAAAGAAAATGGTGTCTATCTCTGCGCTGCCTGCGGGCAGGAACTATTTGCATCGTCCACCAAGTACGATTCCGGCACCGGCTGGCCCAGTTTCTACCAACCCATAACCCGAAAAGCGGTGGGCGAAACGCGAGACGAGTCCTACGGAATGGTACGCACCGAGGTGCATTGCTCCCGATGCGGCGGGCACCTGGGTCACGTTTTCCCGGACGGTCCCCGACCCACGGGCCTGCGGTACTGCATAAACTCCATCTCTCTGAAATTCAGACCCGGCGGCTGAACCGTGAATATCACAGAGTCCCCTGTACACGGCGGGGCTTTGTCTTTGGCTGTTTGGCTGTTTGGCTGATGTATTCGACAATGTTGCTTTCGGCAATGCATTGCAAGGCCGTCGCGTAAACGGACTCAAATCGGAGGGATCATCGATCATCAACGATCTTGAAGTAATTCCCCTGGGGCAAAGTCTCATACTTTGCGAAGTCCAATTTGCGCCCCCGGGGTAGATAGGGACCGTATCCGGGTTTCTTCAGATCCAATCCAGCAAAGAGGGAATAGATGCCCACTGCCAGACTGATTGCTACTTCTTCTCTTTGATCGATTACCATTCGGCGATCCCGCCAGACATTCAAATGACCCACTTCCAGAAAAGCTACAATGGCATTTGCATAGGTGGGCAAAGTGTAGGTGCTCACAAATGGATCTAGAATAGGTCCCAGTTTATTTGAAGGTCGCTTTTCAGGAACCTGCATGCGAACCCCGTACTGGATAAATCGCATCAGTTCATTGGAAGCCAGATGGTTATCGCCACCATAGTTGATGCCGCTGCCGGATACCGCGGCCTCCCTGCGCCAGTATTCCGCTTTGCTCTGCTCGCGCTCCCAGAATCGTCCTTCCGGTCTCCATTTACTGTAGATCATGCTGTACGGCCCGGTGGACTTGCGTTCCTTGAGCGCTGTCTTCTCCCAGCCGGGAGGATCCGCGTATCTCCATTGAAAAAGGTTATGGCGGAAACCACGAGGCTTTTTGTACCAGGGGGCGGTACCGCTTTTGTTGCTCCAGTAGCCATTCATATAGACCCAGGCATCGGCGCGGGCCGCCTGAAGTTTATTCCAGCCAGGTTCGGTACCCAGCCAGTGATCCGCCCACGGGGAGGCATAGAAAGCGCTGGCCGGCTTTTGTTTGAGCGAAATCTGCCTGAGCATATTAAAGGTTTTCCATCCTGGAGCCAGCACCGCTGCCATCCCGCCGGAATGACCGGGAGGAGCCGGGTTCAGATGCAAAGAAAGTACAAGGTATGGCTCGCGATCATTGATTCTGGAAATGCGCCCTTTCTGAATCTTGCCGGTTTTGCGATCCGGATAATCGTACAATCGGTAAGGCGCATTCACATCCGGATGGTCCTTCGATAGATTGCGGTCGTTCCAGCCGTCTTTACGGCTAAGATGGGAATTGAACTTTATTCGGACAAAATTCTTTTGATCGGAAAACTTGCGCAGATAGCCTTCGAACTGCTTCCAGCCAGCATCGGTTTGCGTAAGCTGCAAATAATGATGTACCCTTTTGGACAACTGAAGCATTAACTCATGCTCGGTGTACTTTGTATACATGGTCCCCGGCAAGAAGGAGGTCAGGTATTTGCGACTTATCGGGTCCCAGCGATCGTCGGCTCGGCGAACGATGGCCCCTCCATGCCCCGCATCCACTACCACGGAGTACTCCGGAATGGGCGCTGTATTCGCCGAGACGGGTTTTTCGGACTCCGCGATCGCCGATGAAAGGCCGAGAAGCAAAGTCAGTATGGCCAACCCGGAAATGAAAGTCCCCCGCGATCTAAGGGACAGGCATTCTTTGATACCAGCGATCTGCGAAATTGTTCGCCGTATTACTCGCGGAGATTCGCGCCGGACGGATCTAAACCACGCCCGAAAGGCAACGGCCGGTTCAGATTGAACGTATTTGTTATAGCGAAAGCTGGGAGGGCTGTGCAGATCTTTCATATTGGTTGGGCATAATAAGCTATACGGATAGCCCTGTCGTCAAGTATGAAGCGCAAATCCGGAAAGACCCTGGCAAGAAGTGTCCTACTATTGGTGGTCCCGGACTCAATCCAGGGGATTGGTATGGTCCCGAGGCCGCGGCAGGCTATTGTCAGGATCGCAAGGCTTCTGTAGGCAAAGTAAGCAAGCGCGGGTAGCTGTGGGCGATTCGAACCAGGAAAGAGCCAACGCAAATGGATCAAAAACGAGTATATAAGAAGACTTTCGAGGTAACGATTGACGGAATTATTGCAGCAACCAGCGAGCCAGGCTTTCTTCCAGGGACTTCCGGCTAATGGGCTTGGCCAGGTGATCGCTCATGCCCGCTTCCAGGGCCATTTCCCGGTCCTCCTTGTACGCATTGGCCGTCAGCGCAATCACCGGTTTTACGTAGCCCAGTTCCCGAATCTTTCGCGTAGCCGTATATCCGTCCATCTCGGGCATCTGAATATCCATCAGTATTAGATCGAAGTCGCCGCTCTGGACCTTCTCCACCGCTTCCAACCCGTTCTTCGCATTCTCATACTCCAGGTTCATCTTCTTGAAGAAGCGATCAAAAAGCAGCCGATTGTCGGGATTGTCCTCGGCCAGAAGTACTCGTTTCCCCTGGAAACAGTATCCTGTTTCCAGCCTGCTAGGCGATGGTCCGGCGTCGGCGGCAGCAAGCGGCAGGGTTACCACAAATCGGCTCCCGGGCCCCCCTGGATTCCGACCAGCTACGGGCGACGGCGCCTCCGTCAACGACGGAAGCCCCACCGGACTCTGAACCTCCACAGTACCATGCATTAGATCCACGAGGGACTTAACGATGGTAAGACCCAGGCCAGTTCCTCCGTATTTTCGCGCGCTGGATTCATCCTCCTGGGCAAAGCTCTCGAATATGTCCGTTTGTTTATCCGGACTGATGCCCAAACCGGTATCCTCCACCAGGAATTGTATTCCAGCTTCCACTGGTCGAACATCCACCGTTATTCTCCCCCGCTCGGTGAACTTCACAGCGTTGCTAATCAGGTTATGCAATACCTGTTTTAATCGATTGGAATCGCTTTGAACATAGGCAGGCAGGTCCGGATCCAGGGAGTACTCCAGATCCAGTTGCTTCTGGGCCGCCACGGCCAGGAAAGGTCCAATGGCCTCCTTTAAGACCGATTGCAGCGAAACAGATTCGTTCTGAAATTGCACCTTTCCCGCTTCTATGCGAGCGAAGTCCAGAATGTCGTTTAGCAAATAGAGTAACGTGTCCCCGGAATTTCGAATAATCTCCAAATGCAGCCTCTGATCGGCCGAAATATCTGTGTCCAACAGGTATTCGGTAAACCCCAGCAAGCTGACGAGAGGCGTGCGAATATCGTGACTCATATGGGCCAGAAATCGGCTCTTGGCCCGGGAGGCCTCCTCCGCCACTTCCAGGGCCGCCGCCAATTCCAGCTCTTTATCCCGGGCCACGGCGGCTTTTCGAGCTAAAAGCTTTTCCCTTTGCACGGCATGGCTTACGTCCTCCACCTGAATCAGGCAGAACATCCGGTCCCTGCTTCGCAAAGGAATAATGTTCAATGTTTGATGTAACCGTTCGGTGGATCGATCCCCTCCTGCGTACAATGGTAGGGGATGGGGGTTCAGGGACTGCGAAAGAAATCCTGGTTGTCCGGCAATCAGGGCCTGATCAATGGCAAATGAAAGCCTGGAGTTCGTCAATTCCGGTAACGTTTGCAACAGATCTCGGTTCAGAAGCAATTCTTCGCGATTCAGCTCCGGAGGAAAACGAGAAAGCAACCACTCATTTATGCCCAGAACTCGTTTGTTATCGTCCAGAACCAGAAGACCCATGGGCAGCTGCGCAAAGATCTGCTCCGAAAGAAACGGAACCAGATCTCCGAGCTGCGAAAGCAGAGTCACAGAGGCTCCTCGCTGGAGAGATCCTTCAGCAGCATATTCAGACCGTCGGTTTGTAGAAACACTGCAAGATATCCCTGTAGCGAAGATTCGCTCAGCGAAAAATCAATCATTATCAGAAGCATGGGTCCCGAAGACTCGTCCGCGCCGGCGCCTCCCAGGGAATGACCGGACAACCTGGCCCAGTTGTCTCTTCTAAACTCGGGTAAAGAAACCTGGAATCCCTGTCTGGCGATTTCTGCGAAGGAACCAATCAGCGAATTGAGGATGATGTTTCCCACTTCTTTCATGGCATCCTGTTCCAATTCGGGCATGGTCTCCAGGGGCACATCCTCACCGAGAAGGATTCGCACCAATTCATAGCTTCGATCCTGCGGAAACATCAGAAGGGATGTTGCCTGACCAAAATCGCCGCGAAACGATTGGCTTACAGCCGCCAGGGAAACCGCCTCCGGAATATGCCCGGGATGCTCTCTAGAACGTACAATTTCAATGGAAGGAATGGAAAGCGCCACTTCTTGATGAGCCATCTGACTCAAGGTAGCCGCCGCCCGACCCATGCCAATATTGAAGGCCTCCAGAAGTATGTCTTTTTGTAGTTCCGAAAGCTCCATCGCACTAAAGGCCTAGCTTCGCAAGGCTTGCTTTCATCTTTTCCAGGTTCACTGGCTTCTCCAGAAAATGCAGACCCATGGACCCGGCCCGGTCTTGAATGGATTTCTGCACGTTGGCGGAAATCACAAGTATGGGGATGCCGGGCCGGGATTTCTGAATCTCTTCGGCCAGGGTTAATCCATCCTTCCCAGGCATGTTCACATCCAGCGTAATCAGCAAAAGATCTGTGGTTCCGGATAATTGGCCCAGGACCTCTTCCCCGCTGGCGGCCTGAAGGAACTCGGGGGCCTCTCTTCCCGCTGCGGCGAAATACTCCTGTATGAGCTTTTGAATGGTAAGCCGGGCCGTAATGCTATCGTCGGTGATGATGATACGGCTCATAGTAGTCCCAGCCTCCGGCCAATATCCGATTGAAACATGTTTTTGGGGTCGTATTTCTTCTTAACTTTCTTCCATGCGTCCAGCTCCGGATACATGGCCGCAAAGGATTGGGCATCCAACGTCGCATCCTTGCCGGCATAGATGCGACCGCCCGCATCCAGAACCAGGGCATCCAATCGCTTCAAGAACGGAAATAGCTTTTTCGAAATTGGGAAGTCGATGGCAAAGGTATAACCTGGCATAGGAAAAGACAGATAGTTTGTACCTTTGCCGAACTTCTTGAGAACGTTCAGGAAAGGCTTACAACCGCCGGCGGCGATTTCTTCCATGATGCGCCGAATGGACTTTCGCGCGCCTTCCACAGGAACAACAAACTGGTACTGGGTGAAGCCTCGCTTACCGTAACCACGATTCCAGTTGTTGATGGCATCCAGAGGATAGAAGAAGGAATCATAATGACTGAACTGCCCGGCATGGGATTGAACATAGTCAATGGCGCCATTCAGGATTCGCAGAGTCAGAGCGTTCAGGGCAAATCCGGGCATGAAAAAAGGAACGCTCAATCCTGGCATGCCTCCTACTTTCAACGGCTCCCTGGCCAGCTTCGCCGGCAGCTCATCCAGCCTGGCATGGTCACCGGCAGTGAGTATACCTTTACCCAGTGATTTGCCCCGGGCCAGCGGATTCACCCAGGCCACGGAATAAGGAAACTCCCGGTCCTTTTCGTCGATCAAGTCCAGCATTTCATCCAGGTTTCGAGCACGAAATGAGCTCTGGCGAAAGTAAGTGGTTTCAATCTTTCGCAATCGGATGCGAGCCCGCAGTATGAGCCCCAGCAGACCCAGACCACCAAAGTTGGCATGAAACAGCTCCGAGTGCTTTTTGCGATTGGCCGTGATTACCTTGCCGCTGGCCAATAAAATATCAAAACTCTCGACGCAGTTCTTGAAGCTTCCGTCAACATGGTGGGCCTTTCCGTGCACATCGTTGGCAATGGCCCCTCCCACGGTGACGAACTTGGTGCCAGGGGTGATCATGGGAAAGAATCCCCGGGGCCCCAGAACCCGGATAATTTCGAATAAGGACAGACCGGCTTCGCATTCCAGATGACCGGTGCGCTCATCGAAAGCCAGGAATCTTTGACGGTCAATATAGGGCAGTACGTAGCCAGTGGAGTTAATGGCCTGGTCCGCATAGCTTCGGCCCAAACCCCGTACTGTAACATCGGAGTACAGAGGTAACTCGGTTTCTACATTCTTGCCGGTGAGAACCGTATTGTTGACTGCCGGGTACAGTCCCCAGCCCGAAAGCTTCTCTTCATGTTCGATCATAGGAGGTAGAGTCAGAAAATATTGCAGAATTTATGGCGCAAAACCTTTTCGCTCTATGCCCAGGGGATCCCTTCTGCCAGAAAAAGTGAAAGCGGCCGTATTCGATATGGATGGATTGCTCATTGATTCGGAGCCCATCTGGCAGGATTCGGAAATCCTGATATTTGGAAATCATGGTCTGGCGCTGCAACGGGAAGATTGTATGCAAACCATGGGATTGCGCATCGACGAAGTAGTAAGCTACTGGAAAGAAAGGCGACCCGATGCTCTGGGAAATGCCGACGATGACACGCTGGTTGAAGAAATCCTGACCGAAGTGAAAGACCGAATCCGGCGCGATGGGACGCCCATGCCTGGCGCCCTGAACGCTGTGCGAGCGCTTTCGGAAAGCATGCCTGTAGGGCTGGCCTCTTCATCCTTTACATCGGTCATTCAAACCGCGCTGAAAAAACTGGAGATCGCCCATTATTTTCAAGTGATTCACTCCGCGCAGGAAGAAAGAAAAGGAAAACCGGCCCCGGATGTCTACTTGAGCGCCTGCAAGCTACTGGGAGTTCCCCCGCCTGATTGCCTGGCTCTGGAAGATAGTCCCGGTGGAGTGGAGTCGGCTCTGGCCGCCGGGATGCAGGTAATCGCAGTTCCGCATCCGGACCACCGCAATCATCCGTCGATTCAAAAAGCGCATCTAATTCTGGATTCGCTGGAGAGCTTTGGCTGGCCACCTGCCTGATTTGCGATTCCGATTCAATAATGGACTTGCTGAACCCTGCTGCTGACCCGGCCCCTTTCGCTTAATCTTGCATGAGTCCTTCATGAGTCTTGCCGGCGTCTTTCATGAATCGCCGGACCATCCCCTCTCACCGGGAAATGCAGGCCTGCGGGCCCGTTGCAACGAACCGGGCCCTGCGCCGGAGCGAACCGGATAGCCTCCCGGGAAAACACTTTGCGCTGCAGGCCCTTCCTTGTTCCTTTGTCTCTATGAACGTGGGGCCCGTACATCAGAAGCCAGCATCCCCTGGAATCGAAGAAGGACCGGAGAACTCGGTGCATATTCTTTATAGAGTTGAACCGGAAACCACCTTCGAACAGGCCGCCAGCCAAACATTCGACCTGGTGCTAAGAGCCCAGCAGGATTTTCCGGGATATGCCCGGGTGCTGTATCTGGAAATCGAAGGGCATACCGGGACACAGTTTGGTTTTGACGGAGACTTCTTTGAATTTCAGCAGGAGTATCTGCAGGGATTTCTGGGGCCGTTCTTGAGCGCCCTGGATATGCCCTTGCTTTCTGTATTTAATCCCCGGCCCCAGAGAAATGATCTGCCGGACAAAGTGGAAATCGACGGTCCGGCGACTCCAACACCCGGCGGTTTTCCGTTTCCGTTGAATCAGACGAATCAGACAAAGTGAGTGACCAGAAGGAAAGGAAGCGACCCAAACCCGCTTGAGTTCGCGCAATAGCTCCTCTAGAAAAATCGTTACAATAGCTCCTTCCGAAAGAATCCTTCTACTAAGGAAGACCGCATTCGCCGACCGAAACCTGGCCCGTATTGCCACCTACGAGATCCGCCATGTATTATTTCTTTCGAAATGGCCCTGAAAGCCAGGCCCAGAAACGTCTCTTCTCTTTCTGCATCTTTTCGAAGGCGTTTCGCCCCGCTTCCAGCCCCATATCCACCACCTGATTTAGAACCTGCTCATTCGTTGTTACGATCTTCATGGGCAAACTCATGGGTGGATCCACAATGCGAATCTTAACTCCCGACGGAGGATGGTTGATCACTTCCTTGGCACGATTGTACTTCAGATGATACTCGTGACGCACGAATTTGGCCATGGAGCGATTATACGGAAAGGAAAGAAAACTCAAGAATCGTCCGGTTCGGCCGGTGATGTAGCTTCTGGGATGGTTCAGCACAACGGTTATATCTGTATAACCGGCTTCAATCACAGCTTCAACGGGAATGGGATCGGTAACGGCCCCATCGGTATAGACTTCGTCGCCCAGGTAGCTTCTGCCCTTTGTAGCTATGGGCAGGGCGGTAGCGGCCTTCAATAGCGGTAATGCGTTTTCGGCGGTGGCCTTGATGTATTCCGGTTTGCCAGAGGCAAGATTGCTGACCACTACATACAGCGGAGTTGTCTTCGGATGATCCAGCCGCTCCCGCTTCAACGGATACCGACTACCGAATAGCTCATCCACCAGGTAGCTCTGGTCCATAACGGTTTTCTTGCCGATTAGCCGACGCCGGGAAAGAAACTTCCGACCGGTTAATTCGTAGCGCCATACGTTTAAATTCTTTAGAGTAGCTTCCAGATCATTGGGAGTCTCCGTAACGTAGTAGGCCGCCGAGCAACTGCCGGCCGAAACGCCCACCACTATATCGAACCTCCTGGACGGATACCATCGGTTCATGGCTGCCAGTACGCCGCCGGCAAAGGCGCCACGCATTCCCCCTCCTTCCACGATCAGTGCGCGGTTTTTCCGTTTCCGGGCCCGGGGCAGGCCCGATGTCTGTCCAAATTGTTCTTGCGACTTTCGCTTTCTACGGGGCATGGTCTTGCCCAGCTATATGAAACGAATCGCTGTAAACAACGCTTTTTCCCGTCTGCTCGTTACAATCCTGATAGGCAGCTTCATTCTTCACTGCTCGGAGGCAAAAAAGAAGCAGGAGCCGCATTCGGCGGCGGTCATTGATTCCATTCTGGAAACCAGGCAGCAACTGGAAGAACAGCACTGCAGTAACGGATGCATCTATTTGGCCTTCTGGGACTTCGACGGCACCATTCTGAAAGGAGACTGCTCCGAAGGGTTGCGAGAAGATGGCAAGCTGATCTTCCGGGGACTGGTAGAGCTAACCATTGAGCAGGGCTTTTCTTCCCGGTTCCGTAGAAATGAAGCGGCGGATTTTGAAGCGGAATACAGGCGACGAGATGAAGAACTGGGTCATCGGAATGCCTATACCTTCCTGACTACCCAGTACGGAGGAGCCAACCCCGATGAGATACTTGCCTTTGCGAAACGACGCTTCTCTGAGGTCTACAGCCATCATTACTTCGAGAGCTCCATGCATATCTGGAAGTCGATGGAGAAGTACGGAATTCAAAACCACATAATTTCGGCCAGTCCGCATTTCTTTGTGCAGGGCGCCGCGGAGAGTCTATCCATCGCGCCGGACCGGATTAACGGAGTGCGCCTGCAGATCAAAGACGGGAAACTACTGCCCATTCTGGAGCCTCCCCTCACATACGCGGAGGGTAAGACGCAAACCCTTGAGAACGTTGTTTCGCGGATCCAGAAGGAAAACCCGGGAAAAACCGTATTCGTGCTGGCCGGCTTCGGAAACAGCTACCATACGGACGGTCACTTTTTGCGAAGCATCAAGAATCGGAATCTTCCAGGAGGAAAGACTTACGCCATAATGATTAATGGTGGCCCGGCGCCGGAGGAATTCAAGGATCTGTTCTGGACTGTGGAGCAATCATTTACGGTGGGCGCCGAATAAGGCGCTTTTCGCCTCTACCCGGGTCAATCTGACGGCGTTAGATGGGGTTCGGAGCGCACTTTCTGGCCCTGGACAAAAAATCGCTTGAAACGTTTCGGGAAATAGGCTTACTCTGGAAGTGCGACGGAGGCGAAAATGATACAGGGAGACGAAGAGCCAGACCAACTGGATGCGAGAACGGAAGTAGAATTATACACTGAAGTAATTTCAAACAGCGTTCTGGGGTGGTCCATATTTGTAGATACAGCCATTGAGAGTAATATCTACAGGGTGGCCCGAGAAACCTACGGGGCCCAGAAAGCGGCCCGCATTGCGCTATTCAGACTCTACCTGGAAAGCTTCACTCTGCAAGAGCGGAAGGAGTTACTCGAAAACCCGGACTACTTTCTGCAGTATGCCTTCGGGGTGGTGCGTGAACTCTACCCGCCCCATCCAAAGAACCGAAAAACCATCGTCCATAACCGACTGATCTTCTTCATTTCCATACGTCAGTTTCTGGAAGCCGAGCGTCGAATTTCACGCCATCGGTTCGAGGAAGCCGTGCAGATTCTTCGCGCCGCCAGCCAGATGTCCCGTTCGGTGGAGGATATTGTGCGGGCCCGGGATCTATATCGTGAGTTTCAGTTCCGCGTCGCGGCTCAAAGAAACCTGGATTGGATCGATTCCTTCGACGTTTTGCCCCTGGAGGTAGAGAACGCGGGGGATAGAAACAAACCAGCTCTTTAATCTGCCCGAACCCACGGAGGGCACCATTGGGGCTGAATTCGGCTCCGGTTCTGGTAGATGCCAGGTCTCTTTGCCGGATCCCTCCAAAAAAACGGGCGTTTTTAACCGGGGCTTACCATGATTTTGGATCTTCCGTCGTCCTATTCCATGATAACCGAATGGCCATGGAACAACTACTGAGTGTAATTCCCACCGGATTCGTGCGGGTGAACCTGAAGGGCGAGATCACCTTTGCCAACGAGATGGCCTGCCAGATTTTGCATCTGAGCTTGAATGAGTTAACCCATACCTATTTTCAGAGTACCGATTTCGGCCAGATCGGCCTGGACGGCAAGCCCATGGATCCGGCGGCGCTGCCCCTGGCCATTGCCATGACCGAGTTACGTCCGGTGAAGGATGTGGTTCATGGAATTACCGATCCTCATACGAGGGAGCTCAAGTGGCTATCCGTAAGCGCGGCGCCGGAACTGGACGAGCAGGGAAACCTCAAAAGCGCCGTTGCCAGCTTTTCCGATATCACAGATCGAATCAAGAAAGACCAGATATACCGCAAGATCATAGAGAACTCCACCGATATGATTTGCTTTCATCGACCTGATGGAGCCTACGAATATGTGAATCCAGCGGCGCGAAGAATGCTTGGGTACGAAGCCCATGAGCTAATTGGAAGAAGTCCTTACGATCTATTTCATCCCCAGGATGCGAAGCGAATCCGAGAGATGAGCCATATCCCTGTTCAGGAAGGGCGAGTAGAAACCGGGATCAGATATCGCATTCGGCGAAAGGATGGACATTATATCTGGCTACAGACCACCTCTTATCCGATTACAGATCCAGCGGGTAATATTACCGGTATTCAAACCATATCCAGGGATGTGGGTCAGGATGTGCAGCGAGAACAGGAAATACTGCGAGCCCGTTTGCTGGCCGAGAAAGCCAGCCAGGCAAAAAGCGAATTCATAGCCAACATGAGCCATGATATCCGCACTCCCATCCACGGAATCCTGGGACTCACCGAAGTTCTTCTGGATGGATGCGACGATTCCCAGCGGGAAATGCTGGAGATGGTAGACCGATCCGCCCATAACCTGCTGAATATCATAAATGATCTTCTGGATGTCTCCAGACTGGAAGCGGGCCAGGTTCAACTCAGGTACCGCTGGTTTTCCCTGGCAAGTATGGCTCATTCGCTTAAATCGCTGTATTATCCGGAAGCAAAGACCAAAGGGTTGCGCTTTAGCCTGGATGTTTCCGGCCAATGCCAGGGCTACTATCTGGGAGATGAGTCCAGGCTGATGCAAATCATCGGTAACCTGATTTCCAACGCCATACGGTACACCGGCGAAGGATCCGTTCATGTGGAAATCCACTCCAGTCCTTCTGGAAGCAACCACCGGGTCATCACGGTGCTGGTGGAAGATAGCGGACCAGGCGTACCGGTAGCCGAACAGAAGCGCATCTTCGACCGATTCGTTCATCTGGACATGGGTCCGGAACGGAGCAAAGGAGCAGGCCTGGGTCTTTCCATAGCTCAGCTACTTCTAAAAGAGATGGATGGAGAAATCTTTCTGGAAAGCGAACCGGGAAACGGTTCGCAATTCAAGATTCAGGTCGTCCTTGAGCACCGGGAATCGCTACCAGAAAGCGAAGGCTCCAGCGAAGATCCCCTGGGCCACATTTCCTCCGTTCCTTTAAGGCTGCTTCTGGCCGAAGACGCCCCGGAGAATCGAATTCTCCTCAATCGCTTCCTGGAACGCACAAGCTGGGAGCTACAATTTGCCGAAGATGGTCTCCAGGCGCTGGACAAGGTTCAATCCAACGATTACGACGTTATACTGCTCGATATTTCTATGCCCGAGTTAGACGGGATCCAGGTGGCCCAGGAACTGCGCCGACGGTTTAGTCTGTCCGAAAGGAAACTACCGCCTTTAATCGCGCTAACGGCTTACGGAACGGACGAAGACTTTCAGCGAACCCGAGATGCCGGATTTTCATTGCATCTAACCAAACCATTCAGCAAGAACAAGCTCATTCGGGCTATAGCTTCTGTTCTCGAAGGTAGCGGAAGCGAAGTCTACAGCCGGACGACCAGTAGCTGATAGAAGGCAAGACTCTTTCAATGATTGGATACTCTGGCGAGCGTCCGCCCAGCCTGATCAGACAAACATCGCGCAACAAGCTTCGCACAACAGGCTGCGCAGATCAGACGCCGTCACAAAGAAAGGCAAGAATCCGGCAGCCCGCCGGGGCTACCGGATTGGAGGAAAGATGCGTCGCCTCAGTCATCCAGCTTAAAGGCTGGAATCCATTTGCTACCGTTATGGAAAAATCCCTGCTCCCCCTGCAGAGGAACAGCCAGGAATTCATTTTTTGAAGAATGCTTCAGAATAATGTACTTTGCATCGCGCCTGGCTTCCTGGTAGACCTCTTTGCCCGTCAAAGGAGTCTCCAGTATCCAGTTCTGCCCTTCCTTGTAGATTCTGGTCTGAATTACGGCTTTGTACTCGTCGCTACCAATAATGTCCGGCGCATCCGTATCTTCCGTTTTTGCGAATGGAGCAATGGCCGTAAGGAAACTATCCTCGTTTCTGCCGATGCCCCCATCCTTGATGATTTTCCCCGAAGGGTCCGCCACTTTCATGGTTGGGTAGCCGCTGAACTGGAATTTGCTTTTATCGCTATTGGTATCCAGGATTCGCAGAGCCACAAAGCCTGAATTCAGAGCCTGGGCCACCGAGCTCTTGGCGAATACGTCCCTTTCCAGGTAGCGGCAGTACCCGCACCAGTCCGGCGCTGTAATAACCACAAATACGTTCTTTCCGGAGGCGCGGGCCTTCTGAAAAGCTTGATCGTAGGAGGTCACCCAATCAATACTTGAAGTGGAGCGAAAGTTCACACTGACTTTGTCTCCGGTAACTTTGATTCGGAGCAGTTTCTTGAATTCCTGCGGCCGGTAGCACACATTGGTGGCCGAATTGCACATCTGGGTCTTTATAAGCAGCGGAACCGCATAGGTGCGATTTCCCGGACTGCGCCCTTTTTGTTCAAATACAGTCAGCCTGTATGTTCCGGAGATCTTATCCCTGCCCTTACCCCGCAAAATGTAGTCGGTTTCATATTTCTCGCCTTCAGGGGCCTTCTGCACTTCCACGCCGAAGCCCTGATCCTCCGGAATGCTAAATGACGTAACAATATTGAAACTCATGGAAGAAGCATGTCGCAAGTAAATATGATGCTTATCCGGAAGCTTCAGGTTCAGCGACACCTCGGCGGAGCCTCCTGGCGCCATTTCCAGGGAGCTATTCGGCAATTCAAAGTCGCCAGGCAATTGCTGCGCATTCAATCCAACGGCCGCGAAAAGCAACCCGGAGCAAATCAGTCGTTTTAACATATCACATCTCCTTTCCATCATATTCAGTTACCGATAATCATCTTGTGTCACTGGCCAAATCGTAGAGTCGCCGCTCCGTTTCGCGAGCAACCAGATCGATTTCGGATTGCACACCGGAACTCATGGGCCCGTATTCTGGATAATCCATGCATCATCAGAGCAACCCACCATTGGACGAAATTATTTCACAAAGGTTGCGTTCTCATCCTCATTTGAGAGGCTCTCATCTATGGAAGGCGGGATGGAAATGGGCTCGCCCAGAAATCTTGGATTTGTTCCCAGAAGAAATAGATCCACAAGCACCAGAGCCCGGGCTGGAATCTCGCGCACGTAGGGCTTCCAGCCCTGACCCGCATAAACGTCCCTGGCATTGTAGCCCACCATGTCGATACCGTTATGCAGCCCAATCAGCACCGCCCTTTCATTATGAAACCGCTGCGAAATCACGGTGAGCGAACTCTGACCAAAAACCTGGCGGGCGCGCACTACCGAATCCAGCGTTCGAAAACCCGCGAAATCCATGATCACGCGATGGGAAGGAACGCCTCGCTCCATCAGAGCCTCTTTCATCGCCCTGGGTTCATTATAGCTTTCCGTGCTGTTATCCCCACTGACAAGAATGTAGTCGATTTTCCCTCGCCTGTACAATTCGCTGGCCGCTTCCATTCGATAGATGAAGAAAAGATTTCGCTGGCCGCCCCTCACATATCTGGATGTGCCCAGAACCAGTCCTACACGATTCACCGGTAACTCTGCCCAGGAATCAAAAATTCTGCTTCTGACCGAGTAGGAAACCCAGAAGTAGCTTGCGTACAGACCTGCGCCCAACAACAACATAGACAATGCTAACCACCAGATGTACACCCTCTTGCGTAGCGACACAGAACATTGTTTAATCCCATGGAGTTAATCCGCAAACTAAAAAGCGATTCGGATACGGGTACGCTCCGCATGGCCTCCCGCTTCGGTTTCCTCTTTCCCTTTGTCCTGGTTTTCCTTTTTTCCTGCAGCCGGGCCACTCCGGACATTCCTGTAGTAGATGGCGAAGCTACGCTCAAGCGCCTTACTTTGCAGAATTCGGGTCCCCTGACTCTGCACGGCTTCTGGGATTTCGTGCCCCATGCAGCCCCATCTTCCGAAGCCTACCAGGATGCTCGCACCATTTCCGTTCCCGGCACCTGGTCTGAAGAGTTGTTCAGTAGCCAGAAGGACTCTGTTCACAGGAAAGGGCTGTATCAACTCAAGCTCCAGCTGAATAGCCTTGATCCTTTTGCTTTGAGATTCACCGAAGTGATGACCGAATCGTGCATCTATCTGGAGGGCAGAAAGGTCCAGTGTCAGGGTCGAACCGGCAAAACCGAAAAAGATTCAGTACCGAACACTACGCCATTCACTGTAGTCTTGATTCCCGAAAGGCTGGACCCGGTACTACACATTGAAGTCTCAAATTTCCATCACAGGAAGGGCGGTATTTTTGGCAGTGTAATGGTGGGAACGCCAGCCCAGATCCAGACTCTAGATCGGAACCGAATGAGTCGCTATTTGCTGGTCGCCGGCGGGCTGTTGCTGACGGCGCTTTATTTCGCGGTGGTAGGACTGTTCGAAGGTCGGGCGGGAACCAACCTTAGCCTGGCTCTTTTCTGCTTCATTGCCCTGGTACGCATTATGACGGCAGGCGAAAAACCGGTGGCCTCATTCTTTCCGGGACTCCCCTATGGAGTCTATCTGAGATTACAGTACATCACCTACTTTTTGAGCATCGCGGCGGCCCTTCATTACCTTTATACCATGTTTCCCGCAGACGTACATCGCACGATGGTGCGCGTTGTCTACGCCATCGCAGTGCTCTTTTCGGGGTTCGCCGTGGCCGCAAACACGACGCTTCTGTCTTATTCCCTGGACTACTATGCGGTGGTGTTCTTTGGAGTAACCTTCTATTGTATTTACGTAATTTCCCGGGCCAGCTACTATCGTCGCACAGGCTCCTATTTTATCTTCGCGGGGATGATGGCCCTATTTTTGGCCGTAGTTGTGGACTTCCTGCGAGTCTACGAAGTGGCTCTTATTGAATATCTGGTGGGAGATGCCATACTTGTTCTAATTCTTTGCCAGGCAGTGGCCACCAGCTTGCAGAATAGAAACGTGCATCTGAAAATGGGGCAACTGCAAACAGAAAAGGATCTGGCCGATGCCGCCGCCAGGAATAACCGTGAGTTCCTTTCGCGCATGAGCCATGAACTACGAACCCCGCTCCACTCCATAGTCCACATAGGCCACTTGCTGAAAGATGAAAAGGATCCGGCAAGGACCGCCGACTATGTAGAGACACTTCAATCCGCATCCGATCATCTATTAACTCTGGTAAACGACGTTCTGGATTTCAATCGCATGGTTCAGGGAAAACTGCGCTATCAGGAGGGCTCCTTTTCTCTGGGATTGTTGCTCAATCGAGTTGTCGTGATACACAGGGAAAGAGCATCGGGCAAAGGTTTGGACCTGAAACTGGAGATTGATAAATCGCTGCCGGATCGGTATCTGGGCGATTCACACAGAATTGCTCAGGTTATGCACAATCTAATCGGTAATGCGATCAAGTTCACCTACAAAGGCGAAATCAAGGTAAACGTGGAACCGGAGATTAAGGAAAGCCCGGGGAATGGACTGATTATATCGGTAAGCGATACCGGCATAGGAATGAGTCCCGATCAAATACCGCAAATATTCGAAAGCTACTTCCAGGGCAGCTTTCAGACCGATCGAAAGCATGAGGGCACAGGCCTGGGTCTGGCCATTTCCCGGGAATTGGTCCGACTTATGGGCGGCGAACTCAAAGTCCAGAGCGAACCCGGCCAGGGTTCCACTTTCTCCTTTACGCTTCCGGTAATACCGGACCCCGACCGCTATCGCACTCCAGAAGTAGAAGAAATCTCAGAAGCCTTCGCCGCCGCAGGCAATGAAGTAAACGATTCCAGAGCCTTTCGCCAGGAACTGGTGCTTATCGTAGACGACAACCCGGACAATCGCAAATTGACCGGACGTTTTCTGGAAAAGTGGAATCTAAGGTATCTGGAGGCCTCCAGCGGCACCGAGTCTCTGCGAATTCTGGAAGGTTACTATCCGCACCTCATTCTTCTGGATTTGCATATGCCGGAGATGGATGGGTTCGCCACTCTTGCCGCCTTACGCGACAAAGGATACACTGGCCCCATTATTGCCGCTACTGCCGATGTGAGCAATGAAACCAGGCTTCGCCTGGATGCAGCGGGCTTCGATGGATTCATTGGAAAGCCCTTTTCGCCGGCCAAGTTTCATCAGATACTGTCCGGCTATCTGAACTCCCGCCACCTGCGAAACCCGGCATCGGAAAGCGGGGCTCCTGACGAGTAATTTCGCAGAAATCTTGCCTCAGGCCGGCGACGCTATTGTGCAACTTCAAAGTGCTGGGCAGGTCCGGAACGTTGTTCCGCGCTTTGCATCTCAGTGTTTCACGTACCAGCGGAGCATTTGCGAGATTCCTTGCAATCGGTAGAGAATTTTGATAGCAAAAACCGGCCACATCCCGTCTAAATGTACCGGCGTCAGAACTGAATTTGCTCATTAGGACTAGTATGATACCCTGGAATGGAACTCAAAAAGCACTGAGAATATTGATTTTGGCCGCCATCGTTACCGGCCTTACTTCTTCCGCCACCTGCGATAATTCCCCCGGACAAGCCCGGGAGCTGGATTTCAGCGAATCCGCCCTTGCGGATTCGCGCCAGCAATGGCAGAAAACCGAGAATGAACTGAACGGAAGCTATACATATATCCGGGTACAGGGCAGTATGACCGGCGAAACCTATGTAACGCTGGCTCGATTCGAAAAAGGAGAACTCACCGCCCGAGTCTACAAGCGACTGAAGGTAGGAGTCAAAGATGGCAAACGCGCGGTGGAGGTTCGAGAAGCCTGGATGGCAACAAACGGAATGAAACGTTTATTCAGCGGAGAAGGCGGCTTTCCGGGTCTTTCCATGGCCGAGCTATACGAATACTGCGAAAAAGAAATACTGCACCGGGATCCCGAGAAAAATCACGTGGCCCTGGCGGCGGATGAACGGGGCGTCTTGAAGCGATGCTACTATTCGCCCAAACTCTGTGCGGATGATTGTGGAAAAAGCTACGACGTGAGCCATTTCTACGATAAAGCCGTAACCGACGAAGTTCTCAAAGAATACTCGGAGAATCAGGCCATTACTCTGGAAGAACAGAAGTAAAACCCTGAATCAAGGCTGGACCGGCGGTTGCCTTGTCCGAATCCGGAAACTGTTTTTTACTGGAATTCCAAATTAGACGTCTTATTCATAGAGAATACCGGAGTGCACCCATGAAAGAGTTTGGAGAAAACATAGCAAAGATTACCCTGGCCATCCTATTGAGCCTGGGACTGGGACTACAGTTCAACTGTAGCGCCGAGGAACTGGCCGCCCTGCAGGGCGAAGAAGAGGAAGAAGTAGATCTTCTGGACCAGTTGATCCAGGAATGGATACTCTTCGAGCTTTTTGACGCGGGGGGCGGAGCCTGTAATATTCAGCAGGGACTACTTCTGGAAACACTGTTTCAGAGATATATTGAAGAAGGGGGGACGCTACCCGCACCGGATGCGCCTTCTGGCGATGCAGCCGCCAATCCGCATTACGATCCCATCGGCGATCAGCCCCTGGAGGGTCTGGGCGAAGAAAAGCTAATGTATCTGCCCACCAAATACGGCGTTCAACCGATCACTGTAAATGAGTATCATGGAAACTATGTTTCGGAAAGCGACATCATCTTTGCACCGGATCAGCTTTTTGAATATCCTGACACAGCGGAGAACTATTACTTCAGCGTCGGCATTGACGGAAGCGATAGCGGGCGGTGGCCTGTCTCCAATGGCTTTGTTCAAGTTCCGTATCAGATTAATCCGGCTCTACCCGGCGAAACAGTAAACGAGATCAACCAGGCCATCGCCCATTGGCAGGAGCGTAGCCGCTTTCGTTTCGTTGTAAGGTCTTCGCAATCCGACTATATCTATTTTACGGATAACGACACTGGCTGCAATTCCTACGTGGGCCGGATCTCGTCTCAGCCCCAGCATATCAACCTGGCGCCCAACTGTGGCTTTGGAGCGGCTGTGCATGAAATCGGTCATGCAATGGGGCTCTGGCATGAACAAACAAGGCTGGACCGGGATGAATACGTAAATGTTTACCTGGATCGTACGACCAATTCAAGTCAGTATACGAAGAAAGTTGCCGGGGACGCTTACGACATTGGCGCTTATGACTTCGAGTCCATCATGCATTACGGTTCCTTCTATTTTGCCAGCGGGGATCAGCCTGTAATGACCAAGAAGGACGGTAGCATTATCGAGCCCAACCGCCGGGCTCTCACGGACTGCGACGTCTACGGCGCTGAAGAACTGCACTTCAATTCTTCGGCTTACAACTAGGGTCGCCTTTGGTTTCTTGCAACCGGATCAGCACGGCCAGGGCAATGTGGGCCGCAATGATAGATCGATTAAGATCCATTGCGGCCCTTGCGCCCATCGCCGTTCTGGCGTTGGCTCTGGTCAACTGTCAGAAGGAAAGCAACAATGATGCAGATTTAATCGCCGTGGCCTTTCTGCTCTCCCAGGGCCCGGAATGCATCAAATATTCCGCCACTTACGACAAGCCTTACTCGGGCTTAAGCCTGCCAGACTCCAGTATAGCCGAAGCGGACACAGCTGAAGGCGAGACGGTTCAGGCCTACGCAGATATAAACGGCTCCTGGCAATGGATGACACTGGTCAAAACGGAAGACCACTACGTCCTGGGCGACATGGTCTTTGAGCCTCATCGAGTCATTGAGTGGAATAGTGATTCGGTTGCCCCCGATCAATTCCGCGCCGACGGTGAATTCAGCGCATACAGCCTGGCCTTCAACAGCGATAGTATTCGCTGGCCCATGAGCGGCGGCTTTATTCGTGTTCCTTACGTCATTGATGCCGGTGTGCCGGCAGCGACGCAGACCGAAATTGAAAACGCCATACAGCACTGGGAAACCTATAGCATTGTGCGTTTCCATGCGAGAACATCGGAGGCCGGCTACATTCTATTTCAAGATCCCAACGACGGTAGCTGCAAGGCGAACGTAGGCTATTCAGACTCCGTCAGGAATGTCTGGCTGGACGATGCCTGCGGCACCGGCAACGCTGTTCATGAAATCGGGCATTCGCTGGGTCTGATGCACACCCATCAACGGAACGATAGAGATAGTCATATCATATACTACCCGTCCCGCACTACGTTACCATCTCAGTACGAAAAACTGGGGAGCGCGGGTCTGGACATAGGCAGGTATGACATTAGATCCATCATGCATTACGGGTCCTATTTCTTTCCCAATAGTAGCGACCCGGTGATCACAACTAAAACCGGCGCCCTTATAGAAGCGAACCGATCGGCCCTCACCACCTGCGATACCTATACGGTTGAACAGATTCATACAAATCCGGCCTATAATAACAAGCTCTAGGCGCATTGCCCGTAGTTGAACCGGAGCATTCACCACTACGCCCTGGCCTCACCCTCATAGCTGAAAAAACCCGACGCCCAGCCTGGAGGAATTCAAGCTTCAATTCCAGCTGATTCCGTCGGGCGCCCGGGGGCAGATTGGCACTGCCATCGGCCGAACGGCAAACGGCTGACGAAACGGTCTGTCTGACAGCGCTCTCCTTACAACCCCTCTTTGATGATTACGTAGACATACCGGTCACCAGCCCGACTTTCGCTGCCTTCATCGCAACTGCGCAGATTACGATAAAGCACCTCCGCTCTGGACTCATCTACCCCGAGCTGTTTTAGCTGTCGCAACGCATAGTCCGCCCTTTCCTGCATTAATCGTTGATTCTCTTCGGCGCTGCCTTCGCAGTCTGCGCTAACCGCTATCAGGAAACGGGCATCCGGCTGGCTCAGGATTCGTTGTTTGAGTCCCTCCATGGAAGCGTCGGACCTGGCCTGATCCCCCACTCCGGTTTCAAAGTGAAATCTAAATACAGCCAGCTGCTGGTTACCTTCCAGTGTGGCGCCCGACTTCATGATGCTATTCTCGGCCGCAGCCAGGTTGCCGCATTCGGCGATGACCACGCTATCTGTAATCACGCCAAAAAGGAAACCGAGAGCAGTGTAGCCAATATCGGACCAGCGCATGGCCCGGTATTTGATCAATATGGAGTCGCCATCGGATGCGGTGGCATTTAACGGTGGATCGTTAAGAGGAAGAACAAAGGGAAAATGCACCACATGTCTCTGGTCTACGATCTGACAATTCTCAAAAGTACCTTTGTAGCTCGAAAGAGATCTTTCCAGGGGAACTGGAACGTCTGTTACATAGGGCGCTGAGCCGGCAGGATCCGGCATTGTGGAGCAGTGATTGAAAGACATTAACAGAACCAGAGCTCCCAGAGCATAACGGACAGAAAAAAAACTGGACCGGGGTACAATAAACTTTTCCATGCTTTTTATTACAATTCCTCAACAGATACAGAATGTTAGAAGTTAAGAGCAATTCCATGGGCACAAGATCAAGAACTATTCAAACAATACGAACAGCCGCCGCCATCGTGGTCCTGGCAGTTCCCTTTCTCAGTGCCTGTATTGCCTTTCTGCCTTCGGCCACAAGCAAGTCGGAGGAAGAGCGCAAATGGTTTCTGCTCAATCTTATAGACTCACCCGAGCAAAACGCTCTAATCTCCAGCCCGCCTACGGTAAGCGCAGAAGGCTATGACCCGGCTCTGTTCACGGTAAACAGGGAACCGGAAGCGGAAGCGATGGCGGTTCCGATCTACGGAAAGCATTTTGTTTCGGTTGGCCAGATCTATGACATCGATGTAGACACATCTAAGATTCCCGGCGCGCCCGAAGAGTATCAGAGTGTCTTTATGCCACCCGGCCAATTTGCTGAAATCACCTACCAATATGATGAACGACTCCTTCGAGAAAGAGGACTGATCGAGGAATTCCAGGTCTACTACTACGACAAAGGTAGCGGCCGATGGTTTCCTGTTTCCGATGTAGAAGTGGATCTGGAACGAAATACGGTTACGGCAAGAACCAATCATTTCACCCCCTTTGTACTCACCGCGTTGCCACAACCAGCAGACGATGGTGTTTTTCCCCCTCCGCAGTGCATTGTAGATGCCCTGGATGATCCGGCTGGCTCCTTAACCGGTCCTGTATGGAGTCGACTGGATGCAGGATTCAAGTATTACCTGGATCGCGGCTATACGATTGTTCGCAATGATGACTTCTACAACCTTCGCTTGAACGAGGCGCTGGGCATTGCCACCTGTAACGGCGGAACCCATTCCTCCTCGAACACCTACTGCGGACCACAGGGACAGCATAAGTTTAACAGCGATCCGGATTACCTGGACTTTGCCGTGCCATTCGATGCAAAGGTCTACGTTCTCTATGACTCCAGGGGCACCGTTCGCGCGAATTGGCTGGCCGACATGGGCTTTACGCAGGTGGCCAATACCTATGTCGAGACCACCGACGAAGCTCAATTCTACGAGGTATATGAAACAAATTATGCGGCCGGCTCCCAGGTGACATTACCCGGAAATCATTACAACATCAACAATCCGAATCAGATTCGCACGAATTATTTTGTCGCCGTTCTTCCTGAAGGCGACTGGGCAACCCAGGCCGGCATTGACTGTTCCGGTCAGCCCTTGCGTCCTCCACAGCCAGAAGGAATTCGACTCATTCCCGGGTCCGACCAGATATCCATTGTATTTGATCAAACCATCGAACGTGATGTCACAGGGCTCATCGTGCGACGAAGACTCCAGGAACCTGCCATGTCGCCCGCCACTGGCGAAGCAGTGGGACTGGCCATTGAGGAACCTGGTTACATTATTGATATCGGCCTTACGGAAGGAACCAACTACCATTATAGCTTTTTTGCGGTTACGGACGACGGGCTTTATTCAGCCCCGCTAATCCTGGATGCTCAGACCGGTCCCGATAATGATGGCGATGGCCTGGCCGATTACTATGAAAACCATCCATCGATAGTATATTATGGCGGAAATGGCACCGATTCAAACATGGAAGATACTGACTCGGACGGCATCGACGACCTCACCGAAGTAATCAACCTGACCGATCCCACAAACAGCGATCATACGGCTCCGGTGATTACGGCTTTCGAGGACGATGGGACAGTGAGCACAACTCCCGTTGCTCGATTCAATATAGAGGTGGATGATACATCAGCAATCACCGGCTGGTATCTTTCAACGGGAACGGAGCCGCCGCCAAATGACTCCACGGACTGGCTTACCGATGAACCCTCGACCTGGGCTGTGGAGGAAATAGGTGAGCTGACTCTCAACCTGTGGGTGCGGGATGCCGCAGGAAATGTAAGCGATATGGCAAGTCTGGTGCTGGATTTTCCGAACCTCGCCTATAGCAATCAGATGATCGTGTATACTCCTCAGGAAGCGATAACCAACCTCACGAAAATCGATCGCAATGACCTGAATATAATCAGCATAGACCAGCCAGGGATATTCCAAGTTCCGCAACTGGTTAGTATTGGGAGGAACGTAATCGTCACTACCACGTATGACGCAACGGGGATCGAATGGTCCACCTTAGGAAGTCATCCTTCGTCCAGCCCACAATTCAATGACACTGTCTTCCCTGCCGGGGCTATGGTTAATGGGTTGCAATATAGTCCCGGAGGTGACTTCTGGCTTCTGACTTTTCACGGTCGCAACGGAGTCAACGCAACGGCAGAATGCCCAATGACTTCGGATTATCTATGCCTTACGACTTTCAGATTGAATAGCGATAACACAGGCATGGAAGTAATCGATCGAGACTATATCTACGCCAGATATGGAGCTACAGGGTTTGGTTATACGAATCTCGGTTTGTCTGTAGATGGGAAACGCTTTACCCTGCTCTATATTGGCACGGGCTATATATTAACCGGCTCCATGGAAAACGGAATTATCAAAAGGTTGTTTGCTTCCAATCATTTACCTCTGGCGCAAGCGAGCGGCAACGAGGATATCAACCTTGCACATAACCCATCGCACAACATGGTAGCAATTCCGGCCGATCCCTATTATGCCGGCGTACATGGTATTCAGATGATGCGCTTTAATCCACAGGCGCAAGTGGGCTACAATTCACAACTCGGGCCGGAATGGGACTACATCGGCATCATGGTCCGCGGCCAACCCTACTTTGATCTGGCCTTTGTCGGTGAAGATCGGCTACTCGCACTTAGACCGGATGCATTGGTCCTATTTGCTGTGGATACGGTAAATGGATCCCTCACCCCCATACGGACGGTCTGGAGTACACCCAGTCCCGGAACAAGAGAAAGCATGTCGCTGTTAGTTGACAGAAAAGGTTCCGTAGTTATCATTAGAGAAGACAATGATTTCAATTACTTAATTATGAACAGCGATACTGGACAGGTCATAGCCTCCACGACTGTCTCAACAAATTCCTGGAACACATGGAGTCGCGTAGCCTTTAATTTGAGATCCGAGGGCAATCAGCCGCCGCGCCTGGGATTTGCACTGGACCGTGGAACTCGTGTGCTCACTCCTCAGGGCTGGACCTATCCCTTCTCGGGCATTTATATTCCGGGAAGGACCTGCGCGGATACGATTATTGGAATCCTACCAACCTACTCCAATAATTCAGCTGCACGCTGGGGCATGGCGCGCATCACTTATTCAGATCCCGATGCCAACAAGTGCGGAGTTTCCAACCTACCGGTCAACCTGACCGCCCCTAGCACCACTTCGCCTTCTCCTGGGGCGCTAGAGACCGCAATGACCCTCTACAACAATATCGTTATCGAGGCCGATTCCCCTACCGAAATGTTAATTCCCATGCAGACTCTTCTCGGCCCTGTAGGAAAACAGGTGTGCCCAAACGCATTGTTGATGGATGGAACTGCCCACAGCGCTGTTCCTTTCACTCCGAAAGAACCTGGAGATTATTCTGTCACTGTTGAAGCCCAGGATTCGGCAGGTTCATGCGAGGGGCCCGATCAGACTGCCAGAGCGACCCTCCACCTCAAAGCCAGAAATCAACATGTGGACGGGCGACAATTCTTCGTTGATCTCGACGAATACCCGCAAGGAATTAGCCCTTTGCGAAAACTGAACTTGAAGCCGGCTGAACGGTCTTTTTACCGAGGTGTTCCAGGGCGATTTGAAAAGATTACCTGCACAACTCACATGCTTGCATGTGGCTGGATCGGTCGCGAATACGGAAGCCCGTTTTGCATTAACGAGATAGAAGCAACACCGGAAATGATCGTCGATGCGCAATATGCTTCCTGCGGGTCTCAAGCCCCTCGAATCCCCTACTGGCATGCCAATGCAACATATCAGTATGATGGGTTCGACTTCGGCATGCGCCGGACTTACTACAAATCTGTAAAGCCAGCCATTCCGCTACCGGCAGGCGCGTTCAAGAAAGGTGGTCTGGGATTCATTTTTCTGAAACAGGACGAAAAACGTACCTTTGGGCAACAGCTCTACGGCGGCAACTGGATCGGCTACGAAGACCTCTAGCTCTCATCGGCGAGGCATCCTGTAGTCGCCACTACCCCCCATAACCCACTTGCACTGTGCTCCGGGCCCGTAACACTGGGCCCATGAGCAATGCATCGGAAACCGTTTTCCAGGGCACAGATCAGTACTACCTTTCACCGGAACTGGGCGCCATCGTCAACATGGCCATGGCCATGGAAAAGCCACTGCTACTTACCGGAGAGCCCGGCACAGGAAAGACTCAGCTGGCATTCGAGATTTCCCGTAGCCTTGGTATGGAACTGGAAGTGCTACGGGCCAAATCTACGATCCGGGGCGAGGAAGCCTGTTACGTGCAGGATACTGTGCTTCGCCTGAACGATGCCCGCTTTGGCACGGAAGCCAGCGGCAGAGATGTGAACCAATTCTACGATTACGTCATCTGGGGTCCCATCGGCCGGGCCTTTCGCGCCGAAAAACGCTGTGTTCTGCTGCTGGATGAAATCGATAAAACCGAGTCCGATGTACAGGATAACCTTCTGGACGTTCTCGAAGATATGGAATTCACCATCCGCGAAGTGAACGAAACAATCAAAGCCAGACAGAGACCAGTAATCATCATCACATCCAACGCCAAGCGAGAGCTCAGCGATCCATTTCTGCGCCGATGCTTTGCTCATCACATTGCCTTTCCGGACGAGGCTGAAATGCGCGAAATCCTGGATCTACACTTTGATACTCTGGACGAAAAACTGGTAGAAGTAGCGCTGAAAATCTTCTACGATCTACGTAGCCGGGGGCTGGAAAAGGCTCCGGCCACCAGCGAACTCATCCACTGGATTGAAGCTTTGCAGCGCTCCGGGAAAATGCCAGAAAGCCTGACGGATCTTCCGTTTCCTGGTATCTTGATGAAACGGGCGGCGGATCTGCAGAATTACAGGGCGGGTCGGATTTAGGACCTCGTTGGGCGAGAAAGGTTAGACGCACCAAAGGTGGCCCGTGCCTGGAATAGCTGATGACAAAACCGCGGGAAAACATAGTCGCCTGGAATTCGGCTGGCCTCCAGAAGCGAGCAAACATGGTCGCGGGAAAGACGGCTCATGAGAGGCGCGCAAACCGGATCTACGGACGAATTCCCGGCCGAAAGGAATACAGCTAAGATGATTTTCGGGCGAAATATCCATGAATAGCGAAAAGATTCATACATACGATGTCTTTCTATCTTTCGCCTACGAATTGCGAAGAGCGGACATCCCGGTATCGCCGGATCAGCTGATTGAACTTCTTCGAGCTATGAAGAAGGGGCTGGTGCAGAACATGGACGATTTGTATCTTATGGCCCGCCTTTGCTTCGTCAAAGAAGTAAAGTATTTCGACATCTACGATCGCACCTTTCTGTACTTCTTCGAAGGCCTGGAACTTCCTCCCGTGGCAGAAGGCGATCTGGATCTTCTGGAAACAAAGCAATTTCAACAATGGCTCCGCCAGGCCTGGATCAAGGGAGAACTGCCCCGGCATCCCTACTCCATGTCTCCGCAGGAATTAATGGAGCTTTTCTGGCAACGCCTAAGGGAACAGACCGAGGCGCACCACGGCGGGAATAAATGGATTGGCACCGGGGGAACATCCCCGTTCGGGCATTCAGGGTTTTCGGAGAATGGCTTTCGAGTCATGGGCCAGGCGAATCGTTTTAGCGCCAAAAAGGTGATGGGACAACGTCGCTATGTGGATTACTCGGAAAGCGGCCGGCTCAACCGAAAGAACTTCCACGATGCTCTGGAACATCTGAAGCACCTTAAGCCGGCGGGTGCCCCGGACCAGCTTAACATTCCCGAAAGCATTCGAAAGACGGCAAAGAATGCCGGTGAAATTGAACTCATTTTCGAAAAAGACAAGCGCGACCGCCTTGAAGTGATTTTGATGATGGATAACGGCGGAAGCTCCATGGCTCCCTATGTTCATCTCACTGCGGACCTGTTCCAGAGAATGCATAAGCAGCTCAAGAAACTGGATAGCTACTACTTCCATAATACGATCTATTCCTATGTGTATTCGGATCCACAGAGAAGCAAACCGGTAGCTCTGCGCGACATACTACGTAGAAACCGGGATTGCAGGATCTTCATCGTAGGCGATGCTTCCATGGCGCCAGAAGAATTGGTGGCACCCTACGGAAACATTAACTTTGGCGAGGAAGAATACGACCCGTCTATAGAGCAGCTTAAGCGACTGCGCGAACGGTTTCCGGCCATTGTGTGGCTGAACCCCATTCCGGCGGAGTTCTGGGCTAACGGTTCGTTCACTCTTAAGAAAATCGCTTCGGTGCTACCCATGGAGGAGATGACCCTGGGCGGACTGGATCGAGCCGTAAAACGCATGAACGAGATCAAACATGAAGTACAGTAAACTTCTAATCGCTATCCCGGCCTTTACCGGTCCAATGAGAAAAGACATTCGAACGCGACAGAAAAAAGAAGCGCAAGGCCGGACAACTTTCTCTGTCATCCTCCTGAGGTCATGCCTGTTTCTTTTAGTCGTATCGATAGCCACCGGTCCCCAGCAGGCCGAGGCGCCGTCCAGAGATCCCGGGACAACACGAGACAACGACTCAAAGCCTGAGAAAGCGCTTACAAACACGGAAAAAGCCCGGGCAGCGCTGGACGAGCAGCTCAAAGAAATGCAAGACTCCGTGGATTTTCCGGTGGGTCAGAACAATCGACTGCTTACCGAAAACAGAGAGGCCTACGACCGTCGCGATCTCAAAGCCCTGGCGAAGGCCCTGCTAAGCGAGACGCAGCTTTATGGAATCGTTATCTGGAAAAGCAGGCATAAACTTGCCGTGTTTGACCAGCGAGGTGTGGAACTGCTTTCTTTCGATGCGGGAATCGGCGGCGACAGCGAAGGCGGACAGAAGCCCAAACAATACGAATACGATGGGCGCACTCCGGAAGGAATCTACCGCATCTTTCGTTTCTACACCCTGGATGCGCTGAAAGAGTCCGAATCGTATAAGGAATTGGCAAAGCTAAATGGTTTCTATCTGACTGCGAAGCTGGGCTACAGTCTGTACGGAAAGCCGGGCAAAGATGCGGGCAAGAATGTCTTTGGCCCCCGATTCTATGGCATAGACTACCCTGCCGCCTCCGATATCTGGAGATACAGGCAGGCGCTAAAGGCAGGCGATGTGCCGGAGGACAAGAAACGAAAACTACCGATGCGAATCGGCTCGGGCATAGCCATCCACGGTACAAACGATCCGGCCAGTGTGGGAAAGACCTTTGGTAGCGGCTGCATTCGATTACTTAACGAAGACATCATTAAGCTGGATCCGTTTATGAATCCCGGTATGCCTGTAATCATTTTTCCGTGAACGCTTTCTGCCGGGTCTTCCGGCTGCCCCATTTCTCATTGGGAGCTTCCTGCTTCTTCATGTTTTTGTTCTTTTTCATGGTTACTATCTTCTTTCGCAATCCATCGCTTGCTGTCATTCGGAAGAATTGAATCGGAGCGATGCGGTAAAGGCTCCATCCCGGCTCCTTCTATTGCCCCGGTGGCCCGCATGGAAGATCTCCTTGAACTATAATTCAAAGAATCCACTGGAGGTTATCCCCGCGGCTCGTAAACTCGTTCGAATTACGTATAGAAGGCCTTGACATACACTCTGTCCTTCGCCCTACTAATTACCCGGTTGAAGGAAGAAGCAGGAATGGCAAATCAGATAAAACGTTTTAGCTCTAGAAAAAGTAGATTTGGGGCCTGGGTTTATGTCCTGTTGATTTGCATTCTGGAAACGCAGTGCTTCACGCCGATGCTATTTAGTCCGTACGAGCCCGAGAGTCGTGAACCGGGGTCCGCTTCGGCGAATGATGGATATATTTTCGTTTCCGTTTATATGGACTCGCTGGATACTCCCGTGGGTGTCGCGGGCATCCATATTGGAGTGGCCTGGGAAAATGAGTTCACGGGACAACCGATAAAGTTTCATATATTGCCCGATACGGTACTCGGCACTTACGCACTACAAGTTCCGCCGGGGGTCTACAAACCGGCGTATAGTTTCTCAAATATTACTGATAAACTATCAGGGGAAGAAAGAAGATCTTTCCCGGGCCGCTCTGAGATGCCAGCAAAGCTGTCCGTAGGCCCCGGACAGGTGGTTTACGGTGGCCATTACGAGGCCCGTATAAGGGTGGAGCATGGAATCAATGAAATGTCAACCTACGGTAGCCTGAAGGACGCTTCCTATAGCCGAGAAAACTTCGAGAAGGCAAGGGCCAATCTGATCATGCTCTATCCCGCCTTCAATGGTATGGAGTTCAGGTATGAAAACTAGGCAATTTATTACAATTCTCCTTGCTACCGGGATGACCTTTAGCCTGAACGGTTGCATTCTATTGAATGAAGTGAAAGAAGTGGACCGAACCTTTAATGGTCTGCCTCCCATCGAGTTTCGCGTTGCGTCTCAATCCGCTCTCACTGTTTCCACTCGAGAAATGACAAGCGAAAGGGTTTCTGATGCCATTTCAAAGTCCTTATTGGAAAAAGGCGTACCGGTGGGCCCCGGCGGTTTACAATTGTTTGTTCAGGTGCGACAGGTAACCCCCAGAGATGTTAGCTTCATTCAGGGAGTGTCTGTGTGGGGCTTTTTCTTAACTGCCGGGATCATCCCAATGAAAACCATGACCGTTGAAAATCAGGTCTACGTCGTAGTGGGAAAATCCGGTCGCGCTATTCGTAGCTTTCAGTACGACTTTGAGACCTGGGGTCTAACAGGAACTTTATTGATTTGCGCTTTGCAGTTTGATTCGTACCCGGACAAAGCGTCCGAAGCGCTGGCTCTTCTGTTTGGTCACATTCTCAAGGACATGGAAGAAGGAGGCCTATTCGAGCAATCCATTGCCCCGGCCAGTCGATACGATCGATTGGTCGTATTGAAGGACGGGCGGAGTTTTCTCCATGTTCAGACGCGCGACAGTGGGGACACCACCACCGTTGCTTTCAACGAGGACAAGTCCATCTCGGTGCCCACAGCCGCGGTGGTCCGTAATGAGGTTGCGCCTATGCCCGGTTTCTGAAAATACCGGTTAGCCCCAGGCTCTATTGCGGATTCCTATTGGATTCCTTTCTGGGCAACGGTGAAGCATTGGCACTCTAATCAATTTGGAAGAAGCAAACTGCGCTTTAGCGAATCACGTGAGGCAATACCGGAGTAATCCAGATCACCCGCACCAGATAAAGGAGTAGAACACCCAGCGAAACTACATGAAATGGCAGATCCAGGATATTGTGATCCCGGGACTTCAACAGTAGAACCAGAGCCACGGTCATAGTAAACATGCGCGAGATATTGTCGTAAACAGACCAGAAATAATAATGATCCGCCACAAATACCATCGCAAGAGAAAGAAACAGTCCCAATCGCATGGCAAATCCTTTCCGATGCCTACCCGTTAGCAGAGCAACCAGTCCTGCAAGCCACAGGAACAGAAGCGGCATACGACTGAGTGTGCGGGCAATGTCTTTCAGGCTACTATCCGGATTCTGGATCGAAAGCATCACCTCCTTCAGGTATTCCTGCATGCCCTGCATCGGCTGAATAAAGACACCCAGGCGCGTAGGAGTCCATTCAGGCAGGGTGAACCGGAGATAGGTATGCCACCCCACCGGAATAATGAGAGTTGCCAGGATTACCGCCGCCTTACGAAAATCCAGACGAATCAACTCGTAGAGTCCCAGGGGAAACAGCAGAAACAATGCGGGCTCTTTTGTGATAATGGCCAGGCTTGCCAGACCCCAGAAAAGGAGCAGTCGCTCTCTCTGATAAGCCCAGTAAGCGATGACAACAGTGGACACCATCACCGCATCGCTTACCAGCAGGTGATAGCTGCCCAGGGCAAAGGGAGATAGAAGATAGAAGATGGCCAGTGGGCTGTTTGTACCCAGTATCTGGCGAAGGCAAAGATAAGCCAGAGACATGAGTCCCAGGTTCCAGAAGAACATCCCAAAAAGCGCCGCATTCGGTCCCAGGAAGCCAAACAGCCCAATGAGAAACGGATAGCCTATCCGGGGGGCCCTGTAACTGGCATCAATCTGACCGTCTTTATCCACTCCTTCGCTGGAAGGATAATCCAGCCCTTCGCTTATTGAGCGACTATAGAAATAGAATATCTGCCCATCATAGCCGGCTCCCAGGTCGCCGTCCTGACTCTTGTAGAAAACGGCGTCCGGTGGAACATGATCCGGATTGGACTCCGCAAACTCCAGTCCAAAGCGAACCATGGAGGAGAAGTTCATATCATACTTCTGAACGTGGAAATAGGTGACGGCGCCGTAAATCAGAAAGAACAGCCCCAGCGCCAGATAAGGTTTATCCAGATGTTTCAGCGGTGAGTATATTGCTTGCTGCCACCGCACCAGCCTGCCGGGCTCATGAGGTTCTTCCATATGCAGCTTCTTTCTGTAGAGGTGACGAGCGAACACCATGGCCTGAAGAAGCACTTTGCGATTAAATGAGGACGTGGAGAACTTATAAGTGATGGGAACTTCTTTGAAGCTGGCGCCGTTTCTGACGGCCAGATACAAAGACTCCATATGGAAATCAAAAGCGCGAGATTCCAGTTCAGCGCCGGCTATGATGGAATAAATCTTTTTGCTGTATCGGCGGTACCCCGAGGTGCAGTCCTGTATACCGGGTCCCTTCAGATCGAAAAGCCCATCGGAAAGACAATAGTTCATGACCCGGGCGGCCTTCCAGGAAATTAACTTCCTGTAGAGTGGAACGTTCTCCGTCTGATGACGCCTTCCAATGACCAGATCCTGATCGCCGGCATCCAGAAACAAAGGAAGGTCCGACGGAAGATGGGACATCCCGGCATCCATTGTGATTACATAGTCGTAATCCTGCTCCCAGGCGTAACGCATCCCATCTTGAATACCGCCAGGAATGTGCGTATTGCTTTCGTGGCGTATGATGTGTAGAGTACCTGTCTTTCTTCCCTGGAACTCCGATTTCAAGTTCGCCAGAATTTCCGGCGTTCGGTCCTTCGAAGCGTCATCCACGACACAAACGTCGCAGTATTCGGAAGCGCCTCGCACCACCTCTTCGATGGTGCTTTCTTCGTTGTAGGCTGGAATAATGATCAGGGTTCTCAAGCCTTGACCTCAAATACCTTCCTGTTTTCTTCTACCCAGCGAATCAGCTTTTCGACGCCTTCGCGAGGTTTGATTTTGGGGTCGAAACCGAACTTCCGCGCTTGCGAAATATCGCAAATGAAGTAACGCATATCGCCTGGACGTTCCGCTTCAATACTAACTTCGATCTTTTTGCCCAGAATTTCCCCGATCATGGCAATGCATTCCACCAGGGAGATCTTGTGCTCGGGACCGCCACCAATGTTATACACTCCGGGCTGTGGATCCTTGAAGAACTTCAGATAGCTGTCCGCGCCGTCGGCAGCATAAAGTATATCTCGCGCCTGCTTTCCGGTTCCAAAGATGCGAATGGGCAGGCCAAAGACAGCTCGAATCACAAAGTTGGCCACCCAACCATGGTCCTCCCCTCCAAACTGCCGGGGGCCGTAAATGCCAGTAAAGCGAAAGCTGGCCGATTTCAGATCATACATATCATGAAAAGATCGCACATAATGCTCGGCGCTCATTTTGGATGCATGTAAGGGACTGATTTCCCCCACCATTACGGGCTGGGTTTCCGGAATCGACACAGGGTCTCGTTCGTAGCTGGTATCGGATTCGGTTAGAGAGTCGTTTATGGAGTTTCCGTATACGTGAATCGAACTGGTATTTACAACCGGAATATTATGAGCCCGGGCGGCCTGCATTACATTGAAGGTTCCGGTGACGTTCGTCGTAAAATCATGCTCCGGATCCTCCCAGGAAATGGTCATGGCAGGTTGAGCGGCTGTATGAACGATGTAGTCCGTTCCGGTGCTACGGTCCATTAGATGCTCCAGATTGCGGATATCGCCCTTCACCATTTCGACGCCCAGGCCCTTCAGATAATCCCAGTTGAAGTCTCGAGTGGCCTCGGTACCATAGCCGGTCCGCTTGAGCTCGTATTTGGTCATGTTATCGAAGCTGACCACTTCCCAGCCTTCCTTTCTAAAATGCTCACAAACATGGGATCCCAGAAATCCACATCCGCCGGTAACCAGTACTTTCATTTCTTCCTCTTTCTTTTGCAGTCTGCCAGACGGGCATGCCCCGGCATGCAGGTCGGCATAGCCTTCTTTTTTTGCGCCATTTCTGGTCGCAATGGAACAGCCCATGAAACCGCCCGGTTCATAGCCCTGGCGGATACGGCACTGTAACGTATGTATTACGATTGATGGTTCGGTGCTTTCTACGTCAAGCTCAGTGAATCTTGCCAAACTTCTTTTTCAGAAGCATTCCGGACAACCGGAATAGATCGCCGATGCTACGGATGTCGCCGGCCGCCTGATCCTTCACGGGCTTAAAAAAGGTTACGGGCACTTCAATGCATCGGTACAGGGACCGTACGATCTCGGTCATCATTTCGGCGATGTACAATGACCCGTCTTCGTGTAGTCTGGGTCGGATTTTCATGAAGGTATCCTTCCACAGACAGAAATAACGACAGCTCGCATCGGTGAACCTGGGTTCCATACCCCAGTAGAATAGCTCAATCATCTTGCCGCCAAACAGATTGAGGATCCTTCGCATGGGCTTTAAATTTGCCCCCTGCTCGATCATCTGCCGGGTGGTGCGGGTCCCGATGGCCATGTCGCAGTCCTTCATGTATTCAAGAAGCTTCGGCAGGTCTTTGCTCCTGAATGTGCCATCCGCCGACGCTACTACGCAGATATCGCCGCGGGCGGCTTCCAGACCCGCCATTACCATGGCGCCCTCTTTCTCTCGCGGGCCGGCAAACGCTACCACTGTGGCTCCATGGCTTCGAGCTATTTCGCGGGTGCGGTCTTCGGAGCCCGCATCCACGACAATAATCTGATCCACGGAATCCTTGAAGTCGTTCAAGACATCATCGATGGATTGCTCCCGATTGGCGGCCGGTATAATCAGCGTTTTCTTGAATCGATCAAAATCTTCGTTTCGAATTTCGTACACCGCATGATGGTAATCCTGCAGCGAGTTAATGTTGAAGTAACCGCATCTAACCATGGTCGCATAAACAGCTCCGGTTTCACGAGCCATGCGATCTATGACTTCCGTAATCTCGATGACGCCAGTGCGCTCCGAAGGCGGAGTGGTCCGAAAGGTTTCGAAATACTGCTCGGTGAAGAGGTAGGTCCCCAATCCCAGAAGTCGATTCGCCGGATTCTCGGGCTTTTCCACCAGTCGGAGCACGCGCTCCTTTTCCAGTTCCACCGAGTAATTCTTTTTGATGTGCGAAACGAGTGGAGTCTCTTTAACGGCCACGCTGGCGGTTAGACCTGGATGCTTCTTCAGGGTAGCCAGGATCTTTTGATGATCCGAGTTATGGTAGAGCTCATCTCCCAGAATTGTAACAAAGGGGCCCTGGAATTTGCCTTCCAGGGAAGCTACATCGCTGGCCAGGCCCTTGCGAGTCCAGAAGCTGGTTTCTATACTCACCCCTGGATATAGGGGTCGGATCCGGTCCACCTCGGCCATGACCTGCTCGGCAAGATGACCAACGATGACAAAGATCTGCTTCACCTTGATCTTCTTCACCAGCAATTCAATGTTCTTCTCCAGAATACTTTTTCCGTCAATACGGAACAGTGGCTTGGGAATAAACGTAGTTCGGGGGTAGGATCTTGTGCCTTTACCAGCCGCCGCAATTACACCTGTAGAAATCTGTTTCAAGACGCCTGATAGACTTCAGGCGGTGCCAATCAGGTCAATACAATTCGCCGAAGCCTGACCGGAAACAGGTCTGGAAATCTGGCCGCCTTTTCAAGCGGGTACCCATTGGAGTGTCCGACGCCAGGCTGGTTGAATGCTCTGCGCCACACGCAGTCGGCTATATCGCTCTTAGGAGCCCGGTAAGTACCGTTCCAAGGCCTTCTCGAAGGTTAGCCTGCTAACAGGTTTCTTCAATCGACCAGTGAAACCCGCCCGCATCAATTCCAGAATGAAGTCCTGGCCTGAATGCGCGCTCATCGCCACTACCGGCGGTAGGGGCAACCCGGCCTGGTTCAGAGTCTTCTGGATTCGAGGAAGCAAATCAAAACCGGTGGTTTCCTCGAGCTCAATGTCCAGCAAGACCAGATCGAAAGGCTCCTCTCGCAAGGCGTTCAACGCCTCCTCCATATTTCGCGCCGAAAGGAGCTCATACTCCGTGCGTTTACTATATACTTCCAGGAGCTGATGAATGGGTTCGCTATCGTCGATTAGAAGGATCTTCTTTGATTTCATGCACAAATCCAGATTACCCCTGACCGCGGGGCGCCTGCAGCACTCTCTAAACGATCAGCTACCAGACTTCCGATCCAGCGCAACTCCCGCTTTACCGAAACGGCCGGTTCAACCGGGCCCATGAATGCGAGGTTCTCCCATTTCCAGGACCGGTCCCATTGCAACAGCAGGCGCCGGTTTTAGCCAAGCTTCCCGGCAAGAGCCCGGATCGCTTCCTGCAGTTCCGTGTGGTCCATGGTAATCGCCACCGATGGATCGTCCAGGGTAAAGATATCTACGGGGCTCTCTTTTCCGGCCGCCCGATAGCTGCCCACTTTTCGCACTCGCCAACCGCTGCCAGGATTTCGTCTCAGAGCCTCCAGGGTTCCCGATTCGAATATGAGCGACTTGCCGGCTTTTCGAGTAATCCCTTCCAGGCGGGCCGCCGAATTCACAGTATCCCCGAGTACTGTGTAGTCCATAAAGACAGATGAACCGATGTTTCCCTCCAGAACTCTACCAGTGCTAATGCCCACACCGGCATGGAGCAAGCGAAGCGGATTATCGGCTTCCGGAGATCTATCGCGCAGCTCCTTGAATTCCCACAGCATCTCCCGGGCTGCACCGAGGGCGGATGAAACCAACTCCTGGGTCCAGTACGCCATGATTCCGTCGCCGGTGAGCTTCGATACAACGCCACCGTGCGTTTGAATGGCTTTTAGCGCTGTATCATAAAAGCGATGAAGAACCATGGTCGCCGCTTCAACGGACCAGCTTTCAAAGATACTGGTAGAGCGAAACAGATCAACAAACATTACGCAGCGATTCTGGTAAGACGAAGGAATGTCTTCCGGAGCTCCACCGCCCTGGATTTCCCGAAGCACTCGCTGCGGGGTGTATTTCTCCAGGGTTCTATGAGTGTGGGCCAGTGTAGCCAGCAGGTGACGAATGGGACGCATCAATGGGTCGCTACTTTCGTCCAGGATTACAGGCTTCATCTCCCATTCGGCATATTTCCTACGCTCAATATCGCTTTCAACTTCCAGTATGAAGACTTTACTGTGGCGGTCATCCTTTTCAATACGAGCAAAACAACGGTCCACTGCCTCCTCATCGCCTTCCAGGATTTGATAGAATATGTTTCGGAAGCAAAATAGAGCGCCCGTAAGGCCGTCCCGCTTATTGTTTCGAATGGATACTTCGCTAATCGCATCCAGATCATCCAGGCTAAGAGGACGGCTAAAATTGGAAATGTATGTGATTCGTTTCATTGTCGTGGTGGCCATTTTCGGACACAGGGGGTTACCAGTCAACAGACGGGAACACTACTGAAGTCCTGGAGCCGGCTCCCCACACCTGGTTTTTGCAATGCTGGACTGGTCTCGATACCTGATCTCGACCCAGGATTTCGAATCGCAGGAATGAACGACAATACTCAGTTTTCAGGCGTTCAGGAATCCATGAACTGAATCCAGTTTTTCGTAGGACCAGAAGGCGTTAACCTGTTGCCGCAACAGAAGTCGCTCCATTTGGGCGCCGCCATTACTGTCTCTCACTCCATCGCTCTGACTGCTCTCCGTCGTCTCCCGGCTCTGTACCCGGGCTTTTAGGGGCGCTTCTTCGGCCGCAAAGATTAGCAGATAGAAGATACTATTTCCCCGAATTACCTCCTCTTTCCAATCCGCACGCACAGTTTCCCTTGCATACTGGCGCTCAAGAAGAGTATCGCCGTCGAAATAGCGAATGCGCACGGTTCTATCAATGCTTATCGCCAGAAGATGATACCAGCATTGTTTCTTCCGGTAACGGTAATTTACATACGTCACCACAGCGAACATCAGAGCCACAAAGAGATAGAAGTAGACTTCAAAGATCAGCGCAAAAGTGCCCAGAATTATAGACAGCACAGCTGTAATGCCCAGGGCAAACGCGAAGCCTCCCGAAAAAATGCGCTTCATTAAAGATGGCCGGTGATCAGTGGAAAAATGAGCCCTGACAGCATTTCGCGTATCTGAATCGAGAGCATTTCCCACACCCGAGTGCATCGGATTTCCCATTTCTGAGGTCAACGCAGCGCGCATCTTTGAATGCTCTCGGCTGGTTTCGTCTGCTCCACCGGCAGGAGCTGGCCAACTCAGATAGGACGCAGCTAAAAAGAACAGAATCCAGTGCGGTGCAAACATACGCTCGTAGGAGCATGCATCGGCCCCTGCCACAGGAATGCCCAGGGCAGCGAGCAACAGGTTATGCAGGATAAGGTTGGCCACTGCAAAGACGAGCGTCCCAATCAAAATGTATCGGAGGGGGGCCGGTCCTGTCTGCTTCAGATATTTAAGAGAGTTCGCGCGAATGGCGGGAGGAGCGTTTCGCAGTCGATGCTGAAAAAGCAGAAAAGCGATCACAAAAGCGAACACCGAAAGGACATGCAATACGCCGCCGAAAGATCCAGGGGAGTCCGCTTCTTGCGGCAATGGACGCGCCAGGTATTGGCTCAGGCAAAGGGCATAGACAATCAGCGACAGGGTCGCGCCGATTAGCCCCGTGCCGAATGCAATTCTTCGCAGTAGCCCCACCAGGACTCATTCTGGTTCGCACAATATGACAGCCAGCAGAAAAGCGCAGGAATAAAAAGAAAAAGGCGCGACTTTCGCCGCGCCTCGTAGGGATTCCGCCGGATTTCTTATTCACTTCGCCGCTTTCCCGGTCCGGCTCGCGTATCGAGGTCCGAACGATTGGATGGCGAGGGTGAAACCTTGAATCCAGCGGCGGATGGGAGAAATCTTACATCATTCCGCCCATTCCACCCATGTCGGGCATTCCTGCTTCTTTTTCTTTCTTGGGCAGATCAGTGATGCTCACTTCGGTAGTGAGGATCATTCCGCCGATGGAAGCTGCGTTCTGAAGAGCGCTTCTTACCACTTTGGCCGGATCCAGGATGCCTTCTTTGGCCAGGTCCTGCCATTCCAGAGAAGCTGCGTTAAAGCCAATTCCCTCTTTTTGCTCCAGAGCTTTTTGAACAATCACAGTTCCTTCCAGACCTGCGTTGTTAGCAATGGTGCGAAGAGGAGCCTCTACAGCGCGATAGATGATGCTTGCGCCGGTGGCCTCATCGCCTTCCAGCTTCAGGCCATCGATTACGCTTCGAGCACGCAGCAGAGTGGATCCGCCGCCAGGAACGATTCCTTCTTCTACAGCGGATCGAGTAGCGGACAGTGCGTCTTCTACACGGGCTTTCTTTTCTTTCATCTCTACTTCAGTAGGAGCGCCCACATAGATTACCGCAACGCCACCGCTCAGCTTGGCCAGTCGCTCTTGCAGTTTTTCGCGATCGTAATCGCTGGTCGTTTCTTCGATTTGCTTTTTCAGCTGGCTGATTCGGCCTTTGATGTCTGCGTCTTTTCCGGCGCCTTCGATAATTGTAGTGTTTTCTTTGTCTACAGATACCTTTTGCGCTTCGCCCAGGTGCGTTACATCGGCATTTTCCAGCTTCATGCCCAGGTCTTCAGAGATTACCTGTCCGCCTGTTAGAATGGCGATGTCTTCCAGCATAGCTTTTCTGCGATCGCCAAAGCCAGGAGCTTTAACAGCGCAAACCTTGATGGTCTTTCGCAGATTGTTTACTACCAGAGTTGCCAGAGCTTCGCCTTCTACTTCTTCCGAGATAATCAGAAGAGGACGGCTGGCCTGAGCTACTTTTTCCAGAACGGGCAGCAGCTCGCGCATATTGCCGACCTTCTTTTCGTGGATCAGGATGTAGGGGTTTTCCAGGGTAGCTACCATGGTTTCAGGATCAGTCACGAAATAAGGAGACTGATAACCACGGTCGAACTGCATACCTTCTACAACGTCCATGTAGGTGTCGATGCCTTTGGCTTCTTCTACGGTGATTACGCCGTCTTTACCAACTTTCTCCATTGCATCTGCAATGAGAGTTCCGATTTCTTTGTCGTTGTTGGCAGAGATAGAAGCTACAGCGGCGATATCGTTCTTGCTGGAGCCCACTTCTTTGGACTGCTTTCCGATTTCTTCAACTACAGCTTCTACAGCTTTGTCGATTCCTCGTTTCAGGCTCATGGGATTCGCGCCGGCAGTAACGTTTTTCAGACCTTCTTTAACGATTGCTTGAGCCAGAACGGTTGCAGTAGTAGTTCCGTCACCAGCTACATCGTTGGTCTTGGTCGCTACTTCGCGAGCCATGGAAGCTCCCATATTTTCATACGGATCTTCCAGTTCTACTTCTTTGGCTACGGTTACGCCGTCTTTAGTAACGGTGGGAGCGCCAAATTTCTTATCGATCACCACGTTTCGGCCACGAGGGCCCAGGGTAGCTTTTACAGCGTTTGCCAGTTTATCCACACCGCGGGCAAGATTCCTGCGGGCTTCTTCATTGAATTCTAGTTGCTTTGCCATTTTAATCCTCCGGATCAGGAGATGACCGCGAGAATGTCGCTTTCTCGAACGATCAGATACTCTTTACCGTCTTGTTTGATTTCCGTGCCGGCATATTTGCCGTACAGTACGCGATCCCCTACTTTTACCTCGGGAGCGATGAGCTTGCCATCTTCGGTTTTACCGGCTCCAACAGCCTCAACCGTTCCTTCCTGAGGTTTTTCTTTTGCCGTATCCGGCACATAGAGAGATCCGACTTTCTCTTCACTTGCCTCTTGGGGTTTGATCAGTACTCGATCTCCCAGTGGTTTGATTGCCATAGTCGTTTTCCTCCTGAAAAACCATTAGCAGTTGATGAAATAGTCTGCTAATCGATTCGCTAAATAAAGGCAACTAAGCTGGCTGACAAGCATTTTTCGCAAAATTTTAGCAGAAGGCGCTATCGACTGCCAGAAAAGAGATCCGAAGTGCGTGATAGCTCGCCCATACGGGGCATTGGCGTGGATTATGTCTCATGCAGGCGGCCGGGATGCCGATAGGGAGCGGATTGTGTCACATACGGCCGGCAAGGTGGCGACAACGAGGCAGATTATGTCATATATTGGCGCCAGGCGACCTTGCTACGGATTATGTCTCATATAGGCGCACAGCGGGCCAGAATTTGCCAGAGCAGAACGGACAGGTCTGATCCTACGTCACATCCCGGAGAGCGGACGGGTGTCCTGCCAGATTTTGGGTGCCGGCAGCTGGCCCGGGTTAAGTTGGCGGAAGCTGCGTTGAGAACTGACGCTCCATAAACCATTGTAGAGAAGGATCCCAGGACTGATTCACTGCCCTCCGGTCGCGTTGCGCAGACCGCCCTGCTTCACCTGGAAAAGGGCCATTCTACGGAGAAAAACACCGTCTGCCCTGTGACATCGTCGCCAGAAAAATGCCCCCGCTATAAGGAAAAAGGATTCCACCGCCGGGGGCCGGCCCGATTTCCAACAAATGAGAACCGGCTTTCTTCTAATAGCAGGCTGTATGAGTCTATGGTCCAGCGTGCTATGCTCCGAGCTTCCATGCCGGGCGGAAGACCCACTTTGCGGCCCGAAGGCAGGACTTGTCCTGATCGCTTCTCTTCCGGTCGCTCGATTCGGTTTTTCCGACTCCGGCCAGACTCTCTGCTACGATACGGCAGGCGCGACCATTTCCTGCACGGATACAGGCTGGCCCCGGCAGGATGGCTCGCTTATCAGTCCCCGATCCAGGGATTTTCTTGGGCCCCTGACACGGGCTGACTTCCCTGCCGATCACTACACGGTGGATCGAAACACCCGACTGGTCTGGAGGACCTGCGCTCAGGGCCAATCGGGTGCCGGTTGCGCCACGGGGTCGGCCTTATCTTTTACGAATGACGACGGAGTAGGAAGCGCGACGGATCAATGCCAGAGTTTAAATTTGGCCAACGCAGGTCTGGGATACGCCGGCCGCCAGAATTGGAGACTTCCTACCATCAACGAATTAATCAGCATCAACGACTACGGCCGGGCCAGTCCTTCCCTGGACCCCGGGCACTTTCCTGCCTCTACATCGGGATTCTACTGGAGCAGCACCGACGATGTAAACTATCCGGGCTTCCGATTCACCCTCCAGTTGATCGGAGGCTTTGCCGACAGCGTGTTGCAGACCAATCCGAATGAAGTGCGATGCGTTTCCGGTGACGCTCAGGCGACTCCGCTTCGTGTAGTGAATACCGATGGCACGGTTACCGACTGGACGAATGGATTGGTCTGGCAACGTTGCGTCAGTGGAAAAAACAACGACGCGAACTGCTCCGGGGCCCATAGTACGCACGGCTGGCAGGCCGCTCTTCAGTATTGTAGTAATCTTAACCTCGCGGGATTTACTGACTGGAGACTTCCATCCGTTGTTGAACTGAACTCTATTCCAGACCGGAGCCTGGCCACTGGCATTGACAGTTATCTGTTTCCGGGCAGCCCCGCCCTACCCTTCTGGACATCCACAAGCGTAACGAGCACAACCAACAATGCCTGGCGAGTGGAGTTCCCGGACGCGGTTGTATCCTCCGATTACGATAAGACAGACAGCTATCCCGTGCGATGCGTGCGATCACTGTGATCGTGGCTCATCGCCGCAGTCGCAGACATCCACGGTATGCTCGATGGCTTCCAGCATTTCGCGAAAAATCCGGATCCATTCCTGCCCATCGATTTCATAATAAACCCACCGTTCCTTCTTGGTTCTGCGCAGCAGTCCGGCCTGGTGCAGAGCTTTGAGGTGCCGGGAAATCACAGTGGTATGCTGCGGTAGTAGATCGGACAAAGTCTTAACATCTGCCCGGCCGAGGATGGCCAGTTCCTTGAGTAGATCCAACCGGGCCTTCTCTGCCAGCACGGCAAGCACCGGAGAATCAAAGACCCGGTCCAGTTCATCCAGCGCATTCTTTCGAGGATCTTGACGATTAGGCATAAACTGATTTCTTCCGGGAAACCGTGCAGGACAAGAATTCTTCTTGCCCCGGGCACCATTATTTGCATATCTGTGCATATATGCACACTTTAAGTCTCACGCCAACTTCGAAAAGTGGCAAAGCTAACATTCTGATTATCGATGGCCATCCCAACCAGGAGAGCTTTAGCAGGGCCATTGCCGAGACCCTCCATGAATCCCTGCCTCCGCACAGCGCGCGAATCATCAGCCTGCGCGATCTGCAATTTGATCCAATCTTAAAAACCGGCTACCAGGAGCCCATGTCCCTGGAGCCAGACCTGGTGGAGTTGCAAGAGCTGATTCAATCGGCGAATCATCTGGTCCTGATCTCCCCGGTCTGGTGGGGAAGCGTCACCGCCCTGATGAAAGGATTCCTGGATCGAGTCCTGCTACCAGGCTTCGCATTCAAATACAGGAAAGGCTCTCCGTTTTGGGATCGCCTTCTGGCCGGAAGGTCTGCTTCGGTCTATTTGACCATGGATTCGCCCTACTGGTGGTTTCGCTTCGTTTATGGAAATCCGGCTGTGAAGATGCTCAAACATGCGGTCCTGAAATTCTGTGGGTATTCGCCGGTGCGCTTTCGCATCTTTGACCAGTTTCGATTTAGCGACGAAAAGAAACGTCGGAATTGGCTGGAACTCGTGAGAAGGGACGCCTTGAGGCCAATTCGGAACGGAAAAGACCAGTTCATGGGGCCGATTCAATAGAAGGCTCGGCAATAGGGCCACCGGGGCCGGCTTCTTGTCCGGGAGAATGCGGTGCGATGCTCATCAAGATCCGTGAAATCCCTTGAGAACAGCGTCATGTAGCCTCGGTGCGACGAGGTCCTATTCCCCTCAAATACCGCGCCTGCAGTGACTTTGCCTTCCCTTTCATGAGAATCTCAAATGGCGCGCTGGCCAGAAATCTATCCGGCGCTTTTTTATAGAAAGCTTCCGAGACCAGGATACGTCCAGGGGTACATATAGATTCCAGGCGGCTTGCAGTGTTAACGGCATCCCCCATGACAGTGAATTCCTTTCGGAGGGTTCCCCCGACGCTCCCCCGAACCCCGACACCAGTATGAAGACCGATCCTAAAGTCCATGGCCTCACGACCGTCCTTCCGCCGTTTTTCCCCGATGGTCCTGAATCGCTGAATACAAAGTAGCGCGGCTTTGCCGGCCTCCCGGGCGTCGTCGAATATAGCCAGAAAACCGTCCCCCATAAATCGTTCGATATCTCCGTTACGCCCGTGTATGATTGAGACCGCCGCTTCAAAGTATTCATTCACAGTAGAGATCACTTCTTCTGGTTCCGCTACTTCCGAATAGGCGGTAAACCCACTCATATCGCAGAAGAAGTAGGTCATTTCTTTTCTTTCGCCGCGTAGATCAACGTGCCCGGCCTCAATCGCCGTGCCGGCGTGCCGCCATACTGTTTGGGGCAAGTACTGCTGAATTATCCTATGAAGATTCCTGTTCTTTTCGAGTTGCTCGGCGATTGCCCGGTTGCTGTCCGAGATTTCAGAGACGAGTTTCTTGATTTGCCGGTCCCCGTTCCGCCGCATAATGGCCGCCCCCATTACGTTGGCGAGGTTCTTCAAAAATGTTTCTTCGAATTCATTGCGAATATGTCCATGGGAAATATAGAAAACGATTACGCCAATCAAGCGTCCGGCAAGGATGATTGGAATGTTATAGTGCCCATGTGGAGCCATTCCGGGAGGTCTGGTGGTATGCCTTTCGTCTACGCAATCGGCAAAGACCAATTCGCGTTTCTGAGCCGCCAGTCCGCAGAGACATTGTCCGAACTCCACTCGGGCGCACATGGAGTGCAACATATCGCTAAAATTGATTGAATGAACCAGACTTAGCGAGTCCTCTCCCGAAGTCTTGAGAAATAGACCGCCCTTCTGTTCTAGCGCAAGCCAGGGGTTAGCGAAACAGGCTCGGATTGCTCGATCATAGAACTCTTCATCGTCTTCGATTTCGATAGAGTGCTGAATGATATCAAAAAGGATAGCATTCATTTTCTCGTTCTCTTTTCGATTCATCTCATCGGTCATCTCGACGCGGACCGATTCATACGAACTTGTGCCTTCCGGATCCTCAAAAGGATAGATCCAACTCTTCACCCAGTAGTGATCGCCCGATTTGGTGCGATTCTTGATCATTCCGGTCCAGAGTCGTCCCTCTTTGAGATGCCCCCAGAGCTCTCTGAATGTTTCTCTAGGGGAATCCGGGTGCCTTACAAGGCTATGCCGCTGGCCAATAAGCTCATCGCGTTCATAGCCGCTCACCGCGCAAAAAGCATCATTCGCATATGTAATTCGTCCTTTCTCATCGGTTCTGGAAACGAGAAAAGTCTGGAGAGTCATTTGTTCCGTATTCAAATCTGCAACTCCGAGGCCCGCAACTGATGAATCGATTAGTTCGCCTGGCCCGCATTTCTTGATGATTGGAATATGACGAGCAAAGTGCCTCTTTCATGGTCAATATGCCATTATTTTTGTCAAAACCTGTTAACTCTTACAGGTGTAACTTACCTTACTTGGAGTTAAGTTCCGTTCTGAAGATACTCAACGCCCGACCACCGGAAGATTCGGTTTTCTTTCTGCGCACGGCGACACGGCATTCAACACTGGTTCTTTGGCTGCAAACATGGAGGTAACGACGACCAGCGTTCAATGGACCCGGAGGTGGCATTGGAGTTTGGCCGGGAAATGAATTGTAGGCAATATATAGGACAACGTTAGGCCGGCAGATGAAAAAAGCTTTGTGGTGGCAGATGCCCCATGGACTGGCGCTACAATGTTGCAGATGTATGTGGATCGGGACCAATTTGCAGCCCTACAGATTCTTGACTTCGCCAACTTCCAGGACAGCTTGAAACTCTTTCCGGAATCAGTTCAAACCGCCCAGGTCCAGGATTTTTCGCACCTCTTCTTTCGAGATTCCTTCCTTTCCTTTGAGGTTGATGCCCCGGGACTCCCACCATTCCTTCTTTTCGTTTCGAGCATTTCTCTCTTTACCAAATCGACTCCATAGTTCCGGGGGCAACTTATCGCTTATAAGATCTGCGTCCCGTTCCAGGAACTCGAGATAGTCGCCCAGTATTTCCAGCACCAGGGTGTGGTGATGATGAAAGAAGGCGAATATCTCGGACAAATGCCGGTTACCGGCTTCGCGACTGTAAAAAGCGGCTACACCAAAACAACGGGATGGAACGTGAGACTTCCACTCCAGCCCGCCGCCTCCCCTGGCTCTTTCAAAGGCGATTCCTACGGTAAGGTGCTCGCCGTTGATCCTGGAGACGGTCACAATGGGGGCGTTCTGTCCAAGGTAGGGATCATGTTTTCGAATGGTGCTGTCCAATTCGTCCAAATCCTCGAATAGTAGAGCCTCTATTTGCTGTTGGTACTGAAGATCCATATGCCGGGCAAGCATGCCGGATAGATAAACAGTATACTGCGATTCAAGAGTGGATTTCCTACCGAGCAGGAAACGCTCCAGTAGCATGAGATGAGCTCTGTAAACAGACTTCCAGGCCGAATTGGATTCCATAAAACCTCCTCGGGCCCTGCGGTTACCGGAAGCACCGCAGTGCCTTGCCGATACGCCGATCCTGCGGCTAAGCGTCCGAAACCGGGTTCCGGGCGCCTGATATATCATCGAACCTATAGAAGAAAAATCAAGGAAAAACGCTGCCGTAGGTTTGTAATCGGCCACCGTCCCGCAACAGTAAAGAGAGACCCATGCTTGCGATTTTGATTGGAATCAGGATGAGAAGCAACACATTGACCGACATGGACGGCCCCTGTATACATTGCACGGATCCTTCGGCCTATGAAGTAATTCAGGATCCCGGCCAGGGAGTGCTGTTCTGTCGGTGTCCGGCGTGCAACCGAACCTACGTTCTGGCGGAATTGAACCTGGACGGGATGTGCATTGAATCTATTGAGCAGCTCATCTGGAAGGAGCTGGACCGACTACCGGAGTCGGGCGATATTCTGGGTTTCGTCCTGGAGAACAAACCCTACTTCGCCTCATCCAGGGGCGGCGCCTTCTATCCGGTGGAGAAGCGCTAGCGGTGCACGCAGGTGCAAGCACCGCCAGAGCGATTGTCCCGAGAGGGATCAGTATTTAACCACGCGAGGTAGCTTCTTGGCCTGGCTAATCCAGCCTTCTATTTTGGACAGGCCTGGCATTTGCCGTACCAGTTTCTTCTTTTCATTTGTTTTTGCCATCGATTCGTGCAGATTGGCTGCTTTTCGCTGGGCCAGCTCTACTACCGTGTCCACGCCGGCTTCTTCCAGAAGATCTGCGTACTCTTCGCCCACGCCTTTGATTCTCATCAGATCGGAATGGTTCACCCACTCCAGAATCAGTTTAGGGGAAAGACCGGAATCCTTTGCGATAGTCTTGCGGCCCTCCGGAGTGGAGCCTTTCTGAAGCAGATCGCCAATCGATCGAACACCGGCTTTTCGCAATGTGGCTGCGTATTTGGGGCCGATGCCTTCGATTTCTTCTAATTTTGCCATGTTTTCAAACCTCGGGAAATCAAATTTGGTGTCATAGACTGTTGGATTCTTCAAAACTCAAACAGCTTTCGCTGATTGGACGAAAAATTGCCGGTTTTCGCATAGCTTCGCGGGCATTTTCGCAAATGCCGCCCAGTAAATGTGTATTTTCCTGGGTTAGACAAAATAAACTTTGACATTTTTAATACCGAGAATTCTTCTCTGGCCTATGAATGCATTCCTCAAATGGACCGGCGTTACGTTGGGCGGCCTGATTGCCCTGTTCCTGATTGTGGGTCTAATCTTACCGTCAAAGTATGCCGCTTCTAGAAGCATTACAATCAACGCGGCCCCTTCCACGGTCTTTCCGCTGGTTAACAGTCTGAAAGAACAGCAGAAGTGGTCTCCCTGGCGCGAAACGGACCCGGCGATGCGGATTGATTGGACGGATACAACCACGGGAGAAGGCGCCAAATACAGTTGGAACGGGCCGGTGGCTGGTCAGGGTTCCATGGAGATCGTGAAAAGCGTTGAGAATCGCTCGATCCGCACCGCCCTTGATTTTGCCGAACAAGGACAGGCCATGGCCGAATGGACTTTCGAACCGGTCTCGGAAAGTTCCGTGAAGGTAACCTGGGCCTTTAGCGGCGATTCCGGCTGGAATCTGATGGGCCGCTACTTTGGACTGTTTATGGACTCCTTCATTGGGCCCGACTTCGAACGGGGGCTGGCCAATTTGAAGAAACTGGCGGAAACCGGTGAGGCCACAAATCAAGTGGAGTAGCTCCGTTCGGTCCCCAAAACCGGTCGCGTCCGCTCCTCCCAAAGGATTTCGCAGCCTTCCGCTCCTTCCAGGGTGAAAACGATCTAAACTGAAGATTCCGCTCCCTGCGGAATCTTCTATCCTGCCCGGTCATTCAATAAGAACTGGTCGCTTCCTCATTCTGAGGAAGCTCTTACTGTACTGCCGCCTTCCAGTTGGCGCCTTTTAAAATATAGTAGAGGACCGGGAAGACGATGAGGGTCAAAATGGAAGACAGCGCCAAACCAAAGAAAATGGCGAATGCCAGACCGGCCCAAACCGGATCCGAAGCGATGGTCAATGAACCCAGCATGGTCGTCACCGTAGTGAGCATAATCGGTCGGAAACGTGTGGATCCGGCTTCCACCAGGGCCTCTTCCAGTCCCATGCCGGAACGCTTCAAATCGTTCAGATATTCGAGCAGGATAATGGAGTTGTTCACCGCAATACCCGCCAGCGCAATAACGCCAATCATTGACGTGGCCGTGAAGTATATGCCGGCTGTCCAGTCCAGGATCATGAACCCCGGTAGTACTCCGATCAAAGAAAGCGGAATGGTGGACATGATAATCATGGGTTCCCGATAGCTTCCGAATTGAGCAACGAGCACGACGTAAACAAGAAAGATGGCCACGCCCATTGCGATTCCCAGATCCCGGAATACTTCCAGGGTTAGCTCCCATTCGCCGCCCATATTTATCTTAATGATCCTTCCGTCCGGCATACGATAGTCCGCCCCGAAAAGATTAAATGACTCCAGTTTAGCCCCCGGAGCGGGCTCGAGGTCCGCCAGAATAAAGAGTATGTCGATGGCCGCATAGGTGATGGAACGATCCCCCATATCGCCCAGGATATAGTAGGAATCCAGTCGATTCTCCCTTTCCATAGGGATGACCGTGGGTTCTTCCACGACGCGCACCATATCCGACAGAGGAACCCGAATTCCCAGATCGTTGAACAAAGAAATGCTCATAATATCTGGAATGGAATCCCGATAGCTGCGATCCATGCGCAATACGATGTATTCCTGCTCGATGTTATTTGAGTTATGATAGATCCCGAGTACTGTGCCGGAATAGGCGGTGTTTAGCGCTTCAACAATCTGCGCCGGACCAATCCTTCGCCGTGTGGCGGCTGCATGATCCACTTTGAGCGACACTGTCATTTGCTCTTCAGGTATGGACACATCCGTATCAACCACTTCGTCCACTTCCTTGATTTTCGGATACAGGGCTTTCGTAACCTGGGCCAGCAATTCTTCATCGTAGCCCTGTATGCGAACCAGCAAAGTAGAACGCACGGGCGGTCCTGGAGGATCCTCTACAAACTTCAGCTTCACCGGCGTATCCGGAATCAGCGAAGGAACATCCTTAAGAACCTCCGGGCGCATCTTGAGAACTATCTGCTCCGACTTCACATTTCTGGATTCGGGTTCGGTAAGCCCCACTCGAATAGTGCTCTGCCATGCCCGATTCCTGGCCTCCACTCCGCGAAAGAGGCCGTTGAAGTCCAGGATGGGCGGGCGGCCAATGTAGCTCTGGAGTTCGATAACCTCCGGATGCTCCATCAGTCGTTTTTCCAGAATTCTGGTCACCTCATTGGTTCTTTCCAGGGATGTACCGGCGGGCAGGTCTACGTAAAGAAAGAACTGCTCCCGGTCTGCCTTGGGCAGCATTCGGAATTTGACGAGAGTTACGGCCGGCAAAGCCAGGGAAGCGAGCAAAGCCAGTCCAATGACTGTCAGGCTTATCCTGCGTGCCCTTCTATCGATCAATAGTCTGTGCAGGTAGGCTTGATAGCTCCGAAAGAGGCCCTTTCCCAAATCAATACCGGCCAGGATAACATCGGAAAGTCTTCCTGGAAGACGCTCGATCAAAGAAGGTCCGGATTTTTTGTTTGCGCCTCTAAGTATCAGAGAGGCCATCCACGGATTAAGCGAATAGGCAAGCATCAGCGCAATAATGATAGCGGCCGGCACAAAGAACGGAATCGGTCCCATATAAGGGCCCATCATGCCTGTTACGAAGGCCATGGGAATAAAAGCGAGCACCGTGGTTACGGTAGCCATAAATAGTCCCGGACCAACCTCGGCGACAGAATCTATAATGCTTTCTTTCCGTTCTCTGACAGTGAGGCCCTGACCTCCTTCGGATTCAGGCTCGGCTGCTCGCAGTCTTCGCACAATGTTTTCTATAACCACGGTGGCATTATCCACCAGTAGACCCAGCGAAAGGATGAGCGCAAACAGAGTGATGCGGTTGATGGTAAGCCCGGAGAATTGTGCCACACCGAACACGGAAGCCAGAGTCAACGGAATAGATATGGCCACCAGTAATGCGGCCCGCACATCTAAAAACAGTAGAAGAACAACAACGACGATTACTACCGCAGTCACGAGGTTAGAGACAAGACCTTGAATCTCCTTTTTTGCCGTCTTACCTTCGTTTACTACAACGCTTGTTTTAATAGTGTCGGGTATAAAAGTAGCATGAAGCCTCTGCAAATCGGCCCGAATTGCTGCCGTTACATCGGTAATGTTAGCATCCTCAAGCTTGGCAATACTGATGATAACTCCGGCATCCTCGGTGAGAGTCTTCCCATCCGCTGCCTTGCGCGACAAACGCACATGGGAGTCCACTTCCTCTACGGTTTCGACCACCGTGGCCACATCTTTAAGTCGGGTCTGACCAAAGTCGCCGGTAACCACCACGATATTCTCCAGTTCTTCCGGCTTGCTGACGATGCTTGTGACCTCCAGTGGGATGTATTCATTGGCCGTTTTGATTTCTCCCGAAGGCAAATACACATTGGAGCGTTGCAACGCTTGCTTGATTTGTCCGATACCAACGTTTTCCTTTCGCAGTCGGACCGGATCGAAACGAATGGCCAGTTCGCGTTTGCGACCTCCAACAACTTCAATGTTTCGAGCGCCCTCCACGGTGGTCAGTCGTTCCGCCAGTCTGTACGCAAATTTGCGCATCTCCACCGGACCCACCTCGGCCGATTTGAGTGCGATCTGGATAACAGGAACATCGTCGGGGTCAATGGAACGGATGAAGGGGCCTTTTACGCCCAGCGGCGATAGGTCCATGTTACTCTGGAGGCGATCGTTGAGTGTGATCTTGGCGGCGTTAGCGTCCTCGCCGACGAAAAAGTTGACGTTTACTACGGATCGTCCGCCGGGCATGGATACCGAGTAAACATCCTCCACTCCCGGTATATCCAGCACCGTGTTTTCCAGGGGACGTGTAACCTGTTCCACCACCTCGGCACGGTTGGCGCCCGGAAAATCTACAACGATCTGAAATGCAGGCGCTACAATCCGTGGATTGTATTGTCGGGGGGTGGAGAAGTAGGAAATCCCGCCCCAGATAAAGAGTGTGAATAGAATAAGTAAGGAGAGCCTTCCGTTATTTACGAAGATTGAGGCAAGCCTGCCAGTCCAGTTACGTTCCATGATACCAGAAACCTGAATACTTACCAGAAGTAAAGCACTTTATACCCCCAGGGGGTATAAAGTGGGATTTTTTCCTGATCCGGATGTGGCCTTCTCGGGGAACTGGCGATATCCTGCGGATTTGCTGCCTGGGCCGATTGACGTAGAATTGCCAAAAGCGGAAAGGAAGAAAAGGAAAATCCCCGTCTCCTTTTAGACTGTGAACAATCCCGTCCTCCTCAGGCGAATAGGCCTTTCATGGCTCACTCTAAGTCTTCTTATCTTCCTGAACTGTACCTCTTATCAGCGCAGTATTTATCTGTATGGAGATGCAGAACCGGACCAGGAAATTCGAGCCCTCTGGATTGTTAGAGATCAGATAAAGAGCCGCGAGTCCATTCGCCAGGTCATCCGGGCGATGCAGGCAAATGGACTGAATACGGCCGTTGTGCAGGTTCGCGGAAGGGGGGATGCCTTCTACAATTCCAGCTTTGTACCGAGGGCGGACGGCCTGGAGCCGGGCCTGGACCCGCTAAAGGAATTTCTTTCGTTGGCGCGCCCGGCAGGTATTCAGGTGCATGCATGGGTTAATGTATTTCTGGCCGCCGACACAAAGACCATAGCCTGGAACCATCCCGCCCATCTGATCAAAAACAGGCCCGAATGGTTTTTGAAAGACAGAAAGGGAAAGTCCATGCTGGATTATGATGGCAAGGAGCGAAAGGCTGCCAATGTGGAAGGGGCCTTTCTCGACCCCGCCAGGCCGGATGTTCGAGCGTACAACGTAAGAGTGGTGCGAGAACTACTGCAAAACTATGAATTTGACGGGCTTCACCTGGACTATATCCGGTATCCATGGTCCCGATCGGATTCGCAATACGACTTCGGAGTTTTCCCGGCACTGTCGGAAGGATCGATGCTCACCCGGGAAGAGCAGGATACTCTGGACCAACAAAGAAGGGACAACGTCACTGCAATGGTTCGAGAAATTCGTGAGGCCATAGTCGATTCTCGCCCAGGAATCATACTGAGCGCCGCAGTCTGGCCCAGCGATAGCAAAATCCGTAAACATGTATTTCAGGACTTTCCGGCCTGGATCAAGGAAGGGCTCATAGATTACGCCTTTTTGATGGCCTACTACAATCGAATAGACATTCATGACAGCCGAATGGAGCAATTCTTCGATCCGGAAATCAACAAAAGGCTGGTGATTGGGATCGGGGTGTTCTTGAACCCTTCCACAGAAGTGATTGAACACCAACTACGTTCGTCTCGCGCCATATCCGCGGCGGGTATCTGCTTTTTTGAGGCCACCCATTTCATGGATCCCAGGTTAGATTCGAAAGAGAAGCCGTTCACGCAAAAAGCCTTCCGAAAACAGGTTGAACCAGGGATGACTACAAATCACCGACCTCTCCCTTGACAGAAGTGCCGAAACGCCATTTCCGGGCTGTTAATCTCGGCCTGAACTACGATTCAGGGCCCTGGTCCAATCGCGGCAGAAAAAATGATTCACCGGATGCCGATTTGAACGTCCAATGCCTATCATCAGACCTGTCGAGGGATTCAATGGACAGCATAGAAAAGAAGCCAGGATTTCGGCGCTTTCCTTCATTTCAGATACAGGCGATTACGCTTATTCTATTGGCGGGATTCGTGCCAGCAAAACTAGCCGCCGCAGAGTACGAAATTACGCCGTCGAACTACCAGCAGGTTCTGCCCAACAGGACCATTGTGGCCTACATGGGCCTGAACTGCGATATGGGCAGCTATGCGGCCAGCCTGTTCAAGCAATCCATGTACGACCTGAAAGGGCCGGACCTGGGTACCATTAACATCAACCAGTCCTCCTTCTTGCGTTCCGAACTACCCATCGACCTGGGAAGCATAATAATTATTAAGAACGGCGAAGTCATCGCTTCCAGCGAAGAGGTCAAGAATTGGCTCGATATAGCCGGCTACACCGGAAAGCGCCGTTGGGTATCCAGCACCCTCCAAAAGCATGGCATAACATTCTCCGGTCTAACTTTGGATGGGCCGGACCGCATGCAACCGGATGCAGGCCCGGCGGGAGGGGTAGATCTGATCAGCGGCCTGTTAGCACTGTACCGTTTCAACGGAGACCTGAAAGAGGAAACCGGCAAGAATATCCACCTGAGGATTGACAGTCCGGTGTTTCAGATCATGGACGACGCACTCCATGGAAACGGCGAATATGATATGAAGAGCAATGCAACAGCATATTTGCACAAGCCGAACCTGCCGGGAAAGAAGGGCTTTACCGTTGCCTTCAACTTCCGGCTAGAGCCCCACGAAGGAAAGCCCTGCCTCAATGAAGCGTTCTTTTCTGTAGATGGCGGCCGGATGGATCTGGCCTGCCATGACGGAACACTATGGCTGAAACTGGAAGGCTACGAAGACATGACCATCGGGGACGATCGATACTGGATAGATATCTATACCCTGGACCAGGCCAAATTCCGCTCCAATCAGTGGCATACGATTGTAGTCAGCCTGGATTTAAGCGCGCGAAGAGGAAGAATCGCTTTTGATGGGAAGCGACTTCGGGATTTCAGGCTGGACAGGAATTATCTTGAACTAACCCAGAAATCGGGAGACTACGACACATTCAAATTTACCCAGTTTCGCACTGGCTCGGTACTCAAAGGTTTCGTGGATGACTTTGCTATCTGGAACCGCCCCTTAACGGGCCAGGAGCTATTGGCCTATCATCGGCAGTACGCGCGCTCCGGCAATACCACGGTCGTAGACAACAAGCCAGACCGCGAAGAGCTAAACCTGGCGCTCCTCAAGGCGGCCTATAAAGGCGATGCGACAGCGGTATCCAACGCTCTGGATCAGGGCGCTCAGGTAGATGTAAACTTTCAGGGATGGACTTCTTTGATGTATGCTGCCCACTTTGGGCACGCCGATGTTGTAGAAGTTCTTATCGAAAAAGGGGCGGACGCTCTAATTGAATTAAACGGAAACCATGCCGGGCATATCGCTTCCAATCAAGGACATACGCAGATTGCGCAGATGATTGAGGACTATATGAATACAGAGAGATTCTATTTCGAAAGAAGCCTCAAGGAGCCGACCGTTCGCCATCGGTCGATTCCAAAAGCGCCCAGGTAGTTACGCAGCGATAAACTGCATCATTTATCTGAAGTGATCCCGAGAGGTCCTGTCCGAAGCGATAGAGGCCGGTGAACCGTGGTCCGCCCTGTCAGTCGGGCCTCTCTGTTCGAAGCGAGGTGGCTCTTCGCGTGGAGGGCTGCCGGGCTGCCGCCAGGAGAATTCCTGATAAGGCCCACAGCGTAGCCCAGACCACCCGTGGAAAATACCAGGTAGGCCAGGAGTACCAGTAGATTATCAACAAGTATACCAGGTGGAAGAAGCTTGTCTTTCACCCGTTGCTACCACCGCCAGTTTAGCATAAGCGCGGCATTGAAAGACCGAATTGTGTAGTCATAGCCACCCTGGGAGAATCGGGGGCCGGACCACTGCAATCGAAAGGTTAGAAATAACCAGTGGTATTCCAGGTAAATCATAGGACTGAATAGTAGCGGACTACGCACCTTGAGCTTCTCGCGATTCAACTGAGTCAACGCTATGAATTCAAGCAGGTTGTATTGCGAATCCAGTCCGGCATATCGGTAAAAGACAAAGTCTTCCGGACTGAACTGAATGGGACCGCGAAGTAGGTAATACTGACCCAATCTCTCCAGACTGCCGGGTTGATTTATCTGAAGAATGAAGTAATCTCGGATGGGCTGCCCGCGAAACAGGCTTCCGGAGTTAATCAACCACAGCCGCGTCAATTCCAGGGCCTCCGATCTAGTGGCGTTGTTGTAGAAAAAAGGCAGTCCCAGTCGAAAGAACTCGGATTCCCCGGAAAAACGGGTCTGGGCCGGGCCCAATCCTACACCCAGCCTTACAAAGAACGGGGCCTCAACATAGAAAGTGCCATGCATTGAATAGTACTCGCCCTCGATTCCCTTTGAAGCCGGGTACTCGAAATCAGAACCACCGCTTCCGGACTCGGCCTGGAAGCTGCCCAGCGGTATTGACTGCGTTTTCATTTCGAATCGCTCCGCATGAAGCCAGACGTTAAACCCGGACCAGGAATTGAATTTCCAGTCCCTGGTGGATAAATCCAGAAAAGGCCAAACGGCACGGTCCGCCCTCAGCTGAGTGGACTGTCCGGAACCATCTCGTACCTTGATAGAAAGATTGCTAACTCCGATACCCGGACGAATACTGAGATATCTCGCTTCTATGGGTTTGCCGTCAGGTTCTTCCGGCGATCCGGGTGAGAGGATTTCGGGCTGCAACACATCTTCAGCCCCCAGAGGAAAACTGGTTCCGGCGCATAGCAGAGTGAAAAGCCATAGCCGGCTCCCGGAGCAGAAAGAACGCAAGGCCCTTCGGTACATGCGAGCATCCTGGATCGGGCCAGCAACGGTTGTCTATTGAATTAAAGCACTTCTTCAAGAACGTAGAAGTAGTTCTGGTCGGTGCCAAACATCATTTGATTTCCGGAAATGATCGGAGCGGACAGGATCGCTCCGTCTACGTCCATTTCCCATAGAATGGAGCCATCGGTTGCGGAAAGACAGACCAGCCGCGGCGGATCGCTCAATTCGCCGGATTCGGTCATTACGCGGGAACCCTGCACGCCAATATATACCCGGTTACCGGCAATGGTAGGCGCCGATGAAGTGGGATAGGTAAATTCCCGTTCCCAGGCTTCATCCCCATCGTCCTTATAAAAAGCCCGGACCTTTGTATCGCCGGCGGTGTAAATGACCAGATCTTTGTAGATGGCCGGGGCCATGTAATCCAGAAGATCCACGTGATCCAGAAATCGGGTATAGCGGTTGGGCGGCACCTTACGACCGATGTCCATTTCATCGCTTACCTGCCAGAGCTTGCGACCGGTCTTGCGGTCCATGGCATAGAAGTTAAGCTCCGATTCCATACCTTTGAAAAAGTTGGAAGCAAAGTACACCGTGGTTTCGTCCACGGCGGGAAAGGAATACCAGAGCGCATAAGGCACATCCACATTGTAAAGCCAGAGAAACTCGCGCTTTTCTATGTCGTAGGCGCCAAAATTGCGACCTTTCGGGGCCCAGTACACAACCCCATCATAGACCTGGAATGTATGGTGGGACCACACCGGGTTGGGTAGCGAAAATTCCTGTTCACCGTCCGGAGTCAAAAAGTAGGTGGCTCCCGTATCGCTTGTAAAAATTACATGATCCCCGTATCGCAGAACCAGGGATTGCACTGTTCGACCAGTATTGAATCTCCACTTTTCGTCCCCGGTTTCCATGTCCACGGCATAGACGTTACCATCGTTTGCGCCAAAATAGATTGTGTCTTCGTCGGCGAAGGGCACCGAGTTAATGGCCCCGGATGGCTCTTTGAAGATCCATTTCATGTAACCGGTGGCCACGTCCAGGGCATAGAAGTTTCCATCCGTGGAACCAAAGTACAGAACATCGTCTATGAAGAGCGGCGGGTTAAAAGCCTTGGCTCGCTCGGTGTTTTCCTGAAGCTTGAGTTTCCAACGCAAGCCCAGCGGCGGATACATGGCATTGCTTGTATGCCCCTGGCCGTGTTCGCCGCGATACTCTATCCAGTTCACCTGGTCGGTACAACCGAAGAATAAAATCGCGCTCAGAGCCAGTGAAAGCAGACGCGATGACCAAACGCTAATTGAAGTCTTCGCAGGTTTCAATATCTAAATCCCCTCAGCGTGAAGACTCGTTTGAGCCAGCTCCAGAAGCCCGGTTTTCGGGAGGCTCGGATGGCCTCTTTGTATTCGGCCCGTAGTTGATCAAAGGCCGTCTTCTTTTCTGAATCGTTCATGCTTTCCTTGAAACGGAGCATGGTGTAGGTACCCGCAAATGGAGCCGTAAATCGATTACGCGACGCGTATTCCAGTGGAGTTTCGCTAAGCTTTCTCAGCGGTTGAGAATGCTCGGCCAATCTTAGATAGAAAAGCGTTAGCATATGATCCAGCCCTTTACGGTTATTCTTGCGGGCCATAAAGCCGTGATAGGCAAGTCGCAGAAATCTAAAGGCATACAATGTAGCCACGACGACGGCCGCCAGAGCGCCCAGAACCCGTCCTACAAAGGCCCAGGGGATCTCAAATCCTTTCTTTTCCTGGACGTTCTTCTCTTCCTCAATGTCCGGGATAATCACATCCATGGCGTTGGGATCGTTTTCCGGAGTAGGCGGAATGGCAAAGGAGGTAGTTTCGATGTCCACCCAACCATATCCAGGCATGAAAATCTGCACCCAGGCGTGCTTATGCGATGTTGTGACCAGAAAGAGCTGCTCCAGGGGCCACTTCTTGAGTGGAGGTATCTTGCTGCGCAATTCTTTCAGTCCGCCCACGTGAGCCGGCGTTTGAAGATCTTTGCTGGCCAGATATCCGGTAACCACGCGCGCCGGAAGACCGGCAACCCGGGCAAGAAGCGCAGTGGCATGCGCAAATTCGGTACAATCCCCTTCCCTGGTTTCGAACAGGAATTTATTTACAGCCGCTACAGATGTATCTTCACTATAGCCCATTTTATAACGGTAATCTTTGTAGCCCTGTAAAATGGCGTTCAACCGGGCAAAGTACCCGCCTTCCTGACCCAGCCTGGAATTCACCCATGCTTCCAGGCGTTTTTGCTGCGCTTCGGGCAGATTGACTTTGAGGTAATTCTCGTATTGCGAAAGCTCCGCCGGTGTAGGTTCCGGAATATCCACCCATTGTTCGGGACCGGACATGGAAATGGCGGAAGTGGCCGTATAAGAAAGGTCGAATGGATGATACTTTTTCTGTAGAACGGTGGGCTCTACCGAGAAGGGACGATAGGCCAGCACCCGTTGCGGAATACTGGAAAGATAGAAAACATCTACCGGAAGTCGCCGAGGATGTCGTTCGGGCTGAGGGTCCTGCCAGGTTTCCAGTAGTCTCCGGTCTCTGAGTCTATTCAGCAATTCGTCCGGATCGTATACGAAGCCTTTCTGCGGATCGAACTCACTGAGATACTCTCCAGCGGCATAAACGGGCTGACTGTCGGTGGCGATAATCATTACCGCACTTTGCTTTCCTTTTCCCTGGCCGGATTCCTGAAACTGATTCCATTTGTCCGAGGGCACTTTGTAGAGCTCATTATCGTATTGGCGTCCGCCCTGACCTTGATTCTGGCCCTGGCCCTGTCCGCCGTCGGGACGTCCCTGACCCTGGCCGCCTTCGCCATCCGGTTGACCCTGCCCCTGGCCTCCTTCACCGTCCGGGCGGCCCTGACCCTGGCCGCCTTCGCCATCCGGTTGGCCCTGGTTTCCTTCGCCCTGGTTTTGTCCCTGTCCTTCGCCTTTTTGTTGTAGCTCGGACGGGAACTTCTCATTTCGATCGCCCAGGGGTTTGCCGTTCTGATTGCTGCCACCCTGAGGTCGCCCGCCCTGACCTTCGCCGCCGTCTTCCAGGTTACCCTGGCCTCCTCTAATCGGCGGCTCCTCCTCCAGGGTCTTCCAGCTAATGTCGTGCTTCACGAAATCCGGAGGTATCACTACAGAAAGGATCACGACCAGCGCCAGCGCGATCATGGAAAAGACTGCGATTTCCTTGCGCTTCTTGATTCGATTCTGCTGCAGTTTCTGATCTTCCGAGGCCCGATCCGGAGTCTTGCGCGAAAAGGCCGCAAAGTATAAGACGAGAACGTGAATTAGAAACAGAGCTGCGGCCAGTCCAATCAGAAATGGAGTCTTCCATCCCGCCTCCCGGGCGATTTCTTCCGAGGACCGGGCAAAAGTAAGAATGCGATAATACAGGCTGCCGAGAATGAAGGTTTCCAGGGCTGCGAATACAGGAAAGCGGCCCTGGCCGTGAAAAACAATGAAGGTCCAGACGTAGGATAGTAATCCCGCGATTAGAATCCACCAGGCCCCTTCTTCCAGGCCAGAAACCACCAGTACCGAAAGCGCAATCAAACCCGCTGCAGACAGAAGCCCCCATTTGAGAGCAATGCGCGGAGCTCGCATATAGAATGCGATAAGCATCTCCCCGGGGATCAGCACAAAGGCGATCCAGCGGGTTACCGCATCATAGGGCACTACCACCCCGGGATGAAACATGGGAATACTGAAGGCGGTGAGATAGAGCGCCATCCGTGTATAGAACAGGATCTGCATAATTAAACCAACCTCAGGCGGAGCTTTTCTTCCACCAGATTTCCGCCGGCCGGCGCAGGTAACGTGGCCGCCGCTTTCTGTCGTCTGAACATCCAGAAGCCCGGAAGACAGCTCAAATCCCAGTCCGGCAGGAACCTGACCTCCCGGCCGGGGCCACGCACGGTGCCAAAAATGTTTAGTCTTTCCGCGGAGTGCTCCTGAACAAAGGAGTTTAAACGGCTATCGTATGCTGTGGTGAAAACGAACCGTTCCCCGGTTCGGGGAGCATCCGGATCTCCTGTTTCCTGACCCGGCAGGAAGTATTGCAATAAAGCCAGTTCCCGGGAGAATCTGTCCAGGTCGTCGCCGGTTTCCAGGATTTGTGAACCCAGGGGCGTTCGCACGCGAAAACGGTAATCCGGATGATCGCGATGCACCACTCGCAGAAAAGACAGAAACCAGCTTTTTAGATAATTCAAATGCAAAATGGCTTCCGGGGCATCCATTCCATCGTCGTTAAAGGCACGAAAGTCCAGGTGCAGCAGATGGGATTGCTCCGGACTAATGGGCGATATCTTGGTTACAAGTTCCTGTATTCGAATAGAGGATTTCCAGTTGATGTCCTTTAAACGATCGCCGGGGATGTACTCCCGCATATAGTATTTCTCTTCCTCGGACGTTAGCATCTTCCGGCTGCTTTCCATACTGGAGGCTGCCTGGAAGTGCACCGGCGTTTTCTCCGGAAATAATGGAGCCTCAACGGTAATGTCCACCGTTTCATCCTCGCCCAGATAGAAGCGAACCAATCCGAATACATCTCTCAATAGTAGCGAGCCCTGAAAGCTGCCTCGACCGCTGTAGGGAAAGTTCAAGGGCACCAATATCAGTGAGCCGTCCGGACTGGAGCCTTCGGCGCGAAAGGAGAAGTTAGCATGACGTCCGGCTGCGAAAGGGCCCCGAATCAAGAAATGGAATCTATAGAAGTAATGGCATTTCTGGTCCCCCAGATGCACAGCCTGCGCCTGCCCTGAAAGCCTGGCGAACACCGAATGATGAGTGTCAAGAACGGGCGTGGCATGGCGAAATCTAAACTTCTGTATGTAGCCATCGGCGACCAGAAAGATCAACGCCAGAAAACCTGTGACCGAGAAAATGAAAGCATAGAGATTTCCGGTACCGCCCGCCACTCCGAGAAGATAAGTGGACGCGACCAGTAGCAGAGTACCCGTGGCCGTGAGCGGGTAGCCCCGGTATATAGATTTTGCCAGTTGCTTCAAGTTGGTTCCTGTCGGTTCCTCTGCGAGCGAAGAGCCCAACCCGAATAATTGGGAAGGATTGGGCGTCGCTCGATATGTTTTATTTGCTGGTTTTGACTTCGTTCAGGATCTGCTTGATCACATCCCCGGGAGCTACCCTGGGATCTTCCAGTTCCAGGCGATGGGAAAGCACCGGAACCGCCAATTCCTTCACAGTATCGATGGAAACGTAGTCGTCGCCTCGCATCAAGGACAGAGACCGGGCAATCCGGGAAAGCTTGATGCCCGCTCTGGGCGAGCAATCGGTGATTACGCCCGGAAATGTACGTGTCTTGCGAATCAAAGCTACGATATAATCCACCACTTCGCGATGAATACTCACTTGATCCACCAGCCTTTGCCAGGCCAGAAGCTCCCCCACGTCGATGACCGGGCCAAAGCCTTTCCAGGAGTCCTCTTTGCCGTGCTGCTCGATGATATCCCCTTCACTTTGTTCGTCTGGATACCCCAGTGAAATCTGCAGCATAAACCGGTCCAACTGCGGCGCAGGCAGCGGAAACAGATGCGAACCCTTCAGGTTCATGGTAGATATGATAAAAAATGGGTCCGGAAGATCGTAGGTCTTACCTTCAATGGAAACCGCCTGCTCCTCCATGGCCTGGAAGAAACTACCCTGCGTCTTGGGAGTGAGCAGATTGATTTCATCGCAAAGTATGAAGTGAGCAAAAATAGGACCCCGGTTAAAGGTATTCTGGGAAGTCTTCATATCAAAGCGATTGTAACCCAGGATGTCCTGCGGCAGCAAATCCACCGTGCACTGGATTCGACTGAAGTGCTCGATATCTACTCCTTCCTTGTTCTGGTCCACAGCCCCCCACTGGATCGAGCCAGCCAGCGCCCGGGCCAGGGAAGTCTTGCCCACGCCGTGGGAATCTGCCAGCATTACATGACCGCCTGCTATCTTGCTTGCGATTAGATATTCCAGCTTCCGCGTATCAATGTAGATCACGGTCTTGATGTTTGCCATGAGTCGGAGGATGCCTTCTTTGGCGGCTCCGAAGTAAGATGAGGGAACGCTTTCCGTTTGCATGTATGGGCCTATTTAGCGAATATCCGGCTGTGAGGGCAAGGATTATCCGTTGGAGCATTGGACGAAAGTGGGTGATCCGGGGTTCCCTGATAGAATCTGAGATCCTCCGTGTAAAGAAGGTAGGACAGATAAACGATGAGCGAGAGGCCACCATAGGCATAGCCGGCCGTCGCGGCCCCTCTACTCACGGCTGCCCCGGCCAGCCATACATCCATCAATAAGCCCAGAGTGATCTCATAAAAGCCCACATATTTCCCGGAACCTCCGCTGCTGTGAACCGCCGCATTCATGGTGATGCAAGAAGATAGAGTTAAACAGCCAACTAGAGATAAAATCAGAATAGTCCGTCGTATCATGGTATCCTAGAAGATCAAGTACCGAGGGTACCGGGATTCTTTGTCGCACTCAGTAAGCTGTATCTGGTAGTATACACAGAGGCTGAGCGTAAGATTCGAAAAGCTGCTTTCCTCCGATTCCTCCGGAGTTCGAAGAGCAAGATACATTGAGCAGTACTGGTCGCGCTGAGACCGAGCCCCTTCTTCCAGAAATCCGTCCCCATCCTTGCAAATATCCCTCCTGGATACTCCCGGCCCCATATGACCCAAATTACACACGGAGATGTGAAATGAAAGAATGAGAATCAAGAGCGGAAGGACTTTCCGCCACCCCGGATTTTTTTCTCGTCCGTTCATGAACGCAACGCCTTTCGATCCTTAGATTTCGACATTGTAGTTCCTTACCTCATATCGATAGACATGGTTGTCATCGTCAGCAATTATCGTAACGCTGTTTTTGCCTTTCAGAGCTCGGTATTCGTAGCCGCCAGGATTTCGAATGAATGGCTCACCCTGGAAACCAATCCTTTCGATCGCTCGATCATCAAGAGGAATCGAATCCTGCGGCCTGAAGAATATCATGATCGCCGTGTCACCCAGATAGATGATTCGAAGGTTTCCGTCTGAATATTTGCACTCGGGACCTGTAATAGCCTCCGCACATACCATCGGTTTTCCATGAACTGCTTCAATGGAGTCCCGGGACTGACCGGCAATCCGGGAAAGATCAATCAACACTTCTACGGGCTGCTTTTTACAGCCAATGCAAAACAATGCTCCGGCCACGAACAGCAGGATAGCGGTCTGGCCACACCTGCGTCCTACTTGCTGCGATTTGCGACGGGACAATGCTTTCATTTGCATAGATTCCTAGCTGTCCATATCTCGGATCAATCGTCCACAAAAAAGCAGACTACTCCCGGGAAATCTCTTCGCATCTTCGCAGCTTTCATGGCGACCTTTTTAACTTGACCCGCCTACGAAACAGAGAGCACTTATTATGATGCGACCTTTCAGGGTGACGTTCCTTTTTCTCCTCGGATTTGCTCTCTATTGCTCTGGAGGGGACTCTCAGCCTTGCGACACAATGGTTGCGCAAATGGGACTGGAAAAGAAATGGGTACGGGTGGTGACTGGCGGATCCCGATCAAGGAGTGTGGGACTTGAATGCGCCATTAATTCGACTCAGTGGGCTGAAAATGGGGAAGCGTTCCAGGTATATAGCTTTGTGACACCTGAAGATGCGCATTCATTGCTGGAATCCCTGCACGACACGGAAGAAGGCCAGACTGAGAAATTTGAAGAGAATGGACGAGACTACTTCATTTCCACCGAGCCGAGCCAATTTTCGACATTATGCACCTACTCTGGAGTCAAAGAGACGTCATTGTTGTTTCTTCAATGGGTGCCGACTGGAAATAGCTGTCGACGCGACGAAATCCCGTCAGATAGAGAGCAAATCATACAACGGTTTTATTGATCCCGTTCCATTGCACAGGGTAAGGAGCAAACATCATTGAAACGGTATCCCGGGCACCTGAGCGCAGCAATCGCCACCGCCTTCTCCCGGAACTCCCCGAGAGTATCGGGTCTACAACCTTGATCCGTTTCGATAGAGGATAGATTATGGCAATAAATAGTAGAAAAAGACCAATAGACAGCGCCGTGCTCTGGAGATGCATAGCCTTACTGACAAATCTTCTAGTGCTAACCTGTGCGAGTTACCCTACCGTAGAAGCCCCACTCCCGCCGAAGTCGCTGGCCGCCATGGGAACCGTTTTCGTGGCTCACATAGAAGAAACCAGCAATCCTGGTGTGCACGCGGCTCCATACAAACCCATGGCCGAGCGGATACTCGAGCAGGCGGGCTTCCGAGTTGTCCAAGAAGACAGGGCGGAATTCCATTTGATCATTCGCACGAGAACGGAGGCATTGAAAATCCGATACATCACTCGGGACCGAGAGATGTTTTACTCGTATAAGGGCGTGCGAAGCGCGGGAACCCTGGAGGTGATTACAACCGCCCGAGAACCCATGTTTGTACACTTTTCATCGGAAAAAGATCCGCCAATCTTTGCGAAAAAATGGGACGATGAAGAACCGGATCCGGCCCTGGCGCCCTACGGTGACGCCTTCGAATTGCCGGGAGGGTTCTACGATGCAATGAACGCTTTGCTTCTCGAGCAAATATCGCAGGACAGATTCCTGCGCATGGTCAATCTGCCCTTTAAAGATTTTAACGGACTGGACTATAAGGGCAGTCTGATTCGCTCCCTTCACGAGAGAGGTATTACTGCAGCAAGTCCGCAATTGATGCGATTGCTCAGCGATAACGAATTTTCCTGTGGGACAATCTGTCCTATTCTGACTGAATGGAAGTACGAACCGGTTCTCGATTATGCCATTGCCATTCTGGGAAGCGAGAAAAAGCCTTACGACCTTGAACCAGTTTTCGAAACACATGTCCAATTCAGGCAACGCCGATCGATCCCATCCCTCATCGCATTTCTCCGCACTGTCAGTAACCCCAAATCAGATCGTGACTCGAAGCATCGGAAGTTAGCACTTCGGGCATTGCGTGAGATTTCCGGGCAGGACCTGGGAGAAGAGCCATCCGCCTGGGCTGAATGGTTCAAAGCTCAGCATTAAAGGTTCGAAGATACGCTCTCTCACCCGGTTCTCAACCCGTTGGATGCTTCTACCGAATTTCAGGGCTCTTTTTTTCTTTCCCGGTAGGCATTGTCCAGTTTGGTAATCCGTACGCCGTCGGTGTCCAGATATTTCAATAGCGACGCCGCATACCGATCTTTATACATCCCACAGAACTGGCGAGTAACGTAGGAATAACCGTCCCCGCCTTCGTAAAGAATAACAGCAAGGGAAATCGTATCCGGCACACTATCGACCCCGGCTCTCCCTTTGAGCCCCTGTATCGCGGCGTCAGCCTCGGTGAAATCCAATTTGATACTCACCCTGCAGGCCGATTTCCCATTCGGCAACACGGCAGTGCATGCGTTTGAACCGAGTTGCGGCCTGGCACTGCCGAAGAAATGGTTACCGAGAAAGCGGGCCATATCTTCACCAGCCGAGCCCTCCGTAATGACTTGCAGGCAACGAAAATTACCCGGCCTACCGGGTTCTGTCTTGTTGTCTGAGAAAACGATCGGGGATTCGATATCGCCCGGTGTTAGATCCAACGCGTCACCTTTGCAACTGAAAGCGGCGCAAAGAAGCAACAGTGGAATCGCGGAGAGTATTAGGGTTCTTTTCATTCTGATTACCAGCTACAGAGTTGCATCAGGAGCAATTTTTGTCCAATCCTTTCGTTAGAGGTACGCTCGAAGTTGCGACCGGTGGAATCTGCTTTGCAGATTCCCGATACTACTGCCGCCTTTCAGTTGGCCCTCCTGACCACCTTCTCCCGTGAGGTGTCTGCGGTCCTACGGACCTCGCAAACCTCGTGTTTGCCCAAAGTGCTCCGCACTTTAGAGGTACGCTCGGAGTTCCAATTCGGGGAAATCTGCTCCGCAGATTTCCGATAATACTGCCGCCTTCCAGCTGGTCCTCCTGACCACCTTCTCCCGTGAGGTGTCTGCGGTCCTACGGACCTCGCAAACCTCGTGTTTGCGGAAAAGCTACGCTTTTCCGTGGAGGTACGCTCGAAGTTCCTGCGCTCCTACCGGCCTCGGACTTCCATTCGACGGCGGCGGGCCTCTCGCCGTTCATCCTCTCTGCGGAACTGTTGCATCTCCTGGCGGAATTCCTCCAGGGCTTTTTCAAACTCCAGCAGTCCAAGGTTTCGGCTGCCCGGATTTAAATCGGGATCGGAGCCGGGGCTCTTCAAGCTTTCCAGCTCCGTGATCATCATCTCTTTGTACCGTCTGGATGTATTGGATAGTATTAGCTTTCGGATGGCATCGGTGGACTGCACCAGAACATGGGCCACTACGTTCATTCTGCAGCGAGCAATCAGGCGGTGTAGATCTGCATTGGGCCAGGATAGTAGATCGTCAATGGCCGGAAGCGCATCCCCTTCCGGGCGAGACCCCAGCAGCGATTCATAGATGGAGTAGCCCTTACCGGAGGGAGGCTGAGCTGATCGTAGAAAGGCTACCGGATCCTTTTGTCTGGCGGCCCGGCAGAGTTCTACTTCTGAAATGGGCAAAAGGCCCTGCACTTTGTCCTGTCGCTTCACCAGGAACGGCTCGGTAAAAAGTAGGATGCTGAAGCCTTCCGCATCCAATCGAAATAGGCCGGTATGGTTCTTATGCAGACTCCATTTGGCGGACTTTTCAACAAGTCCCGACTCGGATTTCCGGGTAATCAAAAAGGCGTTTAGTTTGGATTGGATCGAAGAGATTAGATCTTCGATGTTGGAGCGAATCTGCTGATCGGACGGAGGCGGCGGAGCCTTCTTCTTTCTACGAACCTTTGCAAATAATCTCTGGAAAAAGCCGGCCATTCTTTATTGATTTTTGGCTTCTTCGATACATTCCTTGAGCGTAGATTCTATTTCCAGTAGCTGATCTACGCCGGTTAGTTCAAAAACTTCCAGAATTCGCTGATTGGCGCCGAAAATCCAGAAACTGCCTCGAGAGCTATTCAAACGCAGCTTCAGATTGACCAATATGCCGATTGCCGCGCTGGAAATATGCTCCAGACGGGTAAAATCCATGATGAAGTAAGGCTCGTCCAGGGACTCAATGAGACTTTCCAGCTCTTCACCGAAGTGAACGGCATCTTCCAGTGCAAATCGGCCTTTGATTTTGAGTACAGGAATCCCCTCCTTACGAGAGGATTCCAATTGAAGCTGGCTCATGTTGTCTAGTGGGCTGATAGAGCTTACTTGAGTTTGTATTTTTTCTTGAAACGATCAACACGACCGGCAGAGTCCACAACTCTCTGCTGCCCGGTATAGAACGGGTGGCAGTTGGAACAGATCTCCACGGAGGTATCGCCCTTGGTAGAGCGGGTCTTGTAGGTAGCCCCACAGGCACATTTAATGGTCGCTTCTTTGTATTCTGGATGGATTCCGGTTTTCATCCTTGCCTCCCGATCCCGCCACAATCTGGACGGGGACCGTAAGCGTCAAGTAAAGCGTAGAATCGAGCATTCGCCCACTAAAATGCAATCCCGGAGTTAATTCTGTACTCCGGGCCAAAAAGCATCCAGGGCCCTGGATCCAACGCCAGGGCAGCGGTGTATCGGGGTATGGCAGATGCGGTACGGGGAGGCTGGAGCATTCCTGGAAAATCCTGCTGCTGAAAGGCAACGGATCCGGCCCATGCATCCAGACGGCATGGGCTCTGGAAGATTAGAAATAGCTGGACTGAGCAAGCCGGTGCCTCTCCTTCTGGCGGCATGGTGTAATTCTCAGACATCGCGATTGCGAAATTGTCGGAGGTAGATAACCGTAGGTTTCCATCCGATAATCTAAGAAATATACAGAAATGAGTGCAGTGGGACGGTCTTGCATTCGTCCTCCTTAAAAGTCATGCGATTGCAGATTCTATCCTTTGCTCTGCTGTTAAGCCTGAGCTGTCAGCCCAACCAGACCCTGGTAGCCGACTCCAGTTCCGAAGCCCCGGGCAGCCGGGCCAACGGGCCGGTGGTTCTGGCAGTGGTTCCGTTCGATACCGACGACGGGCCTTCCGAACTCAAACGCTTCTCCATGGGCCTGGCCGCTCTCACCCGATCCTTTTTGATGGGTTATGAACGAATCCAGCTAGTGGATCCCCTGGGCATTCATCAGGTTCCGGATAACGAAGCGTACCGGCGAAAACTTCAGCAACTGGGCGCGCGATTCCTGCTTACCGGGGAAATGGAATATGAGGATGGAAGATACGAAATCACCGTAAAACTCATCGACCTGGTACGAAACCGGGAAGAGGAATCCGAGGAAATCACCGCGCCGGCCAGCGTTCTGGGAACGCTTCCTTTTGATATCACCATGCGCATGGATGAACTGGCGCTCGCCATAGGGGCCCGTCTGGAGAGCCAGCCCTGGATTTCGAGACGGGAGAGCGACCTGGCGCAGCGAAGGTTCAAGCCATCCATCGATGCCTTCCGGGATTTTTCCCAGGGAGCTTATCGCGAGCTTTTCAGCGAAACCCATGCCGTACATTATTATAATCGGGCGCTGGCCATCGAACCGTACTTTCGCGAAGCCAGGGATAAGGTATTCAGGCTACAGAATCTGTCGCGCTACTCCAGTCAGGCCGGCTTCCGGGCCGCCACCGGACAGGCGCTGGTTCTCATGCGAAGAAATCAGGTAGATCCCATGATGGTGGCGCTGAGCTACCAGGACTTTGGCCGGCGCACCATGAGTCGGGATCGCGCTCTGGCTCGCCAATGGTTGGAGGAATCGAACCGCTGGTTGTATCTGGAAGGACGTTACAAGTCTTCCTATTATGCGGACAACCAGAATACCATTGGCAGCGCTCTTATATATCTAAACAAAGTCGATGAGGCCTACACTCGCTTTCAAAGCGCTTACCAGCTCTTGCGCGATCAGGGTTTGGAGCGTTCCCTGTCAGGCCTGGAGAGCCACATGAACCTGGCCTCGGCCTTTGCGGCCCGGGGAAACACGCCAAAATCGGTTCAGCATTTTGCGGCGGCGGAGCGTCTGGCCGAAGAATTGGATCCAGGACCGGCGGTGCTTGCCATTTTGCATTACAATAAAGGCGTAAGCTATTACGTCCGTGGTATCTATGAACAAGCCATAAAGAGCTCTCGGAAGGCGCGAAGCCTGCTCATCGAAGCGGATATGGCCAACAGTACCTTGAATATGGCAGTACTTCTGAACATCAACGCTTCGCTACTGCATCTTCGAAGATACGACGATGCGCTCCAGATCTCGGATGCCATCGCGGTGCGCGGACGGTCCATTGGCGAAACCAGCTACGCGCCCTATAAGTACGCATTGCATAACTCGGCTTTTGCTCTAGAAAAGCTGGGTCGCTCCCTGGAGTCAGCCAGAGCTCGCCGACAGGTATCGTACAGCGGCTACGGGCCCGGGCGTCCCCTGTACGAAACCTTTCTTTCGCTTCATGAGATTCCGCAAGGCTCGGCCCTCTTTCACACAGCGTCAGAACAAAGCCAGGTGGCTTCCTATACTGGCGCCTTTAACATGGCATACCATCGACAGAGCGTGCGATCGAGGACCTACCCGGGACGTCAGGACGATACAAACATTCTAATCCGAGACATCCTGTATTCCGGCAAGCGTGGCCCGGGTCTGGAGTATCTCCGCAAGCACTGGCTCCAGGGAATTGGCGATATTGAAGGAAGCGGCATACTCTTTATCGATGTAGGCCCGGGACTGGCCAACGTGCAGTACCCGGCGGTAACCACCCGATCCATGGCCAGGGATTTTCGCAAGATGGATGTGATTGCTCTGGATTTGCCGGAGCAGGTTAGACTATTTCAGTATCAAGTCCCTTCGCATAAGCGACGGGAATTACTGGCCTCCCAGAATCTTCGGGTGGTCGGCGCCGACGGCCGAGAATCCTTGAAGAAGATCTTTGGCGATGCGAACCGATGGCCCATTCCAGACCGGGGTCCGGTGGATCTGGACTCGGGACGACCGGTGGCAATTCGCATGGCCAACTCCATCGACATCTACTTGAAATGGCATGAAATCGAGGATGTATTGGAGCAACTGGGCCGAGATCTGGAGCGCAGCCCGGTACTCATTTGCTTCAACCGGAGCATCCTTCTCAAGAAAGCCAATTCCCGGATTTATGAAATCGTAGGTTACGTCTCCATCCGCGGTTTTCACCATAATCTGGAACTTCTGGACCGGGGCGGCGAACCGCCCTATACATTGATCGATAATTCGTCGCTGGATTTCCTGGATTAGGCAGTCGGCCCAGGGCAAGGCTACTTTCGTTGGAAAAGGGGCCTGTACTTTTCCCTGTTCACATAAGCCAGAATCAAGTTTACCGCCAGCAGAAATAGCGCTACAGGCAGCCCCTCTTCGAATACGAAAAGATGATACAGGGTAATGTTCAGCGTAATCGGAAAAATTATGACAGAGGCCAGAGCTACATAGAAACCAGATACCAGCAGAATGCCGCAAATCAATTCCGTTACCTTAATCAATGGCAGCAAATATCCGGTGGCCTGCATGCCATCCTGAAACTTCTGAACGTTTTCCGGCATATCCGTGGGAGGCTCCACAAGGCCAAAAAGGACAACCACTGCGGATGCAATAAAGATAAGTCCCATGATAGTCCGAAGCACAATGACTACGATTTTCCAGGGTTTGCTTAGATTTTCCATAGATTACTCCTCCTTTCGAATTTCGTTAGCTACAATATTATGCGAAACAGCCTTCCGTATGCGAAACAGCCTTCCGTATGCGAAACTGTCTTCACTATGCGAAACTGTCTTTGCGCCGGTCCGGTCCTTCCATACATTGATTATCTTTCGCTATGGTACATCTTTAAAGCGATAGGAGCGAAAACCAGAGTCAATCCTACGCTGTAGCCGATGACCCCTAGAATGGCTTGCAGTGCGGGTTCGCCATGCATCAGAGCCCGGGACGCGGTGGCCAGATAGGTCACCGGATTGTATCCGACAGCGATTTGAATCCATTCCGGCATTGTTGACAGCTCTACAAAGATGTTACTGGCAAAGGTTAGCGGCATCAGGAAGATAAAACTGACCGTCATCACCGATTCCGGCGTATGGACTTTCATCCCAAAGATCATCCAGATCCAGGAAAGGGAGGATGCGAACAGTATCACAAGGATCAAGGCCGCCAGAACTCCCGGCAACCCGCCTTCCGGTCGAAACCCCAGAATAAACCCTATGGTAAGAATCACAAGAGAGGCCACCGAGTAACGCACCAGGTCTCCTACAAGGGCGCCGACAACCGGTGAAGGCTGCCACATGGGCAACGAACGGAACCGGTCAAACAAACCTTTCTGGATATCTGTGTTCAAACCTACCCCTGTATACACCGTAATGAATACGATGGTCTGTACCAGAATGCCCGGCAGCAGAAACTGAATGTACTGCTCCGGAGTGCCGGCCAGGGCCCCGCCAAAGATAAATGTAAACAGCAGAGTAAACATCACCGGCATAATGGTAACGTCAAACATCTGAAATGGTACATGCTTGATCTTCAGCATGGCCCGCCAGGCCAGCGTAAGAGTTGCCGAAATCCCGGAAACCCGGGCCGGCCTGGGGCTCGGATTAAAAACTCCGCGAAGATTGGCCCGTTCTCCTTCCGTCGTCGAAACGGGACGGTTCCCTTCGGCCACACTGGCGACCGCTCTGCTTCTGGCGGACTGGCCTTCCCGTGAATTTGCGCGGGTCGATTTTTTTGCGCCCGGTTTCTTCACGGTCGATTTTTTAACGCGATTGCCTTTTGCGGAGGATTTCCTGACGCTCATGATAATTCTCCTGCTGCTTTTTCGCCGTCTTCTGCCGGAGCGTGCCCGGTCAGGGCGAAGAAGACCTCATCCATACTGGGCTGCGCCACAGAAAACTCGGACATCTTCAGACCTCGCTTGCTCAAAGCATGAAAGATTCGCGAGATCTGTTCATCCTTTTCTATGGAAGTCGTCAGACTAAAGGCATCGCCACCAGGGTGTACTTCCAATTTGAGTCGCATTAACTCCGCAGTTGCTCGCTTCGCATCCGCGGCGGTGTATAGCCGGACATGCAAAGCCATCGCTCCCACCCTTGCCTTTAGTTCGCGCCCGGTACCTTCGGCAATCACCCGGCCATGATCGATGACAGCAAGACGATGAGCCAGGCGATCCGCCTCTTCCATATATTGCGTGGTAAGGAGCACCGTGGCGCCCTGATGAGCAATCGCACGAATAATGTCCCAGACCTGATTTCTGCTTCTTGGATCCAGTCCGGTGGTGGGCTCGTCCAGAAAGATAACGTCGGAATGCACAACCAGCCCTGCGGCCACGTCCAGCCTGCGGCGCATACCTCCGGAATAGGTTCGCACAAGCTTACCGCTTACACGGGCCAGGTCGAAGGCCTCTAGAAGCTCTTCTGCTCTGGAACGGGCGCCTTTCCAGCTATAGCCGTACAGACGACCAATCAGTATAAGGTTTTCGATACCCGTGAGGTCTTCATCCACCGATGCATACTGACCGGTGAGGGAGATTCGCTTTCGCACTTCCTGGGCCCGGGCCACAACGTCAAAGCCCAGCACTCGCGCCATTCCGGTGTCCGGCTTGAGAAGCGTGGTCAGGATTCCTACAGTAGTGGTCTTGCCGGCGCCATTAGGCCCCAGGAGACCATATACCGAGCCTTCTTCGATAGAAAGATCGACGCCTCTCAGGGCGCGGTGGGCGCCGTAGCTCTTGGTCAATTGTTCGGTTTCAATGGCAAGGGGCATATAGATAACTCTTCGGGGACGTTCTGAAATAGATAGTAGAAGTCAAACGTTTCGAGGCGTGAACGGATGGGGGGAGCCGTTGACTTCTGCAAAGGACAGAAATGCCATACTCAGGGATGTGGATCGGTTAAGCGCCACGAATTACCGAAAGGCCTCCTCCAGAGGCAAGAAGGTCTCGCGCTTCTCTTTTTTGGGGAGAATGAACTGAATGGTCTCCATGTTTTCTGGATCGCCGTAAACTTCAATTCCCACTGCCGGCTGGAAACCCTGCTCCTCCATGATGCGCTGAATCTCCGGGTACACCTTCATGGGTCCCAGCATAAACGAAAACATATTGCGATAAGGAAACTGGCTGGAAAGGACTTCCATTTTCGGTATTTCAAAGACCGGGAATTGTTCAGAAAGCTTTGCATGATCCTCCTGGGAAAGACTTCCGATTTCGCAACCCAGGATTGATCTTAAATCCTGGGGCGGGGTATCCGGTGCATCCAGATATATTGCCAGGCTATGGCAAGTAGTCAAACCGGCAGACTGCCACTGTTTCTGAAACCGCTCCCAGCTCGCGCCCAGATCTTCGTAAGGTCCCCTGTGAGTGCTATAGATTAGCCGGGCGGGACCGTAGCTGGTCTCCACAACATGGACTGAATGAAACACTCCCATGTATGTGGCAAAACCCAGAAGCATTGCGACCAGGACTCCCAGGGAAATGAATACCCATTTTGTAATCGATGATTTGGATTGAGCCACAGAAAACTCCTGAGCGAAATCGGTGCATTCACGAGCGCACCCGCATTACAGTACCCCGGTACGCTCTGCCTCCTGGGTGGCAACTCCTAAAGTTACGGTCATCTAAAAAAAGACCAGGACCGTAGAACGCTGAGGCCAGAAAGGCAGACGCACAGCCAGAAAGCCGCGCCCCTGCAACCCAAAGCCCTGAACGAACCCAAAACGCGAGGCACAAGCCGGTGTGGAGGATTGTCAGGCTTCTAACCTGAGCGATTTGTTCCCCTATCAAGGCCCGCCGGGGCTTCCGTTCGTGGGTTCCCCGGAAGCCGGCTGGCCATTCAGTAAGACTTCCGGCGCATCCGAGCTCCCCTGATGAAGCTCGATAACAATACGCTTTTCCGTGGCAGGGGATTCCAGATTGCAATGAACAATGCTTCGCACCGGATTATGAAGCTTCCAGAAAGACGCCCGGCACAACGGCTGCCTGCGCGCCGGTCGCTCGTTTTCCTTTGCTGCGCTCAGCGTTTCAGGGGGCTCCAGGTAAAGGTGCATGGCCAGAAACTCATCGTCTTCGACGAAGCTGTCTCTCCACCAGGTAGAAGGCAATCGCCGTTGCCGAAAAAGTCGAATAAAGATCGAAGCCTCTGCCGACGGTAGCGAGAAAGAATGCTGAATCTGGTTACGAAACCTGCCATCGGCAAGAAAAAGGGGCCGTCCGCCGGCCGGATTCTCCTCTGCATCAAAGAAAGGCCCGAGAATGGAAGCGGAGATTACATCGGTGCGATCGTATCCAATGATGCGAGCCCGCCAGGCCAAAAATTCGTTTGAGTAGCTCGCGCCACCAGAGTTTCGGATTACTAGCTGCAATCGAGAGCTCTTTACGTCCAGAAGCTCCGGATGACGAGCTACCATGTAAAAGGACGGCGGTCTTGTACTGCATTGCAAACTCAAGATCGCGGCGAAGAGGAGCAGAGTGTATCCCAATTTCATCATTCAGCGTTTATCCTGGTTGCCGGCCTAATCTTCAAATTTCCACAGTACTTCGTTATCATTTGGGCATCCTGGTCTGGTCTCCAGACCGAAAGCCGGTTGGGATTCCGACCTACCGAGGTCCATCCAGGTTCTGGAATGGCGAACCATGTCCGTTTCCTCGGCGGTGGCGGTCCGGGTGGCGACCTCCAGGGAGTCAAAAAAATCCGGATCGATGGATTGCTCGTAAACAAACCGTCGATCATTGGCAAAGGTAAGCTTCGGCGAATCGCCCGGCCCGGACTCAACCTTCAGTAGCAGACCCGGTTCCGTATGCGGATAGCTCCATACCGGCTCCCGAAGCTCCTTACCCAGCAGTATCAAAACAAAATCCCCGTACCGCACCGGAAGGCGGATGGTCCCGGTCTCTGGAAGAGGTGCAAGGCCGGAAAAGCCAGGGGTATGAGAAAAAAGAGGCTCGCCCAAATCGAGCCCGGTACGCCCCAAACTGAAAAATAACAACTCAACCGAACCCGCCGTTTCGAAATCCGGCAATGGTCGGTCTTCGTAGAGAGCAAACTGCAACCAGTATGCGCCGTTCGTCTTAAAGCAAATCTCAAGTTCGAGGTCCCGGGTACGATGCTCCGACGCCGCACGGCATCCTGAAAACAGGGATATGACTGCAAGCGCCAAAAGCGCGCACTTTCCCGGGTAACCGGAGCCCTTCCCGGAATGCTGTTTGGAGAAACCCGGAACCATGAGCCCAGAACATCACACTGGAGTACCGGGGCAAGAGTTTCCCCGGAGGCGTACATCGTTCACCTTAGGCTTCTTCGGGAAGTTGGTCGGGGCTACACCCCTTACACTACCTAATTGTTGGTATTTATCGAAATTCTAAAGAAACAATACAAGTTTATGATTGATTCGATATCCGCTTCGTCTAATGATCCAGTGGGACAAAACCATGGTCCAGCCAGGAGCAGACATAGAAACCATCGCCGATTTCTTCAGGGACCTTTGCCGGCATTGCGAAAAAGAAGGTAAGCAGGCAGCCCATGAAGTAATCAGGAGCCGGATAACCGAAAGGCATTTGCAGGAAGGTTTATGCCTGGCGGCCGACGGAAACCACCCCAGTATCGTCGGTCGGTATCTGCGGGAAACCCTTCCCCATAACTGGCACCCGGACCTGGTACAGCGCCTCGCCTCTGCTGTAGAAATCTGGCAGTCCGGCGGTCCGCTCCATGAAGTCCTGGGCTGCTTTTCCGTTCCGGTGAGCGATCGCTGAAGATTACCCGGGACTATGCAGGCGTGGCCAGAGAATGCCAGTCCTTATCCGCTCAGACGCTCAAACGCTCTATCCCTGGACAAAAAACTGCTTCCGCATAATCCCAGCCGCCTGCCCGATTCGTGCGCAACCAGTCAGCCTTATTTGATATGATAATCGCCTCCTGGCAACCACCTCCGGGAGTCTACCGAATCTACCACAGCTTGCCTGACTCGGATCCAACTGCAGCAGACATGCTTTAAAACACAAATCTACGTATAGTCAATGAAAATGAATCCAAAGGTCTTTTACGCTTGCCTGGCAAGAAAGAAAGACGCAATGCTGTTCATAAGTGAACTCCAGGCCTCCAGGTATGCTTGCAATTCGTCGGAAGATGCATTTTTTCCTGGGAGCGACAGCGATTGCTGGCTCTCTGCTGCTTTTTCTTTCGCAGCAAACAGAAAGTGAAAGCGACAGGGCGCCGGCCGGGCAGTCGACCACGGATGTTCAGGTGGAGCCCATTACTGCGCGAAAGGGCGGGATCAAGATTTACAGCAAGAATATCCTGGTGCATCCATACCAGGATTTCTGGAAGAACCATCCGCCGGCTATGGATGAATTTGAACCAATGGAGCCTTTGCCAGTCAGCTCTTTCAAGAGCACCAGCGGATTCTGGGTCAGATACGATTTTGCCGTTCCGGATCCAGGTCAGACCTACTACCTGGACACCCGGTATTACTACAGGGAGTCTTATTCCGGTTTCCTGACTTGTTACGATGATTTCCAGAACCGTCCTCCGGTTCGCCGAATCGATCCCATTATCGAAGCCACGCCTTCCTATAAAATTGAAACCGTCGCAAGCAACTGCAGCCTGATCATCCCATCCCGCCTTCCCTACTACCAGACCTCGGGCGCCAGGTTAACAGAGGAGGCATCCTACTACGAAGGCATGCAAGAACTCTATAGATTCTACTCGGCCACTTTTGCGATCTTGATTCTAATTTCGATTTATGCCCTGGGGCTGGCTGTATACTCGCGAAATCACATCGCAATGCTCTATTTATTATCCTTACCGGGTTACATCCTCTATCAGGGAGGAGTTACAGGATACATTGTATCATTGGGTTGGACACCGGAGGCGGCACATTTTTCCATTCATGGGGTATTGTTCTGGCAGATCTTCTTCTTGTTATTTGTTACCGAGCTGTATGAATCGGTGAAGCCCAATCGATTGATTCGATATTCTGCCCGATCCCTGGCCATGGCTAGCGCCCTATTGCTTATACCGATGGCGATTGTCCATCCGAACATCGGCTTTGTAATAATCGAGCATCATTTCTATGTTTTTCTGGTATCGGTTCTATTATTGACGCTTTTTGGGCTCTTCTTTCGCGGGATGCTTGGCGTCGCTGTATTCCTGTCTTTTCTATGGGTCACCGCCGGAATCCTGATTTTCGCACTCACCAATGTGGCGGTTCTGCCGCTGAACATATGGACCAAACACGCCCCGCTTCTTGGGACCACCATTGAGATGGTCTTTCTTTCCGTTTTCCTGGGGCTTCGCATGCGACAAATCCAGAGTAGTCGTTTTCGTTCAGATCTATCCGTGCAGGCCGGTGCAGCCGTAGAAAGGAAGGCACGTGGCTACCAGAACGACCTCGAAAACCATCTTCTAGGAAGAAGCGCCCGGGAAATCGAAACAGCCCTGGGATCAGTGCTCAGAAATTGCCGTTCCGTATTCGGCGATGATTCTCCGGCCGCAAAGACCCTGGCCCGCATACGGCAGCAAAACGGCCTGTTTCAGGATGCAAGCACCTATGGTCCGCCCGGATTACCCCACTACGAAAGGGAAGTCGTTCTGGCCCTGGCGCTGGAAGAAATAATGGCCGGACTGCCTACTATGCAGGATCGCCGCGGACTCCGGTATCACAACCATGTCCCGCCCGACCTAATCACCCATCTTGATTCTTCGGTCCGTGGGAAGCTTTCCCTCCTGATGGACTCGCTGCTGGATGCGCTGGCCCCGTGGGAACCGAAAGTCCTTACCCTGCAGGGCCACCTGGCGCCCCGGGGGATCCAGGTGGAGATTACAGTCCGGACTCGAAGAGAAGCCAGGGGCAAACCATTTGATCCGGAAGCTTTCAAACCCGAACTGGAGGCGCTGCAGGAGAAGAGTGCGAATCTGGCGGTACATGACAGCAGCGCGTGCCTGTCCCTCTCATTTGACCACCATCCGCCCGGCGAAACGGGAGGCAGTTTCTCCGCGGCGAAACAGTCAGAGATAGAAGGCCACCCTCTGCTAACCCTCCTTTCTAACGATCCAGTGATTACGGCATGGCTACCCCGAATGGCAATGGACGGTCTTCGATGGGACATCCGATCATCGCTGCAAATCGTACCCGAATCATCTGTTTTTTGCATTGATCTTTCCGGCAGTTCGGCACGGCCCATCGGGGATTTGCTGGAGGATGCCCGTGAACTTCTTGATTCACTGACCAATGAACAGACAAGTATTCTGCTTTTGCCCGAAGCGCCACCACTGGAAGCCATGCAGGAACTCCTGGATCCGGTTTTGGATCGCATAATCGTCCGTCCCTGCACGGAACAAGACCTGAGAGAATCCCTGTGGGCCGCATTGCAACTGGGGGCAAAGCTAAAACGCCAGCGCTCTAGATACCTCCAGAACCAGAGCCATTCGGAACAGATTGTTCTGAGTCGGCTTCAGAATTCGGTGGGCCAACAACTGCATGACTTGCGAAGCAAGATTAATCTGAACCCTTCCCGCCGAACGCTTGAGGAATTAAGCACCGGCATTGATGAGGCCAGCGATGCTCTGCGGCAACTTCTGGCTCAAATGCAGAAACGCCAACAGAGGAAGCAGGATCCATAGCCGGCTCTGCCCGGCAACGGAGTGGGAAACCGCTTCGAGGATCTGGACAGGGAGAAAGAGAGGCGCGCCTCTGCCACGGGCAAGGCAGGCAGCCCGGGGGGCAATAGCCAGGGGCGACGGACTCCGGATGCAAGTATAGGGAAAGGCGAGCGGCTCGGCTATTTCAGAGCAGTCTGAATCTCCTTGTACAGCTGCCTGAAGGCCTGATTGGGGATTTTTCCTTCCTCGTCTTCGCATAGCTCGGGACGAATACGGTTCAGAAAATACATATCCATTTCGCCCTTGTTCTTGGCCGCCACCTTACCCCGATATTCGCATGCGAAGAAATCCTTCACCAGTTCGTAGGTAGCCCCGGAGATGTTGATTCGGTTAGGATCGCTACTGGATTCCATGCGACTGGCAATGTTTACCGCATCGCCCCAGATATCGTAGGCGAACTTCGCTTTTCCGATTACTCCTGCAGTAACGGGACCGGTATGCACGCCAATGCGAAGCCGCCAGAAATTATGGCCCATCTGATCTTTGATCTGCTGCAAACCCTCCATAAATGCCAGCAACTCAAGTGCGGTGAGACAGGCATCCACCGGATGAGTGTTGTTGAGGACCGGCAGTCCGCCAGCGGCCATATAGGCGTCGCCTATGGTCTTTAGCTTTTCCAGACCATTGCGACGACAGATTTCGTCGAACTGGGAAAAGCAGCCGTCAAGCTCCCGAATCAGTTCCCAGGGCGACATCTGCTCGGCAATGCCGGTAAAGCCAACAAAATCCGTAAAGAGCACGGACACCGCTCCAATGCTGGCCGGGGTTACCGACCCTTTTTGCTTGAGCTCCGTGGCCACCTGCTCCGGCAGGATGCTCAGTAACAGACTTTCCGCTCGGGCCCGCTCCTGCTTTACCTGTTCGTAGAGCGAAGAGTTGTACACGGCTCCGGCAATCTGGTTGCAGAATCGACCGATGGAATCCAGTTCTTCTCGCGAAAGCTGCATCCGTTTTCGCACGCTGGTGAAGCAGGCGATTCCGATGGCTTCCCCCCGAATAATCAAAGGGACCATGAGGAAGGCTTTCAGGTCCAGGGCCTCATAGAAGAGGCGGTCAACGTTTGCGGTTATCTCCTTCTCCGGAATTCGAGAAAGATACAGTCTTCGCTTCTCTGCATACACTTTCCAGAGGGTTCCTGCATCCGGCGATAACGGCGTTCGGAGGGATTTCAGACTTTCCAGGTGCTCGCCCATGACCTGCTGCAAACTCTCGGAAAGATGCGAAACCACAAACTCGCCCTGATCAAAATTAGCCAGGATCAGCATGGTTCCATCGATATCAAAGTTCTCGTCGATGAATCCGAAGACCTCTCGGACGATTTCGTCCAGTTCCGAAAGCGCGTTGATCTTTAACGTGAATTCGTTGAGCTTCTGGATTTCCTGCCTGGACTCTTCCAGGTCTCTCGTTCGCTCCTCTACACGGACCTCCAGAAAGTCCCTGGCTTTTTTTAGTTCATCAAAGGCCCGGGCATTCACCAGGGAGATTCCGGCCAGGGAAGCAAAAGCGCCCAGTAACTGCACGTCCGTCTCCGCAAAACGGTCCCCGTCCAGTTTGTTTAGAACCTGAATCGTTCCGATGATTTCCCCGGCCTGATCGTGGATGGGCATACACAATATAGATCTTGTGCGATAACCGGTCTTTAAATCGTAGTCGCGACTGAATCGGGCGTCCTGGTAGGCATCCTCAATGTTCACCGTTTCGCCTGTGGTAGCCACGTGACCGGAGATGCCTTCGGAAAGCTTAATTCTAATCTCTTCGCTGCCCTGGGCTACCGTGGACCACAGCTCTTCCTTTTCACGGTCTATCAAGAACAGCGTCGATCGATCCGCATGCATAACCTCGGTTACGGTGTTCATGATAACGCCCAGCAACGCATCCAGGTCGAGCTCGGCCATGATGCTCTGAGTGGCCCCCACAAGCCTGGACAGATTGGAGCTTTCCGACACCAGCTGCTGTAGTACCGACGATCGTATGGTAAGGCGACCGCTGGCATCCTTTTTCAGTAACTGCGGTAACGCTGCTTGATTACTAACTGACTTCTCTAACATGGGCCCCGTCCGGACACAAAATCCGGCTTCCTTACCCTGTTAATATCGACAGTGATGCAGGGCTTAAATAGGCCCTTTCTTCCCTGGTTATCTTTGCTACAATGAAGAGTAGCCAGGGAAGCGGACCTGCGTATTGGGCTGGTCGGCGGAGCCATTGTGCGTTCCACTGGTTCCATGAAAGCGTTCCGGGGCTTCCTGATCCTTTCCATTCTCTGGTCTACCGGTTGCCGAAGTACCGAAGGCGATCCGTTCCAACCGGCGCCTCGATCCTATTCGCATGCTGTAGTGTACATCATAGGAGATAGCTGGGCCGAGCAGCCGCTAAGGGTGAACTCGGAGCCCGACCGGGCTTTGCATTTCGGAGCCTATCATGTACTGCAGCTGTCTCCGGGCCGTCACCGAATAACCGTAGGGGATTCTCGATGGTCTCTGGACGTAGAAGCCGGGGGACAATACATACTCAAGGTAACCCATGGAAGCTTACGCACGGGAACGTTTGAGCATCTGTCCATGGCAAGAAAGGGAGCCGAAATGGGGACGGCAGACAGTCCACTGGATGCGCAAGGGGAAAAATATGCCGCCCTGGACGAAGAAATCATACTCGATTCCACCGATGTACGCGACAGTTACAATATCTGGAAGGCAGAAAGAAGACGAGCACGGGGCGGACCGACTGCCCTTCCTGCCGGGGCGGAGCGGGAAGCGGATCTAGAGAATCACAGGTATAGAGAGTTACTGTTCGGGGTTAGCGGTTCCTATCAGAACCTGCTGGCCGGGCCCCGACCGGGATCCTCCTTCCGAACCATCGATGGAGCTCGAGGAACGGAGTCTGTATCCAATCTGGGCTACTCTTTCTTCATGAAGACCACTCCGAGCGCCTTGTCATCGCATACCTTCTATGACTATTACTTCAACATGTCCCAACTCGAATCCCAGAACAGGGGCAAATATCTTCAGGCGCGCATTGCTGAACTGGGGGCGGGCCTGTATGTGTCGTCCGGCGATCTGTACCGTGGAGATGTAAATTTTTATGCCGGGGTACTGTTGGGCGCCCGCAGCACCTATCTGGAAGGTAACTTCAACTTTGGCCGGGGATCTCTGTACCAGGCGTATCTGCTCGACACCCGGAATCCGTTTACGGCCAGCGGCGTTAGCGGGTTGGATCACATTGACGTACTCAACCTTTCCAGACGCAGATCGGGGACTCTGGATGACGAACGCAGGCTACGCTACCTGTTATTCAAAGCCGGCAGTATTTCCAGGGAGGATTACATCATTTCCGATATTGCCCTGAGTCCGAGGATTGCCCCCGAATTCCTTACCCTGCTCTGGGCCTCCGGCCTGAGTCTGAATGAAATACACCGGCTTTATGGCGGTTATCTGGAGTCTTCGGAGAAAAGCGATCTCTACCACGGTCTTTCCCTGGACCTGGAATTAGGCTACATGGGCGACCACTATCTGATTCGATATCGAGCCTCCCTGCCGGCTCCGTATAAATCAAAAAACGGCCAGTTGTTCATAGAAAGCCATAATCTGATGGTGGGCGTATTCTGGAGATTCTAGAATTTCGCCGATCCATTTTCGGCCCTGGTTCGTCGAATGAAATAACCAGTAGTGGAAATGCGTATCTGGCCCGTCTCAGATATCGCTTCAGATTCGGAGTCACAAAATGCAGTTCAGAAATCCCATCGTTCATTTGAGCATTGCCCTGGCGGCATTCTTTGCAAACCATTCTCTGTCCGCGGATATTATGATAGGCGCCACCGGTTCCTACACAGCCTTAACCGCCAGCCAGGAGTACGGCGGTTATACCAGAGGGCTGAGCGGTTTCGATGACGCTGTAACCGTTCATGCAGGCTCGGGTTCTTTATTCCTTCAGTCCACGCCCAATCCCATTATTCCGCATATCTACTTTGCGCCCTATTTTGACCTATCCACCTTACAAATAGACACCTCCGAAGCTTTTCTACGAGCCAACACAGCGGAAGCCGGCATGGGTCTTTACTTTGCCACCGGCAATCTGTACCGCGGGGATGTGGGTTTCTTCCTTGGGCTGGTGGCCGGAGCCAGGATCGCTCGCCTGGAAGGAGAATTCAACTTTGGGCGAAGCACACTCTATGAAGCCTATCTAAACTTTGGCGAACCAGGGGGACTGGACCACATTGATGTGCTGAGCTATTCCAGACTTCAGAACGGAAACATGAGCGATGAAAGACGGACACGCTATTTGCTGCTCAAATCGGGCGCCATATCCAGGGCGGATTACATCGTGGCCGACATCATACTGGCGCGAAAAGTGGATCTGAAGCAGTTGCAGCTTCTGGCGCTTCTGGGAAACGATCTAAACAACATCCACAAGTACTATATGCTGGATAATGAAGCCACCGAAAAGACCGATGTATTCTATGGCGAAGCGCCGATCATCGAAATCGGTTACATGCGAAACAATATACTAATTAAGTATAAGGCCGGACTACCGGTGATCTACAAACCGGGCAAGAACTCCATGTCGATAGAGACTCATAGTCTAACGCTGGGCGTTTATTTTACTATCTAGAAATTTCTCCTTCTGGCTGAGGCCGGGCCTCCGGTGAATAGCTCCGGCAAAACGGAGCTATTCACAATTCGACAGAAAACCGTTCCCGTTCGAATCTGCCTCATCGAAACGAGACGGAGCGCTGCAATGGCTGAAGCAAGGCGAACCCGGAACTAACCACAATTGGGTATTGCTGCGCAGAACAATGCAGGGTATGATCTGTACCTCTGCCAAGCCTGGGATCAATGAATATTGGAATTGTAGAAAACGACGAACAGTTTGGAGTCTTTCTCAAAGAGAGGTTGGAGTCCTGGAAAGAGGTATCCTCGGTGCACATCTGGCCCACCGGCGAGATGATGTGGAGGGACTCAAAGCTCCCAGGATTGGATCTGGCGTTGTTGGACATCCACTTACCTGGTCTGTCGGGAGTGGAGCTGGCAGGAATGCTAAGCGAAAAGTATCCTGATCTGAAAAAGATCATGCTTACCAGTCTGCAATCCGACGAGATCGTATTTCAGGCTTTAAAGGCTGGCGCAGTTGCCTACGTGTTAAAGTCCGAAATGGACGACATCCAGGAAGTGATCCGCATTGTGCTCAATGGCGGCGCGGTCATAACCCCCACTGTGGCCCTTCGAGTCATGCGTCACTTCCAGAGGGACAAAAGCACGATTCAGGATTTGAGTCAACTAACCGTAAGGGAAAAGCAGATTCTGGAAGAGCTCTCTTCCGGCGCTTCGCCCAGAGAAATGGCGGAAACCCTGCATCTCAGTATACATACGGTGCGGCAACATATAAAGAATATCTACTCCAAGCTGCAGGTCTCCAGCCGAGCCGAACTCGGAAAAAGACTCAAACAAATGGGCATCGATTAGCCGGAACCCGGGCCACCCGGTCATTGGGCAGTCATTGGGCAATCATTATTACACCGAACCACGGAGCTTTGCCGGAGAAAACGACAGAGCCCTTTGTGCGGCATTGTGTATCCAAACATACGTGAATCATCTATTATTTTATATATGGAGCGATTAAGTATAACCGGCCCAGTGATATTCTACCTTGACATTGATCCTGCCTGATATCAGGCTCTGATCCGCGTGAATAGAATGCAAGATTCGAAGCGGCCGTACAGCATCCTCTTTCTGATATTGGCCTTACTCCCCGTAACCGGCGTGGACGCAGAGCCAATAGAGCTATTGCCAGAAGAGTCCGGGAGTTCCACGGTTTACCAAATACCCGCCGGAATAAGAACCCCATTTATCCTCGAAGTTGCGGCCAAGCGACTACCCGAACCGGCGACATTGGAGTGCGAAGATATGACCGCTCCAAAAACGCTAAGGCCGGACCCTTTCGCCAGGATTACCTTCCGTCTGACCGGTCCTCCGCCTTGCAAATTGATTCTATCCGGGTTGAAATCGCCTCTAAAGGTACAGCTCTGGCAACCGGCGGACCACTTTCCGTTGAGCAATGTTCGTTCCCAGTATCTCGGAGCATCATTTCTCATTCTGGCGGTACTTTCGCTCTATCTTCTATCTCTGATGATCGCGCTTCGCCATCCTGTATATCTTTATCTGGTTGTGTTTTCGCTCAGCTTTCTGTTATTCGAGTTGCTACATTCCGGTTTTCATCGCGAGCTGGGAGTATTCCCCGGTTCTCTGGACCAGAAGATGCTGCAGTTCTCGGGATTGCTTTGGCCGGCCGCCATTCTACTATTTACCATGGAGTTTGCGCGAAACAAGACCAATCGACCCTTTCATGCAATCCTAATGGCTCTCGCCGGATTTGCATTGATTCTCTCATTGCAGACAGTCTGGTTGCAGCTCCCGGAAACTCTGCTAAATGGAATGCAGTTGCTCTTCGCGGGACTGGCCCTCACCCTTCCCCTGTCAAGGATCCGGATCACCGAAAACCGGATTCTTGTTCTGGCCATATTGATTTTGATTACCGGTGTTGTGCTTTCCTTCCTTTCGCTGGAAAGCTCGGCCCCGGCCGCCGCGCTACAGATGATGCTTATTTCTGGTATCCTCGTTTACCGCATACATGCGCTTCAGAAGCGGGAAGCTGGCGCCCGAAGCAGATCGGAAAAGACCTGGGCCATGGCAGTATCCAGTCTCCGGGAAGCAGAGCAAACCCGGGACCGCTTCTTGCGAAATACCGCAAAACAACTGCAGAAGCCATTGTCGGAAATCATCGATGCAGCCAGGGACTATGCGGGTAAGGGAGCCCCGGGATCGGCGCAACAGATCCGAGAAATCATGGAGGATGCCAGTCGCTTGCTGGATCTATTTTCCGACTTCTCAGCCCCGGGGGCGGCGGGCACTGTGAGCCTGGCCCAATTGTCGGAAGATGCACTGATTCATGCCCGGCTTTTTTCTGCTTCAAGAAACACGCAGCTCATCAATCGCATATCGACCGATCTTTTTGTTCATTCCAACCCCGCTGACTTTCGCCGGCTTCTGAACCGATTACTGGACAATTATTGCATCCTGTATACGCCAACCTCTTTGACTTTGTCGGCCACGCGGAAGAAGAATCGGATCATACTGCGAGCGCAGGCAGCTGCCGGTCAGAAGCCCTCAAACATCCAGAACCGCAAGGTTTCCATCGCCAGATTGGTCCTGGACCACATCGCAGGAGACAGCCCGGACTCTGAATGCAAAGATCTGAAGTTTTCCTTTAATGATTCTGGATTCTCCGTGGATTTACCTTCAGCCCCGGCGCCGAATCCACCTACCGAAGTCCCGGAAACAGATAAGCCGTCCGAGAACCTGGATGCAATATTTATGTACTCCGAAGACATCCTTTATGGCCACCGATTAAAGGAAAGACTGGCGCAGCGCTTTCAATGTCTGGACCTTGACTCCCTTCCAGTGGCAGAAAACGACGAGCTCCCTGACGCTTTTCGGAATATGCGGGCCCTGGTACTGGATCTTCTGGAAACACCGGGCCATAGATTAAGCGAGCTTCTAAGCCGACTCGAGCAAGCCTTCGCTGAGCCTCCACCGGTGCTGCTTCTTTCTCGCTGCGAAGAACTCCCGAAATTTTTGCATCCCAACAGGTTTACCCTGGTCGACCGGCTCATCAAACCCGTTTCCATGGATTTGATTCAGTTGCGTCTTATTACCCTTATCGCCATGGACCGGCGTTTGAAGGATCAAAAGACGGAGCTGGCGGCCCTGGCCGATGCAAATCAAATGAAAGTGCGTCAAAGCCTGCATGATTCGCTTGGAGCTCAGCTTACGGATCTAAGACTTCTTGCGGACAGACTATCACTAACCGATGAGGAAAGTGCGCTTGAGATGCAAGAGCTGAAAGAGGAAATTGATCGAACCATTGCCATGATTATGGACTCTCTAGATGAAATGGGCGAATCGCAACAGTTTGCGGGCAATCTAAATGAAGGACTGGAAGCGAACCTTGTGCGAAGATATACCAGGGCCGGCAGACGTGTATACCGCGATTTCCGCGACGAACCCATAGAACTGGCTCCTTCGCTGGCGGATGAACTTTTTAAGATCGTCCAGGAATTGGTGACCAATGATTTGAAATATGGTAAGGGGCCATCGCGCTGGAAGCTACAAAAGAGCGGAGACGTCGTCCGAATAGAAATGCATTCCGCCTCGGATTATAGCAACTCCGGACATTCCCCGGGTTTGGGCACGGAAGGCATCCAGAAACGAATTCGGGAACTCGGCGGCGAAATCCTGGCGCAACTTCAAGAAGGGAATTTTCAGGCCCGGATAGAGATACCTCTCTCTTCCGATCAAATAGTGCGCGAATAGCCGGCGGCGCCGACGCTTCGCTTGAGGTGAGCGTCAAAGCACATGGCAATATTGCGAATCAGAAATCGACCCATGGGCAGGATTTCCAGACTCTCCGGATTCCTCCGCACCAGACCATCCTTTTCCATGGAAGCCAGACTATCGGGCCCCGAAGAAGCCAGTTCCGGGGCAAAGTAGTCTTTGAAACGATGGCCCGTAAGCTCTTCAAATTTTCGGAATTCCAGATGAAAGTGACACATTATCTCGGTAATGACGTGCCTACGAATAAGATCGTCCTCGGTGAGTTCGTAGCCCTTCAGAGTCGGCAGCCTGCCGGCATCCAGCGCTTCGAAGTATTCCTTTTCGGTCTTTAAATTCTGACTGTAGGTTCGGCCCACCTGACTGATCCCGGTGATTCCATGAGCCACTACATCCAGGCCTTTCCTGGTGCTGTAGCCCTGAAAATTGCGGTATAGATCCCCTCGGTCCTGCGCCAGAGCCAGCTCATCGCCTTCTTTGGCAAAATGATCCATACCGATGAAGCGATACCCACGAGTACAAATCCGTTGGACTGAACGAACCAATATCTCCAGCTTATCTGCCGGACCGGGCATCTCTTCCGAAATAATCACTTTGTGGTGCTTGAACATTTTGGGAAGATAGGCAAAGTTAAACAGAGCAATTCGATCCGGATCCATTTCCAGAACCTGCTCCAGTGTGGCGGCAAAGCTACCGGGGGTTTGTCGCGGTAATCCATAAATAAGATCGATGTTAATGCTTTTGAATCCCAGTTCGCGAGCCTGCTTGACGATTCCAGCGGTAAGCTCCAGGGATTGTATGCGGTTCACAGCCTTCTGAACCTGCGGATTTAAATCCTGCAACCCCAGACTGATTCGATTGAAGCCCGATTCATGGAGAGCCTCCAGATGCTCCCGGGTAAGCTCCCTGGGATCTATTTCGCAACTGGCTTCGAAATCATCGGCGAAATCGTAGTTACTGGCTATGGCTTTTCCCAGGGTTCGAATCTCCTCCGGATTCAAATGAGTGGGGGTGCCCCCTCCCCAGTGCAACTGCTCCAGCTTTCGGTTGTCGGCGATATGACTGCGGTTCAGCCCTATCTCGCGGATCAAGTATTGCAAATAATGGTTAATGCGACTTCGATTGTTGGAAACAATCATGTTACAACCGCAGAAGTAACAAAGCGTATCGCAGAAAGGAATGTGAAAATATAACGAAAGGTTTCGATTTGTGCCGCCGAACGGTAACGGTTTGTTTCCTGTCAGAGCCTGCCGGAAATCCTCGGACTGGAAGCCTTCGTGAAAAGCAGGAGCTGTAGGATAGCTGGTGTATCGGGGGCCGGCCCTGTCGTACTTCTTGAGAAGCTCGACATCCAGCTCGGGTATGGTCGAAAAGCTGGCCATGGTACTACAATATAACGCCTGCTACAAGTTCAAGCCATTACTTATACCGGGCTACACGGACAGACAATACTGATAACAATTCTCAAGGAAACAAAGACGGAGGCAGAACCCATGCCCTGCCCAATCACCGAGGATTACTTACTGCCCCTGATGGCCCCGGGGACGGCAACACGATTGTCGGGACGCCACGGTGGGCCCACGGTGGGGCCCACCGTCGGGCCTCATCTAACAACGCCGGGGCTGCCGGTCTGCGCTCTCTTCAGAGCGCAAACAGACAGCCGGGACGCTTTCCTGGTCGAACAATCAGGGAGTATTCATGCTGGCCAGGAAGTCTTCGTTTGTCTTGGCCGACCGCATCTTGTCCAAAAGCAATTCCATAGCTTCGGTAGTGGACATGGGACTGAGGGCTTTCCTGAGCACAAATACCTTGTTCAGAGTTTCCGGCTCCAGCAGAAGCTCCTCTTTTCGCGTTCCGGACTTGTTGATGTCGATGGCCGGGAAGATTCGCTTATCGGCCAGACGTCGATCCAGGTGGATTTCCATGTTACCGGTTCCCTTGAACTCCTCGAAAATCACTTCGTCCATCTTGGAGCCGGTTTCAATCAATGCAGTGGCAATGATAGTCAGCGAGCCGCCATGTTCGATGTTTCGAGCCGCGCCAAAGAACCGCTTGGGTTTGTGCAGAGCGTTGGAATCCACACCACCGGATAGAATCTTCCCTGACGTCGGAATCACCTGGTTGTAGGCGCGAGCCAGTCGGGTAATGGAGTCGAGCAGGATGACCACGTCGCGACCGTGCTCTACCTGACGCTTGGCCTTCTCGATCACCATTTCGGCCACCTGAACGTGCCGACTGGCGGGCTCATCGAAGGTAGAGCTTACCACTTCGCCGTCCACGTTTCGTGCCATGTCCGTAACCTCTTCCGGACGTTCGTCGATAAGAAGCACGATCAGAACCACTTCCGGGTTATTGCTTGTAATGGCATTGGCCACGTTCTGCATAAGGATCGTCTTACCAACCCGGGGCGGAGCGACAATCAGACCGCGCTGCCCTTTTCCAATGGGAGTAAATAGGTCGATGATTCGGGTATCCAACTGTCCGGGATTCCATTCCATCACCAGCCTTTCGTTGGGATAGAGCGGAGTCAGGTTGTCGAAGAGAATGCGACGTCCCACCTGATCCGGGGTCTCGCCGTTTACAGTATCCACCCGCAACATGGCAAAGAATCTTTCGCTGTCTTTGGGAGGACGGATCTGGCCGGTAATGGTATCGCCGGTGCGCAAACCCAGATGACGAATCTGGGAAGGGCTTACATAGATATCGTCCGGACCGGAAAGGTAGTTGTAGTCCGGGCTTCTCAAGAAGCCATAGCCGCCTTCCTGCATTCTTTCCAGGGTGCCGGAGGCATATACGATGCCATTCCGTTCGGCCTGTTTCTGTAGAATTCCGAAAATCAGATTTTGCTTTTTTAGACCGGCTGTGGTCTCGACGCCCATTTCCTCCGCGATACGCGAAAGATCTTCAATAGGCATGGCCTTTATCTCGCTTAGATCGATAGGGGGAGGTGGCGGTTCGTTGGATTTCTTCCTGGAACTCTTACGACCGTTGCGGCCTTCGTCCTCTTCGGCGGCTCCGTTTTCGGCATCCAGCAGAGCTTCCTGTTCCAGAATTTCCTCGGTATCCGAAGGGGAAGATTTCTTTCGCCCGTTTTCACTGGATCGGGCTGATTTTTTGCGTGAAGTTTTTCTCACGGCAGGCATATGAACTCCTGTGGGATTCTGTCAGGGACATAATCGATGGTAGGTTTGGGTATAACGCTGGAATAGAACGGAAAGCATCCGGCAACTCGCCCTGCGGCGTGGTTTCGATCAATCCTATGGATTCCGTTCAATCTCGGGGATAGATTCGACTGAACGTTTGGCTTTTCCGCGAAGCACAAGCCAGCGGTGCCTATATATTACAAAGACCCTGCTACGGGTCAAGAAATTAATGTAAATCGAATACGGGGAATTGGGCGGTCCCCACTCCCGGTTTGGCGCTAGAATTTGATGTAGCGTCGCGGATCTACGGTCTGCCCGTTTCGAATCACTTCGAAATGCAGGTGCGGACCGGTACTCATTCCGGTGCTTCCGGAAACCCCGATCTTCTGTCCGCCATTCACGGACTGCCCCACGCGAACATGAATGCTGCTCAAATGCGCATACAGAGTCTTTAGCCCATTGTCATGCTTGATAATGATTGCTTTGCCGTAAGAGCCCATCCAGCCGGCATATGTAACCACACCTTTTCGGGCGGAGCGAATATGGGTATACCTGGCCGCAATATCGATACCGCCATGGAATTGACGATATCTATAGATGGGATGGATTCTCCAGCCGTAACCGCTGGTAGTGCGTCCCCATACGGGCTTAAACCAGGTGGGCGGAGGCTCCGGTACTTTGGCGTTGGGTAGGAAGATGGTATCCCCGGGCTGCAGAAGATCCAAACTGGCCACATCGGGGTTATCCTTTCGGATATCATCCAGCTTAACGCTGTAGTATTCGGCCACTTTTGCAATGCGATCGTTCTTTTTGATCTTGTATGTAATGCCGGGCCGATTCGGGATTGTGAGCTTCTGGCCAGGACGGAGAACCGAGTGCACGCGCATATCGTTCGACCGGGCGATAAGCTTCATGGGCACCTTGAATTTGGACGAGATTTGGCTCAGTGTGTCCCCGTTTCTCACGGTATACTTGATTACTTTGCCATCTTCCCCTTCAGGTTGATCCTCGGTGAGCAACTTTTCCTTGAGTTCGTCGGACTTCTTCTCCAACTCTATAGGAGAAAGCTTCCCTTCCATTTTCTTGAGTTCTTCTACTTCGGTAAGATCTTGAGTGGTGGTGGCGGTTCCAGAATTGGAAAGCAGACTAAACACGCCAAAGAATAGAACAGAAAGGGCCATAACCCCCAGAGCCTGGTTACGGATCTTACCCAGAGCCAGATCCACTCGCCCGATAATGGGTCGCGTTTTTCCCGGGAAGGAATAGAGAAAGCTACCACCGCCAAGATGAATCAGGGAGAAACGCCCCTGGAGTTCAAATCGGTGCTTGCTATGCCTATTTTTGAATCGGCGGTGGTGCATGCTATAGGATCAATCGGCCAAACAACAAAATCCGGGTATTATTTTTCCGGAGTTTTGGTGGATCCGTAGGCCTCCTCTACGATCTTCTTCACGTCTTTCTTCTGGCCGCCGGTGATATTCACGCGGCCCTGTGCGATGGTTCCCGGTGAAATATGCAATATGGGAGAGTCTATGTCTCCCATAAGCTTTCCGGTTTTTTCCAGACGCACTTCTTCTTCGGCTTTAATGTTGCCTATCATTGTGCCGGACATGGTCACATTTCGGGCATTGATGTTGGTCTTCACCTTACCGGTTTCCCCAACATGCAGTTCATCCTCGGTTTTGATCTCACCTTCGAATTTTCCGTCAATTCGTAGAGAGCCGGAGATATAGAATTTTCCTTCGAAAATCGATCCCGGGCCGATTACACTGTTCAATTGATCATTTCTGGTGGCCATACCTGCTCAGAGTCCAGAAACCGGGCAATTTCGGCAATCAGATTTCAGATTTCAGGCCATTTCGGCAAAATTTTGAACGGATTTTGCGTGTTTTGCGTCCGGTCATGCCCCACCCCGCTCCGAACCAGGCGCAGAATTCCTGTTCAGCCCGGGCCGGGCAAACAAGCAGGCGCTGTTGGCAGATCCCGTCGGCCCTGAATCAGCTTTTACCCGGGCCCCCGGCGCCGAAAAGCAGAACCTGGCGGCCATACCCGCTCTTGCGGATGCTGCCGGGCATTTGCTTTCCTTACGGGGATTCTGAGTTGGGGCCGGCCTTATGCACCACTCGCAAATAATAGGAAAGAGCGACAAAGTCATAGAGTCCGTGTACCAGAATGGCCACAAGCAGGTTGTCTGTCAGCAGCATGGTGGCGCTCAATAGAGCACCCATTAGCCCGGCCAGAAGTGCATACATCGGAGTGATCCAGTGAACCAAACCGAACAAAATGGCTGTAAGCGCCACGGCCACCGGCATACCGAACCAGTCCTCCATCCAAAGGTGAAAGAAGCCGCGAAACAGTAGCTCTTCCCCCACTCCTGCAAGTATAGAAAGCCAGAACACATCACTTAGATACAGACCTTTAAACAGCGGTAAAATGACCTGATCCATTTTCGCCCGGATTAATTCCAGGGAAGGAAATCGCAAGCTGGTCAGACCTAGAAAGAGCAAGAACATGGGAAGCACAGCCAAAAGGCCTGCACCATCCAGCCAGCCCAGAGAGTCCACGCGAACTTCCGCCAGCGGATTGTAGCCGGTGAAATAGCCAAGGGCGATGGCAAGTAATCCCATCCCGCCTTCTACAAAGACAGCCATGCGAAGCAGACTGCCCTGATCTTGCACTGTGTTTTCCGGTTCCAGAGAAGCCTCCGCCAGTGGAATCTCGCCGGGAAGCGAGAAACCCGGTTCCGGAGCCGCCGTCAAAGAAAAGCCAGCTTCAGAATCCGGTGGTCAGGATGCTCACCGGGTTGCTCCCGGCAAAGTAAATTCAGAAGGCGGCGAGGTCGCCCGTGATCTAACTCAGAATCTGCAATAGCGGCCACCAGGGTCGGGACTCATCGGTACAGACATTCACCCACTATGTAGAACCTGCCAGGATCCCCAAAGACTTTTGCCGCTTCTTGCTGCAATTGCTTACTCATAGACATTACGAATGGATCGCCGCCACAGCTATAGCGTGTAGCTTCCCGAATGCAGCGGGAGTCCGGCTCCGAGCCAGAACACTGTGTAATGATCATCTGCTGACCGTTAATGTAGGCCTTCCGCTGCTGCAAGGTAGGACCACAGGCGGCAGCAAGCAGAAGAAAAAGAACAGAGGAATAAACGATGAAATACTTATTCATCAATAATTTCATTCATAATCAGGACTCCTGTCAAACAGGATTCCGCACAGAGCCAATACCGGTTCCAACCAACTACCATCGAGCCGGCAGTTCCGGCCGCCGTAGTATCCCATCTTCCAGAGTTCGGTTAACCAGAATGATGTTTTTGCGCGCTCTCGAGGCGGCCCGGCTTTCGGCTCGGCCCAGCATTTCATTATACAGAGCGATGGCCGCATCGAATTCATGATCCTGAAGATGAAGAAAGGCCCTTCTTTCGAGCACAGTGCCAATGTCCATGGACTCCAGTCTCGTCCGAGCTTCGGACAGCCTTTCGTCAACATCGGGCTGCTGAATGTAGAGTAGCCGGTAATACTGACGTCGAACGTCGGGATCGTCCGATGTTCGCAACTCTTGCTTCAGCGTTAGTATTTGCTCCTTGAGATCGGTCTGCTCCTGCAGGATTCTATCCCTTTGCCCTTCAACTTCAAAGTAGATGTTTCTGGCCGCATCCAACTCGGTCTTTTCGGCGGCGGTCTTTCGAATCTTTCGATTTAGCCCCGCTAGATGTTCGCGAATACGAAAACGAAGCCTCTGGCGTTCCATTTCCAGCCGAAAATCGTCCTGGGGCTGATTCGGAAGGGCATTGAGCACCTGGTCATACAGCTCCATGCTACGTCGATGCTTGCCCGTGTGTTTATAATAGAGTTCTGCTAGATGAAACCTGGCCTGCTGGTTTCGCGACAGAATACCTCGAGTCTCCTGATCCGCGGTAACGGCGTTCAAAAGTTGCTCATAGATTTCAATGGCTTTGAGATATCTTCGCTCATCCGTATAGAGACCTGCCAGGTTGTTCATGCGCTGGTTGATTCGTTCCTGATCCACAGATCCGGGGTTGGCCTGGTTTCTCCTGGAAGCCAATTCCAGAAATCGCTTCTCGAATTCAATAGCATACCCGGTCTTGCGGCTCCGGGAATACTCCTCTGATAGAGCCTCCAGAAACTTGAGCCGGTCCGGGTCAATGCGGTGGGCCAGTTCCAGAAGAATGCCGTAGCCTACGAAATTGGAGAATTCGGTTCTCTCGGGTACGGTGGGCGAATCGCCGTAGAACTGCGACTTCTGAGTCAATCGCTGATGCTGCTTGTTTTCCTTTTCGATTTCCTTTGTGATCTCGGCCATACGAAATACAAGATCGCCACTGGTAAGCTCCAGGTTCTCTTTGTAGGCGGCGAAGCTTCCGGTGCGAATCGCCTCCATCTGGTTTACGATGGTCTGCATCTGGTTCTGCATCGCCTCCAGACGCCGCTGTTCGGCTGCCGGATCCGCCTGACCTCCGCGCAAGAGAACGGACCGGGCTACGGCAGGCTGCTTTCGTTGCTGTTCCAGATCCTTTTTTAGTTCTGTGTACCGCTCCATGAGCTCTCGAAACCGGCGGGCTTCCTGCGCCCACTGGTTATTGCTTTCCTGGGCAATTCGATCCGGATTGGCGAACCCATCCAGCATGGAAAGATAGATCTTCTCCCGCTGTTCATCGCTCAACTGGTTGCCATTGATGGGCGCATCCGCCGGTAGCAGAGCGCTATAGGGAATCTCCACCGGGTTGTAACGAAAGGCCTGGTTATATTCGGAAAGCGCCCGCCTCAGATCTCCCTGACGCTCATAGCATTGCCCCAATAAAACGTGCAGTCTGTATAAATAAGGCGAATACCCCAGGAAATATCGGGCGCCAGGCTCCTTGTTTCGGGCCAATCGCACCAGTCGAACCAGGTTCACATCCCAGTGCTTCTTGCCTTCAGGAATCTGCTGGCGCTCCACCTGAATGCGCTTCTCGGCGGAAAACTGGGACGTATACCGGGCGATCTGTCGCTCCACTTCTTCGGCCAGGGCATCCAGGGGCTGACCGGATTCCAGCCTTTGCTCCAGAGCACGGATAGTCACCTGGTCATAGATGTCCTGGGGTTTCTGGTAGAGCGAGGCCGGCTCCTCCGCCGCAACGGAACCTGCCAGGCACGCTACAAGCAGCAAAAGAGGCATTGAAAGGCCTCGATACACGTATTTCCGTTCTGGCCTGGACATCCAAGGTCTCCTTGTTTCGATTCGGTCTTTTGCCCCCGCACTTTAAAGAAATAAATGCCCCCCGGAAGCACGACAAAGAAAGGTGGTAGTCTACAAATGGGCCGATGATATTGGAATATGGTGCAAATCCGCTACGAAAATGCAAAATCCGTGGAGGCGAGTACGGGAGATACAATCCTGGAAACCTCGCTGAAGAATGGCCTGGAGCATATGCATGCTTGCGGCGGAAAAGCCCGGTGTTCTACGTGCCGGGTTCTGGTGCTGGACGGTCTGGAAAACCTGGAGCCAAGAAATGAAATGGAGCGCTCCCTCTCTCGGCGGCGGGGACTGGAAAGCAATGTGCGCCTGGCCTGCCAGACAAAGCCTCGAGGACCGGTTCACATTCGACGACTGGTACTGGACGATGCCGACTACGATGCAGTACGTGGCCGGTCCGTGCGAACCACCGGACGGGAAGAAAATGTAGCCATACTGTTTAGCGATGTGCGAAACTTCACCAGCTTTTCGGAGAAGAACCTTCCTTACGACATCATTCATCTGTTAAATCGCTACTTTGAAACCATGGGCGAAGTGGTACTATCCAATGGAGGCATCATCGACAAGTACATTGGCGATGGGCTCATGGCCAGCTTCGGATTGAAAGAGTCGGATCCGGTATCTATCTGCATTCGAGCGGTGAATTCGGGGCTACAAATGCTGGAAAAGCTGGAAAAGGTTAATCAGTATGCGCGGCAGCACCTGGACTACGAGCTGCAGATTGGCGTGGGCATACATTATGGCTCGGTAGTAGTGGGCGAACTGGGGCATCATAGTAATGCCGCATTTACCCTCATTGGCGATTCCGTAAACATGGCGGCCAGGCTGGAGAGCAAAACCAAGAAAGCCGGAGCTCCCCTTCTGGTAAGCGAAGCCGTTTATGAAAACGTGAAAGATTACGTAAGAAAAGGCCGGGCATTTCGCGCGCCATTAAAGGGAAAAACCGGGGACTTCAAGATGTATGAAATCCTGGCGCTGGATCGGGAGAAAGCCTGCAACATGGTAAACCAGGTCTTTATGCTGACCCTGGAAGCCACAGAAGTTAAAGCCCGGGGCAGTTTTCTTTTTCGCTTCGACCGACCCGAAAACTTTTCCTTCCAGGCCGGACAGTCTATTGAGGTTCGCTTTCCCCGAGATTCGCGTACAGAAAGTAGAACCTTTTCTATCGCTTCCGCTGAGCAGGATCCCTTTATTGAAATCGTTACTCGAGACACTGGATCTGACTTCAAGAAGCGAATGCTGGAAATGAAGCCCGGGGATCAGGTAATCGCATCGGCCGCCGGCGGCCTGCTCACGCTTCCCGAAGATATCGGAGACTCGGTGGTCTTTCTGGGAGCGGGCATTGGAATTACTCCGCTGTACAGTATGCTTCGCACTCTACTGGCTCAAAAAGCGGCCGGGGCGAAGATACCGGGGATGCTTCTAATCTCAAGCAATAGAAATTACGACTCCTTTTTGTTTCATAAGGAACTGCTCCATCTTTCGCAAGAAGCGGGCTTCTTCTACGTTCCTACCCTTACCGGGGATTTGCCCGGTGACTGGAACGAAGAGGTGGGTCGAATCACTCCTGAAATGCTGCGCCGACACCTGGTGGATCCGGAAAAGGCCAAATACTTCATTGCGGGCCCGCCGGTGGCAGTACAGGATTTGCGCGATACGCTGGCATCCATGGGCGTGGTTACGGGCAACATTTACACCGAAGAATTCTACGGCTATACTTGAAACCCGGCTCGGAATTCGGGCCTCAACCAGGACTTGCGGCAGAGGTGTTTGGAATTCCTGAGCCCAGGGGTCAGGCAAAGATTTGAACCGGAGTTCTGAATAGAACTTCAGGCAAAGCTGTCGAACACCAGCCAGGTTTAGCTTTCCTGGCCCTAAGACCGAAACGGACTTATTCTTGACGCACAGTTTTTTGCGCATGCATCCTTCTTCATGCATGGATGTGGCCAAACCAGCCCCTACTACTCCTTGATTCTCTGCGCGGTCTGCCTGTTCGCCGTCACAGTTCCGGCATCCCGGACTTCGGCAGCCCCGGTATTCTTTGAAGAAACAGAATCCTGGCAGCCGAATTCCTCCACGGCAGACGCCATCGATTCCGCCCATCAAAGAATTCAAAAGGCCACCGGAAAGAATGTGTGTTTCATCCTGGGGCAGTACAACTTTCAGAACGCAGAGAATTACAAATCCCTGGATCAGGGAAGGTGCGACGGCTTTCTATTCATCATGGAAAGCCGCATGGAGTATCAGACCCGGGAGTTTGACTACGAATTCATTGGTATGGGATACGACGCGCACGACGATGCCTGGCCTTCGCATTACGAACTGGCGGAGATGGATTTTGTCCAGGGCCCACGGCCGAACGACTTCCAGGCCAAACGTGTGGATGCATTCGCCAATAGATTTATTCAGGCGACCAATAGCCCTACCGTTTACTGGTTTCGCGAAGTCTACGAAGAGGCCACGGAGGAATATGTTTTGCAGGTAGTGATCAATTACTCCCTGGCCATGACCCTGGGACTGGTTCCGGTGTTGCTCTATTTAGTCTACCGCATACTCACTGCATCATTGTCCATCAGCTGGAAATGGCACTTCTTGGCCGCCGTCCTTGTGCCGCTTATTCTTCTCTTCATTTACCTGCCCATTTTGAATAGCTTCCATAAACCTATGGAAACCACAGCTTACGCATTCATGCCGGTGCTGGGCCTTGCTTATGCCTTTTGCGCTTTCCTGGCTACGTTCTTTCTGGGTCAGCGAATCACCGGCAACAGCGATTGGCCGCCCTACTGGGCCATTGCTCTGATTTATATCCTGGCCCCTCTGGCGATACTGGCTGCCGGCGCCGCCAGGAATGCGGTGGGCTCCATGGGCTCCAGTCGCGGAGGAAGCGGCGGGAAAGGGTCCGGCCAAAGCTTCAAAGGATCCGGCGGTACATTTGGAGGGGGCGGCGCCAGCGGCAGTTGGTAAGAAAGGATTCATAGTAGCGAAGTAGAGCACTCGAAGCAATGGCGGAACCATTCGCTGAGAATAAAAAAGTATGGGGCCGGGCCGCTAAGGAAGGCTAGAGGGACTGGCCGTTGGAGCTCTGACGCAAAGATGCAGGCTCAGGCAGAAAGCCGGCCATATAGCAGTTTCCACGGCAGCTTGCAGCACGATGAACTACAGTGCCCGGGACATTCCCCGGGATTGGAAATTAAACCAGGATAAGTAGCTGGTGCCACAGAGGCAGAGTAAGAAAGGAAATGGGAATGCCCAGCCCAAGCATTAAACCAGCCAGATCAGCATCCATATCGTATTCCATGCAAAGTATCCCTGCTGTAATCATGGGCGGCATGGCCGCTTCAAAAACCGTTACTCTGAACGTCTCGGGAAGTGAATTCGCCTCGGCGGCCAGCAGATACGCCCGGGATACCGGTTCCGCAGGCATTGCCAGAGCCAGATGAATTCCGAGAGCCAGAAGTAGAACAAGAGCCGGGGCGAAGAGCAACCGAAACATCAGTCCGGCCGACAGTGGCTTCCATTTCCCGGCCAGAGTAGATAACCTCAACTGAAAGCCCACGGCCACCATGGCCACCGGGGTCAGGGTCGAACCAATATCCGAAAGCACCGAAGTTACTGATTCAGGATAGTCTATCCATCGCAAAGCCAGCGCAAGGGCCAGAGCAATGAAAGGAGGAAAAGCCAGTATTCGCTTGAGCATGAGGCCCCCTCCTCCGAGCGAGACCCGTCGATGAGCCTGCGTCTCGGAAGGTTTCCTCGCTCCATGCACATGAGCCGACAAAACTGTCCCGGGGTATGCACCGCCCGTCGCAGCTACATTTTCGGTTGCCTGCTTCTCTTGCAGCATCAAAAGAAGCAGGCCGGATGTGGAAAGGCAAAGAAAGCTTCCCACCTGATCTATGACGATTCCCACGCCCAGGTGTTTCGCTCCAAAGAATGCCTGAATCATGGGTAGTCCAACAAAGGAAGTGTTTCCCAATCCCGCAGTCAAAGTAAGACAGACTATAGTATGGGCGGACCAGTTCCTTTGACGACCTACGATGCGAAATAGAATGTAGGCCACAGCAAATACGGCATGGGGCATAAGTGCGGCAAAGATCAGCGAGCTGTCGAATTCGAGTTCGTGAACGTGAAGTAACACCAGGGCCGGCAAAGCCACATAGATCACATACCCGGTGAGGGATTTTCCTCCATTCTCCGGCAAGATATGAAACCTGCGCAAACCAATGCCGGCGAAAAAACAGATTCCTATGATCCAGAGTTGCTCCATGTTTCTATTTCGTTCGGGTTCGTATTGGTGCAGGTCCAGGAAAAAAGCAAAATGCCAGAAGCTGCAAATCCAGGCGGCGACTAATTCCTATCTGAAAAATTCACATGCCGGGCGGTGACCAACTTCTTTCCGAAGAATTCCCATGCCGGGCGGCAACCAACTTCTTTCCGAAAGAATCCCATGCCGGGCCGCTACTAACTATCGGGATATAATTGCTCCTGAATCCTTCCCTGAATGCTGGTGTCCCCGTTGATTCGCTTCCACAACAAATCCAGAGTAGCCGAACGTCCTTCCACCACTGGACGAAACTGCTTGAAGCCGGTATAGCGCCCGGATTGGCCTTCTGCCTCGAAGAGCTGAAAGCGAAAGATATAGTTTCCTTTTTCGGTCAGGTAGCCATCGCTTCGTCCAAATCGTAGATCATGAAAGAAGAGTCTTCCTTCCGGATCCCGTTCCACTCGGTAGTATCCCCTGGAGAACCAGAGTAGTCTTTCCAGATATGGATCCTGGTTATCAATGCCCTGCTGAATCAACTGACGGTTCTTGGGTATTCGCATCCAGTTAATCTTATCGTCTTTCGCGTCCAGAAGTCCACTCAGCGCAACATAGGCGAAATCGTCGTTATCTGCCATACCCATCCATAGAACCGAGTTCAGGGCCGTGGGGTTGGACATCAGCCGATTGTATGGGATTCCCTGTTCCTGCAAAGAAGCATGAAAGCGATGGTCGACCACCGACTTGGCGATTTGTCCCCAGCCCAGATAAGCGGTGGAAAAGATCAATCCGGCCATAACAAAGCGACTTCGCCAGCGAGACTCCCGGGACAGGAACAGGGCTACGAGCAGGCCGGCCAGAAGCGGCAAAGTATAAATAGGGTCTATGATAAAAATGGAGTTCCAGGCGAACGGATGTCGGGTGATGGGATTGAGTAACTGCGTTCCGTAGACAGTAAATGCGTCCAGCAAGGCATGGGTAAACAGGGTCAGAAACGTAAACAGAAACCAGCGGCCAAAAGACACGCTGTACTTCGAATGCAGCTTCTGGAGCAAGTAAGCGATACCCGCCCCGCCGGCCAGAGCAAACAGCACGGAATGGGAAAAACCGCGATGCAGCGCCAACTGGGTATAATCGCTTACGAATGGACTGCTTAGTACGTCCAGATCGGGCAGCGTACCCAGAAAGGCTCCGTAGGCGGCCGCTTTTCTGCCCACCGTTCGGCCAAGGGTTGCCTCGCCAATGGCGGCGCCCAGAGTAATCTGAGTAATGGAATCCATGATCCAGGCTGAAAGCTGCTGGGCTGGCTTACAACCCATTCCCTGAAGAAAGCAAAACATTCGCTCTTTTCTGTGTAGGAATCAGGGTAGCACGGAGCCAGCTACTGAGAGAAGCGGGACAGAATCACAAAAAAGAAAGCCCGACGGAATTGCGAAACGGGGAAGCCTGGACAATCCAGCTGCGTAGCAGAGCATGGCGCATGCTCTGGACTGAGTACTCCCAGGATTTACAGAGAGCCTTTGCTACACTATCTATTCTCTGCGTGCTGCTGATTCTGATCGCTCTGGTGCTGTATCTGTGGAAACGGGGAAACTACCTTTACCTGGCAGGGTTCGCATTGGTAGCTCTGGGTCCCCTGACTTTCGCCTCCGCATGGGACTTTTTCTTCCGGGAGCAGCTGCAGTCCAAACATACGCTGAAGCAATCCGATACCGAGCTGATCTTTTCCGGCCTGAATGATGCGAGCTTTCGCTCCGCCGGATGGAGTCACTTCTCCGTTATCTACGAACAGGGCGAAGATCGAAAAGCACAATTCTATCTGCACCATGGACTGGGTCCATCCTTCTTGCTCGAAACGGTTCGCGTGGATGAGTCAGCCTACCCTGAAAAAGTCCGAGCGATGGTTGAGAAATACTCTTCCCGACTGGATCTGCCTACTATCGACAACCTCGGCCTGATTCTTTCTGCCGGGGAAAAGTATCCGTTCCGACCCATGGGCAATCCCTTTGAAGAAGCACGCAGGCGAAGCGTTACCGTACACCCGGACCCGGATATTCTTGCATCGCTCATAGATTCGCCTACCCTCAAAGTAAGTCGAAACCAGGGTAGCTCTCATGAGTCCGAGGAAATCGGACTTAACGATGGCGTATTCGGCATGGTAACGCTGGAATATGGCGAACCCACTACATCGGCCACGGCCTATGGCGCCTACTGGCTACTTGTCTGCTTTCTGGGGATGCTTGTTCTGGTGACCATTGCGATCTGGAAAAAAGAAAATCAAAAGGGGATTCCCATCACTCTCTGGGTAGCTCTACCGCTGGTGCCGCTATTGTGGTTCTTTCCCCGGGGCGGCGGGCAACCCATCCGGCTCCACTTCAGCGATCAGGGATTGATGAAAGAAGTGCAGCAAGCAAAAGACTTCATCGCCTATGGCGATATGAAATTCATCGAATGCGAAATGCCAGGAACCGGGATTGTAATCTATCGGGGCAACCCGGAATCCATTCTGTTCGAAAAAACCTCCAGCGCCTTGCAGCCCGGTGCCGTGCAACCGAATGAAGGTAACGTGAGTATGGACAGCCTCCTGGAGCTTGGATACGAATCCTCGGCGGCGGCTTTTTCCCTCTTTACCGATGCTTTTCGCATTCCCACCGGGCTTTTGAGCCCGGTGGAGCGAATACAGCTTTGCGCCGGCATGGGTCAGCGTATGGTAGAAGCTGGCCGTGCCAGAAAGGCGAGAGAAATCCGCAAATGGTAGATCTGGTCAGTTCCTGCGAATAAACATATGGATGACCGATGAGATCAGCGATCCCACCATTCCAAATATCATGGCAAACATGGTTTGCTTTCTGATATCCTTCATCATGTCTTCTTGCATGGATTGTGGATTTGCCTGGGTTTGCTGAGCCGAGGATCCTTGCTGACCTGCCAGGAAGGTCTGCTTCTGCTCCGGCGTTAGCTTATTCCAGGTTTCGGCATCAAAGCCTGCCGGGATCTGTTCCGGTGAATTCTGATTCATAAATAACCTCCGCTAAAACACTTTGAGTTTTGTTCATCGTTCCCACATTGCAAGAGTTTTTGGTAATTCAGAGCCCTGTTTTGTCGTTTTTACTTGCTCTGGGGGGAGCAGAACTAGCATACCACCATGCATTCATTTCTTCCCGTCAGGTTCCGTACAGACGCTCTACCGAAACGCAGCATAGCTGCTCTGGCAAAATCCGCGGTAGTTGCCCTGGTAATTTCCCTGGCGGGGCTCACTTTGAGCTGCGAACAAAGTCCCAATCTAGAGCAAAGCCGAACCTATAACAAGCAAGGCATTGCGTTTGACTATCCCGGCAACTGGCAACTGATGGAGGAAGACTTCAGCGAATCCGGTCGTTATATCATGATCCGCACGGCCGGCGACGGGCTTGCCATAGTCCAGTATTACAGAGAAACCAGCTTCGATTCGCTGAGGGAGTTCGCGGATTTCATGTTTAAACTATACTCGGAGGAATTCTCACACGGCGCGCTTCAGGATCTCAATTACCAGAGCATCCGGGAAAACCGACGGGGCGCCGCCATCGAAGGATTGCGGGAAACCCATACATTGCACGAATCCGCCATGACACTAAAGATGATCCGCCACTACTTTCGGATTTGGAGCGGAGCTCGCTGGATTTATCTCACGTTTCACATCCCCTTTAAAGACCATGAAAAAACCTGGCCGGGATTCAGCATGATTCTGGACTCATTTTCTTTCGAAGAGTCCCGAATGTTTGGGAAAGAAGATGGCGGGATGTAAGCCGTTCGAACAACAGGTCCAGGGCATAGAGAGGTGGCGCTGAGAATCGCCCCGTCCCTGAGTTTGCGAATCGTTCCGTCCTGGCGTTCAGGAAAATATAGAGCCCGGATCTTCCGGGCTCTATAAGAGTCTCTCTCCATTGCGGCCTCTCGCCAGAAGCCCCTCCAGACGCTTCTCTGGTAGTCTATCGCAGCCTTTCAATGACCCTGAAAAGGAACAAAGGCCCGGGGCGGTTCATTCCTTATACCGGCGAATCCACGATGTGGTATAGAATCTCCCCGTAAGACGGCACCGGCCAGAAATCTCGAGCCACCTGAGATTCAAGTATATCGCCGGTCTCCCGCAGACGTTGCATGGCTGCGAATACTTCGTCTCTGAATGCCACGGCCAGAACCCGACTGCCCTGATCTTCCCTTTCGTCAGCGCGAGCCAGGCTCTCCTTGAGTTGCTTCAGTCGCACATCGAACTCCAGGAAGTGTCCGGAAAGCTCCGCCAGATTGGCCGCTTCTACGGTGGTGTCCGATCCCGCCTCGCGCAGGGAACGTATGGTGTCTGCCAGGAATGCTCGGTAATCGATCACCGCCGGGATAATCAGTCGACTGGCCATATCGATCATGGCCCGCGCTTCTATGCGAATTGTATTTGCATAGCCTTCCAGAACGATCTCGTATCTGGATTCCAGTTCGGTCTTTGAAAAGACATTTTGCTTCTCATACATGGCAATTGTCTTTTCGCTGATGATTGCTTCGGCCGCATCCACGGTATTTGTGATATTGGGTAATCCGCGGCGCTCGGCTTCTTCCACCCACTCCCCGGCATAGTTATTCCCGTTGAAAACCACGCGCTTATGCGCTTTGTATATTTCGCCGGCGAGCGCCATGGCTTCCTGCATGGGATCGGCGGATTTTTCCAGCTTCTCCGAAATGAAACTCAAAGACTCGGCCACAACCGTGTTTAACGTGAAGTTGGCGGCCGCAATACTGGCCGTGGAAGGCACCATGCGAAATTCAAATTTGTTTCCGGTAAAGGCAAACGGCGATGTACGGTTTCGATCCGAACTATCCAACGGCAGCGGCGAAAGAGACGAAGTGCCCACCCGCAGCAAATCGCCGCGACTCAGCGCCCTGTCGCCCTTTTCGCCGGCCAGGTCGGCCATGATCCCGGTGAGCATTTCGCCAAGGTAGATGGAGATAATGGCCGGGGGCGCTTCATTGGCTCCCAGTCGATGGTCATTTCCCGGGGTGGCGGCCGCAATCCGCATAAGCGCCGCATGCTCGTCCACAGCTCGGATCACCGCAGCCAGAAAAATCAGAAAAATGATATTCTTTTCCGGTGTGCTTCCCGGTTCCAGAAGGTTTTCGCCGGTATCGGTCTGCAAAGACCAGTTATTATGCTTTCCGGACCCATTCACGTAGGCGAAAGGCTTTTCGTGCAGCAGGCAAACCAGCCCATGTCGCACAGCCACTTTCTTCATAGTTTCCATAACAATCTGATTATGGTCGCAGGCAATGTTTGCGCTATTGAACATGGGAGCCAGTTCATGCTGCGAAGGAGCCACTTCATTATGCCTGGTCCGGGCGCTTACGCCCACTTTCCAGAGTTCTTCGTCCAGTTCGCGCATGAAGGCGGCGATGGGTTCCTTGATACTTGCAAAATAATGGTCGTCCATTTCCTGCCCTTTCGGGGGACGACTACCGAAAAGAGTTCTGCCGGTGTAAATAAGATCCGGACGACTCTGATAATGCTCTTCGCGAATCAGGAAGTACTCCTGTTCCGGACCTACGGTAGCGATGACCTTCTTTACGTCTTTCTTTCCCAGGATTTGAAGCAACCTGGTGGCTTCCCGACTCACCGCATCCATAGAACGTAGTAGCGGAGTTTTCTTGTCCAGAGCCTCCCCGGTGTAAGAGCAGAAAGCCGTGGGTATGCAGAGGGTGACTCCTCCCTCATCCTGTTTCAGGAATGCCGGCGAACTCATGTCCCAGGCAGTATAGCCCCGGGCTTCAAAGGTGGCTCGCAGGCCACCGGAAGGAAACGACGAGGCATCCGGCTCGCCCTTGATCAGCTCTTTATGGGAAAAACGAGTAATGGCGCGACCTCCGCCCACCGGCACAACAAAGGAATCGTGCTTCTCGGCGGTGAAACCGGTCATGGGCTGAAACCAGTGCGTAAAGTGAGTGGCTCCGTGCTCCAGGGCCCAATCTTTCATGGCATCGGCCACTACCTGAGCGACTTCGGGCTCCAGCATATCGCCGGTCTCCCGGGCCTCTTCCACTTTCTTGTACACTCGATTCGGCAGCCGCTTTTTCATTTCCGATTCATGAAAAACATGGCTTGCAAATAGCTCGCTGAAGTCCGAACCTTTATATTTCTTTGTTTTATCTTTCTTTTTCTTCCGATCCATGGCGTCAGATTTGTTGCCCCCTTTAGAATGCAAATCAATATCCAGGCGTCCGCTAGTCTGGTTTTTCTCCGGCGCTGTCGCAAGCCCTGGATTCCTGCTTGTCAGCTTTTTCCTGCAATGTAATCCATGACCCATGAATTTCAGCCTTCGCCTAATTAGCCTATCCACATTCGCCCTTCTGCTCCTTGCCGGCGCATGCAAAAAGGATGCGGCCATTTCGGACAGCCGCTGGCTATGCGATGGAGCCGAAACCCCGGAAGAGAAGCAGGCACTGGACTTTCCCAACCCGGAAGCCTCCGGAGATCCCGAAGGCTACTTTGAACTCTATCATGCGGATGGTAGATTCGAAATGATCGACCCCATCGATGGACAAAGTCTCCTGGGCGAAGGAGTGACCGCCACTTACAAGCTGAAAGAGGAAGACGGTTCCACCCGAGTTGCCTTCTTATTCAAAGAAGAGATTGAAGGGGAAATCGTGCAGGAAGAAGAACTGTATGAGATCCTGGAACTTTCTGACAAAAGGTATCACTCAAGATCCGTAGAAAGCGAAGAAGGAGTGGCCGGATTCGAATCCCGATGCACTCGGCTCGGAAAGGCAGATTACAAACAGTAGTTATCCAGGATATCCCACCACTGCAGAGAGCGGATCTAATGGGGGAACTATCAACGGGCCTGTTCGCGGCGCTTGGGGCCGCAAGGTCCGGGTAAGAGCCCGGTTGAACACGCCAGGGAAATCCTTGCTAGAATTAAACCAGGAGTAGAGGAATGAATCGAACTATTGCCGGATTGGCCTTGCTGGCCCTGACAACCGCTCATTGTAACTGGATTACTTTCAACGATCTTTCGGGCACCGAATGGCTTTGCGCAGACATAGGCGAAAAAGAAAAGAGCGCCGCACTGGAGTTTCCGGACCTTTCGCAGAAAGGAAGCGAGAATTACTACCGGGAGACCTACGATCGCTTTGGATTCTTTGAAAGCTTTGATGCGAAGACCGGCGAGAGTCTGATGGACGAAGAAGTGCTCAAGATGCGCTGGAAGCTTACCAAAAACGAATCGGGACAACGAGTGCTCTACATCTATGTATTTACGGACGGGCGATGGACCACGGATGAGGAGGCGGAGCCTCCGTACATCGTCAAGGAACTCACCGAGGATAGATACCATACTGTCTTCGAACACACCTGGGAGGACGGTTATACCGAATACCACGAAGCCAGGTGTATCCGATTGGACTGAGACCGGTTTCCTCGATAGGGCTGAGTGGAGCGCCGGAAGGCCTGTACCGAACGTTTCGCCACCGGACTCGCTCTCCGTCACCTCCTGTGACCGCTCCCGGCGTCCGCATGCCTCGTTTCACCTCTTCGGCAGCCCAATCTTGAATTTTCGGAAAAGTCAAATCTGCTTGGCCTGAGCAAGGGCTCAATAAGAATGCTGCCATGAGATATTTCACTCTTCTACTCGGCTCTCTCCTACTGATTTCAGCGTGTAAGCAGCCCCCGAATGCGGAACTGCTAAAGGGGAGTCGATGGCTTTGTCTGGATGTTGTAGAGATCGAGAACAAAGACAGCCTGAAGTATCCGGATCTTTCCGCGGAGCCAGCTCCCGAGGCCTTTGTAGAAGTGTACACCGCCGATGGGGCCTACGAAGTCTATAGCGCTGCCAACGGAGAAAACATCCTGGGAGAAGGAATCGAAAAAGCCAGATACAACCTGGAAGAAGTGGAGAACAAACTTGTTCTAACGGTGGATTTGTACACCAATGAGGGCGTCTGGACCAGCGAACAGGAGCGAATTCCTTACGTCGTACAGGAGCTTACCGAAACCCATTTCCATGCTATATCCGATTCAACCACTCCGTACGGGGACCGCTTCTACAACGAAGCCAAATGTGTGCGAAAACCGGAGCAGTAGACCAAATAGTCCGGCCAATGGCGCTGGCACCGTTAAAATGCAAGACTCGGAAAGCCGTAATCACTTAATTCTCATTAGATAGAGTCAAGAGCGCAAAGAGCGTCCAAACGCCAAGGAGACAGACCCAGTATATGATACAGAGCGTAACCCCATTTGATATACAGACAATTAACGGAGTGCGATTGCTGCACATTGAGAACACCAGCTTTCTCACCAACATTCAGATTCTAACTCGGGTCGGTTCCTGCGCCGAACAACCCGCGCAATGGGGGCTAGCGCACATTCTGGAGCATATGTTTTTCAAGGGTTCCAGCAAGCGCCCGGGGGGCACAGCTATTGCCCGGGCCGCCAATGACATTGGCGGTAAAATGAATGCTTACACTACTTATGACCATACAGCTTACTACATTACGGTGCTAAACGATAGGTTCGAAGAAGGGTTCGATATTCTGGCGGACATGTACAGAAATCCCTTATTCCCGGCCGAAGAGTTCAAGAAAGAGCTAAACCCCATACTCAGCGAATACCGTGAGCGCGAGGACGATCCAGACAGCTTTCTCGTTGAAAGGGCCTTGCAAATGTATCTGGGCGAAGCGTACCATCCTATCATTGGAACGGAAGACACCATCCGCGGGGCCACCGTAGAAGGAATGCATGATTTTAAGAATCGCTTCTATGGAGGGAACAATACCCTGATTTCGGTGGCCGGCGGCGTTAGCGCGGATCGAATCGAAGCCGCCCTGAGTAAGGCTTTCGCTTCCAGCGAAGAAACCCTGAACCCGGAAATCAGGGAGGCAAGCTACACCGCAGGCGAGCTTACTCTCACAAAGCCGGGAATCTCCGAAGCATACTTTACTCTGTTCTTTCCCGCCCTGCCGCCCAACCATCCGGACCGCTTCAAACAGGACTTCATGAACTATGTTCTGGGCGGTAACGATTCCGGCCTGCTATTCGAAAGAATTAGAGAAGAACTGGGGATGTCCTGCTACGGAATCTATTCTTTTGCCATGCGAAATGAACCCCATTCTATTATGGGAATTTCCTGCGGTATTGCCGAAGACGAACTGCCCCAACTGGAAAAGGAAGTGGACCAGATCCTGGATCGCCTTTGCAACGAGCTCGTGGAAGAGGATCGTGTAAATCGTGCCCGGGCCAGCATCCGCACTTCCATAGCGGCCCGGTCGGAAACCAGTACCGGATTGAATACAATGATGTCTGTTCCTATATTGAGAGGAGAAACAGACGATCCGGTGCAGAAAGCTCTGAGCGAGATGGACCAGGTAACGTTGCAAGAAATCCGTGAAATGGCTGCCCAGACCTTTTCCGGTCCAAAATTCAGAGCCATACTGTTACCGGAAAAGAAAGCTTCCTAGAAGCTGGAGAGTATCATGGCCAAGTATCTGGACGAAAATCAGGCAATCGAAAAAATTAAGGAAGGGCAATGCGTGGCCCTTCCTACTGAAACCGTTTACGGCCTGGCCTGCGATGCCCTGAATGAATCGGCGGTGCGAAACATGTTCTCGGTGAAGGGACGCCCTCCAGAAAACCCGGTGATCTGTCACGTATCTTCGCCGGCTATGGCTTTCCAGTATGGCCGTCGAAGCGATCTGGCCGAGCGACTGATGGAGAAATACTGGCCAGGACCGCTCACCATCCTTCTGGAGCATGAAGGTAAGATCCCCGGCGTAGTAACCGCGGGCTCTGATCTTTGCGGATTTAGAATGCCAGATCATGCAATCACCCTGGCAATCATCGAACGCTGCGGAGTCCCCCTTGCCATTCCTTCCGCAAACAAATCCGGAAAAACCAGTCCCACCACCCCTGGAATGGTGTTGGCACAACTGGAAGGAGTAATCCCCGGAGTAGTAGACGGCGGTCAATGCGGCGTGGGTCTGGAATCCACGGTAGTGCAGATTTTGGAAGATAAAGTCAAGATTCTTCGGCCAGGTATTATCGATGAAGCCAGGCTTCGGGCTGACGGTTTCCAGGTTATGCACGAACAGGAAGGCGAAAATGGCGATGTGCTTTCGGTGCCCAATGCGAAAGCATCGGCAGAGAAAGAGGAGAATGCAAAAAGTCGCCCTTCAGGAAACTCCACGGCTGTGCTCAGCCCGGAAGCCCCCCTGCACTCTCCGGGCCTATTACCGGTGCATTACCAGCCCGAAGTAGATTTGTTTCTGGTGCAGTCCGAACTTTTGGGCGAGCTGAGCCCAGGATTTCCCCATGCATCCTACGAAACCATCGCCGTGCTAAACCTGAGCTCTGAGCCTTTGAAGCTCAGCGATATTCTTCCCCGTCGGCTTTGCGAAACCGCTGTACTGCGAAACCGAACTGACCAGCAGGACGCTTCCCGAAATCTGTATCTGGACCTTTACGAATTGAGCCGAAACTGCGATGCGCTCATGGTCATCGCCGGCAATCGTTGTAGCGAAGTTATGTTGGATCGCCTGCAGCGAGCCGCCACGGGTATCTACCGACAGGGCAAATGGCAGTTTCGCCGATCCTGACCTGGCAGCTGAAAACCCTTTCTCTGGCCCCTGGCTTTAGGGAGTCCCTTACCCCACGGTCCGCTAATCGCAAAGCACGGCCCGAGAACCCCAAAACGCAGTCCGATAATCCCATAGCGATTGCCGAGCGTCACGGCCCGTCAATCACCGTGCTGCGTACTGATACCTACCAATTTGCATTGACAATGAGACATAATCCCAATTAGCTCTACCATGCCTTTTCAGCCGGACTTTGCCTTTCTGGACAAAGCCTCAGATTTCTTTCATACGCTCCAGGATACAATCACAACCGGCCTGGAAGAAGTGGAGTCCGAGTTCGCGGCTAAAAAATCTTCGGAAGCTGCGGTCTTCCATCAGGACCTCTGGGACCATGGCGATTCCAGCGGTATCATCACCGGCGGAGGCGGAAGAACCCGGGTGATCCAAAACGGCGCTCTTCTGGAAAAAGGCGGGGTGAACGTTTCGGATGTTATGGGTACTTTCCCCGAAGACTTCGCATCCACTATGCCAGGATCCTCGCCGCATTTTAGAGCCAGCGGCATTTCACTTGTGATTCATCCCTTCCACCCGCTGGTGCCCACTGTGCATGCGAACTTTCGATTCATTGCACGACTAAGAGCTCCGGAAACCGGAGCCGACGTGGAAAGCATGTGGTTCGGCGGCGGCGCGGACCTGACGCCTTACTATCTCTACAAAGAGGATGCCATCCACTTCCATACTACCTTTCAAGAAGTATGTGATAAACATCGGGATGTGGTAGATTACCAGGAACTCAAAGAACATTGCGACCGGTATTTCTATCTAAAGCATCGAGGAGAAAGTCGCGGAATTGGCGGCATATTCTATGACTACAAGCAGGACATGCCAGAACGTATGCTGGAGTTCACAAGGGATGCTGGATCGGCCTTTTTAAACAGTTATGTTCCCATTGTCCGCCGTCGAATGATAGAGGACTACACTGCCCAGCAGAAGGAATTCCAGCTCTGGAGACGTGGACGCTACGTAGAATTTAACCTAATTTATGATAGAGGAACTCTTTTTGGTCTAAAAACCGGAGGTAGAATCGAATCAATTCTGATGAGTCTACCGATGCATGTGATGTGGAAGTACGACTATAATCCAGATCCAGGAAGTCCAGAAGCGGCACTGTTAGAAGTATTAAAGAACCCGGTAGATTGGCATAAGGCATGAGCGAGAGCAGAACAAATATACAGCCCGCAGGAAGGACAATATTTATCGGCGATGTGCATGGCTGCGCTGAAGAATTGAAGCTTCTCGTGAAAAAGCTCGAAGTGGGTTCCAGGGACCGGGTCATAATGCTGGGTGACCTGATCAATCGCGGACCGGATCCGGCGGGCGTGGTACGCTTTGTATACGAAATGGACTTTGAATGCCTGATGGGAAACCATGAAGACGAGTACCTCCGTCATTACCATGGCATGGAACCCTACGCAAGCTTGCGAAAAAGCCTGGGCGAAGAGATTCATGCCTGGCTGGAAAGAAGACCTCTGTGGATTGAAACCGACGATTTTTTGGCGGTGCATGCTGGCCTGGAACCCGGAAAGCATCCATCCGAAACCAGCAAACGAATACTGGTAACCATTCGCACCTGGGATGGAAAAGGCGAAGATCTAAAGAATCCGGACAATCCGGCCTGGTATGAGTTCTATGACGGTTCCCGACCGGTGTTTTATGGTCACTGGGCGCGCAAAGGGCTTAACATTCGCGCCAATACCATAGGCCTGGACTCTGGCTGCGTCTACGGTCGAGCCCTTTCCGCCTACATTCTGGAAACCAGGGAACTTGTGCAACTTCCTGCTCTGAGAACTCACTACATCCCGCCCAGCCTGCGACACAAACAGAGCAGCGCCTCCGTACCCCAACGGGGCGGTTAATAAAGCACAAATCGAGCCGTGCGAATCCAAATAGCCCCGGCTCCTATGCGACTATTCGTCTTCGCAGGCCTCCCCTGCCGAGCGCGCAGCATCTTTCACAGATAGAAACGCAGAAGGAAAGCGATCTTCTCCAGTATCTTTTCCAGGATTCCCCGTTCCTTCCAGCGCTTTCGATGGATTCGAACGCTATCTACTTCATCTAGGTGCCATTGTTCGACGGCGGAATGGATAGCGTCCTCCCTGAAAACCCAGGCATCCAATTCCAGATTGTGCAGAAAGCTTCGATAATCCATGTTCGTAGAGCCGATCATAAATCTATCGTCTACAATGGTCATTTTCGCATGATACATACGATTGCGATACTCGAACACTCGAATGCCGTGCTTTAGCAAGCTGCCGTAGGTGGAACGCCCGGCCTGGCGAGCGAGCCAGACATCGCTTTTTCCTGCGGTCATCACTCGTACATCCACGCCCTGGGCCGCCTTTCTTCTGAGCAGCCAGAGGATGCTCCGTGCCGGAATAAAATAGGCGGATCCGATATAGATCCTTTCGCGCGCTCGCTTGATCAATTGGACCAGAAACCTGCGCTGCGCCCGGCGTAATGCCCGGCTGTGATTGCTGAGAAACACTATGTCCGGGCAGTTTTTGTGAAGCGGATTCAGCTCTTTGATCTCTTTGCCGCCTATCCTTGATCGGGGCATGAGCCAGGAATTCTTTTTGCCAGCATGGGACCAGATTTCTTCGAAGCTTTGTCTGAGCCAAAGAAAGTCTCCATCCAGCACTCGCATCATGTTATCCCGCCAACGCCGAGGTCCGCGGGATTCGCTGGATAGTTCATCGCCGATGTTCATCCCGCCGGTGTATGCGATATGATCGTCCACGAGTATGAGCTTTCTATGGTTTCTGCGATGGAAACCGGAACGAAAAACCGTAAAGAGTCCCGCTGGCTTGAATACTCTGAAAGCTGCGGTGGTCCCGCTAAAAGCCCGTCTGAGATTCCACAACGGAAAGGAACCTACGCCGTCCACCAGCACACGGATGCGCACTCCACGGCGAGCGGCCAAAAGCAGGGCCCGGATCACCTCTTCGCCGGTTTGATCAAAGTGAAATATGTAGGACTCCACGCAGACAGAAATCTGGGCCCCATGGATGTCCGAAATGAGCGATTCGAAGAATTCGTCTCCTTCCCAGAATAGCTTAACGTCTTTGGCTACAACACGAGCAGAATCCGGTCTCTTTTTTTCAACGCGATACATTCTCCCTGCTTTTTCTCAAATGCTGAGTGGTATCTGTAAAGAAAGTAATCATGCGGGACCAGCCGGCTTTGCTAAGCTTCCGGGGCGCTTTCGGGTTTCGCTTAAGCTTTCCGTCTTCATAATGGAGATAATCTTCTACAGGTAACACGCGATACAGCGGACGAGATCCGCTGTGGTCAATGTAGACCAGCACCGGCACGTAATCGATGTCACGAATGGTCAAAGCTGCATCGGTTTTTTCCACAGTGAACTGAAAGATCATTCCTCCGTCAGTATAGCGGCGAATTTGGTGAGATACGAAGTTTCCCAGGGAATAGGCAATGAGTACCGGGCGAAGTCTGCCATTGGCGTCCTTTACATGTCTCTTTTCGAAAGGCTGCAGCACATGAGGATGGCCTCCAATAATTACGTCCGCGCCGGACCGCACCGCAACCTCCACCATCTGTTTCTGATAGTTATTGGGCTCGCGAGTGTATTCGGCGCCAAAATGGAACAAGACCATCTTCACGTCGACGTTCATCGCATTGGCCTTGAGCAAATCGCTTCTGATTTGATCCGGATGTATATGATTGATTCGCACTCCGGGGGGCACAGGGATTCCGTTGGTTCCATAGGTGTAGTTCAGCATGGCGATGCGAAGCCCGTTCTTTTCTATCACAGGCACCGGATTGTCCTGGTAGGCCTTTTCGGTGGCATAAACGCCCAGACCTATCATACCAAGCTTCTGTACCACGCTCAATGTGCGTAATACGCCGGGCTTTCCTGTATCCACTGTGTGATTATTGGCCAGGGTAAGTACGTCGAATCCGGCTTTTTTCATGGCTTCGGCGTATGCGTCCGGACTACCGAAGAGGGGATATCCTTTGTACTGATCCGCTTTTCCAGGAAGAGTGACTTCCAGATTCCCGATGGCCAGATCCGCTTTTTGAAAATAGGGCGCAGTGTCTTCGAATACAGAACTGTAATCGTAACATTTGCATTCTGGATCGTAGGCGCTCTTGATCTGTTCATCGTGGCCCATGAGATCCCCCACCACTGCAAATCGCACTTCCTGGGCCAGCAGGCCATCACCGAAAGCGCCAGGAATCTGCGCCAGCGCCAGAAACAAAAGGAATCCTGATACCCTGACCCCGTTCCGTCGGTGACGTCCAGCCCTGGACGACGGACTTGCAGGTGAAGCGGAAAGAACGGCGCCCCGCCCTGCAGTCTCGGACTGGCCCTGCGTGCGAAAGCAGGTCTCAGACCGGTTAAGATATGTCTTTTTGTCATTTACACGCTTCATCGTAGCCAACCTCTGGCACAATGGACCAATACCGGAGCTGGAAGAACAAAGCAATTCTTTATTGCAAGGGCATGGCCATGGGTTCTGCCGATATCATCCCCGGGGTTTCCGGAGGCACAATAGCATTAATTAGCGGCATCTATGAACACCTTATCGGGGCCATTAGTTATGTAAAGCCTTCTCACGCTCTGGATCTGTTTCGAATCCTGGTTCCTTCCCGGCGTACCGAAGCTCTGGAGAACCTGAGCCGCATCCACTGGCGCTTTATCATTCCTCTTGGCCTGGGTATTGTTTCCGGTCTTGCGATAATGATCCAGATCATTCCCTACGTGCTGGAACATTACACTTTCGAAACCTACAGCGCCTTTTTTGGTCTCATTCTTTTCTCCATCACGGTGCCTTACAAGAAGATGGAAAAAGGAGTCCGTGAATTTGTAGCAGCGCTTCTCTTTGGCATACTCACCTTCTTCATCGTCGGACTGAGCACCGTGGAAAACCTGAAAACGGAAATGGTTCGCATCGAGGGCGACAAAGTCTCCACCGTGTTCGAATCACGAACAGATGCAAAAGGTTCGATTGAGTTCCCGGCCAGCGAAGGCGAGTTTGAGATTTATGTATTCGACAGCGAAGGAAATCGCAAAGCGTTTCCGCTCAAGGTCGAGAAAGCCTCCGGCGAAAAAGGGGCCTCCTCGGAAAAAGAGAGCACGGGCGACTGGGCGGTTCACTCTGAAGTCAAGGCGGTGGGCGACCTGGAGGTTCTGTTTCGATTAAAGCAGGACTCCATAAAAGCCACCTTTTCAGAACAGGCATCCACATCCCTCGCTTACATTTTCCTGTGCGGAGCTCTTGCGATCTCGGCCATGATACTACCCGGCATCTCCGGCGCCTATATTCTGGTACTTATGGGCGAGTACAAATTCATCCTGGAATCCATTGAAAGCAGAGATCTGATTGTGCTGGGTAGCTTTGCCGGTGGACTTCTTGTGGGCATTCTTTCCATTGTTCGAGTGCTGAAATATATGTTGGAAAAGCACCATTCGCTTACCATGGCCGCCCTCACCGGCATCATGATTGGCAGCCTGCGCAAGATCTGGCCCGGTCATTACATTTCCGGCGCACCGGATACCAATACCATATTGATCGGTGTGGCGCTGGCCGCTGCGGGCGCATTATTGCTATTTGCTCTGGAGCAACTGTCCACTCGATTGCAGGATCCTGAGCCTCCTACGGAAGGCTAGACCTGTCGTTGAGCCATGCGGAGACAGGAAGGTTCTCCGGAGGAGCGACCCCCGTTGCCGCAAAATCCGAAAAAACGAACTTGCATCCTGGCTTTCCGGCGGTAAGGTCAGGGCCATAAAGCCAGCGTTTATGGAACCAGGCAATGCGATACAACGACTCAGAGAAACCGGCGCGCACATCGTTGACGACCCGACCGAACTGGAATCTCGAAGAAGCGATCGCACCGGAACCGGTTTGCCCGGTGCCCTGGCAATTGCAGAACCCAACTCCACCGAACAGATTCAATCCATTGTACGCCTTTGCCGAAAGCTCCGGCTACCCCTGGTAGCGCAGGGCGGACTCACCGGATATGCCGGCGGCGCCAGTTCCGTGGGCAACTGTCTGTTGCTCTCTTTACGTCGCATGAGTCGCATCCTTTCGCTGGATCCTTATCTGCCTGCGGTAACGGTACAGGCGGGTTGCATTACCGCCAACCTACAACAGTATGCTCTGGAGCATGGATATTATTTTCCGGTGGATTTCGCATCGGCTGGCTCTTCGCAAATTGGCGGCAATGTTGCCACCAATGCCGGCGGAATCCGACTGATTCGCTACGGAGGTATGCGAAGTCATGTTCTGGGCCTCAAGGCAGTAATGGGCAACGGAGAAATCCTGCAGACCAATGGCGAAGTGCTGAAAGACAACACCGGCTACAATCTAAAGGAGCTTCTCGTGGGTTCGGAAGGTACCCTGGGGATCATAACCGAGGTAACCCTGGCTCTTACGTCGCCGCCGCCGGAGACCATTGTTCTACTTTGCGGGGTGGCATCCGTAGAATCCATTCTGGATTTGCTGGCTCTCGGCCGCAAGACCGGGTTGGACCTACATGCCTTTGAGTTTTTTGACCGGGCCTGCATGGATAGCGTCATCCAATATAACGACCTGGATTCCGTGCTGGAAGGCTTTCCCTGGTATTGTTTGCTGGAGTTCTCTTCCGGGGAAAAGGCGACTGAATTCATGGAATCCGAAGAGCTACTGGGGATTTGTTCCGATGCCTTGCCTGCGGACAGCGAATCGGGTAAAAAGAAATTCTGGTCCTATCGAGAAAACATAAGCGAAAGCCTCTCCCACGGCCCGGTACACAAGAACGATATCAGCATTCCTCTGGCAAAGATACCGTCCTATATGCGGGACCTTGAGAGTTTGATTGCCCGGGATTTCCCGGATTTTCGTAAATATCTATTTGGCCATATAGCGGATGGTAATATCCATATCAATCTGAAACCGGCAATCGCCGCGAACGAACCCAGCTCCCACCAGCAGCAATTGGACGAAGACAGCACTGATTCAGACAAATCAGATTTCTTTGCTCAATGCAGGCAATTCGATGTGAAAAACACTGACTTGATTCGGAAGCATCATGGTTCCATAAGCGCTGAACATGGTATCGGGCTCCTGAAGAAACAGGCGCTACGCACGGTTAAATCCGAAAGCGAGATTCGATGGATGCAACAATTGAAACGGATCTTTGATCCGGATGGTATCCTGAATCCTGGTAAGATCTTTGATCCGGATGAGCCGCTTCCCGGTAAGGAATTTCCTTGAGCAGGAGCCAGAATGGGCTATGCGATCACCTCAATCTGCGATAAACGAACCAGCCGACCGGAGCTTTGAATACTCCAGGAAAATATAGCCTTTCCGAACGGCGCCCGGGTTTACCGCTTTGCGTTTTCCATTTCAGGAAACAGGAAACTGCCAATAAAGGCAGCATAAGCCCATTAAAACCTCTGCTTCAGGGTTTCAGTCCTTTTTTTCCTTTCCCTGGTAAGTCCTCATAGTATCGTTTCGATGTGAACCGTATTCAGGATTATGCATTGATAGGCGATTGTCATTCCAGCGCGCTGGTGGGCCGGGATGGCTCCATTGACTGGTGCGCCTTTCCCCGATTTGACTCGCCTTCCGTATTTGCGAAGATTCTGGACGAAAAAAAAGGCGGTTTCTGCCGTATTCATGCGAAAGGCTACTCCAAAGTCCAGCGAAGCTACAGTCCGGATACGAATGTTCTGGAAACGGACTTTCATACCGAGGATGGCATACTTCATCTTCAGGATTGTATGCCTGTGCATCCTCTGGACCCTACGAGACCGGCCCGGGTCACGGCCTATAACTCCATACTCCGAAAGGCAACCTGCACGGAAGGTAGCGTCCATGTAGAAGTCATGATCCAGGCCGCCTTCGAATACGGTAGCTTCGTGCCCAGGTTTCGCAATACGTCCGCCACTACCGCCGAAATCACCGGCGGCGCCGACGCGCTGTGGATTACCTGTAGTCATCCATTGAATTCCAATCACGAAAACATCTCCGCCGCGGTAGAGTTGCAAGAAGGCGAAAGCCTGATTCTGGAACTGCAATGGCTTCCCTCAATTGAAGAACGAAAGCCCGAACATCATCCTACCATAGGCGATCTGGAAACGCGTCTAAAGCAAACCCGAGCATTCTGGAAGACCTGGATAAACGGATGCAAATACACGGGCCCCTACGAGGAGCCCATAAAACGAAGCGCTCTGGCGCTGAAGGCTATGACCTACGCTCCTTCCGGAGCCGTGGTGGCGGCTCCCACTACTTCTTTGCCCGAACAAATTGGCGGCGAACGCAACTGGGATTATCGCTATACCTGGATTCGCGATAGCACGCTCACTCTGATTTCTCTTATGATACTGGGTTTCAAAGCGGAGGCGGATGCCTTCCGTCACTGGTTGCGTCGCACCAGCGCCGGACGTCCGCAGGATCTGCAAATCATGTATGGCATCGATGGAAGACGATCGCTGCCCGAGCAGGAATTAGGTCATCTGGCCGGCCACCGATCCTCGCGCCCCGTACGCATAGGTAACGGTGCGGTAAAACAGCTCCAACTGGATGCCTATGGATCGCTCCTGCAAGCAGTGTATCTCTATGCGAAGCTTGGCGGAGAAGTTAGCCCCAGTAACTGGGAGTATCTGGCCGGACTGGCGGACATTGTTACCGGCCGCTGGGAGTTACCGGACCAGGGGATATGGGAAATACGGGATAAGCCCAGGCATTTCATCCATTCAAAGTTACTTTGCTGGGTGGCATTGGACCGGGCCGTAAAGATCGCAGAACTTCATGGCTTCGAAGGCCCACTGGACAGGTGGTCCCTTCATAGAGATAACATTCGCAACTACCTCATGGAGGATGCCACCCGCAAGGGCTGGTTTTCCCAGCATACGGAAGGCGACGAAGCCGATGCCTCTTCCTTGCTGGTTCCGGCCATGGGCTTTCTGCCTCCTACCGATCCTCTGGTGCTGGGCACGATTGAAAAGATTCGTGCCACTCTGGAAAACAAGGGACTGGTGTACAGGTACAAGAGCCCGGACGGCCTGAAAGGCGAAGAAGGAGGCTTTCTGCTCTGCTCTTTCTGGCTTCTGGACGCTTTAATCCATGCGCGCAAGCTGAAAGAATCGCGCACATTGCTGGAGCGATTGATTCAACTGGAAAACGATTGTGGACTGTACGCAGAAGAAGCCATCCCCGATACCGGCGAGGCGCTGGGCAATTTCCCGCAAGCATTTACCCATATGGCTCTGGTAACATCCTGCACGCACTGGACCGCCGCGCTGGAAGACCATCTGCCTCCCGCTAAATCGGCCTACGACTTTGCCGAATTTGCCATGAAGCTTATGCAGGAGCGAAAATAGGAGCGACTCGGGTTTATTCCCGAAACACCGTGGCAGGTCAACCAGTCGTTTGTTCGGCGAGGGCGGTGGCCGAAGCGGGTATCGCTACCGACGGCCGAGTCTGCGCATCCGGGAGGGCTCGGGAGAAGAAAGCACTGAAGGCTACCACCAACCGTGCGACGACAGGTTGGCTCTTTTGACTTGCCACCCGCGGAGGGTATCGCATAATGCGCCGGTACCTAACGAGCCCTTTTCGGTTCGAAGGAAGCCAAGAATCCATCCGAGGTAATTATGAGATCCAACAGAGCTAGATTCCTGATGACCGCCATCGTTTCAGTAATGATGCTTTCGGTGGCCACCGATTGCGCCTTTCAGCGCATGCGCGAAAACTTGAAGAACTGCGAATTCGACCTGGATTCGGTGAGCGTAAAGAGCCTGAGCTTCACCAGTGTTGAGCTGGCCGTGGATGTAGGTATCAAAAACCCCAACGCGGAGCAGGTAATCCTGGACAAACTGGTGTTCGACCTGTACAGCAGCGACCGAAAACTGGGATCAGGTAAGCATAATGAAACCGCAGTGATCCCTCCTTCGGAAAGGAAAGTGGTAACCATCGACTTTAAAACATCGCTTTCCGAAATCGGGATGGGATTACTCTCCACATTGAAGAGTGGCCAGGCCACCTATCGCATGGAAGGTACCGCCTACCTGAGCACATTTCTGGGCGAAGTTCCTGTACCCTTTAGCATTGAAAAGGATATGGGCGCAAGCAACCAGTAGTTACGCGGGTACCAGGTAGCCAGCAATGGCGCCGATAGTCAGCCTTCCGTAAGAGGCCCGTAGCCAGTTGCCATGAAATTCTGGTGCGGGCTCAAAAAGAGCCAACCGTCCCCCGGGACTCCATAGCTCTAAAAACCCGGGCCGCTTCCGCCAATTAACGGGCCATCAACCGCAGGGCCCGGGGCGGAAGTATGGCAAGTATGGCGGCGCTTCGCTCGTCCAACTCCAGCCGCACTGCTCCGGCTTTTTTAACCTTAAATGCCAATGATCCCTCCACCACTGTGAGCTCTCCTTCATCGGAAGGAAGCCAGTGCTCCAATTCCGCTCTGGCTTCGGAAGCCGATGCCGAATTCCAGAGCCGCTCGTATAACTCTTGAAACCTGTGTAGATTGGACAGAAGGGCTACTGTCTCCGATATCTCGGGCTCATGGCCGAATAGTAGCAAGCACTCACCGTTTTTCAGCGGATGATGTATCAGGACATCCAGATAGTCCAGAGCGTTGGCGCCGGGCTTTACGGAGTCGGAAAACTGCAGCTTTGTCGCCTTTTGCTCTCCGGCGGCGGCCACCGAAGCGAAAACCTCGGCGGTCTGTTTGGCCCGGAGGGCCCCGGAACTAAACAAAACCGGCCTTTCCTGGTTATCTTTGATAACCTCGAGTAAACCGGTCATGGCTTTCTGCGTCTTTTCTCGTCCGGAAGGAGTGAGTGGACGATCATAATCCGATCCCTGGAATTCTTCCCGCTCCATGGCAATTCCGTGTCGGATCAAATACACGGTTCGCATACTTGAATTTGAATTTGTGCGCTACAGCGTCCATTTTTTTCTGGGAGTATGTGGCAGAAGATCCGGGCAATCCTGGATGAAAAACTAGTAAGACCCTTCCGGGAATCCCATGCGCCGGTGCATGAACTGGCCCTGGGTAGTTCCATTGGTATGTTCTGGGCGATGACGCCGCTGGTGGGAATCCAGATGTATCTGGTTACCATGAGCTGGCTAATCATGAAAGTGGTAAAGCACCGGATCAACCTGGCTGTCGGTCTGGCCATGGTCTGGATCAGCAACCCGATCACCATGGGTCCCATGTATTATGCATTTTACAAAACCGGCTACATTGCCTTCGACCTTCTGGGATTGAATCCTCTGGTAATCACTTTCGAGAATTTCAAGGCCGTTCTGGACAAAGCGCTGAGTCAAAGCCTCCTGGATGGACTCATGACCTGGGGGGCATTCCTGCTCAATGACCTGGGCTGGCCTACGATGGTAGGCGGAGTGTTAATTGCCACTCCCGCAGCCATCGCAACCTATCCAGTAACCAAACGTATGGTGAATCGTCATCGCGAAAAGCTGGCACGTAAGGAAGGTTTGAGCCTGGAGCAATGGGAGGCGAAGCATATCCATACCTTCAAGGAGATTCTGGCCATAGAAAAGCAGGAACACCTTTCCGAGCAACAGAGCATGGAGGCGGCGCGTCATCCGGAAGAGTATCTAGCTCTGGCCCGCCCCCAAAATGCGGCCGGCGCACGAGAGAAACCGCGAAGCAAGAAATCCACCGGGAAGAAACCGGCTAAGAAGTCCACCAAGAAGGCGTCCGGAACACGAACGGCGAAGAAGAAGAGCGCCGCAAATACAGATAAGAAGAGCAAAAAATCGGCTACAAGGCAGTCCAACGCAAGAAAGAAGGCCGCGACCAACTAATGCAGGTGGCCTTTTGACCTGGCTTCAATGAACCGGCAGAGCTCAGTCGAGTTCCACCGGTTTGAGAATCCAACCTGGATTGCTTGAATGGAAGCGATTCGACCTGCCAGCATGAAGACTGGAATCGAAGCTTGCATGAAGGCTAAAAACGAGGCCAGAATCGAGGCCAAAATGGCGGCTGGGCTCGAGGCCAGATTCCAGGTTAGAATCGCCTCCTTAACTCTGCCTGATACTCAAGCGCCTGGCTACGCGGGTAAGCGCCCGGCAAGATAACCAACCATTCCATAGAAGGATTCAGGCGACAGGTCCTCAGCCCGGGCCATGGAGTCGACGCCACAGGCGGTAGCTGCTTCCTCCAGAGCTTCCACAGGAAGCGAACCTCCGCTGTTTCGCCAGGAGTTGCGCAGCGTCTTTCGCTTTCCCTGAAAGCTCATTCTAAGTAAGGGTTCTAGCAATCCGGGATCGCATCGCACTTCATGACCTTTGAGCATGAGCACTGTTGATTCCACCGCCGGCGGCGGCAGAAAGCTATTCCGGGCTATGGCAGGTCCCTTCAACGGTTCCATAAAGTTACGTACAAAGACAGCAATTGAACTGGATTTTTTCGTTTCCAGGATTCGCATCGCATACTCCTTCTGAACAAGAAAACAGCAGGCATGGGGCGCTTGCTTGATGGAAAGTAACAGAAGCTCGGTGCTGATATAGTAAGGCAGGTTTCCGCAGATGATGTTTATGACCTGAGCCGATTTTGACCCGCTTTCTGTGCCGCCCTTCTTTCCGGTGACGGCATCTCCCCCTGTTTCTGTCAGGAAGCTTCGCGCATCGCCTTCAATGATCTGGAATTCAAGATTAGAATGTGGATGGCTGGAGTCCATAATGGAGTGACGCTCCCTCCAGGCCGGTAAGGTCTCCTCTTCCAGGATTGAACACAGCACCGGGTCCAACTCCAGCGCTCGATATCGAAAGCGAGTTTCTGGATTGCTATTTGCCAGAGCAAAAAGGGATTCCCACAGAAAGAAGCTCAGAGCCCCGGTGCCCGGCCCGATTTCCAGGATTTCGCATTCGGCAGGAATTTCTCCTGACCTTTCACTCGGGCCGATCCTCGGTCCTTCGCTTTCTGTGAAGATTTCTTCTGACGAATTCCCGGCTGCACGGGATTCCCCGGTTCCTGTGTCTGCAGATTTCAGGGTTTCCGGCAACAAAGACATGACGCAATTTCCAATGCGACGAACCGAGTTAGGATCCACCAGGAAGTTTTGGCCTTTGCTCTTCAGAATGGCCCCTCCCCGGCTGGACAGAGATTGTTGGATCCTGGAGGCGCTGAAGAATGGATATTGCATTTTTTTCGTCCCGGTAGCCGTCCCGAAGTGCAGGCATCAACGACGCCAGGGAAAGGAAATCATGGCATCGCTACAGAGACAATTTCCCCAGAACCGATCTCCGGCCAGCAAAATAGAAAGAACGGCCCCGAGGGCAAGAAAACAAAGCGCCATGCCTACAGAAAAGCGGGATACTCGCGAAGAACGGGCCAGGCTGGGCCAGAGACAGGCCAGAATTAGCAAAGATAAGAAAAAGGCGAAGTTAAGGGGCGTTTCATATTCGAACAGGATAGAGAAGCGGGAAAGCTCCCGTGTAAGCCATGCAAAGAGCTCGAGCATGGAGGAACACTTCTGCCAGAGCCATTGCCAGAAAACGGTGTCCAGAGCCGGTTCCAGGCGAATGCAAAGCAACAAATAGATGGGAGGCAATATCAAAGCTGTGAAAGGTACAAGGATTACGTTACTCATGTGGGAGCTAAACGGGTATTCGTGGAATGTCCAGATAAGAAGCGGAGTAATGAACATGCTGGCGGACAAACTGAGGGCCAGTTGACTTACCAGGAATTGCACGGGCAGCCACCGAAGGGATCGAGCAGTTGGGGCGCCGGGAAGGAAGGTTTTCTGTAGTGGTTTGTAGAAGATCAGAATTCCGGTAACCGCCCCAAAGGAAAGGTATCCAGACAAAGAAAAGAAATCCATGGGATTCCATAAGACCAGAAGCAGCCCCGTGTTTGCCAGATGGTTATAAATATCCACTTTCCGATGCACCACCGAGCGGACGGCCAGAAGCAAAATGAAGACGAAGGCCCGGCTGAGTGAAACCGGAAAGTATAAAGCCCAGAGATACATCGCACAGGGGATAAGCGGAAGAAAGAGCGCCAGCGGATGCTTTCTGCCCAACCAAAGGGACAGCGGAAAGAAGAACACACCGTAGAAAATCCCCAGGTGCAGGCCGCTGGCGGCGAACAAATGCATGATTCCCAGTCTTCGCGCCCGGTTCCGAATCTCGCGATCCATCCAACCCGATTCGCCCAGAAGCATGGCCCGGGTTATCTGCTCGGCCGGTTCGCTTAGATCACCGAGCAGAACAAAGAGTCTGTCTTTCAGATCGGCCCGGACATCATCGGGACATTCGGTTTTCAGAACATGCCACTTTTTATACACCCTTAGATAGCTTTCCGCGCCTTTTCCTTTTAGATATTCGCCAAAGCCTCCGTAGGGTCTTTCCGGAACCCCGCGGCCAAACACCTGCAAAGTCAGTTCGCAGCCGGGGTATAGATGATTGTTATCGATGGATATTGCCGTCAGAAAAGGAGGGACTCGTCCCGGCTCCAGATAAAATTTCGGAGCGGAGCCCCGTTCGGCTACCGTGCGTTTTGTGAGCCTCTGCTTCGCCAGGTTGCGATCGGCATAGCCTGTTGCGGCGGGCCTGCCCTGGAGAAGCCCGCTGTCCGCCGGAAGGGTTCTCGCAGGCTGGTATTCTTCTGCCTGCGGGGAAGCGGATGCCAGCGGTACATCTTTCCAGCTTTCTCCGTGAAACGATGGATCCATGTCGCGCTGGTATCGGCGAATCCTTACTTGAGCCAGGTACAGGCCAGGACTAATGGATGAATCCACGGTGACTCGGGCAAGGAAACGATGGTCGTAGTCCGGCTCCTCCGCCGAAAACTTGAACCAGTAATCCGGGGGCTGGCCGAGCTCGTTTTCGCTTCTGACAAAGAGCAACAAAAAGAATAAAGGCAGAAACAAGACCACCGCGGGACGCGCCGGCAAACAGCTCCGGATCGCTTGCGAAACGGGAAAGACAAGCATTCCCAGGACAGACACTACCGTTAGAATCAAGCCAGCCGCCAGGAAGTAGCGACTGGAATAGGGGCCAAAACGTTCAACGATGAAACCAGCGATTACAAGGGCGCCCAGCTTCCAACAAAGAGTCCGCATACCTTTGTCTGTCGTGTACGCACCGATCGTTTCGCTTTTTTTGACTACGGATGCAGTCGTCGCTGTATGGCTGCTTTCGCTTCCGCCGGGCTGGCGGGATTCAGGGCTGTACGTTTCTCACCGCAGTTCAGGACTCAGACAGGCGCTAACTTATAGATACTTGAGTCCTACCGCTTCGCGGGCCTGATCCAGGTGCTTGCTGGCTACCCCCCGGGCTTTTTCGGCCCCCTTCTGCATTACGTCCTTCAGAAATCCAGGATCGGCCGCCAGTTGTTCCCTTTTCTGGCGAGCCGCCGAAAAGGTTTCCATGATTCGTTCGAACAATTCCTGCTTGAAGTGTCCGTAACCAGTGCCAGGGGTACGGAATCGATCCGCAAGCTCCTGACGCTCGGTTTCGTTTAAGAACAGACAATAGATTTGATAGAGAACCGAGCCCTCGGGATCTTTGGGTTCGTCTACGCCGGTGGAATCGGTGACGATTCCCATCACCGCCTTCCGTAACTTCTTTTCCGGGGCGAAGAAATAGATGGCATTGCCGTAGCTTTTGGACATCTTTCTACCATCGACGCCAGGCACTACCGCCACCTCATCGCCGATTTCCGGCTCGGGCATAACAAATACGTCGCCATAGCGGTTGTTGAATCTTCCGGCGATGTCTCGGGCGAACTCCAGATGCTGCTTTTGATCCTTACCTACCGGGACCTTTTCGCTACCGAAAGCCAGGATGTCAGCGGCCATGAGGATGGGATAGAAGAACAGGCCCCCGGATGGACTGATTCCCTGAGCTACTTTATCCTTATAGGAATGCCCGAGTTCAAGCTGAGGAACTGTGATCGATGTAGATAGAAGCCAGGATAATTCTACCACCTCGGGCACATCGCTTTGCACCCAGAAAGTAGACTTCTCCGGGTCCATACCCAGCGCCAGAAAATCCAGGACTGCGTTTCGAATGCCTTCCTCCAGCTTATCTTTTTCGAATACCGTGGTCAAAGCATGATAGCTGGCCACAAAGCAGAACAAATCCTCGGTGTCCTGGTAGTGAATCATCTGGCGCATCATGGAGAAGTAATTACCCAGATGAAGCTGCCCGCTGGGCTGAATGCCGGAAAGAACTCTCATCAATAGCACAGAATATAGAGCAATACCCTGTGTCATTTTTTTTCTGTCCTGCCATCCAGGCCCTGTCTATCGTGGATTTGTGGAATTTCTGGATGAATCCCTGCTCTACTTTGGACTGCTGATAGGTACCATGATGACTGGCTGGTCCATTTGGATGCTGTTTCTCCACATCCGGAAATCCAGGGAGCAGCGAAAGAACAGCAGCGTGGGGCTGTGGATCATCCTGCTTGCGCTGCTACTGGGTCTGGGCGCGCTGGGAAAACCGCTTCGAACCATCGTCGAACGGTTCCGCAATGGCTCTTCTATGCTACAGAATGCTCCCTCCCACAAGATCGCTGGCGGCGCCAATGTGGGCTCGGCTTCGGACAATTCAGCGTTGCGAACTTTTTCACCCAGAGATTTATTGTTGGAGTCTCGCTTCGGACCGGATGAGCGTTGCTAGCAGCGGGAGCGTTGCTAGCAGCGGGAGCGTTGCTAGCAGCGGGAGCGTTGCTGGCACCAGGGGCGTTGCCAAAAACAGGAACTGGATTGGTAGCAGGAGACTGCCTGGGAGCTAAAGGATCAGGGAAGATCACTGTGGATTTCAAAAACGCTCCGGAAGAAGATTTGCTGTAATGATAAATAGCTAAAAATGATCCAACCGATTCAGGGAACGCTGTGGCGCACATACGAAGACGGCTGGTTTTTCGGGTTTTTGCGCAGGACGATTCGCAGCAGACTGGCGAAAGGCCTGATAGTCTGGATGACAGAACACAGGGCAATGGCATCCAAAGAAACGAGGAACGCCTATTCAAGGCTAACGGAAAAACAAGGGAAGGCTCCATAGAATAGATGAGCGATACATATTTCATTCTTCTGGGTTTGATACTGGGTCTTTTAACCTTCTTGCTCTATTTGCTGGTACCCATTCGGCAGCGGAAAAAGAAGAAGGAGGAAGATCGCATTCGAGGATACTGTCCCGTATGCGGTCATGCGCTACGCAAGGGAGAAAGGATTCGTTCCAATCAACTGGAACTGGGAAAAAGCAATCTGAGGACCTATATCAAAGGATGCCCCTTTTGCCTTGGAGGCAGAACGCCCAGGAAATGTCCTGTATGCAAGGAGAAGCTGGGCAAAGAAGACATGGTGGTGGCTTTCTCCAACCCTGAAGAGGATAAGAAAAAACTAAAAGTGATGGGCTGCAAGAAATGCTTCTCCCAGGGATTCGACTAGGCTATCCCCCGAAAGGTACCATGCCTGTGGGCTTTTCTGGCAGCTTCCGTGCACGTTCCGGTCCGTGGATGCACCGGAATAACAGATAGTGATTCAGATCTATGCGATTTAATAAAAAACGACCAGCTTCAAACATTCAGGACCTGGCCAGAGTGGCAGATCCCGGAGCCTGCAAGACAATAACCGACCCGAAAGGCAGTCAGCCAGGTGGCCAGAGCCCAATGCTGCGAGCCTCTGCGATCTTTCTTTCTGTCTGCTTCGGATTGCTATCCCTGCAATGCGCTACCTACTGGCAGAATCGGGGACGGGACACCGGCGACCTGATGAGCGCGGGAGTGCAGGATCAATCCTACGGTATGTCCCTTCGTTTTGGCCCGGTGAAAGCTGGCATCCATCATAAATCAGCCGAGGGTCGGGATATGGGACTGAGGCAGGGCTATGTTGATCGATTCCAGTCCGAGTCCTTCGTGGCGCTCATTCTGGGTAGCGATATACTAAAGGGCCCGCTCCCCCAGGAAGGGCCCGACCAGTCGAAACCCGACGAAACCAGAGAAAAAAGCAATGGGCCCGCCGCCACAGAGGATCGCAAGCCTTCCGGAGGCCAGAACATTGATGGTCCATCGGATACCGCATCGCCGGAAGGAGCGACGCTGAGTCCCGAACAGCTACAACAACTGGAAACGCTGAAGCGAATGGAGCTCGAGGACATCAAGAAACTTCCTGCATTTCAGAATTTGAGCCCGGACCAACAGAAACAGTTCATCGAACAGTTCAAGAAACTCAAGGAATCGGACTCATCCAATCTGGAACAGGATGCCAGAAAAGATAGTCGGCCCGTCCCTCCTTCGCCCATGGAAATACGGGGAAAGACATACAGGGCCCGGAGCCCGTTGGGCACATCGGTTCCGTTCAAAGAGAAGAATCCTCTATTAAAACCTGGCAAAGAGGGCTCGGTTTCCCGGGGCTTCGCCTCGGCCAGCTATTTGACAAGCGTGGAGATCAAGCTGGGTCTGTACGGAGGGGTCTACTTTGCCATCCACCTGGGCGAGTTCGTGGATTTGTTGGCTGGCCTTGTCGGCCTCGATCCCATGAACGATGACGGTCCCTTCGAAGACGGGCTTTCGCGATCGGATCTGGAAGGGTTGAGCGATGACGAAAGGGCCCTTTTGAAACAACTCACACCGGAACAGAGGGAACAATTCCTGAAGTTGGATGCCGAACAAAGAAGACAGCTCATAGAACGACAAAAGAACGCTCCATGATCGGCGCTTTTTTGACCACTGTACTCTGGTCTTTTTCGGCCATCTTTGCGCGCAAATCCACCCGGGTTTTTGGGCCGAGCTTTGCCAACTTCTCTCGGTTATTTCTGGCTTGTATTCTGCTGGGAATCTACAGTCATCTGTTCGCGCCTCCCCTTGAATGGAATTCCTTCCAGGTGCTCTTCTGGAGCGGCCTGGTTGGTTTGGGACTGGGGGATCTGGCTCTTTTTGTCGCTCTGCCCAGGCTGGGCTCCAGGCTATCGCTGCTCATGGTTCAATGCCTGGCCGCTCCAATCGCCGCGCTTATAGAATGGATCTGGCTGGGAACATCTCTTCTTCCCATGCAGATAGTGTCCGGCGCGGTGGTTCTGGTAGGCATTGCCATTGCCTTTCGACCTTCCGGGGAAGTGAAACCCGACGCCCTGGGTATCGGTATGGGCCTGTTGGCCGCCATCGGCCAGGGGGCCGGCGCCATCATCAGTCGCAGGGCCTACGACTACATGGAGATAGCCAACATTGCCGTGGACGGAGGCAGCGCCGCCTATCAGCGAATGCTCGGTGGTTTCGTCATTTCCGGACTGTACTTCGCTTTGGAGTCCGCCTATAAACGGAGAAAATCCGCCGCCGGGAACTTATCGCCCAACCATGCCCAGGAGCAGCGGGAGCGCCATGAAACCTCGGATGAGGCAAGACTGCCCTTTATTGACGACTCAAGCCCTTCCCGAAGCGAATCACAAAGCGACTCAAACCCCGAACAGACCGGAAAGAAGGCCGGGCCCCGAGACTATCTCTATATCCTGGGAAACACTCTCTGTGGACCGGTAATCGGTGTGGCCTGCTATCAATGGGCCTTATCGGAACAGCCCGGAGGCGTTGTGCTTCCCATTGTTGCCGCCACCCCGCTCGTGGCCATTCCCTTCACACGCTGGCTGGAGCAGGATTCAGCAGGACTCCAGGCCTGGGGCGGAGGGCTCATCGCCGCCCTGGGCGTGGCCGGTCTTGTCTGGAGTACCCCCGCCACCGGGTTGTAGGCTCGCAACCGCCAGGAACCTCAGCAGCCGCCATTGTTACGGCAGGGATTGGCAAGCAGAGGATTGAATCTCCGACCTGAATGATCGATGCCATACCGGGGTACGGACCAGCAACCGGGCCGGGCAGTCCCCAACGTTGGTTATTTTAATGTTACTTTCTGGTTACCGGAATTCGGAGACCGGAATTTTTCCTTGCAATATTTTGTCCATGGACAGGACACTAGCTATAAGAGTTTGGTAATTCTGAATCTTAGATCTTAAACAAGCTGGAATGTACCGGAAACTACTTACAGAAAGCTCTTATCGCAGTAGCCGGCCGCAACAGGATCAAGAATCCCGGGAGCATGCCTTCCGCGAGGAACTGAACGATCTACTATCTACTACCAGCCATGAGTTGCGAAATTCGCTGAACGGCGTGCTGGGTATGCTAAACCTGGCTTTGCTGCAAAAGGACCTGGATACCAAAGATGAATATTTGCGGATTGCGCACCAGGCGGGCGAGCACATAGTTCTACTTCTGAACGGCCTCCAGGATTTATCCCGCATCGGTCTGGATCAGCATTGCCATCGAGAAATGGTGGCCATGCGGCCCTTTCTGGAAGATCTCATCACAACCTACCGTCCATCAGCCGAAAGTAAAGGGCTGAACCTGGAGCTATCCCTTGACCCGGGCCTTGAAAATCATCTATTCCTCAACGCTCATGGAACCCGGCGGATACTGGAAAACCTGATTACCAATGCATTAAAGTTCACTGTTCAGGGCAGCATCATTTGCCGGGCCGCGCCAGGCCAGGCGGATCCCGGGGGAACCGTAGAGGTTTCGGTGATTGATACAGGCCCGGGCATAAGACCGGACCTAATGGATCATATTTTTGAGCGATTCTATCGCGCTCCCGAGGCCCGCCAGGCCCAGGTGCAGGGCACCGGTCTGGGCCTTACCATTGCCCGGGAATTGGCCCGCTCCCTGGGCGGCGATCTGCATGCGAAGAGCGACGGAAAGAGCGGATCCGAGTTCTGCTTCTGGTTTCCTGTTTAGGTTGAGCTAGTCCAGAAAGCGTTCTTTGAATTTCAGATTGGAAATATCGCAGAAGTCCCTTTTTCCGAACCACCGGTATCGATGCGCGGCAATAAATGCATACAGCCCTCTACCCATCCAGGAAAACGGAGGCCAGGACAGAACCAGGGCCAGGGGTTTCAGTAAGGGGTAGAGGATGCTGCCCACACGCAGAAAGGCCTGATAGCCTTCGTAGATGATCAAGTTCCGGCCACTTCCCTGGCTTCGCGGAACGCTAAGTTTCATACTGTCCGGTTCCTTTTCCAGAGGGCCGAAGACTTGTTCGGCGATGGCCCCCTGCAACGAGGCGTACCTTAGCTTCCCCTTGCGATCCAGCTTCAGAAGAGTATTTACGGAATGATTGCAGATATTACATACGCCGTCAAAGAAAACCACGGGGCCGTTTGCCAGAAGGGAGTCGATATCCACGGACGATACGGAGCCGTCGCCCGCCGGTGCAGCGCCCGTTGACTCTTGCTGGTTTGCTTTCATTCGGCCTTCTTGTTTATTGAATCTGGTTTTCATTGAGTATTGCCAGCGCCTGCGATCCGGGAATTTTCGACACATTGCCGAAGACCCGTGGCATTATCCAGATTAAACCTACCTCTTCCTGCCGGTTTCGGTGGCAGGCGAACGGTCATGCACTATGCGCGGGAGTAATCCATGCCGGCAGTCGGGAAGAGCTCAGTCTTCCAGAGGCTCAAAGGCATGCATCTGCAAGGATTCGGAACGTACTCCCGTGTCCAGATTGTACCCAATCAGCTCTTCGAAGTCTTTTCTTTTTTTACGGCCGTCGATGTAGTCGGTGCTGAGCCGAATCAACTCTCTGGAAAAGCTTGCTGCGCGATGAACCAGCTCCATAAAGGTCTCCCGGGATTCCTGTTGCGGATCTGCCGGGTATTTCCAGACTCGATTGTGCGGATTGAATAGCTTTTCCGGGATCTTGTTTCTGGGCGGTAGAATGAGATGCCTGGCTTTCCATTTATGCAATGTCAGGTTGTCCACAGCCCGCAAGAAGCCTCTTACCAGCCAGGACCGGGTGTCCAGAAGTCGATTGAATTTCAGGAAGCCCTGAAAGGCCTCGTTGACCACATCCCCGCGCTTGATGTGCTCCAGCGCTCCAACGTAATGCTCTTTGAAATCGCTTTCGTGCACTCTGGATAGAGCATGAACCCACATCTGCCAGATATCAAAATCCAGATTCTTCTTTTTGTCTCGTATATCTACAAACTTCAGGAAATGATACTTATTGGGGCTCATGCCGAGCCGTTCGGCAATCAAATAAGAGTCCAGGGCATACTCCACTCTAAGATGGTTTTCTTGAGCTTTGCGGGAGCGCACCTCGTCGGTAGAGTACAAATCGCCGGTAATATAAAAAATATATGGATGGGTTACAATGTCGGTGGCGCAGTGCGAAATGTAGCCCAGAGCAAAGGCGCGACGCTTATCCCGGGTGACCGGGTTGGAGTCCTCTTTGATGCGATCCAGAAAGGCCAGAACCAGCTCAAAGACTTTGCGATGATGGGTGATGTTACCCCAGGTAATGCCTACAGTGTTCTTGGTTCTGCTAAGTAAATGATAGAAGTAGAAGATATCCGGAGCCACGGCGCCAAAGCAGCCGTATTTAAACAGATCCTCTCTGTGAAGCATTCGGGAAATCTCATGATCGATTTCATCGCCATGCTCCATCAGCGACAGGGATTGTCTGAATACCTCAAGATGTGTGAGCTTGGCGGCCATCTTCCATTGCCTTTCTGAATGTCAGAATTAGCCGGCGTATCTCTTCAGTATGCAAAGCGAAAACGGATCGATTTACCACCAGCATGGCTCTAGATTCCATTATCTGCTCAATCTCTGTCAATCCATTCGCTTTCAGGGTTGTTCCGGTGCTCACCAGATCCACGATGCAGTCTGAAAGGCCCACAATCGGAGCTATCTCCACCGAACCGTTCAGATGAATGATTTCACAGCTTTTACCCCGCTTGAAAAACCAGTCCTGTGTAAGCGAAGGGTATTTTGTGGCCACCCGGAGATGGCTGGCCCGAGCAATACGCTCCAGATCGTCCGTTTTGGCCGCAAGGGACAGCCGACAGTAGCCAAACTCCAATTCCAGGGGAATGGCCAGATCGTACTGCTTCTCTTCCATCACGTCGCGCCCGGTAACTCCGGCATCGGCGCCGCCGTGGAGAACGCAAACGGGCACATCCTGGTTTCGTACCAGCAAAATGCGATACCGCCCGGTAGGATCTATGAAGCTGAGTTCGCGGCTCTCTGGAATCTGAAAGTCAGCAAAGCCGGATCTACGAAAGAAATCCAAGCTTTCTTCGGACATTCGTCCGGAAGGAAGTGCAATTGTAAAAAGGTCGCTCATCGACCAATAAGAAATGCAGCGGCTGCCGCTCGGATATCCTGTATGTCATCCTGCTGCTCAATGGCCCACAGATCGGCAAACGCCTGGTCCGCCTGTTCCTTCTGCCCCTGCAGAGTGAGAGTCCGCCCTTTTCCGAACAAAGCCAGGGCCTTCATGAATGGATCGTCCCCAACCAGCGCCAGCATTTTATCGAACTGGGCGGCGGCCTTGTCGTAAGACTCGGACTTCTCATAATAAACTGCCGCTTGATAGGAGTAATAAGCCTGCAGCTCGGGCATGTCCAGAAGCCCTACAAGCTTTTCGGCAACGGCGGCCGCTTTATCGAATTCTTTGGCCTGGCGATACAGATCCATTTCGTAGATCAAGGAGCGTCGCTGAGCGCCTTCAGTGGTATGGTTTTCGCGGTATTCCTGAAGCAGTCGGGCTCCCGGGCCGGTGCTTTCTATATCTTCGCCCAGCCGAGGGTCACCAGCAAGTTCGGCAAAGGCTTCGCGGGCCTGCATTTCCCGATTTTCCTGATAGAAACGAAAGGTTATAGCGCCAATCAGCACCAGAACAGCTACGATCACGGTACCCAGAACCAGTTTAAGGTTCGTGCGAACATGATAGAATACTTTGTGTAGAAACAGCTCTACCGGACCGCCTTCGAAATCCCTGAAAGGATCGTAAGGCTGGGATGAGCTTTGCTCAGTTTTGACTCTTCGGTTGCTCTTTCGCGTGGCTCCGCCTGCCATATTAGTTCTCCGGTAGTTTCTTGATGAGCGAACCCAGGGAACTGGTGGATGGAGCGTCATCCTTTTTCAGATACTGGTCGATGATCTCTCGTTGTTGCTTTCTTTCGTAATCCTTAATGGACAGAGAGATTCGCTTTTCATCGGCATCGATGCGAAGCAAAACTGTGTTCACTGGATCCCCTGGTTTATACAGATCGCTTAGCTTCTGATCGGGTTTCAAAGGGATTCGACTGATGTGCACCAGACCCTCAAACCCGTCGCCAATATCTACAAAGATACCAAAGTCGGTAATGGAGGTCACCTTGCCTTCGATAATGGCATTTTTCTTATATCTGTCTTTGAGTACTTCATATGGGCTGGGGGTGAGTTGCTTGATTCCGCAGGAAACCCTTCGCTCATTTCTGCTAATATTGAGGATTTTGTACTGAACCTTATCGCCCTTCTTGAGCATTTTTCGGTCCGGATGATCAGCCCAGGAATAATCGTTGAAGTGAATCAGCCCTTCTACATCGTCCAGAATCTGAACAAAGGCGCCAAACTTGGTCACCGAGGTGACCTCTCCTTCCCGCACTTCCCCTTCTTTGACTTCGGTGCCCAGGGAATCCCAGGGATCCTTCTGCAGTTGCTTCAGACCCAGACCGATCCGTTGCTTTTCCAGGTCCACCGAAAGTACCTGGGCTTCCACTTCCTGTCCCACTTCCAGGTATCGCTTTGGATGCCGAAGCTTCTTGGACCAGGAGAGTTCGCTAACGTGAATCAGCCCTTCCAGGCCTTCGCGAATCTCCACAAATGCGCCATAGTCAGTAAGGCTGGTCACAGTTCCCTTTACAACGGAGCCAATGGTTAGCTCCCTTTGCGCCCAGGCCCAGGGGTCTTCGGTGGTTTGCTTCAAGCCCAGCGAAAGCCGGTGGTTTTCTTGATCGATCTGTAGGATCTTGAGTTCTACTTCCTGGCCCAGCTGGAATCTGTCTTTGAATGGGGCAAACTTCTTCCAGGAAATGTCAGACTGATGCAACAATCCTTCGATCCCATCTACGTTCACAAATACGCCAAAAGAGACTTTCCGGGTTACGGCACCCTTGACCATGTCGCCTTCTTTGTGCTTCTGCTGGAATTCGTTCCACAGCTCGTGGTTAACTTCTTCCAGGATGGCGCGGCGGCTTACAACCGCGCTGCGCTTCTTATCATTGATTTCGATTACTTTGAAGTCTACGACAGTACCGGGCTTGATCTTACCTTTGGTTTTGGCTTTTAGATCCGCCTGACTTCTGGGCATGAAGAGCCCCAGGCCGCCCATCCGAACAATGTAGCCATGACCGGAAGGGATTTCCTTTTCTATGATTCCTGAAATCTTGGCGCCGGACTCATGGGCCTCCACGACGCTGCTCCAGGCTACTCGACGGTCCGCCTCGAGCTTGGATACAAGGGTGTTCCCTTCGCTACCGGCATCGGACTTTACAACTACCTGAAAAGTGGTCCCCAGGGCTGGCGGTTCGTCGAACTCATTTACAGGGCATCGACCATCCTGTTTCTGACCGATGTCAAAAAGCACGTCCCGATCGGATACTTCCAGAACCGTGGCATCCACCAGGTCGCCCCGACTCCATTGAGCCATATTCACCGACTCTTCTTCTTCTTTTAAGAAGTCCGCAAGGTCTTTTTGCTCCTGTAACAGGTCAAAGGGAGTAGAAGCCACCATAAATGTTCCGTAATGTAGCAGTTCTATCTGGGGAGAAGATGGGCCACAATGTTGAATTTAGAATCTGTACTGGATGTGTGCCAAGATTCTCGATAAGACACCGTCCCGAGAAAGATCGGAAGTGTCAATAAGAATCGCATCATCGGCCTTTCGCAGGGCCCCTACAGCCCGACTCCGGTCCTCCTGATCTCTCCTGGCGATATCCCGCTCGATTTCCGCAAGACTCTGAGAACTACTACCCTGGCCAAGCATTTCTTCGTACCGCCGCCTGGCCCGAACCTCCACCGAAGCCTCCAGGAAGAACTTGTTCGGGGTGTCCGGAAATACAACTGTACCCATGTCTCGGCCGTCAGCTACCACGCCGGTTTGCTCGGCAAACTCCCGCAGTAATCGGTTCACTGTATTTCGGCAGGGAACATTGTCAGCAATGAAGCGGATTCTTGAAGTCACTTCAGGTGTGCGGATTTCTCGCCCCACATCCGCCTGGCCAATTCGGTTGGATTGCTTTCCGTCTGCCAGAACCACTTGAATCCCCAGTTGGTCCGGGTCCAGGACGGCCTTCTGGAATAGTTCGCCGAAATCCTGAGGGCTGTTTCCGGCGCCGAGTTTTTGCATAGAGGCAAGGGTCAGGGTTCTATAGATTGCCCCCGAGTCGGCATGTAAAAAGCCGATCTTTTCGGCCAGCATCCCGGCAATTGTACTCTTACCGGAGCCGGCCGGTCCATCCAGAGCGATTACTTTCATGGCTCCAGCCTTCAGGGCAGTCCCTGTACGACAAGTCCGGATTTGCGCGATTCTTCGAGTTCCCGACGCTGTTTTTCTGCGAGGTGTTTCAATCCCCTGAGCCGCCGTGAAGGGAATGCTCCTGATTCTTCCGGGCCACCGGTGACAAATTCCGAAGCCCGTATGCTACAGAGCTTTTTTTGCGAAGATCGCAAACATTAACCCTTAAGGGTTAGCGTCCAGGAATTGCCATTATACTAATTTTTTTTAACACCATATAACTTTATACTTTCCTTAATCTGCCCATAGCTTGAAATACTGTCAGTGACTGAACTTTCTTCGAAAATTGACGCTCAGATATTGATTTTGGACGACGACCCTGTAAGCCTCAGGGCCCTGGAAATGCTCATGCAATCCTGGGGCTACGATACAATAACGGCTTCCTGCACCAGGGATCTGGAAGACTTTCTTCGTCGCGGTATCCATCCAACTCTGGCTCTGCTGGATATTGAGCTTGGAGAGCCCAGGACCGGATTGGACCTTTGCGCCGAGTTGCTTTCGCGCCGAAACATCCCGGTCATTTTTCATACCAGCGTAACCGATGAGGCCATCATTCGAAGAGCCCGGTCCCAGTCTAATTTCTATGGCTACCTTACAAAGCGTTCGGACGTAGTGGCTCTTCAGTCCCTGGTGGAACTGGCCATAACGAATGTAGCTCGAGCATTCCTTCTAGAAGCGTTCAGGGAAGGCCAGCGGACGGCAGGTTCCCTGGTTCCGTATCCGGTAATCTGCACCGACAGGGACGAATCTATTCAATGGATTAATGAGCGAGCAGAGAAGCTACTGGGACACTCTGGAAAGGAACTGGAAAGGAACTGGAAAGAGAACGACTTCAGGACCTGCTGTCCCGGATAGAGGCCATGGCTCAAAGCAAGCTCCACTTCTTCCTGGTGGCAAGTAGCGCAAGATTGAAGCTTTATAGATTACAATGCAAATCCAGACGCCAGGGTAAGAACGTGTAGTTGTCCCAACCGGCATGCCGCTACTGGCGCTTCAACGGTCTTCTTCGTAACCGCAGATTTCATTGCGATACTTTCGGGATCGGTTCTGCCAGTCGCTCCACCAATCCAGGCTATCCGTCTCCACCGTCTGAATCAGTTCATCCAGGCCATTGCGAAAGTCCTTAAGCGATTCCAGGATGTATTTTCGGTTGGTAGTGAGGATGTCTTGCCACATCTCCGGGTTGGAGCCTGCAATGCGAAGCATATCGCGCAAGCCACCTCCCGTTATAGGAATGGGCGACTCTCCGTTGATTCGAGCCACTTCGGGCCGCTTTGCGGTAACCGTTGCCAGAAGACTGGAGACCAGGTGCGGCGCATGGCTCAAATAGGCGAGCACCAGATCATGATCCACTTCATTTAATTCGGAAACCCGCGAACCCACCGAGGCCCAGAATATCCGTAGCTTTTCGTAGGTGGACTCAGGTTCCGAGGGACGCAAGGTGGAACGAATCAGAATCACCAGCCGGTCCTGAAACAGTCTGTCTCGGAAGGCCGAAGGCCCGGCGTCTTCCGAACCACACATGGGATGCGAACCTATAAAAGTCAGCTCGGGATGCCGGCTGGCCACTTCTTCCAGAAAGGTTCGAGTAGAGCTCATATCCGTGATCAGCGGAAGAGCGGAATCCGAAGCAGAATCAGAGTCGTTTTCTGCAGGCCGTTTCAGGGGGCTGGATTCGCTTCCTGCGGATGGGTCGGGCGAATCACCGCTTGAACGTCCACCGTTGGCCCATCGGGATTCCCCGTAGAGAGGAGCCAGTTCGGTCAGGAGCCGTCCATTGGCCGCAATGGGCATTCCCAGGACGATTAGATCGTATTTTCGAATCTCCAGGGAGTATTGCTTGAATTCGGGTATGGCCAGGGCTTCGTCGGCCAGGTTATTATCCAGTATCCACTTTTTGCTGCTTTCGCTTCGCACAACGCCTGTCACCGACGGCGGATCCTTCTGCTTTCGCAAGGACGCGGCCAGGGAGGCGCCCATCATTCCCATTCCGTAGATCAGTATGGAGCGAAACGGTTGCAGCTTAGTCCACCTGGCCCATGGGATAGGAACCCAATACTTTCAGAAATGAAGTGCTTTTTTCTAGATCGGTGAGTATGGACTTCACCGGATCCGCTTCTTTGTGACCTTCCAGATCAATGAAGAAATTGTATTCTCCATAATTCTTTCGCGTCGCCCTGGATTCAATTCTCGTCAGATTGATGTTTGCGTCGTAAAAGGGCTTCAGAACTCGAAACAGACCGCCCGGTTCGTCGCGGAAACTGAGAACCAGGCTGGTGCGATCCTTTCTTCCCGGAGGGCATTGCTCATGGCCGATGATCCAGAATCGCGTAATGTTATCGGAACTGTCCTGAATATCCCGGCTGAGAATTTTTAACCCGTAGATCTCGCTGGCCAGTTCTGAAGCGATGGCTACTCCATCCTTCTTTTCTGAAACCATCTGCGCCGCCCGGGCGGTGGACGACGTTTCCACTATTTCTATTTCGTGCATGGGCAGGTTTTTCTGCGCCCACTGTTTGCATTGTTCAAGGCCAATGGGTATTGTATAGATTCTTCTCACCGAACTTAGAGGCATGGGCTCAACGCCCATCAAATGGTGGCGAACTCGAACAAACTGCTCCGCATAGATTTTAAGGCTGGAATCCAGAAAGCAATCCATGGTAATGCCCACCGATCCCGCCGCCGTATTGTCCGCCGGCACCACGCCGTAGCTGGCTTCCCGGACGTTGGCCACGCCGCGAAAGATCTCCGGGATGGTATCCATTGGCATTCCCCGTACCGAATTTCCGAACCTGTACCGGGTGGCCATATGCGAAAAGCTTCCGGGGGGACCCAGGTAACCCACAGAAGGTCCGCCCTCCAGAGCGATGGAGCCAGACATGATCTCTCTATAAATGTTTCTGAATGTGGATTCCGGTAGCTCGGGTAGAGGCTCTCCCTTCCAATGCTTGCGGATTTCTGCGGCGTATTTCAGGATGTTTTCATAGACGCCCTGCTCCCTGTCCGGACGGTACACGGGTTCGTCCTTTTTTCGCTTAACTTCTCCAATATGAGAAGCGGCCTGCGCGCGGCGAAGTAGCAGCTCAACTATCTGTTGATCCAGTTCGTCGATTTGCTTTCTGTAGGGGGCCAGATCATCCATAGACCCGGGCAGGGTTTCCTGGTTATTCGATTTCGTCAAACGGAAGCTCTTTTACATCCTGCAAAGGCGGCAGATCCGAAAGAGAATTTAGTGCGAAATGGGACAGAAACTGTCTGGTTGTGACATACAATGTTGGGCGACCCGGCACCGGGCGGTAGCCCTGCGGCTTGATCAGCTTCTTCTGGAGCAAGGTGGCCACCATCTGACGGCTGTTCACCCCCCGTACCTCTTCGATTTCCGGGAGTGTGATGGGCTGCCTGTAGCAAACAATGGATAGTGTTTCCATTACCGAACGGGAAAGCTTTTCTGTTCGCGGACCTCCCAGAAGGGCCTTGATCTGCTCACCATACCGGTCCGAAGTAACAAATTGATAGCCGCCGCTGATTTCGCGCAGTAATATACCGCCGTCTCTTTCGGCATAATCGTCCATCAAAGAATCCACCAGAATCCTGGTATTGACCCGGTCCAGATTGCAATGCCGGGCCAGCACTGAAAGAGAAAGTGGTTCGGTGGATACAAAGAGCACCGCCTCCATGAGTCCACGGAACTCGTCCATTTCCTCGCGGGTTAGCTCCCGGTATTCCGGTAAACCAGCCTCGTTGGAAGACTTCACCGGTACATCTACAGCTTCTTCTAGATCCCGGGTTTCATCTGTGGGAAGGGCCCCATCCATAGTATCAAGATCGTCCCTGGTAGCCTCAATTTCCAGCGTATCTTTCTTTTTCTTTGCCATAGCCACAGGGATTATGTCTCGCCCGTCCTTTGTACAGCAAGCGGTTTTTTAGCGACATATTCCAATTGTGCAAACCCCTGGGCGCAGGTCGGATGGGGAGCCCCGGCGCGGGCGCAGGTCGGATGGGAAGCCCCCGGAATGTAAGTCGCGGCACCGAGGTCCAGGGACGCCGGCCCCGGTTGGTTTCAGACAAAGCGCAGGATTTGAATGTCAGAACCAAGATTCAGACCGCTGCGGCGAGATTCAGGATACGGTGACGAGCTTCAGGATACCCGGGATACGCCGTCGAGACTCAAACTAGCATGGATACGAGACAATCTGCAGGATACTCAGGAAACGGTGGCGGTGCGCTTGAAAATCATAATCTGCCCGAAGATGCCATCCTGCTGAAGAACAATCTCCGCCAGTCGCGTAAGCTCCAGAAGGGCCAGAAACGTGGCTATGACCTCGCCTTTTCGCATGGACTCGATGTTTTCGAACAGGTCTTCAAAAGCAAAGGACACGGCGCTTTCCAGAAGGCCGCGAATCTCGTCCATTTTGGCTTCTACCGACCATTCTTCGCCGGTAACCTCGTAGCCTTCCTCTTCGGGCTCCGGCTCCATGCGCTTGAGCACCTTCTGATAGGCCCGGATCAAATCCACCAGGCTTACTTCCAGCATACGGTCTTCCGTATCCACCGGGTCGGGACGGGCCAGTTCCGGACGGCCGAAAATGCCCCCCGAAATATCGTCCATTTCGCGCAGGGTTTCTGAAGCCATCTGGAATCGACGGTACTCCAGTAGTTGTTGGATAAGCTCTGGCGGAAGTCGGGAATCCGAATCGGAATCTTCGAATCCTGGATCGGGCAGAAGGGCTTTGCTCTTATAGTAAATCAGCCGTGCCGCCATTACCGTAAAGGAAGAAGCCAGGGAAATCCTTAGATCCCGGGCTCCATGCATAAATGATAAAAAGTCTTCGGTGATTCGGTGTATGGATATTTCAAAAATGTCGACGCGGTAGCTTTCGATCAGCTTCCAGAGAACGGAAAGAGGGCCTTCTTCGTCGCCATCGGGCCCGGTCCAGTGGACGATAAACTCGGCCAGTTCTTCTTTTTCGCCCTCTTCGTCCGCCGATGCGTCGCCGCCTTCCGAGTTTACATCGCCCTCTGCGGTGCGGTCTGAGTGGGTTTTTGCGTTTTCGTCAACGCCGTCGCTATGGATTGCGCTGGATGGGTCGGCAGAAGTGCCAGGGGAGCCAGTATCAGAATTTCCTGACGATCCAGATTTAGAGTTACCTGAACCTGCAGGTTCCGATTCTTGTTCTGGATCTTTGCCGGAAGTGCGTGGTTCTCCCTCCTGATTCACTGCCATCCATACTCCCTGGAAGGGAAGCTTAAGAAAGAGCCTTCTGGGCGGCCTGCTGTAGTCGCTCGGGCGGGAAGGGCTTCACTACAAAATCTTTAACGCCCATTTTTATAGCGCGGGCCAGTAGATCTTCCTGTCCCAGAGCCGTTACCATAATGATTCGAGCGGCCGGGTCGGATTTCAGGATTTCTGAAGCGGCTTCCAGTCCATCCTTCTCTCTCATAGTGATGTCCATGGTTACCAGATCCGGCTTCATTTCGCCGTACATCTGAACAGCCTGATTCCCATTCTCCGCTTCACCAACGATCTCATGACCGGAAGCTGTCAGAGCGTCCTTCACCAGAGTTCTCATAAATTTTGCATCATCAACGATCAATATGCGCGCCATTTTTTACCCACTGCAGCAATGATTTTGTAGTCTCGTTCCAATTCCCCTTCTCTGTAAAGAGAAATATGGATCATGTCTTTTGTCTCTCCAATCGGCCGGCCAGATCCACCATTCGGGCGCCGATTTTCTCCAGTTCCAGCACTTCGTCCACTGCGCCGGCCTCAATGGACCGACGGTTCATTCCAAATACAATGCTGGAGGCCTCGTCCTGGGCCAATACAACGCCACCCCGGTCATGAAGACGCACCAGAGCTTCCACTCCATCCCGCCCCATGCCTGTCATGATCACCGCCAGGATTTCCCCATCCAGAAGATCCACGGCTTTATGTAGAGTGAAGTCCACCGACGGTTTATGGGCATTATGGGCCGGGCTTTCTGAATCTAGATGTAGAGTGATTCCGTCCCCTTTTCGCCTGAAATCCAGGTGCTTGCCGCCGGGGGCTACGTAGGCCTGGCCAGGCTGCATCCGCATGCCCTCTTCGGCTTCGAAAACCTGCAATCCGCTTACTCGATCCAGGCGTTGCGCAAAGGCCGCCGTAAATATGGGGGGCATATGTTGCACCACTACCAGCGGGACCGGGAAATCTCCCGGTAGATGCGAAAACACTGTTTGTAAGGATTGAGGTCCGCCGGTGGATGCGCCGATCAGGGCCATCTTAAAGCTGTGTTCGCCGGCTCGCAGTCTGGGTCCCACCACCTGGCGGGAACGAGCTTCCTGTTCCATTAATGAATGGACCAGGCCAGCCACCTTGAGCTCGATTTGATTCTCCAGGTCCTCAAGGCGAATGCCGACATCGCCCGCGGGTTTGGGAACAAATTCTATGGCTCCCGCTTCCAGGGCCTGCATGGTGACGGCGGCTCCGGCCTGAGTGAGCGAAGAAAGCATCATAACCGGGGTGGAATCCCCCATCTTCCTCTTTTCTGCCAGCAACGTGAGTCCATCCATTACGGGCATCTCAATATCCAGAATCATTAGATCCGGTTTGAGTTCCCGCATCAGGTTCAGACCCATCTGGCCATCCCTGGCTTCGCCGGCCACTTCGACGTTGGGAATGCGACGAAGCACATCGCCCACGATCTGCCGAACCAGCATGGAATCATCAACTATCAGTACGCGAAAAGGCATGTTAATTGCTCGGAGTCCTAACCAGGCAGCCGACTAACAAGCTCCACCAGGTTGGGTCGCGACGGCAGCATAAAGAGGCGTCCCAGAAGTTCGGTATCTTCGCGGAAGAAATCCGTGGAGATGTAGATTAGCTTGGAATCCAGTTCCGGGTGGCTTCTTCTTTGCACAAGAGCAAGCAGGTCATCCACATTGCCGGACATGAACTCTGGCACCGTGGGGGTAATGGCCATGTTGGTCTTGTTTGCGAGCTCGTTTAGAATACTGGATCCTACGATGTTGGTAAGTTCGTTAAGGACCGACTGCACATCTTCCAGCGACATACTGCTCGGGGTCCTGGAATCCTCGGGCATCCCCATAAGTTCGCCGGCCGCTTCGTACCCGGTGGACTCGTCAAAGACCAGCAGTAGCACGGCAAAGAAGTCCCCTTCTGTGCCCAGTGCCACTGATATTAGCTTTTCTCCCGGTACATATCGCGTAAGCTCGGAATAGTCTACTGTGGTAAATTCGGGCACCGCCACTTCTACGGTAACGCCAAGCAATTGCGAAAGCACCAGCCCGGCGTTGATCATGCCGGTGTTTATCACCGAATAGAGTTTATTGTATTCGTCTTCGGACAGATCGCGGCCATGAGATTCTTTCCCGCCGTAGATTTCTTTGGCCGTGCGCACACGGTCGGCCTTTTCTTTTTCGAACTCTTGCAGAGCCCGACTTACGCCGGCTGAATCCTGGTCGGTATCGGAAGAACCGGATTCGCCGGAATAATCTCTGTAACTTGAATCACCGGATCCCCCGGAAGGGCCCGACGAGAAATCCTGGCTTGCGCTGGACCGGCCCATTGCCAGTTCCTCGGTGGCCGATTCGCCAAACGTCTTATCTGCGGAACCTGCGGATTGACGGGAATACGGCCCTTCATCAAAAAACGTAACCGACTGTACCTTTGTGGATGAACCATCCGCCGGACCGGAGGTTTTGAGATGCGACGTGCCGGAGGGCGCCGTATTCGAATAGCCGGAAGCGGCAACGCCATTCTGTTCATCGCCTGATTGCTTTTCGGTTGCAGCGACCCCCACCAGCTCTGGTGTTTGCTCCGAGGCCTGCTCAGAGTCCGCATCATCCTGATTCTTTGAAACAGTTCTTCGGCGACGGCCGGACCAGGTAATGGCCTGCACCCTTTCGTTGTAGGCATCCGTGGCATGAACGCCTTCGAAGGCGGCCTGTTCTTCTGTCTGGGTCTTACGACGTGCCTGTAGCCGGGTGGCCAGATCCAGTAGACCGTGCACATCCAGAACCATTACAATGGAGCCATCCCCCATCAAACAGGCGCCAATCAGGCCGCGAATGCTTTTGTAGTTTTGCTCCAGACTCTTGATAACGATCTCTTTTTTGCCGGCCATGGCATCTACGATGTAGCCCACTTTCCGACCGGCCACGTTTGCGATTACTACCGGAAACTCCTCTTCTTTCTCTCCGTCCAGAGGCAGCCCCATGAGTTCGCGAAGGCGGAAGACGGGAAGTATTTCTCCGCGGAGATTGATGATATCCTTTCCCTGCAACGTTGTGATATCGGACTGAGTGAGGCGAATGGTTTCTACAACGTCCGAAAGCGGGAATGCGAACTCCTCGCCGCGAATCCGCACAAGAATGGCGCTGATAATGGCCAGAGTGAGGGGGAAAGAAAGCACGAAGCTACAACCCGCTCCGGGATTATTCTGTACCTGGATGCTGCCCTTGAACTCCTGGACCATCTTGCGCACAACGTTCATTCCCACGCCGCGACCGGACACATCGGTAACTTCCCTGGCTGTGGAAAAACCGGGATGAAAAATCAGATTGTAGACTTCTTCATCGCTCATGGTTTCGGTGGCTTCTACCAGCCCCAGAGCGACAGCCTTTTCCGCTATAGCCTTGCGGTTCAATCCCCGGCCATCGTCTTTGATTTCGACGTAAATGTTATTCCCGCTCTGGAAGGCATTGAGCAGCAGGGTTGCCGTGCGATTCTTCCCCTTTTCTTCCCTTTCCTGGGGAGGCTCAATTCCGTGGTCCAGGGAATTGCGGAGAAGATGCAATAGAGGATCATTCAATGCATCGATGATGTTCTTGTCCAGTTCCGTGTCTTCGCCCTGAAAAACCAGATCCACTTCTTTGCCCAGGTTCAAAGCCAGGTCTCGCACCGGTCGCGGGAATCGATGGAATACCAGACCCACAGGAATCATTCGTGTCTTCATGATTCCGCTCTGTAGATCCCGGGCAATGCGGGCCGCTTGATCGATCTTGCTTTTTAGTTCGCCCAGGGCATGGGACTCGCCGATTTCTTCGCTCAAGTCTTCGTAGATTTTTTGAAGACCGGAATTGGTAATTACAAGCTCGCCCACGCTGTTCAGAAGATAGTCGATCTTCTCCGAGGACACTTTGATGTTGCGGGTCTTGATCACCGTTTCGTCATTGGAAACGGTAGCCGCCGTTCGCGCCTGGTGAACCTCTCTGGTTTCGCCCTTTCGCGGAAGGGATCGTTCGTTCAGATAGACTTCCTCTACCATGTCCACCTGGCTGACCTTCAGGACCTGATCGCGCTTTGCATCCCCGTAGAAAATGAAGTCCATGGTGTGGCCTTCGTACAGGCCCGACTCCAGATCCGCCTCCGGCGGATTGGTCCTATAAACCTGACCAATCTTTCGAAGATTCATTAGCAACAGAAGCATCCGCATGTTTCGCATGGGCGCTTCTGGATCCAGAACCACATGGCCATCGAAGACGGTGTGTTTTTCAGCTTTTTCTACCAGGTCGCTTAGCTCGGCATCGTTCAGACTAATGAAGTAATCCTTTTGTCCGGAGGGCTCCACTGGTCCTGCAGTGGAGTTACTGGCCAGCGGGGCCCCGGAGGATCCAACGCCGGTGGCGCCTGTTGCGTCAGAAGAGCCGCTTTGCGAGCCCATGGCGGCAGATGAGCCGCCTGAAGGGGCGCCAGAAGCATTGGACGAAGGCGTGCTCGAGCCCATGGGCCCCACTGCACCCGATCCCGCTGATTTGCCTGGCACATGGTTTTCGATTTCTTTGATAAGATCTTGAAAGGTATCGTCTGGTTTGCCGCCATTGGCCACCACGGCCACCGCTGCCTTAATTCGATCGAGACAACGGAAGAACAGATTCACTACTTCGGTGGTTACCTGCAGAGTATTGTCCTTAACGTTCTGGAACAAATCCTCCATATGATGAGCCAGACTGGACAGATGCTCCAGGCCGACAAAGGCTGCGCTGGATTTCAGGGTATGCGCGGAGCGAAAGATCTCATTGATCGTCTCCTGGTCGTAGCCATCCCGCTCCAGGCGCAATAGATTCTGGTTGAGGTCTTCGATATGCTCGGACGCTTCGTCCAGAAATAGTTCTGTGTAACGGTCTGCCATATTCTATAGTTCCAGTATATCTTCGTCCTGGTCGGCGGTTTGCTGCGAAAACAAAATGGCCAGGTTAAAGATTAAGAAGATTCGCTCGGCGCTTCGACCAACGCCCTTTAGATAATGATTGGAGAGCCCTTTCACCTCGGGGCTTTCTATGTCTTCTTCCGCGACGGAAGCCACTTCTACCACACGATCTACCAGCAATCCCAGGTTCTTACCCTCCCAGGTGCACACTACGATGCGAGTGGTATCCTTGATTTCGGAGTAATCGCCGCTAAATTTCTTGAGTATATCGATTACGGGGATTATGTTACCGCGCAGATTAATTACGCCGAGTACTTCCGGTTCCACATTGGGGAGTCTGGTTACGCTGACCGGCTTCAGAATCTCATGGGTTTCCAGGATGTTTACGCCATACATCCCGTTTCCCGATTGAAAGACCAGGAATTGTAGCTTTTCAATCAGGGACTCTTCATCCACCTCCCCGTCATAATAGCTTCTTTCTGTTAGTGCTGTGCTTTCGGTCATGGGTAAGTCACGATCCTTTCTTCGGTAATGATTCTGTCCAACCGTAAATCATGGGCCTCTGCTTCAAAGGGAGCGTCCAGGAGTTTTTCTGGCAACACAGCCCATTTCTCCAGGGCAGCAAACTCGCTCTTTTCCATGAGACGATCGTAGAATCCTCCCCCTTTGCCCAATCTGAAGCCCTTGCTATTGGCGGCCATGCTGGGTACAATTAACACATCCCCGGACGATGGCCGAACCACGGGAGAATCCGCCCGGGGCTCCTGGATTCCGTAGGCTCCGGTGGTTAGCGTCTGTACTTCCCGACCTTCCTCGAGAAAGAGATGGAAGGAGAGGCTGTACCCAGAACCCACCAACGGCAATGCCACCGACCAGCGCTGCTGCCGCAAAGCCTTCAGTACATTAAATTCGGAAGCCAGAGGATAGAAAGCAAGGCAAACGCTTGCCTTTTTCGGGGACTCCATGGACCGCAGAAAACCCTCAAACGAACGCTCCAGCCGCACATAATCACCTGTCTTCTTTGCCGTTGTCAACTCCTGCCAGAAGGCTCGCGCTTCGCGTCGTATATCGGCTTTGTCTCGCATTTCGGATGGCTTGATCATTTTCCGGATTGCTGGATGCCCAGGGTGGGCCCGGGCCGGGGTTCGACGGAAAGGGAGCAAAGCCGAGTCGCTGCACTTGACACCGCCCGGGATTGTGGCATAATGGAATTGCGGGGCTCTGCAGTGTGCGAGTTCAATTTTTCCTGGTCTCAAATACTTTCTGGAAGGGGACCCGGGTTTATGGGCGGATATCAAGCCCCTTAAATGCGGGGAAGATAGAAACCTCTAATAGGGTTCCCACTTGTTTTTACAAGGCCGGAAAAGTTAAAGAACGCCACAGGCGGTACCCCCGCCCCTTTTGCGCCGTCAGAAGCGTCGACCGGGGTTTTTCCCTAGTAGATGCTATCGCCGGCCAGTCCTTCATCCAGCAGAGTAATCATATATCGGGTTTTCTGGGCCAGCAATTCGTCGTCCGGTGCCTGACGGGACGGACTTCTTCTTTCTTGCATTAACTCATCGGCCAAATTCAACGCGGCCAGAATCGCCAATCTGCTTCGGGACATACCCCGCGCTCCGCGAGCAAGCTCACGCATACGGTCATCCACCAGTCGAGCCACCTCGGCTATGTAGTCCGTGCTTTCATCGCCCCGGACTACATATTTTTCGCCAAAGATATCTACCGTGGTTCTGGCTACTTTTTGCGGGGCCGCGGTGGTCATTACTTCACTTCTTCCTCAACAATCAGAAAGTCGTCATCGTCTTCAACGTCGAAAACGCCCAGGGAATCGTCGTCGTCCAGGATGATCTCTTCATCATCTCCGGATCCGCCGGAAATCTCCACAGTGGTGGACTGATCGGCGCTGGAATCGTAGCTCGAGGCCGGTTGCTGGGCTGCCGAAGCCCCGGGGCCGCTATCGGACTCATCGATGATTTCCAGTTCATCGTCCTGGGCAAAAATGATATCGTCTTCTTCTTCATCGTCGAGAACGATGATCTCTTCGTCCTCTTCGGTGACTACGTCTGCAGTATCGCTCACTGCCGAAGTGTCCGCAACGGGAGTGGAGTCGGCTGCTGGTTCCGCTGCCGGTGCGGGGGATTCGTCTACAGGAGCGCTGGCCGGAGTGGTGGCTGGTAGATCCTCTTCGTCCAGGATGACTACGCTTTCGTCATCCGAGGCCAGCGAACTTCCGCTGTCAAAGTCCGAATCGTCATCTTCAATTACGATAGTTTCTTCTTCCAGGTCCGCGGTGGCGGTTTCTACGGCGGAAGCAGGGGCATCCAGAGTAGCGGCCGCAGGCCCGGCTGCCAGAGACGAAGCAGGAGAGCTAGCAGGCTGGGATGCCGCCGGAGCTGACGATCGAGGTCCGCCACCGGATTCCATATCTGCCAGTCGACCCAGCATTTCGTTGATCCGTTTTTCCAGAACCCCTTCTTTTTCTTTGAGGTCTTTGAGTTCGGCGCCGGTCTTTTCCAGCTGATCCTTCAAAGATACCATTTCCTGCTCTTTCTTATCCAGGGCCAGCTTCATCTCATCGTGCTCGGAGCGGAGCTTGTCATTTTCCGACTCCAGGCGGGAGTTTTCTGAACGAAGATCCCCGATAAGGTCCAGGGCCCTAACTATTCTACCTTCGAGTTCGTCAAGTTGCTCCAGTGTAATCATTACGTCTCCTTGTGATCAGCCTAACCTGATAATGCATTATAACAGAGTCTGTGCTCTGCTTCTAATGACGGCATATCACGGCAGAAACAAGAAGTTTTTTTTCGGACAGAAAATTGCGGTACACAAGGGGGTTTCGATCAGCCTGAATCCGGCCTGCCGCTGAAAAGGGCCAAACCTGGAAGGCTATTTATGAGCAGTAGTACGGCAAAAATTACGCCCCAGAGCCAGCGCTCAAATAAAGGCGACTCAGAAGAAACATACACCGGTACACTCTTTCCGGCCTCCGGGTCGTCACAGGCTTCCTGGATCGTTTTCAATCGACTATCGCCGGCTGTGCGGATCGCCCGGAACCATTGAGCTTCCTCTCGACAGTATTCGGTCCATTTTTCCGCATCGGGGAGGGCCGGAGGAGTTCGCGTCTCAGTGACCACATTTTCGAAATAAAGATAGGCCCGATTCGAATCCTCTGCGCCATTGAAATGAATAGCATCATAGGCGTAGTACCGCTGATCCGAGTCCTTCACCTGACGCCCTTTTCGAATTAGAGTCCATTTCAGGCTCCGATAGAAGTCCGAGCCAAGGCAGTAGGCATCCCCGCCGGTAAAAATGTAACCGGATCGCAGGACTCCCGATTCGAATTCGTCGCCGTCACTATCCACGGAATACGAGAAAGACCGCATTAGCGGCACAAAGGCAATCACACCCAGCAGTCCCAGGACCAGAGGCAATCCGACCAGGGCGGGGTTGGAGAGCAGGTCCAGCGCATTGAGGATACCGCCAAAGACGATAGCCACAACCAGAGAGAGCGGAATAAGCAAACCGAAGGCCCAGCGGCTACCCCAGGCCTCATGAATCAGGGCCAGGGGGACGCATAAAGAAAGGAACGCTAGATGCGATAGCAGGAATGCAACAGCAGGACCCTTCATGATCAATTGGAGTAGACGAATAATCGGGACTTCGCCCGGGACAGAAATGGCCAAACCGATCCCTGGCAGGTCCGGGCACAAAAAAAGGCCGGAAATCCGGCCTCTTCGAGCTCTTCAGGCAACCTGTTCAATGCAGGCTGTCCGGCTAGAGCTATCGGGATTAGGCTGCTTTTCGAGCAGTCTCCACCACTACGTCGAACGCTCTGGGATCGCTGAAAGCCAGCTCTGCCAGGGTTTTTCGATTCATCTGGATGCCGGCCTTGTTGGCCAGATCCATAAATCGGGAGTAGGACAGACCGCGCTCTCTTACTGCAGCGTTGATTCGCTGAATCCAGAGCGCGCGCATGTCTCGTTTTTTGCGACGACGGTCATTGAAGGCGTGGAAGCCAGCCTTCATGACGGCAATACGGGCGAATCTGTAAAGACGGTGGCGACCTCCGCGGTAGCCTTCCGCCTTTTTCATCAGACGTTTTCTGCGGTTCTTATGAAGTGTGCCGTTTTTAGCTCTCATGACTCTTTACCAGTTCAGTTTCCGTTCGGAAGCAAGTTACGGATTTCCTTGAGATCCGCCTCTGCCACGTAGCCGCCTTTACGCAACTTCCGCTTGCGCTTCATTGCTTTTTTGGTAAGGATATGGTTCGCAAATCCACTGGAACGCTTTACCTTACCGCTGGCGGTAAACTTGAACCGCTTGGCGGCCGCTCTATTTGTCTTCATCTTTGGCATAGAAGTATTACTCCGACGAGGGGCCAGATTTTTCGCCTGTGGCATTGGAAGCAACCTCTTTTTGGCTACTACCCTCCTCCGGTTTTCCGGGTTTCTTCTTAACGCCGGCTTTAGGAGCAAGAACCATCACAATCTGACGACCTTCCATTTTTGCGGGACTTTCCACCTGGGATATTTCCGAAGCGTCCTGAGCCAGTCGATCCATGAGCTTCATACCCAGTTCCGGGTGAGTGATTTCACGGCCACGGAATCTAAGGCTTACTTTAACCTTATCTCCCTTTTCCAGAAACCCAATAGCATTGCGCTTCTTGATATCGTAGTCATGATCCCCAATTTTGGGTCGCATCTTGATTTCTTTGATGCTTACCGTATGCTGGTTCTTGGCCTGTTCTTTCTTCTTTTTCTGTTGCTCGAACTTCCATTTACCGTAATCGATAATTTTACATACCGGGGGATCCTGATCCGGAGAAACCTCTACCAGATCCAGACCTGCTTGCTCCGCTCGTTCCAGAGCGACGCGGATATCTATCACCTCGATTCCTTTTCCTTCTGTTACCAGACGCACCTTGTCTGCTCGAATTTGCCGATTGGTGCGCGGCTCCTTGGCGCGAGGTGGCGCCTTATGGGATTTCCTTCTTGCCATTCAACCTCCATCAATTTTCGGTTCTCGGTTCAGCGGGGTAAGTCCCCGGCAAACCGATTTACAGCCCCGGAATGGGGGCCGTTACCCTTCGCGGAAAATGTGCGCAAGGGAAGCAACCGCTTCCATAGTTTCGCGCACGTCCCGATCAGACCCGGAATTGCAATGTACGCAAGCAATTTCCAGGTTTTTTGCGTTCCCGGCCCGGTATGAGAACGGAATCGGTCCCATACCCTACTGCCGGTCGCAGTCGCAGGCCCAAAAGGGCCCGACGTTCAGTCCAAACGAAAACGATCCATGGGGAAGGCCTGGGCCAATTCGGCCACGCCATCCTTCACGGATTGACGCTTACCATCATCCTCAATATTTTCCAGCAGATCGCAAATAAGATTTCCCACTTTTTTCATCTCATCCGGACCAAAGCCACGGGTGGTGAGCGCCGGAGTGCCCAATCGTACGCCGCTGGTCACTGCGGGCGGATGCGGATCAAAGGGAATTCCGTTCTTGTTTGCCGTAATACCGGCATCATGAAGTGCATCCGCCGCGGCGGCCCCGGTTAGACCTCGCTCTCCGACGTTCAGAAGCACCATGTGGTTGTCTGTGCCCCCGCTAATGATCGGGAAGTTGCGCCCCATAAGCGTTTCAGCCAGGGTTTTTGCATTTTCCTTCACCTTCTTTGCGTAATCCTTAAAGGAAGGCTCCAGGGCCTCGCCAAAAGCCACTGCTTTGGCCGCGATTACGTGCATTAGAGGACCGCCCTGTACTCCGGGAAAGACCCGGCTGTTCAGCTTTTTGAAATAATCCTCTTCGTTGGATACGATCAGCCCGCCCCGGGGACCGCGCAAAGTCTTGTGCGTGGTGGTGGTGACGATATGGGCCAGTCCTACAGGATTCGGATGCTCCCCGGCGGCTACCAGCCCGGCGATGTGAGCGATGTCGGCCATGAGCACGGCGCCCACTTCGTCTGCGATTTCGCGGAATTTGGCAAAGTCCAATTCCCGGGGATAAGCGCTAAAGCCGGCGATCATAACCTTTGGCTTGTGCTCTTTGGCCAGGCTTCGCACCTGATCAAAATCGATTCTATGGTCGTCCTGACGAACGCCGTAGGCCACCGGGTTGTACACTCGGCCAGAAAAGTTTACTTTGGAGCCATGAGTGAGGTGACCTCCGTGGGCCAGGTCCATTCCCAGAAATGTGTCTCCAGGTTCCATGGTAGCCAGAAAAACGGCCATGTTGGCCTGGGCGCCAGAGTGAGGCTGAACGTTTGCATAATTTGCGTTGAATAACTTTTTCGCGCGATCGATGGCGATATCTTCGATTATATCTGCGTTTTCGCAGCCATTGTAGTATCTTTTTCCCGGATATCCTTCTGCATACTTATTGGTGAGCGTCGAAGAATAGGTTTCCAGCACGGCCTGGCTTACGAAGTTTTCGGAAGCGATCATTTCCAGATTGTTCTGTTGCCTCTCATCTTCCTTTACCAGCGCGGCATAGACTTCTGCATCTTTAGATTTTAGATGGTTTTTTAGCATTTGCTACTCCTTGGGTTTAATGGAAGCCTTTTCAGCTTCTTTGCGTCCGTGGCCTTCGAACCCGGAATTCCACATGGGCCACGACTCTGACGCTTGATTTCAGCCAGATGCTCGCCTGCTTCCCTGAATGGTTCCATCCAGCTTTCCGTGCATGATCCAATCCGACCGGCCGTAGCGGCTGCGAACCAGATTCCGAGCAAGAGCGAATATTTGCTTTCTTTCTTCGGCGGGGATGAGACCGGCCGACTCCTGCCCCACCAGGCCGGAGATTTCAGAAACCAGGAAGTTATAGAATGACGATAGATCAAAATGCTCTGGCAATGATCCCAGAAACGACTCATGGGTCCGTCCCTGGCGATAATCCGGCTCCTCCGGAGGATGAGTCAGATATCTACTTATAAATGGAATCAGGTCCGATCGCGTCAACAAAGTTCCATGATGCGAAATCATTCCAGCTTTGCGAAACTGGGCGTTTCCGGAAATTTTACGCGGAATCCCGTCGCTTTCGTCGATTACCAGGTCCGACAGCCCCATTTGCCGGGCAATTACGCCCTGGGCTTCTAAACCTCGAATTACTACTCCCAGAAAGACTTCATAAGAACGTTTAAGCGAAAACAGCTCCGGAAAGTCTTCTACCGAGACAGTGATGGTGTAGTTCAGGTTACCGGGGCCGTGGAGCACGGTACCGCCACCGGAACTTCGACGACACAGCAGAGGCCTTGCGCTCCAGACTTCTTTTTTTTGCGAGACCTGGAATCGTTCGATGTATTCCGGAATGAGATTCTTTTCCACCTGACAGGTGCGACCCAGTATGATCGAATAAGGATTCGTCCAGAAGCGGACTACGGCCCGGGTCTTCCTTTTTCCGCTCCCTTTTCCGTAGTAAAGGGCCACGGCCTCGTCCAGCGCCAGGGAAATGTATGGATTACGCGGTTTCAGGTCTGGCAGTTCCAGAAACATCAGCGTATCCTCTTCTTAATAACCAGTGTGGTGCCTACATCTGCGGACTGATCAAAGAAATGGTAATCGGCCAGATGCGAAATTAGATAAATTCCGAGCCCGGTTTCCCGGTAATCGCTGAGATCCCGCGAAAGGCTACGTCCCACCGGCGATTTCTTTCCCACGTCCTTAATACGCATTTCCAGATACGTCTTGTAGAATAGCATTTCCAGAAATATGGGGCGGTCGGTGCGGCTTTCGTAAGCATGCCGAATGATGTTGGTGACCGCTTCGCCGGTAAGCAATTTCAAGTCGAAGGCCACCGGCATCGAAAATCCGCAGTTCAGGCAGGTATCGTACACGAATTTTCGAATCTGCCCCACGAAGCGCGGATGCGATGGAAACTGCATTCGCAGCACTTCGGAAGGCTTCTGAAGCTGCTGGCTTTCCTCTTGCTCGGCCATTATCTGACATCATTTCCCGGTTTCTTCTCGATTACTTACACCTGCTTTGAGTTCGACGCCTGGCCCGAACGGCAATACCGGCCTTCCCGGTCCCCTGTGGCTCAGCGTAGCGAATTACTTCGCCCCCACAGCCTGCTTGGCCATCTTCTTCCTTTCGTTTGCATCCAGATATTTCTTTCGGATCCGCAGCGATGCAGGAGTAACTTCCAGAAGTTCGTCATCGTCGATGAACTCCAGGCATTGTTCCAGTGTCATGAGCCTGGGAGGAGTAAGGCGCACCGCCTCGTCCGACCCGCTGGCCCGAACGTTGGTGAGCTTTTTCTCTTTGCACGGATTCACTTCCAGATCGTTTTCCCGGCTGCACTGTCCGATGACCATGCCCATGTAAACGCCGGTGCCGGGCTCAATGAAAAGTGTACCTCTTTCCTGAATGCCAAATAAAGCAAAAGGAATGGCCGTCCCCTGCTCGGTGGAAACCAGCGCTCCGTTCTTACGACCGGGAATGGGGCCGGCAAAAGCGTCGTAGTGCGAATAACGCGATGTCATAGCCGCCGATCCTCTGGACTCGGAGATCAAGAAGCTTCTAAATCCAATCAAACCACGAGTAGGGATGGAATACTCGATTCGAGTCGTTCCATGGGAGGAAGTCTCCATCGACTTCATGTCCCCTTTTCTTCGATTCAATTCCTGGATGATGGAGCCGCTGTATTCTTCGGGCAGGTCAATAATTACCGTTTCGTAAGGTTCCAGTTTGTTTCCGTTTTCGTCCTTTTTGAAGATCACTTCCGGCCGAGAAACCTGGAGCTCGTATCCTTCCCGACGCATGGTTTCTACAAGCACGGAAAGATGCAAATCGCCCCGGCCCTGAACCTGGAATCGGTCCTTTCGCTCCGGATCCTCGAAGACCCGCATGGCCACGTTGGTCTGGATCTCTTTGAACAGCCTTTCGGAAATCTGCCTGGTGGTTACGAACTTTCCGTCGCGTCCGGCCAGAGGAGAATCGTTTACCAGAAAGAACATGCTTACTGTAGGATCATCCACGGTGATCGGAGTTCGCGGATCGTTGACGCCTTCTTTGCAGATAGTGTCTCCAATGCCCGCATCTTCGATTCCGGTAATGGCCACAATGTCGCCGGCTTCGGCTTCGGTAACTTCCACACGCGCCAGGCCCGCAAATCCGTACATCTTGGTAATCTTGCCGGTGCTGGTGCCTTCCTTTCCGATGAAGCTTACGGACTGACCTTTGGAGATTCTTCCTTTAAAAACACGGCCAATTCCCATGCGACCCATGTAGTCGTCGTAGTCCAGGTTCATAATCTGGAACTGAAGCGGATCCTCCGGATTTCCGGAAGCTGCAGGCACATGTTTCAAAATCAGGTCCAGAAGAGGCGACAGGTCATTGTCTTCTTTACCGGCTTTTTCCAGCTCCAGCGAGGCAAAGCCGTTTTTGGCGCTGGCATAGACGATGGGAAAATCCATCTGCTCGGCGCTGGCGCCCAGTTCGTCGAATAGATCAAATACCTTGTCGATTACCGCATCCGGGTCCGCAAATTCACGGTCGATCTTGTTGATCACCAGGATGGGGCGATGCCCCATTTTCAGGCTCTTGTCCAGCACGAAGCGGGTTTGCGGCATGGGGCCGTCCACAGCATCCACCAGCAGCAAACTGCAGTCCGCCATGCCAAGGACTCGCTCCACTTCGCCGCCGAAGTCCGCGTGGCCCGGAGTGTCTATGATGTTGATCTTGGTGTCTTTGTAGTGAACGCTGGCATTCTTGGCCCGGATAGTAATGCCCCGCTCCCGTTCCAGATCCATGGAGTCCATGATCCGCTCGGTGCCGGCTTTTGTGCTCATCTGAGTGTCCAGCTGAAGCATCCCGTCTACGAGAGTGGTCTTGCCGTGATCTACGTGCGCAATAATTGCGATGTTTCTAATTTCCATTGATAAAAAGGTCTCTGCAGTCACGAATTTAAGTCCGGCTGTCAGGAAAAGCGGAATTTCACCGCCATTTGTAAAGGCAACTTTAGAAACAGCACCCGAATGAGCCCCGGGAGGGCCGGAGATCCCTTTGTTCAGCCGAAGGGACACGGTTTCGAAGATTCCGGAGGCAATCCGACCGATCGCATCCGGCCCGGGCATCCGAATTCAAACGAGGGCAGGCATCCCGATGTCGGAACCTGGCGACAGCGTCACAGAAAATACGAGGCCGACCTCCGAGAGTCGAAAAAGGCAGACAGGACAAAGCCTTCTGCGCCAATACGTCATGCCTTATATTCAACTTCGAGTAGCCGGAAACCTTACGAAGGAACAAAAGCAGGAGATCGCGGCCCAATTCACAAAGACTCTGGAAGAGGTAGCAGGTAAGCCCCCGGCGGCTACTTACATTGTGATCGAAGAAGTTAGCCGGGACAACTGGGCCAAAGGCGGCAAGCTTCTTTCCGATAGTTGACTCGTCGGCCTGCGAAGCTACCGTGCGATAGCTGATGATATTTCGGGTACGGTCCCCGGATGAGAATTCAGGCAGAAGCTTAACTTTCGATTGCTTGCATTTGCGCGCACCAGGGCCCCCTTACAACTTTGGACGTTTTGTAGAATCGCAATCTCTCCGTTACCGCATGGGCTTAAAAAAACTGATTCGGCAATTTCCTGGATGAATTTCTGAATCGCAATTTTTATGGTGGCTGATGCTTGGTGTCCTATCGCCACCTCGTCTTCTCATTCGGCGAGCGCAGCTCTACTTTAAGAAGCATTATGCGGTTTTCCTGGGCTTTATCCTCTGGGAAGCGATTTACGGACTTTCGTTGCCCTATCTGGACGACTTACTGGGTCCGGTGGCGCGCTTCCTCGGGGTGCTGGGCGTTCTTGGTCTGGCGCTCTTTGGAGGTTGGCGATCGGTGCTCCTGGGCTATCCGCTCTTTCTGATTTACCACTTGCTATTACATCGACTATACGACCTGACCTGGATGCAGGGAGCCTTTGGACCAATTCTCGGGGCCGCCTTCTGTTTTCTCATGGGTATTGCCGCTGACAGCTTTCGTCGCGCTCGGGTGTCCGAGCAACAACTGCAAAACTCTCTGGAAGCCCTGGCCTATGCGCTGGATCAACAAACCAGATTTCTGGCCACCGCTGCACATGAAATTCGAACTCCACTGAATTCTATCAAGGGCCATGCGCAATTATTAATGCATAACGGAGGCCTGACGGGCTATACCGCTGAAGGAGTCAATCATATCGAAAGAGCCAGCCGACACCTGGAGTCTCTGGTCACGAACATCCTGGACCTCACCAGAGCGGAGACTGATTCGCTGGTTCTAAATGAACGGCCGGAATCCCTACATGATTTGCTCGCACAAATTATAAAGATGCATGAGGCCGATGCGAAGAACCGGGGACTACATATGGACCTTCAAATCCAACAATCAGTACCGGAAATACTCATTCTGGATCCCATGCGACTTTCCCAGGTGCTTTCAAACCTGCTGGGCAACGCCATCAAGTATACGACGGCCGGTTATGTTCGTCTTTCCGTGGACTTAATTCGTAAGGATTCTGAAACACGAATCGCTTCTGTGAGATTTGAGGTGCAAGACTCGGGCCCGGGAATTCTGGAATCGGAACAGGCGAAAATTTTTGACCCATTCTTTCGAATAGAGAGCCCGAAGCATTCCGGCGAGGGCAGCATGGGGCTGGGACTGTCCATCGCGGCCCAGATCTGCAAACGGATGGGTAGCCAGATTACCCTGCAAAGCAGGCCCGGTGAGGGATCTACCTTTTCGTTTCCGCTTGAACTACGAATCCCGGAAGCCAGAACCCTTTCAAGAGCTGATAGCTCAATAAAAAGAGCGCAGTCCGTGAAAACGATATGGATTGCCGACGACAATCGTGCCAACATACTTGTTCTGGAACAAATGCTGGATTCTCTGGATTACCAATATAGATCCTTTAATGACGGATCCGCTCTACTTTCCGCTATTCAAGAAGAGGAAGCCTCTGGCCCGGATGCCTTCATCCTGGATGCGCACATGACCTTGCTAGGCGGAATGGAAACGGCAATTGCGCTCGGCAGACATGATAGCCCTGTGTCTCAAATCCCAAGAATTCTGTTAACGGCCGATAGTACGACTACCCTGGCGCAAGAGACGGGAGAAAAGGATCTCTTTGCTGCAGTTGTATTTAAGCCAATGGATCTTCATCAGCTGTCGCAGATTCTGGCATCTACTCTAGAGGAAGAATCAACAGTGGGATTGACGCAGAGGCAGCCCTCTGGACCCGCGATCCCTTGAGATCAGAGATTCCCTCCTCCATTATATTCAACCGGTGATCGCCAGAGCCCACTCAAAATGAAATCGATCGATCCACGCTCAGTGGATTATTGGATTCGAAGAGGTAGGTATAAAAAGCCAGCATCATGTCCTCATTGCTCTGGAATTCCCGTTTGATCTGAAAGTATTCGGCTATTCTAGGCGCGAACCGATCCGCCAGGTCTTTGCGGATAATGGGGTTCATGGAGCTTCTTCGAACCGCGTATTCGTGGATGGCACGCATTAGATTCGGGGAAAGGGACGCCAGGGGTCGAATTCCGGATGCATCGGTGCGGGCGGCTTCCAGCATTCTACGGGTGCCCCGGCGATGGCGTTGCTCACGTATGACCAGAGTACCGGCTGCCATATCGCCCAGACGTCTGAAGGAGCGACCGGTCAAAAAGAGAAACAGACCGGCCACACAGTATGAGGGGATAAAGAAAAAGCCCCATTGAAACAGGAATGGAAACATATCCCCGATTCGCACCATGTTACGAATGAGCGAGTGGCTGGCATTCAGGCCGGTACCCCGAACGGATATTACGCGAAGGCCCATTATCATTTTCCCGGGGGTACGACCTCGGGCGAAATACTCCCAGGCCATGAAATAGCCCCAGAAGATGACAAAAAAGAGCATGAACTGCACAAACAGGGAAGCTTTATCCACCTCGGAAGCGTCCGAAAAGCCCAGAATACTGAAAACGATCAAAACAAAGAGCAGAAACAGAAGCACGTAAAGGATAATGCTGTCTATGATGAGCGCCAGAAAGCGCGCCACCGGACCCGCGGTCTGGTACTTGATTTCCCAGAATTCAGGAATGGAAACATTTCTAGAGTTATCCAGAGACACAGCCCCAATCTTTAATGCAGCGCGGAGCGCATGACAATCCATTTTTTCTCTTTACAGATAAGAATATCCGGTTCCAATCGCATCCACCCGATCACGGGCCAAAAAAAACCTATGAGGTATCCCATGAAAAAATTCGCTGTTGCGATTGCTATTTTGAGCGTCTCTGTACTCGCCAGCTGCGGTGGCGGAAGCCCCGAAGACGTAGCCAAGAAATTCGGCAAAGCTATGCTGGATGGCGACGTTGAAGCCGCGCAAGATATTAGCACCGAAAACGCAAGCAAGCTGATGCCTTTGATCATCGGAATGATGTCCAGCAAAATGGGCGAAATGAGCGATGAAGAGAGAAAAGAAGCCCTGGCCGAACTGGACACTATGGAATGCGAAGTGGAAGGTGACAAAGCCAAGTGCGGCCCCAAAGGCAAAAGCAAAACTCTTGAGCTGAAGAAAGTTGATGGAGATTGGAAAGTAGACTTTAACAAGAAAGGTCAAAGCTAATCCCGCACTCGATTGAAGCAAGAAGCCTGCTACTCCGGTAGCAGGCTTTTTTTATTGTCATCCAGATTCTGCGGCCCACCCTTGCTCGAATCTGAAAAAATGTCGTATATAAAGCAGATAAAGACGGCCTCCGAACAATCGCGAGCCGTCCAAAGAATAATCAGGAACGCTTAAATGAAACAACTCCCCCTATTTCTCGCATTTTTTCTGGCTGGATGCCAGACACTGACCATTGGAATGAACCCCGCTCCGGATGCCCGCGGCTTTCTCGATTCCCTGAAGGATCAGGACGTGGCAGCGCTGGACGCAAGCGTCACCGACAGCGCATCCAAAGAGAAAAAAGAAATGAAAGATACCCTTTCCAAAGTTAAAGAGACGGACACCCCCGCAGCTGACGCCGCGCGGAAATGGCTGTCGGAGCTGGACGTTGCCGATTGCTACATGGGCTCCGACCGAAGCCTGTGCAAGCTCAACAACGAATCCGAACTGGTTCTGAAGCGCGACGGCTTCGCCTGGAAAGTGGATCTTTCCCAGTCTAATTTCGCGGCAAAGTTTTCCGAAGAAATGCAGGGTCTGTTTCGAGCGGACCAGACTCCGGAATATGTAACGATTCAATTCACTCTGGCGCTGCTTGAAGGTAACCTGGAGCAGGCCCGGGAATACAGCACCGACCGAACGCATATCATGCTACCCTTGATCGTAGGCATGATGTCTGCTGCACAGAACGATCAAAGCGAAGAGCAGAAAGCCAAAATGGAAGAGGCTCGCAAAGAGCTGAAATCCATGCAATGCGAAATCAATGGAGATCGTGCCGAGTGCGCTCCGGAAGGCAAAGAGAAGAGCATGAGCCTGGTTCGGGACAACGGTATCTGGAAGGTGGATTTCAAGAAACTCGGCGAAGACGAGAAAGAAGATTCAGAAAACGAAGAGTCCATGGAAGACTCGGATTCTTGATTCCGTTTCTCTGGCAAGATAGTGTGGTAGGCGCCGGGGCAGACTCGGCGCAAGCTACAGTGCTTCTGCGGCCATAAGAACCCGAAGCATGGCGGTCTCGATCCGGCTAACCCGAACCGGACCGTGCGTGCCAGATTTTCGTTCAGGATTCAATTCCGTTTATAGATCAGTATGAAACGTTTTTCTAGAGCATTCATCGGCGGTCTGGTTCTGCTGGGCGCCGTTGTGTTGTCCCAGCTTGCCTTTGGCGACGACGAAAGAGCGGACGATGCTCACATATCCAGCCTGCGAGATGTGAAGTTCGACCCGGAATCCCTGCAACATGGAGACCTGGTTTTTCGCAATGGCAACAGCTTCATGAGCGATCGCATCGTAGCCCTCTCTCCAGAAGGCGTGGAACTGAGCCATGTTGGCATACTTGTTCGCGAAAGGGATCGTCTCTACGTTGTTCACATTATAGGCGATCATTTCGCAAATTACGTAAGAAAAGAGAGCCTGAAGAGTTTTCTGGACAACTCGATGCCAGATCATTTTTGCGTTACCCGGTACAACGGCAATCGGGATACCCGGAATGCCATTGCCGAAACCGCGCTAACTTATTTCAAACAGAAGCGGGGATTTGATTACGACATGACCCTGGAGTCCCCGGATGAGCTTTTCTGCACTGAGCTGGCCTGGCGAGCCATTCTCGATACTACCGGCAAGGATATATCCCCTGCCCGGGTACCGTGGCGCGGCAAACTGTTGATTGGCTTTCTTCCTTTCTTCCGGACGCCTCACTTTGAGCCGGTGCACATGGAAAAGCATTGCCCCACATTCAACAGGAGCGCAAACGTAAATCGTTGATAGAGCCCTTGAGTTTACGAATTTACGAGCTCTACAAACGGCTCTCCGGCATTTCAGGCCATATGACCGAACTTCTTGAGCAACGCCTGGCTCACTTCTGGCGGAGCGTATTCGGATAGACTCTTTCCGTAGCGAGCCACTTCTTTGATGATAGTACTGGAGATAAAAGAGTATTTCTGCGAAGCCAGCAAGAACACAGTATCTACATTCGGATTGAGCTGACGGTTCACCTGATAGATTGCGTATTCATAGTCGAAGTCGGTGACCGCTCGAATGCCCCGTACGATGGCCGTGGCATTCACCTCCCGGGCAAAATCGGTAAGTAGTCCTTCGAATGTCACGACCTCTACATCTTTTCTGTCTTTGAGCACTTCCTGGGTCAGCGAACGGCGCTCTTCCAGACTGAATAGCGTACTCTTGGCCGAATTGATGGCAATGGCCACATAGATCTTGTCGAACATGCAACGAGCGCGATCTACAATATCCAGATGACCAAAAGTCATCGGATCGAATGAACCAGGATAAACGGCCGTTTTCAAGTCTTCCCCCTTCTGCGCAATTCCTCGGTTACCCTGTCCTCATCCGCATTCATCGTAAAGATAATTCCTACCCAGACAAGTCCGCATACTATCCACATGCTGATGGCCACGTTGTAGGCGATCAACGCAGGCATTACCAGAATAAAAAGCCCCACGATGAATGGTCCGAATGCTTTGCCGAGATCATCGAACAGATTAAAGATTCCGAAGGCGGCGCCCCGATTCTCGGGTAGATTCGTGTTTATTAGAATGGCCCGAACATTGGCGCCGGTCATGGGAACAATCAGTCCACCAACGAGAGCAGCGATAAACGCCGGCCCGAGGTCAGGTCCATCATAGTTAATCATGAACAGAACGGGAATCGCCCCTACCATAACCGTAATGGCACAGAAAGTGGGAAAGAGCCGGCGATTAATGGAGTAAAGTTTCTTACCAATATAGCCACCTAGAAAACCTCCCAGAATCGTGGTCCCTGCGAACAGAAGAACCAGCGTATTTGCCTGCTCGATATGCCAGCCTTTGCTTTTCTCAAAGAAATCCACCGCATATACAAAAAGAAAGCCCCAGGGGATGGTGCCTGGTATGCCCTGGAGAAAGGCCAGAACATTGGTTCGATTGGAAAAGACCCGTTTAAAGGCATCCGCGGTCACCGGGGCTTCATCTACCCCCATGGCGGCAGCACGGGTTTCCGCGGCCGCTGTGGCATCCAGTTGCTTCGCGGCTTCGGAGACTCGGTACGGTTGCGAAAAGTCCTCGTCCCTGCTTCCGGGGGTTTCTGTTGTGGCCGATGCGGGAACGCTATTCTGAGCATGATGAATACTGCTCCTACGCGAATCCGGTCGATCGGATGCAAAGTCGGAGGCGCCATGGTCCGGTATTCGCGCAAAGAAATAGAACAATGCGGCCACAGGAAAGGCAGGCACAGCCACCGCAATGAAGCTGAATCGCCAACCGTCCAATCCGAAAATCACATCATGGGCTACGCTTCCGGCGAAAAGTTGCCCGATGCCCATACCGAGAGCCATGGCGAGGCCCACCCATGCGCTGGCCGTGGGACGATTTTCCAGGCGAAACAGATCTCCGGTAATAGAAAATAGAATGGGAAAAAGGCCGCCTATGCCAAAGCCAGTAAACATCCGCAGCACGAAATAGGTCCAGTAATCCTGGGCAAACGCAGTGAGCAGGCAGGGCAATTCGCCGAGGATCACTGCCGTTACCAGTAGTTTCCTTCGATCGATGCGATCCGACAAACGACCGTAGATGACCGAAACCACTCCGCCCAGAATGAAAAATGGCAAGGTAATCAATCCGCCCAGAAGAAAGCGGTATTCCTTTTCATCCGTCATGCCAAAATCAGCGGCAATTCGGGAAAGGTTCGCCGCAGGAAGGTTCTGATCGGCAAAAAGAAAAAAAGCGGAAACAAGCATGATCCAGAATGTGAAATGAATTGAGATCGGTTGCCCTTTCAGATCTCCCAGACCAATCATTCTTAATATAGAGAAGCGTTCCCTGGACATAGGACAGGAGGCTACCGGTCCACAGGGCCGAGCAAACAAAAAACGGTTGAAGCCATGCAAAAAGGCCTCTTACTGGAAGTGTGCGTTATCCTGTAACTACCCCTCCCGAACCGCCAGAGTGGATGAAAGTGCGGCTCAAATTTGACACGCCAGAGCAGAGCAAGTCCCGAGAAGTAAAGAATCTGATCGAAGGAAGTAAGCTTAAGACTGTATGTGAAGAGGCTTCTTGCCCGAACCTGGGCCATTGTTGGGGTCTGGGCACCGCCACATTTCTGGTAATGGGAGAAGTATGCACCCGCCGGTGCGGATTTTGCGATATCAGCACCGCTCGTCCGTTTGCTCTGGATCCTACCGAGCCAGACCGTCTGGCCGATACCATCCGGGAGATGCAGCTCAAGCATGCCGTAATTACGTCGGTGGATCGCGATGACCTCAAGGACTGTGGAAGCTATCATTTTGCCCGGTGCATTACGGCCACAAGAGAAAAGAACCCGAACACTTCTATAGAAGTGTTGATTCCGGACTTCAAAGGCAAAGAGGAAAACCTTCAAAGGATCTGGGATGCGGCGCCGGATATCATCAACCACAACGTGGAAACCGTTCCTTCCCTTTTTCCGACGATTTGCCCTCAGTCCAACTATCAGGTCTCGCTGGATGTAATCCGAAAGAGCGCCGAAAAGGGCTTTCTCACGAAAAGCGGAATCATTCTGGGCCTGGGCGAAACAGTGGATGAGGTAAAGCAGGTACTTCGTGATCTGCGGGAGAATCTAACTCATCTGGTGACCATAGGTCAGTACATGCAGCCTACCCGAGAGCATGCGCCCCTGGCCGAGTATGCCCCGGTTTCCCGATTCCAGGAACTAAAGGATTATGCCTACGAACTGGGCTTTCTTTATGTGGAATCCGGTCCCCTGGTCCGATCTTCTTACCATGCGGGGGATGCCCTGGATGCAATACTGAAAAAGCACGGTAGTGAAGCCATTGCCGGCCGAAGTCGATAAAAAGCAGAAACCGGGGCCTGGATGCATTCGCTCTGCAGCCCGCCGGAACCACTTTCTGATTCTGGCTTCCCCGGGCCGGCTGAAAAAAATGGATTTCTGATTGTTGTTTAATCAAGGGCGTCGTCCCATGCAGTGAGAACGGCACCGGAACCGCAATGTGGGCCTTAAAGGCCGGAGATAGACAAATGAAAGACTGGAAACTCGCAATAATCCTACTGACCCTGTCATTGTTTGCCGGTGTGGCCTGCCAGAATTCTGATGATGAGGAGGTGGACTGGACCACCACCATTACCACCCTGGGAAACTTTTCCGATAACGGCGACGGCACCGTAACCCAGGGAAACCTGATCTGGATGAAATGCGCCCAGGGGCAGGTATGGGACTCCGCAGTGAATGCCTGTAGCGGCACCGGAGCGGGCACCACCTACGGCGCCGTCAGTCTGGCCTACTGCGAAACAGCTACTCTTGATGCCGGGGGAACATGTACCAATGCGGCCACCCTTGAATCTGATTCGGGACCTGCCTTTTCCTCCTGCGCCAATCTTACATTTGCCGGAAGCTCGGACTGGCGATTGCCCACCCGTTACGAACTGGATCTCCTGGCCGAAGGATTCAACCGAGAGACCTTTCTGTACGTTTTTCCGCAAACGCCCGACGATAAATATTTCTGGGCCGGCACTCAGGCCGAAGACGACACCGGCACCGCCTACACGGTTAGCTTTGCCAAAAACACATTTGGCTTTTTGCAGACCAGCAGCAAGAGTTCAGTAAAATACGTACGCTGCGTGCGATGAGTCTTCCCGATCCCAGGGCCATATCTCTCATTCTATTTCAATACCTTTCCTTGCAGCTTTCTCAACTGGAAGACCTGGACGAAAAGTCCGCGCGAAATCTGATTCTCAAAGGACTTTCGCTCATTCCCGGACTGGATCCGATCCGCGACAACCCGGAGCAGGATACGATATACCTGCGCTTTGATCAGGATCCGGAGCAAAAAGAAATTCCATTTTCTATGAGGGATGCCATTGACTCCCTGATGGTGCTCTGGAGAGATTACAGCAGACTGCAAAACCGGTCGTAAGGGGGCATCCGTTGAAGCTTGCACTGAAAAAGAAGACCCTGACCTATATATTTATTCTGCTATCGTTGCTGGTCACTGCAGGAATATGGATAGGAGTGTCCATTACCAGGGACCTGCCCAGCGCCACCCCCGGTCCGGCCGCCGAAAGACTTACGGCAAAGATTGAAAGCTACACAGGGCAAAAGGCCTGGAAGAATACCGATGCCATTTCCTTCCGCTTCGAGCCCGGCAATCGGGCGCATTTATTCGACAGAAATCGCCGGCTCGCCCGGGTTGAATTCCTGGAAAATGCGGATGCGGAAAACGCAGCGCCCGAATCGCAAATTTCTGAATCTGGCGATCCGCAGACCAACAAAGGCTCGGAGGATTCCGGCCCTACCGAAGACGTAACTGTACTCTTTCAGTTGGATAGTCGCAAAGGCCTGGTTTACAGAAATGGCGAGCTGCTGGAAGGCTCCGAAGCCGACGCCTGGATTCAAAAGGCCTACGAAGCTCATATTAACGATGTGTTCTGGCTCAATCCCTTCTATGCGTTGCGAGCGCCTGGAGCGGTCCGCCGGCTCACCGAAGATCAAGGACTGCTAATTACCTACGAAACCGGCGGAGTAACCCCGGGCGATTCCTATTTGATCTATTCGAATGCAGAAGGCAAACCCGAGAAATGGCTGCTGTGGACTCAGGCAATTCCCGCCCGTGGCATAGAGTTTACATTCGAAGACTGGCAAGAGTACGATAACGGGCTACGCTTAAGCGCTCGACGAGTAAGCTTTCTCAGGCCGGTGGAACTCAAAGACATTCAGATCTATCCCGAGTTTCCCGGCGAACGGAAGGATCCCTTTGCTCCTCTACTGGAAAGAATTGCTTCGGAAGGGAGCCAACAGGCCGAGGATTAAGTATGCTGGATATTCTGGTATGGGTCATACTGTTTTCGATCTTTTCCGGTATTGTACTGGTTGTCCATTACTGGTATGAACTCTTCACGCGCAAGGACCGATATGGTCGCGACGAAATACTGAATATCCCGCAGATCATTCAAGATCAGCTAATGCACCTTACCGATGGACGGGACCGTCTGCTTCAGTTCGCAGGCATTGGCGTGGGCATTGCCATAGCCTGGTGTCTTACCTGGGTGGGGGGATTCTTCTCCCCGGATGTAGGTCCCGAACCTGACTGGGCCAGCGCCCAAATGCCCAACTACTTCTTCCAGTCCGCATTGTTTGTTCTGATTCTGCATCTGGCCTATCCTTCTTTTCGCGATCTGGCTCATGACTCCGGGGAATCCTCCGGGATGTTGATGCGAATCTTGAACACAGAAATCAGTCTGTTCTTTGGACTGACCTGCGGTCTGGCCGCCATGAATCTCACGGTTTGGGGAGTGCATCATCAGACGAGTTTCCTGTTCTCGCTCATAAATGCCGTAATCTGCCTTCTCTATGCGGGCTTCCGATTGGATCAAAAACAGGAAGCCCTGGAAAAAGAAGGCCTGGATTCGGATTACGGCGCTACCTATGACGAGTATGAAGACGATGACCGCGAAGATCTGGATTCGGACTTCGCCGACGATCTTCCTGGCGGACCCGATTTCCAATCCGATTTCGCATCCGATGATGGTGAGGCCGATTCCATCGTGCCCCGATACCAGGATGATCTCCCGGACGACTTCGAAGAGCCGGAAGAGCTGAACCAGCGACGACCCCGCAAAAGCAAGCCTGCTTCGAACAAGAAGCCCACGGCCGAGGATCGGATTGCCGATCTGGAATTGCCAGACGATAATTCCGATTTCTGAGGTAGTAAAAAAAGCAAGTCCGAGCTCAGACCGTCCAGGCCGGTCCCGCTCAAAAGGCTTGTGCGGTGAGAGCTACTTTCCTAGACTCAACCTATGAGTTCTGGATCAGCTACATCTACACACTACGACGAGGCTTCCAAAAAATTCAGTCTCTGGCAGGTAGTGGCCGCTTCTTCGGCGGGTACCCTCATCGAGTGGTATGATTTCTTCATCTTCGGTAGCCTGGCCACAATCATCTCCAAGCATTTCTTCCCGGCGGGCAACGACCTGGCCGCTCTCCTATCCACCCTGGCCATTTTTGCTACGGGCTTCATTGTTCGTCCTTTTGGAGCGCTTGTGTTCGGTCGTATCGGGGATCTGGTGGGACGCAAATATACATTTCTGCTGACGCTGGCCCTCATGGGCGGCGCCACCTTCTTCATTGGTTTGCTTCCTTCGTATGAGACCATCGGTATTCTGGCTCCGGTCATACTGGTTGCTCTGCGACTTCTGCAGGGTCTGGCCCTGGGCGGCGAATACGGCGGCGCGGCCACATACATCGCCGAACACTGCCCGGATGGTAGACGCGGCTTCTTTACCAGTTTCATTCAGACTACGGCTACCCTGGGATTGTTTGTCTCGCTGGGCGTCATCCTCACAGTTCGCTTTGCTCTGGGCGAGGAAGCCTTTACGTCCTGGGGATGGCGCATACCCTTTTTGCTTTCGATGGTTCTGTTTCTGCTGTCTTACTATATTCGCGTGCGCATGCAGGAGTCCCCGCTATTTGCCAAAGCCAAGTCCGAAGGCAAGACATCGGTCAATCCCATCCGCGAAAGCTTTGGTAATCCGGAGAACTTGAAACTGGTTCTGGTTGCCCTATTTGGCGCCGCCGCCGGACAGGGCGTGGTCTGGTACACCGGGCAGTTCTATGCGTTTTACTTTCTACAGAATGTGCTTGGCATCGATCTGATTCAATCAAGCATTCTGATCGCCATTGCTCTGGTCTTTGGCACGCCCTTTTTTGTTTTCTTTGGCTGGCTTTCGGATCGCATCGGGCGAAAACCCATAATTCTTGCTGGCTGCCTTCTGGGAGCCTTAACTTACTTTCCGCTCTATTACGCCATGCACAGCATCAAGTCGCCGGAGATGACCGGCGAGCTCACGTGGATTCAGGGAGCCCTTCTGGTAGCCGTAATCTTTATCCAGGTACTGTATGTAACCATGGTCTATGGGCCCATTGCAGCTTTTCTGGTGGAGATGTTTCCCACGCGAATTCGCTACACATCCATGTCCCTGCCCTATCACATTGGAAACGGAGTCTTTGGCGGACTGGTTCCCTTTACCGCCACGGCCATGGTAGCTGCCACCGGCAACATCTATGCCGGATTGACCTATCCCATCGCTGTGGCCGCCATTTGCTTTATAGTTGGTCTGATCTATTTGCCGCAGACGCATACACGCAAGATGTGGGACGAAACGTAGAATCTGCGGCGTGTAGAACAGAGAGTGCGTTGAATCTGCGGCTCGCAGAAAGCGCGACTTCTTTCCGGCCCTATTCCTGGTGCCGCAAACCACCGGGATACTCAATTTGGTCTGCTAGTTGTATTTCTTATGCAAAACCAGGCTTCGGTTTCCGGAGTAGAAACCGTAAGACAACAAAGTCTCTTTGTAATCTGATTCCAGCGCCTTCTGGCCGTTGATCCGTTCCACTTCGATTCTACTCACAGGCAGGCGTTGCCTGGAAAGCAATTCCGCAAAAAGATCCAAATAACGATGCAGTTCCGGATGGCTTGCGGGGACCTGAATCTGCAGTTCCTTTCCCTTTCGCGTAGACAGCAGCACGGGCTCATAGCCGGAGTAAACGATATGATTTCCCGGGACTCGACGGGGCAAGGACTGGGCGACCTCCAGTCGGGTCCCGGATAGCGAAGCCGGGTCCTGGGCATTCATCCAGTAAATCGCATCCTCCGGTAAGCCCTGTCCCAGATGGCGAAAAGCGGCGGGACTTATGAATTGTAAGGACGGAATGCCATCAAAAAAGAAACCTCCCATTACCTCGCCGGAAAGCTCCATTCTTCGCAAAGTGTTGTATAGATTCTTCCATTGAAACTCGGGCAATTCCCGCTGCAATAGCTCGCGAAAAAGGATGCCATAGCGACCCAGAAGAATATGTACCCTTTCCCGGTTCCATTGCTCCTTTTCCAGAACATCGTCCGGATCGTGGAATTCCAGTCTTCGCCACTGACCTGGCGGTAAGGAACCGCTCCATCGAGAACGGCTCACAGGGCGAAGACGGTTCACGGCGCCACGAGCCTGGCCGCCGGCGCTCGGCCCTCCCAGGTCCGGGACCTGGAATCGATTGTCGATTCCCTTTCTCAGACTATTCATGGAATCGTTCGTAATAAGCCCCTTCCAGGCGAGATGCCATAGATTCGCATTGAGGCTCTGCGCATCGGCTCCGGACGGCAGAAGATCAAAGAATCCGAAACGGCTCGTCCGGGAAGGAAAGATTGCATCCGCCTGGTCTAGATCCGCGGCATCCGGCGGACGAAACCGATCCGGCTCCAGAAGATCCAGATCCCTTTCCATCAAATAGGTCACGGTCTCTTTTCCGCATCCAAACCAGAACAAGCCGTATTCAGCCAGTGAATCCAACCAGGCCGGATAGTAAGGTTGTAAACGCGCCGGAAGAACCTCGGTTTCCCAGAGCGACGCTTTCAACGGATAGGCGATGAGCTGCTCCATAACCGATTTAAGATCGTCCAGTTCCGCGCCCCGTCGCGCCAATCCCTGGAAGTCGGCCAAAAAGAGAGGAAGATACTTTCCGTCCAGAGGCTCAAAGTCCGGACGCAAATGACTCCGGGTAAGGCGAAGCAGGATCTCCATGGTTTCCGCTTCGCATATCTCGGTACCATCGATTCCAGGGCCCCTGAGCGAATCCGCGCCCGTATTCGCAGTCATATTTGCGGCCGGACTCGCAGGTACATTCGCAGGTACATTCGCAGGCACATTTGCGGTCATATTTCCAGAAGCTCGTTCCCCGGAAGACGAAACACTGTCGTTTCCACGATTGATTGGCGGGCCCGCTTCGGCGAAAGCCTCCCCCGCTTCCAGGAGTTGCCCCTGAAGCAACTTGCCCTCCTCGAGCCAACGGTTCAAAACCGAATCTACCGCTATTCTATCCGGGAAAAACTGACTTAGCCACTGCCTTTGCTCGATTCCGTGAAACCGAAGAAAGGACTGGATCAAATCCGAAAGCACCTCGCCGGGTTCCTGAATTTCTTCGGAGGCCTCTTCGAGACTGGGATGCTCCTGGCCAGGCGATCGAGTCCCGGAAGAGGTCTCAGTTTCATAGGAAATGCGGGAGCTCTCTTTTCGCAGCCGGGCAAGCGCGTCTTCCATCGCCCCGGAGAGCGTAGTTTGCCCGGACCCATCCGTTCGGTGCCAACGGCATGTCTGGATTGCGAGGTGCTGGCCCCGACTCCGGAGTCCGGGACGGCATCCACGCTCGTACCCAGGCTCCCAATGGGAAGTATTTGCCATCGAATCGAAGGGAGGGCTCGCTCCAGTACAGGCACTGTTTCCAGGGCACAGACCAGCGCTTCGTATTCCGGGGCTCGGATGACCACAACGTGTTGTTCCAGAAAAGTCCGTTCCGGAGACGGGCCCGACTCGGTGGCTTCTGTGGACTCGATTTCTGCGTTTTCTCTGGAGTCGGCTTCGCCGGAGGAAACCTCCCTGGATTCTCCGGTTGCCAGGCCCTTCCTCGCTCTGCTAATCTTCGTTTGTAGCCGGGGCTTCGCGGAAGGTACCTGTTCCTGCTGCATACTTTCCAGGATCTGCAGGTAGGTCCGCCATTCATCGGGATGCAGAAGAACCCTGTCGCGAATCAGCTCCAGGAGTTCATCCACATTGTCAGGCTCATATCCGGGCGCGGTACGCATCATTCGGTCCCGGTAATGCCGCAAAACAGTAAAGGGGATGGCGGGACGCAATCCGGCGCTCCGGGCCAGATCGCGAAAGAAGTCCTCGCCGGGTTGCGAGCCGCTATCGGATTCAGGACGATCATCCTGATACATAAACGTGTTGATTTGCTGCCAGATGAGATTTCGTGCAAAGGGAGAGGGATTCTGTGTGACCGTTTCCGATACTCGTATCTGGCCCGATTGAATCTCGGCCAGCCTGCTGTGCAATGCCGGTATGTCGAAGGACTGGGACAACGCTTCGCGCCACGCTTCCAGGGTCACGGGAAAGTCCGCAAATCGGGATGTGGCCTGCATGAGCTTCTTCGCGCGCATACGATTCAACCAGAGAGGCGTGCGACTCTTCGCTTTTCCAGGAAGAAGCATGGATATGCCGGCGCTCTGTCTGAACAGGGCGCCAAAAAAGCCTGTTGAGGTTAAAACAGCGCGGAGGCTCTTTTCCAGGTTCTCGGTGCCCACCAATTCTAGAAGTGCTCCGGTGGAGAACTCATGGGGCAGCATTAGCATGATGCAATCGTCATCGCTCATTGCCTGGATCTTTAGTTCGTATTCCAGCAGGAACGCCCCGCGAAGGGCCAGCGCAAACGGCCGGTTCAGCTTGCCGCCCCACAACGTATGAAGTATGACCATCTTGCGGTCGGACCGATTCATGGGATCTTCGTAATGCTCTATGAGCAAATGGTGTCGGTGGGGTAATTCGGAGCCGGTCCGCTCCTGCTGCAGTAGTAAGAAATTCTGCAGATACTCGGCGGCTCCTTCGGTAAGATGCAGTTTTTGAAGTTCCTGAAAGAAGGAATCGGTTTTCAGTTTGTCCAGGTGGTTCTCGAGAAAAGTAGCCAGCTTCTCCGATACGAACGCCTCTCTATCCTGCGAGTCCGCCCGCCAGAACGGAGTCATGGCCACAGAAGCCCCCGGGGCGGGAAGCACCAGCACATCGTTATGGTTGATTTCTATGATTCGCCAGGACTGATTTCCCAGGGCAAACACATCGCCGGTGGAGCGTTCCCATACAAACTCCTCATCCAGTTCGCCTATCCGCGATCCGGTATCTTTGTGGCGCAGCGAATAGTACCCGCGATCGGGGATTGTACCTCCGTTCATATAGATCAGGAACGGAGCGCCTTTTGCCGCTTTGAGTTCATTCTTTATTGGATCCAGATGTATTCGGGGCCGCAATTCTCGAATCCGAGACGTGGCAAATCGACCGCCCAGCATTTCCAGCACCGATTGAAACTGAGTCCGGGTCAGTTCATGATAACTATAGCTGCATCGAAGAAAGGCAAACAGTTCGTCCGGATTCCATGGCTCGGTAGATACCATGGAAAGAATGACCTGCGAAAGTACATCCAGGGCCCCTTTCACCGGTTGTATCTCTTCCAGCTGACCGCTTTCTATACACTGCGACAATATGGCCGACTGCAGAATGTCGCGGCCATGCAACGGTAAGAACAGACCGCGACTTGAACGACCCACGGAATGCCCGGACCGTCCCAGACGTTGTAAAGCGCTGGAAACGAAACCGGGACTTTGAATCAGTACCACTTGATCCACTTCGCCAACATCGATGCCCAGTTCCAGGGTAGACGTGGCCACCACGGCCGGTAGCTTCCCCTGCTTTAGATTTGTCTCCACCGCCGATCGGATTTCCCGGGAAAGAGCGCCATGATGACAATAGGCCATTAGTTCGGGCTGCCCTTCATTGATGAGCATGCTGATCTTTTCTGCCATCCTTCGGCTGTTCGCAAAGATTAGAGTGCTTCGATTCTGCTGGATCACTTCACGTAGCCGCTCCACCACCGAGCCGAAGAGCAAATCTTCCGGCCACTCCTGATCGGGCCTGGATTCCGGAAGTCCCTTCAGTCTGGCCGCCAGCGTAAAGTCCACTTCCAGCTCATAGTGCCTGGTCTCTGCCGATTGAACCACCGCTACAGGCCGGGGGGCGTAGCTTTTCGCGGCGCCCTGCGCCAGAAGACTGTAGCCGCCCACAAAGGCCGCGATGCGTTCCGGCGGCCGAACCGTGGCCGAGATGGCGATCCGTTGAAAACCTGGGGCCAGGAGCTCCAGTCGTTCTACTGCCGTCATGAGGTGAGCGCCACGTCTGGTGGCGCCTACGGCATGGATCTCATCGAGAATGACCACGGACAGTCCCGAAAACATGCGCTTTCCGTTGGGCGATGTAAGAAGGATGTTCAGACTTTCCGGAGTGGTTATCAGAATTTCGGGAGGGTTCCGAATCATGGAACGCCGCTCGGAATCCGGGGTATCTCCGCTACGAACGGATACCTGGACTGACGGAAAATCCAGCCCGTGCTGAACAAAGCTTTGCTTCAGGCCTTCCAGCGGCGAAAGCAGGTTGCGTTGAATGTCGTTGTTCAGCGCCTTCAAGGGCGAAACGTATAGAATCCGCATTTGCCCCACTGCAAGAGATCCTGCAATAATGGAGTTCAGGGCGCTGAGAAATGCTGTAAGAGTTTTGCCGCTACCGGTAGGCGCGGTGATCAATACGTTCTGCCCGGACTGTATTAAAGGCCAGCTTCTGGACTGAATCTGGGTGGGCGATCCGTATTCTTTTTGAAACCAGGTCCATACCAGCGGATGAAAACCAAAATCCTGGCCGGGGGATTGCTCGAACACAGACTAAACATATGTTTGTGCCCGTATTCGTGTCAAAGCCATTTTTTTCTCCCCACTTAACCTACGGTATGGGAAGCCAGCGCAATCTCGGACCATGCATAGGACTTTCCGGGAAATAACGAGTCTCTTTCCAGTAAATCCTGGGCATGGTCCAGCATCTGACGAATGCAGAAGAATATCATGGAAGTATCCGGATCGTTATCGCATTCCATAGCTCGGGCCATGGTTTCTTCATCTTCCGGATCCGTACCGCCCATGCCCCAGAGGGTGGTTTCCGCCCCACTTCGGACGAAGATCAAATTCACGGTTAGAAAAGATTGGCGATGGCCATACGGGAAAAAGCGCACCGGTAGAACCGGAAGTGTGATAAAGGGACCGTCCTCCTCTTCCTGGAAGGTCTCAGTGGTTTCCTCGCCCACCAGCATGGTAATGTCTTTGATATCCAGTTTCATATCTGCTCGCTCCGATTCTCAAAGTTTGTGCGACGGAACAGGGCCACAGCATTGTTATCGGGGGCCGGGCCCCGGTCCTGCCTGCAAGCTCATCTCCGAAACACTTCTATATATACACCGGGGCTGTGACAGGTTACAGCCATATCTCATAATATGCGGATTCCGATTGCAGTCCGAAGAATTTCCGGTACTGCCCGTTTGGCAGAACGGCCGGAAAGCGATTGGGTCCAGGGCCCCGCTTAGACAGCGCTACCAGGGTTGTTCTGGTGGTGACCTTCGCGGATGGAACTGCCAGAAAACCCCGCCACCGATCCAGAACCGGGACTAAAAATGAGATCTACCAGGGTGCAACTTATAAGCGGCCCCGACAACAAGACGGTATCGAAGTAGAATCCTGCACATATCCACTCCCCGGGAGTGCAGGAGAAAACTATGAGCAAAAAGAATCGCAGCCGCTGCCTCAACCTGGCGCTGGCTATGACATTGGCTCTTGGAGCCACCCATTGTTCGCTAATCACCGGAGAAGAATCCGAGGATACCTCGACGTTGCTTCTGGCCGCTCTGGCCGTTGCCGGGAATCCAAATGCAGGGACCTACTACGCAGGCTGGGAATATGATGGCACCGGCCGACGAGCCATCTATTTCAAGGATGGAACAAAAACCACCCTTCCCGATCAAGAGTCCAATGGCGAGTCCGAAGCCACGTCCATTCTGGTAACCTCATCGGACATCATTGTAACCGGCTACTCGAGAGACGCATCCGGCTATAGCGTGCCCGGTTACTGGCGAAACGGAACCTGGAACCCACTACCACGACTGGACAATACCGAAGATGGTCTGGCCACGGATGCAATATTTGTCGGAGCAGACCTGTATGTCATTGGCTACACAGCCAATGGCTCGGGCACGTCGGTCCCGGGCTACTGGAAGAACAATCAGTGGACGGCGTTAAGTGTGCCCGACGCTGCCCGATCTTCCCAGGCGGCCTCCGTTGCCGTAGATGGGGGAAACATCTACATTGGCGGCTCCTGCGGCGATGGATCGCTGGTTCTGCCCTGCATCTGGACCAATGGAACCAGACAGGAGCTGTCCAGGATCGACAACAGCAAAAACGGATTTGTTGCGGACCTGGAAGTGGTGAACGGCGTCGTATATGTAGTCGGCAATAGCTACAATGCTTCCAGCATTCCGGTGCCGGTTTTCTGGCGGGATGGAGTGCGAACGCCCCTTTCGGTAATCAATGCGAGTAGATCAGCCCAGGCGAATGCTCTGGAAATAGTTGGGACCACTCTTTATATTAGCGGATTCAGTCAAACCGGCGCCGGCATTGATCAGGCCGTGTACTGGGTGGACGGAAACCGGGTCGATCTCAACCCGGTGGATGCCGGCGAACACTCCAAGAGCTTCGACATCACACTTTCCGGCACCAGCGTTCTGGTGGGCGGCTATTCAGACAATGCCGGGGGAAGCTCGGATCCTACCGTCTGGAGTAACAATTCCGGTACCGCCCTTATTGGAAACAGCACCGGCGATGGACATATTCGCGATGTAGACGTGGTGAATTAGAAGAATCTGTCGGGCCCTTGTGAAGGCATTTTTTGCCTTCACAGGACGATTGGACCGGCCCGGTCGCCGGTGGATTCCCGCATTCGGATCGATTACCGACGCTGCCATCCGTGTTATCGGGACGACGCCGGCGGAAAGCAGGATCCATTCAAACGCTCACCGCCGGATTGGCACCGGGGCTGCCTGAAATTGAAGACTCAGCTGGCCCTTTCTGCCAATCGATCCCGTTTCGCCTGACTACGAAATTGCCCGGGGGTCATACCGGTGATGGATGCAAAGCTTCGATTAAAGGCGGTCTTGGAACCAAAGCCCACGGCCAATCCAATGTCCAGAATTGAATCCGGGCAGGATGGGTCCGCCAGCTTCGCCATGGCGGCGTCGATGCGAAACTTGCGCAAGAAGTCCGAAAAAGACGTATTCAGTATCTGATTGAGAAGCTCGGAAAGCTGATGCGGCCGTAAATCCACATGCCGTGCCAGAGCCTCCAGGCGGAGATCTTCCACTTCATACAGTTTGTCTTCTTTCATGGATTTCAGAAGCAATGCCTTCTTCGCCTCCAGATCTACTCCGGCAAGCTGGGAACGGCCGCTGCCTCCCGGCCCTTCCGTCGAATTGCTCGAATTCGAGTCTGAGCTCGAGTTGGAGCCTGAGCTCGTCTCAGCCTTCGTCCTGGTCTTCGTTTTCGTCTTCGAAGAGACAGGGTAAGCGGAGGAAACGATCTGAGAACTCCGATCACCCTCTTTACGATGAAGCACTGCACTGCGCGCTCCTTCGAGCTGCTCCATAAGGAGACGATTCTTCTCTTGCAGCAGATATCGTTTCCTCTTCTCGGATTGCATCCTACTGTAGCTACCGAGACCAAGGAAGAGAAACGTAATGGGCGCGGCAAAAATCGGCGCATGGGCCATCCAGGCCTCATAGTCCAACACTCCGCGAAAAACCAGGATGTTAAAAAAGAAAGCGGCCAGAAGCGCAATCCAGCCCAGAAAATAAAACCGGGCCGGCACATCACCTTCTTTGAGCCGAATGAAGGCCACTGGAACAGTAATCAATACGCCCACGAACGGACCGGACACCAGAACTACAAAGAAGAACGGATCCAGCGAAGGCCACAGGGAACTGAAGGCAGCCAGGGCCTGAAACCCGATGGCCGCAAGAATGATCCTATCCAACCACTTCCATTGCCAGGTTTGTAGTAACGATCGCACAAAGAGACTGGAAAACATGGCGGCCACCATGGACGTAAATTTGAACATGGCGTTCTGTACTGCCGGCGATCCCGGCCAGAGATACAGATATCCGTCCCCGTAGGTAATAAACAGACTCCCGGTTACGCAGAACAATGCCAGCGAAAAGAGCAGATACAAAGTGCGGAAGGAATAGAGGTATATGGCAGCAAAGAAAAGCGCAGTAATGCCGGCCCCCGCAAGAAGAGTGAATTGAATGATCTGCCGCACCTGGATATGATTCAATAGCTCCGGCATCCCGTACAGCTCCACGGGGAAGTTAACCACCTTCCTGGATACAACCCGAAAATAAAAGGGGCCCTCTCCCGGGGGTAGACGAAACGTGGGATATCGCACATTCAAAGGCCATTTGTGGACAGGCACTGTCACACCGGCCTTGCGGATTCCTGCCGGGCCGCACTGCATCGCTTCGCCGATCATAGCCTGCCTGAACATAATGAAGCGCGCTCCCGGCAACCCCGGCTCTCCCTGAACTTTGATCCAGATCGCGGAATCGGTAAAGCCCTGATTCAAAACGGCGCCCACCGGCTGCCAATCGCTTTCCGAAAGGACGGAATCACAATCCAGAGACCGAGTCTCATCCACCAGAAAATAAAGGCCCGGGGATTCGGCCCTTTGTTCCGGATACTGGCCGCAGTTCGAAAGAGGGAAAATCGCAAATAGCAACGGTAGTAATCGCAGAACAAACCAGCGCCGTCGCTGAAGCTGTGAGTGACAGCAACGCGCTCCGCGACCGGGAGTGTGTTTGCGGCCGGACCTACTTGTTGTACATGCTTTCTGTGGTTCGCTAAATAGAAGCAAAGCGCGTCAATGATTGGTCGCCATGGAGAACCGTTCAAGTAGTTTAATCCTATTGCTCCTTCGGATGAGAATGGTCCCTCTTGAGTGGTCGCTTTGCAAGGATTGGCTCCGCCGGACAGGCCGTTAATTTACTGTTTGCCAGGTTCTTTTTGATCTATAGATATGGACCAGCTTTGAAACCGATCCTGATCCATGCGAATACACCGGAAGAACTAACGGGGCAACTCGAGAGCTTATCGCTTAACCGGGGCTCCGGCCTGGCGCTGGTTTTTGCTCAGGACCGAATCCTTTCGCCACAATACCTGGAGCCCTTTTTCCGGCAGGGAATCCAGGTCTTTGGCTCCTGCGCTGCCGAACCCATATTCCAGGATCGGGTTTTTTCCGATTCATTGGTGGCGTTGATTCTGGATATCCCCGACCACTCCTACAAACTCAAGATCTATCCGCCGGAATCAGACCAGCGAATCCTGGGAAAGCGTCTGGGCCAGGATATGAAATCAAGCTTCCAGAGCGCATCCCTTCTGCTTCTGGTTGCTCCGGGCAATTTACAGGTTTCGCCCGAGTCCGTCCTGCAGGGCGTGTTCGAAGAGAGTCCGGGAGCTGCGGTCTTTGGCGCAATACCCAGCAGCTTTGGCAGGATCGAAAAACCGCCCTTCTTCACCGACCGTGAAATCATCGATGCCGGACTGTATGCGCTCTTTCTGGATCGAAATTTCGTCGAACTCAGCGGCATGGCCGTGAGCGGATGGAAGGAACTGGGCACGCCCAAGCGAATCACTCGCTCCCTGGGCCGCGAGGTTCTGGAGATAGAAGGCTTACCGGCCACAGACTTCTACACCCGCTACTTTGATCTCAAAACGTCAGGCGACTCGCGCATACTAAACCATATTGATCCGGACCTGATGGCTGCGGGGGAATACCCTTTGTTACTTCGCGGCGAAGACGGGACCGAAGTAATGCGAGCGGCCATTCAGATGGACGGAAACCGAAAGTCCGTTACCTATGGCGGCGAAATCCCCGAAGGCTCCCTGGTGCGGTTTTGCTCGCCCAATACGATTGAAACCATAGAACATAGCGTTTCCGAGATGGAAGGCTTCCGGGATAGCCTCATGCAGAATGGGGCGGATGCAGTATTGATGTTTAACTGCGCTTTGCGCTCCAGGAGTTTTGGTCAGTACATGCAGCGCGAGCTGGAGGCAATACACAGGCTGTGGGATGTTCCGCTGGCCGGCTTCAGCTCCTGGGGCGAAATCGGCACCACAAAAGGTCAATCCTGTGGGCTACACAACACGGTGATTTCGGTGGTGGCGTTGCGCCTGCTGGATGAGGCGGCATCCCCGGAATCGTCCGGAGCGGCAGACTCGAAGGAACCGTCGGAATCCAGGGATCAGCGTTACCGCTTTGCTCCTGGCGAGATCCGCAATCTGGTGGAAAGTCAACGGGAAAGCTCACTGGAAGCTCTGCAAAAGGAAGTGGATCAACTTAGAAGGGAAAAGCGAATCCTCGGGCACTTCCTTAGACTCACCGCCGGCGACCTGGAAAGGGAACAAAAGAAAAGCGACGATCTTCTTCTCAACATCCTACCCGCCTCCATTGCCGAACGATTAAAGCAGGGGGCGCAAAACATCTCCGATCGAGTACAGCAGGCCTCCATCTTGTTCGCGGATCTGGTGGGCTTCACCGTCCTGTCTTCCACCAAGGAGCCGGCGGAACTGGTTTCGCTTCTGAACGATATCTTCACCGAGTTTGACCGTTTAAGCCAGGATCTCGGCGTAGAAAAAATCAAGACCATCGGCGATGCCTATATGGCGGCCGCCGGCGTTCCCGAACCGGTGCCGGACCATGCCAGACGATGTCTGAGTCTGGGCAAATCCATGTTGGCTCATATGAAAGAGATTAACCGCAAGCATAGCCTGGATCTGGATCTTAGAGTGGGCATTCATTGCGGCCCGGTGGCTGCCGGAGTCATTGGTACGCACAAGTTCAGCTACGATCTATGGGGTGATACCGTAAACACTGCCCAACGTATGGAATCCCACGGAGAGGCCGGGACCATTCAAATAAGCGAAAGCGTCTTCGATGCCCTGGAAAATCCCGGGGATTGGCAGATGCAGTCCGTGGACGTAAAAGGGAAAGGAACCATGCGAACCTATCTGTGGAAAGCAACTACATGAATCGTCCGCTGGCACTCATTACCGCTTTAGTTCTGGCCGCTCTTGCCACGCAACCGCTATACCTGGGCGCAGAAAGCGAACTAAAGGGCCGCCCCGACGTGAACGACTTGCTGCATCAAGCGAAGGTTCTGGAAGCTACCGATCCGGATCAGGCCATACAAATCTACCGCACTATTGAAAAGGATCATGCTGATGACTTTGCTCAAGTGCATTGGAACGATGCCGGCGTTGTAGCGCGAAAGCACCGGATATGCCTGGAGAATCGTGGGCCGGGAAAGCTTTTCGCCAGTCAGGATGCATTACGCACATCGGTTGTGGAGGCGCTTATCCAGCGTGATCGGTCCTCTCTGACGCGATACGCGGCCTGCTCTTTGAATGTCTGGCGCTGCGGCACCGAGCCATACGACATGAGCCGTTCTGAATCTATCGATTATATTCTGAAGCTTGCGGACAAGATCCCGCAGCAGGACTGGAAAAAAGCCACCGAACAACCCGCGGGGCCGGTCTGCCTTTTTCAGAACTCCGTCTGTATCCACGGAACCCTCACTCCCGCTGGATATCTCTGGACCGGCTACTGCGGCAACTAGCGCCGGTGGCGATGCCCTGGAGGGACCCAACGGGGCCGGCAGAGAATATGAGACGTCATACCGGACCAATGCTAGAAGCGGAACCGATCAGAGTTGACCGGATCTTCCAATTGTATTACATTGTATCACGGAGAAAGCCATGATTAGTCTAAGACTCCCCAGGGAACTAGAGGAAAAGCTTACCAGGTTATCAGCCCTGGAGAAAAAAACGAGGACCGAGATCATCAAAGAATCGCTACAAATGTATATTGAATCCAGGGATGACAGGAAATCCGCCTATGAACTCGCAACCCGGCACTTTGGGCAATCCACCGGTCGTGGCAATCAAGGATCCGTGAACCATCAAGAAGTAGTAAGGAGGAAAATAAAAAGAAAACACAATGCCTGATGCGATAATCGATACTGGACCAATCAAGGCACTCTTCGACGAGTCAGACAAGTATTCCAAATCCATCCGGACATTTCTTAAAGACTATGTCGGAAGACTGTTCACTACCTTGCCTGTCCTCACAGAGGTCTCTTACCTGCTGGATGACAACAAGGCCCTTCAGCTCGGATTTGTTGAGTGGGTGAGCGCTGGCGGCGTCACTATTACGCCCATATCCAATGAAGATTTCCAATCCATTCATCGGTACATGAAAAAATACAGGGATACCCCCATGGATCTTGCGGACGCATCCCTGGTGTTTTTGGCCGAAAAACTCCGGGATCCGACCATCGTTACCCTGGATACCGATTTTGATGTTTACCGCCTTCCGTCTGGCAAGAAGTTCAATAATCTGACCCGTGATCTAATCAAGAATAAGAGACGCCGCTAGGATCAGGGCCATCGTCTAATCTGCCTTTGCGGACATCGAGGGAATCTCTCCGAAATGTAATACTTCCCTGGGACCAGGCCGTACACAACGCAGGAATCTGCGATATTCCTGCCACCCAACCCCTCGTTTATCCGTCAGATAATAATCCTTGGAGAAAAATCCAAAAAGTCCGATAGTGAAACCATGCGGGGTACCAAGCATACATTCTGGGGGCTAACGCTCATGGCCCTATATCTCACCATCCCGGCCGTGGTGGTCATTCCCAGTCTGGTAACAGCCAGAAACAATGAAGCGGATCGAGATCTAAATCTATACGAAACCGGCCCTTACTCTGAAACTTACGAAACCGCCGAAGCCCCGGGACAGCCCATGCGGGACGATGGAGAAATCATTCTGGCCGAAGCCCCGGGCGGCTTCGAACAGCCCGCCGTGGATGCGGGAAATGCCGAGCTAAACGGATTTGCCGACACCCCCTGGATGACCAATTACTCCGCTGTGAAGAAGCGCTTTCAGGACCTGGCTACCGCAGCCAATACCCCGGAACGAATCGAAATCGTAATGGCTGTAGAAGACCGGTACATCCTGGTCAAAAGAAACGATATTCTCTATAGATATAACTTCTACAAGAGCCCCCTGAATGTGGCCAAACTGAACAATCATCAGCTCACCGAAGAGGAATACGACACCATGGAAGGTCGACTGTTCCATGTGCGTGTCATACTTCCTTTTATCCAGTCCAAATGGATCGGCGAGAAGCTGGAAAAGACCTACGGACAGAAAACCCGCTCCACCGTGGACGAAGAAACCATGCGCGGGGCCGACATCTGGGAAAAACCGGGCGGATTCCTCTTCCAGTGGTATGAGCCCTACAACGACATCGCCTACAGCCGCACCATCGATTACATGAGCGTAGACATGATCAAGACCATCATGGCCGAGAATGAAAAGTACTTCGATGCGGAAGAACGGGAACTTCTAAGAAAGCTTATTGTGAATTGACGGCACTCCCGGGCTTTCGAGCACTACCTGACCTGAAAGCGCCGCCGTGTTCGAGCGGAATTCTCGCTGCAGGAACGTTGGTGGATCTACGAAGCAAATCCACTACCGGTCTCCCCCCTTACAGTTGCCCCTGGCGCAGAAAAATCGAGAAGGTCAATCGCTGATCTGATGCTTCTTGAGTTCCTCCACGGAAAGTCCTGTAATCCGCGCAATCTGGTCCAGAGTCAGGCCCTCAACCTTCATTCGTCGTGCATCCTCCAGCTTGCCCTCCAGCTTCCCTTGCTGCATTCCCTGTTGGATGCCTTCGGCCTTTCCTTCTGCTCTCAGTTTATCTGCTGTAGTTGCCATAATTCCCTCACTCTCTTCCGTGGAAAACCCCGCCATCTTCAGTGCCTCTGAAACAGCCCCCGACTCCACATCCTGCACATTGAAAATATACTGAAGGACACGAGCGACCACTTCAACCTTTTTTCCCAGGTCATCAATGCTGTTCTGGAGTTCCAGAAAAGGGATTAAATGCTCAAATACTTCCGAATCCCGGATGAAAGCCACAGAAGCCAGGTACAACTGGACAGGCTCAGAAACCGGCAATGAGGCAGGGTCCAACCCTGGAACATTAAAGATCTCTATTCCGAAATCTGGAATATAGCGTTTCAGCAGTTCTAGATCCTCTCCATCCAGACCCGAGTTCCTGACCATCTGACCCAGGAGCCGGTTGCCCAGATTCCATTCTTTCTCGCCATGATAGAATACGAGCGGAATTACGGGCATTAGCCTCTGCGCATTGTTCCATTGCCTGCGATAGATCCGCGCTAGATAACCCAATAGCTGCACATAGACACCAGAATCCAGATACGACTTGTGCTCGAACAGACAGTAGATATGTAACGCGCATCTGCTTTCCGCTCTGGCGCTGGCGGTTCCCTCTCTTCGTTTTAGATCTATGGAGAATAGCAGGTCGCCCTGACTCTGCTTTTGTTCTTCGTCGACAAAGGATGCATCAAGAACACTGAGGCTTCCCATCTCTAAGTGCTCTACAATTTCCCGGGGCAGCGCGCTGCGCATTAAATCCATCGCATTTTCCTTTTCCTGGAAAACGCTGCGGACAAAAGCATCATGTGGATTCTGAATATCGCCCATTGCGGCGAAGCTTGTTCATCGATTGCGACAGACAAGTTTTTTGTATCTGGTAGAACGAGCACATCATTTCTGGATGCCGCTGGGTACGAGCAATATCCGCCCTGATAATACTCTTCGAAAGCCTGGCCAAGTTCGCATCATGACCGCTCGCCCGCATTTGACCGGGACAAGGGCCAAGCGCATTAAGGCATCTCTAACTCCGTGGCTCGCCGCGATTCGCATAAACACGCCCACGATGCCTTAACCCGAACTTCACGGCCTGGGTTCATATAATGGCGCAGCCTCCGTCGTACCCCGCACGACGCCTAGAAAGTTCGCGTAAACACGCTGTCCGGATGATAACCCGAACCGGCGCTGTGTTCGAGCGGAATTCTCGCTGCGGGGACAATAGTGGATCTACGAAGCAAATCTTTTGCCAGACCGCAGCCTTACAGCTTGCCATTCACGCTGGCATCTTCAGGGAATTTCAGTTGATTCATCTGGTTCTCCTTCATGAATGCTGCTCCTGTTCTTTCTTCTTACGATTCTCTTCTGCACGTGCGATGGCCGCGTTGATGATGTCCCAGTCCGGTTCTTTTTTCCAGAGATACTCCTTTTTGGGATAAGAACCCAGATCAACTTTTTCGATGTTCGGAGTCTTCGAAAGAATTAGCTCAACAAGCTCTCCGGCCCTTTCCATTCGCACCGCAAACCAGAATTTCCCCTGCGGGGACAGAACTTCCAGTATCACTCCTATAGTGAATCGCGCACGATGAATCGAATGCACCTCTTCCAGATCCAGCTCAATCGGCTGCGAAAACGGTGCCTTGGCCCGGACCTTGTTTCCGGTTACGGTTACTACGTTAGACAGACGCCAGAACGAACGTATATACTCGTAGTGGACATACAAACCGAATCCGCCAATACCAGTGCCAATGAAGGTGTATATCGAGATACCTGTAGCGATTGCGTCCAGAATTCCGCCGTAAATCATCGTTCCAAACACGAAAGTAAAGACAGCCATTGCCGGTGATACCAAAGCCAGCATCCAGGGGACCAGGAAAATATTGTGATAATCCTGCGAATTCTCATCGGTAGTCATCTGTGCCCTTCAGCAATCATAGAAACGGAAAAATCGCGAACAGCGCCGCAGTAGATCTCAAAAAGCGCCTAGTTCCCGCAGTGCCCTGCATTGAGCTCACGCCCCCGTAATAGGCGACCCGTACCATGGACAGACATCCCACAACTTCAACCACATTCCTGGCAAAGGCCGGTAGCGGCACCTCCTCATCCCCGCGTCTGACCCGAAAGCGCCGCCAACCATGACCCAGGCCCAATCTGCCTCCGAAATCTTTGGAATTGACGGCACAGACAGCCGATAAAAAAGGAATCTATGAGAGAAATCATCAAGCTTGAATCAACGGCTGGCACCGGGTATTTCTACACCACCACCAAGAACAAGAAGCTTCACACCGAAAAAATGGAAGTGAACAAGTTCGATCCCAAAGCCCGCAAATACGTAAAATTCGTAGAGAAAAAGATCAGCAAATAATGCCCGGCGGAGTTCTGAAACCCTCGGAACCCGCTTCTTTCCTCTGTGCAATGTCCCTGTAAGATCAACCTGGGCCTCACCGTGGGCCCCCGGCTGAAAAACAGGGGCGGATTGCATCAAATCTATAGTTTATTCATCCCAATTCGCATCGGTCCTCTGGACCACGGATCAAGTCATGCTTCGGGAGCCTACGACCCATCCAACAGCAGGGCCGATTTCATTCAAATCCGGAATGCCGATTCCTTTGAGTTTCGCTCCGAAAACCTGATCCAGGGTCCGGATGCCGTAATCCAGGCTTTCGAGTATGTAAGTGAACGGGGCCCTGCCATGGACAAAAACCTGATGGTACGGGCGGCCCGATTAATAGAACCCTTCCGATTGGCTGCAGAAAGAATGAGAGATTCTGGCTCGGATCAGCACTCCGAGTTCAGAGGACCGGACCCTGCATTACCCGGGATTCCATCGGAAATCACAGATACATCTGAATCGAATGGCGGTGGTGGTCCAGCCATCGAATCAGAGAAGAGCCAGTCGTCCGAAGCGATAGCTCCGCTGAGTATCCAGATTACAAAGCGGATACCTCCAGGCACCGGCGTCGGGGCCGGATCCGCCAATGCTGCCGCTGTACTGATCTTTGCTTTGCAACAGGGCTGGATCACATCGGACCAATCCAAACAACTGGCGCCGGAACTGGGGGCCGATGTAAGCTTTTTTCTGGAGAATATGCCTGCTCTTGTAGAAGGGACCGGGGAGCGGATCACTCCGATAGATTGTGGACCGGTGTACGGGGTTATCTGTTTTCCGGGACTGTTTGTTTCCACTGGAGAAGCGTACAGTAGATTGAAAAGGCCTTTACAGCAAAGCGAGGATGCAAAACTTGGGTCTCTGCTAAGCGATTCAGACTGGCAAGCCATTGCCGCTGGAGAGTGGAGTCGCCTGGCACACTGGACCAACGATTTCGAGCCTCCGGTCTTTGCAATGCATCCGGAACTGCAGGAAATCAAGGCATTCATGGTCCGGGTTGGTGCTGACTACTGCTCTTTGTCGGGAAGTGGCTCAGCTCTGTATGGGCTTTATAGCAGTAGTCAGGGAGCGCGTATCGCTCTGGACAGTCTGAAAAGCCAATATCCAGAGCTGCCATTTGAAACGTTTGCACTCTGGGAATAACACATATTGGGCCGTCGCCAAGCGGTAAGGCATCGGTTTTTGGTATCGACATACGGAGGTTCGAATCCTCCCGGCCCAGCATCTTCCCGCTCGATGGTTTGCGCATGGCATCTACTTCCTCAAATCGAATGGCCGTAATCCTGGCCGCTGGAAAAGGCACCCGGATGAAATCCGAGTTGCCCAAGGTAGCTCTGCCCGTAGCGGGAAAACCCATGATCCAGCACGTTCTGGAAAACCTGGAATCGCTCAATCTGAGCAAGATTGCCGTTGTTGTGGGCTACCGACAGGAAGAAGTCCGCAATCGAATCGACCTGAACCGCTTTCCACAGGTAGTATTTGCCGAACAAACCGAGCAGAAAGGCACCGCCCATGCTCTGCTGGCAGCAAAGGATGCCATAGGCTCAGGTCCTGGAAGCCTTCTGGTTACTTCCGGCGACATGCCCTTGATTCAGCCCGATACTTTCGAGAAGCTTTTTCTGGCTCAGGAAGAACAGAAGACCGCCGCCTGTGTTCTTTCGTCCGTGCAGCCAGATCCTACCGGCTACGGACGTTTGGTGCGCGATGCAGACGGCTTTCTTGAGCGCATCGTAGAAGAAAAGGACGCCGACGACGAGATTCGAAAAATCAAAGAATCCAATGCGGGAACCTACATCTTCGAAGCCCCCGGAATATTTGACATACTTACTAAAATCGATTCGAGCAACAAACAGAACGAATATTACCTTCCCGATGCTGTGCAGGTCTATCGCAGTCAGGGACGAAAGATTGGCACTCTGGTGCTGGACGACCCGGCACAAACCCTGGGAGCCAATACGGTGGATGAACTGACCATTCTGGAAGAGCGGTACAATCGATTTCAATCGGAGAAACAAGCTGTAAGCGGATCCTGAGCCATGCAGGAACCAGAGGACATCCGGGCGGGAGATATGAGCTACGAACTACTAATTTTTTCAGGAAGCGCGAACCCAAAGTTGGCCGGCGAAATCGCCGAGTATCTGGGCACCCGTTTGAGCGTAGCGACTATTAAGAAGTTCTCCGACGGCGAAATCTCCGTTAAGATCGAAGAGAACATTCGTGGTAGAGACGTATTCATTATTCAGCCCACTTCCGAGCCCGCCAACGACCATCTGATGGAATTGTTTCTCATGCTGGATGCCATCCGCCGCGCCAGCGCAAAACGAATCACTGCAGTCATTCCCTACTACGGCTACGGACGGCAGGACCGCAAAAGCGAGCCCCGTGTGCCCATTTCTGCTCGAGTAGCTGCGGACCTAATCGAATCCATGGGGCCCAACAGGCTACTTACCATGGATCTACACGCCGACCAGATTCAGGGCTTTTTCAAAGTGCCCGTGGATCATCTTTATGCGGCGCCGGTATTTGTGAGATATCTGAACGAGAAGAAGCTTCAGGACCCGGTGGTAGTATCCCCGGACTCCGGAGGGGTAGAACGGGCCCGATTCCTGGCCCGCCAGATTGGCGCAGGTCTGGCCATTATCGATAAGCGAAGGCCCCGGGCCAATGTAAGCGAAGTAATGCACGTAATCGGCGAAGTCAAGGATCGAAATTGCATCCTCTTCGACGACATGATCGATACCGGCGGCACCATTACCAAGGCCGCCGCAGCTCTGAAAGAAAACGGCGCCGCATCGGTCATGGCGGCAGCCACTCACGCTGTGCTTTCCGGCCCGGCGGTGGAAAGATTGCGGGAAAGCGCCATCGATGAGGTTATATTTACGAATAGCATTCAGCTACCCGAAGAAAAGAAGATAGATAAGATTACCCAGCTTTCGGTAGCGGGTCTGGTGGGCGAAGCGATTCGTCGAATCCATAACGAGGAGTCCGTAAGCTCCCTGTTCTTGTAATATTGATTTGTAAGACATACTGGCGGTGCAGGCCATCGGGAACACCTCGGGGAGAGGGGCCGCATGCAGCAGGAAAAGAGAAAGGAATTATCTGGAATCGCCCAGGAAATTGAGGTAAAAAAATGGAAAGAAAGATTGCAGCCACTAAACGCGATGGAAGAGGCAAAAACGTAGCCCGTAGAACTCGTGTAGCCGGCAAAATACCCGGAAACCTGATCGGCAGCGGAAAATCCGAAGCCCTGGAACTGGATGCCAAGGATTTTGAGAAATTGCTCCAATCCGGTCTTCGTCAGAGCTCCGAGATCCAGCTGGATATGGAAGGCGAAGGAGTGGTAAAGGTACTTGCCAAAGAAATCCAGCGTCACCCGGTTTCCGGCGAAATTCTTCACGTCGACCTGTACCGAATCAACCCTGGCCAAACACTTCGCGTGAACGTGCCAGTAGAAACCAAAGGTTTCGCCCGTGGAGTGAAAGCCGGCGGAGCTCTGGAGCACTATATTAGACAACTGCGAGTGCGCACTCCGCCCGAATCTCTAAAAGAGAAGATCGAAGTGGACATTACAAATCTGCAGGTGGGCGGACAAATCCATCTGAAGGACCTGGATATTCCGGGGGACTGGGACGTCATGATGAAAGGAAATCCTATCATCTGTAAGATTGCTCAGTCCAGAATGACTGTAATGTCCGACAAGCAAGGCGGGGCCACTGAAGAAGCGGCCGAATCCTGATTCGGCCCACTTCTGGCTCGAGGGTAGTCTATGAAATTGATTATTGGCCTGGGAAATCCCGGGGAAAAATTCATCAATCGGAGGTCAAACATTGGCTTCAAGATTCTGGATGTAATTGCCAATAACAACAACATAGATATTCGCACAAAGAAAAAGAAATCCCTGATCGGTCGCGGCGAATTTGAAGGCGAAGAAGTGGTGCTTCTGAAGCCTCAAACCTACGCCGAACTGGCCGGGGAAGCCGCGTTGTATATCGCCTCCTTTCTACGAATCAAACCCGAAGACATCATTGTCATCATGGACGACTTCGCTCTGGATCTGGGCAAGATTGTGGTAGAACAGGGAGGCATCAACCACGGCCATCCTGGAATCGACAACCTGGCCGTGGCTCTCAAATCCCCAAACTTTATCCGGGTACGGGTAGGCATTGTTGGAAAAGGGGCTGGCAAGAAGAAGCGAGAACAGTACGTGAATCAGGAATTCGATCCCCTGGAAAACGTCCAACTGATCAACATCATCAACGATGCCGAAGCCGCCATCCGCTCCATCACCCAGGGCGATATCGACGAGGTGGTGGAAAAATTCCGCCTTTAGAAATTGACGGTCCTCCGGGCGCTGTCTATACTGAACCAAGTTTACAGGCCTATCTATGAACAAAAACTTTAAGTACTTCCTGTTCCTTTTTCTGGGAATCATCATGATTCTTTTTCTGTTTCAAGGTCAGAATGGACTGATTCCCGGACAAGAAACCCCCGAAAAGATCACTTATTCGCAGTTCAAAAAAATGCTCACTCCCGAGGGGCAGGAACGTTACGGTCGCATCTATACCGGCGGTATAAAGTATCAAAAAGACAATCCTAATCCCACCGACGATAGCTTTGTCCTAAAGATCGGGCCTCGTAAAATCCAGGGACGCTACTTGAAAGATGGCGTCGAGATCACCAACGAAGATCCAGAACGTATGAAGGAAAAGACAGTCCCCTTCGAGGTCGAATCGGTACCCGGCCTCCTGGACAACGGGCTCCTGGAGCAACTGGATAAGAACAACATCAATTACAAGATGGTGAACCCGGAAGAGTCCAGCTTCTGGATAACCATCGCTCAGATGATTCCGTTTGTTTTAATCATCGCTCTTCTCTGGATCTTCATGATGCGACAGATTCAGAGCACTGGCAACCGGGCCATGTCTTTTGGCAAGAACAAGGCCAAGCTGCATGCAGAAGGAAAAACGCGTGTGACCTTTCTGGACGTAGCCGGCTGCGACGAGGCCAAAGAAGAACTGGTAGAGGTCGTGGACTTCCTGAAGGACCCCAAGAAGTTCCAGACCATCGGCGCGAAGATCCCCAAAGGCGTGCTACTGGTAGGTCCTCCAGGGACCGGTAAAACCCTGATCGCCCGCGCAGTGGCCGGCGAAGCAGGCGTGCCTTTCTACAGCATTTCCGGTTCGGACTTCGTGGAGATGTTCGTTGGCGTCGGCGCCAGCCGTGTGCGAGATCTTTTCGACCAGGCCAAAAAGAACGCTCCCTGTATTGTATTTATCGATGAGATCGATGCCGTAGGTAGACTTCGCGGCGCCGGATTGGGCGGAGGCCACGACGAAAGGGAGCAAACCCTGAACCAGATGCTGGTTGAGATGGACGGTTTCGAAGAGAACGAAGGCGTAATCGTAATGGCGGCCACTAACCGGGCGGACGTTCTGGACCCTGCTCTGCTTCGACCAGGTCGATTCGACCGCCAGGTAGTGGTAGATGCGCCGGACGTAAAAGGCCGGGAAGCGATCCTGCGGATTCATGCAAAAAAGATTCCACTGACTTCTGACGTTTCGCTTTCCAAAATCGCACGGGGAACCCCCGGATTTACCGGTGCCGACCTTGCCAATCTGATCAACGAGGCGGCCCTGCTGGCTGCACGAAAAGGCAAGAAACGAGTTACCCAGGACGAAATGGAAGAAGCAAAGGATAAGGTTCTCATGGGACCGGAACGCCGAAGCTTCTTCATGACTCCTCAAGAAAAAGAAGCCACCGCCTACCACGAAGCCGGCCATGCTCTTCTGGGCACCCTGCTTCCCTACGCAGACCCGGTTTACAAAGTAACGATTGTACCCCGAGGGCGAGCCCTGGGAGTTACCATGATGCTTCCGGAAAAGGACAAGCACTCCGAGCCCAGCCGTTACTGGCATGATCGGATCTGCGTGGCCATGGGCGGTTATCTCGCAGAGGAATTGATCTACCAGGATACCTCCACTGGCGCTTCCGACGATATTCGAGGAGCCACAAACATTGCCCGCCGGATGGTCTGCGAATGGGGAATGTCGGAAAAGCTGGGAACCATCAACTATTCCTCCAACAACGATAGCGTATTTGTAGGACGGGACGTTTCTTCCGGCAAAAGCTTCAGCGATGAGACCGCAGCCACAATCGACTCCGAGATTCGCCGCATTGTGGACGATCAACTCCAGAAAGGACGCAAACTTCTGGCCGAACACAAGGATAAACTCGAAAGGATCGCCAAAGAGCTTCTGGACAAAGAAACGGTAACCGGCGAAGAACTGAATCACATCGTCGGCGATCTGGCTTCCGAGAACCAGAGACGGTTGAGCCAACCCGATCACCACGGAGGACAGGATCTTCCAGGTCTGGATGGGGGCCCTTCTCCGGCTCCGGCCACCTGAACGGCCTAAAAGCGACTACTGTAGAGCGGCCTGAAAGGCCGACTGCCGTTGAGCGGTCGCAAAAGCCCGGAGAAATCCGGGCTTTTTTGTTGCCCCGGATAAGGCCCGCTACGACAATAAAGCAGTGGCGGAATCAAATCCAAAGGACTCCAAACAGAGCGATGAAGATCTTCAGCGCGTTCTTAGCCAGCCATTTCAGATGGATAGCATGGCCAAAGCCGAAGATGCGGCTTTCCTTTCCAGCGCCACACGAACCCTGGAACCGCCTCCAGAAGCAAAGACCGATGAGGATGTGCAGCTATTCTTACGGCCGGTGGAGGTGGTGCTCCGGCCTCACATCACCACGGCCAATCTAATCCTGGAGCGATTATTTGCCCCCGGTCTCGAAGACAGTACCCGTGCCGTGGTGGAGCAATACGGCGAAGATCTAAAGTCAAACACCGATGCTCTGCGAAAAGCATACCGTGTCTATGTAGAAACGGCAGCCGATGAAACGCTTACCCGGGAAGCCACACGACAGGTCCGTAAGTTCTTTCAAGAGGAATACGGAACCAACGAGATCAACTTTGTAAAGCTCAAGCGCTACTATGAAAAGATCAAAACCTTCAACGAGAAGGCCCGCGAGATCTGGAGAGGCATAAACAAACTGGTAGATACGTTTTCCGTAATCCATGAAACCAGGCGGCTGGTCCGTGGGCTGGAAGGCGATTACCTGGAGCCGGTCCAAAAGTTAATTCGTAGCACCGAGAATTTCCTGCAGGCGCTGTATCGCTACATCCAGGTGAATCGAGAGCAAAGGGACTCTGTGACCGGCGGCTACCGAATCGATCTGGGCTATGATGGTAATGTAGATTACACCCTGGAAGCTCTGGCTCGACCGGAGGGGCCCGAGGAAAAAGAAGTCTCGGAGGAGCTGGAAGAAGAAGAGCAGGAAGCCGGGCCTGCTGCAATTTCCATCGCACGCAGCATAATACTCGAAACCAGGGAACGAAGAATCCATCGCGCCAGCCTGTATGCAGTGCCCATTCTGGGCAGTCGGGACTGGAATCGCTCCAACGATTACAGTCTGGAAATCTCGGTTCAGGACTATCGAAACGGTCTGGAGGAATTCAAAGAGGCCTTTCTAGTTGTTCTAAAGCCGGAAGATCAGCCTTCCAGCCTGACGCCATCTTCGGCAATGCTCAAGAAGGGCTCCGGCGCCACGCAACTGGAGGCCTACATTGATCTAATTGAGCGAATCCTGAATGAAGAAACCAGGGCTTTGATCACTTCAGACTTTCCCGGATTGCTTCATCCGGACGTATTTCTATATCATTGCGGTCCAAACGTCGTTTACAGAATTCTCACCACCACCTTGCGACAAAGAAATATTGGCGATGTCTTTCGCATCGACGATCAAAGCCAGATTCGTCGGGAATACCCCGAGGTTTTGATCAAAAAGATTCTCATCGAATGGTGGACCGAACGATTTCGCGCCATAAACGGCGAGCAGGTGGACTCTTACCTTACCTACTCCCGCACCCTGGAAATGATTCGCAAAGAGTTCCGAGCGCTCTATGCGCGGGGAGTCGAAATGCGTCGGTCCGAACAGCCAGGAGGAGGATATCTGCAGCAGGACTCCTGGATTCGACAAAACCGTAACCGTATTTTCGGTATCCGAAAGTACGAAGTCTTTCGTCGCTTTCTGAGCGGCACCATGTTCGAATTTTGAAACCGCCATTCCTCTTTTCTCCCTGCTTGCTTGCCGCTTGTTCCCTTTCTCCGTGCATGTTTTCTTTCTGTTCGCTTCCTTCCCGTCGCAGGTTTGTTTTCGGTTCGCTTCCTTCGCGTCGCAGGTTTGCTTCCGGTTAGCTCCTTTCTCGTCTCAGGTTTGCTTTCGGTTCGCTTTTTTCTCCCGGGATGCCGACCCCGTGTCGACATGAGCGTTCCAATTTTCGGCCATTGGGAATACCGATGCCCCAGGAGAAACTGACCTGATGTCAGAATTGTATATTTCTTGGCAGAATCCTGCATGGCCCAAAAGTTGACTCTTGAGTCAACACTCAGTATATACACTGGCCTTGTGTCAGTATGAAGGCGGCATATATGAAAGGTTTACCCAGTCAACTTCCCTACACAGATGATCATCATACTTTCCGGGACATGGTCCGGGATTTCGTAGATGAAAAAATCGCTCCCAACCATGAACAATGGGAGAAAGACAAAATCGTTCCCAGAGAAATCTGGGCAGAGGCAGGTCAGCTAGGAATGATCTGCCCGAACTTCCCGGCGGAGTACGGAGCCGCAGAAGCGGACTTTCTGTACAACGTAATCGTAATTGAAGAACTGGCCCGAGTGGGCGCCAGCGGATTCTTCGTAAGTCTACACGCAGACGTAATCGCTCCTTACATCCTGCACCATGCAAACGAGGAACAAAAGAAACGATGGCTGCCGGGCGTGGTGGACGGAACAAAAATCCTCGCTGTGGCTATGACGGAGCCAAATGCAGGTAGCGACCTGGCAGGAATCCAGACCACCGCTGTGGATAAAGGCGATCACTATCTGGTGAACGGCTCCAAGACATTTATCTCCAACGGTTATCTTTCCGACCTGGTAATCACTGTAGTAAAGACCAACGCTTCCCGTGGCCAGAACGGGGTCTCCCTGTTAGGAATTGAAAGGGGCATGGAAGGCTTTGAAAGAGGTCGCAAACTGGAGAAAATTGGACTCCACGCGCAGGATACCGCGGAGCTGTTTTTTAACGATGTCAAGGTTCCAAAAGAAAACCTGATCGGAAAAGAAGGCTACGGGTTCCGTTACTTGATGAGCGAACTGGCTACCGAACGTCTGGTTCTGGCGATAAGTAACCAGCGTTCAGCTGAAGCAGTCTTGCAGATGACCGTAGACTACGTAAAGACCAGAAAGGCTTTTGGTAAACCCATCGGAAAATTCCAGAATACCCAGTTCCGTCTGGCAGATATGTACACGGAACAGATGGCAGCTCGCGCAATGCTGGACCAGGTAATCATTCAGTTCATGAAGGGCGAAAAGGTAACCGTTCAAGCCTCGCAGGTTAAGCTACTTTGCTCCGAAATGCTAAAGCGCCATGTGGATGAATGCCTGCAGTTCTTTGGCGGCTACGGATACATGACCGAGTATCCTATCGCACGGGCCTTCCTGGACGCAAGGGTTCAGAGCATTTATGCTGGAACGTCCGAGATCATGCGAGAAATCATCGCCGGTAAAGGATTGGGGCTCTAATAGAAATATCCCCGGAGCGGATACGGTCCCCATCTCGGAGCGTATCCGCCCTTGTCCTAATACTCACCCCACTCTGATAAATGCTACACCCTCCGCACCGCGCCTGTATCAGAGCACTGGAACTGGCCCACGAGGCCTTCGATCATGGCGAAACGCCCATAGGCGCAGTGGTATGCGATTCCCGGGGCCAGATTCTTGGCGAAGGCCGTAATCGGATTCTGGAAAAAGTAGATCCTTCCTGGCATGCCGAGCTTAAGGCAATCCAGGCTGCCTGTGAGCACCTTAAATCAGAAAGAATCCCGGATGCTATTCTGATTTCCACTCTAGAGCCCTGTATCATGTGCAGCGGACTGATCTTGCATTCTCGGATCTCTGCGGTGGCCTTTATGGCGCCCTCTACTCGCTGGCCCGGACTCTCCACACTCCTGGAGAACTTGAAGGACGAAATAAATCATCATCCAGCCTGGCGACTTCTAGAAGATTATGAAAACCGTTCCTCCGCCCTGCTTACCCGTTTCTTCGAGAAGCAGCGAGAATCCAGACATCCCTAAATGCCTGAAAATCTACCCCCGAGGCGATGGCTCTCCGATGCTGTATTTGCCGGAATGCGGCAAACTCGGCCTTTTCACTTGACTGGCCTGCCTTCCATTCAAGCATGGACCGTCGATTCCAACGGTCCCATCGTTGGATGGCAGAAGGAGAGGTGTCCGAGCGGTTTAAGGTGCTTGCTTGGAAAGCAAGTGTAGGTAACACTACCGGGGGTTCGAATCCCCCCCTCTCCGAACCGCTAAGGGGGAATTGCGACTCGCAAAGCTGAACGTCCTGTTCAGATTTGCGAGGCTCAGGCTTCCTGCCTTCGCTTTTCGCAAATCCCCATTAGCGGGGTCCTCTCCCCCCCCTATCGGATTGAGTTTCGCATCGAGTTCGAAGGCGAAGTCCAGGGACGGACAAGTGTCCCGAAGGGCAGGAGGCCCGAGAGGGACCGAGCCTTCCCTGGCTCGACTTCCGGGCGCTCAGCCCTCGTGGCTTCGCCTTTCGATACACCCCATAAATCAGTCTCCCCCCCAACAAAATCTCCGGTAAGAACCAACCAGAAATCGCAGAACAAAACACCCACTACTGGAGGGGGCCAACCGCGGGGCGGCAGCTCTACCGAAGTTTGGCAAAGCCAAACCACTTGTTCCGGATGAGAACCCGCCAACTGGAAGGCGGCAGTAACTTAAAATGCTTGCGAAGCAAGCTACCCCTGTTTCAGGTTCGCCCACGAGCAAAGCGAGTGGTCTGAGCTGACGCAGTCAGCGAAGCATCCCCCCCTCTCCGAACCGCTAAGGGGTCCTCTCCCCCCCCTATCGGATTGAGTTTCGCATCGAGTTCGAAGGCGAAGTCCAGGGACGGACAAGTGTCCCGAAGGGCAGGAGGCCCGAGAGGGACCGAGCCTTCCTGGCTCGACTTCCAGACGTTCGGCCATCCTGGCCTCACTTTTCGATACGACATTCAATCGGCGGGCCCCCCGGGAGTCGGCCGAACGTAATCTAATGAGGAGACGGGTCCTCTTCCCCTGCCCTGGTGCCTTCGCTTTTCGATACACCCCATAAATCAGTCTCCCCCCCCCCAACACAAAGCTCCGGTAAGAACCGACCAGAAATCGCAGAACAAAACCCCCACTACTGGAGGGGGCCAACCGCAGGGCGGCAGCTCTACCGAAGTTTGGCAAAGCCAAACCACCTTTTCCGGATGAGAACCCGCCAACTCGATGTCCACGGATGGACAAGTGTCCCGGGCGCCGTGGATGCCGAACGAGGATGTTCCAATGTCGGCGAAGCCGCCGGACAGGAAGTCCCAGTGTCGCGGAGGACAGGATGTCCGAGAGCGACCAGGATGTCGAGAGCCGACGGGCGCAGAGCGACGAAGGCGGCGGGCGCGCTTTCACGCTGATGCACGGAAAAGGCGGATCCCACGGAAGAATTTCCGCTCCTGCCCGCCTCACGGGTTTGGCTTGCCAGCTTTGCGGAAGAAGGTAGCAATAGCTATGCGATTCGTACTACTGGCAGCTTTTGCGGTCGGTTTATCTTGCTCCTCCCATGAAGCCGATAACTACGCCCGGCACACGGCCATCATCGATACTCTTGAGGAACTGCAAAAACCAGAACACGGCATAAGTGGCTCATCCTTTTACTCGTCGCCCCGGTATACAGAAATTCATCGTCAGAACCCGACGGAGATCAGCTGGTTCACAACGAACTGGAACTGGGCCAAAGTCGATTTTTCGCAATTCAAGGGCGGGGTCGTTGAGGCGATCTTTCTTCAATCCAGGGCCCATGAGACTCGATTGAAAGAGCTCGGGTTTCAGTACATGGCCGGTGACTTCTATAACCAACCCTACGGCAATACTATTGAAGAACCGGTGGGCTGGTATCGTAAGACGCTCACCAAATACAATAAAGTGGAGCAGACCGGTCTGCATCAAAGTCCCATTGATGCGGCAGGGGCCGAAATCGTTTTCAAGCGGGTCTACATAAACCAACGAACCCCCGGAATACTATTTGCGACCTACCATTACATCGCAGCCAGGCAAACCCTTCGGATTGATTTCGCCTACAGCGCTTTTCCCGGACAACTGAGCGCCTTCGAAGCCTATCACTTTGAAGAGCGATTGGTAACCGAATAGGCAGCCGGGAACAAAGGCTCAGAATTGTGCGACGCTCCGGGACACTCCAGGCTGTCCCGGCTTGCAGACGTCTCCGTGGATCGCGGACGGCATCAAAGGATCCTAAATACTGTTTTGCAATCCGGCGGGCCAGAGCTGCGTGATTATTTCTTGCGCTGGGCGACGTTATTTTCGCAATTTCCTGGATCACCATGCTACCCCGGGATGCCCGGATTGTGCGATTCGATACACTCCGGCCCCGGGGTACTTTGAGACTTTTGCTCCATTTTCTGGCAGAAGGTTTAGGTAAATCCCTTCAGTCTACTTTTCGAATGGAATGGTTTGCGCTGTCGACAATGGACAAACTCTTTCCATCCGTGGTTATTTTGTAGGGAGCGCTGAAGGCCGCGTTGGTGCCAAGAGCAATTGAGCGAGTATCATTTACGGAGCTCCCGGGCATTTGTTCTGGCCCGGGGCAACCGCACAGATTTCCTTATCCTGGATGAAATGCATTTGTATAGGTAGAAATTACGGCAAACATGCCCTGGAGCTTGGAAACGATTTACCGAACGAACCAGTGGTGTTTCTGAAGCCAGAATCCGCACTGCTTCCGGCGGGAGAGCTCATCCAATTGCCGGCTTTCAGTCAGGATGTGCACCATGAAATCGAAATCGTCCTGAAGTTAGCGCGACCGGCCAGGAACGTTTCCAGGGAGCAGGCACTTTCGCTGATCCAGGAATGCACCGTGGGTCTGGATCTAACAGCCAGAGATCTACAAAACGAACTCAAGCGAAAAGGACTGCCCTGGGAAAAGGCCAAGGCATTCGATGGATCCGCCGTTGTGGGCACCTTCGTTTCTTTTTCGTCGGACGAAGGGCCCCTGTCTCTGGAACTTAAGAAAAACGAAAGCACGGTTCAAAGCGGAGTCTCATCGGATATGATCTTTTCTTTCGCAGAAATCATCAGTCACACTTCGGCTTTCTTTTCCCTGGAACAAGGTGACCTTATTTTCACCGGTACCCCGGAAGGCGTTGGTCCAATAGCTTCCGGAGATCAGCTGCAGGGATATCTGAATCAACGGTTGCTTCTGGATATTGCCGTAAGCTGATAGACACAACCTCAGTCTTTTTCATAGTATCATTGTAGCGTCAAATTGAGGCATCCATTGCGGAGGTCGCCCCTGGACTATACAGGGCGCCTTCCTTTGTTTTCCAGGATCTCTTGAATTATTTCGCTTTTGGCTCCCTTATCCCTGGCATTGATAGCGTATTGAAGGGCCTTTTCAGCATTGTCAGTCTTGTAATGACATTCGGCGATGTTTGCAATGTACATGGCCTCATCCGGTACTTCCGTAGCCGCCTTTTCGAAATACGGTATGGCTCAGGCCGGACTCTACTTCGGAAATCATTTCCTCACGTAGTAGTTCCAGCCGCTGACGCCAGGGGCCTTCCGGGATCGTATCCATGGAAATCGCCGGCGGCGTCTGCCGATAACGTTGCTGCATTTCAGCCAGGCGAAGCTGTTCTGCACTATTCAACGCTGCAATACTGGCCGGGTCTAACTTGTCGCAGGCATCCAGCCAGGGAGAGATGTCAATATGTCCTATAGAGTCCGTTTCAAGATATTCTAGATCCAGGAAGTCTTCGTATTCGTTGCTGAAGTGAACGGACAGAGCGCTTCTGTCCTCGGTGGGACTTACCACAAGCATCCGTAGCTGCTCTGGATCTATTACATTGTTTTCGATGGCCGAACGCACAGACCTCAGGAATTGTTCTTTTACCGACTCTCCAGAATTCAACAAAGCCATGACAGAACTTCTCAAGCCCCGGGACGCTGTCCAGCGGAGTCGGCCCAGGATTCGCCAACGATCATCAGCCGCGCTCGCCGAAGACAGAATGAAGGCGGAGACCGTTCCATCCTGGAATGCAAGGGCATCTGACGAATTCCGCGCCTATCCTGCACTGATTCAGAATTCACTCTTCATGTATTGGGGAATCAATGTCTGTCCCTGATTTTCTATAGCCTGAATGATAAAAGCGGCATTTGGTTGCCAGCCCGGTTAGCTCCGCTAACCTGCTCTGTAAAACAGTTCGGGAAGAGTAAATGAATTATCTAGTTATTGGCGGAAAAGCAGTACTGGGGCAGCAATCCATCGCTGCTATTCGAAAAGAGGATGCGGATTCCATCATAATATCCACTTCCTCGGGCGATGAGCCGGTACCTGGCGCCGATCGAACCATACCCAACATAGATTTGACCCGGGCCGAAAGCATCGAATCCATACCGGAGTTTGTACCGGATCGACTGAGAGCTATCGTTTATGTACCCGCTCGCGGACCTGTAGGCAAACCGGTGCAGTACGCCGAGGAATCGGAGTATCAAGAGAGCCTCAAGTTTTCAGTGATTCCCATGCTAAGATTGATGGAGCTTCTAAGGCCGGACATCGGACTCTGGTTTTCCGGGTTCATGTGGCTCGAGCCACTCATGATGCTTTATGGTCCCATGATCTATACGAAGATCACCATGGAGCAGCTCACTCTCAAGCATCCGGATCGCTTGAAGTGTGTGCGATACGGAATGTTCGTAAGCAATTCGGCAAGAGGAATTTCCATCCTTTCGCAAAAGGCGATAACCTCCGGGAAGTATCCGGAACAGGAACCGTATCGCAAGGGCTGGAAAGAATCCGGCATGAAGTTCAAAGACTATTTCGCCCGTGTCAACGCCGCTGAAGAAGAACGAGTCCTGGGGCCGCTGGCGAAGTCTGAAAAGCCCTATCGTCCCCTGGAAACCGAGGATCTCCAGATCGGAGTCAGGAAGGCTTTGTTTTCCCAGACTGCGCCCATCCTAAACGTAGTGGGAGATTGGTACTGGGAAGACAAAGCGCTACCAGCCTGGCCCGAAGAAGTGCAGAAAAACATGCATCTGATTGATTCGAGTCTGGACCGCTATCTGAGTGGAGAGTAGAATCGCTCGAGTGAGCCGCTGAATGAGCAGGCTTTCGTTGTCGCCGCCGAGGCAAACCCGGGCTCAGGCCGGTTTGCAAGATTTCCCTGAAAGAAATTCAGGAGGCAAGCCCCATCGTTGCGGCGAAAAAGAAGACCAGGACCGGGAAAGCAATATTTGACTGATGCCACATGCAAGCGAAACAGTAAGCCCCGATTCGGTGTATTCGGCGGCCAGGAGAATCCACGGTGCGATATTGAATACGCCGTTTCAGCTATCGCGCACACTTTCGGATCTGGTGGGGGCCCGGGTGTGGCTTAAGTTTGAAAACCATCAGTTTACAGCCTCATTCAAAGAAAGGGGGGCCCTGAACAAGCTCCTTACCCTGACCGACCAGGAGCGCCGTCAGGGAGTCATTGCCATGTCTGCAGGAAACCATGCGCAGGGAGTGGCCTACCATTGCCAGCGTCTGGGTATTCCGGCCACGATCATCATGCCCCGATACACCCCGCTCAACAAAGTGCGGCACACCCGGGCCTTTGGCGCGACGGTGGAGCTTGCCGGAAGCAATGTGGACGAGTCCTATGCGGTGGCCCGGCAGCGCATGGAGAGCGAAAATCTCGTATTTGTCCATCCCTACGATGATCCCGAAGTGATTGCCGGTCAGGGAACCATCGCCCTTGAAATGCTCCAGCAGGAACCGGACCTGGACATGCTGGTTGTGCCGATTGGCGGCGGAGGCCTGATTTCCGGTATTTCGGTGGCTGCCCGCTCATTGAACCCGGACATAGAGATTCTGGGCGTTCAGTCCGAGGTGTACCCTTTCGCCTTCAACCGCTTCTATTCCTCCAACCTGGAGCCCCGCGGGGCAGCCACCATTGCCGAAGGGATCGCTGTAAAGTCCCCCGGGCAGCTTACAATGGAAATCATCAAACGAAACGTTAGCGATGTGCTACTGGCCTCTGAAGCGGAAATTGAAAAAGCGGTAGCTCTCCTTGCCAGCGTGGAAAAGACCGTGGCGGAAGGAGCCGGCGCCGCAGCGCTGGGAGCCCTCTTACATAGCGATTACTCGCATCGCTTTACCAACAAAAAGATAGGGATAATTATCTGCGGCGGAAACATTGATGAGCGAATCCTGGCCTTTGTGATGCTCCGTAGCCTGGCGCGAGACGGAAGACTTATTCGAATGCGAGTAGAAAGCACCGATGTGCCTGGAGAATTGGCGCGGATCAGCGAAATCATCGCCCGCCACGAAGGCAACATAGTCGATGTAACCCATCACAGAGTCTTTTCCGCGCTTTCCATCAAGAGCGCTGACCTGGATTTGACCATAGAGACCAGGGATGGAAGCCACAGAGATGAGCTAATGCAGGCAGTGAGCGCGGCAGGATTTGCCGCCAGGCTTCTGGACATCTAGCATCCAACCTGTTGTCGAGTTACCTGCCCTGCGCCAGCGAGCCGACGAGATTACCCCTGTCGTTGCGATGGCACGCTAATTCGCGAATTCCACGAGCCTTTTTCGGCAAGGCGTTCTATAATTCCCCGAAATTTTCTATGGGCAACCGAACCAGCGCAATCATTATGGCTTTTACAACCGCCATGCAACCCGATCCGGAAAAGAGCATACCCTTCGAAGATATTGATGTTTCCGAACTGGGCATTGAAGGCTCCGTGGATCGGCCGGATCTTTTTCTGGGTCATCTGAAGGAATCCGAAGTACGGGAGCTCCTGGTCGAATTGGGACTTCTAGAGGAGCTCGGCGAACGAGGCTATTCCAATCTCAAGACCATCGTGGAGTTCGGATCGCTGGATGACAACCGCATCCATATTCGGAGCGACTCGGACGAAGACCTATTCTTTCTCCGGTTGAAGATTGGTAATTATCCAATAGTCGGTCTCAGTCCGGTACGCCTGATTTCCATAGACTGGTTTCTAACCCAGAATATAAGGGCGGCAGCCCGAGACCTTTACCCCGGTCAGAAATATCCCGGTCTGGGCTCGGGCGTGCTCTTTGTATTCAAGAATCTGGTTCGACAACTGGTTGAGATAACTCGCGTTAGCGGAATCATTACCGTTCCGGAGTACTTCCACGACGCCATGCTCTTTACACGCTTTATGGAATGCAAATTTGCCAACCCGGAAAAGGCCGCAGATTTCCAGAACCTGCAGATCCTACGAAATATCCGAAAGCTAAGCACAGCCATTCATTCCGGCCAAATCGTAGAAAGGAAGACTGGAGAGGTTTATCGCTGGAGGCACGGAGAAATGCTGTCGCTGAAAGGCGAATACTTCAATCGTTCCTTGTTCAACGATGATTACAGACGATCCTTCAAGTCTGCATTGAATCCAAAGAAGTATATACCAGGTGACCAGGCGGCGAAAGATTCATGATGATTCGCCTCCACCGTAATAGACAGCTCGTATTCCTGGTAGCCACGCTCATTCTGGTCGCGAACCTGAACTGTGCCACAACACTTCGTTTTCTTTCCGAGGTCACCAACAACGAAGCTCCTACCGTCTATGGCGGCACAGAAATCAACATTCTTTTGATCTACGGCGGCCTAACGGTTCTGGAGTCGCCGTTGGACTGTGGCGGGCTGGCCCTTCTCGCCTTTGTAGGCGGCCTGGTGGACTTGCCATTTAGCCTTCTGGCCGATACGCTCCTCCTTCCCATTACCCTGCCCGCCTATTTTCTTTCCAGAGAACAGGAATCGCCGCAATCCACAGATGAAAAACGAAGCGGAGAGCCTGCCCGCAAAGACGATCCCCAAATAAGCAAAGGCGAAAATGACCGGACTACGGCACAACCAACCTCGAAGGACAATCCCGAATCAACCGATGCCCCCTCGGACCAGAACTCGCAGAAGGAGACTGCCGTGGGTGTAGACTCAGATGAGCCGCAAGATCAGGATTCCGATGGCGCCACGGCCGTCCCGCAAGAAGAAAGCGCTTCCGAAACCGATCCATGACCGGCGGACCGAGCCCTTCCGGGTGTTGTGGAATTGCTGGACGATACCCTCCATGGGTATTTCACTGAAACTGTCAGTGTACGTATTTTACCTCAGGAGCAAACATGAGCTATTACTTTGCAGCAAGACTGAATATGGATTTCGATGAATCCATTCAAGTGGTCACCGAGGCCTTGAAAGCGGAAGGCTTTGGGATTATCTCTGAAATAGACATCCAGGATAAACTGAAGGAGAAGCTGGGTATAGACTTCCGGAAGTACCGAATCCTGGGCGCCTGCAATCCGCCCTACGCACACAAGGCTTTAAGTCTGGAAGACAAAATCGGTACAATGCTACCGTGCAATGTAATTGTACAGGAAGCCGACGGCGGAGGAACCGAGGTGGCGGCCATTAATCCCATAGAGTCGATGAAAGCGGTGAACAACCCGGCATTGATGGATATCGCCAACGAGGTAACTGCGCGATTGCAAAAAGTTATCGAGGCTTTGAAGTCCCGGTAAAATCAGAATCGTTCCCCGGGGGGCAAGCCGGGCCTGAAAAACAGGCCCCACGGACTTTTTTCGGGCAAGTTCACTGCGACGTAACCTCACTGCCAGTTTCCGAAGTCAATTCGGGAGTTTCCCCGGGGACTATGCCGTCGCCTGCGGGCTCTGCAAATCGTTTGACCCGGCAGAGCGCAGTGGGAGCTTCATTCCATGTGGAAGAGGCTGCCGTACAATTATAAACTCATCCTGAGCTACATGCTAATTAGCCTGGGCCTGTTGCAGGTCTACCGACTATTGTTCTTTTTCATTTATTCCTATCGAGCGGGACAGAGTCCGTGGACAGACGTACTATGGGCCTTCCTTCTGGGGCTCAGGTTCGACATATCCACTGTGTGCATCATCATGGGTCCGTTTGCGCTGTTGGCCATGATACACTATCTCAATCGATTCACTCTCTATCGCATACTCTGGGTGTATCTACCGCCATTTATCCTTTTCTTTCAGGTAATCCTTCTTGTAGCAGACATCATCTATTTCGAAAACGCAAACAAGCACATTGGCTACGAAGCCTATGCATTTCTGGGCACCGAACTCTTTGTGATCCTGGGAGCGGCCTTTCAGAATGCGCCGTTTACAGTTATAGGCGGTCTGGGACTTACATCCGCTTTTGTGGCCGCTGTGATCTGGGTCCTACGAAAGATCCCTTACGAGCATGACCGTCGAACGTGGAAGTCTCCTGTGTTCAGTTTCGTCCTGGCCCTGGTGTTGATTGTGATAGGGATTCGCGGCGGGGTCCAGATAAACCCGCTTCGTGTAACAGATGCCGTTTTCACCAGGAACCACTTCATCAATCTTCTGGCTGTTAACGGAGTTTATACAGCCATCGTAGATCTAAAAAGCACGTCTATTCCCGAACGACACAAGATGGATGTAGCAGAGGCCATTGACGTTGTTCGCAAAGCCATCGACTACCCGGGAGCCAGCTTTGTAAGCGATGAGTACCCGTTGTTGCGTAAGCTAGAGGGTAGCCGGGAAGGAAGACCGCCAAACATCATGGTCATCATCCTGGAAGGATGGACCGGAAAGTTTATTTCGCCGATTACCGATGGACGGGTGAACGGTAAACCTGTGACTCCCCATTTTAATGAACTTCTAAAACAGGGACTCTTCTTCACCCACTTCTACGCCCCCGGCGGAAGGACCACCAATGGACTGATGGCCCTCGCCGGTGGCGTTCCGGACCGCCCGGGCTTGACGGCTGTGCGAACGCCGCAGATCACCAATCGCTTTTCGGGTCTGGGCACAGTGGCTCAGAAGCTGGGTTACAAGACGTATTTTGTGTCCGGGAACGACTTGGATTTCAACAATAAACGAACCATTATGAGCCACTGGGGTTTCAGAACCCTGATCGGTAAGGAAGAAATCGAAAAGATGGGTTTCAAACAGGGCACCGGCGGCTGGGGCTTTCAAGACCGAAAGATCCTGCAACTACTGCACGAACAGCTGATGAAGCTACCGGCAGACCAGCCTTTTCTGGCCACAGTACACACGGTAACAACCCATTACCCGTATCATACGCCGGAGGAGCGCTTCAACATATTTGATGAAACCGTCCAGGACCATGAATATCTGAACGTGTATCATTATGCAGATTGGGCCATTCATGATTTCATAGAGGAAGCAAAGAAGGCGCCTTATTTCGACAACACGATTTTCGTATTTGTTTCGGACCACAGCCACCATCGCTTTCTGAACTACTACGAAGACCGCAACGTTCCATTGCTGCTGTATGCACCGGGCAAAATCCAGCCAGGCATTCGGGACGATATTGTTTCGCAATTGGATGTGTTTCCCACTATCCTGGGTTTCATTGGCAAAGAGGCCTACTTCACCTCCTTTGGTCGAGATCTAATGAAATCAAAAGGAGGGTCGGCGTATTTTGCTTACGGAAATTTATTCGGATGGATCGAAGAGCCCCTGTTCTATATTCAATCCGTGGAAGGGGGCCCTGGCACGGTCTATACCCTGGAACCTCCCCACGAAAGTGTCGGTCCCTGCAATGTGATCAGCGAGGACCTGAGCAAGCACTGTCCGCAAAGCTATCTTAACAGTCGGGCCTTTCTGAATCTGAGCTATTTCTTATTGGACCAGAACCGCATCTTTCCCTCGGCCGCTGAGCTGGAGGATATTGCTCGTCAGACGGAGGGCCAGGATCCCTAACGATTGGACTCACCACGGCCGGCCCTTGACTAATGACCGATCCGGGATCCGGAGGCTGGTAGCGCCTGCCGGTTTTGTCAGAGCGTCTGTAGGCGCCGGGGTTTCGGCCATTGGCCCGAGGGTCCGTCGCAGCTAGTGGTTGGCCAGACTTAGCCCTTGCCTGGCGTAATCAATCGGTCTGCTGCATTCGCTCCATTGCATCGATCATGGACAAATGATGCAGGCTCCTTGCCTGGGTTAAATGAACTGAACAGAAGAATCCTAGCCCGGCCGGATGTCCCACCTGGTTACCGGGCAGAGGTCTGTAATCGGCGAATTGCACCAGCCCCCCTCCGGCATCGGATCCGTCCCACTGGTGCCGGAAATCGTGGCCACATAGCTCGCAGATCGGAGGCTTCATATCCGGTTGGACGACTAAATGCAATCCTGGTCTTATTTTTTTATTTAACTTTCTTACCAGGTGATAGAGGACGAGAATGAAACGTACCTGGCGACATAGCGCAAACTATGCCTCATTGGAAATCCAGCTTCTGGAAGGGCAGGTTCTAATCAAAGAATACTTTGATCCGGGAAAGGATCCGAACCGCCACCTGTTCTCCTTCCAGGAATTCCTGGAGGATAAGGCACGGTGGATCCTACAACAGAACTACTCTGAGCATCTTCTGCAGGAGGTCAAAGAAGCCATCCGGACCGAATCCTGAGCACAAATGCACTCAAGGCAGACAGCGGCTAATCCCCCGAACGGTTAACAACAGGGCCGTCCGGCATTTGTCCGGCGAGAAAGGGCACCGGCGACGGTCAGAAATAATACTGGCGCCACACTGCCGGGCAAAAAAGTGCCGGGCAAGAAAGTGCCGATTAGCCAATCTACGCAGCGGCTACCGGCGCCTCCGGGCTGTCGTCTTCGCCAGTAAAGGCCTTGCGCAGCAGGGTTAGCCAGACCAGGGAAACGGCGCTGTAGACAACCAGCCCCAGGAGCAAATCTACTTTCAAAAATCCGTTAAGGTGAATTAAGAAGGCAGCAAGGGGAAGCAGCACAAGCCGCAGCATCTCCGCGGGAAAGGTCCATGCTTTGCTATCCAGTATTCCCCCAACCACTGTTAATCCATACACGGTAAAACCGATCAGAATCAATAGCCGGAAGATGCCAAAAGCCGAATCGTGGGCCAGGCTGTACGCCAGCAGGCCCGAAGCAGACAGGAAGAAGAACTGAAAAATACCGTAAATCTTAACCCTTTTCGGTAGGGGCGGATCGTAATCCGGCCGGGCCGGGTCTGAATACACGATTTCGCTGGAGCCCAGATCTGCCGGCTTCCAACCGGGCCTGGCAAACCAGACCTTAAACTTATTCTTCCAGGACCGGGTAGCCAGGGTTTGCTGCCAGAGCTCCGCGTAGTAATGAAAGGTCATCCACAATGGGTTGAAGCTCGTTAGCTGGTTGGTAATACCGTAGTTGATCTTTTCTCTTTCCGGTTCATAAGTTCCAAACATGCGATCCCAAATAATGAAGATTCCGCCATGGTTCTTGTCTATGTATTGCGGGTTTCTACCATGGTGCACCCGATGATTGGAAGGTGTAACCATGAAATATTCCAGAAAGCCCAGCTCCGGGACCGCTGCCGTGTGCACCCAGAACTGATATAGCTTTAGCACTCGGTGCGCAAAAAGAAACATGAACCAGTTGATACCCAGAAATGCCAGCGGAAGGAAAAAGGCGTATTCAAAGACCCGCTGAAAACTACCGCCCCGGAAAGAAACGGCCAGATTAAACTGTTCGCTGGAATGATGGGTTACGTGAGAACCCCATAGAAAGTTAACCTCGTGGGAAAGCCGGTGAAACCAGTAGTAGAGAAAATCCACCGCGAAAATCACGAACACCCAGTACAGGAACGGCACTGCATTGATGTGAACATAGGGGAACTCGGAGGCAAATACAAGAGGATCGTCGAAAGGAATAGCCTGCCAGTCAAAAAGCGTGAATAACGAAAAGTTTGTTTCAATCCAATCGTAAACGATTAAGGCGCCAAAGAGAGTCGGCACACCTACCAGCATGAACATGATGCCTGTACTGATGCCAGCTACGGTATCATTCACTCGGTAATAGGGGCGATGCTGGATCCACCCCAGGATCATCTCCAGGAAAATCAATCCCACAATAATGGGAAAAGCGATTTCCATCATATTCATAGCAGCACCTAACCTGTATGTCGAAAATCGAAAGCAGGGGTATGGCTACAATTAGAAAACCGTCCCGTTTCCTGGCCAGCAAAAGAAGTGTGAGTCCGAAGAAGGAATAATTCAATACCTGGAGTTTCCCCAGGAAAGGGGCGGATGCCGTCCAGGGATGCTCACAGATTGGACAAAACTCTTTTTTGCGTAATCCCGGAACTCTGTTCTTGAGGCTCTCTGTTTCGCTTCCTTCAGCTGATCAGGCCCAGTTCCGAAATACTGTCCTCAATTTTCGTCTTCTCTTCCGGGCTCAGCGATAAAGAAAGACTCCCGGCATTCTCCTCGATCTGGGCTGGATTTCTGGCCCCTGCCAGCACAGTGGCGATACCTTTTCGATCCATGGTCCACCGAAGCACCAGTTGCGCGATGGTGGCGTTTTTTCCGTCCGCCATTTCTTGAAGCACCGCGATCAACTTCTCAAGTTTGTGCATGTTATCCGATTGCATCCATTTAGAAGTGGCCCGGGTATCGCCGGCATTAAATTTCGAACCTGAATGGAATTTGCCGGTAAGAAATCCCCTTTCCATAGGGCTGTAGGGGAGGATGCTCATCCCTGCCTCCAGGGCCGCGGGTAGTACATCCGTTTCCATTTCTCTGGACACCATACTGTAGCGCACCTGGTTACTGGCCAGCTCGGTTGTCTTCAAGGCTTCCTTCATTTGTTCCGCCGAATAGTTGCAGACGCCGGCGGCCCGAATCTTTCCGTCTTCCATGAGCTTCTCGAATGCCTCCATGGTTTCGTTTATGGGGGTGGTAGCGTCGGGCCAGTGAAGCTGAAAAAGGTCGATGTAGTCGGTCTTCAGCCGTCGCAGGCTGTCTTCGCATTCTTGCAACACCCGACTCTTTCCCGCGAATTTATGCATTCGAATGGGACGACCGGAATCATCATTCGTTTCAAAGAAGTACTCCCCTTCTTCTGTTTCCCAGTTCATACCGCATTTGGTCAGTATCTGATAATGATCCCGGGGAACCTCCTTCAACGCCTTGCCGACGATTTCTTCGCTCCGACCAAAGCCGTACACTGGCGCTGTATCGATTGTAGTAACCCCCAGATCCAGGGACTTCCGAATGGCGTCCACGGCATCCTTCTCTTCAGCGCCGCCCCACATCCAGCCGCCGATGGCCCAGGCGCCAAAGGTTAGCGGAGTAACCTGTACGTTGGATTTGCCTATGTTTTTAAGTTCCATTGTTTCAGATTAAGGCAGTCTGGCGATTTTGTCCAGTGATTGACTTCGCAAATATTGACATCCGTCAATGAAATCCGGGGCGAAATCGCCTACCATACATCCATGAGTAATCGCAGATCTGCCGACAGCCGGCTTGTAGATAACCGGCTACCTTTCAAAACGTCCCACTGGTTCTCGGAAGACGCCCCGGATCCGAAGGCTTCTCGGGCTTTCTCATCCGAAGAAAGCGCAAAAACTGAAGCTACCAGAGAAGAAAGGGAGGGCTGGAGCAAAGAGAAGCCGCGGAAACCGGACCGCAACCTCTATTGCGACATAGCAATTGTGGGCGCGGGTTTCGCCGGATTAAGCGCCGCCCTGGAAATCAAGTGTCGAAATCCAAAATTAGATGTTAGCATCTTTGAGGCCCAGCATGCCGGGTTCGGAGCCAGCGGACGAAATGCTGGCTGGCTCATGGGACTGCCCCCTCTGCTCTGGCTTCTGGAAGACACGGAAAATGAAAAGCGATGGGAGGAGATCCGATTCGTTTCCAGAAATATTGAATCCAATCTAAGAGAATTGAAGACATTCCTCAAGGAGCAGGGTTACTCTCCAGACCAGATATGGCAACCATCCAGACATCACCTGGTTGCCAGGAATGCCCTGGAAGAAGCCACCATTCGCTGGGCCGCTCCCAGATTCGCCAAAGCCGGCTATCCCACCGAGCAAATCAGCGCTGCAAGAACAGGCGATATCGTAAGCTATCCGGCCCGATCGGCCATTGCATACGAAATCGACACCATACACCCCTTTCATCTTGTAAGGAGCCTGAAGGCCATTTGCGAAAGAAACGCCATTAACATCTATGAAGACGCTGCCATTCAGTCAGTGAAGTCCGGCCATACACAGGTAGAGCTAAAAACTTCCGCCGGCTACATGGTTCGCGCGGCCAAGCTGATATTGGCCACCAACGCTTATACGGACAGAATTGAGAGGAACTTTCCCATCCCCGAAGCAAAGCCAAAGCATACATATATGCTGGCCACCAACCCGCTGGATGATGCGACACTGGATCGAATCAGCCGAAGCAGAGCGCCTTTTGGAGACCCTGCTTTGAGTTTCTACATAGGTCGACTCCACGGCAGGAGCCTACTATTTAACGGAGTGGATCGCGATTCCGCAGTTCGCGAAGAGGATGATCGCCATGTGCGATCCTTCATGAAACTTGAGAGAGCCTTATTTAAGCGATTTCCTTTTCTGGACTCAACAAGCATTGGAAGCGCCTGGGCCGGCGCCTATTTGCAGACCGGCACCGAAGCGCCGATAGTGGGCACGGTGCCCGGCCATCCCAACGTTATTCTGAGCATCGGTTACGGTGGCGGCAGCGGAGTGGGCACTGCCCTCATGTCCGGAAAGCTTACCGCAGACCTGGCCACAGAGGACAGGATGGACTCCGATGCAGAAAGAATGCGAACGCTCTTTGCCAGCGGAATGCGCTGGCCCATCGGCGGTTTCCTGCGAGCCGGCCTTTCCATCCTTAAAGGTATGATTTCCGGCAGTATTTAGAAAGGGCCGCTACGCCGGGTGAATGGTGCCGATAGCCTATTGTAAGAAATGGTTCGCGGAACAAACCCGGCAATATAAACTCTTCAGGGACGCGACCTGAAATGTGGCGAAAGGCAGCCGTTGCCGAGCTTACTCCGAACATGCGGATGGATACGAAGTGCGCGAATCAAGCTCGAAAGAGCTTTGTTAGTAGCCTGCTCAACGTTTCAGGTGTAATACCCAGGTAACTGGCCACCTGATAGTTTGGTACCAACTCCATTACTTCCGGTTCCGCTTGGAGAAGCATTCGCAGGCGGGCTTCCGCGGAATTGGACTGTAGATGGGAGGCACGACGCTCCAGACGAAGATAGGCATCCTCCAGCACCAGGATGATTAGATGCAGAATCTCCGGCCACTTCTTGCCAGCTTCTTTCAAGGCATTGTAGCGAATGTAAGTGGCGGCGCCATCCTTCATGGCTTCCAGCGTCTCATCGGCCGGTTTGCCCCGGGCCATGGACTCGAAGGCGGCCGCCAGATCTCCCGGAAATGTAAGCCAACCGGTGATTTCGCGATCATTCAATGGATAATGGGCTCGAATAATTCCTGAATGCAGGAAATAGATGTTTGGGGCCATTTCTCCGGCTCGAACCAGAAGCTGCCCTTTCTTGAACTCCACGCTTGAGGCACAATCCAGGATCGCTTGACGAGCGCCTTCTCTCAGGGGTTGGAATTTCTCAAAGTAGGACAGAATACTGGATTCTAACGCTTCGTCTTTCATTGCATTCAGTGAATACTCGCGGGTTCCAACCGGGTAGTTCAACCCAAAAAAGGTGGACCCCAGAACCTGGAAGTTATCTGTAAAGATGCCTGAAGGTGAAAAGAGAAAATGCAACGCCGGATCCGAAAATTGACTCCGATGGTCATTCTGATCATTGCCCTCTCTCCTATCTACTGTGTCTTTCATCCACTGACTGATATCTTCGGCCTTCATGAGGACTCAGCTGGCGATACAGAGCAAAACCTGCTACTGGCGGCAGTGGTGAGCAATCTGGTGCTTCCTCCTACCTTTTCGCCGGATGAATCGTTGACCTACTATTCCGCGCAATCAGTGAACATCTCCAGCGCCACAGAGGTGAGCACTATCCATTATACTCTGGATGGCAGCGACCCCAGCTGTAGCTCGACGCAGTATGCAGAACCTCTGGGCGTATCTGCTAACTCGGTGACCCGCATTCGGGCCATAGCCTGTGTCAGAGATGGAGATAACCTGAGATTCTCCCTCGCAACGGAGGCCACCTATGTGGCTGCCCCGGCTCTGATTGGCTCTATCAATACGCCTGTTAATGCGATGGATTCTGTAATAGTGGGAGACTATGCATACGTAGCAGACTGGGGAGGTTTCGACTTGCAGATACTCAGTGTTTCCGATCCTGCGAATCCAGCACCCGCGGCCCAGGCAAATCCGTTTGGAAATGCGCGAGCCCTGCATCTGGATGGGTTGAGACTGTTTGTTGCGCTACATGGAAACGGATGGGTGGCATACGATATTTCCAACCCCACTGCTCCGAGCTCAATTGGAAGTTCAGACCCCCCGGGTTTTCTCTATGACCTGGATACAGAAGGAAACCTGCTCTATACAGCCAGCGATTCTGGCGGTATCCATGCGATTGATATTTCCGCCATAGGAAGCCCCACCCTCCTGGGAACCGAATCCAGCGCAGGTGGACTGGGACTGGATGCTGTAGGTACACTCGTGTATGCAGCCAGGGGCGCCAGCGGTCTTCAGGTTATAGATTTTTCGGTACCAAGCAGCCCGTCCGTTATCGGCACCTATGCATCAATCAATGCCAGCCATGTCATTGTTTCCGGCTCTACGGCCTATGTTGCTGATGGATCCGGTGGACTTCTAATCCTGAATGTTTCCAACCCGGTATCGCCTACGTTGCTAGGCGCCTATACACCCGGGATGAACGCCTATAAGCTGGCTCTAGACGGTAGCGTTATTGCCGTGGCGGACCACAGCTTCGGTCTACGACTAATCGATGCATCCAATCCTTCCAGCCCTTCCTTACTGGGCCAGTATTCCCTTTCAGGTCCAACGCAGGCGGTCACATTTTCCGGGAATCTGGTCTATGTGTCGGACGATGATAACGGACTTTTTGTCTTTAGATACAAACGTTGACGCAAACCTGCTAACGCGAACTATCCTTCCTGAGAACGACCTTTCGCACACCATTGAATCTCTCCGGGCAGGTCAGATCCGAGGATGCAATTTAATTCGCACATGCAAGGTTTCACGACCGGGCATCAATGACTTTCCAGCTCTCTCTAAACCTGTCCTGGCCGGGACGCTTCAGTGGCGAAGAAACGCTAAGCTTTGACCAGGTATTGGATTCCCCGGGATCCGTAGGACTCGCCATCCATTGCATCAGAAACGATCGGGGCTCAAAGGATTCCTCCTTCGTAACCTGTCGGCGACCTTTTGCGCCCCGGTTATAGGGACAGACTTCCTGACAGATATCGCATCCAAAGATCCAGCTCTGGATGTTTGCCGCCACCGTCTCAGGCATAGCCGACTTTGCCTCAATGGTCCAGTATGATATACACTTGCTCGCTTCAATTCGATAAGGCTCCAGGGCCCCTGTGGGACAGGCATCCAGGCACTGTCGACAACTTCCGCAGCGATCTACGTTAGGCGCCCGAAAAAGGGAAGGCTCGGCATACTGGGCGCCAGATTCGGAATCCGTGGGGATCTCCGGCACTTCAGAACCAAAAAGACCTTCTTGCTCGGCCGACCGGGCCGTCTCCCCGCCGTTGCTGTTTGCGGCATACCGATCTCCGCTGCTTTTTCGAGGATCGCCGAAGTTTTCGGGGGAAGCTGAACGCAAATCAGGGAGCCCCTGCGAATTAGAATGCGATGGAAAAGTAGATGGGTGGCGTAACAGATCTTCCGCGAAGCCTTCCAGGTCCGCGTTTAGAAAGACTCCTGTAAGAAAGAAATACGATCCCATCTCGGGATGGATCAAGTTTGTGTTCTTTCCCTGCCAGCCCAGCCCCGCGTTTCGCGCCAGGATCTTTTCCGGCACGGGGGCCGAGTCCGTAGTGACGCGATAGCGTAATCCGGGGAGCTCTTTTCTATGAAGTTCAAAGAATCGGTCCGCCAGCCTTGCCGCTTTCTTGCGAAGAACCAGGTGATAATCCTTACCCGCCGCATAGCGCGATACCTTTGCCCGGGAATTGGCAAGAGCCTCATCCATTTCGGGGTGTCTGTAGATGGCGCCGAGCATCAGAACGGAAATCGCGCCGGGCAGGATGTCCGAAGGATGGGTTCTGAGATGCACATGCTGGTTAAACCAGTGCAGGTCGTTGCTCGCATTTTCCCTGGCGAATCTGTCCAGGTTTTCTCTATCTTCCTGCGAAATCGAAGCAAGGGTAAACCCGTACAAATCAAAACCCGCCTCCTGACACAATTCCAGAAAGCGGGTTTGTTGACTCTTGCTCAAACAGGGATTGCGCGAAGGCTGATGCATACCGCGCCCGGTTTGAATCAATCGCAGGCAATCACAATGTCGCCGGCCGCTTTTACTTCGCCGTTCTCGTCTGCCGCCTGTACGGCAACGGTCATCAGCTTTTCTTCTTCCTTGATCTTCTTAACCTTGCCGGAACAGGTAATGGCCTGCCCTGGCTTGGTCATAGCCTTGAATTTCACTCCAAAGGATTGCATCTGCGCCGGATTCACCCAGTCGGTAACGCAACGGCCAAGCAAAGCCATTACGTACATCCCATGCGCGATGGTTCCGCCCAGGCCCACCTTTTCGGCGAAGTCTGGATCTGTGTGGATTGGATTGAAGTCCCCGCTGGCGCCCGCGTAGCGGACCAGGTCCATATGCTGGATGGCGCTGGTCTTCAGTTCAGGGATTTCGTCGCCCTGTTTGTAGTCGCTTAGTTTGATTCGATTCATAGTATTGCTCCTTTTAATCTTCGGAATCTCTGAAGGTCACCTGCCGCCAGCCCGCTACGGGCAATCCCGGCAAGTTCGCAAGACTGCGATGATTAGCTATCCTCCGGTCGGATTACAATGGCCATTTCCGCTTCCAGAAGCGGCTCGCCGGACTTATTGGCAAAAGTGGTCTTGAAGGTAACCATGTCCATCTTGCCGGTCTTCACATCCACTACTTCGCCCTGCGCATGGATCTCGGTTCCGGGATAGATAGGCTTCAGGTAGTTGTATTCCTCTTTCATGTGTAGCAGTCGCTGCACATCGATGCCCATCTCGCTCATGTCGTTGAAGATCTCTGGATAGCCCCAGAATTGAAAAGCGGTCTGGAATGTAGGAGGAATGGGAGTGTCTTCAAAGCCGGCCTCTTTTGCTTTGGCCGGATCCAAAAATACGGGATTGGTCTCGCCGATTGCTCTACAGAATTCCTTTATCTTGCCCCGCTCCACGGTGAATGTATAGGGGTTTAATTTCTTGCCTACAAGGTCTTTGCTTACTGCCATAGGTAGCAAGGCTCGACGCTTTGACATCGGAGTCAACAAAAGAAGCATGGAAAAGGAGGATCTGGAACTACGCAGAAAATGGGTCTTTAAGGCAGGTTCCGCACGATTGCATCTGATCAAGAAGCCCCTGGAGTCCTCCGAGCATGTATTTCTCAAGGCCTTTGTCTGGGCGCTTTTCAGAGAAAACTACAACGCCCTGGAAGTGGAAAAATCCACCGGCGACCGCTACAAACCAGACGTAATCTGCCTGGATCCTGAGCCTCCCGGGCAACCGATCTTCTGGGCCGAAGCGGGCCAGGTAAAACCGGAGAAGGTTGTCTCCATTCTACGACGCTTTCCGGGCCTGCACTTCCTGGTGGCCCGGTGGGGATTTCGCAAAGAGCCCCTGGTGGATTTACTACAGAAAAGGCTCATGGGAGACAATCGAATCGAAAAGAATGCACCCCGGGTAGAACTGCTTCAAGTCAGCAATTCCGCGCACTTGAATTGCATTGAGAATGGACGGATCGGCCTTACTTCGGAACACTATCGCATCCTTCCGGTGTGGCCGCTCAACGCCGCCGGCTAAGCCCGGAAAGGCTTAGAGTCCCACCTTTTCCGGCTGGCAGACGACTACGAACCAATGACCGAGTGAGAAAGCAGCGCCCGGACCAGGACGCTCAAATGCTTAACTTAGCCAAGGACCGTCCCCCTCCCATACAAGAAGATGCGAAACCGGCGATCCGGGGAATTACTTCGATTATCCCGTTGACCCGCTTCGCTCCAGTAGCATTTTCGGATGGTGAAATCCTTACAATGCATGCCGATTCTACTAATTCTGAGCTTCTGCACCTCCGGCGACAATCAGAGTCCCTCCGATTGTATGGCCGAAAGAAACCGCTGTTTACGTAACTGTAGCGCTCTTAGCTCCAGAAACATCAACCCGGACTTGAATCGACATCAGCCACATCAGGCGCCGCAGCAGCAATGGAATAAACAGAACTGCGAAAGCGCATGCATGGCTCAGTCCTGCTACTAGCCTTCCAGGACGATGAACTACACCGTCGCTCCCCGAGACGCTGTACGCCCAATGCGGGGAAAAGAAAACCGGAAACAATATTTCGGATCGTCAAAAAAAGATGAACCCGGGCATTGTAAGCCTCAATGGGTTAGCGTTCAAATATTGAACCTGGCCGGCACGAAAACACGTCCAAAACTGGTGCGCATCCGAATGCCCCATAACGGATACAGCTATGAAACTGAAACAATTTAAATCGCAAATCACTTCATCCAGACTCATTCCCGTTGCTCTGATTCTGTTCTTCTCTTTAGAACATGGCTTGCATGCGAAGCCTCTGAGCCCCGAAAAGCTGGATAAACTCTACGAAGACCTGGCCGACGAAAGAATTGAGCCCGCTCCGGCCGGCGTGGCGCTACGCCGTCTTTCGCTACATCTCCGCGGCACCATACCATCCATCCAGGAGCTAAACTCCTACGAAGCCGCAAGCGTCGACCCCTCCGTAGCGCGAATGAATTTTGCGGTAGCATTCCTTCGCAGCCCTGAATTCGCCCAGTACTGGGGCACTTACTTTGGCTCGCTATTTCGCGAACAAACTGAAGGCCGGGATTTAAAGTATGCAAGCTTCTATAACTATCTGAGCCAGTCCCTGCATCAGAACAAACCGTATGACGTTCTGGTTACGGAAATGCTCACCGCTACCGGTTCCCCGGAAGAAAATCCGGCCGTCAACTTCATTGTTCGCGACGGCGGAGATCCGCTACAACTGGCCGAATACACCGGCCGGCTTTTTCATGGAAAACGACTGGAATGCGCCCGGTGCCATGATCACCCGTTCTATAGCGGCTACACAAAGCGGGACTACTATGGGCTGGCCGCCTTCTTCGCGCAGCAATACACAACGGATAGCTACGACAAGAAGTTTGAAGGCATCACCGGTTTGAAATATGTTCCACGAAACGAAATCGAAAACCTCCCCACCGAATCGCAGAAACAGTACAAAGACGCGTGGAACAAATTCTATAGAGATTATTGGAATAAGCTCAACCAACAACAGAAAAAAGCCCACCGCCAGGGCACCGAACTCAAGTACGATGCCGTTTTTCGGGTGCCCGAACTGGGGCTGCGATTCCCGGTTAGCGATAACGAGCCAGGCGGCGACCTGGTAAAACCGGTGTATCCGGACGGAAGCGAAGCCAGCTTACAGGAAGGCGTGGATCGCCGGGCCATTCTGGCGCGCTGGTTTACCGATCGTAAGAACGATCGCTTTCGCAAGGTCCTCATCAACCGGATCTGGACTCGATTGATGGGTTGGAGCTTCTTCACTCCCATGGATGACTGGAACGATAAAACAGACATTCAGGGCGAAGAGATATTGAATCATCTGGATGATGTCTTTGTGCAACAGGACTATCGCATCAAGGATCTGGTTCTCTACATTGTAAGTTCCCGAGCCTACGCCCGGACCATGCCCCTGGCCGATTCCCGGGATGCGAAGTCGCCGATAATCTATTTCCAGGCTCAACGAATGGATCCCGATCAACTTATGAACTCTTTGATCAAGGGTTCCTTTGCCATGACTGTTTCCGACATACGCGAGCGAAAGATTCAGTTCAGCCAGACTACGCCGGACCTGGCGCGAATCAACCTCAAAGGCCTGGGAGCTCTGAAGTCGCCAAAGCAAAACCAGCGGGACTTCTCAAATGCCGTAGAAGTAGAGCGACCGGTCCACTATAACTCTTTTCTGGCAGTGTTCGGCGCCGGACCCAGAATAGACATAGCCGACGATGAAAAATCGCCCACCATCGAGCAGGTTCTAACGCTGTTGAACGGTAGGCTTACAAATCGCCTGGCCCGGGATTTCGCCCGCCAGGGTTCGTATATACACCAGCACTATCAGAAAGAAGGAAGCATTCAAGATGCGGCCAATGCCATTTTCCAGAGCCTCCTTTCTCGAAGCCTGAGCGATGCGGAATGGCAAAAAATTGAGTCGCTTACAACTACAAGCCTGGCCGGGAATCGAAAGGATCGGTTCAACCAGGAAGCCTTGCAGGATCTGATCTGGAGTATCTTCAACAGCCAGGAGTTCATACACATCAACTAGTGTATGTGCGTAAGGTCCGTCTGTATCCCTTTGGAGAGACATAGGAAAGCCATCATGAAACATGCAAACCCTTCAAATAGCAAAAGTATAAAAAGAATAGCGGCCCCGGGCGACGATAGCTCCACAGTCCAGGGCGTCGGCGCCATAACAGAAAGCGGCGAAATGAGTCGCGGTAGTTTTCTGCGAAAGGCCGGCGGACTTCTGGCCGGACTGGGAATGGCCAACGCCGCCGAGAGTCTTCTTGGTCGCGCCCTGGGCTACGGTTCCGGGCTTCTGGCCGAGGAAATGCCGGACTGGGACGACGATCCGTATGATATCGTGCTGCCCAGCAAGGTGAAGTCCGTAATCTTTATCAACATGGCCGGCGGTATGAGCCACGTAGACACTCTGGATCCCAGAACCGATCAGAGCCCCTTCGGCGTGGTAAACTCATCGATAAAGGGCATTCGCATTGGCGAGCCATTCAGAAAAACGGCGGCGCAGCTAAAGCATCTGAGCATGGTGCGTTCCACCTGGTCGGAAGACGGGGATCATGGTTTCGCACAACGGCTTCTGAACACCGGCTATCGCATGACCGAGTCGGCCGGGTTTCCGGACATCCCTTCCTACGGTTGCACCATCGCCTACGGCAAAAAGAAGGATTTCCAGGGCCCCTATTTTCCTTCGGTGGTTACCATGGGCCAGCGCGGAGGCGTCATCGGGCAGCATGGATTTCTGCCTATCAAGTTCTCGTCGTTCCACATTGGAAACCTGGACAATCCGGTGAATAACCTGAGCCCGGGCGGAGGAAAAATCTCCCAGGAACGCCTGGTGCGAAGAGAGCAATTCCTGGACATGCTGAACGACAACTTCGAGAAACGATCCAATGCCACACAGGTTCAGGTATGGCGCGGCATGTTCGATTCGGCTCTGGAGTTCATGAATAGCGATAAGCTGGTGACATTTGACCTTTCGAAAGAAAGCGCCACCAGTCGGCGCCGGTACGGCGACACCTGGGCGGGCAAAGCATGCCTGATGGCAAAGCGACTGGCGGAGTCCGAAGTTCCTTTTATTCAGATTACCATCGGCGGCTGGGACACTCATAACAATAACCGGGCCAAGATTGCCGATATCATGCAGGAAGGGGATCCGGCCATTGCAGCTTTGATCGAAGACCTCGCCGGCTCGGGATTACTGGATCAGACCGTTTTCTATCTATCTACCGAGTTCGGACGAACCCCGGTTGTGGGCGAACGGGACGGTCGGGATCATTATCCTCGTGTATGGACCAGTTTGCTGGGAGGCGGCCCCATTCCCCGGGGCGCCGTCTTTGGCGAAAGCGACAAGAAAGCGCAACGTCCAGCTCGCGATGACCAGGCCTACCATGTTCGAGACGTTACAGCAACTCTGTATCGAGCGGCGGGCCTGGATCCGGAATCCACGCTGACCACCGGAAGCGGTCGTCCTTTTCCGCTGGTCCCAAGGAATGCGAAGATAATAGAGCCCATGCTGAGAGGATGATGTTTGATGCAATCTCAGGCGGTTAAGCCGAAAGGCAATTGACTTCGATGCCAGGGCCGTTAAGGATTACGAATGGGTTTCCACGTAAGAATTAGCGGCAGGCTTTCCGCCATGCTTGATATGAATCCAAAGCCATCAGCGCAAGCGGGATACAGGCCAGCGGACCTGCCTATGAAACGCTGGAAGGATAGAACCGCCTCAATGCGCCGGATTGCTGGCGCTCCTCTGAGCATACTAATCTGCGTCCTCCTGTTTTCGGGAGCCTGTACAACCGCTTCGCCGTCTGGCCCGGAAACAACCGCCTCGACAGAAACGGCCGAGACCTCCGGCATACCCGAACTAAAAGGCCGGGTGAATGACTATGCTGATGTTTTGACGGAACGGCAAGAGTACTACATTGCCGAGATTTCGCGAAAACTGGAAGAAGACACTGGAGCCCAGCTGGTAATCCTCACCGTTTCGACCACGGGCCGGGAATCCATCGAAGACTTTTCCCTCCGAGTTATGCGGGCATGGAAGATCGGAAGGAAGGATTACGACGATGGGTCAGCCATCGTGCTGGCCGTTCAGGACAGACGTGTGCGCATAGAACTGGGCTATGGAACGAATCGGTTTTTCACCAACGAAATGGCCCAGCAAATCATCGACGAAAAGATGATTCCTTTTTTTAAGAGACAGGACTTCTATGCAGGTCTTCTGGTAGGTGCAGGGCAGATGGCCAGAATCATTCGCGAAGAGACGCCCGAGTCCTGGAAGCCTTGAACGGGCTGGACACGAAGCCGATTTCGGTATAATAGTGCGGAACCTAAAGATACTCCCCTGGCGGGCCTGCATCTTTAGGTTCGCCCTGCCCGTAACCAGGCGTGCCCCCGTCGGGGTTTTACGAAAGGAGAATCTCTGTAGATGTACAGGAGGAAACTACGATACAGCCACCAGAAGCGCAACTGTTCGATCTGGAAAATGGGAATTCTCTGCCTGGTTCTCTTTAGCGGCGCATCCGGGTATGGCAGACCCCGGCCAGGATCGCCTGTTTCCATTCCCGAGCCCGAGGATCATATCGTAGATCCAGCCAGGTTTCTGGAACCGGCAACCCGGCAGCGAGTCAATTCCAGACTGGGTCGCCTCTTTAGGCAATACGACTGGTATATATTTGTCGTCCTTGTCGATTCTACTACGCCAGAGACCATAAGCGAATTTTCCTTGCGCGCCTACAGAACTCTGACGCGAAGAATTTTTGCCCGGGAAATGGTGATTGCGATTGAAGTTAATAGAAAGCGCTCAGCGATTACTGCCTCAAACGACGTCGACCCCGAATTTAGAAGCGCTCTGCAGCATATCGCTATCGACCATATTAATCCAGCCCTGCGTTCAGCCAACATTGAACAGGCTCTGGATGCAAGCATCCGAAACGTCGAAATGCTACTCCAAAACGAAGAGTCCATTTCCAGCCAATCCTCGGATAACCCCATGCAAGAATCTTCCGGCGTAGCTTTTGTTGGACTGCTGCTTCTGGGTCTGGGTCTGTTCTTGTGTTATATGGCTTCTCGCATGCTTCTATTCATCGTGCTAATGATCAGCCCGGTAGCGTTTATTCTGTTCCTGTTCGGCACCGGATTGTTCACCCATTCCTTCCTGCTAACGGGCATAGTGGCCCTCTTCTTAGGCACGACTTTGGGTCGCAGTATCGGCAGTGCATCTGGGGTGAGCGTGTCTGGCTCCGGCTTTGGCGGCGGCTTCTCCGGCGGAGGAGGAAGCTTTGGAGGCGGCGGAGCATCCGGGGGCTGGTAAGCGATGATCCAGAAGCCCACGGCCGTGCTCCTGCTTTTCCTTTGCGGCCAGGCCCCTGACTTCTGTCCGTGCACTCTAAAGACGAAAATTCGTTGCCTTTCTTCCTGAATTCGCAAGAATCCGGTATGTCCCCTCGAAGCGTTGCCCGGCACCTGGGTGCCACTCTTTTCCTTTCAAAGCCCGCCACGGCGGCGCCGGGAGAGTGCCCCGCACAGTCAAACCGAGCGGCTCTGTGCATACCGCAAACAGTACTGAATATGCTGGTTACCGTTTGCCTGGGATTTCCTGCTCTGCAGATACAGGCTCAAGAAGTTCCCATTCCCGAAATCAATCAGCCTGTCACGGACACGGTAGGTATTCTAGAGCAATCCACAGTGGACAAACTAAATGATCAAATCCTCAAGCTGGAAAAAGACAAAGGCTCTCAGATCGCAGTAATCATCGTTCCCACCACCGGCGAGGAGTCCATCGAGGAGTACGGAATCCGTGCCGGAGAGAAACTGAAGATAGGGCGAAAAGACGTGGATGATGGTGTGATTCTAATTGTTGCCCAACAGGACCGGAAGGTTCGCATAGAAGTGGGCTACGGTCTGGAAGGAGCCATTCCTGATGCTGTGGCCAATCGTATCATCCAGGATCGCATTGTACCCGCGTTTCGTGCCGGCAACTACGGAACCGGAATCGAAGATGCGGTAAACACACTGGACAAAATCATTCGCGGCGAAGTGCTTCCGGAACCGGTACAACAGTCCGAAGATGAGTTTGTATTATTCTCCGTCTTTAGCCTGATCGGTTCCATCTTTCTTCTCGTTGGTTCGCTCATTCCTTTGATCGCCGGGCGATGGCTTTCCATAGTCACCTTCATCATGGCGGCGCTGGTCGGACTTTTTGTATACTTCATGACCGATATGTTTGCTTTAGCGCTGTTCCTATCCGGAATCGTGGCCTTTTTCATTGGCATCTTTGGAACGATAATGATCGCTGCAAAGGGGTCGGGAGGCGGCGCCAGCAGTTCGAGCTCCTCCTACAGTTCCAGTAGTTCCAGTAGCAGCTTTTCTTCCGGTTTTAGCTCCAGCAGTAGCTTCTCCGGCGGCGGCGGAAGCTTTGGCGGGGGCGGAGCTTCCGGTAGCTGGTAGCCTGACTCGGACCTTCGCCGCGCAAAATAGAATCATTCGGGCCCATCCCTTCCTCTCTATCAGCGTGCACGATACTCCCTGCTGGATTCGAAGATGCCCGATTGGAGCTTTTTGCCGGGAACCTTTCGCCGTCTGCTAGAGATCAAACTGAATCAATTTTCCCGCATCGCTGTCCAGGCAAACGGCGATCGGACCCGAAGCGCAGGATAGCTCGCCGGTTCCCCTGTACAGCATGTCTACCGCCTCGCCTTTCCAGGTATAGAGTCCGTTTCCGTACGCGAAAATCAGTGGGTTTTCTTTCAAGATCTGCAATCCACGCCGGTTCCCCTGCCATTGTCCATTCATCGGCTCCGCATTAGGAATGCGTCGCACAGCCTCCAGGCCTCCGGCTCGCTTAATAAGGATGAGTTCCTTCTCTGTTAGCAGCAGGACCTGATCAGAAAAGCACTGCGCCGAAACCACCGCGTTCGCCGCAGTGTCTCCGTTGCTGTCGTCCTCCCGGGCTGCAAGAAACTTCGCAAGCGGATACTCCTGAAAGCTCTGTCCGTTTGCCCCCGGTTCATAGAAGCTTCCGGAAGTAACCAGGCTTCCGTCGGAACAAATGGTCAGCGGCGCATCATTCAGGCTCAGAAGTTCTTGCTGCTTGCCGCCTTCGCCGTACTGTATCAGGGCGCCATTATCATAGACCAGTAGCCCCAGCTTCGTAAAGGCGGCGCTCATATCGGAAGCCCCGGAGATCTGCACGGGCGCTGGCTTGAGTCCGCTGGCCTCGACTTCATAGGCCATCAGTGTGGATTCGATTCCCCCGCCCATAGTGGCGAATCGAATGGGGCTCGATGTCGAATCCGAATTCTGAGAGAGCAGCGAATGCACAAAAGTGACGGATGAAGGAATCTCAAGACCGCGAAAGCCTCCGGCGGGCCCCAGGAGTCTTCGGCCGGACTGCGGCCCTTCCCATTCCAGGCGAATGCTGGCTCCTCCGCCACCCTGAAAATACTCAAGAACGATATCGGCGTCGTTCGAGAGTTGAATCTCCCCGGAATGCTCGGTAGGGGCCATGCCTCTCCATTCGTCGATTACTGACTGGCCGTTTACATAGAGCCGCACGCCATCGTCGCTTGTGGTATAGAACCGATACAGGCCGGGCCTAGAAATCTTTAGCTTTCCGCTCCAGCGTGCCGAAAAATTCGTGCGGGGAACGCTGGCCGCGGCGCTGGAACGATTGAAGTCATGATCGATGACGTTTTCGCTTCGTTTGAGTGCGGGCTTTTCGAAATTTCGTCCTTCGAAGTACTCTGCCTGCCAGGACGAGTGCAGACCCTCGGTTTCTCGCACCAAAAAGGATCCGGGGGCCAGTGAGCCGGAGCGGGAAACGTGGGAGGCCACATCGCTTCCCGGTTTCTTCCATAGGAGTTCCAGATGGCCGGGTCCGCCCTGCTCAAAATACTCCAGCTTGATCTGATAGTTGCGACCGGCTACCAGATCCACCGATCCGCTGTATTCCGTGGTTCCCTGGGGTTTCCATTTATCAATTACCGGTCGACCATTGATGTACAGCCTGACTCCGTCGTCGCTTCTGGTAAAAAAAGTGTAGGTGCCGTTTCGCGTGACTCGTAGAGTTCCGGTGGCGCGAATACTAAAGTCATCCCTGGGCACATCTTTATGCGGACTGCCGTTGCCCATGGGCATGTTCAGCGAATCTCTTGTTTCCGCCACGATCAGTTTTCCCAGGTTTTTGCCTTCAAAATACTGAACGTTGAAGCCGGCACCCTGCATTCCGTCCGGAGAAATAGTGAAGTAATTCATTTCGCCTTCGGTGTAAGAAACCGTAGCATATACAGACTGACCGGAGGCATCCTTACCCAGATAGGCAAGATCTGCTCCGGATTCCACGGAAAGGCTCTGAATCCGATTATCAGGTAGCGGTGCCGCATCCAGGACAGGCCCCTGGACCAGCGCTATGACCAGAATAATAGAGATTGAGACGGGCGCCGCACGGTAAGCTAACGCACGGTAAGCTAACGCACGGCGAGTCATGGTAACCCGGGTGCGCCCCAATTGGCTCCGCAGAAAGCCGGGAATCCAGTGCGCCAGCATCCGCGGCCTCCAGCCAAAGCGTATCCTGGGTACGTCCGGCCGACTTTGTATCCCCATTATGCTGGAGCCTGCAGGTTTTCCAGGTCCCACGCTTCCTTCTTTTTTTGAATGTGTTACTTGTAGTTGCATGATGGTTTTCGCTTTTCTTGATAAGAACTGTGGTTCCGGGTAGTGACATTCAGGTTCCGGGTGTTGACACTTTTCCTCTTTCGCGCGGCGTCAGAATATCATCGCAGCGTCCCTGCCCGGAGTCGCTCAGCCGCGAAATCGCTCAGCCTGATTGGCGCCATAACGGCATCGCGGCCCCGGCACGGATAGAAGGCCCGCCGTGCGGGCCCGTAAATCTTCTTATTTCTGCAGATTATCCTGCAGAGCGATGGTGTATTTAAGATCCACCTGATTATTCATCACCAGGTTGGCTACGTGCTCGCCGTTTAGATCAAAATCACGACGGTTCACCTGAAACTCGCCCTGAATGTAGATATGATCGCTCTGGCGGTAAACCTTTGTTGGAACCGTGTATTCCTTTACTTTGTCGCGAATGTGCAAGGTGAATACGAAGTCGTAGAGGTTGGCTTCCGCGCCTTTTTTGACTTCCTTTAGCGCAATGCGAGCGGTAGGATACTTCTCCACCCAGAAGAAATCGTCCTGTCGTAAGTGCTCGTCTCGATCGCGATCGCGAGTGAACACCGAAGCGGGCCAGATTACCAGTCCGCCCTGAATGCTGGCCGGGTTCGTTCCGTCGAACTGAAATTGATCAAGACGAAAGCTGCGGAAGGATCCTTTCACGTCCACCAGCTTGGCATTCACAAAAAACTCTATAGAACTTCGATATCGATCCAGGGTAAATCGGGGCTCTTTTTCCGAGTCCGCATTCAGCGGGCCAACCAGAAAGGATGCAGCCAACAAGGTGGCCACAGCCAGTGCGAAGGTTGCTCTTCGGGTAGATTTCATTTTTAGCTTCATTTCAGGCTCCTTAATGTAACGGCCCGGTTTCAGCCAGACCGTATTTAGACACAGCTATTCCGGGCTTCGTTCTGATTTTTTGCATATTGGCCAGGCTTGCGAAAAACCTCGCTCTTTCGGGTTCATTTTTTTCTTCCAGGGTTTTCCTTAGAAATACAATACCGGAGGAGCTACAGGCAGAATCGCACCTCCCTGGAAAATCTCGGTGAATCTTCTGATTCCACTATTCTGTGTTCATCCTAGCTTTTCGGGATCAGACCAGATCGAAACCGCTCTCCAGGCTACAACTCACCGGCCATCCAGGCCAGGGCTAATCCGGTTTTCCTTTCTCCCCTGGCCTGCTCGCCGCCCCATCTCAGAACAATCTAGTATTTCGCCGAGAATGCAAAGCCATAGCGAGAGAAGAACCTGCGTTTAGATGAAGGTATCAATCCTGTGTAGGGATTCGGTGATTCCGCCGCAGGAGTAATGTAAGCCCCGGCCGCACTGAGCGTGAATTCCAGAAATCCCAGATCATAATGCAGTATGGCTACCGCTTCGGTGCCCTGGGCATCCTTGAATTCCGCACGGTTCAAATGAATCGCAAGCTCGTTCCAGCCCAGATCCAGAAACCGGGGGTAAGATAATTCCGTGGACCACTGGATGCCGGCCATGCGAATACCGCGATTGCCATGATCTGGAATCACCATATCTCTGCGCATTTGCCCCGAATCCACGTTGCGACTGTTCTGGGAGTAATGATCCGAAGGAAAACCATCGTAGAAGCGCATGTTGGACATTGGATGGCTTTGATCAAAGGGCGGACGGGCATACAAAAGAATCGATCCCAATCCCCCCAGTAACCTGGGCCGCGGATTCAAGGCTCCGAATCCATGGAAATCGTCCGCATCCTTTCTCTGCCTGGAACTACCCAGCCCGGCAAATCCAATCTCGGAATCTTCGAAAATGCGCCAGAGAAACCTGCCACCAACCATCCAGCCTCGAATGGTCTTTCGGGAGAGAAATTCCTCTCCTCCGAAGGCCGTGCGGGCACTCTGCTGGCCATGGGAGCCGTAGGCCTGAAAATCTAGCCGAACATCCTGGGACCGCCACTGGAGTCCCAGGCCGGAATAATGCACATATTGCGCCGGGATTGCGTTCTGCCCATCCCATAGAACCAGTTCCTGAATCCGCCCGTCCGAGCGTGCGCTCTGGCCGTTGATTCGGAAATTGCCGTAGCTCAGTTCCAGACTCAGTCCCTTTCTATAGAAAAAAAGCTCCACGCCATAAAAACGGGCCTGTCCGGTGCGGGCTCTATTGCGGAAATAAGGATCAGCATCCGAAAGATCCAGGGCGCTGAATTGAAAACCCAGCACGGGGCCCAGCCGGGATCTCCATTGTGCACCCAGGATCACCGCCGGCGCGCGCAGATCGTAGAGTAGTCCCAGGGGATCGGACTGCATGGGCTGATAACCGGCCCGAAAAAACGGAAAGCTACGACCCTCCATGGGATGAGGATGACTCACATAGGGAGAGCCGTACCAGAATTGGCCGGCATATAGCCCTCCGGTGGACTGCTTGGAGAAGTCCCCGTCCTGGCCCAGAGCAGCCGCCAGAATGGTAAATCCATAGTCCACCCGGGCCACATCCACTCCGGCAATGGCCTCGAACCGACCGCCCCGGGCCCGATGAAAGGGCTTTTCCGTGCCCCCGGCATCGGACAGGGCCAGCGTCCGGAGGGTAACCACCGGTTTCCAGGTTTCTTCACCGGCCCCCAGTAACTGCAAATCCATGCCCCATCCAGAAAAAGGGATAAGCGGATTGTACAGCGGATCGAATCCGTCGGAATCATCAGAAGGATCGCTGCCCGTATCAGATCCGTCTGGGCCCCCTTTTTCCCGCGGAGAGCCGTTTTCCGGTCCATTTTCGGCCCAAAGGAGCCCTGATGCGGGAAATCGGGCCCCGGAAAAAATTAAGAAAAAGGCCAACAAACCGATACAAAAAGGGCTATACAGTAGTGCGCCGCAAAAAAATCTGGCAATAGATTGGTGCAACGCACTAAACCAGGTCAGGAGGCCAATATGAAAAGCCCTAAGATGAGACTTATGATGACTGCTCCCCTGCTGCTTGTAGCGGTGATTGCGGGACGCTACCTGGACAACAGAGGATCCACTGCAGAAGCTGTTGCGGTTGAAGATCCTCATTATGCATTTCTTGCGGACTACATCCAGAAGTATAATCCGGCCGTTAGCCCCGAGGAGAGTGAACTCCTGGCGCAGGCCATTATGAAGCATTCCGGAAAGCTCCGCATACCGGAAAGCGCAAAAATCGATGGAGAGCCCATTGAACCGGAATTGCTGGTCACGGCTTTCATCGAAACCGAATCCACGTTTAAAAAGTATGCGGTTTCCAGCGCAAATGCCCGCGGATACATGCAGCTAATGCATGACACGGTAAAGTGGATGAACGTAAAATACAATACCGGGGCCGACCTGAACAAGCTCCACGATACTGATCTGAACGTCAGACTGGGTGTAACCTACATCAACTATCTGTTCGAAGAGATGAAAGACCCCCGGCTGGTTGCGCTGTCTTATAATGCCGGTCCAGGAAACGTATCCCGCGGATACTACGTGGAACGCTATTGGATCAAGATCAGAAGGCACTATAGAAAAGCCCGCACCGAGCAAGAGATCGCTTTCTCTCAGATTTCCGAAGAGCAAAAGCTTGCCTACTTGCAGAAAGGGCCCGCATCTGAAAATTCGGTGGATTGATGCCGAAGAACTCTTCCCAGGTCTCGTCGCCGTCTCCCCGGCGGCGAGGCGCCCAAAACACTTCTCCCCAAACTTATCCCGGCTTTGCCGGGTTTTTCTTTTTGCCAGCACTGATTTTTTTCGCCGCTGTAAGCCTGCCCGCCTGCCAGTCTACGAAGGATGCCTTCTATGGGATCGCCGATTGGGATGTTTCTAAATCATGGTTTCCAGGGGCTTCCTTTTTTGCAGGAACGTGGCATAGACTGTTCGGAGACAAAGACAACCGAAGGATTGTAGTCTACGAGCCGGACTATATTCACTGGTTCGATGAGTTCGCCTTTGTGCGAGGATCCCGGGGCGCTGTATTGAGACTAAAAAGAGCCCACGATGATCATCCACCCATGATGCTGGCCGACGGAAGCGGTGCGAGCAGAATCTACAAGGTTCGCTTGAAAGATCTGAATTTCTTCAAACAAAACGGATTCCAGGTACTGAAGGGCGGCCCCTTTCTGTGGATCGACCCGGGTTTGAAAGCGCGAAAACGATCCAGAAATTTTCGGGACTGGATGAACGGTTACAAGGATGGCGAAATACTGGAGCGGATTCTACGTTATCTGGCTGGAGAGCATCCCACACTTACGCAACTGGTTCGAGTGGGCACTTCGGTACAGGACCGCCCCATCTATGCGTTGCGAATCAGTCGGAATTATGATGCCGCGAAGAAGGCGGTGATGTTTAACTCCGGCCATCATGGAATGGAGGTTCTTAGCATCGACTATTCCCTGGATGTAGCATGCCTGCTACTCAATGAACTCTGCTATCCGGAAGCGGCGTCCATGGATCCGGAGTTGCGAAACTATGTTTTGGACAATCTGGTAGTCTGGATCATTCCCATGGTTAATCCAGACGGTTTGCATCGTTTCTGGAATGTAAGCGGCTACATGGGGCGAAAGAATGCGAATGGAGTGGATCTGAACCGCAATTATCCTTTTTACTGGAAATCCTGGAATGAGCTGGCTTCCAGCGGTTCCGCATCCTCCTACAAATACCGCGGTCCGGAAGCCGCCTCGGAACCGGAAACCCGGGCCATGATGAATCTGGCCCGGCGCCACCGATTCCTTCTTTCCTTTTCTTTCCATACCTATGCCACCCGGATTCTGTTTCCGTATACGGCGGACGGCGCGGCCAATCCGCATCCGGACCCGGCTCGGCATATTGCCGAAAAGATTGCCTGGCCGGGCATCAGCTATCGCACCACCCGACAGTACGAGGCGGCTCGAAAGCTGTATTCGGTGGACGGTACCGACCAGGACTGGCTCTACCATGAACTCGGGACCATGGCTTTTATTGTGGAGGGCTCCATGTCCACACCTTCCTGGGAGGATGCGAGGCGCTCTATTCGGGGAATGCGACCTGTTTCCCTGGAAGCCTTCCGCCAGATCCGGCAGGGGCCCCGGCTAGAGCTCACAGTGACGGATTACCAGGGACGGCCACTGGAAGATGCCCGGATGGTACTGCTTTCACGAACCAGCTATGAACGGGAAGCCTGGCCACGGTCCAACCGCCACGGTCAGCTGCATGTATTTCTGGTACCGGATGAAGTGCTTTACGCCGAGATTCGCAAACCGGGCTATGCTCCCCTTCGGGTACGCCTGGAATGTGAATCGGTTTGCGAGCAACGTTTCCAATTGACCCCCACCGAGTAGTACTCATAATGGATTATGAGCCGAGCCCGCCTGGTGCAAAAGGACCTGCCGGATGATCTGTTTGATGCTCTTAAGAATCAAACGGAACTGGGCGTGGACTGCGAAATGATGGGACTCAATCCCTGGCGTGATCGCCTTTGTCTCATTCAAATAGCCGCGGAGAATGGTCCCTGCGCCCTGGTTCAGGTGGACGAAAATGAGCCGCCGGCTCGCATCCAGCAACTATTTGAAAACCCGGCCATCCAGAAGATTTTCCACTTTGCTCGTCTGGACTGTCTCTTTCTTCGAATGCGAGTCAATATTCAGATCCAGAATGTGTTCTGTACCAAAATTGCCAGTCGTCTGGGACGCACCTACACCGACCGTCATGGGCTGAAAGAAGTGGTCCGGGAGTTTACAGGCGAAACCCTGGATAAGCAGATTACCTCTTCAGACTGGGGCAGCAATAAACTTACCGATGATCAACTGCACTACGCAGCGAGTGATGTGATCTACTTGTTCGCGGTTAAGCGCGGTCTGACTGAAATCATCAACCGGGAAGGCCGAGCCGAATTGCTACGCGCCTCCCTGGAATACCTGCCTCACCGCGTGGAACTGGATCGCCTGGGCTACGACAGTATCTTCCAGCATTAGTTCGCGCCTTCTCTTCGCGTCTCCGAGCTAGACACAGGTCACCGAAAAAACACTCTCCTGCAAGCGCCGGACATCCGGACCAGGGAAGACAGGCAAAAAAACCGGCGAGCCTTCTATGAAGGCACCGCCGGCGAACGCTGTCCGAATAAGTTTAGTAATCCGGGTTGGTTTTCTGGATCCAGGTAAGGCTTATTCTGGATCGCCGCTTTCCACTTCGGGAGGTGGATTCCGATTCAGAAACCCCGGAGGAAGCGCATCTTTGCACTGCTGCGATAGTTCGTTTTGATGTTTCAGATAGCAATCGCGCATACGGCCCTGTCCGGGCTGAACGCCTTCGCAAAACTTCGCCCGGTCTTCGGCGCAGGCTTCGTGCATGTTTTTCATCTGGTTTCGCATCTGCTGCATTCGTTGCTGGCAGGCCTGAGAGAACTGTGATTTGTTCTGCTTCATGCACTGTCGTCTTTCCTGCCTGGTTTTTGCGTTGGGGCAGATTCGCTTCATGTCCTGCATGCATGGCCCCTGCCCCTGAGCTCCCGGTCCGCCGGGGCCCTGTCCGGGCTTCCCTGTTAGAGGTATAATGGCCATGGCGCCCGCCAATACGAAAGCGGTTGCGATTATTTTTACATTGAATTTCATAAATCCTCCTATCTTCGTCTACAGCCCTGGTATCCGCCCGAGTGCCACTTCCTGTCATGCTTTTTTTATGGTTTTTTGTCAAAGGTGAAATCGATTCGCATTTGAGGTTCCGAAGCGTCCGCAAAAAGCCTTTCGGCCCGCTAACGCCCGAGACAGAGTAGGCTTGAACGATTTTCCGGATCCGATGATCGCGAAGAGCCATACTTGGTCCCCGCTCCGGGCACGTAATTGTGCGGCACGTAGCTGTGCTATCCTTGCTTTCGCTTCCCTGCACAGGGATGTCTGGAAATGTGCGGGCCAGTTACCGGGGAGGAATCACAGAAAGGCACTGTTGAATCTCGCCGGCACTTTCGGCGCCGATCAGGCATTCCGCATCAGACATTCCAAATCGTTGCACGCATCGACTCTGAAAGGAAACCCTGGCGGATTCGGACTTCCAGGATTCCAGAAGCTGTTTTCTTTTGGGATCTTCCTTCAGGTATTTGCTGTCCGAATAGACATCCAGCATGTTGGCATAGGCCTCTTCGCACTTTTCGGCGCTGGCTCGTTTTTGATCGGGGTTGGCTGGAGCGCCTTCGGTGGCGTCCACGGTTACCGGATCGGTACCGGACCCCGGATCGGATTGGCCGCTTTGCTCCGCCGCGCTTGCATTCTTCTGGAACTGCTGAATTATGGCCGCCAGCGGTCGATTTTTCTCAATCGTCTCTTCGCAAAGCAGCATTTCCAGGAACGTTTCGGCGGCCATCTGGCAGCGAAACAAGGGTTTACTCACCGAAGCCCGGCACTGATTGACCTGAGCCAGGATCGAAGATTGCGAAATAAGGGACTTTTGATTCAGTTCCAATGCCCGATCCAGAGGACCGGCTTTTGTGGCCAGAAGCAACTGCTTCGCATACAGTTTCTGGCATTGCTCCACAGACAGACCGCCACTGGCCCCAAGGACCACCGGTAACATTACGCTGCCCAGAACCAGAGTTAGCACCGCACGACGCATACTTCCAGTTTTATTGCATTACGGTTACTGTAAAGCTGAAAGACCGGAAAAGGTTGACTGGGCCCGGCAACGTAGGAACGGAGCATATGGCATCCACCCAGAAAAAGAAAACCTCCGGCCAAACCGCTGCAAAGAAGAAAGCCACAGGCGTAGCCAAAAAAAAGGCCGCAAAGAAATCCTCGTCCGGGAAATCGGCAAAGAAGTCATTATCCACACGATCGTCGGCAAAACCTGGTTCGAAAAAGTCAGCCAAACCGGCCGGCAGCGCAAGCACAGCCACCACAAAGAAAACCCCAAAGAAATCGCCAAATCAATCGAGCGTCGCAGAATCCGTTGCCAGATCGGCACCGACCCGTGCGCGAACTACTGCCAATTCCGGAGCACCCGCCACTCCCTCCTATTTGAAAGTTTTTCCAAAGGATTTTCTATGGGGAACGGCCACGTGCGCCACTCAAATCGATGGCGGCGATATGCATTCGGACTGGGCACATTTTTCGCAGAAACCCGGTAACATCGCCGACGGCAAAGACTGCCTGGTGGCCTGCGATCACTGGAATCGGTTCGAAGAAGACTTCAAGCTCATGAAAAGCCTGGGTTTAAATGCCTATCGACTGGGAGTGGACTGGTCTCGAATGGAGCCACGGCCGGGCGAAAGAAACCATGCCGCTTTGAATCATTTTCGCTCGATGCTGGATTCACTAAACAAGAAAGGGATACGACCGCTGCTTACCATGAATCATTTTGCGATTCCGCAATGGTGGCTGGAGAAAGGGGGCTGGGTCAAAGAAGAGAACCTGGCGTCCTTTATGGATTTCGTCGCCTACATCGTAGAAAACACCGGCGACCTGGTATACGAATACACCACCATAAACGAACCCAACGTCTACGCTATGTTCTCCTACATGGAAGGTATTTGGCCGCCGGCAAAGGGTGGACTCACTGGCTATCTAAGGTCCATGAAAGTACTGCGAAACATGGCTCTGGCCCAGGGCAAGATGTACGATCTAATCCATGAGACCCATGGAAGAAAAGGATTCGCGACACCGCAGGTGGGGATGGCCAAGCATGTGCGAGTGTTCGACCCTGCCCGACCGGATAACCGGCTGGACCGGGACCGGGCCAAAGATGCGGAATACCGCTTCAACTACATGTGGACCGACTCCATTCATGACGGACATCTGCAGGGATCCCTGGGCAAGAATGAGAAGTTTCATGACGGCCCCTGCTGGGACTTCGTTGGATTAAACTACTACACCCGGGATAAGATTCGTTTCTCGCCCACAGCGTTTGCCCGGCTTTTTATCGACCGGGAAGAAGTGGAAGGAGCGCCTACCAATGATCTGGGCTGGGAAATTTATCCGGAAGGTATGCACCGATTGGTTCACGACTTCTTCGAAAGATACAAGCTGCCGATTCGAATCACCGAAAACGGAATCGCGGATGCCTCCGATACCAAAAGAGAGCATTTCCTTATTTCTCATGTGCAACAGATTGCCAGGTGCCTGGAGGAAGGGGTTCCGGTGGAGGGTTACTACCACTGGTCTTTCCTGGACAATTTCGAATGGGCCGAAGGCTATACCGCCAGGTTTGGTCTGGTGGAAGTAGACTTTAACAGCCAGAAGAGGACACCCCGCAAATCCGCTGACGCTTACAAAAAAATGATTGCCCGAGCCCGAAAATCCGGCCGATGAATTAGCGTGGCTTGCTTGAGCGATGCAGACATTATGAACTATAGCCTGGGTCGGAGTTCCGATCCTGGCCTCCGGGAACATATGTCTCGTTGCAAAAAGTGCCAGAAGCGCATGGAGTCCATGGAAGCTGGCCTGGTAGAGGCCGCCGAAGAAGAGGCCCTGCCCAATGCCCCCCTGGCTCCGGCCATTCCCCTGATCGAACAGAAATCCGTGAAGCCGGGCAAAAAGGATTCCTCCGGCGCCAGTTCATCCGGGCAAAAACAGAAAAGACCTGCGCAAGCGGTATAGTAAATCGGTCCTATGGACCGAAAGACCGTGAGTTACAGAGATGCCGGCGTGGACACCGAAGCGGGCCAGCAATTCGTCAAAGCCATCTCTAATTCGGTGAAATCCACCCATAACGAAAAGGTGCTGGGGCCTGCGGCGGGGTTCAGCGCTCTTTATGACGCATCCTTCTTAAAAGATTACGATCATCCTGTTCTCGTATCCGCGACGGACGGCGTGGGCACCAAGCTTGTTCTGGCCCAGCTCTTCGACCGGCATGAATCTGTAGGCATAGACCTGGTGGCCATGTGCGCCAATGATCTACTCGTAGGCGGCGCGAAAGCGCACTTCTTCCTGGACTACATAGCCACCGGAAAACTGAATCAGCAACGGATGGCGTCCATTGTAGAATCCATTGCCGAAGGCTGCCGAAGAAGCGATTGCGCTCTGGTAGGCGGGGAAACCGCCGAGCATCCAGGCGTAATGAAGGCCGACGAATACGACCTGGCCGGGTTTGTGGTTGGAGCTGTGGAAAAAAACAGGATTGTCGATGGTAGCCGAATTCAGCAGGGCGATATCATCCTGGGAATCCCTTCCAGCGGTATCCACAGCAATGGCCTTTCCCTGATTCGAAGACTGTATCTGCCAGACGGCGAACTTCCGGCAGATACAGAGTTACAGTCCTTTCTTCGAGATGATATTCTTCTGAAGCCCACCGTTATCTACGAGCCCCTGATACGTCCTCTGCTTGATGCATTCGACATCCACGGCATGGTACATGTTACCGGCGGCGGATTCTATGAAAATGTTCCTCGTGTTCTCCCGGATACATCGGCCGCCAGGCTGAAGCCCTGGGCCCTTCCCTCGCCTTTTGACCGAATCCAGCGAGACTCCGGATTACCCTTGAAAGAAATGCATTCTACATTTAATTGTGGATATGGATATCTGATCATAGTTCCGGCAGACCAGGCAGACTCTATGCTGGCAAAAATAACGGAGCTATGGCAAGATCTACCGTTCGATCCCATGACCTCCAGAAGCCCGGCGGCGCTGGGAAGTATTGTGCAGCGTCAGGGGGATCGAAGCGTGGTGTTTCTGGATGAATAAAGGCCCTATTGCTTTAAACGATTGCGATCTTCCGCAACTGGAAGAACTCTTTCAGGAGTTGGGAGAGAAGCGTTTTCGAGCAAAGCAGGCATTTCGCCGAATCCACATGCATGGGGCTCGAAGTCTGGATGACTTCACGGAGTTCTCCCTGGCGCTCAGGGACAAACTGAAAGCGAAGGAAGCATTGCCGCTTCTGAATTGTACGGAAAGCTCCGTTTCCTCCAACGGAACCGAAAAATACATCTTTGAATCTCCGGAAGAAGTGCCCGGCCGCGACGGAGTTCGAAAAAGGATCTTTGAGGCGGTTTGGATTGTATCCAACGGAAAGGACGAAAGGACTCGAAAGACGCTCTGTATTTCCAGTCAGGCAGGATGTACCTTGAATTGCACCTTCTGCGCCACCGGCACTCTGCCCTTCATTGGCAATCTGCGAACTTATGAAATTCTGGATCAAATCTATCAGATCCAGAATTTGCGTCAGGAAAGAATTACAAACGTGGTCTTTATGGGGATGGGCGAACCGTTCCACAACTATGACAATGTAATTCGCGCGGCCCGGATTCTGAACCATCCGGATGGAATGCATCTGTCCGCCCGTCATATTACCATTTCCACAGCCGGCGTTGTTCCCGCCATTCACCGATTCATCGACGAAAGACAACCGTTCAACCTGGCAATATCGCTCAACCATCCGGATCCGGAAAAGCGAAAAGCCCTGATGGATGTTACCGAAAAGCATTCTCTTTCGGAACTTCTGGCGGCGGCCAAAAGATACGGCAAAGAACTGAACCGGCGAATCACATTCGAATATATCATGATTCCCGATCAGAACATGTCGGACCAGGACCTGAACAAGCTTATTTCCATTGCCCGCCACTTGAAGTGTAAGATAAACCTGATCCCTCTTAATACCACTTTACATGGCTGGCGAGCGCCCACGGCACAAGAAATCACTGGTTTTCAAACCGCGCTACGGAATGAGGGTATCCTGGCTTTTAACCGGGGCTCCCCCGGCAAAGACGTGGACGGCGCCTGCGGCATGCTGGCGCTTAAATCGCTGAAAGCCCGAAGCGAAACCGATTCAAAGAAAGAACTGCTCTACGCGGGCCACAACGCTGCCCCCACCGGCGAAAGCCCCGAAGGCGCCGAAGGCTCCGCAGGCAAGAATACGAGCCCCGCTGCCGAAGCAGCAGCCATGCGAAACCAGAGGAGCGGCACGGGCGGCCTATGATTCAATTCCTGTTCTACGGACAGGATGGGCAACGATCGGTTCTGGAATCTGCCTACACTAATCCAGAGAAGTCATTGCGGCTCGACGCCGAGATAGCTTATCCGGACAAAGAGCAAATCCTGACCGCTCTGCAAACAATAGACCAATGGAAGGAAGACTTCCACGTAATCTGTATCTTCAGCTATGAGATGGGCTGCATTATTCAGGATGCTCCCATGCCCGGGGAGTTGCCCGCCGGCTACCCGGTGCTGGCTGCCTATGCTTTTTCCGGAATCGTTGAAGGCCCTGAAGAGCCAATGGGAGGAGCGGCGGAAAATCCTGCGACCAGGGAAAGGGGTACGCTCCCGGCACATAAGAGCGGTTTTGATCTGGGAGCTCTGCGAATGGATCTACATCCGCAGAGCTACCGGCGCCATATTGAATCCATACAGGAAAAAATTCGCCAGGGACGTAGCTATCAGGTTAACTTTACTACGCCCCTTCGCATGCCCTTTTCCGGAGATCCGTTGCAGCTTTTTCACTCAATGCGACAGAGGTTTCCATCGCCCTATAGCGTGTACGCGGATCTTGGCGACCGACAGATTGTAAGTATATCCCCGGAACTCTTCTTCCAGGCCAGCCGAACAGAGCGATTCCAGCCCCGGCACAACCAGGAGGATGCCAGGAAGCACCTTAAACCGATCCCCAGGGCCGAACAACCAGACGATACGCACCCGGGGTCGACAACAAGCCACAGGATGCATGAACCCAGCTACATGGATTCGGATTCTACCGAGGAAGTCCATCCGTCGGGCAGTGAGAAGCAAGCGACCGGAAGCAAAGCCTTTTCGAATGGCTATAGACTGGAAGTGCGTCCGATGAAAGGAACGGTTCGCGCAAGCAAGGATCCGCAACAGGACCGAAAGCTCAAGAACGTCCTTATGGAAAGCGTTAAGGACCGAGCCGAACTCGCCATGATTACCGACTTGCTTCGAAACGATCTGGGCCGCATTGCGCCAACCGGCGGTGTTGGGCTGGAAAAAGCGATTCAATGCGAATCATACGTCTATGTTCATCAGCTCACTTCCGTAATCAGCGCATTCCATAAAAGCGGCAAGCTTTCAGACATTCTGCCTTCCTTATTTCCTTCAGGTTCCATCACCGGCGCCCCCCGACGAGAAACCATGCGGATTATCGCCGAAGAGGAAAACCGCTACCGGGGAGTCTACACCGGCTCCATTGGCCTTGCAAAGAAAGATCATAGCAGGCTGAATGTTGCCATTCGCACGGCAGAGATCAGCCAGGGATGGCTTCGCTACGGCGCCGGAGGGGGCATTACGCTGCTGTCGGATTCGCAGAAGGAATGGGATGAGCTTCACTGGAAAGCTCGCCCCCTATCGCGGGAAAGGCCCGGTCTAATCGAAACCATGCTTCTGATAAACGGCCGAATCAGAAACAGAGAACTTCATTTAGAGCGAATGCTGCGTTCGATAAGTCGCCTGGGGATGGAAGCGCAGACCGCCATCAACCAGAGCAGGAGCTTACTAAACAGTCTGCTTGATGGCATTGTTGCCGAAACGCCGAAAGGTCGATATCGCCTGAGAATTCACAGAAACAGCGAAGGAACCTTGAGCCAGAGTGTTCAGTCGCTGGATCCACCGCGCAGATCCGCCGGTGAGTCCCGATCCCGGTGGAAGGTGCGACTCTGGGATTATCCCATGAGTAGTCATGATCGGATGCTACATCATAAGGTGGACCGAAGAGGATGCTATGACTCCGCACTGCGGCAGGCTCGAGCGGATGGATACGATGAGATTCTCTTTTACAATGAGCGGGGAGAAATTACAGAAGGCTCTATAACGAATCTTTTTTACCGCATGGAGGGCAAATGGTACACGCCTCCCATACGTTGCGGTTTGCTTCCAGGAATCGGAAGAAAAAGATTACTGCATCGGTGGCGCCACAGGATAGGATTTAGACGATTGCTCATTGATGAAATGGAATCGATAGAAAGATTGGTTCTGGTGAATTCTCTGCGAGGGCTAATTGAGGCGAAGTTTTGAAGGGATTGTTTCGGAGAATGATACTTACAGTGCTCGGAATACTGAGCGCTACCGTGGGATTGAAGTCATTTCTGTTGCCCAACGGGTTTCTGGACGGAGGAGTCACCGGGGTCAGCCTTCTGGTAAACCTGCTTTCGGGAGTAGACATATCCATCCTGCTTGTTGTGTTCAATCTGCCTTTCATACTATTAGGAGCAAGGCACATCAATGTTTCTTTCTCGATTCAAACGCTTCTGGCCATTGTAGGACTGGCCCTGGCGCTCAAGTTCCTGGAACTGCCGCTGATTACCGACGACAAACTGCTCATCTCCGGGTTTGGCGGATTCTTTCTGGGGGCGGGCATCGGTCTTTCAATTCGAGGTGGGAGCGTCCTGGACGGAACGGAGATCATGGCCATCTACCTCAGTCGGAAGACCAGTCTGGCAGTGGGCGATATTGTACTGATTCTGAATATCGTTATCTTTGGAGTGGCCGCAGCGGTAGTGGACCTGGAAACGGCGCTCTATGCCATTCTCACGTACTTTGCCGCCTCAAAAACCATCGACTTCATCATCCACGGACTGGAAGAATACACGGCCATGACCATCATTTCGGAGAAGAGCGATGAGATCCGTTATCTATTAACCGAAAAACTGGGCCTGGGAGTGACCCTGTTCAAAGGGCATAAGGGTTATGTCCGAGCTGAAAAATCGGAGCCCGGTCAGGCGCCCCTGGAAGAGGATTCGGATTCCCGAGAAATAAATATTGTCTATACGGTACTCACTCGATTGGAGGTCGCCGCTGTAAGAGCCGATATTGAGCAAATAGATCCATCTGCCTTCATCATTCAGAGCGTGGTAGATGAGACCAGGGGAGGAATGATCCGAAAACGTTCCGAAAAGCATTTTTAGGCGCCGTTAGCAAAAAAACTGGACGCCAGCAGATTGGGACTGTGTGATTATCGCCAAGGGGAATGCTCGCTCTCTATAAAAAGTATGTGCCGGCTTTTGTACTGAACAGGCTGGCTTCCAATCCTGCGCCTCCCCAGAAGCCCTATTCTGAGAATTTCCAGGCAGCGGCCCTCTTTGCCGATATTGCCCAGTTCACCATAGTTACCGAAAAAATCATGAGTCAGTCCAGAACGGGACTGCTGGAACTGGCCGGAATCATAAACAAGTATCTGGGCCGCCAGATCGAAATAATCGATGAATACGGCGGAGATATTTTCAAGTTCGCCGGCGATGCTGTGTTTGCCGTATGGAAAGCCGAAGATACAGCCGATTTACAAGAAAAGACTCGAAAAACCGTCCAATGTGCTCTTGCCATTCAAAAAGAACTGAGCAACTTTCCTATTGCAAAAGACATTGAAGTCTCTTTGCGAATTGGAATTGGCGCCGGGCCCATGACGGCGCTCAGCCTGGGCGGACTGTTCGAACGATGGGAAATCCTGGTAGCCGGTGAAACGGTGCGCCAAACCGCTCTGGCGGAAAAGGAAGCCCAACCTGGCACGGTGGTGATTCACCCACGAGCCTGGCATCTCCTGGAAAAAGCCGGCATGGGCGAAAAGATAAGCTCGAAGGTCTTTCAGATGAAGCGATCGGCGCCGAATCTGGGAAGCGTCAGACAAACCAATCGAATCCATGCCATAGAAGAGCGAGCCGAAGAGGCGCTTCGCTGTTACATTCCCCGATCCATCGTTACCATAGTAGGTACCGACGAAAAGCCCACATCCCTGGAGGAACAATTCGCGGAGCGAATCGTTTCTGTTCTGTTTATCAATATCGAAGACTGGTCGCTAAGCTTTCCGTTGGAGCGGCTTCATAGGATACTTCAGATCGTACAGGGCTGCCTGTACAGATACGAAGGTAGCATTAATCGATTCGGAATTGAAGATAAGGGTTCGGTAATTCTCGCCGCCTTTGGATTGCCGCCTCTGTTCCATGGCGACGATCCTTTGCGAGCCATGTATGCCGCTCGAGATATTGTGCGCGAACTTAGTGAGCTGGGACACCGGGCCACCACCGGAGTGGCCACAGGATTGGTATTCTGCGGTCCCATGGGTAATGATATTCGCAGCGAATATACGATGCACGGAAATGTAGTAAACCTGGCCGCACGGCTCATGCAGGCGTCCAATGGCGTATACTGCGATGCGGCTTCCTATTATCTGATGGAAGATCTGGACTTCAAGCCGGCGCCAGAAAGCCAGGACCGGGCTATTCATGCGGCCAGCCGGGAAAAGCTAGAATTCCAGGCTCTGGACCCAATGCTGGTAAAGGGGCGAAAGGATCCTGTGCAAGTATATCGATTGAAAGGGCACTGACCGACCTTCGGTGATAGGGAGTGTCCACAGACAGTCCGCCAGAACCGACGAATGCTCGGCCGACTACTCCTTGTTGCGCACCGGTAGGGAGATGCGCACGGCCGTTTTGGCCCGGCGACTTCTTGAGTTCGCGCATCCGAAAGCGCTCGCCGGTAACTTACTGGACTCTGGCCGTGGCCGCAACATTCTGTATACGCCGCTCTCAGAAAGAGACGGTACGCCCCGCTAAAAGGAAATTCACAACCACGCTACAGGAAACAGCACAATGAGAAGATTACAGATCCCCGCTATCATCCTCGTCCTTATCACCGCGGCCACGGCCTGCCAGTTAATCCCCCTGGGCAAAAATGCAGAGAAGATCCTTATTGGCGCTACTTCCCGCCAGGCGTTGCTTCAACTTCCGGATTCAGAAGATGGCTGTCCGGACAGCTCCAATTATTTTCCCGATGGCGGGATCCGCAGCTTCTACTGTCACATAAATAGCGTAGTCTCGTACGAAAAGGTCCGGTCCTCCCTGTCCATACCGATCTTCCTTTCCGGCCCCCATGGCCAGAATTTGAAGCTAGACAGCGATAGTAGTTTTGGGCACTACAATCCGGAATTTGTGGAACTGCTCGTAGAGAACGGTATCCCCGGCGCGGAGGATGAAGATTTTCGAAAAGCTACACAATTCATCTACGATCGCTATGTTGCGTCACTGGCCCGAACCATGTACGTTACCTATAGAAAGTTTCAGCAAAATCCAGAGCTACTCCGAGGAGAAGGGCGGTCGCTGGAATATCGACTGGAATCGCAGGGCAAAGTGGAAAGGATGTACTATGAGAAGTACTTCTATTTCATGAATCCGGGATTCGCAGAAAATCCGGACGGAGGATTCGATTACTTTGTGGACCGAGGCTTTGACGCAGGCTACAACGGCAATGTCGTCAAAACCTGCGCTTATTTCTGGATTCGACGCAGTCTGGACGGAACCGACAAAGCATTCTTTCGGGGACTCATGAAGTTGATGAGAACCTACGATTCGGCTTATTTGCAATAGAAGAATCTTCATGTTACAGGCCGCCAGAGGACGAGGAACAGCTTCAAGGGCTGGATACACAGAAACAGTGGACATACGCTGGCTTTCTGGATCGCTAATCTCTGACTCGCCGAACACGAAAGCACAGTAGAAGGAGGCATCATGGCTCGCACATTAACCATCTTATCCGCGCTGGCCCTTCTGGCCCTGACCATCCTTATGACTCTGATCGGTCCTACGGATGTTTCAGGAATGCCCGAGGGGTTTGTCACTCCGATCGTGGCATTCGAGTTCCTGCGTAGTCCGGCGGAGGTGTATTCGCTCTTTGCAATCACCCTGGATTCCACAGGCACTGTTGCCGCCTGCCAGGCCCTCACTTCGGAAACCAGCTATCGCATTAGCACTCTGGACGCTATAAACCAGCTGGATTCCGCCTATATCCTGGCCTATACAGCATTCATCGTATTTTTAGGAAGCCTTCGTTTTGGGAGTCAAAGCTCCAAAAAAGCCATAGTGGCTGTCTGGTTACTGGCCATCGTTGCCATGGTTTTTGATATCCTGGAGAATATTGCTCTTCTGGGTATTACCGAAGCTCTGCGATACTGTCTGGTGTGGTCTACTCAGAAGAATGGACCGGCCATAATTGAAAACTGGGTGCACCTACTGATCCCTTTTACTCACATCAAATGGGCGGCTATACCGGCGGCCTTTTTGTTCATGAGTCGAGCGCCGCAACCCGAAGGCAGATTCGCCCTATGGATGAGAAAAGCGTCTATTGCTTTCGCATTACTCGCTCTGATACTCCTGGTGGCAGCAGTCTTCTACCGTCCTCTGGCAGAGCTTATGGCTCTGAGTGTAGCTCTTTGTTTTCTTACCGGTTTTCTGGAGGCTGTTTTCATAAAAAAAGCAAAGCATTGACAGTTTCCTGGATCGATTCCATTTCAGACCAGATTTCTGAACAATGCTGCATATTTTAAAGAACATCCGAGTCATTGAGTTCAAGCAGGGCTCCGTCATCTATGAAGAGGGCGACCCTGCCGACGGCTCATTATACTTCATACTTGCCGGGCGGGTAAACGTATTCAAAACCGTCGAGGGCAAGTCCCGACAGATCGATAGTCTGGGCGAAGGCCAATTCTTTGGCGAGGTAGGCATTCTAATCGATTACCCCCGCACCGCCACAGTACTCACCGCCTCTTCCACGGTTCGCATGGCACGAATCACCGTAGAGTCCTTCCTGCAGGAAGCCGGCCAGAATATGAAGTTTGCGCTGAAAATGATCGGGATTACGATTCAGCGTCTGGCCCGAATTGAGCTCAAATTACAGCTTATCCGGGAGCCTTTTACAGCGGACCTGGAAAGCCATCCGCTTAAACGGGTGCTAATTGAGAATCGTCAGAAGAACATGCAGATCGCCGAAATGCTGCATAGCTTGCGAAGCATGGTGCATTACCGGGGAAAGAAAGTCTACTCCGAAGGGGACCGGGATACGGGGGAAATGTTTATGGTGCTAAAGGGCGAAGTTCAGCTGGCCCATGCATTTCAGGGCCAGGAGGTAAGTTTCTATCCGCTCTATGCGGGCGACTTCTTTGGTATGTCCACTCTGACCGGCATGCAACGCAGACCCTATTCGGCCCTGGTACTGGCGGAACACACCGCTACCTGCACCTTCGATAAGAGTCTCTTCACCCGGGTTCTTAATTCCGATGTGGATCTTATTTTCAGTATCTTTCGCACCTTTGTGGCCTACAGCACCATCCTGGACGAATGTATACGCAAGAAGGGCATAGACTCCGTAGAAGATGGACGAGTGCATAAGATGGAGGCCAACCTCCAGGATCCGGATCTGGATACCTGACGAAAACCCAGTCGCGTGATGCGACGGGCTACTCCTGGCCCATTACGGCTCTCTCCCTGGCCCGGGTTCCCGAGAACCAGAAAAGGCCCGCCTGATGGCGAGCCTTCTTTACTGGATCGATTAGATTCCGAATAAATCCTGCAATGTTTCGATCCGGTACCGAGCTTACCGATTCGATACCAGAATTGCCGGAACTCGGGAGAATAGAATGGTGCCCCCTTATTTGGGCGCTACTTCTTCGGGTGGATTCTCTGGATCCGGTATAGCCGTTCTGTTTTTGTCGCTGAGCGCCTTCAGAAAAGCCACGATCTTCTGCACCTTGTCTTCGCTTAGTTCCTTGTCCAGCTGCAGATAGGCCATTTGCGACACAGCCTCTTCCAGAGTTTTGGCCTTTCCATCATGGAAATAAGGGGCGGTAAGCGCAACGTTGCGCAGAGAAGGAGTCTTGAAGAAATACATGTCTTCCGGCTTTCCGGTTACGGCGAATCGACCCTTGTCTTTGGTATCGGAATAGGCATTTTCCCGACCCATTTTCTGGTACGTTTTTGCGCCCAGTAACGGTCCATTGTGACATTGAATACATCCTTCATCCATTACCAGCTTCAGTCCTTCTTTTTCTTCTGCGGTTAACGCTTCTGCATCGCCGTTCAGGAAATCGTCAAAGCGGTCCTCCGTAACCAGGGTGCGCTCAAAAGCGGCAATAGCTTCGGCGATGTTTTGATAATTGATCGGCGCTTCCGCATCGGGAAACGCTTTGGCAAACAAGGACTGATATTCGTCTACTTTAGAGAGCTTTGCTTCTACATCCTTTTCGGAAGCCATGGCCATTTCCACGGGGTTCAGTATGGGACCTTTTGCCTGCTCGACCAGATCCGCAGCCCGACCATCCCAGAACTGAGCCAAATGAAATCCGGCATTCAATACGGTGGGAGCATTTCGATCACCTTTCGTTCCAGCCAGCGAACCTGGCGAAACGGCCCGGTTATCTACCCCTGCGAAGTTACCGTCCAACCGATGGCACGTATTGCAGGACTGGTTGTTGTCTACGGAGAGACGCTTATCAAAGTACAGCTTCTGACCCAGTTGGATCATCGCTTCTGTATCGTTTTCTGCGCCGGGCATCTTCTCTGGCAGAACGCCAAAGATGGCCGATGCGCGATCCATGAGTTTCTTATCTTCTTCCGACGGTCCACAAGCAATGGCAAAGGATGATATCCCTACTATTGCTATAGGAAACAATTTTTTTGATATCTGCATACTGCATAGCTTTCGCCTCCGCTTTTGTAGTCAACACGGATGTAGCATCAGAGTGTGCACTCCGGGGATTTTGCCGATCAAAACAGTTTCTGGGATTGGCAGACTGGCCATGCGCGGCCATGCGCGGCCATGCGCGAAGCCCTGGCAGGAAGGTAGTAATGCAATCGCCATACCCATGCGCTTCCCGAGCCGAACACCAGGACGACGAATACCCGCTCTATACAGGGTACATGGGTATGGTATACGGGGGAACAGGCCTTTACTCAGGATCATTGTATTCAAGAACGGAGATAGCGAAGGAGCAACCCGCCAAAACCGGTCGCTTATTATTTCTGAACCGAATACTATTTCAATCGTTCGGTGAGCTTTCTGGTCAGATCCCGGCCCAGAATTCCGCGGATGCGCGCCATTAGCGGTGGATCGATGGATTCCAGGTCATGCAATGCCTCCTGGGACCAGCAGTGTACATGCACCTTGCCCCGGGCCTTTACTGTGGCGCTGGCCGGTTCTCCGGTAAGAAAGCTCATTTCCGCAATGAAGCTATGGTCATCCAGCTCCACCAGGACCTTGCGGCCCCGAAGCACATCCGCTTCGCCATCCACAATGAAGAGCAAGTACTCCGGGGTTTCGCCCTGCTTCACGATCACATTGTTGTGATATGTGCGATCCATGCCGAAATTCCACAGCTTGAGGAAGTCCCGGGCGGAGAATTCATTGAATACCCTTTCGTGGATCTGCGCCATGCGACCCTTTAGTTTGATGGGTCTTCGTTCCTCGAAGAGAAGGACAATGTGGTAGGCATTGATTGCCAGAAAGAGTATTTCCCAGCCAGCCAGCAGGGGTTGGCCGCTGATTCTACCGTAGCCTACCATGAAAAGGCTGGAAATCACCATGACTAATCGAAGCCATAATATGTCCTTGAAGAGGAATGCCAGCAGAACAATGCCGTTGGCAAGGTGTAAGAAAATGGTTTCCAGTGACATGGGAGCCCTGGTCTATTTTCGGCTTCTGAGGGGGCAAAAAGCAGTAGGGAGGGACGGATCCTGTTTCGGATCCTGCACAGGAAACCGGGACTCCATGGGGGCCGCATACGGCCTCGTAGTCAGGTATGGGTCGCGGGAAGACCAAACCACCTGCACGCAGATTACCCGGATCTTGAGCCTCTGGCGGCCAACGTTCTGGAAGCCGGCAAGCGACAGGTCGCTCTAGAAGCGTGGTTCTAGAAGCCGGCCCCAGAATTGTGCGCTAGACCGGTCGCCTAGAGCAGTCCGCGCATGAGAATAGCAGCCACCAGAGCAAGAATCGCATAGAATTCCGGAAATGCCGCCAGGATCATTGTGTTCGGGAAAGCGTTATGCCCGGCCCCAATAGCATGGATACCGCTGGCGCATACCCTGCCCTGCTGAATGGCGCTTATCAATGCGGCCAGGCCCACGGCCAGGCCAGCGCCAAAAATTACGGCGGCCTGAAGCATGGTCATATCCGCTTTAACATCTGCCGAGTACAGGATGAAAGCTACGAAGCCATACAGCCCCTGCGTGGCGGGGAGACCGGATAATACCAGACCGTTTCCAAATGCATCCGGCTTCTTCTTGATCATCCCAATCACCGACGTACCGCCGATGGAAAGTCCAATGGCGGATCCGGAACCGGAAAGTCCGATCATCAGCGCCAGTCCAATACTTGCCAGTATCTGTTCCATAGAGTTAACCAATCCTTCTTATTTATGGCGTTCTTTCGGAACGCTGTTTCTTTAAAATTCACCGCAAAAATTCCTTTCGAATCTCCGCGGTATCCAAATGCAGCCAGGCCGCATCCAAAATTTCTATGATGCCACCGGAAAACAGATCGTCTCTCACGGATGACCTATCTCCCGGACTCCATCATTAACGCTGGCGTACCCTCTGCTTGAGCAGAAATGGCTGATACGCCACACCGCCACCCTTGAAATCCAGGTTCTTATAGAACTCTACAAAAGTGAGACGCAGAGGATGCACAAAGGAACCAAGCAACGAAAGCCCCAGGTTCAGAGTATGCCCCACCAGTAATATGATGACCGAAACTGCCATCAGGGGCGAAAGATAGTCCGTGCTTTCCGGGTATCCCGGAAGTATCATAAATGCGATCTGGTTGAATGCATTTCCCAGTAGTCCACTGGCAAGTCCCAGGGCAAACAATCGGATATAGGAAAGGAAATCGCCCAGAAAACCGGTTACGAACTGATAGAATTCCCATAGTCCGGTAAGCGGACGCAGGAAGAAGTTCTTATCCGGATTGTTAAACAAGAAGAAAAGTCCGAGACCGCCCAGAGCCAGAACTTCCGCCGCAGCGAAAGGAATGGAAACCAACCACTGACCCACCATCAAAGGACCTACGCTGAACTGTTCATTAAAGCCCAGGTTCAAGAAATTGGTATGGCAGGCAAGAATCAGGGCGCCGATAGTCGCCAGGATCATACCAAACGGTTTAATCGAATGCATGATTCCGTTCATGCGATAGGCGTTTACCGCCTGCAATGTCATCCCCAGAAATAACTGCACAACCCCCAGAAGCAATGAAAGAGTCATTGCCGGAAAGACAGTAGTGCCCTCCGAGCTATAGCTCGCAAACAGAGTCAGATCCGACGCCCGCCCGGTGACGCTGGCGGCAGATCCAGGAACGGCAAACATGTTTTCGCCAAAGAATGTGTTCAGAAGCAAACCGGCCACGGTTGTGGAAAGACCGAGCACCAGTCCCAGCCCGGCAAGCATTCGCCAATTCGCGGGCACGACGAATAGCAGAACAGTGGAAATCAGAGCAACCACCAGGCCGTATCCGATATCGCCCAGACACATGCCAAAGAATATTACAAAGAACGGAGCAAAGAAAGGGGTCGGGTCCAGTTCCATGTAATCGGGCAACGAAAAGAGCTTTGTTATGGGCTCAAACATCCGGGCAAAGAAACCGTTTTTCAGCGCTACCGGCACAGGATCGCCGGGTTCAGGCTGACCCAGCGTGCAGGCGATTTTTTGCTGCTTCAGAAACTCTTCCACCTCGGGGGCTTTCCCTTCGGGATAGAAACCAGTGATGTAGAAAATAGTGTTCTGCGGATCCCTTTCCAGGCTATGCTTGGCCGCCTCGAAAGACATCCTGGAATCCAGGGTGCCGATGGCGCGCTTCAGAGACTCTTCCCAGCTTTTGCAGCCCAGGATTTCGCCTTCCAGACGATGGATTCGAGACTGAACCTGCTGTATTTCGCGATCCAGTTCGGACAGACCGCGGGACGGAAGGGGCACTTCTTCGAAAGGTAATACAAGCTTTTCGCCGGAAAACTCCAGCAGGGCAAAGTACACGCGTCCTTCGCTTCGGTTCAGGACGGAAACATAGTGAAACGGCGCATCTTGCTCCCCGTCGAGCTTCTCAAAATCAAACTGATCGAATGCTTTTTCCGAGCCGATGAATAGGCGAATTCGTACGCCCCGCTCCTGGATGGATTGGAGCTTATCCAGCGGAAAATCTCCCCAGGCCGACAGTTCTCGACGGCTTTGATCCAGCTCTTCCAGCGCTGCTTTTAGCGCTTCGCGTTCATCAAACTTCTGTTCCAGGTATTCCAATTTCTGACGGGCGGAGGACTTTTCGGAAAGCAGTTTGCCATCCCGGGTAGTGGGCGCGCTACCGGAAACAGGGGACGAGCCGGCCGCACTCTTCTGGTCCCGACTCTTCTCCAGCAGAGCAAGGGCTGAAATCATATCCTGGTAGCGATTTCTTACCTTCTTGAAATGGTTGTACTTCTGCGTATCAACCTGCGAAACAGTGTTTAAATGAATTACGCCCAGATGCTGCAATTGACCCAGGATCCTTTTCTTCTCCGAGTAATGCAGGAAAAGATTCACCTTCTTCATTTTCTGGATCATGAAGCAGCCTCCACGGAGTTTCTTGCGGCGGCGGCCTCTTCGTCTTCTTCTTTCTGCTTGGCCTCATGCCTGGACTTCACAATCTTCTGTGCCGCCCGACTCAGGTTTTCCTGATCTTCCAGGAATCCCTTGATCTTTCTAAGGGCGTCCTTGTATTCGGGGATTTGCACCTTTTCGTACAGGTTCACCTTCTGAGTGGTCTTCTTGCGAGCGTAATGCAGTATTTCCACCGTGCGTTCCATCAACTGAATGCGAACGTTCATTTCGTTGAGTTTTTCTACAATGCGAACACCTTCGGAAACCCAGGCACGGCCCGCAAAATAGGAATAATCACGGATATCAAATCGAATGGAGGACAGCTCCGGCAAAGAAACGCCGGCAATATTTCTATTTGTTATCTCCACATTGGAGATGCGCACCAGGTCCGGGAATTCCGACCACAAAAGCGAAGCGCCATCCGTCTGGGTGAGGTACAGATCCAGTTCGGACTTCATAGACTCAAGGTTCTCCTGAGCCTTCTTCACTTCCAGCCGCAGTGCGGTTTCCTTGGCTTTCAACGTTGGCAGCGCTTTGATGCGAACATTCAGCTCGCGCTTAAGGCGCTGCATGGCTGTCTTGTTGAATTGATACTTCACCTGGATACCCAGTATTTCTCCATAAGTTCTGCTTTAATGCCCACTTCGGATTTCTTGAAGTGCTTGCCCATTAGCTCCCAGCCCCGGTCGAGCATAGCATCCGTATCTATATTGATATCCACGGCCAGTAGGGATCGCGAATAGTCTTCGGCAAATTTCAGGGCTCGTGTATCGTAGTTTGTAAGATCGAATCCGTTTTCTTTCTTGGTTCGGGCATTGGCCGCGTCGGAGAAGAGTCTTACCAGGGAGTTCATCACCTGGGGATGATCTTCCCGGGTCTTTTTGCCGATTACAATCTGCTTCAACCGGGACAGCGATCGGAAAGGATCAACGATTACCTTGCCCACTGTGGTATCCCTTCGCAGGAAAAGCTGACCTTCGGTAATGTAGCCGGTGTTATCCGGAATCGCATGAGTAATGTCGCCTTCGTTCAGCGTCGTTACGGCAATAATCGTTATGGAGCCGCCATCCGGAAACTGAGCCGCCTTCTCATAGATTCGAGCCAGGTCGCTATAAAGCGAACCGGGCATACTGTCTTTGGAAGGGATCTGATCCATCTTGTTGGATACAATGGCCAGAGCATCCGCAAACAGAGTCATGTCTGTGAGCAGTACCAGCACCTTTTCGTTCTTTTCGGTGGCGAAATACTCGGCGGCGCTCAGGCACATGTCGGGCACCAGCAATCGTTCCACCGGCGGGTTGTCGGTGGTGTTGATGAAACTGATGATTTTGTGCTGCACGCCGGCATTGTCGAATACGCTTCGGTAGTAGAGAAAGTCGTCGTTAGAAAGTCCCATGCCGCCCAGGATAATCTTATCTGCCTGAGCTCGCAGAGCCACATCCGCCATTACCTGGTTATAGGGCTGATCCGGGTCCGCAAAGAAAGGAATCTTCTGACCCGTTACCAGGGTGTTGTTCAAATCGATACCGGCAATACCGGTGGCAATCAGTTCCGAAGGCTGTTGTCTTCGCACCGGATTTACGGTAGGACCGCCAATTTCCACTTCCCGGCCTTCAATTTCCGGTCCGCCGTCGATGGGAGCGCCATAAGCGTTGAAGTAACGACCGGCCAGCTGAGGGCCTACCTTTAAAGTAGGCGATTTGCCAGTGAAGATCACTTTTGCGTTCGTCGAAATGCCTTCCGTGCCGGAGAATACCTGGAGGGTGACCCGGTTTCCCTGCACCTTTACTACCTGCGCCGGTCGATCGTCCACGAAGGCCATCTCTTCGTTACCTACGCCAGAGGCCTCCAGAGTAACGGTAGCCTTTGTGATGGCGCTTAATTGCTTGTATACCTTTTGAAATGCTGTAGTTTCCATAAATCCTCGCCCGTTGCCTTTAGCTCGCCACCGCTTCTTTACTGGACTTTTCGATCATGACGTCCAGTTCCTTGCGGTATTTGTGGAAAGACTCGGATTCGTATTCGCTGTAGTTCATCTGCTTCATTACGTTGATGACCTGTTTAAAGAATCCGCCCACCTCTTCGTAATGACCGAACTGAAAGCTTTTCTTACAGAGTTCCATTACCAGATTCAGCATGTACTTCTGTCTTTCCAGGGGGGTATTGGCATCGATATCGTCGAATGCGTCCTGCTGCAGGATTACGAAGTCCAGTAGCTCGCCTTTCCAGAATACTTCATGGTATTCGATGGGTACCGAGTCATCGCCCAGGATATTGATCTGGTCGGCCGCTTCGGTTCCTCTTCGCAGAATGTCTCGAGCTTCGTCGACGATTTCAGCCCAACCCTTTTGCACGTTCTGGTCCAGATACTCCCGGAATTCAGGATACTCCAGATACTTGGAATAGGAATCCAGAGGGTCAATGGCCGGATACCTTTTGGAGTCGGCTCTCTTCTGAGCCAGGGCATAGAAACAACGGGCGGCCTTTCGCGTACTCTCGGTTACCGGCTCTTTCAAGTTACCGCCAGCAGGGGATACCGTACCGACAAAAGTAATGGAGCCGGTTTCGCCGTTGTTTAGCTCTACATACCCGGCCCGGGCGTAGAAGTTGGAAATAATGGCCGAGAGGTCCATGGGGAATGCATCGGGGCCCGGCAACTCCTCCAATCGGTTCGACATTTCGCGAAGAGCCTGCGCCCACCGCGAAGTGGAATCCGCAAGAAGAAGAACTCGCAGCCCCATACTGCGATAATACTCGGCAATGGTCATGCCGGTGTATACGGAAGCCTCCCGGGCAGCCACCGGCATGTTCGAAGTGTTGCAAATAATGGTGGTCCGCTCCATGAGCTTGCGACCGGTGCGAGGATCGTCCAATTCCGGAAATTCGGTAAAGATCTCTACCACCTCATTGGCCCGTTCGCCGCAGGCGGTAATAATGATCATGTCCGCCGCAGCATTCTTACTCATGGCATGCTGAAGTACCGTTTTTCCGCAGCCAAAGGGGCCCGGAACAAAGCCTGTGCCGCCTTCGGGCATGGGATTCAAGGTATCGATGGAGCGAATCCCCATCTCCATAAGGCGGAACGGGCGGGGCTTTTTGGCAAAGTGCGTAATCGGAACCTTTACCGGCCACTTTTGACGCATGGTAACCGTTTGCGTCTGCCCGCTTTCGTTTTCCAGTTCGGCGATGGCATCGTCCACTTTGTAGCTACCCTTCGGCACGATGGATTTGATCTTCCAGTTCCCTTTTAGCGAAAAGGGAACCATGATCTTATGATCGATCCAGTTCTCGGTAACTCGACCCAACCAGTCCGCCGCCTTTACCGAATCCCCGACTTTGGCGATTGGCTTGAAATCCCAGTTCTCATGGGGATCCAGCGCATCGGCCACGAATCCACGCTTTAGAAAAACTCCGTCTACCTTTTCCAGGTCCATCTGGAGACCGTCGTATTTTCGCGAAAGGATGCCGGGGCCTAAATCGATTTCCAGCATATGGCCGGTGAATTCTACATCAATACCCGGGCGAACTCCACGAGTGGACTCGAATACCTGGGCCTGGGCGGTGGTACCGTGGATACGGATCACCTCGGCCATGAGCCGGCTATCTCCATGTAGAATGTAGCAAATCTCGTTCTGGCCCACCGGACCGTCGCATTCAATAGTGATCAGGTTTGCAATAATGCCTGTTACTTTTCCTCTGGTCATGTTTGTCTCCAAAGTGTGTGGTCCTGAGGACCTGGCTTAACGCCTGTGTTGCCCCGGGGCATGGCTCAAAGAGCCAGTTCTTCCGCGCTTACCTGCTCCGGCAAAACGGAGTTGGAAAGCACCTTTCTTACGATTTCTTTCAGTCTTTCGCGCCCTTCTTCCGCCGAACGATCCAGCCAGCGATGCGACAGGCTTAGCTCCAGGAAGTATGCGAAGACGGCCACTTCATCAAAGATATGACCCTCTGAATGTGTCTCTATATAGTCCAGAATCAAGGAATCGATTTTCTTTTCCAGATCGTTCAAATGGCGATGCTCGATCAGTTCACGGATCTCCGGAATGAACGGATAGATCCTGGAAAGCCCAAAATCCGCCTGGTTGCTGACAGCAATTTGCCGGTTCAGGTCCGTATCTCCGACCAGAACCTGGCTCACATCTTTACCGTCGCGCTTCGCATTGATCGCGATCACAATGTTTTTGATGTCGCGCTTGTGCTCAAAATAACCGGAAAGAAACTCCCCGGAGTTCGCAATGGCTTCCTGGTAATAGAGCTCGATGAGCCGGTTTTCCGTTTCCAGGGTAAGCGGCTTCTGGATGTCGGTTTCTTCCAGAAACTCCCGCATGTAATCCGGTAGCTCAAAGATGCCCAGGATTCCTTCTTCCAGATCCTGGTGAGTAAAAGCGGCGGGTCGATGAAAACTAATGTTGGAATCGTCCTGGATTCCCTGACGATCCCGGATAAGCCTGAGCAGGTTTTTATTATCGTTTCTATAGAGAAGGTAGTTGAAGCGGGCACGATCTTCCGGCTCCAGAAGCTCCAGGATCTCGGACTGGATTCGCTGCAGATCTCTCTGGGCGGCCTGATCCGGGGAAAACAAGTCGGGCAAGCCGCCAATCAAATAATGATAGCGTTCTGCCATATTAGATGCCGGTCTTTTTCAGGAATCGCTCAACGGTTATCTTTCGCAGATAGGGCTTCAGAAGCGACTTCAAGGATTCGGCAGTAAAGTCCAGCTGGAAGCTGCTTCCTTCTTTTTGCACCTGAAAACCGGCTCCCACATCGGCGAACTCAATCTTCAGGCCATCCAGTTCTTTTTGAATGGCCCCTTCGAACTTTGCATCTACCTGGCTTTTTAAGGATTCCGGTAACGTTAGTTCCAGAGAAACAGGACCGTCTTCCTTCCAGTTTTTTCCCAGGGCCAGTACCATTTCCTGGATGAATTCCGGCTTCAGTGCGGCCTCCTGGACAGAATCCGATAGAACCTTTTCCGACAAGATAGATATGATTTCTGTGCGTAGCCTGCTCAGTGCCTGCGTAGAGGCCAGCTGTAGTTCGGACTCGGTGGATTGCTTTAGATAGTCGGCCTCGGATCGGGCTTTCTGCAATAGGGAGTCTGCTTCGTGTTGTGCATCCTTCAGGATCTTGTCCGCCTCGGTGCGGGCCTGAGCCTTAATCGCTTCGGCTTCCTTTTGAGCCTTTTGCAGACCGTCTTCATAGATCCGATTTACGAGGGTGTCCAGGTTCTGTTCCATCTACTTGCAATGCGCGACAGAGGGGCTTCGCCGGCAAGCGATTTTGAAATGTAATATGATTTATGAGAAATCTATAAGAATTCCATGGCAGCATTCCCGAAAGTAGAGAGGTACAGGCCAAAAGTCCGCGCCTTCTTGCTTCCTGGATTTCCCGGACTTGCGGGATGTGCTGAAGTTCCTGGATTTACAGGACCACCCCCTTAGAATGATTCAAATTCTCAAGACACCGGAATACAGGCCGTATCCTACGTTCTTCTATACGGGGGATTCAGCGGCACCGATCATTGCGGTAACCGCACACTTTGAGCGCAACGAAATCCGAAATGATGCGGTGGATTGTTATCTGGCCGGTAAGCACGGCGTTTGGCCGCTCGGGCCCAGTCATGATCCCAATACCAGGAGCCACCCTTAACCACTTTTTCGGAATACCCGGCACAGGATTCGGCGCCGCCGCAAGGGCCCGCCGGATCTTTACCAAGGCAATCCGGTCCGCATTTCTGACGATTGGGTTCATACCAGTCGGCCACCCATTCATGAACGTTGCCAGACATATCATATAGACCGTATATGCCTGCCGGGCGACTACCCGGTTCTTTTGGCCCGCCGGTGGGTTGATGATCGGCAGTGCATCCGCGAATACCGTTTTCTTTGATAACTGCCAGCGCACAAGTTGCCTTCTCATTGCCCCAGGGGTAGATATTTCCATCGGGTCCCCGGCTGGCTTTTTCGAATTCCGCTTCGGTGGGTAATCGAGCTCCCTTCCACTGACAATAATCTCTGGCATCGTACCAGCTTACCTTGACCTGCGGCAGTTTTGCATCTCGCATGTGTAGATAGTTTGAGATAACTTTTTTGCACGCTCCGGCTTTCACGCACTTCGCGTAGTCTGCAGTGCTCACTTCCTTCCGGTCGATCAAGAAAGTAGATACGAAGACCCTGCTTTGCGGATGCTCATCCTTCCATTTGGGATCGTTACTTCCGTAGACAAACTCTCCGCCTGGCACGCAGGACATCCCGGTAGGCACGTTTTCCGGGCAATGTGCGGCGCCATTCGCCCGGGTACCGGCGCCGTTGCAGGCCGCCAGAACGACAAGCGAAGCAAGAGAAACACGTGCCAGAGAAAACCGAAAGACACCCTTCCAATACGATCCGCTAGCGGAGCCAATGTTACGCAAAGCAATCTCTCGATAGGATGACTTTCTTTGCCATAGCACTGAAGCAAAATAAGACTGCATAACCCAGGCAATCAAACCGGGCCCTAAAGTCATTTAAAAACCGACAAAGCAAGCCGGAACAACCCACCGGGGTCGCCACCCGAATGAGCTGGCTATGCCAACCAACCAGGCATGCCGGCCCAACAGTTTGTTGTTCCAATAACCTGAACCAGTGCAATCCGCTTTCGCAGGTTAATGGGGCATCTCGGTAGCCACGATAATCGCGAATATGGCTGCCATTTTCATATGAAAGTCTTCGCCGGGCATGTTATCTTCGATTTCCCAGCTCGGCCATGAGCCGCCATTTCGGGTAACTTTCATCTCCCCTTTTTTTCCGGACACAATCCATTGATCTGTATCGCCGCTCCAGCGAGTTCTCACCTTGAGACGATTGTACGTGGAGTCGATCTTCCATTCGGTAAGTGATGAAGCTTCGGCAATCAGCTGATTGCCCCCATATCGGTACTGCCACTTGGTCCACCATTGGGAACCCTGGATACAGGTTAGAACTTTTACATCTCGGCCAGGTAGCTCAATATCCCAGCTCATATGCTGTCCTGTGCCGTTAGCTTTGAGTCTTCCTTTGCCGCCGGCCAGAGAGATGGACCAGTCCTGCCAGTTATCGGATCCGCTGGAACGGGCTTCCAGCTTCTTTATGTTGGAACTATCCTGGTTGTTGTTTTGATTGTTCTGATTGTTTCGCGCGGGCTTTGTCTGATTTGGGTCGATTAGTTTACAGTACTGAATCTCTGTCGTCTCCGTATCGCCGTCATCGTATTGGATAAAGACTGTATTGCCGTTTCTTCGCGCAATCTTACCGGTATAGTAGTTTCCGATTTTCTGCCATTTGCACTTTACCGGCGCTCCGACGGTGAAGCCATCCGCATGCAAAGGCGATGTCAACAGGGCCGCCAATGCCATGCAGAGCGCGACCTGAACCCCGGCCTTTCTGTGAAAGAATCGTGTATTCATAGAATCCCCCCTTGAACAGCTCTGACCTTGAACCGGTACGGGGTAGAGGGCAAGCCAAAAAGCGATTCTCTAAATCCGGCGCCATGGCCCATTTCAATTGGAATGCGATACCGGGGACCGGCGAGGCTCATGGGGTGGACCGAGAAAGCTACCGGTCCAGGCATAGATCAGAGCAATGAGAGGAGTGATCCAATTCAAGAAGGCGAAAGGAGCATAGGCAAACGTGGAGATTTGTAGCGTTGCGGCCATGAAAGCGCCGCAGGTATTCCAGGGAATCAGAGCGGACGTGAGAGTACCGCTGTCTTCCAGGCTTCGGGACAGAGTTAGCGGCGAAATCCCCCTTTCCGCATAAGCCTTTCGGAAGAAACGGCCGTTCACTACAATAGAGAGATACTGCTCCGAAGTCACCACGTTAGCGAATAAGCCACCCAGGATTGTACTGCTAACCAGACTCCTTCTACTTCGAAGTCGTTTTAGAACGCTGGCCGCTATGGAATGGATCATCCCGGAACCTTCCATGACTCCAGCAAAGAACATTGCCGAAAGAATGAGCCAGATCGTATTCAGCATGGAACTCATTCCGCCCCGATTCACCAGCTTATCCACGGCCACGCTACCGGTATCGTATTGCGGTCCGTTTCCGGCCGCCGCAAGAATCGTAGTTACCATATCTCCGGATGCCAGATAGGCCAAAGCCCTGGATTGAAACAGCGCGGCTACCAGACCGCCGGCAATGGTGCCCACAAGGATGGCCGGAATGGCCGGCATCTTTTTATAGATGAGAAAGAATGTCAGCGCAGGAACCAGAAGTAAGAGCGGATGAATCCAGAAAACCTTTTCAATGGTCTGCACCGTTTCCGCCAGACGTGCTCCCGTAGACTGGCTTTCCAGCGAATACCCCAGCCCGAGAAAAGCGATCAGACTGATCAACATGGCCGGCGCTGTGGTAAAAAGCATATGCTTGATGTGTTCGAATAGATCCACTCCGGCCATGGAAGCCGCCAGGTTTGTGGTTTCCGAGAAGGGCGACATCTTGTCCCCGAAGTAGGCTCCGGATACCACGGCTCCGGCTGTGATGGCCGGATCGCTACCCAGAGCCTGACCTATACCCACCAGAGCCACACCCACGGTGCCTGCAGTGGACCAGGAACTGCCGGTGACCAGAGAAACCAGCGCGGCCAGGATGCAGGCAGTGAAATAGAAGATAGTCGGATTCAAGAGCGCGGTGCCCCATACAATCAAGGCAGGCACGACACCGGAAACGATCCAGACTCCTATCAGCGCTCCGATCAGAAGTAGAATCAAGATTGCCGGCATCACCTCGGTGATGGTGGACAGGATGCTGTTTTCCAGCCGGGCCCAGTAGCCCTGGAAGGAGAAGGCACGGCTATTGCCATGGTCCACCGGTTGAATGTTCGGGTCTTCGCCGCTCTGTCGTTTCAGGGAGTCGCCCGCTGAGTCAGTCCCGGATTGATTTCTTCGCGCTTTCCTGGCAAGAGCAAAGCCATGCCCCATATACAGCACGGCCGCAAACATTCCCGACAGTATAAGCACAACCTGCGAAGGACCGGATGTAGCTTCGCTTCCTGTAAGCGAAACCACTGACACCAGGCCGGCCATCAAAAACAGCACCGGAAGTAACGATAGCCATAACGGAGGCATCTAAACTCTTGAGTCCTAAAGTCGATTTAACCCGTTCAGGGCTGCCACCCGATAGGCTTCGGCCATGGTAGGATAGTTGAATGTGGTGTGCACAAAATAGCGGATATTGTTACCGGCCCCGGGTTGTTCCATAATCGCCTGACCAATGTGTAGTATCTCGGCCGCCTGATAGCCAAAGCAATGGATGCCCAGCAAAGCCATGGTCTCCCGATGAAACAAAAGCTTCAGCATGCCGACGTTATATCCGGTAATCTGCGCTCGCGCCAGGCTCTTGAAGAACGCATGTCCCACTTCGTATGGAACCTTTTGTTCCGTTAGCTCACGTTCCGTTTTTCCCAGGGAACTGATCTCCGGACTGGTGTAAATGCCAGTGGGTATCTTTTCTGGAAGCAAAGGAGGCAGGTCTTCGCCGATCAGATGCGATACTGCGGCCCGACCCTGATCATAGGAGGCGCTGGCCAGACTGGGATAACCCACCACATCTCCCACCGCATATATATGGCTCTGCGAGCTTACATAGAATTCATTGACCTGGACGTACCCGCGATGATCGATTTCCAACCCCAGGGATTCCAGGCCCATGTCCCGGGTATTTCCGCTTCTTCCGTTGGCCCAGAAAAGAACGTCGGACTTTATTTCTTTTCCGGACTTCAGAGTTACGATAACCGCATCTCCCTCGCCGGAACGGTCCTCGTCGGTAGCCTCGAAGCGCATGGATTCAAACTCTTCGTTGTGGCGAATCAATACGCCCTGCTGTCGTAGATGATAACTCAAAGCGTCGATAATCTCATCGTCCAAAAACGAAAGCAGCTTGTCCCGGGTGTTGATCAGATTCACCTTCATACCCATGTTGCGAAATATGGAAGCGTATTCGCATCCAATAACTCCGGCTCCATAGATAGTTATGATTCGGGGAGTTTTCTCCATTTCCAGAATAGTGTCGCTATCCCGAATCAGGGGATGACTGAAGTCCAAATTCTCCGGTCGATAGGGTCGAGAACCGCTGGCAATTACAAAGTTCTTTCCCTGGAGCTTTCGCGGGGCGGTATCGGCGGACTCAACTTGAACGGTGTTTGCATCCAGGAAACGAGCAAAGCCTGTGAATCGGTCCACGTCGTTTCTTTCGTAGAAGTCCTTTCGCATCTCGGACTGGGAACGAATTACGGAACGGGCGCTATTCAATAGCTCCGGCAATTCCAGCGTAAATTGATCCAGATGATTTCTGAATAGCGGGTTGCGGCGAAACTCCACGTAGTTGTGCATGGATTGCCTCAATGCTTTGCTGGGAATAGTTCCCTGATGAGTGCAGTTTCCGCCAGGGTCTTTTCTTAGATCTACAATGGCCACGCGCAGTCCGCTTTTCGTGGCCTTCATGGCGGCCCCTTCTCCGCCGGGACCGCTTCCAATGACGATTAGATCATACATGCGGTGTTAGAATTCAATACCCGAAACCTGGCTTTCCGGATAGGCTACCTGACCGTTTACGGTATAGACATAGTAGGTGGCACCGATCTGAATTACCACTCCCGAAACGCGGGCGCCATTCATAAGAACCAGGGTTTCCGAAGGCTTATTGAACACCTTTTCAATCCGGTTCATGAGCTTTGCCTGGTTCTGGCGGTTTCGATCACTTACGGCGCTGGAGACATCGTCGCCCTCGATTTTCTCTTTTTCTATTCGGATAAGCTCCTTGTATTCTTCCAGTTTCTGCTGCATTTCAGGATCCGGAATCTCCTGGGCGGCGGGCGGCGCTGCTTTGTCCAATTCCTGTTTCAGGGATGGATCTTCGGATACCGATTGGTCCAATGCCTGGGCGGCTTCCTTCGCCTTCTCCGGCCCCTGAGCCTGGGCTTCCATGGCTTTTCGCGCCGCTTCCTCCACTTCCGGGGAAACCTGTACCGCCTGGACCTCGGCCTTTTTCCCGGGACCGAGGACTACCTCTTTGCTCTTCAGCTGATCCACCGACTCCTGTACCACCACCGATCTTTCGCGCACTTCCGGCGGCAGATCCTCGAGAGCGGGCACCCGGGGTCGACTGGATACCTGGCCCTCGGCCACCTCGATAACCGTACTGTCCCCCTTTACCATCAGTTCATACTTTGTACCGCGTACGGAGGCCACAGCCGTAGGACTGATGGCCTGAAACTCTTCGGACTTGCTGATCTTGTCCAGATCAAACATACCGTGTCCTTTCTTTAGTTCAGCCAGAATCTCTCTTTTCTGTCCAAACTGTCGTCCCTTGAGAACAAATTCTGAATTTGCCTTCAGGCGTATCATCGCCGAAGAGTCCGTCCCACGAACCTGTAAATCGCAGAAACTGTTCGCGCCGGTCTTCAGTAACTGACCTGACTTAAGAATGCTTCCGGCCCTCAAGGCCTCCCCGTCCGCCGTTACAGACCCGGTGGCCAGAAGCACAACGGCGGTAAGCTCAACATCTTTGCCTGGTTCGCGAAGTTCCGGCCCGGATTTAAAAAGATCACAGGCGGGTAATGCGCAAATGAGTAAAGTCGCAAGAATAGCAGTAGATCGATACATAATAGCGGCCTCCGAAGGAAGCTAAAGTTCCTCCGGCACGAGTACAGGCCAGCCCTGGAATCAATCAAGAAGAAATTGCTTGTTTAATCCAGGGATTCCCGCTAAGCAGTCCAACTATCCCGGGCATGAGCAAAAACTATGTCTCAGTATGCCTGGCAGGAGGAAAGAATTGAAAAAGTCGATAATCATATTGGTCATGGTTACAGCTTCGCTGTTCCTATTCGGTAGTTGCGCCAGCGGCGGCATCGGTCCCACAGGAAGTATCTTTACCAGCACAAAGATTGGTATTCATGGAAGCTCGCCCAATGGAGCCAAAGAAGGGCAAGCGTGCGCTCAGAGCTTTTTGGGCCTGGTAGCGCTTGGCGACGCATCCGTGCGAACAGCAGCCCAGAACGGCGGCATTTCTGCTGTACAGTCGATTGACATCGAGGTGTTTAGCCTGCTCGTTTATGCTCAAGCTTGCACAGTTGTCAGGGGGAGCTAATGCGAATCAAATCAATCATCATGCTAGCGGCACTGGGGTTTCTGATGCCCGGCTGCTTCGCTACTCAATACGGTATTCCATCCGTAGTTAACATCATCAACAACGGTGGAGTTGGCCGTTCGGGCAGCGCAGAATCCTCGGATATGGTTACTGGGCGCGCCTGCGCAACAAGCTATCTGGGTTATTTCGCTATCGGCGACGCTTCCATTCGGGCGGCAACCCGCGCGCAGGGAATTACTAAAATCGCCAGCGTAAGCCATACAACCGAAGGAGTACTGGGCCTTACAGCCGAGTATTGCACTGTAGTCAGGGGGTGGAAATGAGTTACGTAAAAACTATATTTAGGATATCCACCATTCTGATGGCATCAGCGGTTTTTACCCAGTGTATGTTCATGGGTCATCCGGCAGGTCAGGGACCTGTTGGCGCTCTGTACCAGCAAACCACTACCCCGGGTAGCGGCAACGATCTGAGCATCCCTCAAACACGCACCGGAGAGGCATGCACCAATCGCATCCTGCTGTGGATCATCGGCTGGACCTGGGGCGAAGGCACTATCAGCGATGCGGCGAATGACGGCGGCATTACTCGAATCAGCACTGTGGATACGGAGCAGCTGAACGTTCTGAGCATCTACTCCCGTCAGTGCACGGTGGTAAAGGGCGACGACAAGCCAGTGAGCCCGGGATCGACCAGCAACCCTGGTCCCGGTTTTAGCGATACCGTAATCATGCGGGACGGCACGGTTCATAGAAACGTGAAGACCATTATCCAGGGGAACCTGATTAACATCATCAAATCCGACGGAACCAGTCTTACAGTTCCGAAGACCAGCGTGCGTACCGTTCGCAAGGGTCGCTAATCCTTTCTGGCAGACCGCTGCCTGAGTGGTCTGCCAGGCATTGCAGTGGGCAGGGCTCATGCCCTGCTCCCTCATGCGCTCCCCTAATCGCTAATGCAGGCCACCGAAGCTCCAGCGCTTCCGTCAACGATTGCCAGAGCTTCAGCAAACTGTTTTCGAGCTTTAAACGTTTAGTTTCATCGCTTTCAGCCCTTCTCGATTCGCCGGTCTAAATCAATCCTTCGAATACAATCCTTGCGGGTCCCTGCATCTTTATTCTGTTTCCTTCCAGGGAAAGAATAAGTGTCCCGCCTCTGAGTTCGATCTTCAGGGGAGCCGTAGTCTTAATGCCCTGATTTGCGCGAGAAGCGATGAAGGCAGCGCATGCGCCGCTTCCGCAGCTAAGGGTTTCACCAGAGCCTCTTTCGAACGTTCTCTGTCGAATGGTCCTGTCGTCTTTTCTCTCGATAAACTCAATGTTTACCCGTTCCGGAAAAGCGGGATGATGCTCCAGGGCCGGCCCCAATGCCTCCAGATTCAGGCTGTCCAGCGAGCCTACCTGGTTTTCCGTAAGGTCCACCACAAAATGGGGATTTCCCATTGAGAGGGTGCGGCCAGTCCAGATTTGTCCATCCGCCTCCAACTGGATTCTGGCCGGCTTCAGTTCCGACTCATTCGCCGGTTCAAGCATCCTGGATTGCACCGGCGCATAAGGCACAGTGTCCAGGTCCAGTATGGGCGGGCCCATATCCACGCTAATCAATGGATCGGTTTCGGTTTCTTCCACCAGACATTCGTAAGAATGGTCGCCGGTCTCGATACTGAAATGAAATCTCCGTGTTTCCCGGTGGATTAAAAGGGCTACACTTCGCAGTGCATTGCCGCACATAGCCGACGGACTACCATCGGCATTCCACATGTACATTCGAGCCGCATTGTTTTCGTGTAACGGAGGAGCCACCAGTACAACCCCGTCGCCTCCTACACCAAAGTGCCTATCGCTTAGCCGACGAATCACCGAGTCTGTAAGCCATTGGAGCACGGATTCGCTTCTGTTTCGATCGAATGCGCCCGTAGAGGTAAGATAAGGACCGAAATAGACATAGTCATTCCCGGTGGCCTCCATCTTGCGAAAACGGATCGGGTCGCTGGGGTTTCGCATCCTGTCAATTGGTCCATAAAAACCGAAAAGGAAACCATTTTTTAAGCCCGACAGACTCCCCCGGTCCGGATTTCCGTGGAACAAATCTCTGGAAGCTTACACTGGATAGGTATGGAAACCGTATCGGAAAAAGCCGAGTCCAACTCCGTTCAAGAAGCCTATCAAAAGTATCGTCTACACGGTTGCTCTCATTCCTTTGCCTCGGAAAGCTTTGAATGGATGATGCAGTATTCACGAAGGCTAAATCGTGATCCGGACATTTGTCAGGATTTCCTTCTACAGTTCGTGGAAAAGTTGCCCCGGTTCCTGCACTCATTTAAAAGGCGTCCGGTGAAAAGCTTCACCGGCTATCTGGCCCGCTGCATGCGATTCGATTTCATGAACTACGTTAGAAAGACCAAAAGATATCAGCACAAAAGCTGCGAAGTGCCCGTAGAGAGTTTTAGCCACTTCCAGGACGCCACTACTCACTGGCATACACCACTGGCCATGGTCCTGAGCCAAATCCGCCCCCGCAGACGAGTACCTATGAAGTTGCAGGCCGGCTGGCCTCTGCAACTGGCAGACCTTCGCCATCTATGCGCCGAACACGGAGCCCAACGAGCCAGGGAATTGCTTACGGAATACAATAAGAAGCTGAACAATCTGGAAAACTGGAAAAGCAGACACCGAAGAAAGATGAGCCTCTATTTTGACCGAATACTCCGCGGCAACTACAACCGCGATTACCGTACCATCCGCCGAAGGATGGAACGGGAACGCACCGCCAACACCGCGCCTGTCATGAGCCTCCGGGAAATAGCCGGTTTCCTGGGAATAAGCAAAGCCGCCATCCATAGACGAATCGGAATGGGGCGAAGGGCTCTCAGGGCCGGACTCGAGCAATGGCAAGGCCAGGAAACCCGGGGGCCCGGTAGCCTCGACGCCGGTTTTCTGGGAAGTCCGGGACCGGCTTTGCTCTATGAGTTCTGTGCCGTGGGGGACAGGCACTATTTATTGCTGGAGCCTGTAAAAAATGTTGAACCTGTGGGGATTTCGCTTTACAGTCAAAATAAGGTATGCTATAAACTTGGTCTTTCAGGCGCTCTTGCCTTCCCGTTGCATCTATATGCGCCCGGAGAGTATGTGCTGAAGACCACAGGGCAAGCGCTAAGGTTTAAACTATCCGTATGAAAGTAAAGGTAACCACCAGGGGCGAAGTCAATATTGTCAAGATAGAAGGGGCCATCAAGTCCGGGGACGAATACAACCTGGCCGAAAAGATGGAAAAGTATATCAAACCCAATAGCGCCCCAAAGTTCATCATCGACATGAAGAAAGTACCCTTCATCAACTCGGCAGCGCTGGGCCTTTTCCTTAACATCTTCAAGCATGTGGACTATCTCAAGGGCCGTATGGTCTTTGCGGGACTGAATTCCGACGTTGAGAACTTGATGGAAATCACAAAGCTGACCTCCGTGTTTGAGATCTTCAAGTCCGTAGACGAAGCTCTGGAAAGCTACGATTTCTAGCGGATGGGGTAGCATCCTCGCTACTTCTGCCAGGCGCTCGTTCTCGCCGGGCACGCGGCCCCTCCGTGAACCGAGTGCCCGGAAAGCGACATCGTGTCGCTTATCTCGAACGAACGCCTGGCATTTTGCAACGGACCACACCCATCCTGGTGTATGGGTTGAGAACCGGGGGGTCTCATCAAATCATACCTTAAAACTACAGCGACAGCCGCACGGTTCAGAAAGACTTCCGCCAAATCTGTCACGACCCACCAGCCCATCCTGGCGATTGGAGGAGACCCGGAGGGTCTCTCTCATTCATCCAACTGAGCCGCTATCCACGACGCGGTCCCTCCGTGAACCGAGCACCCGGAAAGCAACCTCCTGTTGCTAGCTCGAGCGGACCCAACCCTATTGGATAATGCAACACCGGCCCATCCTGGCGGGTTGGTAGAGAACCTGTGGTTCTCACTTATTCCTAAATTAGACTGTGTGGTCGGTGAGCCCATTCATCCATGTATTGAGCAAGCGGATTGCGAATAACAGGTGAGCAACCAGAGGCTGCTATTCAGGATACTCTCGCCTTCCCGTTGAGCCTGTCGCATTACTCGGAAAGGCACCCGTCGACATGAAGGCAGAGCATCCCCCATCCTGGTGTATGGGTTGAGAACCGGGGGTTCTCTTCGAACCAAAGGTCAACCCGCCGGTCACAGCATGCGAGTTCCTCAACGAAGAGAAAATATTGAACGATCCTATTTGAAGAAGAAGCGGCCGCTGGCTGGATCGTAGTAGAGCCTACCCCCGCCCGGGCTGCCACCTTCCTGGCTTGATCCAGCATCGTCCCCGGATCCCGGGCGATCTCTGGAAGGCTCATCGTACTGGTCTCGATCCCGAATCGGATTGATCTCTTTCATGGGACGCCCGCCGGGGGATCCGCCTGGAGTGCCGCCCTGCCTCTGCCGCATGATTTCCTGCATCATGCGAAGCATCTGCTCTTCAGCTCCCGTTTGCTGCGACGCGCCTGTGCGACGTGTAGTTCCAGAGAAGCCACCGAAACCTCGGCCGGCGGCCGGGCCCGGATCCATTCGCTCTTCCTGAGTGGGAGCCAGGGCCCACCATGTGAACAACACTCCGCCAATGAGGCCGCCAAGGTGTCCCAGATGGGAAAGACCGGCGGCCTGACCTGTGAGCGCCAGAAGCAACGAACCAACTCCGAAGATGATGGCCGCCGTACGCGCCTTAACGGGAAAGAAAAATAGAAGTAACTGAGCCCGGGGGAAAAAAACAGCCAGGGCGCCCAGAAGTCCTACCACGGCCCCGGAAGCCCCGATGGTAGGATGGCTTAAATCTCTTTGAAAGACGATTACGAAGAGCGCTCCCATGAGACCCGAAACGAAATAGAGTACCGAAAATTTGGAAGATCCTACTTTGTGCTCGATGGGGGCTCCCAACGACCACAGGGCCAGCATGTTAAAAACTATGTGGATTATGTTTCCGTGCAGAAACATGCTGGTAAATGGTTGCCAGACCGCCCCGGACCAGAAATCCACCGGAACCAGTCCGTAGGAATGAAATACGCGATCCGCAAGGCTGCCCTGTTGGAAAGCCAACAGGCTTCCGGATAGAATTACGAGAACGATGTGTATTGCCACATTCACTCCCACCAGGGTCCTTGTTACAGGTGCTCTGAAAACACTCATTGCTTCCAGAAAACTCAGGAACTCGCACTTCACAAATAAAAATTCGCAAAATTTCCGCGATTCGATTGGATTTGACAGGTGTTCGGCGGGCAGACATTCAGAAAATCATGCAATCCTTATCCGATAAACCCTATATTCGCATCCCGGCGCTGATTTTCATCTGGCTGGGAGCCCTGGTCTTTATCGGACTAATTGTTAGAACGGAAAGAGTGCGATTCCGCCCGGATCCTGAGCTGGCGATCTCGCTGGCAAACAAAGCGCAAAATGTAACCATCCGTAGAGACGATTTTGGCGTTCCACACATCCTGGGAAAAACGGAGGCGGATGTGGCCTTTGGCCTGGCCTATGCCCATGCCGAAGACGACTTTTCTACGATTCAAGCAGTGGTGGCCGCTTCCAGGGGGCAACTATCCCGGCTGCATCTTTCCAGCACATCTTTGCAGAACGATTTCTACGCCGGAATGTTTCGCATTAATGAACGTACCGAAGCAACCTACGAAGAGCAAATCTCCGACGAGCTCAAGTCTATATTCCAGGGTTACGCCGATGGCCTTAACTACTACGCGATCAAGCATCCCCGGGAAGTGGACGGTCGCTTCTTTCCGGTGCAGGCAATGGACCTGGCCCGGGGATTTGTGCATAAGATACCGCTATTCGTAGGAACCGGACAGGAACTGGGCAAGGCTCTGGCCACAACCGAAGATGACATCCCGGACGAAGACCGGCAAAACTCCGAAGCCTTTATGCTCAAGCCAGGGCCGGGGAATGCGCAAGAGTTTGGCGACCAGGAATCCCTGGAAACCGATGCCTGGTACGAAGATTACGCCATGGTGGCCAGCAATGCTCATGCTGTGTCCCGATTGCGTTCGGCGGATGGTCTGAACCGACTGAACGTAAATTCGCATCAGCCCTGGGACGGCGCTGTGGCCTGGTACGAAGCACATTTAAAAAGCGAAGACGGGTTTGAGATGTATGGCGCCACCTTTCCGGGAAGCCCTTTGATCTTCGTGGGGCATAACCAGAAACTGGGCTGGACCCATACCGTGAACACCCCGGACCTTGTGGATCTGTATCGACTGAAGACCGACGAAGACCATACGAAGTATACGGTGGACGGCGAAACCCTGGAACTGCGAAGCCGTGATGTGGATATCACCATGGATCTTTTCTTTTTCGAAGTGACGGTCAGTCGCACAGTTTATGATAGCATCTTTGGACCGGCTCTGGAGTCGGATTCGGGCATCATCGCAGTGCGGGTTGCCGGGCTGGAAAACCATGCTGGCTCGGCGGAGCAATGGTATCGCATGGCCAAAGCCAACAGCTTCCGGGAATGGACCGAAGCGATGAAGATGCAATCCATGCCCATGTTTCATACGGTGTATGCAGACAAAGACAACATCGCCTACATATACAATGCGAAACTGCCTGTACGAAAACCGGGCGCGGACTACAAAGGAATTATCAATGCGGACTCCCGGGAATATCTCTGGGATGATTATCTCGCATACGAAGAACTTCCAGCAGTGACCAATCCTCCGTCCGGATTCGTACAAAACGCTAACTCTACGCCGTTTTATACAACCAGCGAGCCCTACAATCCTTCCCGAAGCGATAATCCGCAGTACGAACACATAGAAAGCAGATTAACAAATCGAGCCTTTCGATCGCTGGAATTATTCGGTCAGGATCCTTCCATAGATAGAGAAGAATTTCTTCGATACAAGTTCGATCGCAAGTACCATCCCTCCGCCCCCATTTTTCAGGAAGCCGTCTATCCAGTGCTCGAGGGATTCAAGCCCACGAATGCTCTGGAAGCCGAGGCCCTGGAGGTGCTTCGCAACTGGGACGGCACTGCCCATCCGGAAAGCAAAGGAGCAATGCTTGCCATTCTCACCTGGCGCCCAATCTGGAAAGCTCTGGTAGTGGACCGCAAGAGTCCCGACCAGACTCCCGATCCGCTGGAAACCTTTGCCGACGCGGTGGACTATTTGCTGGATACCGGCAATCTGGACGACCCTCTCCACAGCAGACAAAAACTGATTCGTGGCGATACAATTCTGGGAATGGGCGGCGGACCGGACGTTCTAAATGCGATGCATGTAAAGGACCTGGACGGCTGGATGGGATGGGCTCATCCCGAATGGCAGAAGATCTATGCCGGGGATTCATTCATAATGCTGGCGGAGTTCGGGCCCAATGGAGTGCAGTCCTTCGCCGCGCAACCTTATGGAAGCAGCATGCGCCCGGACTCCCGGCACTTCGCGGATCAGGCCCCCATCTTTCAGAAACGACTTCTGCGAAGAACCTACCTTTCCGAATTAGAAATCCAGTTTCGCACGCTGCAGAGCTATCATCCGGGACAGGAGGATTAGTGGAACTGATCTTTGCCGGCCTGGATCTGAAAGACTTTCAAAAGGGCCTGATGGAAGCCTATCTATTAGCCCGCCAGGCCTCGGGCGGCGCGAGCTTTCGCACGGTAGATTCCTTCGAACCGGCCTACGCATCCTCCGGCACACTGTGGATTCCTGAACTGCCTTTTTCCCGTCTGGACGAACTTCTGGACTGGGGCCTTCCGGTGCTTCTCTGCGCAGGACAGCTATACAGAGAACCCGATGAATTACGGAAGCTCTACGAGGCGGGCGCCGGCGCACTTTTCTTTCCGGGATTGGATAATCTGTATCTCTTTCCGGAGATCTCGGAGGACACGAACGGCGCCGCGCTTCTAATCATGGACGATCCGTTTCGCCGGCTTTACCGACAAATTCTTCTGTTTGCCGGTTACAGTCCACGAGGCGATCTTTCCAGCGCAAAAGACATATCCCTGGTTCTAGAGGGCCTGCGCGAACAGAAACAGATTGTGATCGTGGCCGACCTGGACTGCAATCGGGTGGATACCCTGTTGCTGTGCCATGAACTCGATTCTTACATAAGGAAGAATCCATCCATGAGCGGTAGAATTCGAATCCTGCTACTAAAGGATTTCAAGAAGCCCGGACTGGATCCGGCCTATATGCGATCATCCGTTCAGAAGATTGCGCGGCGGATTTTTCATCCTATGGAAGGGGCTCTGGCCCTGGTTGAGTCCCTGTATCTTTACGGCATCCCGGACGAAATGGCCGGCGCCCGGTTTCGCAATCTGGAAACCTTTCTATACGCCAATCGAATTCAATCCCTTCGCGCCGACCCGGATCGCATCTTTCGCAACGCCTCGTCCAGGCTGAAATCGTTTTCCCGGGCCCTGCCTTTTCTCTGGCTATACGATGAGTTTCGCGATCTATCCTCCACCGGAGCGATCACGCTTCAACCAGACGTTAATCCGGGCAATCTGTTCTATGGCATCCGGGGTCCAGGTGCCTCCGGGGAATCGCTCCAGAACCTGGACAAATAGACTTCGCGCCTCTTCCAGGTGGGAGCGAAACGTTTCCGGCTCCGCGCTGGGTTCGCTCACGGTCTTCCCCTGGACCCGTTTCCTGTTTTCGAAATAGGCAAGTATGGCTTCCGAGTAGAGAAAAAGCGCTTTTCTGTAAAGATTATACCCCTCCGGACCGGAACCGCTGTCGTTCGCTTTTTTACCGACTGCATCGGACGTTGCTTCGGAAACTCTGGAATCGCCTCCCTGCTCGACACCCCGGGCCCGACCTGCGCCGCCATCGCCAGAAGTCGACTCAAATGGCTGGCTCTGGGCGTCCGGCTGGCTCTGCTTTTCAAGGCGAATCAGCAGAGTCTTGCGCGCTTCGATCAGAGTATCCACGGACAGTCCCGGCATTTGGATCGCATGGCCGGTATCCGGATGTATCTCGAATAGACGTCGATGAAAAGCGCTCTGTAGACGCTGTCTGTCCAGAGCGCCTTCCATGGACTCCAGACCCAGGATCCTGCGTGCCTCCGTCGGTTCCACGCTCCCACAGAAATACCTGACGGAGAACCAGTACAGTCTTTTTCTGACAGTATATGCCTTCCCTGGAAAGTAGAATCATACGGGGGCTAAACCCGGATCTGAGCGCTGACGACTGCGCGCTCATTGAACACGGAGGAGAACCTTATCTTTACACCACCGATAGCCTGGCCCAGGACACCCACTTTCGTCTGGACTGGTCCAGCCCGGAAGACATTGCCTTTAAGCTTCTCCATGTAAACCTTTCCGATCTCTGGGCCGCCGGCGGAATGCCGGAGTTTTGCCTGTTAAACCTGGGACTGCCTGAACCTGCCGATGAGGCATTGATTCAGCGTTTCTCCAGCTGCTTCAGGCACCTTCTGAGGGAACATCGTATCGCTCTGGTGGGCGGAGATACCTTCCGAAGCATCGGATATTTGTTTTCCCTGACTCTCTTTGGTCCGGCGCTTCAACCGAGATTCCGCAGAGCCCAACCCGGCGACGGCCTATTTCTATCGGGTCACGTGGGCCTCAGCCAACTGGGCTATAAGCTGCTGGAAAGCGGCGGTCGCCCCCGGGATCTGCAATATCCTGATGATTTGAAAGCTACAAACGAAATCTCCACCGAATCCGCGAGCCCGGGAGCCGCGGAGCCTGCGGACTACGACTCAAGCACTGGATCCGCTACCCGGAATCCCCCGCTGGGCAGCCCCACAGGGAGGCCCATAGACATCTCACGACAGCTACAGTCCCGGAATTGGCAACACCTGGCTATTGCGCGGCACCTGCGCCCCAGGGCCAATCTGGAAGCGGCCCGGCAACTGAATGCGCTTCAGGCGCAGCATTTCCCCGTTTCCGGGGCCATGGACTTGAGCGATGGAATCTTTGCCGATTGCAACCGGTTTGCCGAAAGCTCTGGCCTATCGTTGCGGGTGGAACTGGAAAGGCTATCCATGGTTCCGGCAGTTTTGGAAAAAGGGCCGGTTTTCGCCGCCGGGTCCGGAGAAGAGTTGGAGCTTCTGGTAGCTTCGCCGGAACCGCTACCCGAAGGTTTTGTTCGGATCGGCACCTTTGATAGCCCGAGTCCGACTCCGGCGGCGATATTCTATCTGAATCAGAAACCGGTGAAGCCGGCTCTGGCATTTGAGCACTTTCAATAGGCGCCCTGGACGGGCATCACCCGGCCCCGAATTCCGCCGTCGGTGGCGAAAGTAAGGACAGCAGGGTTCAACCGGGACTCTACTCCTGGTCACCGTAGTACTGGGCCAGGTGAGCTTCTAGAATTGCCAGGTCATCCTGATGCACCGCGGTGAATTTCAGAGCGGTGAAGCATTTGTCCCCATCCTGCCAGGAGCGCACCACGCGGCCGGTAGCATGAATGGTTCCATCAAGCTCGGGAAAAGAGAAGGAAAGCGAAATAGGAGTGCCCTTATCGAACGGAGTTTCGGTTTCCAGGCTTACTCCGCCCATGCTGAGATCCCTGGTCATACCTGTATGGGGCTGTTCCTCCTTTAATGTGCGGTACTCGATTCGGAAGACCAGGTCCGCCCGGGGGAACTTGCGCTTTTCTTCCATGGTCCATTTACCCCTCTGGCATCCAATCAGGCAAGAGTTTTGATTGCAACCACAGCTATGAATGATTAATTTCTACCCGTGGCGGAAACAGCAGATATTCACCGTGAACTCACCAACTTCTCCAATTTCCTGAAAAAGCGAAATTTGAAGATTACGAATCAGAGGCTGCTGGTAGCCGAAAAGGTATTCGAACTGGGCACCCACTTTACAGTGGACTCCCTGGCCGATGCCCTCAAGGACCGGAAGGGAGAGATTTCCCGGGCCACCATCTATAGAATCGTTTCGCTTATGGTAGAGTCCGGTCAGCTCACGGAGCATAACTTTGGCCAGTCAGTTAAGTACTACGAATACATTCCTCCCCGGGCCCACCATGACCACCTGGTATGCGTAGACTGCGGACGAATCGAAGAATTTGTTGTGCCAGAGATTGAAAAGATTCAGCTGGAAATAGCCAACAATAACCACTTCGAGCTGGAAGACCATTCACTGAATCTATATGGCAAATGTAAATTCCTCAAAGAAGAAGGCCACTGCGAAAGGCGCAAAGAAGAAGCAGACAGCATCAAATAAGAAGGCTGTGGGCACCGGAAAATCTGCGGCCCGGAACCCCGCTGTCGCCGATGGTGGCAGCCCCGTAGCCAAAAAAACCCGAAAACGTCAGCCAGCCTCGCAAGATTCGAACAGGTCAAAGTCTTCCAAAAAGAAATCAGCGCCCGTGCGAACGGCAAAGACATCCTCTTCCGAAAAGAAAGCAGCATCCTTGCGGACGGTAGAGAAATCGTCTTCCAAAAAGAAATCGTCATCCGGCAATAAACAGAAGTCTCCATCGCAGCAGTCCATTGCCAGAGCGCAGACCGGCAACGCTTCGGCTCAGAGCAATCCCGGCAAGGGCCGCGCCCGAAACATTTCTACAAACGGGGTGGATGTGCAGCAACGGATGGCAGAACTGAGCTCGCAGTTAAGATATCATCAGCACAAATATTATGTAGAGAATCAGCCCGAAATAAGCGACAAGCATTTCGACGAGATGCTCAAGGAACTGAGTCGGCTGGAAGAGGAGTACCCTCTGTTCAAGGAAGCGGATTCGCCCACGGAAATGGTGGGGTCGGATCTCGAGGCGGGTTTTGAGAAATTCGAACACACAGTGCCCATTCTTTCGCTTTCGAATACCTACTCTACGCAGGAAGCTGTAGACTGGGCGGAAAAGACCGTGCGAAAAGGCGAAGCGGTGAATCTGCAATGGAAAGTGGATGGCGCCACCCTCGTACTCTATTACGAAAAGGGAAAACTCATTCGGGCCGTAACCCGGGGCACCGGGCAGATAGGCGATGTGGTCACAAACAACGCCCGCACTATTCGAAGCATCCCCGGAACCCTCAAAGAGCCAGTAGACCTGGTTGCCCGCGGCGAAGTCTACATGACGTTTTCCGATTTTGAGAAGTTTAACGAAGAGTCCGAGGGAATCTATGCCAATCCGCGAAACCTGTCTGCCGGATCGTTGAAACACAAGAAGTCCAGAGAAACCGCTCGGCGCCCATTGCGATGGGTTGCCTTTGATTTGCATCTGTCTTCGGATCCCGAACGTTTTCAGTCGGATTCAGAACTGCTGAACTATGCCCTTTCCCAGGGTCTTCCTGTGTTCCCGGATAACGTGACCATTAGCTATAAGAGCGATGCTGATCTACGTAAAGCCATTGAATCCTTCGAGGCAAAGCGCGAAGAAGTACCCTTCCCGGTAGACGGACTGGTATTAAAGCTGGATGATCGTTTCCGCAGGCTGGATCTCGGATTCACCGCCGCGGTGCCGCGCTGGGCCACCTCACTGAAATTTGAGCCGGATCTGGCCGAAACCACCGTAGAGGAAATCGAAGTGTTTGTGGGTCGCACGGGCCGGGTCACGCCCCGGGCCCGGTTGATCCCCGTCCAGCTTGCAGGCACTACTGTGACCTATGCCACTCTACACAATGCGGATTTCATTGAAAAACTGGGCGTTCGCGTGGGTTCCAGGGTCAAAGTGAGCAAGCGTGGAGACATCATTCCCGCCGTGGAAGAGGTAGTGGATCCAGGCCCTGGAAAGCCCTTTCGTTTCCCGGAAAACTGTCCATCCTGCGGCGAAGCGCTGAGCCGGCCCGAAGATATGGTGGACTGGCTCTGTACCAACCCATCCTGCACCGAAAAAGAAGTGAATGCCCTGGTTTTTTTCTGCCAGCGAAAACAAATGGACATCGCCGGTCTGGGCGAAAAGACCATCCGACTGCTTTACGAGCAGGGCTTCATCAAGAAGATTGAAGACATCTATCAGCTGAAAGAAAACGAGAAAGAACTGGGGGAACTGGAAGGCCTTGGGAAAAAGAGCGTTCAGATCATCCTGGACGGAATTGAAAAATCAAAGCAAAAACCCTTTCGCACTGTAATGGCTTCTCTGGGCATGAAAGAGATTGGTCCTTTCATAACCGACGTGTTGATCCAGAACGGGTTCGACTCGCTGGATAAGTGGCTGGAGCTTGCTTCCAGTAAGAATGCCCACGAAACTCTGGACGATATGGACGGTATCGGTCCGGACACCGCTTCCGTAGTCATCGAACAGCTTACCAATTCGGAAAACCTGCAAAGACTGGAGAGTCTACAAAAGGCAGGTCTTCAGATGGAGCAGCCGAAAGAAACCAACACGCTGGAGCAAACCATGGAGGGCCAAACCTGGTGCGTCACCGGAAGCTTTGCGCACTTTCGCCCCCGAGACCTGGCCATGGACGAAATTCGTAAGCGAGGGGGAAGAACCACCGGCTCCGTAAGCGCGAAAACCACTCATTTGCTGGCTGGAGCCGAGGCCGGCTCCAAGCTGGAGAAAGCCGGGAAACTGGGGATTCAGATCGTCACCGAAGACCAGTTCATGGATATGCTTTAGCAAAGTATTGCAGCAAACCGCTTTCGGAAAAAAGCGCCTTCGCAAAGCGCTTTGGGACTTGCATCAGGGAGTTTGAGAAAATCGACTCTGCCATCTTTCATGGACCATTTGTCCCAGAAGGATGGCCAGCAAAGCGCTAACGCTGGCAGCAAGAGCAATATAGGTCCAGTGTACAGAAACCAGGTTCAAAAGTAGCGTACAGAAAAAGCCCGTAAGAATTGCCAGCGACATAGGAAGCACGGATAGCGGCTTCTTCCAGAATACATAGTAGGTAAAGATGCCGATCAGTCCGCCATTAATATAGTTCATGGAGCCCAGGGCCAGAGCCAGAAGGTTGTCCGCTTTCTGCTGAAAGAAGATGAAGGCAAGGGCCGACAGGGTGAGCAGCGCAAGCGAAAGCAAGGAAAACCAGCGAGGAGATCTGTGCGACGACAGAATAGACTTCCAGACCGCGCCGGTGGAATGTATGGCGCTGTCCAGCGTGGACATGGCAGCGGCCGCGACGAGCACCGCAAACAAACCGGTAAGAATAGGATTGGCCGACAGCTTAACGTACTGCATTAGCTGTCCGGTTTCTCCCAGATCGGGATTCGAAGCATAGAGAAAGGCGCCTACGCCGATGAATGTCATAATCACCACTGTGGCCCCGACTCCACTCAGCGCCAGGGTTCGCCTCGCCAGCTTCAGATTTCGCACGGCCAGCACTCGCTGCAGTAGATCCTGATCGGCGCCGTGGCTACCTATGGATACGACCGCGCCGCCAATGAAAAGCGGCAAGGTATGCGCCCCGTCGAACAAATCGACTTTAAAGCTGAACAGCGAAGGTAGCACCTTTTCGGAAAAGAAAGGTCCTGCAGGCCATAGAAGGCCCAGAAGGGCCAGACCGGTGAAGAACAAAATCAGTCCCTGCAATTGATCGGTAACAACTACAGCTTTCAGTCCACCGGAAAGGCTATACACCCCGGCCACCAGGGCGGTGAGCACAATCCAGAAAGCCACCGGACCACCGAAAAGCTCGGCCAGGGCCAGGCCGCCCATAAAGAATCGCACTCCGCTGGAAATGTACTTTGCGGCAAGATAAGCAAGCTCAAGAAACAATCTGGACGGGTTGTCGGAACCCAGAGCCTTGTAGATGGAAGAATCCGTCATTTCGTAGATGGACTTCAAATAGAACCTGGCCACAAACAGTCGGCCCACAATGTAGCCCAGGCAAAGAGCAATTAGATTCCATCGTCCGGCATACCCGGCCGCGGGAAAAATGAGCACCGTGGCCACAGAGGTTTCCGTAGCGACCACTGATAGAAAAGAAGCTCGAACCCCGAGGGTCCGCCCGGCCAGAAAATAGGACTCATCCGACGTGCTATCTTTCTTGAGAAACAAAGGAACGCAAAAGACAATGATGAGGTATACAATCAGTGGTATGTAGACTGGATCCATAAAAACCGGATTGATCCTACATCAGGATCGGGAAGTGTTGTTCTGGGTCCCGGAATGAGCTCCAAGAACTTCCAAGTATTACCCGGTTTACAGAAGCGCAGCCTATTTTTCAAGATTCTATCCATCCTTGTTCTGATTCTTGGTATGGGTCATTTCTATGATTTTCAGCGAGGTCATAGAAGACATGCCCAGAATGCGGAGCAACTGGACTTTCCCGCCTACTTCCTGGCGCATAAAATCACCCTGCAGCGAAAGAACGTTTATTCCCTGGCCGTAATCAAGGAAGCCGCAGAACAAAACAACATTGAGTTCAAGATATTTCGGGCCAATCTGTACAGTCCCCCGTTCTACCTTTTTATGATTCCGCTGCCGGAAGTGGATATAAATACCGCGCAGGCCTTCTTCGTATCCATCAAAGCATTCTTGCTCGTTGCTATCGTACTTTCCCTGGCCATGTATTTGCTGGGCATGGAACGCTATCGCAATCTGGCTGACCGCAGATACTGGATCTTATTGCTAACTGGTCTGGGGCTGGCTATACTCCCTTTCCTTCATCCGCTGGCGGCCGATTTGCAGGATGGGCAGATCAACGTACTCACGCTGGTAACCCTGGTGGCGGCCTTGATGGCAGAGCGCAAGTATCCGATTGTGTCGGGCCTGGCTTTGACCATCGGAGGGGTGATCAAGCTTTCGCCGCTATTTCTGGGTCTTAAAGTGATTCTGGAGAAGCGCTGGAAGCTCATGGCTTCGATGATCGCCTCCGGGTTGTTTCTGGGTCTGGCGAGTATCGCCTACTTCTCCTGGGAGATGGTGGCCCATTATCTCAATAGCATCCTGTTCGGATTTATGCTTTCCGATACGATCCCCCTGCTGGATTGGCCGGTAAGTCATCCATTGAATCAATCGTTCAAAGGACTATATGCCAGGCTATTCATGCAGGACTTTCCGGCCCAGTACGGCGGAACCACAGTCTTATATGAAAGTCCGGCCCTGGGAAAGGCCCTTTCTGCCATTACTAACCTGGGATGGATCGCCTCCTGCATGATGGTGACGAGATACGTTAAGGGATTGGGCGAAGACCGCTGGAAAAGCAGTCTCCATTTCTCCTACTACGTGGCCGTGATGACCCTTATTTCTCCTCTCACATGGTATCATCATCAAGTGACTTTGATTCTTCCGCTTCTGGTACTCCTGTTCTATGGAATCCTGCATGTTCGGGATTCCTATCCAGTGTTGATTGCCGTAGCCCTTTGCATCTGGTTGATGTATTTTCCTCCATTGTACCTCTATCGGGATCTTCTGGAACGCTGGAATGAGGTATATCCCGGCGGGTATTCGGCCCTTTACTACATCAAGCTTCTGGCAAACACGATTCTGGCGCTGCTGATTATCTTTGTTCTTCGCAAGGAGAAAAGGAGAACACTTGAAGTTAAGTCAGTTTAAATGCTGCATCGTCGAGCTGGCCTGGCTTTTCTTCATGGCCGGGTTGCTGATTTCTATCGCTCCGTTTCTGGATCAGCCCTTCGAAGAGATGGGAGACATTGCCCTGATTTCCAGACAGGTGGCCCAGGCATCGGAATTCGAAGTATTGCGCGGCGCCTACTCCAGACTGGGTTTTTTTCATATTGGTCCGATTTCGTTCTACTGGATGGCCCTGGTGCAATGGGTTCTACCTTCAGGGCTCTTTGCCGAAGGCTCCTTTTACTACCAGTACGCGCTGGGAATCTGGTTGGCCAATACACTGATGGGACTGGCTCTCTTTGTTTCTCTGCGAAAACTGGGTCTGGATACGCTGAGTAGAATACTGGTTCTGGTATTCACTATTGTTCTATTGTGGCATCTGGGCGGGCATGTCTACTTCAGCCCCTGGGGACCTCATCTAACAATTATTCCCATGCTCTGGTTTACCGCCAACCTGGTGCGGGCGGGGCAAAAGGATTACAAATCCCTGCCTGGCCTTGCTTTCGCAGCGATCTGGATACTCCACAGCCATGCAGGTAGTTTGATTTTTCTGGGTCCGTCGTGTTTACTGCTGCTCTATTTCTGGATCCGACTCTACCGAAGAAACGAACTTGAATTGCGCAGCCTGTATGTGCCGCTGCTTGTAGGATCGGTCATTCTCATTGCCGGATTGGCCATTCCTGTCTACGAAGCCTGGCTTAACCAGGGCGGTAATATTCAGGCTATCGCCAATTATCTGGCCGAGAATTCCACCTGGCGAAAGCCCGGCAAGGCCCTGGTGTTCATGCTTTCGGCCATGGATGGTCCTTTTTCTGTTGGCTTTCCCCTGTTCGCTCCCATCGCTCTTATGCTGTTTGTTTTCTACAGTCGCAAGAAGATAGACGTTACGAAAAAGAGACTTCTGCTGGTATCCCTGATCGTAGTTGTGGGAAGTTTCTACGGCGCCCTCCGCACCCCGGGCAGCCTGGTTCCCCATCTGTTCGATCATCTGCTAACCATCAATGCTCTCATTCTGGCAGTTGCGATTGCCCCGGCTATTCGTAGTCTGGGTCTTCAGCTACCGGGTCTGGACTCAATGCTGCGCAACCCCGGAATCTCCGGTAAACCGTCCATCTCTGAAACTGGCGAAAGCTCCAGGTCCGAAATTGGCGAAAGAGCCTCCGAGACGGACTCCGCCTCGCCCTCCGGTACGGAGCACACCCGTTTCGAGGTAGATTCCGCGGAGACTACCAGCGAAGCCGTGCCGGCTTTACAGAAAAAGACTCACCCTGTTGCGGGCCTTGCTATAATTCTCGTCTTTCTGTTTACCGGGATGTCCAGGGACACGCGCGCACCGTCGGACAGCTTCCAGGCTTCTCAAATCCTGGAACAGTTGCAGGCGCAACCGAATCTCACTCTTGACGCGAATAGCCTTTATCGTATTCACTTTGCCACAGAAGACCTGGCCCATTGGCCTCGGGCCGCCGGCCTAATGCTTCAAATGGAAAGGCGTGGCCTCCGCGCATGCATTGAGCCTCCCTATGACATCCTTTTTGGCCCGGAAGCGCTGTGCCCGAAAGAAATAGAAAAGACGATTCTCATTGAGCCTGCGTCCAAAAATCCGAAGATGAAACATGACCGTTCAGTCTACTACGGCGAAATCCGGGCCACTTACTACGAGCAGTACGAAGTTCATGCCGGGAAATGAGAAATTGCCCTTTGCAAGACCGGACCTTTCGGACCGGGAATTTGAGGCGGTCCGTGCCGTCATGGAATCAGGCTGGATAACTTCCGGACCGGAAACCGATCTTTTTGAAAAAGAGTTCGCGGACTTTGTTGGTGCGGCAGATGGGGCGGCACTGAACTCTGCCACCGCAGCCCTCCATCTGGGGCTGGTAGCCCTGGGAATCGGACCAGGGGATGTAGTGCTGGTTCCGGCATTTACCTTCACCGCCACCGCCGAAGTGGTAAGCCGCACAGGAGCTGTACCGGTTCTGCTGGATGTTGACCGCAAGAGCTATCTTCTTACTCCGGACATTGTGGCCGAATTTCTGCGGGGATGCAGGGGCTCTGACGGAAAACTTACCTGCGATCAAGGAGTAGTAAAAGCAATTATATGCGTACACTACGGCGGAAGAGTCTGCGACCTGGACGGACTTTTCTCCCTTTGCCAGTCCCATGGACTGGAGCTTCTGCAGGATGCAGCCCACAGTTTTCCGGCCCGGGATGGGGCCGGCTACGTAGGCCGCCGGGGACCGGTCACCGCATTTAGTTTCTATGCAACCAAGAATATGACCACCGGCGAAGGCGGCATGATCACCGGAGATCGGCCGGAATTGATCGAAAAGATTCGCAGGCTTCGGCTGCACGGGATAGCTACTCCCGCCCATCGACGAGCCGGCTGGCACTACGATGTTGTTGAACAGGGCTATAAATACAACCTATCGGACATTGCCTCGGCCATCGGCAGGGTGCAACTGCAGCGTTCGCTGGAAATGTGGGAAAAAAGGAAAGCCATCCATGAGCGCTATCAGAAAGCGTTTTCTTCCGTGCCAGGCTTACGCCCCTGTCCCGAGCAAACTGGTTCGGCCCACCATCTATACACCCTGGAGATTTCCGGAGATTCGGGACTGGGGCGCGATGAATTCGTGGCCGAAATGGAGAAGCGAAAGGTCGGCACCGGTCTGCACTTTATTCCGCTGTACAGAATGACCTATTATCAGCAGAAGTATGGCCTGGATCCGAATCGTTTTCCCGGCTGCGAAGCCATCTTCGCGAGTATTGTATCGCTTCCTATCTATAGCGCCATGAGCGAAAGCGACTGCAGTCGTGTAATCGACGCTGTGCTGGACTCTATTGCCGCCGTCCAAAGAGGGCCCCAGGGCTGAAAAAAGCAAGATAATCCTTACGGTATTCTCGCGGTGACATCCCGGTGAGATAGCGGCGCCAGAGAACTCCTGCTGGAATGCGCGAGTACGCCAATGGCTTTGGATTTCTTTAATGGCGAGAATGGCTTTGAGAAGGATTGAAACCGTTTCTGTGATTTCCGGACAATGTCTGCTGACCATTACGCAGTGACCGGGCAAAGGGATCCAGGTTTCGGTCCTGCATTCCCCCGGCGCCAGCGCCCACAAGAATCCCAAAGCCGTAGCTGGTTTCTCCGGCCGGCCCTTCGCCCCGGGCGTAGGTCAGCCGTATGGCGATGGGGAGATAAAACACATGCAACCCAATATCTGTATAAAGCCCGTAAGACCTGACAAATGTATCCTTGAAGATCTTTCTTTCGAAGGATTGACCGTAATCGTAAAAGGGGGCCAGAGCAATGTATCGGAGCCCCAGGGATGGCCACCAGGACAGTATTCGATGCGAAAGCCAGAGTAACGGGAATCTGTATTCCGCGGTGAAGACCAGGGCTCCACGACCATAGGGAGCAAATTCAGGAACCAGCCCGCGCATGTAGGAGCTCAGTCTTACGCGATAGACTTCAGGATTTTTCCCGCTGGTCCAACGTCCGTTCATGGCAAGATAAGGCACATGGTGTTCAAAAAAGAATGGCAGGAATAATTCGAAACTTCCCTGCACACTGTAGAACTCGGCGGTTTCTTTCCTCTTACTGTAATCGTCGTAGAGTATTACCCAGGACTGCGGATAGAAGGCGGCTTCGCCGTAAACGGAAAAGCCCCTTTCCCGGCTTATGGATTCGGGAAAAACCACCGTATTGCTTATTCCGTAACCGGCGAAGATAGAACTCAGATTGATGTCCTGCTCAGGGAAGACCGCCGAAGCAAGCCCGGCTGCATTCCTGTGCTTTTCATGATTCAACCCGACGCTGTATTGTTGATCCAGTTCTCGACCGGGATTCTGTCGGTCAATGGAAGCTGTAGCATATTCGAACTGATAATCATTATCCAGGCATAGAAAGATGAGTCCGCCTCTGGGAGCGTCGCAATAGAACTCTCGCTTTTCCAGACTGCTGCGCAGATAACTCAAGGAAAGCGAATGGGAAAACCGATTGTACCGATAGGCCGCCGAAAAGTAAGGAGTCTCTTCTAGAAATCCCAGGCCCAGAGCCAATTCATGTCTTTCCAGAGGATCAAAGGCAATGACTCCACTTTCCGCAGCCGAAATTCCAAATAGAAGGCCAGCAAAATAGGGTCGTATTTCAAAAGCCCCTTCGTAGGGCCGAGAGAATTCGGAAAGGTCAGAGGTTGAGGTTTCGTCGAAACCTGCGCGGAATTCCGGCAAGTCCGCGCTGAGCTCACTTCTAGAAAAATCCGGGCTTACGTTTCGGGCCAGCAGATCCGAATCCTTTAGCGATACCAGATCGTAACCATTGGCAAAATACCTGAGCGCGAATAACTGCCCATCCGTTGCCACCGGGAAAAACAAACCGGTAGCGCTCTGACTGAGCTGTGTGACCTCAACTTTGTCCTGCTTCAGGATAGAAACCCAGGGACCCGACTCTTTTTCCAGCCGATACAACTCAAAACGGCCGGTTTTATCGGAGGCAAACAATACTCCCGATTCAGAGAAGGAAGGCTGGGCAATGATGCCATTGGTGGAGGCCAGAACGGCACAGCCGGATTCAGAGATGCCAGCATCGGATTTTTTGATTGTTGTTTTGAAACCGTCCTTCGCGCCTTTCGCATCCAGAAGGCTCCGGGCATCTTCACCCTCGGCCGACTCTCTCCTGGCGGGATCTGCCTCCGGGGACTCTGAAATTCCCCGCGGCCAACCAGGCCGACCTGTGGCGCATCCAATGAGAACCGGATGACCGGTTTCCTTTCTTCGGTACAGCGCCACTACCAGACTGCCGTCCGGGGAAAGCACACTATTGGAGAGTATTCCGTGCAGATCCACGCTCAGCAGGATCCGTTCGTTGTAGAGATCATAGCCATTACGAATCTGGCCCAGCATGAGGTGACGAAATGGATCCTCTCGTTTGACATAGGCGATGAGATCGCCGGCGGCGCTGGGAAACAGGAGGCGATGGCCTGGCTCGACCTCCCTTAGCGCCCAACCCCGCTTTCGGTACAGCTGAAAACGACTGCCCGAATAATCCGGAAAGCTCTCCTGCGAAGCAAGTATTCGGGACTCCACTGACTGGCCGCTACCGGGCGATTGCTCCGCCAGTCCGTCCTTTCCGCCAGAGGTTATAGCGTAGGGACTCCGCTGCTCTTCGTGAGGCTCGGACAGGAATGTAAAGCCGCCCGAGCTCCTTGCATTTCGAAAAAGCGATAGGCTGTGCAATTCGGGCTCGGCGAAGTCTGGCTCTGCGCCGCCAGTGTCGGCTCCCGGGTTATCCAGACCGGACTCCCACCCACCGCTCCATTCTTTCGGATCGACGCTAAAAATTCCGTAACGGGACGGCAAGGCGCCAAAGAAGAACAGTCGTCCTTGATGATACTGTAGAAATTCTTTGGAGTACCCGGTGTTCGTCCAGCGCCGAAAGGGCGTCTCTTCGATCGCTTCGTTGCGAGCCTTGAAAGTCTCTTTTTCTTTGAATAGATCGTAAATCTCCTGGATTTCGGGGTAGCCCAGCTTCTGCAATCGCTGATCCGAAAACACCGGCAGTTGGGTTGAAAGAAAATAGCTGTCGAGACCGCCACTGGCGCCGCTCTGCTGAAACTCGGGGTAATTTCGTAGAAAATCGACAAAGCGACCTCCGAACAGGTAGGGCGTGCTACCCAGTGGCCATCGATGGGTACCTGCCAGGATTTCTTCCAGCTCGGGAAAGCGATTCTCCTGAACCGCCGCACGAACAACCATGTCCGTCAGGGGATCATGCAAGCGTCCTTTTCCGTTTGCGCTTTCTTCATACACGGGGAACCCTTCTACCAACCCCTGGGGACTGAGAAAGTTTGGCGGTAAACCGGCAAAGATCCGCACCAGCGTATTGGTAAAACCCTCATACGGATAGAGGTTGAGAACATGAGTATACTCATGGGTAAATATATGGTCCTGCCACAGGTCAAACCTGGAGAACTCGCCCGGAGCCGGGGATTGAACATACAGCGCCACACGGTTCAGAACATAGGTGGATGCGAAGGCATTTACGGTGTCTGTTTCCGGGATCAGGATAACGTTGGTTATGTCGACCCCGGACTGGTATCGCTTTTCCAGGTAGCTATGCCGGGTTTCCGCCAGCCTGGCCAGGCGAATCGCATTCTCCTCGTAGCCTTCCGGATAGTGGATGGCAAAATGCTCCGTGCGATGAGTCCTGTAATTCAAGTTTGGATCCACCAGCGGCAGGGAATGGAGCTCCGGGGACCAGAAGGCGAAAAGCGTAAGCCCGAGGCATACTCGGAACCGGATCACCGACCACAGGCGGCTCAGGCGCCGACATGCGAACGCTTTCGTCGAGGATGTGTGAGGCGAAAACCGCGAAAGCAGGGAATTTGGTCTGAAGGCTGCCATTTTGCAATTCAAGGGAATCGAAACAAAGACTGTAGAAACCCTTATTACCCCCTTCCGCTATTCCAAAAAGCCGGAACGATTTGAATGTTGGTCCCGGCAATAGCCGGCACGAAGCGACTCTAGCCCAGCTTATCGCCAGGTTTTGCGTTTCGGTGAGGAACAAACAGGGTCAAAGACTCGTCCTTACCGGTGGCCAAAAGCATGGCTTCCGAGGTTCCAAACTTCATCTTACGGGGCTTCAGGTTGGTAACGCAGACTACTTTCAGATCTTTCAATTCTTCCGGCGTGTACCCGGAACGAATTCCCGCGATTACATTTCGAGGCTCCGCTTCCCCGACATCCAGCTTTATCTGAAGAAGCCGGTCCGCCCCTTCAATAATGTCTGCAGAAAGAATTAGACCGACGCGGAGATCCACCTTTGCCAGATCGTCAATAGTGATGATCCCTTCAGTAGAACCTTCAGAATCCTGCTGTTTCGTTGCGGACTGATCGCTCATATCAGATGCCTTTTGCTTTTCCTTTTTACCGGGAACATTGCTTGATTTCTCGCCGGACTTTGCCTTGCCCGACTGACCCGCCGCCTTGTTCGCCTTTCCGCCAATGGCAGCCGATCCCTCCGCGGCAAGCTTCTCTTCTTCGAACATTTCGGCGAAGGCTTTCGGCTCTATTCTTCCTGCAAGATGCCGATAAGCGCGAATCTCATGATTTCCCGGAAGAGGCTCAAGGTCGGCGTCGAATCGTAGCGGACTTTCCAGGGCCAGCAACTCCTCTACACCGCCTGCCAGCACTGGAAGGACGGGTTTCAGATACAAGGCGAGCAGCATTCCGGCGTTGATAGCGTCTGTAACCGTTTGTCTGGCGGCTTCTTTGTCCGATTTGATCTGTTTCCAGGGTTCTTTTTCGGTGATGAAGCGATTCACCGAGTCGCTGAGGGATTGAATCTCCCTGATCGCCCGGGCGTACTGGCGGTTTTCATAAAACTCTTTAACGGTCTCCTTCTTCGACGCCACTTCGGAGAAGAGCGTCTGCCCTTCTGTAGAAAGCGCTGACGAAAGCTTGAATTCCAGTTTGGAGGCGATTCCGGATACCAGCCGGGAAAACAAATTGGCTATGTTGCCGACCACATCGCTGTTATAGCGATGAACGAAGTCCTCGGTATTCAGATCCAGATCGTCCAGCGCCGGCCCGAGACGCGTCGCATAGAAATAGCGCAAGCATTCGGGATCCATGTGCTTCAGGTAAGTCGAAGCTCGAACAAAGGTTCCCCGGCTTTTGGACATCTTCTCGCCGTTGACGGTAAGAAATCCATGAACGAAGACCGAGGTGGGCGTTCGAAAATCTCCGGCATTCAGTAGCGCAGGCCAGAATAATGTATGGAAATAGACGATATCTTTACCAATGAAGTGGTAGACTTCGTTTTCTTCGCTTCTCCAGAAGGCATCGAATAGGTCGTCTTTTCCGGTCTTTCGAAAGAAGTTCAGCGACGAAGCCATGTAGCCGATGGGAGCGTCCAGCCAGACATAGAAAAACTTGTTCTTCTCTCCAGGAATGGCAAAGCCAAAATACGGACCGTCACGACTAATGTCCCAATGACGCAGACCCTGGTCGATCCATTCATACATCTTCTTGCGGATGCCTTCGTCAACCCGATTGGGCGTCTTTAGCCACTCCTCCAGAAATGCCTGGAAGTCTTCCAGTTGAAAAAAGATATGCTCACTTTCTTTTTCTACCGGCGGGGTGCCGCAAATGGAACAACGGGAATCGATCAAATCTTCGGGGCGATAGGTGGAACTGCATACCTCGCAGCTATCCCCGTATTGATCCTCCGCGCCGCATTTCGGACAGGTGCCTCGAACAAAACGGTCCGGCAGAAACATATCGTCATGATTACAATAGAGCTGATTCAGCGTCTTTCTGTGGATATGACCTTTCTCTTTGGCTTTGAGGTAGATCTCTTCGGACAGGGCCCGGTTCTCGGGAGTGTTTGTTGAGTAAAAATTGTCAAATTCAACCTGAAAAGAGGTAAGGTCTTCGAAATGTTCTTTGCGAATCTGATTTACAAGTTCTTCCGGGCTGATGCCCCGATTCCGGGCCGCGATCATGATCGGGGTGCCGTGTGTATCGTCGGCGCAAAAATAGTAGACTTCGTTTCCCTGAAGTTTTTGAAAGCGAACCCATATATCTGTCTGGATGTACTCTACCAGGTGCCCCAGGTGGATGGGCCCGTTGGCATAGGGGAGCGCCGAAGTTACAAGGATCTTTCTACTCATCAAGGCTTCCAGACCTTATAGTTTTGCTTGGGTAGCGAGGACTTTCGCCACTCCATCCAGGATCCCAGATATACGCTTACATGCTTGTAGCCACATCGGGTAAGCACCAGCGCCATGGTACTTGAACGCGCGCCGTTGAAGTCATAGAGAATAGTTGGCCTTTCTGGAATCAGGCCCATGGAGCGAATTGCGGACAGGACGTCGGGTCTCGGTCGCAGGTTGCCCTTTTTGTCGTATAGCCGTCGCCAATCAAAATTCATCGACCCGGGGATTTTGCCACAAATGGAGCCCGGCTCCGGCGAAATCATTCGCGGCAACTTGCCTTCGTGCTCTTCCGGGGTTCGCACATCCACAAGTTGCACCTTGGTTAGATTCACCTGAACATGACTGATGGAGCAAATCCCTTGAAACGTGCTCGGTTTATCTGCGGGGGCGCTATCCAGGGTTTCCGTCCCGGGGGCAAGATCGCTTTTGTCCAGGTCTTCGAACTTTCGGGAAAGTATAAGAAAGTCTTTGATGCCGGCGCTATGCAACAACCAGCCCAATCGGGAAGCGTACATCCCCTGCCCTTCGTCGAAAATCAAGATACCGTGATGCTTCTGCATGCGATTACGCACGTCTTCGATAAACCCGGACAGCTTGGCCATGGACTGCGGCCCGGAGCCAAAGGGCTTCTTCGCGAACGAAGCGCCCAGGGCCCCTTTGATGGTAGATTCCCTGTACTGATTGTCAGACCGACAATCCAGCATCAGCGAAGCCTCCGGTATTTCAGGTGTAAGAAAATTCCAGCTCAACTCAAATCCCCCGTTATTCTACGGCGATGCCCTTTCCAGGCGGGCGCCCATAGGGCTGAAAGGCCAGGAAATGGGCGGCGCGACCGGAAAACAGTCATTTTTTTTGGCCTTGCATCTGTTCCAACAAAAACCGGGTGTATCGGGCCGCTCCGCAGTAGTCCAGATGGTTCCAGTCGAAAAAGTCCTGGTCCGAAAAATCCGGAGCCTCAATGTAGTGCACTTTTTCCGGCGCGTTTAATGAAGCAAGTATACCTTCGATCTCTGTTGTTATCCTGGCGGAGGGCAGTATTCTGTCAACGGTGTCGTGCCAGGAATCTGAAAATGGAATGGAAACCAGCACAATCTGACGAACGTACGGTGACGCGCCGTTAAGAAATTCGATCCAGGCCTGTGTAGCGTCCGGTCGCGGTCGGAAGCGAATGGAGGGCGGCAACGGATTCAACTTCTCTCCGCTACAATCCTCCTGGGAAGGGTTTCGATAGTCTCGCCAGGTCCAGAACCCATCATGGTCTTGAAGAAGTTGTTTGATTCTGTGATTCGTGGCTCGCAATTGATCCGCTTTTTGCGCCAATCCAGGCGAGTCCACAATGGCATGGTTTGCGGGCTTACCGCTAAAGCCTATACCTAAAAACGGACCTGGACGAACCATCAGGGAAAGCGAATCATCGGTGGCAAGGTTTCGATATGCCGAATTAACACGATACATTCCCAGTCCGGATAACAGCGTGCCCACAAACTCGCCGGCGGAGTTGCCATAAAGATAAGGACGACCGACCGGAGATGGCCAGTCAACAGCGATGTATTCCGTGCGATAGTAGGTTAGAAACGCTTCGAATACCTCGGTTTCATAAAGTGAATAAGGGCTAATGTTTACGATGAGCGTATCTACGCGATTGCCTTCCAAATACGGAAGCACAGATAGAAATGCCTCCGGCTGCGCGCTGGGCAATCCAATATTGTATACCTTACCAAACCCCTCGCCAAATAGATCCGGTCGCACGCCGCTCATTGCCTGACTATCGCCCATGATCAGGGTGTGAATGCCGGATTGTTCTCGCAGGGCCTCCGTTCGTAGCATCCACACAACCCGGTCCGGATGCTGCAGATAGTCCAGGTTTCGCCCCAGAATTCCCAGAAACAACAGACAGAGTAGCAAGATGGCCGCCAGAGCCAAAATTCGCCGCATTCATCCACAGTGGAGCACTGAGTGAAGGAATGCACGAAAAAAATGTCGACCCGTACAAGAACGTTGGGACAAATCGGATATGCCATCAAGGACAGTCCTCTTTGCGTTTCTAATATCGACTATTGTCTGGATTACAGGTTGTCAGATTCCGTTTCTGGCCGAGCGACCTTCCCGCATTCATCTGGTGATTGATGCCGGATCTTCCGGTACCCGCTTCTGTCCTTATCGCGTGGACAACTACTGTGCTCATGTAGATCCCGCACAGGCCTGCCTTCGCATCACTGCCAGATCCGGCCTGGCGGACCTGAACGGAGCGGAGATTCAAAAAGTATTGGATCAAGGGGTTCAGGAATTAGAAGGAATGGAGATAGAGAAAGCGGTGCTTCTGGGTACCGGCGGGTTTCGCCGATTATCCGAAAGCCGCCGGACGAAACAATTGGAACTTATAGCCGATGAACTGAAAAAGCGAATCCCCAATTCAGAATCCAGGGTAATCACCGGTCAGCAGGAAGCGAACCTGGCCTACATTGCCATGATTGCCTTTCGTGACGGAAAGACCGATCACATTATTCTGGAAACCGGAGGGGCCACTGTACAGCTGGCAGGTAGCGGTCTAACCGCCAGAAGCGCTCCGGCCGGATTGAATGAAATCCGCAATAGCCCGGACTTACCCCGGGAATGCACGGAAGAAGCGGACGCTTCCAGCGAAAGATTTGAAGCGTGTTCGAAAGGACTACGGCAGATCTTTCGCTCCAACCGGTGGCATGCAGCCTTCTTCAAGGACCAGGACCTGGCATCGGTGTATGCTCTGGGATCATCCTGGCAGTCCATATTCACAGTTGCCGGTAAAGAATCCCTTTCCCTGGATGAACTGCAAAATCAGGGTAAACGAATCTGTAACTCTTCGCTGGATGAAATTGTGAAAGCCGGAGTGCCGGAGAAATTCGCTCCGGCCAGTTGCTATTTGCATTCCTATCAATATGTTCTGGCCAGCGAACTGAAGATTGGAACTCTACTGCAGGGTGAAGGTAGCTGGCCGCCCGGAGCGGCCATTTCGCAGTATTTCGAAGGATGCCGGTTTTCCGCCGAAGGCAACGGATCGGCGACTCAATAGCCAGGCTTGCCCAGCATCTTGAACATGGAGTTTTTGTAATCCTCGACCCCGGGCTGATCAAACGGATTCACCCCCAGGGCATAAGCGGACACGCCACAGGCATATTCGAAGAAATAGAAAATCTGGCCCAGATGGAATTCGTCTACGCGAGGAACGCTAATCCTGAGCGACGGCACACCGCCTTCGCCATGGGCTTTTCGCGTGGCCTGAAGGGCCACCCGGTTTACATCGTGCACGCTCTTGCCGGCCAGATAGTTCAACCCGTCGCCATCATTTTCTTGCTTCGCCAGCACCGGCGAGCGAGCCTCTTCGACATCCAGAATGGTCTGGAAGATGGTCCTTTCTGATTGCTGAATCCATTGTCCCAGGGAGTGTAAATCGGTAGTGAAGCCGGCCGAGGCAGGAAAGACTCCCAATCCGTTTTTGCCTTCCGATTCACCGAAGAGTTGCTTCCACCATTCGGCCAGATACTGCAGGGAATGCTGATAATAGACCAGGATCTCGATCTTTTTTCCCTCTTCGTAAAGCCCGTTGCGATAGGCCGAATATTGCACGGCCGGGTTTTCCGGGCTCTGGTCATTTCGAAGACGATCGCACATTTCCATAGAACCCTGCAGAAGCGAATAGATATCGACGCCGGCGATAGCTGCGGGAATCAGGCCCACCGGCGAAAGCACGCTGAAGCGGCCGCCCACATCGTCGGCAATCACAGCCGAGTGAAATCCCAGGGAGTCCGCGGATTGGCGCAGCGTTCCTTTCTTTTCGTCGGTGATGGCGCATACTCGCCTGGAAGCTTCGGCGGCTCCGTGCTTTTTTTGCAGCAGCCCCCAGAGCAATCTGAACGCGATAGCGGGCTCCGTGGTGGTCCCGCTCTTCGAGATTACAACCACGCCAAAATCCTTCTGCTCCAGATACTCCAGCAACTGCTGATGGTAATGACCATCCAGGCTGTGGCCCGCAAACAGGATTTCCGGACCGTGGACGGGACCCACCGCCGGTCGCAGTGCCTCGTACAAACATTTGAAGCCCAGATATGAGCCGCCAATACCCACCATCACCACTGCTTCCAGCTTCTGTAAATCGGCAGCAATCTCGAGGTACTTCTGAACATGGCCGGACTGCTCCTCCGGCAACTGCAACCAGCCCAGAAAATCGTTGCCGGAGCCGGAGCGGCTCTCCAGGATCTTACGGGACTCCTGACTTTTTTGAATGGCGGCCTGGGAAATAGTGCTGAATTGCAGATCGATTTGCATGGGGAACTCCGGGAATAGGTTGATGTTTTTCGTATTCTGTTCGAAAATAGTGAGGAGACGTCAACCGTTCCTCTGAAGGTACATCATGAAACTAAGATTTGCATCCATTCTGGCCCTTTTTTCAGTTTTTCTGGCCGCCCAGCCTGTTCTGGCTCTGGGCACCTATGCCGAGGGCCGAGCCATTGTAAAAGTAATCAAGATGGAAAGCCAGGGGATCTTCTTCGACTCATTTGAAGGGGAATACGAAATAGCCACATTCGATAAATCCGAGAAGTGCGATGTGGATGATGGCACCTGTTATACCCCGCAGAAGAAAGTCGTAAAGTTTAGCATCGACGACAGCAACAAAGCGGTGTACCAGTTCATGATCGAAAACATGAACAGAGTAATGGTCATAGATTATAAGATCCATCGCATCGAACCAGTGGATCTCAAGACTTCCATGGAAATTCTGGGAGCGCGACCGCTCCTTGCCAAACAGCCGGAGAACTTCCCTCGCAGAATGCGGGTGGGTCAGTCCGGCACTCAGGGAAACAAATCCATCTACGGTAAGTTTCTAAAACTGGAGTACCGAGGCACCATGGTAGGCACCTACGAGGCCCTGGTCTATAATCGACAGACGGACAAGATCCTGCCCGTTTCTATATCCAATGAATCTATGGCCGCCTATGTGAAGAATTCCATGGCTTCTATGGAGGAATACCATATCGGTCTATCCAAACAGCTTGTGGAAATGGTTGCGGACTCCAAGATTGATATTTTCGAAATCAATTACGACAAGCCCGCAGACCTTGCCGGCGATTAAGGACGCCACCACCGGAAACGACAGAAGCAGCCTATTGAAGGATCGGCTCTTATCGGCGGCTCCTGCCAGCAAGCGTCTTGAGCGATATGTTTCCCGGGCCTTGAATTAAGTCAGCCAGACTATACGCCCGGGTCTATTCCATCCATACAATGTCGGTCATTTCTGAGGCAACACCCAGTTGACGCAGGACCACTGTCAATTGCCCCCGATGAAACGTCTGATGATTGAAGAAATGAAACAGTAGCGTGCGAACGTCTTTGGCCCGGCTCTTACCATCCAGGGAGCTTACGTAACTCAAGGGACCAGGGATTCGATCCGCCATGCCAGAATCAAAAAACTCTATGATTTCCTGATCCAGACTTCGACGGGCTCGCTCCATCTCTTCCAGGCTTTGATGGGGCTCCGTCTCTTTGATGGTTTCGTCTTCTTCGTTGACTTCGCCCGATTCCACAGATAAGGAGCTGGACTCGGCAATGGCCTGACGAAATCTTCTCAGCCACATCAGATCGGTTGCAATCATATGATTCCACAGGCCGCGCACGGTTTTTCGGCCAATCTCAACGTCGTAATGGTTTTCGTGCAAAGCGGCGGTAGATTTCAATAGACGATGGTTGGCCCATGCATTGTAGCGCGCCCATAGCCGCGGACCGCCGGAATCCGAGCTTTCAAAATTCTCATGGCCGGACAGCCCGTATTCGCTGGTTAACGTAGCGATGCGAACCACATACCCGTTGTACCAATGGTCCCTGCCCCGCTTCTGCGCGCGTGCATGTTCGGCCTGGGACTTCCATGCAAGAGCGCTGGCTCGATCCTTCCAGTAGGAGATGGTAATTCCGCGACCCTGCTCATCTCTTACGCTTTCTACGCCGAGATACCCCGGTTGCGCTGCGGCCAGCTCCAGCATTCGCTCGGCGGTTTTGCCGTATCCTGCTGGATCGGCAGCGCTACGCTGATTCGGAAAGATGACGGCGGTGGCCTGTCCGTACTTACTCAGCAAGGAAGGCAGCGGAAATTCCTCTGGATGCATACCCGAATTTCGACTCGGGCAGCGCCTCTCCAATCCATTTTCCGCGCGCAGAACCCGCAACTGAGCGGATCTACCAGCCTCTCCGAGCCCGCAATCTGGAAAGAACTTGACTCTGAAGGCCGGAAAAGACCATTGGATACTCAGCGCGCGGGTGTGGTGTAACGGTAGCACAATAGCCTTCCAAGCTCTTAGAGGGGGTTCGAGTCCCCTCACCCGCTCCATTTCTTTCCCAGCCAACCGACTTTTTAAGGTTTCATATTTCATCGGTTCGTCTCACAATTGTAACATTTCCGGGGTTTCTTCCTATCTATGGAGCAAGCACCGGCTCGACAGCCCGGACCCGCAAACCGGACACCCGAAATGAAAGACAATGATGTAAAGGGCCTGAGAATTCTGGTCGTAGACGATGAAGAAGATATTTGTGATCTGATCCGGTTCAATCTGGAAGAAGAAGGTTACGTGGTCAGCGTATCCAACAACGGTATGGATGCGCTAAACAAGGTAGAAAGAAATCTGCCGGATGCAATAATCCTGGATCTGATGATACCCGGAATTAGCGGCATGGAACTCTGTAAGAAAATCAAAAGCCGCTACGATGTACCCATACTGATGGTAACCGCCCGTGCCGGGGAAACCGATGCCGTTCTGGGGTTGGAAATGGGAGCGGACGATTACATACGCAAACCGTTCAGTCCCCGAGAACTCACCGCCCGGCTAAAAGTGGTTCTCCGCCGACGAGGTCCTGGAAGCGACGATTCCCAGGGCGGCAATATGGTAATCGGGGAGATTCAGATGAACACGGCAGCCCACCGCGTAACCATCGGCGGACAATCTGTTGATCTGACTCTAATCGAATACAAGCTTCTAAAGCTCTTCATGGAGAACCCGGACATTGCCTTTTCCAGAGACCGACTTCTGGACCGGGTCTGGGGACGAGACGTGTATGTATCGGACCGTGCCGTGGATGTGAATATAAAACGATTGCGAGAAAAGCTGCTTACTGAGAAACAAAGGCTGGAAACTGTAAGAGGTGTAGGCTATCGTTTTCGCGGCGACAATTGATCGCTACATGGCCTCGGCCAAATGAAAAGCATATTTGTTCGAATAGTACTGCTTCCGGTATTCGTCTATCTGGTAGTAGGCGCGGTGTTTTATTACTCCATGGTCAAGCCGGGTCACTGGCAGGCTCTGGAGTTTCTGGAGATCTATGCCATCACCGGCGCTGTAGTTCTCGGCGTTAGCGCATATCTGGCCTATCAGATCACGCGACAGATCATTGATCCCTTGCGCTTCCTTCTAGAGAAATTGCAGCGGTTCCCGGAAAACGGCCTGGGACAATACGTTAGATCGCGAATTCCGGAAATCGAAGCCATCCGCCAGAAGTCTGAAGATCATCTGGGCCGACTAAAGAGCTACATCGGCGATCTAAATCTGGAAAAGGAGCTTCTGCAGACCCTTCTCAACGGATTGCAGGAAGGCGTGATCTGCATCAATCGGAAAGGCACTGTCGTGTTTCAGAACCACAACCTGTCCGAACAATTGATGGAGCCGGATGCAAAAGGAAAGCCCTACTTCAAAGTAATTAAGAATCACTTCCTCCTGGAGCAGATCCACAGCATTATTTCCGGCAGCGCCAGGACCATTCCGGAGCCAGCGGACTTTCAGGCCCAGCGAAAGCATTATCGACTGGCCTTTCAACCGGTGGAGATGGAAAACGAACCGGTAATGTATCTGGTTCTGGTCCATGACATCACCAGCGAAACCAATACTATGCGACTACGGGAAGACTTCCTCCAGAATGCCTCCCATGAGCTCAAAACCCCTATCACAAGTATTCGCGGCTACGCGGAAACTCTGAGCCATCGGGCCAGCCAGGAACAGGAAAGCAGGTTTTTGCAGGCCATCCTGAGAAATACCGAGCGCATGGAACGAATCATTGAGGACATGGTTATCATCTCTTCGATAGAAAGCCGGGCTTTTCCGTTTCAACCGGTAACCATGAAGCTTTCGGATTACCTGGAACAGCTTCGGCCCCTGGTCATGGGCAATCTAGAGCGAAAATCTCAGACCCTGGAAATCAAGCTCACCCTGGAGGACTGCACGGTGTTCGCCGATCCGCTTTTGCTGGAGCATCTCTTCGTAAACCTCATCGCCAATGCCAGCCGACACAGCCCGGAAGGTACGGCCATCGAAGTATGGGGCGAGCCGGAGAGCGAAAACCATGTTCTTCTTACCGTGGCAGACCGGGGCCCCGGAATCCCGCCAGATCTGGTAGAAAAGGTCTTTGAGCGATTCTTTCGCGCGGATCGGAATCGCTCCCGCAGCGAAGGCGGTACCGGGCTGGGTCTTTCCATTGTACGGCAGATTACGCGGATCCATGGCGGGAAGGCCTGGGCCGAGAACCGCCCCGCCGGCGGCGCCGCCTTTAGAATCCGCCTTCCCATAAGAGTCCGCAACCTGGCATCCACATCGGCATGATCGCCCGAGGATTTACTCCGTCGGCGCGGTAGTCTGAGCATTCACGTAATCGGCGTAGGCGTCCCGGGATTTACATAGCCAGAATCCCCGGGGCATGCAGATCTGGATCATGTTCTACGAACGAGCAAGAATGAGCAATAGCCTTACCGCTAACGGTTCTACAAACCCTGACACTGCAGTCGAATACACGAAGCAAGGGCGCTTCCCGGGGGTTCCGACTCGGATTTTCCTGCGGAATATCATGGGGGCTACCAGGCAGGCCATCCTGATTGCGATGATTCCGAGCGCCTCATTCCTGCTCGCAGCTTGCTCGGTGGAGCCGGCCAACCAGGGCTTTTGTGGAATCATACCCGCTCGCCTGGAAGGAGCTTTGAGCTACGGTACTTCGCTTTATCTGGGAAAAATGCCCGATGAGGCCTTCCTGGCTGAGGATCAAAGACGACAACTACGGAGACTCCCTCCCGTAGAGGTGCGCGAAGACCGGGATGCTGTGCTGGCGGTTTCCGCCGGCCGATGCGCCTTTTCCATCTTTGAGGAGTCCTCGGTGCAGGACAGGGAAGAACTGAAAGGCCTAAAGTCGGCTCAGCTTCTGTACGATTCGACGACCGTCGAAGACTCGAACGAAACCCGGGCTTTCCGAGCGTACTTCAACCCGGCAGCCCTGGCAGGCGACGAAGCTCGGCAGCTAACTCTGCAATATTTGCGCACACTCTGGCAGGACGATTTTCAGGATAAGCTGCAGGCCTACGGACTCAAACCAGTTCCTCCAGGTCTGCGCGAGCAGGTGCTAACAGCGCTACCCGGTTACCTGGCGCCCGCGGAGCCGCAGTAAGCCGGCCGAACCAGAAAAACAGAATCAGGCCAATGGTCCAGTAGCGAAATTCGAATCCGGCGCCTGCGGACCCGATTCGAGAGGTTAACCGAACCGACCGGTGATATAGTCCTCGGTAAGCTTCTCTGCCGGATTGGTAAAAATCTTGAAGGTGGAATCGTATTCGATGAGCTTTCCCTGATAGAACAGTGCAGTGTGATCGCCGATTCGCGCGGCCTGTTGCATGTTATGGGTTACGATTACGATTGTGTAGTTCTTTTTCAATTCCAGAATCAGTTCTTCGATCTTGTTTGTGGAGATGGGATCCAGCGATGCCGTGGGCTCATCCATCAAAAGCACCTCGGGCTGCATGGCAATGGCCCGTGCAATACACAGTCTTTGCTGCTGACCGCCGGATAAACTGTAGGCGGATTCCTGGAGTTTGTCTTTTACTTCTTCCCAGAGGTAGGACTTCTTCAAGGCTTCCTCAACCAGCTCCTCCAGATCGCCTGTATACCCGTTAATGCGAGGACCCAGGGCGATGTTTTCGTGGATGGTTTTGGGAAACGGATTCGGGCTCTGAAACACCATCCCCACCCGCAGTCGAATCTCAACCGGATCTACGTCGTTGGCGAAGATGTTCAATCCGTCCAGTAGCACTTCGCCTTCCGCTCTTGCGCCTTCCACAAAGTCGTTCATACGGTTCAGTGTTCGGAGGAACGTTGACTTTCCGCAACCGGAAGGACCGATTAAGGCCGTGACCCGCTGCTTGTAGATGTCCAGGTCCAGGTCATGGATAGCCTGGAAGGTATCGTAGAACACGCTGAGCTTTTTGGACTGGAAGATGGGTTCCAGGGGACCCTCCTGCTCCGATTCGTTTGCGCTTACCTGGAAATTGATATCGTTTTCTGCCATGTTGATTGCCGGTTCAAGAATGTAGATAGCTCAGTTTCTTCCTAAAGTATAGCCGCAGATAAATAGCCGCCGCATTCATCATTAGAAGCACCACCAGAAGTACAATAATGGCGGATCCTGCGATGGCGTGAAACTCTTCCTGCGGTCGCGCCGTCCAGTTATAGATCTGAATAGGCAGCACCGTGTATCCGTCCATGGGGCTAATGGGCAAATAGGCGATGAAGCCCGCCGCTCCTACCAGAAGTAGTGGCGCCGATTCGCCGATGGCCCGGGAAAGGGCCAGAATGATACCAGTTAGAATCCCCGGGGAGGCAACGGGCAATACCTGATAACGTACCACCTGCCAGCGCGTCATACCGATTCCGTAACCTGCCAGGCGAAAAGAATCCGGCACCGCCCGCAACGCTTCCTGAGCCGCGATCGTAATTACCGGAAGGACCAGGAGAGCCATGGTCAGGGATCCGGCCAAAAGACTCTGCCCCAGGTTCATCGCATTTACAAAGAGCGTAACGCCCAGAATACCGTAGATGATCGAAGGAACTCCGGCCAGGTTCTGAATATTCAGCTTGATGAATCGAACAAAGCGTGTATTGCGCGCGTATTCTTCTAGATAGATGGCGGCCCCCAGTCCCATGGGGATGGCAAATAGAGCTGTCAGTCCCATGAGCCACAGGGTTCCCACAATGGCCGAGCTAATGCCCGCATCTTTCGGACGAGGATTGGCCGGCGATGTTAAGAAGTCCAGGCTCAAACCACTTACCCCGGAAATCAGAAGATCAAGAAGCAGGTAACCCAGAAAGAACAGGGCCACGGTATTGGCCACAAAGCAAGTGAACTGAAAAATCAGACCATAGATCTGATAGCGCCGGGAACGCGCGGCATCAAACGTTTTCATTGATACACCTCCCGGAATCTTCGCACAATTCGGGTGGCCAGGAAGTTAAAACCAAATGTTAAAACAAATAGTGTCAGACCAATGGCGTAGCGGGTGAAATATTCAATACTACCTGCAGATGCATCCCCCAGCGAAATCTGAACGATAAAAGCCGTCATGGTCTGGATTCCCTGGAGGTAATCCCAGGTTGTTGTGGGCGTGGCGCCGGCGGCCAGAGTTACGGCCATGGTTTCGCCCACTGCTCGAGCGAAAGCCAGAATAAATGAAGCAATAATACCGCTAATGGCGGCGGGAATAATGATCTTGGTCACCACGTGGAACCGGCTCATACCCAGAGCGTAACCGGCATTCTTGATGCTTACCGGAACCACTCGCAGGGAGTCCGAAGATAACGAAGATACCATAGGAAGGATGCTGATTCCCACAACAATGGAGGCCGACATGGCATTGAAGACCTGCACGGTATCCTCACCGAAGAGCATCTTCAAAATGGGAGTTACCGTAACCAGGGCAAAATAACCGTAAACTACAGTGGGGATTCCGCCCAGAATCTCCACCACCGGAGTGGCGATCTCCCGAAACCACGCCGGAGCGTATTGCGTAAGGTAGATAGCCGTTCCCAGTCCGAAAGGGATGGCTACGGCGCTTGCGCCAAAAGCAATCATCAAGGTGCCGCTCAATAGAGGCAGCACCCCGAACTTCTTATCATATCCAAAGGGCTCCCACCGGGTGCCCGTAATGAAGTCGATGAAGCTTACTTCCTGGAAAAAACCATAGGCATCCGAAACCAGAATGTAGATGATCAGCACGGTAATGCCTACCGTGGTGCCGCCCAGGATACGAAGTATCCAGCGAATGGTTCTTTCTCCCAGGGCCTTGGAAGGTTTCTGCCCGTAACGAGCAAAAACCTTCTTTCTATCGCCCTGGACTGCCTCTACCAGGATTTCCAGGTTTTCTTTCATCTAAACGACCGCCATTAATCGGCGTACAGGCTCTCCACTGGCTTGCCCATCAGGTCCAGATCGATTAGCACGCTGCCTGTGTCCAGGTCATCAAAGTGCTTCTGAACGTTTTTGTAGGCTTCGTCAGAAAGAGGAATGTATCCCACGGTTCTGGACTGCTCGGCGGCGTTTTCCAGGAAGAAATCCACGAATGTCTTAACGTGGGGCTTCTTCGCCGAAGCTTCAGAAACATAGATCAGTAGCGGCCGGGAAAGCGGAGAATAAGTGCCGTCTTTCACAGTTTCAACACTGGGTTGCACCGGCTTGCCGGTACGAGGATTGATGATAGGAACCAGTTTCAGAGAATCCTTGTTCTCTTCATAATAGGCGAAGCCAAAGAATCCCACGCCGTTTTTGTCGCCGGAGATTCCTCTTACCAGAGTGTTGTCGTCTTCGCTGAATAGTGCATCGGCTCTTACCTGACCGCCTTTTCCGATAATCGCTTCAATAAAGTAGTCGAAGGTTCCGGAGTCCTTGCCGGGGGAATAAGGCTTGATTTCTTCTGCAGGCCATTCGTCTCGAACGTCTTTCCAGGTTTTGGCCGGATCCTCTGTACGAAAGATCTGCTTGAGCTCTTCTACTGTCAGGTTATCCACAAAGTCGTTTTCCGGGTTCACAAGCACCGCCAGACCATCATAGGCCACCGGCAGCTCAATAAACTTGATACCGTTTGCTTCGCACTTTTCCATTTCATCTTTTTTAATTACACGGGAAGCGTCGGAGATGTCGGTTTTTCCGTTGCAGAACTTTTTGAAGCCGCCGCCAGTGCCGCTCACACCCACGGTAACGTGGATATCTTTCGAGGTTTCCTGAAATTTAGAGGCAACGGCCTCTGTAATAGGATAAACAGTACTGGAACCATCGATCTGTACCATGATTCTCTCCTTACAAGCTGTAAGGGAGAAAGCGGATATAACAGCCAGACCAAGGCTCGCTTTCCAAATATTTCGATTCATTAGCATAGTAACTCCTGAGAATGGGCCAAAACTATTACAAATATGTTACATTACTGTGGCAAGCAGCAAAAAGACACACTAGCAGCTCCATAGGCAGCCTGCTCAAGGCGCAGACAATTCTCGCTTGACCTACTGGATTTTTGCTACCTCGATGTCCAGTAGAAAGCCATGATCCAAAAGCAACTAGAAGAACTGAAAGAACATGTTAGCCTGATGGCCCGTCGGGCAGAGGCCATCCTGGACATGGCCCTGGAAACCCTGGAAAAGCAGGAAGAAACCCTGTTTCAGAAGACCGTTTCCATGGACCGGGAGCTAAATGCCATGGAAATCCAGATGGACGAAAAGTGTATGCGCCTTCTGGCTTTGCAGGAGCCCTTTGCCCTGGATTTCAGATATATTTTCAGCTCTATCAAAACTACACGAGATCTGGAAAGGATCGGAGATGAGTCCAAAACCATCGCCCGATGGAGCCTGCGCCTGCCCGGCGGACAGGTTTCCGCCGACCTCCGGGAACTGGCCTCCAAGGCCCGGGAAGCGCTCAAGGAAGCGGCTCAGGCCCTGGTCAATTCCGACATAGAAGCCGCCAACAAGGTCTTGAAATTGGAGCTGGAAGTGGATGCCATCGAAGAGAAGATCCTGGAGGTTTCTACAGACATCTCGCAGGCTTTGATTGTGCGCGCTCTGGAAAGAATCGGCGATCTATCCACCAACATTGCAGAGAATGTGATCTTTTCGGTGAAAGCTCAGGATATTCGCCACACTACCTGAGGTCTTTGTTTGTCCGCTTCGCGCCTCGCCCATCGCACTTAGCTTCGGTCCTCCGTTCATGGGACTATTTCTATATAATACAGCACTGATACTGCTCTACCCGCTGTACAGGCTACTTGCGCTATTTCATCCAGGGCTCAAAGATTTTCGCAAAAGCAGAAAGGAAGGCTGGCGACAATTCCGCCGATTCGCCAGCACCGAAGCCAAAATGCGCAAGTTGCCGGGCCACAATGCTCCCGTTGTCTGGTTGCATGCGGCAAGCCAGGGCGAGCTGGATCAGGCAATGGCCCTGGCTCGGGAAATCCGCAGTCGTCAAAAGACAACCATTCTGCTTTCCGTTTTCTCCCGAAGCGTTAAGAAATTCCCCACCGATACCGTGGATTTCTGCTTCTATCTGCCGCTGGATCTACCCTGGACCTGGAAACGATTTCTAAAAAACCTCCCGGTTTCTGTATTCATAACCAGCACCTGGGATGTATTTCCCAATCTGCTCAGGCATTTGCGCAGGAGTGGCTGCAAATGCTATCTTGCTTCTGGAGCCCTGCCGGAAAATTCTTCCAGGCTAAAGAATAAGTGGTTCTTTGCCCCTCACTACGCTCCGCTTACCGCCATTGGAGCCGTAGACGATGTAAACCAGGCACGTTTCAAAAAGCTTTTTGCCGGGCCGGTGGAGATCACCGGAGACACCCGCTTCGACACGATTTTCTACAAACTGCAGCAGGCAAAGTTACCGGATGAGCATGCCAGTGGATTTCGCGCCTTGCTCAAAGCTCCGGTGAAGTCCTCCTCCGGAAAGAAGCGAAAGAAAGAAAAGATACTGATCCTGGCCTCAACATACAACGCCTGCGATGAAATGCTTTTCCCCGTCCTTTCCGAGTGGTTGGATCGATTCCACGGCTGGAAGGTCTGGATCTTTCCCCATCACATTCATTCGCAACGGATTTCGGAGCTGGCCTACAATCTGGAAAAGCAGGAATTGGCGGCCGATCTTTTCGTCGAAGATCCGGGCAATCCGGGCTTGCAGGTTCATCGGCCAGGAAAAAGCGAAAACCGAATTCTGATCATGAACTGCCTGGGACTACTGGCCCATGCTTATTCCGTAGCTCAGTTCTGCTATATTGGCGGAGCCTACCATCATCGAGTGCACAACACCGCCGAAGCAGCCGCTCTGGGAATTCCCATCATCACCGGCCCCCGCATTGAAGCCAGTCCTATTGCCGTCGACCTGAGGCAGGCCGGCGCCCTCTTTGTGGCGCCCAGCGAAAAACTACTCAAAGAAGTGATGTTTCGCATCACCGATGAATCCATGTTCAGAAAAAGACAGGGCAAGATTGGCAAGAAACTACTTACCGATCGCAAAGGCGCATCTGCGCTCTTTTTCGACCGGTTTCTCAACGACTCGCCGGACACTAACGGAAAACCCGACAAAACTGGACGAAAGACATAAGGTGCCGGCCTCCCGACACGCAACATGCCGGGCGGTGCATCCGTTCAGGATTAGTTTACGATGAACTCGGTAAAGTACACCTCTTTCACCTTTCCTTCAGAGAGAAGGTGATTGATAGATGCCTTCAGTTCTTCGCGTAGCTCCACCTTATCCCGCTGGGAAGCCAGGTCCGCTTTGGTCTTGCCGGAAAGAATCAGAATGATTGTATCTCTAAGCTGAGGAGTTCGCTGAGCCAGTTCGGCAGACAGAGCTTTGTTTCCCTGCTCAAATCCCAGACTCATCTTCATTTTGATGAAGTGGGCCTCGCCCTGGTCGGCGGTGTTTACGCGGAATTCTTCGGTGAAATTAAACGATTCCAGAGGAGGAGGCGGCTTTACAACGGCAATGGAAGATACCTCTTTGAATTGTTCCGAGGCTGCTTCCTTTCCGACGAAATAAGCAATAAAGGCCATCAGAAGCATGCCTGCTACTGCAATGGCAACGTAGATCAGGATCTTGACAATCCGGTTTAAGCCCGAGGCAGCCTGCGGTTGATACTCACCACCTTCGTCTTCGCCTTCTTCTAACAGCTCATCATCAGCCATGAATTACTCCTGCACACAGAGTGTAGAACTTCACCCTGCTATTAGATCTGATCGGACAGTTCCTTAGAATAGTTTGGCATTTTTTTATGTCCCGGAGGTTTTGCGATATGCTGGTGGCCGGATCGTCAGGTTGGCCAGAACTGGAGCTGCACCGGAGGCTGCCCACCGACTGCTGGCCATGCACCAAACGCCGGCTCCAGACGTATTTTGCGCCCTGATCTGTGTGAATCCCTGAACCGGCACGGGGCCCGACGACCTACTCGGGTCCTGAATACTCTTCGTCCGGGAGGCGGGTATCCGGCAAGCGGTAGTTGGACTGTCCGTCCTCTCGATTGGCGCTTTCGTAGGGCAGAATAACAATGTCGATTCGACGGTTGTGCGCGGCCGCTTCCGGAGTGCCCTGGTCTCCTTCCAACGCCAGGGGTCTGTAGGATCCATAACTGATGACCTGAAGCAAAGAAGGCGAAACGCCCTGTGACTGCAAAAACGTAGTGGAATTGATAGCCCGGGCGCCGGCCAGATCCCAGGCGTTGGCGTAGGTTCGCTCCCTTCTGGGGCTGTCCTCGTCCGGGCTGAGTCGGGCCTCTTCACCGGCCGCCGCATGGCCTTCAATCCTTGCGAATCGATCCACATTTTTGAGCAGCGAAGCCGCCTTGATCAGCGCCTTTTCCAGTTCCGGAGTTCTCTGAGCGCTTCCTTCTTCGAAATAGTCCGCGCCCAGAAGCGAGATCACCAGTCCTCTCTCATCTTCGGTGATTCGGACTTTTTTTGCCTGGATTTCCGGCTTAAAGATGGTCTGGGCCTGAGTTCGGCTGCGTGCCAGGGATTTGCCTTTGGTCTGCGAAGGCAGGCTTTCCAGATTCATCCCCATCTCTTCCAGGCGCCCCTTGGAAAGAGTCTGACCGCCTTCAAAGAAGCCCATACTGTTGGAGAAGGCGGAAAGTATAAGCTGAATTTCTTGCGGAGTAGCTTTACCTGTAGCAAAGAGCATTACGAAGAAGCAAAGAAGCAGGGTTACCATATCCCCGTAAGTGGTCATCCATGCAGGAGAACCTTCTTCACAAGGAGGACAGTTACCTTTCTTTGCCATAGTCTTCTACTCGCTTCGAAACGCCCGCCGAATTAAGCGCCAGCGGTGCTTTCGTCCAGAGCAGCCCGCTCGGCCGGCGGCAGGAAGGAACTCAGCTTATCTTTCACGATCCTGGGGTTGTCCCCGGACTGAATGCTCAGAATTCCTTCGATCATAATTGCTTTTACCATCATTTCGTCGGCATCGCGCAGGGCCAGTTTACGGCTCATGGGGATGGCCACCAGGTTCGCAGCCAGGGATCCGTACAGCGTGGTAATAAGGGCCGCCGCCATACCGGCTCCAATGGCGGATGGATCGCCGGCGCCCAGGTTCTTGAGCATCTGCACCAGTCCAATCAAGGTTCCGATCATACCGAAGGCCGGCCAGAAAAAGCCCATATCGGTCCAGAGCTTGATTCCTTCCTGGTGACGATTATGGATATTCTGCATATCCGTATCCAGGATGTTGCGCACCAGTTCCGGGTCCGTTCCATCCACTACGAGCTGAATGCCTTTCCGAAGAAAAGGCTCTTCCAGGCTGACCAGATCATCTTCCAGAGAAAGCAGACCTTCTCGACGGGCTCGCTCGGAAAAGCTAACAAGTGTCAGGATCAATTGGCCCACATCGGTCTGTCGCGGAAAGAGCGCGAACCGGGTGTATTTGGTGAAATTCAGAAGTCGGGAAAGCGGGCTCGCTACCACCGATGCGGACAGTCCCCCCCCAATGGTAATAAAGACCGAAGGAAGGTCGAAAATGTCCAGTGGAGATAGACCGGCCACAAGGGTTCCAAATAGAACCAGGCCAAAACCAACTACAATGCCGCCTAAAGTCGCTAAATCCATCTGATACCCTGCTTATGATCCTGTATCGGCCCTCCCGTACAGCGCTTTTTCAAAAATTTTTCTTTCAAAGTCCGCAATTTTGTCGGCAATCTCTTCCGGCGTCTCGCGTACAATGAATTTTCTTTCCGTTGAAAGAGTGATTACTGTGTCGGGATGGCATTCCACGGTTTCAATTATTCGGTGATTGATGTACAGCTCCGTCTTATTCAGCCGATGAACGCAAATCATAGATAGTGGCAGAAAACAACGTATTCTGATGCGCTGGCAACTTCCTTTTTGTCTGGTAGGATCCAGGAATGCTTTCGTCTGAGGCGACCTGACCCGGCAAAAAAGGAAACACTCGACAGAAAACCGGTAGCTCGGATCTCTGATGACGATGCTTGGATCTGCGTTTGGACGCTATGGGCGGGCCACAGTCACGGTGCTGACCTTCATTGCAGTGATGTTACTTGCCGCCGCAGGGGCGGGAGTTTTGAACCACCTATGGGATCAACTGGTCGCGACCAATGGGCGCTGGAACATACCACCGGGCTCCGCATTCAAGCTAACCCTGGGCTTGCCGTTCCTTGTGGCCACGGCGGCCGCTTATTTGATTTCCGGCCGCAAATATGGAGCGCTGAACTTTTTTCGGGGGCGGATAGTTTCCGACATGGTGGCAACCAGAAGCAGCTATTCCTGGCTTCTTCCGGTAGCTGTATTGTTTTTGATTCCGGTAGGGGCCCAGGGCGCCGCCGCGATTTTAGAGACCATTTCCTTTCGGTTATACCCGGACTACGAGCTGTATGAATCTTTGATGGGTTTGTTCTCTCCCACCGGTCACTGGCTGGATTTGCTGGGAGCTTTGATTACTGTCGGTCTTATCGCACCCTACTGCGAAGAGCAGGTGTTTCGTGGAATCATACTCAAGCGATTGCTCATTACCGGCGCCAATCGTCACGTAGCGGTGATCTTTCAGGGCTTGCTTTTCGGACTGGTCCACGGCAATCCCTTTCAGTTCAGCTATGCCTGGCCTCTGGGAATACTGTTCGGGTATCTGGCCATCTATTCCAGATTCAGTTTCGCAACCATATATGTGCATGCTGTCACGAATATCTTCGCTGTTTTCGCTCTCTACGGACTCCTCCCGTTCGTGCCAGAAATACCGGAGCCCGGGGAATTTCTGCCCCTGTGGTTCACATTGGGCGGAACAACGATGCTTGTGGCGGGCGCCTATGCATACTTCAAGGTCATACTACCCGACGTTATCCCGGATGTAATCATCGATTCACTGAAAAAACAGTACTCTTTAGAATCGGACACGCCCCCCAATTCGGGATCCAGCACTGCACTGAGTACCCAGACTGTAGACGAACCACAAATCCATAGTTTAACACAGGAACCGGGATCCAGGATGACCGACGCGTCGAAAGATTCAGGAGCGCGGTTTCCGCAAGAGGATAATGCATCCGATGTCTCGTCCGGGTCTTCGGAGGATCTCCGTTGATATTCTCCAGCGGAATATTCATATTCTTCTTTGCCATTGTATTTCTAATACAGTGGTACGTTATCGCACGAATCCCCGGCGAAGAACGACGAAAGAAGGCCTTATTCCTGTTTCTACTCTTTGCCTCCTATCTGTTCTACATGTCCTGGGATTGGCGATTCGGGTTTTTGATCCTTTTTTCCACAATGGTAGATTACTGCGCCGGAATACTGATTACCAGATTTCAGGACCGCGCTGAATCGCTCAACGAAGACGAAGCCTCCGCCCTTCCGTTTCGCAGAAAAGCGAAGCTGGCCCTTCTGGTGAGCCTTCTGGTTAATCTGGGATCGCTGGGAATCTTCAAATACTTTCATTTCTTCGCAGAATCGTTTCATGCGTTGATCGTTTCTGTAGACCCGGATTTCGGAAGCCTGGAACAACACGGCCTCCTTTTCAGAATTATTCTGCCGGTGGGCATTAGCTTTTTCACATTTCAGTCAATGAGCTACACCATCGACGTGTATCGAAAGATCATTCCGGTGGAACGATCTTTCATTCGCTTTGCGTTATTCGTTTCTTTTTTCCCGCAACTGGTGGCGGGCCCCATCGTTACTGCCCGCGAATTTCTACCGCAACTGGAAACGTTTCCTCGAGTGGATAGTTCCGATCTGCGCGAAGGCTGCCGAATCTTTCTGCTGGGCTTCATTAAAAAGAGCGTTCTGGCCGATACAATCGCCCCGTATGCGGACATGGTGCATGCGGATCCCGGTGCCTACGGTTTCTTTGGCACCTGGATGGGGGTTTTTGCATTCTCCATTCAGCTTTACCTGGACTTCTCGGGTTACTCGGATATGGCCATTGGCTCGGCCAGATTGCTTGGCTTCAAGCTACCCGAAAACTTTCGCATGCCTTATTTGACCAGATCCTGCACGGAACACTGGACCTGCTGGCACATCACCCTCTCTCGCTGGTTTCGCGACTATCTGTATATACCTCTGGGCGGAAATCGTGTGGGCGCCGCACGGCATAAGTTCAACATCTTTGCGGTGATGGCGGTTTCGGGCCTGTGGCATGGCGCTGCCTGGACCTATGTGGCGTGGGGAGTGAGCCAGGGTCTGGCCATGGTACTGGAGAATCTCCTCAAGCCGGTGATGGACCGGATTCGCGGCCGGTTGAACAAGTTAGGCTCCTGGGCCATCAAGGCCTGGGATCTATTGGCCTGGACCTATCAGCTGATTTTTATCGTGATCAGCCATAACGTGCTCTTTCGCATCGAAGATATCAGCAATTCCTGGCCCATGTTCAAAACGCTTCTGGGCCTGGAAGGCAGCATGGCCATGGACATTCGGCCTACCCATTATCGCACATTTTTTCTCGTGCTTTCGGCCATGATTGTGGGACACTGGCTGGGCAAGAAATACTTCCACGATGCTCATATGCGCAGCCCGCTACCACGCTGGGCGGAGAATCTGGCATTGCCTTTTGTTCTCGTAGCTTTGACTCAACTGGCTGTGCTGGACCAGACGACATTTATATACTTTGCGTTTTAGAGCCCCGCTATTTCGGACCGTTCTTGTGTGCCAATACGGGATGTTAGGCCCTCCGCTCCTTCGGCAGCCTTCCCTGACCGACTCAACGGGGCAGTCGCAAGGACCGGGCCGGCACAATGGGCATTCGCCCTTCGCCCCGGTCGCTAATGGCGCTAATGGCGCTAATGCAAATAAGGAGCGCGAATTATCCCGCAAAGCGGCGCCTGACCTGGTCCCATCGCTATGGGCTGGCCTTTTGTCCATGGACAACGCTTTTTTTCGCATGATGTGAGCTTCGCCGCTTTTTTGGATTACCGATTTGGGAAGCATTCGTATGCTTGAACGGTGTCAGACGATCGAAAGCTTTCCCCCTGCAAACGTATTTGCGTTTTGTCCTCTGACCGTTCTCATTGCACTGCCTGTCTACGGACAGTGGAGGAGATTACAAACTGGGCCAGCTTCGCCACAGAAACGAAACAAAGAATTATGGATGAGTTGCCGCTGCGCGAAAGCCCGAAGGAGAAAGACTCTCGGTCCGACCGGACACCATGAAGGCGCCGATCAGACAGTTCCGCCCTCACGCAGGACCGGGCACCTTCCTCTGCCTCTAAAGGAATCACTTCGCATGGAGCAAGCCGACTTTATGGCAACCTCCGGATACGTTCCTGCCCGCGGGTTACCCACGGTATAGAAGCCTTGACAGAATCCGCCGCACATAAACCATGGTACCGTCTTTCTTCTGGGAGGAAAGGGGTGCAAATCCCCTGCTGACGCGCAACTGTGATGGTCCAACGTATACCGGACCTTAGCCAGATCTTCCCTGCAGCCATGCCGGCGCGAAAACGGCTACTGCAACTCAAAACGCATTCGCGTCTGAGGGGCCCCGGAGGAAAGTACCGGGGCACTCGCGGATCAGGCGCCGATCCAAAAGTATCCCGGACATTCTAATACGGGAGAAAACAATGAAACGTGTTTCGATTCCGGTGGCCCTTATAATGGCTGCCTTAGTTACAAATTGCTGGTTTCCAGGTGTGGAATCTACGGAAGAAGCCGAGAAACAGAGTCAAAATCAGCTCTTGCTCGGACTCTTAGCGGGAACCGCCCTGGAAAGTGGCAAGGATTTCGCATTGAATGGAGTCTGGGACTCCTATTTCGGATCCGGTACCTCTACCACTACAATTACAACGATTTCAGCCAAATCAGGAACAACCGGGCTGTGGCTGGATGATGACAGCAGTTACAGCTCTTGCGTTCGGATAATTCAGTTTAACAACGCCGAGGGTGTAGCCATTACCCAGAATCCATCCCAGAATGGAGCGTGTTTCAGCAGCGACCCGAACAAGGGCAAATACAACAAGGTATTGTTTTTCCCTTCAACCTACAATGGAAAGGATGTGTTCTGGAATTGCACCATAGCCTTCGGAAAGGATACAGTTCAGGCGGCCCTGGACGCAGAGGATACCTCAAATCGCACGAGTCCGGAATCCTCAGGATGCGGATCATCACCCTGGTCCAGACTGGAAGCCAGAGCGGAGTAGGAGCCGGGGCGAATCTGTGAAAAGATCATTGAGACATGCTATCTTCTGTGCCCTGACTGGACTACTGTGGCTCTCTGCCACTGCCTGCACCCCGGGCGGAGGCAACAACGATGCCCTTCTGGCCGCCGCCCTGCCTTCGGGAGGGTCCGGCGGGCAGGCCTGCCTGGAAAGCTGGCCCTATTCTTCCGGCGCCTACATTGCGGATTCATCAGTTAATGCAGCTGTGGATGCCGGAACCTTCGGCGATCCTACGAAGGCGACCAACAAGATCTGCGGCGCCGGCTGGGCTAGCGGAGGCACCGACGTATACAGCACCGGCTCCTCCAGCGAATGCGAAAGCGGAGAGAACTGCATTGCCCTGGAATGGACCGGCAAGCGTGTCCTGGACGCCACGGGGGTGGATTTCGTCGTATACGAGAATCCGTTTCTTTACAATAACAATGCCAGTAGCCGATTCATTGAGGCTGTCATTGTGGAAGTTTCTCAGGACGGCACAAACTGGTGCGGCTGGAATCCGTCTTACAGCGGCACCACCAGCGCTCCGGATCTGCGCAATCCCGGGAATTATTCAGATCTGGCGGGCATTACTCCGGTGCTTTTCATGCAGAGTAGCGCCAACTCTTTGAGCGCATCAGATTTGTTTACCGAGGTCACGGATTCCTACGGTAATCACCTTAAAGGCGGCGGCGACGGATTCGATCTTTCGGCGCCCAGTTTTGGAACCACTGGCAGCGGCTGCAACACTACATTGCGGAATAGTATTCGCAGTTCGGGCTTTGTTTACGTTCGGCTCACTACAGCCTATTCCAGAAATTCCAGCAGCTTTCCCATAGTCTCAGACTCTTTTGATCAGAAAGCGGACATTGATGGAGTGGTTGCCAGGAGTGTGACGGATCGATAATGCCTGGTCCCGGATGGCCGCCGGATCGTCCGTTGCGGTAGCAGATATAGTTGAAAAAGACAGCAGGATTAGAAGTCTGGAAAGGGGGAGAAAAATGAAAAAGATTGCACTACTAATAATCATGGGACTGGCTATTGCCTGTTCCGATCAGTCGGAGCAAAGCGCGCCGGCTACGGAAGTTGACAAGCTTCCACTGGTTCAACTTCGTATAGAGACTCCGGAGGGCAAAGATCCGGTGGATGCTTCGGTAGAATACTCGCAGGGTACGGTCCTGTCTCTGATGCAGGCCGCCAGAGAGCAAAAGCTCATCGAGTTTACTTCAGAGGGCGAAGGGGAAAAGACCCTGATTCAATCGATTCAGGGAATCGGCCCATCCGGAGATGGAGACAAAGCTAAGTACTGGATCTATGCGGTAAACGGAAAGATGGCCAACCTGGGCGTAGGGAGCCAGAACGTGCAATCCGGCGATGAAGTGCGTTGGTGCTACCTTTCTTACGAAGAACGCAAGAAGTGCGCGGAGAACCAGTAGCTGTAAACGGAGGCTGTAATCGCACGGAGAAAATCCAGCGCTAGAATGAAACAGCCCTTCTCAGAACGTCCCGGGCCATTTCAAGAGCGCCGAGGACGGCCGAAAGGACAACGCTATTATGCGGCCGCCGGACTGCCGGCAGCCAGGAGAAACGAAAGATAGAAACGAAAGCCGGAATGATCCGGAATAAGGGGAAACCCGCAATTACATAAGGAGATAAACATGGAACTTACAAACAAAAAAGGAAAGATCCTCACCGGCCTTTTGATCGCCGGGATGATTGGATTCGCAGTGGTTGCGCGCATCGCGCCTCATCCGGCAAACTTTGCTCCCATCGCAGCCCTTGGAATGATGGGCGGATATCTGTTTGCGAACAGAAAGCTCGGTCTGGGCATTGTAATGGTTGGAATGCTGATCAGCGATTTGATCATAGGAATTGAAAGCATGGAAATGCGACTGGCCGTATATGGCGGACTGATGCTGGCAGTATTTGCAGGCGGATTTCTGCGCGGCAAAGACAACAAAAGCTTTGCTCTGGGAGTACCCGTAGCGAGCCTGGGTTCTTCCATCGCTTTCTTTGTGATTTCGAACCTGGCAGTATTCGCCTTCAGCGGAATGTATGCCCATAACATCAGCGGACTGGCTCTTTGCTACATCAATGCCATTCCATTCTTCTGGAATACCCTGGCCGGCGATCTGCTCTACTCCGGGATTCTTCTGGGCGCGGTGCGCATGATTCAGATCTATGCGATGCCGGAAGCGGTTTCCGCCAGAGCCTGAGAGTCCTGGTCTGAAGTTAGACCCAACAAAAGATACGCAAGGGTAGTCCAGGATAACAAATCCCGGGCTACCCTTTCAGAACGCGGTTCCACCGAGCCGCACTTTGGACGCCATCTTGAAACCAACAGTAGATGAAGAGCCGGTAAGGCCAGACCAGAGTCAGGCGAAGATTCCGTCCGAGATCAGGGCCGGCGATTTCACGGCAAAGGAACACTCTTTCGACGAAGAAGCCCTGAGAGGCCGTAAGGAATCCCTTCGCGCCCTATTGCAGGGACGAATCGACGGCAAAACCAAACCGCCGGGCTCCCTGGGCAAGCTAGAAGAATTGGCGCTTCGGATTGGACTGATACAGAATACGGAAAGCCCGTTTCTAAATCGACCAACTATTGCAGTGTTTGCTGCCGACCATGGAGCGTCAAAACATCCCATAAGCGCTTTTCCAGCCGAGGTCACTCGCCAGATGGTGCTGAACTTTCTAAGCGGAGGAGCAGCCATCAACGTTCTGGCGCGACAGTCCGGGATGGAACTCTGCGTATGCGACTGCGGCGTGGCCGGTCCGCCCATCGATCATCCCAATCTGATTCAATCCCGTGTCGCGGAAGGCACCGCCGACTACGTAACGCACGACGCAATGAGCGAAGAGCAGTTACAAATCTGCGAACGCTACGCCACAGACCTGGTAAACAGACTTGAGGTCCGCGGAACCAACGTTCTGGGCTTTGGTGAAATGGGGATAGGAAACACATCCAGCGCATCGCTCATCATGCATTGCCTTACCGGCATTCCGCTGGAGCAGTGCGTGGGGGCCGGCACCGGACTGAATGAGTCCGGAATCCATGCGAAGCTTGCGGTATTGACGAAGGCGACCAGGCGACGGCCCGACATTTCCACAGCCCGAGAGGCAATGAAAGCCTTTGGCGGTTTCGAAATCGCTCAAATGAGCGCGGCCATGAAGGAGGCCCATAAGCGAGGTATGATTCTCCTTATCGATGGATTTATTTCCAGCACAGCTTTCCTGGCGGCCCGGGCGGAGTTGCCGGAGATTCAGTCCTCCGCCATATTCTGTCATCAATCCCGAGAAAAAGGTCATAGCGCTTTGTTGCAGCAACTGGGTGCGGATCCGGTGCTGGATCTGGGGTTGCGTCTCGGCGAAGGTACCGGGTGCGCGCTGGCCTATCCATTGCTTCGAAGCGCTGTCGCTTTCTTGAACGAAATGGCCAGCTTCAAAAGCGCCGGTGTGTCCGGATCCAGCTGATGGGTTTCTTTCCCGGTCTACAGCGGGAATGGAACCGCTTTCTCATTTCCTGGACCTTCTACACTCGCATTCCAGTTCCCTTTAGCATTCAATTCAGCCCGGAAGATTTACAGAGATCCCGGGCCTACTTCCCTCTGGTAGGGCTAATCCTGAGCTGTCTCTGCGCGACCATGTTCGGTGTTGCGGCCGTACTACTACCGGTTGCCATCGCTGTCTTGCTTTCCATGGCATTTTCGATCTGGCTCACCGGCGCTTTCCACGAAGACGGCCTGGCCGACTCCATGGATGCTCTTGGCGGCGGCTGGTCGCGGGAACAGATACTGGCGATCATGAAGGATAGTAGAATCGGCACGTTCGGCACCGTGGCCTTAATCCTTGTTCTGGGGCTCAAATTCACCGCCGGATTTTCCCTTGCATCCGAAAGCGTTTATGCATACGCAGGCACCCTGGTTTTCGCACATACTGCCAGCCGGTATCTGGCCTCCTGGGTCGTGGAAGCGGCCCCTTATGCAAGAGACCAGGGCAGCAAAGTTAAGCCCATGGCCAGCACACCGCTTCCGTCTAAATATAGGCTCCTGGCTCTTACGACTCTTTGCGCGAGTTGCTTGCCGCTGATCGACGCTCCGCTTGTTATCCTGGGATTTCTGCCCGCTGCATTGTTCAGCCTGTACTGGGTCCGATTTCTGGAAAAATGGATCGGTGGCTATACCGGCGATGCCCTGGGCGCGCTCCAGCAATACACGGAGCTTATTATTTATCTTTTCGCCGTTGCGCTAACAATGCCAGAAAATTCGCTAGATGCAATGCTCAGCACTAAACTGGAAACAATGCCGGGAAACCTGTTCGAAAGCGCAAGGAGCCTGCTCCAAACAGCGCCAGGAACTTTGCTCGAAATCGCAAAAAGCCTTCTTCAATGAAAGGTACAGCTCTAAAATGTATGTGAGGGGGAGACTGAACTGAATCTGCATATAGTTCGACATACGCGCACCATAGCTCCCACAGGAATGTGTTACGGTCAGACGAATCTGGATCTGGAGCCCGATTATCCCCAACAATTTGGCCAGCTTTGGAACAGGCTAAAGGATCGATGCGAAAGCGTGGACACCATTTGGTCCAGTCCGTTGAAGCGATGCCACAGCCTGGCCAACTTTCTCGCCGCCCAGTACAACGAATCCCCGGCCCGGGAAAACGCCCCTCCGGATAGCCAGTCCCCCACAGTCTTAATCGAGCAGGATCTAATGGAGCTGGATTTTGGCGAATGGGAAGGCAGGTTCTACAATGAAATCCCCGGGGACGAACTGCAGCCGTGGATGCAGGATTTTCTACATCGCCGACCTCCAGGAGGAGAAAGCTACCTGGAGTTATACGAACGAGTGAAACGGGCCTACGAGAGAATAGTCCGCAGGTTTGCAAACGGCGACAATCAGAAAGCGAACAATCCAGCGGGTAGTGAGCAAACACGCGCTGAGCAAACACAAAGTGATCGAAACGATTCCACCGAGAAAGCGGAACGAAGCGCAGATACTGTGATCGTAACCCATGGCGGAGTGATTCGATGTTTTCTGAAATTGCTATTACAGGTTCCGCTGGAACAGTCGTTCTGCCTGAAGATCGATTACGGCGATATCCTCTCGTTTACCCTCCCCCACGATTCAACCGATCTCCAGGCGACCGAATAGGCAGAGAGCCCGCGCCGGATTGCTGATGATGACTCAAGACGACTCAAGATGACTCTGGATGACTCCCGATGCAGGCTCCGGAAAACACTTTCCGTGAGGTAAGCGTCACCTAAAAATGTAATCTGAGATATGGGTTCCCGGCTCTTCCAACAAACTCGACGAAACAATGCGCCTCCTGTTTCGCCTTCCTTGCCTGTTAAACGGCGCCCCTATCTGAAGTATCTGTTGATCGGGGCCGCATTCTTTCTATTGTACTTATTGGGAGATTACATGTGGAGAGAAATGCGATGGCGCTTCATTGTGGTGCATCATACGGCCGCGGACAGCGGAAACATGGAGTATTATCGCACCCTGCATAAGAAAAAGCATGGCTGGCCGGATATCGCCTACCACTTCCTGATCAACAACGGCAGCATGAACACCTCCATCGGCCAAATTGAGGTAAGCGGCCTATGGGAGAAACGAACGCTCAATTACTCTACGAAGATTTCCTACGTGAACTACCTGGGTATTGCCGTAGCTCTGGTGGGAAACTTCGAAAACCATGACGTCCATCCGCTCCAGTACGAGGCCTTGATTCAGCTTCTTGCAAACCTTTCGCTTCGATATAGTATTCCGCCGGAAAGGATCGTCGGCCACGGAGAGCTTCAGAACACGCAATGTCCCGGCAAGCATTTAGATATGAGTAAGGTGCGCGCAGATGTGGCCCGGGCCATCCAACGAAAGCGAGCGGAGGATTGAAACCAATCGAAACGGATTGAAGCCTTCGAACGATGGATTTAGCCAATCGTTTCGCCTCGTCGTACTTTCGAACGACAGATTACCAGTTCCAGGCCGCTCCACCCGGGTTTCCCGTTCCGGCTTTGATTTCGACTGCGAATCGCACGGTCCGGGTCCCGGGTAGCTTGTTAAATAGAAGGATTCCTTATTTGCAGGCTGCGCCGATAGTATTTACATATTCCGGCGCCAGATGAAAGGCAGCGCTGGAGCCGGCAAACTCGGCGCGAATCTTTTTATCTTCATAGAGTCTATTCCAATCACTCAACATGGGCGCAGCCAGCGGACGATAGGACCAATGCCAGGGCTCCCATTGATAGCCGCCGCTTCGCCCTTCGGTGTACACGAGACAGAAACCAAAGTCCGGCGCGTTTTCCAGCATCCACTCGTAGATTACTTTTCCGGTGCCACTTCTGTAATACGCCGGGTTCAAGCTGTTAATGTCAAAGTCTGTGCCCCAATGATGTCTGGAAGTGCCCGGCATGCTGGAATACTGCAGGATCATCCGGGCTCTTTCCAGAGGATCCTTCACCGTCCTTAGATCCTTGCCAGATACCTTGCGCTGTCCGTTCCACTTGGCCTCCCAGATTCCTTTTTGAGAATAAAAAGGACGGGTGGCGCTCTGCACCCAGAAACGAATTTCGGGATGGTCTTTCTTGAAGCGATAATGGAGCTTTTTAAGGGCTTCCACTGTTTCCTTGCGAAGAACCATGCCCTTGCGGGATACCTGAATTCCGGATTTGTCCAGAGATACGAAATCGGGATGCGAATAAGGATCAAACTGGCCGGAAAGGTACAGCCGGTCTTCTGTGGCGCCGTAGAGTTGCTCTTTGCCAAGGTTGTCCGGAGGTCCCGACTCCGCCGGCCCGCAAGCCAGACTGACAGTAATCAAAAACAAGGCGGTGAAAAAGGCTCTGGGGCCGTGGCTACGCTGGCGAAGACCCGCCGCCTTCCCGGTTTCCAATGAGGGTTGGATTCTTTCTGACGATAATGTGTCGAATTTTCTGTCCATGTTATCTATCATAGCTTCTGTTGTGTGCACTGCACCGTGCAGGATGCTACTCCTTTCTTATATCTGCAGCCCGGGCAAGCATGTAAAGACAATCATAAGGAACTCAATTAGAAACTTTAAAAATCCGCTTGCCCATGGCAGGGGATAGTGTTCTACTCTGAACCGTGAAAGAACGTAGCCATTCCATTCCTTTGCCGGAAGAGATTCCAATCAAAAAAGTAGAAGGAAATGATCGAGACCTGCTACTAAAAATGTACGGCGAAATGTTACTCATTCGTCGTTTCGAAGAGATGGCCGCCAAAGCCTATGCCCAGGGCAAGTTTGGCGGATTCTGCCACCTCTACATCGGACAGGAAGCTGTGGGCGTAGGCGCTTTGAACGCTCTTCGGGAAGATGACTATGTCGTAAGTACCTACCGGGACCACGGACATGCCCTACAGAGAGGATTGGATCCCGCAGCCCTAATGGCCGAATTGTTAGGCAAAAAGACCGGCATTGTTAAAGGCAAAGGCGGCTCCATGCATTTCTTCAGCAAAGAAAAGAACTTCATGGGCGGACATGGAATCGTAGGCGGTCACGTAGCGCTGGCATCCGGTATTGGATGGTCCATTCGTTATAATAAGAAAGACAACGTCTGTATCTGCTTCTTTGGCGAAGGGGCAGCCAACATCGGCGCTTTCCATGAAGGGCTGAACCTGGCAAGTCTGTGGAACCTGCCTGTCATATTCATCTGCGAAAACAACCATTACAGTATGGGCACTCCGGAATACCGATCCCTGTCCGTGGCGGACGTGAGCATTCGAGCGGTTGCCTACGATATGGCCCGAGACCATTTTAGCGGCGGCGACGTGCTGGATGTGGAACGAAAAGTAAAGCAATACGTTGATGCGGCCCGGGCTGGCGAAGGGCCCGCTCTTCTGGAAATCAGTACGTATCGTTTTCGCGGACACAGCATGTCCGACCCCGCCAAGTATCGCACTAAAGATGAAGTAGAAACCTACAAGAAGATGGATCCGCTCCGGCGCGCCTATGATACTCTAATGGAAAGCGGGGTTCCGGAAAAGGATCTTTCCCGCATGGAATCCGAAGTCAGTCATCGCCTGGATCAGGCCATGGAATTTGCAGAAAACTCCGAGGCCCCGGCAGCATCGGATCTATTCACAGATATATATGCTCCGTAGCGCCCTGCTCGGGGAGATATAGAAAACAGTGAAAGGGCAAGAAGAAATAAGGGATTCGAAACGAAAGCGCAAAGAGAGCTCCGGGGTAGAGTAAGCGTCAGATTACAGTAGGCGTCAGAACCGGGAGAGCCTCGAGCCAAAGAGAGCTTCAGAGCAAAGCAGGACATACAGGCATAGAACATGGGTAAAACAAAGATCAGCTACAGAGAAGCCATACGAAGAGCTCTCTTCGAAGAAATGCAACGGGACAAGAATGTGTTTCTTATGGGCGAAGAAGTGGGCTACTACGAAGGAGCCTACAAAGCCACGCAGGGCTTGCTGAAAGAGTTTGGCGAAGAACGGGTAGTGGATACTCCCATCTCCGAACAGGGGTTCGCCGGAGTCGGTATCGGCGCCGCCATGTGCGGGCTGCGCCCGATAATTGAGTTCATGACCTGGAACTTCTCGCTGGTAGCTTTTGACCAGATCTACAACAACGCCGCGAAAATGATGTCCATGAGCGGCGGTCAGTTTCCCATACCGGTTACCTTTCGCGGTCCCGGAGGCGCCGGCGGTATGCTGGCGGCCCAGCACTCGCAGGCGCTGGAATCGCTTTATGTACACTGTCCGGGATTGAAGGTGGTTACACCCTCCACTCCTTACGACGCGCTGGGGCTTCTAAAAACATCCATCCGGGACAATAATCCAGTTGTATTCATAGAAGGCGAGGTTCTCTACAACGTTACCGGTGAAGTGCCGGAAGAGGAGTTTCTGATACCGCTGGGTCAGGCAGACCTCAAAAAAGAAGGAAAAGACTTCAGCATAATTTGCTGGTCCCGGGGATATCATTTTGCTCTGGAAGCCATGGACGAGATTCAGAAAGCGGGCTACGATCCGGAAATCCTGGACCTTCGCAGTCTCCGTCCTATGGATGAAAGCGCCATCTACGAAACCGTAAGGAAAACCGGGCGGGCATTAATCATCGAGGAATCCTGGCCCAGGGCCTCGGTGGGCTCCTACGTTTCCGATCTAATCCAGCGAAACTGCTTCTACGATCTGCACAGTCCGGTGCTACGAGTGACCCAGGAAGACGTGCCCATGCCCTATGCGAAAAACCTGGAGGCCGCCAGTTTGCCCAACCCTGCCCGGATCCTTGCGGCGGTTGAGGAGCTAATGAACTGAGGTCATCCACGAGGGCACACAGGGGAAATAGACTATGGCACAATTAATTGAATTAACACAACTTAGCCCCACCATGAGCGAAGGAAACTTTGTTCGATGGACCATTAACAAAGGCGACTCGGTAGACCCGGGGGATGTTATCGCAGAGGTCGAAACCGATAAGGCTGTCATGGAAATGGAGGCCCTGGATTCCGGCATCCTGCTGGCCACTCTGGCCGAAGAAGGGGATCGTCTACCGGTGGGCGCACCCATGGGCATACTGGGCGAAATGGGCGAAGAGATCTCCGATTTACTGGAAAAAGCCAAAAAGAAACTCAAAGAAGCAAAGGAATCCAGCGGAAGCGACTCCGACGAAAAGGATAGCGGTGGCTCCAAAGAAGACTCCAAAGAGAGCTCCGGTGGCGCTCAATCCGCACGCAAAAGCAGCGAGGATTCCAATAGCCAGGACAGCGATGCCGGGTCTTCGCAAAGCGGTGAATCGCAGCCATCGGGTCAGACCGGACAGGATTCCGGCGCGGAACCCGCCCGAGCTTCGCGACCGACCTCCCGCGCAAGACCGTCCGGCGATATTAAAGTAAGCTCGGTGGAAAAACCCATCCTGGACGCGCCGGCACAGAATGGTGTCATTGCGCTTCCTTCGCACAAGATACTATTCAAGAAAAGTAAAAGCAATGTACGAGCCACACCGCTGGCCCGTAAGGTCGCCAAAGAGAGAGGCGTAGACCTTTCTCTGGTCGAACCCACCGGCCGGGGGGAAACCATCACCGAAGAAGATGTGAATCGCACCCAGAAAAACCGGGGCGTTTCCTTGCCCGGAATGGAGCAGCGTCCGGACCGCAAAGTGGAACTTTCGAATATGCGAAAGGTCATCGCATCTCGCCTCCACGACGCAAAGAACAATATCCCGCATTTCTATCTCACCGTAGAATACAATGCGGAGTCCATTCTTAACCTGCGTAAATCTCTAAACCAGGACCTTGCGCAGATGGTGAGCGAAGGCGAAGAACCGCATAAGTTCTCCCTCAACGATTTAATCACTCGAGCCGTGGCCCTTAGCCTGCGAAGGCATCCGGTAGTGAACAGTTCCTGGCAGGGGGATCATGTACTGGAGCACGGGCGCATAGACATTGGCGTGGCAGTGGCCATCGACGGCGGGTTGATCACTCCTTATGTGCGAAATGCCGACCAGATCAGCTTGATTCAATTGTCCAGGAGCGCCGCCGATCTTGTGAAACGAGCCAGAGTACGAAAACTTAAGCCGGACGAATTCACGAACGGGACCTTTACAATTTCCAACCTGGGCATGTTTGGGATTAAGGAGTTCTCGGCCATTATCAATGAACCGGAAGCCGCCCTGCTGGCGGTGGGCGGTCTGGCAGAGAAACCCGTGGTGAAAGACGGCGAGATTATAATAGAAAGAACCATCACCATGACGCTGAGTTGCGATCATCGGGTAGTGGATGGCGCCGAGGGAGCCAAATTTCTGCAAACCCTTAAAGGCTTTATCGAAAACCCCCATACTCTAATTGTGGGTTCATGAAAGGCTCTTTTCTGGCAAGAAAACCCTTCCGACCGGTTGGAAGGTTGGTAGGCTGGCTGGTTCCGATTTTAGTATCTCTGTTTATTCTGAGTTGCGGAGATCCCTTATCCGACCCGGAAGTTCAGAAGCAAAGGGAATCCGTGCCGGATCAATTCCGGCCGGGCTTTGACCAGTACGTGGTGAACAATTGTCAGGCCTGCCACGGTCTGCGCGGCGGAGGCGACGGTCCGCTGAACAAATCCAGACGTTTTGATACGCCCAACTTCAGGCAAGCGGACAGCTACAGACATGGCAGCTCCATAGCAGAAATTCGCAATTCCATTGAATTCGGAGTGAATGGAGGCCGAACAGGTATGCAGGCCTACCAAAACATTGGGCCGGACAACCTTACAGCAATTGCGCAATACATACGCTGGCTACAGCAATGAGCCTGGAACAATCCCTCATAAAGAACATCATATCCGCCTTTCTGCCTCCCTGGACCGAACGAGTGGGCATCCCCCCTTCCAGGCCGGAGTTGGCAGCCCTGTTTCCCGAAAGAACCAGTCCCATACCCTTGGACCTGGCGCCTTCTTCCAGTCTGGATGGCATCTACCTGGATGGTGAAGATGCAGCCCGGGACTCCCGGCAACTCACCGGTCAGCTGGAAACCCTGGCACCGGGAGGTATTGCCGTGCTCTTTTTGTCCCGGAAACACTGGACCGTAAAGGGATTGCGACAGGCCTGCGAAGGAACCGGATTTCGGATACTCTTCTATAGCTCGGTAAGTCCGGGTCAGAAGATCGCATTCACTAAAGAAGGGTTACCGGTTCCCGCTTCCTGGATAAAACGGATCTTCCGGGCCGGCAAATTGGCCACGTTTCCGGCGCTTTCTTTCTACGGCGGCCAGGGCCTTTTTGTCATTCTTCAAAAGAAATTCAGCCAATCTCCGTCCAGTCGCTCCGGAATAAGCGTAGTAATGCTCATGCCGGAGGATCGCACAGCGGCTGCCAAAATGCTGATCCGGTGGGATTCCTTTTTGAAAGAGAAGCGCTTTGACGAAGTGCAACTTGTCTACGTCGAGGATTCGCGCCTGGACCCCCCTCCCCTGGAATTGGAAGCGGATGCGGTTCGCAAGGTAGACCACTACAGGCCCACCGGCCCTTATGGCGCCTTGCGATCTGGCCTGGCGTTCAGTCGAGGACGAAAGGTGATCGTCGACTTTTCCCGGGGTTCGGTGGATCCTTCCATGAGTCTTCCTTTGTTGGACCGGTTTATTCAGGAAGAGAAGAATATGGGCAAGAGGCACTTCGTAGTGCAGGCCGTGGATTATCGCATGCGAAATCCCTACGGCTGGCTCAAGGGGCTGGTATTGCGGTTTGTGGCCGGAACAGTGTATCCTGACTCTCCCATCCGAGTGTATCCGGCCTGGACGGCTTCATTGTTGGCAGATCTGCACCCGGAAGAAGTGAAGAAGCATCCGCTTTCCGTATCCATGATCGTAAAGCGAAATGGCGGTAAATTCATAAATCAAAAGCTAAACGTGAGCGGCGTGAAAAATGCCCTCAAGCTCAGTATCCCGTCCATGCTGTTTTCCTATCTTCGCATGCGAACCGGGAAACTCCTGGGCTACATACTGATTAGTGCTCTAGCTCTCTCTACATTTCCCTTCCTCGAGCAGAGCATGGCCAGCGCTCGTTTCCACCTGAGCCATACGGATATGTCCCTGGGCTGGATCCTGGCTGGTTCCGCATTATTGATGCGCGCCAATCGTAGCCTGGATCTTAAAACCGGTAGCGCAACTTCTGCTTTTCACAGGTATCTACAAAATCGCATTCCTCATTGGGAACAGTCCTTAAACCATGCTAAAGAGGCTGTTACGACTTCCCGGTTGCTTCGCGGACTACTGCTTACGCTACAAAGCCTTCTGGTTTCAGGATTGTTCTACGCCGGATCGGCGCTACTGGTATTTCGGCGGCCTGGATACGGCGCCTGGATTCTTATCGTCTACCTTTTGCATTTCTTTCTGGCCCTGTTGATTCTGGGTCCCGGTCCTTTTCCACTTTTCGCCGGCACGGAATACTGGGAAAACGGGGCCGTTGAGCTTTCGCGATTGATTCAATTGGCCTGGGAGGGCCGATTTGTGGAGTATGCATTGGCGCCCTCACAGCTCGGGTTTCTGGCTACCCTGGAACTAATCACCGCTTTGGTTGTGATTCGTCTTTTTCGCCGAAAACACTTCTGACACAATTACTCCGATTACAATAAGCAGGGCTCCGAAGCTTTCGCTCCATCCCAGGAATTGCCCCAGGATCAAATAGGCGAAGAGTCCGGCAAACACCGGCTCCATGGCATAGAGCAGCGAAGCGCGCGCCGGCGAAGTTTCCTTTTGAAATCGAACCTGTAGGAGCACCGTTCCAATGGTGGCCGGTAGCGCCAGATAAAGCAGCGCCAAGATTAGCTGTCCGTCATAGGAATGATTCAGCAGAAAATCCCGGCCGTTTTCTTCTTCCGGAAGGTACGCCTTGTCCAGCCCAAGACCGCTGGCCGCAGCCGCCAGAACGCCGGTTCCGAGGATCTGATAGAATGTAAGGTCCGCCGTGCCAAATCGTCTGGAGAAGACATCCAGCAAGACGATGAGCAGAGCAAAGTAAAGAGCACAGCCAATGGTAAGCCAATCCCCTTGATTCCAGTTTCCACCGGCCGGCGAGCCCAGCAGGAAATAGGCGCCGCACAGCACCAGCGCAAGCCCTGCATAGGCGCTTGGAATCACCTTTCGACGCAGAAACAGTATCTGCATCGGAAAAGTAAAAACTACCAGAAGCTGGGTAATGAATGCGGATCGGGCCGGTGTGGTAAAGACCAGTCCGTGGGTCTGCAATCCATAGCCGGCAAAAGAAACCACGCCCAGCGCCAGACCGGCCAGGGGGCCCAGAAATGGGCTCCACCAGGTCCTGGTGTTGCTGGAAGGCGAATCGACAGAAGTCAATGCTGTCGAGGCGGCCTTCCCGGGCGCGGGTTCGCGCTTAAGCTTGAGATACAGAAAAAAAGGAAAGAACGCAGCCGCAGCGGAAAGGAAACGCAACGCCACCATCAGATAGGGAGGCATCTGATGGACGGCCATCTCAATGGCCACAAAAGTCCCGCCCCAGAAGAGAGCACAGAGTAGAAGCATTAGATCGGCGCGCAGGCGGACAGACACGAAAATCAATTGCCGGGTATGGGCTGCATCGTCATCTGAAAAAATGTTTGCGGCTCTGGACTGGATCATACTCGGACTTTACATTCTTGTGGCATTGATTGCCGGTCTGGCCCTGAGCAAGAAAGCCTCGTCCAACATGGAATCATACTTCCTGGCCGGGCGGAATCTCCCCTGGTGGTGGCTGGGCACATCCATGGTGGCCACGACGTTCGCCGCCGACACTCCGCTGGCCATTACGGGCATCACAGTAAAGAATGGCATTTCCGGAAACTGGTTCTGGTGGAGCTGGGCCCTGACCTACATGGCGGGAGCCATCTTCTTCGCCCGCAAATGGAGGAGATCGGAAGTACTTACCGACATTGAATTCATTGAGCTGAGATACGGAAGCGATGCAGGATCCTATCTAAGATTGTTCAAAGCGGGCTACATGAGCCTGGTTATGAACAGCATCATTCTGGGCTGGGTATTTCGCGCCATGGCCAAGATTACGACTCCCTTTATTCGCTGGAATGAGATCCTACCGGCCTCGTTCTACCAGGGTCTGCTGGATTACTGGCCGCAGGTTCTACTCTTTGGAGTAGAAGGCTATACCGAAACGGCGAACCTGAACCATACAATCACCCTTTTGCTTCTTTTTGCCGGAGTGGTTGTGTACTCTATTCTGGGTGGAATTCGCGGCGTCATCCTCACTGATTTGATTCAGTTTGCCCTGGCCATGATCGGTTCATTCATTTTTGCGTACCTGGCTGTAGATTTTGCCGGCGGAACGGACCGGATGATTCAATCCATCCAGGAGCAGTATGCCGGCGGCGGAAGTAACAAGCTTTCTTTGATGCCAGATCTGACCACCATGACGATCAGTCTTTTCGCGGTGTATTTTTTGATCCAATGGTGGAGTCAGTATTTCTCGGATGGTTCCGGCTACCTGGCTCAGCGGATGAACACCGCTCGCACGCCCCGGGATGCCACAAAAGGGTCGTTGTGGTTTGTATTTGCTAACTTTATGCTTCGCACCTGGCCCTGGGTCATTGTCGGGCTGGTAACTCTGGCTATTTTTCCGCTAAGCGTCTGGGACTCTGGCTTATCCGGCGATGAACTGGCAGCGCATTGCGCCGGCCTGGGAAATTCGCAGATCAGCCCTTCCGGGACGCCTTCCCTGCCCTCCGGTACGCCAACCGGGATCTCCCCGGTGGCACCGGGAAGCTCCGGCTCCTCAATCAGCGCGGCCGACATTCGCATGGTATGTGTGGACCCGGAAATGGGCTATCCGGTGCTGATGAAATATGTGCTTCCGGCGGGTTTGCTTGGTTTCGTCTTCGCAGGGCTGATGGCCGCCTTCATGAGTACAGTGGATACGCACATTAACTGGGCCGGATCATATCTGGTAAACGATGTATACCTTAGATTCGTTCGACCCAATGCGCCGGCCAAAGAGCAAGTATCCGCCAGCCGATGGTCGGTGCTTCTGGTGGCCGCTATTTCGGTTCTGGTGGCTTCGCAGATAGGAAGCATCGAAGCGGCCTGGAAGTTTCTGATCGCTCTGGCCGCAGGTATGGGTCTGCCTCAGATCCTTCGCTGGATCTGGTGGCGAGCCAACGCCTACACCGAGATTTCAGGTATGCTTGCTTCGCTGGTGCTTACGATTGTTCTGTATTCGCTCTATCCGCTGCTGCAATCGCAATTCGGCTGGGGTGAACTGCAGGCCGAACATGGACTGGCTTTTACGGCCCTGGGATCGGCCTTAATCTGCATAACTGTAACTTTGCTTACCGCCCCCACTCCGGAACCGGTACTCGATGCTTTTAGAGAGAAAATCGACCCGACGGGATTCTGGCCAAACTCCAATCATCCCGAACGTGCGCGAAAGGAATTTTATCAGGATGTAAGGCTCTGGCTGGCCGGCAACGTGGCGATCTTAAGCGGTATGCTGGTACCCGGCTATCTACTGCTGGGCCAGTTTGGGGCCGCCCTGGCATGCTTACTGATAGCAACGCCGGCCGCGTTTTTCACGCACCATCTCTGGCGAGCAAGACGATCCTGAGATACCACACTCTACGATGCAACAATGAATCGACGAGCGCCCGGACAGGCTCTTTCTAGGTTGCGGAAGCCGACTTTAGCTCTTCCAATTTCTCGCGTATCCTGGCGTTGCGCTCCTCTTCGGGATCCAGCCGTTCGGCGGTTTCCAGCATACGCTCGGCTCTCTTGAGGTTTTTCAAGCGCATATAGATATCCGCCAGAAAGAGATGCACGTGTGGATCCTCCGGTTTTCGCAATCGCAATCGCTCGGCAAAATCCGCCGCTTTGGCAAACTCCCCCGCTTTACGGTAGAAACTTGCCGAAGCAAAGATCATCTCTTCATCTTCGGGACGCAGCATACTGTAGCGCTCGGAGTAGATGGCCGCTTTCCAGTATTCGCCCAGACGAGTAGCCAGAGAGGCCATCTTGCGATAGAGAGGGTCCAATTCCGGCGTATCGCTGGCTACCTCTTCCAGCAGCTCCATAGCTCCTTTCAAATCGCCGTTGTTTTCCAGTTCCCGGGCCTGAAGATACTTCTCCTTGTTTTCGCCGGAAAGCACCGCGGCCTTGGCTGGCCAATCTTCTTCTCTGTAGCCCAGCCGCAGTAGAGAAAAGTCGTCCATCATTTCCCCGGTGTTTTGAATCAGATGGAAGATGGCTTCCAGGTCGCCCTCCGCCTTTTCTACGTGTTTCAGAAACAAGGTCTCGTCTTCGTTGATGATTCGCTGCCCGTCTTTTTCGCCCATCACCAGATCGTCTTTTCCGTCCGATCCAATGAGCAATACGTCGCCGGGCTGCATTTGCAGGGTTTCCAGATGAATGCCTCCCTGCACTCCCGACGTTCCCAGCTTGCGATAATAGTTCTTCTCTTCGACGAAACTTGCGCCCTTGTTTCGATAGAGCACTGCCGTGGGATGCTCGGCATTGATGAAGTAGATCAGACCGCTGCCTTCATCCACCAGGCCAAAAATGCCGGAAATCAGCATGGAACCGTCGAAGCTTTCGAAAACTGTGTGCAATTCGATGAATGTATTCTTGAGCCATTTTTCCGGGAAGCGATCCCGTTCCAGCGGAGACATTTTCGTTCGCTCGATTATGGATTCCATAACGGAGCCCAGAACCAGAGCGCCACTGGCCCCCTGCATGGACTTACCCATGGCATCCACGTTAAAGAAAAAGGTAAAAGGTCGACTTTGCAGATAGATCCTGTGGGCGCCGCACAGATCCCCGCCAATACGCTCCTTCCAATGTTTGAACTCAAAGGATTTCTTTTGCTTTAGAATGAAATCCACTGACACGGGACCTTCCGGCACTGTATTGGTTCCCAGGGGTTTAATGAGCAAGGATGTCAGGAAGTAATCTCCGTCCTGCTGATGCTTTAATTCCCGCACCGACTTCAATGTTTCTTCGAGTTCCCGGGTACGCTCCTGTACCTTTTCTTCCAGTTTGTCGGCATAGTCCCGCAGTTCTCTTCGCGCGCCTCGAATAGAACGCACCATGTCGTTAAAGCTTCTGGAAAGGAAGCCAAGCTCATCTTCAATGCCTACTTTGAGTTCTACGTCCAGGTCGCCATCATTCACACGACGAACCCCGCTCAGAAGCGAATGCAACGGTCGAAGTAGCGCCGTATAGAAGAACAACGGATAGCCGATGATGACTATGGCCATGATCGAAAGAATCACGACAATGAAGCTCTCCGCTTGAGGATGCATGAAGTGACGGTAGGCCAGATAATCGAAAGCCACCTCGGATATGCTACCCTTTCTGTAGACCAGATAGGAGATCACTCGCTGGTCATTTTCCAGACTTCTGTAAATCCTCTCCCCTCTTCCATACATGGGAGTTAGATAATCCATAACTCCAGCCTTCAGTTCGGCCCCTTCCAGTTTGGACTCGTTTACATACTTTTCCATCACATTGGCCAGAGGCTCCAGGATGCCCTGATCTTTTCCGAGCAAATCCAGCACTCCGACGCGAAAGCTTTCATCCGGTAGCTTTCGGATTTTGGAAGCCAGATAGGCACGGTCCGTAACGGTAGAGTCCCAGAGTTCCGACAGCGGGGTTTCACTGCGCATCATCAGAGCTCTGTATCCAGTTTGATAATCCTCCAGGGCCGCTCGTCTCAGAAAGCTTTGACGATCGCTGGCCTCCAGCACCTCACGACGCAATGCAGCATTTCGATACTCATTACTCCACGTGGATTGCACAGGAGAGTCATCCATTCGATTGTACGACAATTGAATGGCTCTGGATTCTGTATCATAATTACTGATGTAGAGCAAGTCATCCGGACGTTGATCTTCCTCGATCAATAGTCGCTGGGCCCTTTCAAAGTAGATCTTATCAAAGTCTTTCTCTTTTTCTACAAAGACCGGATAGCTAATCGCCTGAATGGCCAGAAGCGTGGTTGCCAGACTAATGGCAAAAATGCGCGATAGTAGATTGTTTTTTTCGCCAGACGTGGAAACAAAGAATACCAGGATCCAGAATAAACCCAGAACCCCGAGCATAACCCATGCAGTTTGCATGGTTCCCCGGTCCATGGCGCCATCCCGACTCAGGGCATTAAATATGGATGGAATAATGACGGCGATAATGAAACCAATATAGATGCCGATGGAGCCTATCCGGCTTAGCCCCTTCTCCCGAATGATTCGATACACCGCCGGGACCGTATACAATATGATGAAACCGAGAATCCACACCGCAACAAACAGCGAAGCCTTATCTGCAGCGAAATCCCAGTAATGGCCCGCAAATCTAAACTCCCGGGGAGCTTCCAGTGTTTGCCAGGCAAAGTTAGCGGTTAGCAGGGTGGCGAGAACAGAGACGATTCCAAAGTACAGCCAGTATATCCAGCCTCTTACCGGGCGGGGGAAAGAAAGGAAAAACATCCCGAGAAAAAGGCAGCCAAAGAAGGTACCCAGAACGGTCTGCCATCGGTGAAAGGCAAGGGAGGGATCGTCGTAGGCAGCGGAGAAAAAATAGACCACCCCCATGCTGGAATAGAATGTGAAAGCGATGGCCAGATTCCAGGTAGCCCTGGACTTCTTACGAATACTGAAAAGGAAGACTGTAAAGAAGGCGGCGAAAGCGACAAAGTTAAGCGCGGCGACAGAGTAGTAGGTATGCAGCATGATGATCTTCCTTTTTCTATCTACGGCAACCCCGCAGAGGTTGAGACCGCCCCGACCCGGGCGGCTGGTTTCCGGCCCCCGTAACCGACCTGAGCCTTCCGTACAATCTCCGCATGCACAGTCTGCCTATCGATCATGGGCAGCCATGCCGGGCACAGGATGCCAGGATAACTACGGTAGCACCGGACTCAGGTCTCTTTATCGGCAGTAGACTCCTCAAAATCCTACCTACCTGCATACATCTGTAAACAGTTTTCACGCTTTGCTCCCATCAAAAAAAGAAGACTACAAATCGGGATGCTACTCCGTTCATCCGGACTTACCCGGGCCGGAGACAGAGATTCGTATAGATCGGTCTCCTACCAGCAAACAGATACCCTGCTACAGTTCCCTTTACACTGGGCAGCTTTCCTTAAATCCGGTACACTGGAGCCAAGCATGCCTATTCAATCGATCAATCCAGCCAATGAAATACTTATTGGGGAGTACCAACCGCACACCGAAGAACAGATTCAGACCATTCTGGAGCAATCCATGCAAGCTTTCCTCGGTCTCCGACGGAAGGGAGCGGCGCCACAGCCTGAAATACTGGAGTCCGTGGGCAAACTGGCGGAGATTCTGGAGCAGCACTCCCGGTCCTACGGTGAATTGATAACCGCCGAAATGGGAAAACCCATAAACCAGGCCGTGGCCGAAGTAGAGAAATGCGCGGTCCTTTGCCGTTTTTATGCTGAAAACTCGGCAGATATGCTGGGTTCCCGAATCATACCCACGGAAAGCAAGGACAGCTTCGTACGCTACGATCCCCTGGGCCCCATTCTAGCCATTATGCCCTGGAATTTTCCGTTCTGGCAGGTGTTTCGGGCTGCGGTGCCGGCTATCTGCGCCGGAAATTCTGTCCTTCTGAAGCATGCTTCCAATGTAACGGGATGTTCGTTAAAGGTTGCGGAGATATTTCGCGAGGCCGGATTTCCGGACCATCTGTTTCAGACTCTGGTGGTCTCCGGCTCCAAAATGGAGCAGATTATTGCCCATCCGGATGTGCGAGGAGTTACACTTACCGGTAGCGAAGCTGCCGGCCGAGCAGTGGCCGCCCTGGCAGGACAGAACTTGAAGAAATGCGTTCTGGAACTGGGAGGTAGCGACCCATTCATAGTTCTGAAAGACGCCAATATCGACAAAGCTGCCGCGGCGGCCGCCCAGGCCCGTTGTATCAATTCCGGTCAAAGCTGCATCGCTGCAAAGCGGTTCATAGTCGAGAAGAGCGTTTCCGACGCCTTCCTGGAGGCTTTCCGCGGCGAACTTTCGAAGCTCAGAATGGGCGATCCCACAAATGAAGAGACTGACGTCGGTCCGCTGGCGCGTAAAGATCTAAAGGATGATCTGCATGAGCAGCTGCAACGGAGTCTGCAGGAAGGCGCCCGACTGCTTCTTGGCGGAGAACCTGGCCGGGGCCCCGGTTTCTATTATCCAGTTACTTTGATCCAGTCGGATTCCATTTATAATCATGCCTTGCAGGAGGAGACCTTTGGTCCTCTGGCGGCCGTGATTGTGGCCGAGGATGAAAATACGGCCGTGGAGCTTGCCAATCAGAGTCGCTTTGGTCTGGGAGGAAGCCTGTGGACCTCGGACCTGGAGAAAGGGGCCAGCCTGGCCAGGCTCGTTGAGACGGGAAGCATAACCATAAACGACCTGCTGCGTTCGGATGTTCGCATGCCCTTCGGCGGCATCAAGGATTCGGGTTTCGGTCGGGAAATGAGCCGGGAAGGATTACTGGAGTTCGTGAATCAGAAATCCGTGCGTATCAATCCATAGATCGCACCGGAATCTGCCCAGCCCGGTATCTACGAAGCGCCTGGCAGAGGATGGACTGCGCATTGAGAAGACCTTGAAATCACATCTAAAGAAACCAGGAGGCCCCGGTCTTCGCGCCTTTGCGCCAACCTTCTAAGAATAGATACTGATGACAGATAAAAAAAGAGCCGCCTTTTGCAAGGCGGCCAGAGCGACAGATCGGAAGATTCTAATAAAATTAGAAGCTCATGCTGTATCCGAGAGAAACATAGTATACTACGCTGGGCAGTTTTTGCCGCGGAGTATAAGTCCATCCCCCGGAAGGATCTACTGCTGTAGAAACCAGGTTGTTGATATAGGCGTTTGCCAGGCCAGTGGTCTTGCTAGGATCGGCAACCAGTCCGTCGAACTTGGTTGAACCGTTAGCCAGCCACGCAGGAACATTCTTGCCAGCTGTGTCGCTGTCGAAGAAAGCCAGGTTAGGTCGATAGATAGCGTTGAATCCTACAGAGAATCCGCCAATACCGAAGCTAACGCCCGCGTCTACGTTTCTCCAGCCCTGAAGCTGGTTTTGAACCTGATAACCGGCTCCTACACCCAGACCCAGAGACATATCATTGCCCAGGTCAATATCGTAACCGTAGTCGATATAGGTATAGGTTGTGCCTTCTGCTCCATCACCATTCACTTCTGCGTAGTAGGTGATTCCCAGACCCGGAAGGGCAGCAGGGGCAAATCCTACGAAGAATTCAGTGAATTGATCAGCACCGGTAACGCCAGCTGCAGGGTTGGGAAGAACGTAAGCAACGATACCGCCGCTCATGGTTCCCAGCTTGCTTTCTACTTCGTAACCAAGAGTAAGGTCCACTTCGTCGAAACGACGCAGGCCATTACGCTCGTTGTAGAATCCTGGAGCTGTGTAAGTTCCGGCCGCAACAGCAGCCAGTACTTCTGCGCTTGTACAGGCAGTACCAGCAGCAGTACATCCGGTGGATGTGTTGGTGAAAGGAGCTACCAGATCAACACCTGGAGTCAGGATATTGGCTGCAGTAGCGCCTCCTGGACCATATTGGTACTGTCCGTCAGTATCCACGTCTTCTCGGCCGGTAAGGGCGAAAGAAGTCCAGATATTAAAGAACATTCCATTGTCCAGGTTAAAGTTAATGCTCGGCTGGAAAGCCGGAGCCATATTGAAGCCGGAGATTTCCTCTCCGTCCTGGCTGAATTTACCCTGATGAATATCAGTTCCACGGAAAATGTAGTTAGATACTACAGTAGCATCTACGTCGATGCCGGGCTCCGCTGATAGAGTAGCTGTACTTAGCAACACTGAACCAATCAGGATAGAGGACCAGGTCTTTCTTGCATTTCTTCTGGTTTCCAAGGTGTTATCCTCCTGTGTTTTGCCATAGTAGTGCAGGAACTGTGCCAGCCTGATTGGGCCCACAGGGAGGCAATAAGAAAGAAAATCCGAGATCGCTGGAGTCATTCTGCCTGTTTTAGAGAAAAAATGCCCCGTTACTAGGCAGTCGCCAGGCAGAGGCCCCCGTAATGGAGCTCATCTGCTGCAGAATCGGTCTCAATGGAAGCAGGTATTGCCCAAAAAAAACCTGAATGGCCGATAGAGGCTTCAAATCGACCATTCGCTGGAAAGCCCTATAGAGGCTCCGAGTGAGAGGCTCCGAGTGGGCCATTTCCCGGGAAGCCCCATAGAGGCCCGAGTAGTCCATTCGCCGGAAAGCCGCGAAGGATGCTTCTGTGGTACAGGCCGCAAAAAAGGAATTGCCTGTAATGAGACTTACAGTCAGAGATTAGTGGATGTCAGAGCCTGTTCAAGAGAGAGAGCTGGAGTACCTGTATGGCGCGGATAAGATTCAACACCTGCTGGCCCGGCACCTGAAAGGCCGCACCATGTTTCTCAAGGGCCAGGATCCGCCGGCCGAAGCCCTGGTCCACGAATTCGATCTAAATAACCGAATTTTACTCGAGAGTAAGAAAGTAACCCTGGAGCCAGAGATGAAGCTTCAGCTGTTCAGGATCCTGGGCAGATACATCGAGCTGCACTGCGAGGTTCTGAAAAAGTCCGGCGAGAATCTGTACAATATCCAGGTAAACAGCGCCGCCATTGCCAAAAAAGAGCGATCCAATATGCGGATTCCTCTCAGCCCGGATCAAGCACACATTACAAATATCCTGGCGAGTAGACATACTATCGACACAGATACACTGACCATTCCGACTTCGGTGAAAGTGGGCTTCGGGGAGTACGAGCAAATCCTGAAAAGGGATTTTGAAATCGTGAAGATTGACGCTTTTGGAAAACGAGGCACCTGGTTGGACCAGGTCAAAAAACACGGCAAGTCTATCTATATTCCCGCAACAGAAGATCCCCATTCCTATCGTCCGCAGGATGACCGATGCCTGGATGCAGCCGCACTTCTGGGCAACAAGTTACAGGAGAAGATCATTGAGTATAGAAATCACAAGGTAAAGGCGGAAGCCATTGTACCTGTGATCTACATGACCCATGACCGTAGCCCCATTCCTATTGGCTACATTCATGTGCAGGGAAAGAAGGGAACCTTCCCGGAAGGAACCCTGGATAAACTCTACAATGCCTCGGCGGATATGGTAGAAAAGATTCGCGGATCCAACACGGTAATGATCAAAGAGAAACAGCAGGTTGTGAACGTTTCGCGCGGCGGGATTCGAGTACGAATCACCCATGAAGAGCTGCGAACGTATCTGGCCCGACAAAACGGATTTACTTTCGACCTGGTGTTTCGTATGCAGGCTCCCATCACTCTGTTTGGCCAGATTCGCTCTCAGAAAAAAATGGCCTCGGGCGAATTGCTCCTGGGGGTCCAGATCGCGGGTAACTCGGACGAAGCAAGCTATAAGAGATTTCTGGGAAACGTAGATAAGATGGAGCAAGAAGCGAAAGCCCGTCTGGAAGCAAAGAAACAGCAGCTCAAACGAGCAAGGAGCTAATGATCCGCAGCCGTAGCGCAAAGGGCCGCATACATAGCGGTTCAAAGAGAGAAGACTGCAGCGGCGCAACGCCTCAAGATCATAGCGATACAAAGCTACAAAGGCATGAAAGCATCGCAGTGAACTCTCGCAGAAAGCCCCTCTGGTCAACCCGGCTATCTTTGCTGGGGCCGCTGGTTCTGGCGCTCTTTTCCCTGGCCGGGGCAAGCTGCCTTTCCCCCGAGCCTGTTAGCTTTGATCCGGCTAATGACGAAGCCCAGGAAATCTGGCTCCAGGGGAATCGAAATCTCCGTATCTCTAGCTATCGCGAGGCGAATTCGGTTCTCAGAGATATCTACAGAAAAAGACCGGAAAACACGTTGTACTGCAACTGCTCGTTTGATCCCGATCGTAAGCTGGCCGGCGCCGAGAACTGCTCCTTTTCGCCCCGAGATCCGAATGACAGAGACCGCCAGTACAAGGTCCACTGGGAGCATGTGGTACCCGCATCCAGACTGGGTGGAGACCGCCCGTGCTGGTCCGATGGCTGCCAACGAAGCAGCGGCGTTTTGTACGGCGGTCGAAGCTGTTGTCGGAAATTAGATCCGATATTTCGCGCAATGGAAGCGGATCTTCATAATCTGCGTCCGGCAATAGGCGAAATCAATCGGCACCGGCAGAACTACAATTTTGGCGATATCCCCGGCGAAAGAAGAGAATACGGCGCCTGCGATATGGAGATTTCCAGCGAAACGGACCTCGCCGAACCTCCGGAATCCGCTCGCGGAATAATCGCTCGTAGCTATCTCTACATGAATGCTGTCTATGGAATCAGGCTAAGCGATTCAGAAAAAGACCGGTACCTTGGCTGGCACAGAAAGTATCCCCCCGGTCCCGCCGAATTCGCACGGGACCGAATGATACGCAAACTCCAGGGGAACTCGAACCCTTTTCTGTATGGCTATGGCGCAGCCCCCGAAGACGGGAAAAAAGCATCGGATAGAACAGATGGGAGCGGGTCCGGATGGCCCATGGACTACACATCCACGACGAATAGCCCCGCCCACTTTAACCCGGACCGGAAAGGAGCGAACAACCCTAATTCGCGTTCATGCCTTCTTCAATGAAGTCGCTTTTCCGAAACAGAGAGAGTAATGCAACGCCCTCGGCGCCGAGAGCCTCTTCGCCCCCTTCCTGCCGGTCCACGATACAAAGGGCGCGATTCACTTTGAATCCGGCCTCTCTCAGAGCCTTTACAGCCTTTAAAGTGCTGCCGCCGGTAGTGATCACATCGTCCAGAGCCAGCACTTCCTCACCGGCGATGGCTTCTACTTCCCCTTCAATCAAGCGCGCCATTCCATGACCCTTCGCCTCTTTGCGGACGACCAGCGGATAGCATAGATGGTCCGCCGCGATGAAACGCAGCGAGATTCCGTAGGATAGCGGATCCGCTCCCAGGGTGAGTCCGCCTACGGCTACAGGCAACTCCAGAGGCCCATCAACAAAGAAACGCAAATAGATATGATCGCATAGCAGACTGAGCCTGGCCGGATGTAACGTAATCTTCTTGCAATTGAAGTAGTGATGAGACGTTTTGCCTGAAGCTAGTGTAAAAGGTTCCTGCCGGTACGCATAGGCATGATCCTTGATAAGATTAAACAAAGCGCTGGTATCGAAAACAGACTCGGAACTCATACATGATTAAGCTCCTGAAAGCCCCCTTTCAATCAATGGTTTTTTCTGCCATAGTATTTGGTATTCTTTCGGCCCTTTCCCTGGCCCCTTTCAATTTTCCTCTCACGACCTATCTGGCTCTGTGGATCCTTTTTTATCAGGCCCAGAAACAGAGCCTTTCTGCGAAAAGACTTCTCTGGTTCGGCTTCATGGCGGCCTTCTGGCTCTGCGTTTTCGGCTTCTACTGGACCATCCATCTCTTTACTGTGTACGGCGGACTGCCTATCTATGTGGCGGTGTTCACGTTCATTCCCTACACATTCCTGCTCAATTTAAAGATTCCCTTTTTGATGCTGGCCCTGGGCGTTCTAAACCGGAAGAAGTATCGCAGGTTACGACTGCCGTCCCTTATCCTTATCCCCACCGTAGCTGTGGCTCTGGATCTGCTTTTTCCCCAGGTATTCAATTGGTACTGGGGCAACCTGATCGCCGGAAACCCTTACTTCGCACAACTGGCTGAATATGTGGGCATCCACGGGCTGAGCTTTCTGCTGGTCTTTCTTTCCTACGGTTCTTTCAAGCTATTGAAAGGCCAACCCTGGACTGGCATCTACTGGAACCGTTTCAAGAGCGTCCAGCGCTGGAAAGCAGCCAGTCCTATCGTTGCGGTGGCCGTTGCCGGCCTGGTGTTCGGCGCATACAAGAAATCCTCTATGGAAGACCTCCAGAAGGATCTTCCCCATGTTACGGCCCTGACCATTCAGCCGGATGCTCCGCTGGAGAAGGCCGGGGGCGCGCAGGAAGTCACCTGGCCGGTGATCCGCGATATCATGGAAATCACCATTCCGGATCTGGCCCAGCAGGCCAAAGAAGAGGCCCGCAAGAAAGATCTGGATGTAGAACTGGTAGTGCTTCCGGAGTCGGCGGTCCCCTATTTCACCACTCAGGATAACTTTCTTACACGCAAGCTAACCTACGGTTACCGTCCCGAATATGAAAAGATGGTCCTGGACCTGGCAGATGCATTCGAAGCCGAAGTGTTCTTCAACCAGAACGCTTTTGGAATCAGTCGGGATCCGAACACCGGGATGCCGCGAAGAGACGTACACAATTCATCGTCACTGTTTGCCCGAAACGGTCAGCGCGCCGGCTACTACCATAAGCAGATACTCATCGCTTTTGGCGAACAAATACCTTATGCGACATTTCTAGAGGATACGGGCCTGATCATGCTCGTTCCGGAAAGCGTGCGCTACAGCCGATTTCGTCCCGGAACCGAATACACTTTGCTGCCCTATCAGAGCAAAGACATGAATTCCCGGGCCCAGGTAGAAGTCCGCTACGGAAACCTGTCCGATCCGCAGGCAATCAAGACCGAAGATATTCAGGCTCTGACAAGAAAGCTGGAGAGTCGCGATTTTCAGCCCACCGGTCAATTCATGCCATTGATCTGCTATGAGATTCTAAGCCCGGACTACATTCGCGATTTCTTTCATGAAAATTCGGCCAATCCGGACTTCATGGTAAACATTACTCAGGACAAGTGGTACGGAAAGACTATAGAAACCTTCCAGCACTTTGAGCTGGGTCGCATTCGCGCCATTGAAACTCGAAGGGCTATCTTGCGCTCTACCAACAGCGGAACGTCCGGCATGGTGGATATTGCCGGCAATTACGTAACGCCGGAAGTGGGCCCCAGGCTTACTGGCCAGGAAGTTAAGGACTTTCAAATCTTCCGTGTGCCCGTACACAGATCCGAAGACACGTTCTATGTCAGCTACGGCGATAGCTGGTTTCTGATTCCTTTTCTGGCTCTGGTGGGATTCTGGTTCGTTGGAAGGAAAAAGCCAGGCAACCGGAGGTCCGGTAATCAGGGCCGTTCCCGAAGCGATGCAACGGGAAGTAGCCCTGCCCTGGAGAGCTCGCCGGCCCGGGTACAGATGCCCCGGGGAAAGAAGACTAGTCCACGTCGTCCCACTCGTCGCCGTAATGGAAAGTGAGCTCCTCATGGGGCTCAATGACGCGAGTACTGTAGAGCCGGTTTTCGTTCCACTCTACATTGGGACGGGAGCTATGATTCAGATACCGCAATTCGTTCTTTCCGTCGATGCCCCGCCAGGAACCGTTGTCCTGTTCCACCCATAGTACGTATATATCATCATCCAGAGAGGGTATTCCTTCGTAAGAACCAACATAGGCTCCTTTGGGAATGCGACTCTTTGCAAAGGCGCCCATTCCATGAATGGAGCTGTTCTTGTTGTAAACATACTTTGCGATGGCTTTGTTGGACTTCTCCGTAAACTTTACGGGGAACGGAGTGTCCGCAGGAAGTATCCGGGGACGAGACGAGCTGGATGAGTGCTTTTTCTCTACAGTGCGATGACCCGAGGTCTTCTTGCTTCCTGCAGGTTTTTTCTTGCTATCGGCCTTTTTCGCGGGCTTCTTTGTTCCGGCAGACTTTTTGGCCGCCGGCTTTTTCTTCGCCGAAGACTTCTTCTTGGCCGCTGGCTTTTTTTTCGCGGCGGGTTTCTTCTTTGCGGAGGGCCTTTTCTTCGCCGCGGGGTTGCTGGATTTCTTTTTTGCTTTTGAGGGAGTTTTCTTTTTCATTCGTTACTTCAGTTTTGTTTTCGTGCCTTTAGCCTTTCAGCCTGGCTCACAATATCCGTTACACGAACACCGAAGTTCTCGTCAATTACAACCACCTCGCCTTTAGCAATTAGCTTACCGTTCACCAGCAGGTCCACCGGCTCACCGGCCAGTTTATCCAGTTCGATGATCGAGCCCTCCCCGAGGCTGAGGATCTCTTTGATGTATTTCTTGGTTCTTCCCAACTCTACAGTGAGAGTCATCTCCACATCCATGAGGAGATCCATGTTGGGAGTAAGCGGACCCATGCCGGCATTGGATAGCTGAGGAAAACCCACGTTCTTGAGCGGGTTCTGACCCGGCTGTGGTCCCTGGGGCTGATTCGCCATATCCGGATTCATCATCTGAGCCCCGGCTGCGGCCCGTCGGGATCGATCGTGAAGCAATCGGGCCATCTCCAGCGGCAGGAGAAGAGTAACCCGGGAGTCGATCGTATTCTCGACTTTCAGAGGGATTTGCACTCTGAGTATTCGGCCGCCTCCCACGGGAAAGGTGGGCTCATCGGACACATTCTTGACGTCCAATCCGAGAGGCGTTACCGCTTCCCCGGCCTTTACAGAGAACTGGTTCACCATGGAGAACAACAGAGGGCCCATGGCATCCTTGATTGTAGCGATCTGGGCGCTATCCAGACTATCCCCGGCCTCTTCCGAGGCATCGCCCCCCATCAAGAGGGAGCTGATCTTGCTGGCATCGGAAACGGACAGAAAAAGAGCAACGGAACCGGAGAGAGCTCCCGTCAGGTTTTGAGAAAAGTAAACATAGCCGCTGGAGAATTCCTTCTCCGCTTCTTCTGTAGAACGGACTTCGGCATAGGGATTTCCCAGGTTCACCGACCTGGAAAGAATCATGGATAGAGACTGGGTACCCGAACGGAGCCCCTGATAGGCAATATCCGCCAGGTTTTCCTTCTCCAGAGGAGATAAATCGTCTCCCCCGCCCTGACTCTGTGCAGGACCTGATTCCTGGGCCTGACCGGAAAGGTCATCTGCCCCCTGCAATAATAGATCTATCTCTTCTTGCGTTAATGAACCGTCAGCCATAGTGCTACCTGTGGGTATTATCGGACATATTGTCAAATAGAGCCATTAGAATCTTTAGAGTGCCCGTCCGGAAAATACTTCCATGTATTCTTCCGGACGGCCCAACGGTGCGGCCTGTGGCCTCGATAAACATTCTCTTTGCTACGAAAGCTTCGTCAGGAAGCTTTCGTAGGGGGCCATGCTAATCGAGATGCTTTCTTTGGAGACTGTCCAGGGTATGAGCTGGCCATCGAACAGGTCCGTGCGGCGTTTGAGATCGCCGGTGGAAAGCCCGGCGGGCAAAGCGACCTCGATTCTGGCCGGTTTATCCGTAGGGTTCCAGAGGCCGAGATAACCCGCCGGATTGTAGGCGCCCAGAGGGAAAGGGTTGTTCAGCGCCTCCAGGGGAATGGAGGGCTTGACGGAGCACTTCTTGTTGATTTCCAGGATGTTTTGCAGCCAGTCGAAGCGAGCGGTATCCAATAGCTGCAAATCGTCGCTGATCAAAATCATGCCGCCCACCAGGGTCATGATAACGGCCGAAAGTCGGATCTGCGCATCGTTCAATTCTGTTTCTCTATTTCTGAGCATCAGACAATCGGGATCGTTCAGCCAGAGCCGCTGATGCATAAACGACCTGAGCAGATTGTTCTGCAGGGCCGGCCGCAAAGCCGGGAAGTTCCGATCGCCCAGGATTTTTCCCAGAAAGGGCTTCTCCCACATATGATTAACGTCCATGCTCACTCGCTGACCATCAACGATTCCCACGCTGGGATACAGGGGGCAACCGCATCCAAGCAGGAAGGTTTTTTTACCAGCCGCTTTGCGGATCGTCTCCAGAGCCTTTCGCAATCGCATGGAGCCGGTGGTATCCGGCGAATAGTACTGACCGCGAAAGTACGGTGTGAACAGGAAGTCTAACTTGAGATATGTGAAGCCAAGTTCCACGAAATGCCTGGTTACCCGGAAGATGTATTCCAGATAGGCCGGATGCGTAACGTCCAGGGCGTAGGTTTTTCCTCCCCAGTTCGGATTGATTAATGCGCGCACCGGGCGTCCTGCATGATTTCGTAAAAGTATCTCGGGATGCTTCTTGATGAGATCCGCATCCGGACGGGTCAGAAAGGGCGCATACCATACCCCGGCGCGATACCCGGCCTTCTTGATTTCTTTGACCAGCGGACCCAGTCCCCTGGGGAACTTCTCGTTGGTGTGGAGCCAGTCGCCGATGTTTTTCTGATAGCCGTCATCGATCTGAAAGACATCCATCTTAACTTCCCGGGCTTTAAGAAGCATCAAGTTGTGCGACAGGTTTTCTTCATTGATGCCCGTATAGTAATGATACCAGGAGCACCATCCGGTGAAGTTAGCCGAGCGATTCGGGGGATCCGGTAATTCGCGACTGATCTCAAAGAAGGATTTATCTATGAATGTAAAAAAGCTTTGATTGGGTTCGCTGGATTGAAAGGCCCGCACCGAGCTCACGGGCAGGATGGAATGGGATACCGATTTCTGACCGTTGAAGTCCCAGATAATCCGTAAATCCTTCATGGATCCATCCGAAGGATGCAAATGAACGCGGTAACGAACATGCTGGGAACCGACTTCGCCCTGTCCCAGGAAAACCATCTTTCCGGACTCCGATACCAGGGCGACTACCCCTTCGGAATGAAAAAGCCCCCTTTGCGCTGTAGAATGAAGCCTGCCCGGAAACCTGGAAGGAAACGGAGTCTCCGGATTTTCGTCCATATCATGTTTCCAGCGAAAACGGGATTGCAGGTCTCGATCCCTGGCGCCTACAACCTGGCAATGAGACCAGGAGTGATAACCATGTTGGAACATTCGTATTCCATGTTGCCCGGCAAAGAAGCGTCCCTGAGGATCTCGAAAACGGATCTCGAACCGTTCCAGGAATGTTTCCTCCGAAGCCAGCTGCTTCAACCTGAATCTGAGTGTATCTTCCTGGCTTTGATCCTTTAGCTGAAAGGTATTGCTATTGCTGTTGCGCACGATGCCGCTGGTTTCAAATTCTTCCTCCAGCAACTTACCGGATTTTCGATAGATAATGTGGCAGGAATAGTCTTGAAACAGGGACATGCTTACGCTTTGAAATGGTACCGGTGTCGGGCAATTCATTTTCCTGGATCACAGAACACCCCCGGGCATTGTTATGAGCTTGATTCTATGCTGGTTTTCCTTTCACTGACGCTGTGGCAAACCAGGCAGCCATATTCGATTTCGACAGCGTTCTATTCCACGAAACCAATGTCTGGAAAGTGAAGCATCCTGCGGTGGGAATTCTGGGAATGGCCGCCAGCACGGCAGACGTTCTCAAGTATTTTCAGAATGGAATCCTCAAAGGGCAGGAAGGCAAAGCGCTCCCGGAGTACTATTCCCTAGATCATTTTCCCTACGATGTGCTCAAGGATTCAAGCGCGTTCAATATCCTGCCTCCGGAATTGGTTCGGACCACAGCCCGCACCCACGCTCAGAAGCGACGAGATCTATATGTACTGAGCATGACCCGACGAACGGGAATTCTCCGCTTTCTTTGCGATTTGATTCCGCCGGAAAAAGGCCCCATCCCCTTTCCCAATCCTTTCGAAGACTGTAACGTCCTGGAATTAAGAACCGAGGACCTGGATGAAATAAGGAAATCCACGGATCTACCGCTTGCCCGAATGCGGCGAATGCTTTCTCTATTGAGTTATAACGATGGCAGACCCACCGCAGCCCCGGGCCCCTACGAAAGAATCTTTTATCACACCACGGATCGAGTAGCTGCCGAACTGGTTAGCGGCTATGTGCAGAAAAATCACTCTCTTCTAGACGATGGACGGAATGCTATTCTGGTGTATTATATTGCCAGAGCAGAAGATCTGCCGGTTTGAGAACCCATCGGCAGGCGGGAACCCATCCGCAGGAAGGAACCTTTTGGCTGGAAGGAAGTGTTCGGCTGGAAGGAGCCTCCGAAGTTATCGCCAGAAAACCAGGCTGGCCGGAAAGGAATCCCCGGAAACCCTTTGTTCTTTTCGGGCAAAGACGATTTCATCGGGATTCAAGCTAACATCGCCTTTTTCGGTGTGAAGAATCCATTGATGCCGGGATCGGAGAATTAGATCTCCCGAGACTTTCTGGCCGCTATGTAGCATCACGTAGCCATATTCGCCCACCATCAGGTCCATTCCGGTAACCGGGTTACTGGATGTTTCCGCATCTTCGGGGCGAAGACTCAGTTCCCCGTATTCCGATTCCACTTCCGTATTAAAACCATCAAACCTGACCGACTTGTAATTCACAGTGACTCCGCTGGAAAGGTCGATTTGATCCTTGCTCAAGGCCACGGTTTCAACCGCTTCCAGTTCAGAGGGTGCCAGAACCTGCTCGCGGCTGACGCCGTTCTCTTCTACAGAAATCTCCATCTGTTCAATCTCAGATCGATGGAAATCCATAAGTCCAGCGGTAGTCTCCAGGGTAAAAACCTCTCCATGGCGACTTACAAACGTGCCACGAATCTCCTGACCGCTCCACAGCCTCACCAATCCAGAGGTCTTCTGAAGCCTCAAAGCCTCCAAGCGACGGCGCTCCTGTTGTGCAAGACGCTTCTGCTCCTCGAGCCTGAGCGCCTCTGCATCCCGTTCCTTTTCAGCAAGCTCCTCTGCTTTTTGCTCTTCTTTTTCTTTTTGAAGAGCTTTCTCCAGGGCTTCTTTCTCTTGCTTTTTCTCCAGCCTGGCCAGTCTTTCCTTTTCGCGCTTCTCCTGAAGCTCTTTCTCGCGTCGTTTACGATCTTCTTCGCGCTTCTTTTTGAGCTCTTCTTCTCTCTCTTTGCGCTGCTCTTCTTTCTTGAGAGCTACCAGCTTGACTTCTTGTTTCTGTTTGTCCTGCCGGGAGAAATAGAATATCGTGGCGATGCTTGACTTGGGGATTATCTGAACACGACCATCATCTCCTACAAAGTTGACGCTGGAAATCGTCTGGCCGGTAACGCTACCTTCCAGTTTATCCCCGTTTCGCAGGATAAGCAAATCGGCAAAGGCGGGGACGGAGATACCGTATCCCACTCCGAGAGCCAATGCCAGGGCTTTTTTTTCTGATGGTCTCATAATCTGTACTCTGACATTAACATTGGACGATGGAAAATCAAGGATTGTTTTCTTTCTTTAAAGATTCCTGAATCTCCCGTATCGGGCGCCCAAATGTCGGTATTCGGATTCCGAACTCCCCTGCCCGGCGAGCTTTCGCCCTTCTATGTCCCCAGGAACCTCTAACAGAGTATCCCCACTAACGTCTTCAGTGTGTTTCCTATGAGTCAGCAGGAAAAACCTGATTATGTCTCGCTCAGTTGAATCCGAAGTGCAGCCTTTTGGTCACGCGGACAACTTCAATGGCTCCGCCAGTAATGGTGATTTCTTTTCCATTCAGGTCCACAAAATGCGCTCGGGCAGGTCCGCCTCGGGGATTAAGCATTCCCGGGGCCAGGCCCATGAGATCGGTGACTCCGTCGCCGTAGGCTTTGCCAAAACATCCAGCGGCCCCAAAATTGGGGTAGTTCAATCCATTCGTCTTGATATAGGGCTGCATGTAGAACAATCCCCCCGCCCAGTGAAACGGTGAGATCACACAATCCAGAATGGTGCCGGTACCGGTGAATACGGTATCGGTGACGTAGGTTCTGGTTTTGCCGGTTTCGTCAATATGGCGCACCTGGAATGCGGAACAGCTTGCCAATAGAAGCACTAATGCACCTACAATTATGGACCTGGAATATCTATAAAATTTCGATGGAATCATTAAATCCCTCCTGAGTCTACTTTAGAGAATCGGTAATATCTGCTATGAGATTCAAGCCAAATGAAAATAATCGCTTGAAGCAAAAAAATACTCCGGACTAACGCTGCTTGCCCACGAAACCGGCGAACGATTCAGCCCCATTTGACGCAATCCACATCCTGTAGCCTGGTACGGCTTCCGTATTTATTCCTACGGCGATCAAAACAGCGCCCGAAGTAACCAACTCCGGGTAGGCCAGACCGTCCGATCCGATGTTCCCGGGCCTTCGGCGAAAACCGGGGGCGTAATAGAGAAATTTGTTTTGCGCTTTCACTTCATATTGAATATAAAGTAATCGAAAATACATAAGTCGGAGCTACCGGCGCAGGATTCCAAAAATGAAGTTAGCGTTCAGATTAATTCTCTTCACCGTATTATTCGCGGCTACCAGCCTTTTTGCCGACGTCATTCGTCTCAATGGCGGGCAAATTCTGGAAGGAGAAGTGGTAGATGAATCAGAAAAGCTCCTGGTCATCGAAACCGGTACAGGCACTTTTACCATACGAAAAGAAGATATACTGGAACGCGAAAGACCCGGCGGGCCCAGGATTGTCCGTATCGATCGCCAGCCGGTTGAACCATTAAATACGGCGCTTCGGAGCTTCATCCCCTTTTACAGCGGCTTTTACGAGACGGAGGACGAGGAATTCGGACTCTTCTTCGCTACTCTGCAGGGGATCTACGCACTGGGCGCCATTGATAACATGCCCGGGCTACGTAGAAACATCGGATGGGATAACCCCCAGTACTGGAAAGGCCCCCTGGATCACGGACAATCCGCCAACGAGTTGCTACTGGGCCTGGACTTTGGCGGCTTTTTTAGTCGAAGCCCGGTAGATAACTACCTCACACTGGAATCCATTACCAAGTATAACGACAGCTACTACCCTGTGAAGACAGTGCTGACTCAGAAGGTACGTTCCAAGAAAGACTCGGACTCCAACTTCAGGAACAACCTCCGGGGCTATTTGATTACCTCTTTGATTCATGCAGGCCTGACTTACTGGCATACAACCTCCTTTAAGGGCGCCTCCTGGCTTTCGCAAGAGGGCGATGGCTTGCAACCAGGACGAGTGTATGGCTACGTTGTGCCTGCCGGAAAGGACAACGTGCAGTTCGGCATGATGATGGTATTCTGATTCCGGCGGCCAGGGTTCACAACAGTAAACAGGCCAAGCCAGGATTTAGAAAACCCGTTTTTCGCCTTCACTAACGCCACAACGACGCTGACAGGTAAGCCTGTAGGACGCATAATGCCGGGCAGAGAAAAGGCTGCCCGGCGACTCTCGCGTATCTTGCCGGCTTTACCGATGCTATCGGATTCCCGGAGTAATATGGGATCCACAGTCAGTTGAGCTTTTCGATCTCCTGCTCACGATGCGCCGAAGAGGCTGAACCCAGAAGACCGGAAAGCTTTCTTCGGTTCTCCCACAGAATCCAGCCTTCCATAGCGATCAAAAACAACCCCATGGGAATTCCTGGAACTGTCCGCGCCAGGATCCACAAATACGGAACAATGTGCGCGATCACCGGTAAAAGCAGAAGCGCCCCTATCAGTCGCGTATTTCGCACCAGCAGTAGCGCTCCTCCTACGATCTCCACCAGACCTACGAATTGCCAGACATAGCCGGTGCTGAGCAAAGCGCCCATGAAACGACCGGCCTCCGGGGCCACCGGCGGCGTAGGCATGAACGGATAGAATTTGGAGGCTCCAAAGAGCAGAAAAAGAGCGCTCATAATCCAGATCGGGACCTCTCTGAGATGCTGTATGAAGAAGTCCTTGATCGGAAGCGTCGAATCCGAATGCGCCTCTTTCCGCTGTATGCTGTTCTTGTCTTTCATTGTTCCTTCCTCGCCCGCTTCCCTCGCCATTACTCACGGGCTTTATCTTGATTTCCGCCGATTCAGCATCCCCTGTAGCTTCGCTCCAGGAAGTAGCCCCTCGGGGTTTAGTTGTCCGCACAACCATGATGTATTCTACTTGTCCGCACAACTACTTTTCTCCTGTAGCCTGCAAAAACGTTGTCAGCACAACTAACGATGTGGCTTCTGGGTTATGGCGCTAAATCTGGAAGATCAACTGGGCTACAACTTGAACCGCACGGCGATGCTCTTTAGAAGGGAACTAATAAGGGCCCTACGACCGTACGAAGGAATGACTCCGGAGCAGTGGCAAACCTTGAATGTATTGTGGCAAAGCGAAACCGCCTTGAGTCCCAGCGAGATCCGCGAGATAACCCTTCAGGATTTACCTTCCATATCCCGCATGATCAAACGGATGGAGGACAACGGCTGGATAAAACGAGGAGCGGATGCCACAGACAAACGCTCTTTCCGGGTCGAATTAACTCCCAGCGGGCGCAAGCTGGAGAAGGAGGTTCCGCCGGCGCTACTGGGGCACTTCCAGGAAATACTGGGAACACTGTCCGAAGCAGAAACCCGGGCACTGCTAAAGTCGCTCAAAAAGCTTCGCAAGCAAATGGAGGATTCGGATTAGACAACAGCCCCTGACGACAGTGCCACCGTGGCCCGGATGGCAGGCAAGAGGGCTGTGGCGAAGCGCAGTACCCAGGCGGAGCGAGTGCGAAGAGATCCCACGGGAATATGTGCAAGAAGCAGAAAAGAAAAAGGCCAGCCCTGCGGACCGGCCCGTATCATCGAAGGTGCCATAATGGCCTGATGCGCTGTCAGTATCAGGCTACTTACTGACCTAGAATGAGTTTCCTGTGGGAGCCATGACTCCCGTAGAGTGAAACGTCACGTTAGAGGTCGTTAAACCATCAATGGTTGCCTGACGCAGGTCCTGATAACGATTCCCGGCACCAGGGTCGTTTTGGATGCTGGCGAAAAGCGTGTTTATGGCCGCACCATCCCGGTGGCCCGCAGGAATTGCCGAAGCCGCAACGCCATCAGTGATGAAACCATTTCCGTTGAACAATCCAAAATCCAGACTATGAGTGAAGTCACATATCTTGCTGGACTGACCGTAATTGTCGCCGTCCCAGATAGCTACCTTGGCTGTAGTCTCAAAGGGGCTGGCATTCTTCTGTCCATAAGCCACCGTATAATACAGACTCTGCGCACCATTGCATGTCGCCCAGGGTGCATTCGATCTGAACTGAGTGGCAGTTGTGGAGTTCAGGCGGATTACCGCTTTTACGCATAGAAGCTCTCCGCTATTCATGTTCTCCAGAAAGATGCGGGCACGATCCGTAGGACCTCCGCTTGCTAGCGGTCCATTTACCCAGGAGTAGGTCTGGGCCATTCCATTGGACGTTTGGTACACCCAGCTCTCCACATACGTGTCACTTCCATTAAACTGAGTGGGATTCAAGACATTGGTGCGGTAAATCACGATGGCCCCGTCGCCGCTCACGTTTCCGTAGTCGTTGAAATATAACTCCAGAGCTTTGGCATCATCCGAATTTCTCCATAGAATCATCCGATGCTTGAAGTTCTTCTGAGTTTCGCAGGCAGAGCAGGTAATCTGAAAGGACGTTGAGCTGGATGTCTTGTCTATGCGAATCTTGGCCGTAAAGGTGCCCATGGCCACATTAATACGAGTATAGAGTCCATCGGGCAGACCAAAGAATCCATTGCTGTTCAATGCGGTTAAAATGGAATCAATCAATGCCCCGTTGTTATTGGCCCAGGTGACCGACTGGCGAACCCCGCCCCAGGCGCTTTCATCCGCATGGACCGGCTGGATGCCGGATAAATCAATGCGAAGATCCAGGGGATCGTCGATTCTATACGTCTTTACTTCATAAATGACTACGGAGGCTCCCAGAAAGGCCAATAAAGCCGCCGTAGAAAAAATCCATTTCTTGTTCATAGGAACCTCCTTTTAGTTCGTAACGAACCCGGGCGGAATGCAAACCACCATCCCCGAGTTATTGGTACAGCTCGTGCGGGGCTGAAGCAAAGCCCACAGCGCCAGTAGCTGAAATTGTTCGTCCTTGTTGTCTTCTTCTTCCAGTCCCAGCATACTGCAAGATGCAAAGGACAGGACAGAAACGGCCGCAATCGCAAGTAATCTTTTCATATATTCCTCCCTGCCTGTTCTTTCCCTCTCGGATGTCCTGGTTTAGGCGCTAAAGAGGCAGTTGCAGTTAGTACACAATGGAGCCTGCGAATTTCCAGCAGAAATTGGAGAATTTTTCGCGCAACACGATACGGCGCCGGTCCGCCAAACGTTTTCGATAAACCGGTTATCCTATAGGCAAGGGATTATCCTTGAGCGATGCAAAAGGAGCGGCCGGTTATACGTCGATGGAGAGGGGCTTGCGCCAGGGCAGCATCGTGTCACAGTCTTGTTACGAAATCTTAACAGTGGATTCCGCGAACTACCGCTAACGGGTAATCCGCTAGAATTAAGCCGGAGGACTTAAAGAAAGGAACACAACTCCTGGAAGGGTAATTGGAGAACGGAGCTCGCAGAGGGGCAGTCGTAGAAGGAAGGTGCAGAACGGAGCTCATAGAAAGCCCTTGGCCTTCAGAAGCCGCTCTGAAAGGCCCCCATCCGGCGGACACATGTCCTGGAAGCTAATGTCCTGGACGTGCGCGTTAACGGATGCTCATTGAGATCGCAAGACGATCCTTTGGCAATGCATACAGAAAACGCCCTGGAAGCCAGAGCGTTTCATGATGATGGGACGGGTTTTGCCCGGGAAGGGTCGCATTACTGCTATCTCATCCGCGAGGATGGAATTTCTTGTGCACCTCTTTCAAGGTACGGCTGGCCATGTGCGTGTAAATCTGCGTTGTGGAGATATCCAGATGACCCAGTAACTCCTGTACGCTTCGCAGATCGGCGTTGTTTTCGATAAGGTGCGTAGCAAAGCTGTGTCTGAAGGTATGCGGAGTGACCGGCTTTTTTATACCGGTGCGCGAGATGTATTTCTTCAGTAGTCGCCAGACCGATTTACGGTTGAGCAAATCGCCCTTCTTGCTAATGAACAGATACTGGCTGTAACGAGACTTGAGGATCTTCTCTCTGGCATTGTCCATATAGTTCTGGATCACTTCCAGAGACTTCTGGCCGAAAGGCACGAGACGTTCCCTTCCCCCTTTTCCGCGAACCGTCAAAAACAGATTCTCCAGATCCAGGTCCTCCAGACGCAAATTGCAAGCTTCAGAAATTCGCAACCCGCTGGAATAGAGCAGTTCAAAGATTGCTTTGTCCCGCATTTCGTAGGGATCCTTTTCGTTGAAGCAATCGAAGAGCTCTTTGATCTCCTCTACCGTGAGGTAGTCGGGCAGAGTCTTTTTGACTTCAGGGGTATCTACGTTTTCGGTGGGGTTTGCTTCCAGTCGGTTCTCATCTTTCAGATACCGATAGAACTGCCTTAGCGCAGCCAGAGCCCGTGCTCTTGATCGACTGGAGATTTGCTTCTCTTTCTGATCCTGCAGAAAGCCCACCACGTCTTCGGTGTTTACGGTAAGAAGGTCTTTGCGACGCGCCGCCACAAAGTCTTCAAACTTCTTTAGATCGTATGAGTAGGCATGAATGGAGTTTTCACTCAATCCGCGCTCCACTAACAGAAAATCCTGGAATTCTTTCAGTATATTAGGCCTGGTCAAAGTTCCGCTCCCTACAACTACATAATCGGATAGCTATGTCTCTTTTTTTGAAACATTTTTGTCCGGCGGGCCGTCTGGAGCGTTTTTTTGCAGGAATAAAAGTTGCTCCAATATAGCCCCTATTTGACCTGTACAGCATGGCCATAGAAGATCCATTGAAAGACATAGTAGCATTGTGCAAGAGAAGAGGCTTCGTATTCCCCGGCTCCGAGATATATGGAGGACTTTCCAACACTTTCGACTATGGACCCTATGGCTCTGAACTTCTGAGAAACCTGAAGAACCGCTGGTGGAAGGCTTTCGTAAGTGAAAGGGCCGATGTGGTGGGACTGGACAGCGGTATTCTACTACATCCCCGGGTATGGGAGGCATCGGGCCATGTCTCCAGCTTCAACGATCCCATGATCGACTGTAAGAACTGCCGCGCCAGGTACAGAGCGGATCAGTACCTCGAAGACCAACTGGGAATCGAAACATCAAATCTGGATCTGGATGGAATAAAGAAGAAACTACTGGAGAATCCGGACCTGAAGTGCCCCAGTTGCGGCGCGAAGGATTTCACCGAGCCCCGGCAATTTAATCTAATGTTCGAAACGAAGATGGGCGCCACCGCCGGTTCCGACCTAACAGTCTATCTGCGACCGGAAACAGCCCAGGGAATCTTCATTAACTTCAGAAATGTGGTGGATACCTGTCGCGTTCGAGTCCCGTTTGGAATCGCTCAAATAGGCAAAAGCTTTCGCAATGAAATCATTGCACGTCAGTTCGTATTTCGCACCCGCGAATTCGAACAGATGGAAATGGAATACTTCTGCGCTCCAGGCACTCAGAAGGAGTGGTTTGAGCACTGGGTAGATTTCTGCAAGTCCTGGCTCGAAGGACTGGGAATTCAATCGGAGAACCTGCGGGTGCGATCCCACGATCCGGAAGAACTGGCCTTTTATTCAGAAGGAACCGTGGACCTTGAGTATAACTTTCCTTTTGGATGGGGCGAACTGTGGGGCATCGCTTCGCGCACCAGCTACGACCTTGGCAAACATATGGAGTTCTCGGGCAAGAAGCTGGAATATCAGGATCCTGAAACCAAAGAAAAATACGTGCCTTTCGTTGTGGAACCGGCTCTTGGGCTAAACCGATTGTTTCTGGCCGTCCTTTGCGATGCCTACGAAGTAGAAGATGCGGGCACCAAAGAGCAACGAGTGTTGCTAAAGCTGCATCCGTCGCTGGCCCCGGTAAAAGCGGGCATCTTTCCCCTGGTAAAAAAAGATGGCCTGCCCGAGATCGCCGAGAAGCTCTACAAGGATCTGGCAAAGCACTGGCCGGTGGACTACGACACCTCCGGAAACATTGGCAAGCGCTACTATCGTCAGGATGAACTGGGCACGCCCTTCTGCATTACAGTGGATTACGACTCCAAAGACGATCAGAAAGCCACGGTACGCGAAAGGGATTCCAAAAACCAGGAACGGGTAAGCCTGGACCAGATGGTAAACTATATTCGCGATCGTCTGGACGACTGACAGATTAACCGGAAAATCCTGACCCGGAGAAAGGAATAGCAAGGGGCCAGCAGCCAGAAGGAGTCCGCGACGCAGAATGCGAAGCGCTCCTCAAAACCATGGCGAAGACTGCCAGGCAGAACCCGTAGTAGCAATGACTGAACCACTCATTTCTTACCTCTGGGCCGCCCAGGTTTTCGCCAGTGGCCTGATGACAGGCCTGGTCTGGTTCGTGCAAATCAATCATTATCCGCTTTTTTTGCGAATCTCTTCTGCAGACTTTCCGGAATACGAAAAGGAACACGTTCGCCGCACCGGCTGGATTGTGGCGCCCACCATGCTTGTGGAACTGGGCGCCTGCCTGGCCCTGGCTTACTTCGTAGCCACGCCCTGGTTCCTTTACGGTAACTCAACTCTGGTACTCTCCATCTGGCTCTCCACGTTTCTCGTTCAGATGCCTCTGCACGGAAAGCTTCAGCGGATAGGAAAGGATGAGCCTGCGATTCGGCTGCTGATCACAAGCAACTGGTATCGCACCGTAGCATGGACATTGATCTTTGGCGGATTGATACTTCAGGCACCTTGAGGTTTCTTCTGGCTATAGGAACTGTAGCGCAGGAAAGGTGCCGGCAATTGATTGATTGCTCGGCCGCATCTGTAGTATTTCAGGACATCCGGTATAACGCTTTGTTTTGATTCTCAGCAAGGCAGACTTTCGATGTCATCGGAAAATAGTTTTTCTGCTTCTGCCGTCCGCCCGCAGGATCGTGCCCTGTTCAGATCGCCGCCTGCTCAGATCGCCGCCTGAAAGGCCATTTTCTCGTTGCCTCCCGGCATGCGGCAGCGCTCTTGTAGCCAGAATGAACCCGGCAGATGATAGGGAGCCCACGGCCAGATTCACCGTAATCAATACCCTTCGAACAGTTTTCACAGGTCTGGCCTGTTTTCTGACATTTCAGGCCGGGCAAGTGGCGCCCGGCTGGATTCTGGCTATCCTGCTTCTCTTTGCAGTATTATGGCTTCTGATCACATTGCTCTGGATCAGCGCGGAACTGCAGAGCGGATATCTATCCCTTTTGCCCACTTTCTTTGACATCACTCTTCTTACAGTTTACATCTATTTCACGGGAGGAACGCTTTCTACCGCGCTACTAATTTACGTATACGTGGTTGCGGTTTCCTCCATGAACTCAAGGGCTCCTCAGGGGTTGTTCGCCGCCGCCTACATCGTCATTCTCTATTCCGGTCTCACGGTCGCCATGGCTATGGACTGGCTGGAACCGCGAAACATTGTAGGCCCCATCCGACGGCCGGACCCTCTGGAAATGGCCCAGAGCTTAACTCTGGTAACTGTCATTTGCTTTGGCGTTTACTTTATGATTCGCGGTCTGGTGCGATCCCTGGAGAGCAAGAACGAAACTCTAATCAAACAGGCCGAGGATTTCCAGGAGGTAAACCGAGACCTGGCCGCCAAGAATCGCATGATCAAAGATGAATTGGTTGTAGCCCGTAAGATTCAGGAAACCCTGATCCCTTCGAAGACCGTTGAAGGAAAAGGTTTCAAACTGGAAAGCCGGTACATCGCGCTCCATGAAGTGGGAGGCGATTATCTGGATTTTTTTATGAAGAGAGAGGGACATCATGGCATTCTGGTAGCTGATGCTGCAGGTCACGGCGTTCCGGCGGCGCTGGTTGCAAGTATGACCAAGATGGCAGCAGAACAGCACAAGGATAAGATTCATCACCCCAGACATTTTTTGAGCTCATTGAATCGAGCCATTCTGGATCGAACGAATCTACATTTTGTGGCCGCCATCTACGCGCTATATCATGCGCGAAGAAGAAAGCTGGAATACTGCGTTGCCGGCAACCCCCCGCCCTATCTTGTAAGGCCTGGAGAGCCGGCCCGATTACTGGAAGGCCAGGGAAGCGTTCTTGGTGTAATCGAAGAGCCCAGGCTAAATCAATACCAGGTAAGACTGGAGCCCGGCGATCGAATTGTATTTTTCACGGACGGAATTGACGAGTGCAGGAATGCCCGTGGCGAGCAATTGAGCCAGGGGCAATTGGAAGCGCTTCTTACAGGTATTTCATCTCTGGAGGCCAGCGAAAATGTGGCCGACCGCATCGTAAGCGAACTGGAAAACTTCACTTCCGGACGCGGTTTTGAGGACGACGTTACCCTGGTAGTATTGACCGTAGAACCCTACAAATAAACCTGAAACTTTAGCGCAAAAGAACCGGCATCGGCCGGCCGCAGTTGCGATCAGCCGGTGACTCGAATAACGTTCTGCGTCTCCGCCTGGTAGGACTGGGGTTCCACGGTCTTGTAGATGCCGGCTTCTATAAAAAGATCCAGCATCTTCTCATCCACTCGATTTTCCCGCGCCTCAATCTTGAGGATATCGAGCGCCTGCTCCGCAGAAAGGGATCGCTTATAGGGTCGGTCCGGCGCGGTTAGTGCGTCAAAAATGTCGGCGATGGTCATCATCTTCGACTGGGGTAGAATCTCCTGGCCGCGTAGTCTGAGCGGGTAGCCGGAACCATCGATCTTCTCATGATGACCGTGGGCAATGTCCGGAACGTTTCGTAGATCCGAAGTCCAGGGAATTTGAATCAAAAAGCGGTACGTGTGGGTAACATGACTCTCTATTTCCAGTCTTTCCGCCTGGTCAAGAGTTCCGCGCCGGACCTGCAGGCTCACCAGTTCGTTTTGCTTCAGGAAAGGAACTTCTTTGCCGGTTTCCAGGCGAATGCGGTTCTGGGCAATCTGTTCCAGTTGAGCAAAGGTGGCCGATTCCAGTACCGAAGGCTCGTTGGACGCTTCAATCGTATGAAGCATATGCTCCACTTCCTGCATTCTATCTCTGAGCTCTAGATCCAGATACTTCTCGTAGTAATCAAAACCGGTATGACCGCCATCCTTCAAGAAATGGAGCTTCTTTTCCAGATATTCTTTTTCCAGCGCCTTCTTTATATAGCGAAACCGCCATTGAATCAACTCCAGTTGATGCTCGTAGAGTTTCTTTGCCTTTACCAGTACCTGTTCACGGACGCCTACTTTCCCAAAGTCATGCAGCAAAGAAGCGTAGCGAATCTCGCGAATCTGCTCGGGCGAAAAGCGAATATGCTGAAACTCTCCGTCCCGAACCCGATCCAGAGCCATGGCAAGATGAGTGGTGTATTCCGCCACGCGAAAGGAATGACCGGACGTTGTTGGATCCCGCTGTTCAATGGCGGTAACGGAGGCTTTCACGAAGCCTTCGAACAGGTTGTGTATGTTTTGCAGTAGCTTGTTGTTCTGAATGGCCACGGCAGCCTGACCGGCCAGTGCGCTCACCATCTCATTGCATTTCTGCGTAAAGGGCCTAACCTGACCGCTACGCATCTCTTCCAGATTGAGCGGACGATTGAAATTCGCTCGCTTGTTGATAAGCTGAATAACGCCAATCACTTCGCCGGAGTGATTCTTCATGGGAATCACCAGCATAGACCGGGTATAGTAGTTATGCAATCGATCAAACTCGAAGTTAAAGCGATACGGCTCGTCTTCGGACAACGCGTATACATCGTCGATGAGCAAGGGTTCCCCGCGAAGAGCTACATAGCCGGCAATGGATGAGCTGTCGATAGGAAGCAAAAACTCGTTCGCATTTAGCTCCAGAGCGGACTTCTTAAATCGTATATATTGCGGTTTTTCGTTTCCCCGGGGAGATTCGGTAACGTAGATGGAGCCGGCGTCCGCTCCCACCAATTCCCGGGCCTGCTGCAGAATCAGATCTATAAGTTTGTCGAAATCTCGCTCCGTGGACATCGCCTGACCCACACGAATGATCCTGCGCATCTCCTGAGTGCTGAGCGCCAGCCGGGACTGCAGGGTAAGCCGCTCGTAGCGGAGCTCCAACTGGTAAAGCGCATTTCTTATTACATCCATCAAGATGGAGGGCGAAACCTTTACCGGTAAAACCAGGTGAATCAATTCGTCCGGTAGCGGATCCAGAGCCGCGTTGTCCACCTCTTCATCGCTTAGAACGATGAATCGTACCTCGCGTAGGGGAGACTCCTTGATCCAATTCCATAGATCCAGGCGAAAGCTCTCCAGAAACTGTCGGGTGACAACAAAGGCAACCAGTTCCATCCGACGGATTTCGGAGGAATGGTCTTCCAGCTGAGGCAGGTAGTCGTTTTCTGGAAGTACATGGGTTTCCAGGGAGTCGGGAATGGCGGACCGATAATGGGCCAGGCTGGCATCCAGGATGCAGATAGGGAAAAGAGTAACTTCCGTTTCTCCCGGATCCTGTTTTAGAGGCTCAATATCTGACGGCTTTTCCTGGTTATTTCGCACAATCCTACTCTCTGCAATTCTGTATATATCGACCGTCGGCTCAAAACCCGGGCCCTGACGGGCCCTGGCTGCCTTCGCATTTCTGCGCGCCGCCGCGCGGCTTTTTCTCTTCCTACTCCGCCTGCATTCCCTGGCAGATGCCTTCTCTGGCCCCTATTGGGCCCATTCCTGCAAATACTATAGGGAAGAGCGTATATCCAGACTTCGTCAATAGAAATACTTGACCCACTTATCGCCGCTGGCTTTTTTGAGAGTGGCCATGTTTATTTCTCTGTGCAAATCGAAAATCCACAGGGCAACCGTAACCCAGGCAGAGCTGCACTATATGGGTTCGTTGACCGTGGACGAGGAACTGCTGGAACGGGCAGGAATGCGCCCGTACGAGCAGGTATCCGTGGTAAATGTGAACAACGGTGCTCGTTTGGAGACATATACCATTCGGGGAGAGAGAGGCAGCGGCGTGATTTGCCTGAACGGAGCGGCTGCTCGGCTGGGTCAGGTAGGAGATAAGATCATCATCATAAGCTACGGCTTCTTCAATCCAGAAGACGTGCCCATGGATTTTGAGCCTCAGGTAGTTCACGTGGATGAGTCCAATCGCATCCTGGAACCTGCGGTACTGTAGCTCCCCATTCCCTTTGAACTTGTTGTCAGCCGGCTCTTCCACGGAGAACGGCATCCTCGCCTGCACCTTTCGGGCCCGCCCCTTTTGCGTTCCTATACTTCCGTTCCTCTCCCTGTGCCCTCCGCTCGTCGATTCAGGCATGCCAGGAAATGCTTGAAGATGAATCGGCCGGAATAACTCTGAAGCATGCAGGTAGGGCTAAAGCCAAATATGAATCCATCCAATAGCTTCTTTGCCCGTATGAGCCGGGGCTTCAAAGCCGGCCTTCAAGGGCTGCAGAGTCTGTTTAAAGAAGGACTGATTGTTTATGCCATCCTACCGGCAGCCATCGGACTGCTAGCGGGTGTGACTCTAGCCTACGGAACCTACAGTCTATTGCATTACTGGCTGATTGAAGGATTGGAAGCCAGCGGCGCTCTGGATACCAGTTGGCTTTCCTGGCTCGGATCGCTGGCTGTTGTTTTGAGCGTTATCGCTTCTTTCTTTGTGTACATCGGACTCTACAGATTCATAATATCCCTGGTTATTTTTCCATTACTCGGGCCCATGGTAGATCGCCTGGAGCTGCAATATCGTGGACAAAAGACGGAAACCAGCTTCAAGGAGGACTTCACTTCAACTTTATACGGCGCATGGGTGGGTCTGGTGCAGGCCATCGCGGGGCTGCTGGTTCTTATTATCTCGATTTTCGCCGGCCCTTTGCAGCCATTTCTGGTAGGTCTGGCCGACGGCTACTTCTACGGCTACGGCGCTTTTTCGGTGATTCTTGAAAGAGATTTTCCCAATAACCGGGTTCGCAGCCAGGAGTTTTCGCGATACCGGGCCGAGATTCTTGGCCTGGGACTGCTCTTTGTATTGCTACTTGCCATTCCCATATTCGGCGCCCTTCTGGCGCCCATTGCCTGCGTTGCCGGCGCCTGTCAGCTTTACTATACACGGTTGGCGCCTTTGCCTCCGTCCAGGGTAGACCAGCCACTGATAGACTCTGGAGCAGACCGAGTCTAAAATATCGACTTGATAACCGGCAGATCGGGGCCTGGAGTTTCCGTGCAATACAGCCCACGCTTGATGAAGCCAGGGCTTTCCTGGGGCCTACTTTGTTTGCAACGCAGCCGCTACTTTTGTTTCCATAGATTTAACAAAGTCCGGAACGTTCGCCTCCCCCTCTTTCGGAGCCCAGGCGGCGAATTCCTTGTCGTCTGCAGGCTGATAGGGGCCGGGCTTAACTTCGAAGCAAACACACTCGTCGGAAATCACGGTAAGGGTATGCCACAGTCCGGGCACGATATCTACGCCAATCCCCTGACTCTCCAATCCGTCACCAAAGCCATACTCCTGACAGAAGACTGCATCCGGAGCCTGCTTTTCGCCCAATAGACGACACTCCTGGATTTTCCCCGACTCGTCAAAAATGGTAAAGGCAACGGCACCTCGAATGATGAGAAAAGACTCTGTTTTGGGCGGTTTTAGATGGCGATGGGGTCGAATGTAGGTACCACGAAGCATCACATTCAGGAAACGATGGGGATTCTCCTCCATACTGTCATGAAAGTTATGATTGGTTCGCAAGCGGGGACTGCTTCTGGCTTTTTCCAGCACTTCATCGAAAAGGCTTTCGGTAAGCCAATGGATCTGCTTCATGATCAATAAAAAAAGACCGATGCAGTGCAGGCTCAAGCAATTCTCTGATGTTTTTGGTTGCTGGGTTCAAGCCGGGCAAGCACCTGGAAATACCAGGCCCGGTGGAGCGAGGCGTAGACGGATACCTGGAGCCGGTGTCCGCGGGACGGGGAAGCCTGGTAGTCCGGAACCCGGGGGCCTGGCCCGCAATTACATGCGTTGCAAGGCCTGGCAAGGAAAGTCCGTAGCGATCATTAACGATGTCAGAACAAAGCACCATACTGAAAGAAGAAGAAAACCCATTCGAGAACTACGCCGCGGTGGTGGAGTCCGACAATCGGACTGTTTACCTCTATCTATTGCCCACAAAGAATGAAAACCTTCCCGCCCATGCGGTTTGGCTAAGGAATCTGGTGCCGGCGCCGGATGAACCCGACCGGGACTCCATCAAAGAGGGGCGGCCTCCGCTTATGCACGTACAGGGATGCAATCATCCGGAAGGCGCGCTGACTTACAATCCTCAGAACCTGGACTTTGTATGGTTTCCGGAAGGCAACGGAGTGACTTTATATAATGAAGGAAAGCTCGAAGCCATTCTGCCCACCTGGTCTGGTCGCGAAAATGTGTCGGGCTATAGCAAAGAGGCCCTGGGTTATCAAAGCAATACTCTGCCGTTGCCTCCAGAAAACTCCGCCATCTACACCCGTTTGCAGGAGAACCTGGACTTCTGGGACCGGCGCACCCGACCGGAGGATTGGAACGAATTTAGAGATCAACTGCTGAATCATTTCGAGTCCCTCTTCGGCAAGCACTCCCAGTACTATGCGCTCACCGACGTGAAATTCCCCACGCTGGCCGTGTTGGAGTTCGCGCTGGAAACCGGCATTCTGTACTGTAGCCTGGGAATGTCGCGGCAACCTATGCCGGGAATCGAACTTCTGAAATCCGAACCCGAGCACTTCGTAAGAAGGGAAATCTTTCTCTTTAGCCCGAATCCGGGAAGCCCTGGCGCGCCCGACGATTACGCAAACATGGGCGATGCGTTAAATCAGATTCGGGCCAACTATCCCGGGCTGGTGGGTCGACTGGCACGATACCCCTGGATTGTTTCCGCCGCTCTGGATCATGGACATCTATTCGAAAGCGGTATGGCCACCAACTACTGCGACTTTATTTTCTCCGAAAGCCCTGCTCCCACCGGACTTTCGAGCGAATCCATGGCCGGAATCATGGAGCACTATAACATCGAAGGACATAGCCTTTCGCCTCTTTTCGCACTGCCCGCCACCCAGGAGGATCTGCTTGTGGCTCGACAAAAGGGAGCCGACTTCTGGCTGGATAAACGATCCAGGTCCGCCGGTAGTTGATTCATGCAAGGACAACTTGCACGCCCCCGTATAGGGACGCATGGGACGGAAAGTCAAAGTAGCAAGACAAATACTGATACTTCTGGCTGCAAAGACCCGGA